>JAESFZ010000045.1_pt1 | contig 477667 bp, 456 predicted proteins | sample 9269561 | NCBI WGS metagenome assembly JAESFZ01 (sample SAMN14515552, study PRJNA621657) | algae metagenome | isolation source: Tildeniella nuda ZEHNDER 1965/U140 and co-occurring heterotrophs from wet... | place: Switzerland: Stansstaad, Zurih | collected 1965-01-01
CCAGAAGCGCACCCCCGAAGGCCTCTCGCGGTACATCGGAGACCTTCTCAAGACCATCCGACAATCCGAATGCTGCAACTACATTCACAGCGCCGGATATGCTCTCGTCAAAACGTGAAACGCTCTAATGGGTCCGCATGCCCATCCCGAAGTCTCGATGCATACCCATTCGCTGGCCGATTATGTCGAGCGGCTCGATCGCGGCGACAGTGCCGGCGTGGCCGAGCTGATGCTCTCGTCGGCCGGAAAGCTCGCCAGGGCCGGTGCAGATTTCCTGATCTGCCCGGACAATACGATCCACCAGGCAATGGTGCACGTGCTGCCGCGTTCGCCGCTGCCATGGCTGCACATCGCCGAAGTCGTTGCCGCCGAAGCCGCGGCGCGCGGCTACAGGAAGCTAGGGATAACCGGCACGCGCTGGCTGATCGACAGCGAGGTCTATCCCCAGAAGATCGAGGCGCAGGGGCTCGCGTGGCTGCGCCCCACGGACGCCGAGCGTGACGAAACCAACCGCATCATCATGGACGAACTGGTGCAGGGCGTGTTTACGGCAGAGGCCGTCGCAGCCTACCAGCGCGTGATGGGCCGCATGAAGAAAGAGGGTTGCGATGCCGTCATCCTGGGCTGCACCGAAATCCCGCTGATCATGCACGACGGCAACTCGCCGCTGCCGACCCTCGATTCGACGCGCCTCCTCGCCCGCGCAGCCCTGAAGCGCGCCGTTACAGCGCCTTCCGGAAGATGATCTCGCCGTTGTCCTGACGGCCGATCTCTTCCCAGCCGTTGGTGCGATAGAAGCGCTCGGCGCGCGTACCGGGCCCTGTCGTCAATGTCGCCGCCGCGAAGCCCGCGGCACGCACATCCTCACAGGCAAGCGGCAGCAGCGCCTGTCCCAGCCCACGGCCCTCGTAATCGGGATGGATGAACAGCCCGAAGATCGTGCCGTCGCGCGGATCGGCGACGGAGAAGCCCTGCACCGCACCCGCCTCCTCCCATACCCAGAAGGTGGCGTTCTCGAAGATCCAGTCAGCGGTGGTCTCGACTTTGCCTGCCGAGGCCGCGCTGAGCTGGTTCTCCCGCACGGCAAGCCGAACCTCGGAAATGCGGGGACGGTCGGCGAGTGTGGCTTTGCGGATCATGAAATAGAGTCCGATGCGGTGCGTGAATTCGGCCGACGATGATACCATTCCCGCCAATGGATCGCGTGCTGCTCACCCCGCGATGTCTGCTCCTGTCGCTGCTGGCCTTGGTATCGCTCGCCATTGCCCTGCCGCCGCTGGCACAGGCGCGCGCCGAACCGGCGAATGACCGGCGCCCCTCTGTCGCCGACATCTGCAGCACGCTGGCCCAGGCGGCAGCCGAGAACGGGCTGCCGGAAGAATTCTTCACCCGCCTCATCTGGCAGGAGAGCCGGTTCAATCCCTCGGCCGTCAGCCCGGCGGGCGCGCAGGGCATCGCGCAATTCATGCCGGGGACCGCGGCGATGCGCGGCCTCACCAACGCCTTCGAGCCGCTGCAGGCGTTGCGCGAGTCGGCGAACTACCTGCGCGAGTTGCGCACGACCTTCCGCGGCAATCTCGGCCTGGCCGCAGCCGCCTACAATGCCGGTCCCGGCCAGGTCGAGGCCTGGCGCGCCGGCCGCAGCGTCCTGCCCGGCGAGACGCAAGCCTATGTCCGCATCGTCACCGGTTATAGCGCCGAGGCCTGGATCGCCCAGCCGATGCCGCAGCTGCAGTCCACGGCGACACAGACAGGCGAGCGCTGCGTCGAACTCGCCAGGAACATGATCGACACGCCGCGCCGCCGCCCCCTGCTCACCTCGGACCCGGCCTGGGGACCGTGGGGCGTCCAGCTTGCCGGCAACTGGTCCGAAGGACGCGTGCTTGCCCACTACGAGCGGCTGCGGCGCAAATACGAACCCGTGCTCGACGATCGGCTGCCGCTGGTTCTGAATTCACGCCGCAACGATTTGCCCACCTACGCCGTGCGGGTCTCGGCAAAGACCCGGGCGGAGGCCGACGCACTCTGCGCGAAGCTGAGGGCCAAGGGGGGCGCCTGCGTCGTCTTCCGCAACCCACGGGATTGACGCGAAGCTCCCCTGTAGGACGGGGAGGAGAAGAGCTTGTCGATCAAGCGGCCTGGTAGACGAGATGCAGCGCGCCGCCCGAGCGGGGCTCGCATTTGACCAGCCGCAGCCCGAGGCCGGGTGTGCCCTCGGGGAAGAGCGGGATGCCGTCGCCCAGCACGAGCGGCAGCAGCGCCATCTCCAGTACGTCGAGCTTGCCCACCGCCATCATGCCGCGGATCACCTGACCGCCGCCCTCGACCCAGACGCGCCGCGCGCCTTTGCCTTCGAGTTCGGCGGCAAGGGCCGCGAAGTCGGCCGGCCGCGCCTCGACGCCCTGCGGCGGATCGACGAGCGGCCGGCTGGTCACCACGAAGGTGGGTTTATCGGGATGCGGCCAGTCGCCGAAGCCGCGCACGGTTTCGTAGGTCGCACGCCCCATCACGACGGCGTCGACCTCCGCCAGGAACGCGTCGATGCCGAACTCCTGCGGGGGATAGTCCATCAGCCAGTCAAACGAACCGTCGGGCCGCGCGATCTTGCCGTCGAGCGACACCGCGATGTGGCAATGCCAGGTCGTTCTCGTCATCAGAACCTCTCTGCTGGGAGCGCGGCCGGAATGTCCGCTTCGCGGTGACGTCAGGACGAGCGGCGGCGGCGTTGAATCAGCCATTCGACGCCGAGGCTGCCGGCGACGGCCAGCCCGGTGAGCCAGATGGCCGAGGGCTGCGTCGACCAGAGGCTGACCGCGAATGCCACGAGCACCACGGCCATCAGCGCCGCACCGACGACGATCGGGAGGCGCGATCCACCCGCTTCGCCATGCAGCCGCCAGTGCGCCGCGAAGACGCCGAGATAGCAGATCAGGATCGTCGCACCCGCGACCTGGGCGATGGCGCCGAGATCGAGAAGGTTGACCATCACCAGAACGGCGCCGGCCGACCACACCAGCCCGCGCGTGCCCTGCCCCCAGGCGACCCGCTCGAACACGGGGGGAAGCTGCCCTTTGCCGGCGAGGCCGCGCGAGACTTCGAGGGCACAGAAGAAGCTCGCATTGATCGAGGAGGCAGTCGCGAACAGCGCACCGATCGACACGACGACGAAGCCGACCTGACCGAGGACGGGCTTGGCGGCCTGCGCCACGGCCGTGGTCGTGAAGCGCGCCAGCTCGTCGGGCGAGATGTTGCCCATCACGACGACCGACAGGCCGATATAGAGGACGATCACGACACCGATCGCGAGGAAGATGGCGCGCGGAATGGTCTTTGCGGGATCGGCGACGTGGCCCGAGGCGTTGGTCATCATGCCGTAGCCGCCATAGGCGAAGAAGGTAAGGCCGACGCTCGCGAGCAATATGCCCGGACCGACGGTCGGCCCCTGCGCCAACATCGCGGGATCGATGCTCGACCCACCGGCCACCAGCAGCGCCGTCAGGATGACCAGCTTGATCCCGACCAGCAGCTCCTCGACGCGCCCGACCATGCCGGATCCCGCCATGTTGACGATGAAGAGGACGATCACGATAGCCGACGCGAAGATGTTGGCCACATAGGCGGCCGAAACGTCGCCCAGCAGCAGGCGGTCGGCATAGGCGCCGAAGGTCTTGGCGACCATCGCGATATTGACGATCTGCGTCACCAGATAGAGGACCGACAGGCCACCCGCCACGGTCTTCGACGGAAAGGCCCGGTCGAAATAGTCCATGATGCCGCCCGAACTCGGGAAGCGGGCGGCGAGCCGGGCATAGGAGTAGCCCGAGAGCAGCGCGATGACGCCGCCGACGGCGAAGGAGAGATAGACGTCGCTGCCGGTCATCAGCGCGGCCTGGCCCAGCAGCGCGAAGATGCCGGCGCCGACCATGGATCCGATGCCGAGCGACGAGACACTCCACATGCTCATCCGCCCATGCCCCTGCCTGGACGGATCGATCGTATCGGTCATGGACAGGCTCTCCCCCTCGAACACGCTACGGGCACGTCAGAACAGCACCGTGAGCCGCAGCGAGAAGACCGCCGCCATCTGCTGCGTCGGCGCCAGCGCCGGCTGGAAATAAAGCTGGACGTCGGGCGTGATCAACAGGTGTTTCACCGACCACGACCAGTACAGCTCGACCATCGTCTCGCTGGGCCGCACCGGCGCGCCTGCATAGAGCCTTTGGTTCGTGGCGTTCCAGGCGATGCCGAGGCCGATCTGGTCTTGCGGCGCACGGCCCAGCGGATTGTTGTAGACGGCGCCGCCCGAGATCGACGACTGGATGTACCAACTCGAGTTCCATGCGGTGTTGGCACGTACGAACAGGCCCCATTTCTCGTCGAGCGTCTGGGAGGCGTTGAACGACAGACCCGAACTCGCCTGCGGCTGCATCGGGACACTCGGCAGATTGTAGTAGAGCAGCGAATAGGTGCCCTTGCCGAGCCTGCCGAGATTGGGCGACACGGCACCGTAGAGGAACCAGGAATACTGGCCCTGGAACGCCGTATTGAACTGGATGTAGTTGGAAACCGCGACGTTGTTGGCGTCCTGGAAGCCCGCGATCAAGGTCAGCTCCTTGGTCGGATTGACCTGGACATAGGCACCGAGGCTGCCCTGCGAATAGTTCTGGCTGCCGTTCTGCGCCAGCGAGTAGCCAAGGAAATTGACCTGCTCGTTGCCGGAGTAGGCATTGGTGTCGAAGTTCGAGAAAGGAAACTGACCCAGAGTGAGCGACACGAAGTGGCCGGGGAAGTCGTGCGTGTAGCTCACCTGCGCGAAGGTGAGCTGGTTGACCGGATAGTCGTTGACCGGACTGTTGAGAAAGAGCCTGTTCTGCAGGCTCTGGCCGGTCTGGCCAGACCAGTACTGGGCCGCGAAGTAGGCGAACTGGAAGGAGCCGGCGCCGATCCCGGGATCGTCGAACATCTTCCAGTTCAAGGCGGGCGAGAACTGGGCCTGCACCGCTCCATAGCCGCTGCCGGGCGCCCCCCACTGGCTGACGACCGACGACGTCATCGAATAGAAGATGCCGGTCGAGTCCTGGATCTCCTTCTTCGCCAGCGCATAGCGCCGGGCGGCATCGTCGAACTCCTGGTCGAGAAAGTACTGCTCACGCACTTCGGCCGAGCGCATCCGGTTGTGGACCTTGCCGACATGGCGCACGCCGTCGGCGTCAGCCGTTTGCTGCGCAGCCGCCTCCGCGAGGGGAAGGATCAGGGCCGCCAGCCCGCCTATCCACGCCGTCGAACGCATCGGTTCCTGCCGGCCCGCGTCACGGCTTCAGTGCCTTGTCGAGGAACGACTTCACGTCGACCACGAACTGCTTCCAGGCAGGCTCGTAGGCACCGTAATGCGCCCCGCAGCAACCGCCGGGCTTGCTGCGATTGCCAACCCCGCTGAGATAGCGCACCGGCAGGCCGAGTGCATCGAAACTGTGATGCGCGCCCTCGTAAATCTTCGTTTCGACGAGATCACGGCCGCGCACGACACGGTCCATCACGGCACGGCATTGCGCGACCGGCGTCCAGTCGTCGAGTGCGCCCATGGCGAGCAGGATCGGTTGACGCACCGCGAGGCGCGGCCCCAGCGCATCCGCCAGCGCGCAATCGGGATAGAGCAGCACCACCGCCCGCGCCGCCGATGGCGCGTTGCTTTCCGGCGTGGCCGAAAGGGCACGCAGCATCGCGACGCCACCGCCGTAGGAATAACCCATGTAGGCGAGCCGCCGCGGATCGATGCCCGGCTGCTTCGCCAACCACGCAAGGGTCGCATCGATGTCCGCCGCCCGCACCTCGGCCGCGGCGGGCGTAGGCCAGTTGCGGCCGCACACGTCCTTGAGGCCGCGCGCCGAGAAACTGTCGACCACGAGCGCGGCGTAGCCCCACGATGCAAGGAGCCCCGCCATGCGTGCGGTGTTCTGGCCCGGCCCGCCGCAGCCGTGGAACAGCGCAACCGCGGGCACCGGCGCCGTGACGTTGGCAGGACGGAAGAATTGCGCCGCGAGCTGAAGCGTGCGACCGCCCTGCTCCACCGGAACGCGGACGTTCTGCTGGGCCGAAGCAGGCATTGCACACAAGACGGCGAGCAGAACGAGGATGGAGGTCGTCCATGCTGCCGCTGCGGCTCGGGCTTGCCCGCGTCTGTTCGGCCACCGAAGATGCATCGGCCGGAACGTAAACCATGCAAGAGCAGAGACAACAGGTGGATTGCCCGTGAATGAGACGATCTACACCATCTCAACCTGGGTCATCCCGGCGATCCTTGCCATCACGCTGCACGAAGCCGCGCACGGATTCGTGGCCCTGCGCTTCGGCGACCGCACCGCCTGGCAGCAGGGCCGCGTGACCCTCAATCCCTTCAAGCACATCGACCCGTTCGGCACGATCATCCTCCCGGGCCTGCTGATCTTCCTGCGCGCGCCCTTCCTGTTCGGCTACGCCAAGCCCGTGCCGGTGAATTTCCGGGCGCTGAACAATCCCAAGCGCGACATGGTCTGGGTCGCCGCCGCCGGGCCCGCCACGAACGTCCTGATGGCCGTGGCCGCGGGCCTGCTGGCGCACCTCGCCGTTCTCCTGCCGCAACCCGCGGCGACGTGGTCGATCCTCAACATTGAGAACGCGATCCTGATCAACGTCCTGCTCGCCGTCTTCAACATGGTGCCGCTGCCGCCGCTGGACGGCGGCAGGGTCGCGGTCGGCCTGCTGCCCAACAGCCTGGCTTTGCCGCTCGCCCGGCTGGAACCCTACGGCATGCCGATCCTGCTCGGCCTGATCTTCCTGCTGCCGCTGATCGGCCGGCAGTTCGGGGTCGACCTCAACGTCATCGGCTGGATCCTCGGCGAGCCGGTCAACTGGCTGGTCAACCTCGTGATCCGCGTCACCGGCAACGGCTGACCCCAAAAGAAAAGTGCCGCCGCCGGGAATAAACGGCCTCTCCCCGGCGTCTCTCCCCTGCAGACCAACTGCTGCATGGGAGTCACACAATGCTGAAGTCGATCCTTTCCGCCGCCGCCGCTCTGGCGGTCCTCGCCGCCGGCAGCGCGTTCGCCGCCGAGCCCGCCTCCGCCACCCCGCCCGCCATGAAGAACGGCATGCTGGTCAGCGCAAGCGGGATGACGCTCTACACGTTCGACAAGGACGCCACGCCGGGCAAGTCGGTGTGCAACGGCCCGTGCGCCACCAACTGGCCGCCGGCCCTCGTCGCCGACGGCGCCAAGGCGTCGGGCGACTGGAGTATCATCACGCGCGACGACGGGCTGAAGCAGTGGGCCTACAAGGGCAAGCCGCTCTACGCCTTCGCCAAGGACACCAAGGCCGGCGACACGACGGGCGACGGCTTCCTGAACGGCGCCTGGCACATCGCCAAGTAACGCGACGCGTACGGACCGAAGGATACGGTGCCGGCCAAGGTTCGGCCGGCACCGGCCTTCCTGTAGAGTAGCCCGATGGCCGATGCGGAAGCCCTGCTCGAACCGCTGATCCCCGCGTTGCGCCGCTATGCCTATGCGCTGCTGCGCGACCACGATGCGGCCGACGACCTGGTCCAGGACACGCTGGAGCGCGCGCTGTCGCGCTGGGCGCTGCGGCGTCGCGACGGCGACCTCCGCGCCTGGCTCTTCACCATCCAGCGCAACCTCTACGTCTCCGCGCTGCGCCAGGGCCAGCGGCGCGGCGCGTCTGTCGAGCTCGACGACGCGACGATGCCGGCGACCGGCGCGCAGCAGGAAAGCGGCCTCGAGGTACAGGACATCCTGTCGGCGCTCGACCGACTTCCGGAGGAGCAGAAGTCGATGCTGCTGCTGGTCGGGGTCGAGGATCTTTCATACGACGATGCAGCGAAGATCATGGGCGTGCCGATCGGCACCGTGATGTCGCGGCTGGCGCGCGGCCGCCAGAAGCTGCGCGCATTGCTTGAGACGGGGCGGACGACGCTCCTGCGGAGAGTGAAATGACGGGCAGGGACACGCCACGAAGCAATTTCCCCATCGGCGAGAACGAGCTGCAGGCTTTCATCGACGAGCGGCTGGCCGACGAGCGGCGCGCGGTCGTGGACGCGCACCTCGCCCACCATCCCGAGTTGGCCGAGCGCGTCGCGCAGGAGCGCCGCCAGCGCGCGATGCTGCGCAGCCGCCTCGACGCCAAGTTCGCCGAACCCATTCCCGCCCGCCTCCGAATCGCCAACCTGCAGGCCGCACGCCGTACCTTTCGGCTGCGCAGTTGGGGCAGCGCCGCCGCGGCCATCGCCCTTTTCGTGACCGGCGCGACCGCGGGCTGGTTCGCCAACGAAGTTGCGCCGATGCCTCGGCCGGTGGCACCGACGGCCAGCGTCGCGCAGGGTGCGAAGGCGGCCTATCGGACCTTCGTGGTCGAAGTCGCCCATCCCGTCGAAGTGGGCGCGCAACAGGAAGCGCACCTGCTGCAGTGGCTCTCCAAGCGGCTGGGGCGCAAGCTCGCGGCCCCCGACCTCTCCCGGTTCGGCTACAGGCTGATGGGCGGGCGCCTGCTGCCGGGCGGCGACGGTGCGGCGGCGCAGCTCATGTACGACGATGCGAGCGGCAAGCGTCTCACCATCTATGTGCGTGCGACGGAGGGAACCGAGACGGCCTTCCGCTTCCAGAAGGAAGGCGAAGCCTCGACCTTCGCCTGGATCGACCAGGGCTTCGGCTTCGCGGTGACGGCGCCCGCCAGCCGCGAGGAGCTGCTGCCGATCGCCGAAGCGGTCTATCGCGGCTTCGAAGGCAAGAGCTGACCGCTACTTCGTCGGGTCGGTCATGTCCTCGAATTCCTTGAGGTGACGCGGCGCCCATTTGTGGTCGCGCGCCTTCACGATCCACTTGTCGAGCGTGGGCCAGCGCCGCCGGGCGGAGGTCACCCATTTGCGACCGGTCTCGAATTCCGTCGCCAGCAGATACAGCGCGATCACGAAGAAGATCCAGCCCTGCAGGAGCGGGATGAAACCGCCGACCACCGACATGACCAGGCAGGCCATGATCGCGAGCGCCATCAGCGGCTGGCGCATGGCGGTCCTAGAGGTGGATCGGCTTGTCCCACGCGGCGAGCGCGGCTTCCTTCAGCGCCTCGTTGACCGTGGGATGGGCGTGGCAGACGCGGCCGATATCCTCGGCCGAGGCGGAGAACTCCATCGCCATGGCGGCTTCGCCGATCATGGTACCGGCCTCGGCGCCGAAGATGTGGACACCCAGCACCTTGTCGCTCGCTTTGTCGGCCAGAACCTTCACGAAACCCTCCGTGGCGCCATTCGCGCGGCTGCGCGGGTCGGCGGTGAACGGATACTTGCCGACCTTGTACGCAACGCCGGCCGACTTCAGTTGTTCCTCGGTCTTGCCGACCCAGGCCACTTCGGGCTGGGTGTAGATGATCGAGGGTACGAGATCCCAGTTCACGTGACCCTTCTGGCCCGCGAGGGTCTCGACGCAGGCCACACCGTCCTCGCTCGCCTTGTGCGCGAGCATGGGACCGTCGATCACGTCGCCGATGGCATAGATGCCGGGCACCGAGGTCTGGAAGTGGCCGTCGACGGCGATGCGGCCGCGCTCGGTCATCTTCACGCCGAGCTTGTCCAGGCCGATGCCCTGCACGAACGGACGGCGGCCGATCGAAACCAGCACGACGTCCGCTTCCAGCGTCTCGGCCGCGCCGCCCTTGGCGGGCTCGACCGTCAGCGTCACGCCGGCGCCGGTCGTCTCAGCCTTGGTGACCTTGGCGCCGAGCTTGAACTTCAGCCCCTGCTTGGTGAGCGCGCGCTGGAAGAACTTGGTGACCTCGTCGTCCACGCCTGGCGTGATGCGGTCGAGGAACTCGACCACCATCACCTCGGCGCCGAGGCGGCGCCACACCGAACCCAGCTCGAGGCCGATGATGCCGGCGCCGACCACGACGAGGCGCTTCGGCACTTCCGAAAGCTCGAGCGCCCCGGTCGAGGAGACGATCTTCTTCTCGTCGATCGTCACGCCCGGCAACGGCATCACTTCCGAGCCCGTGGCGATCAGGATGTTCTTCGCGGCCAGCGTGTCCTTCACCGCACCGTCGTCGCCCACGACCGCGACGGAGCCCGGCGCCTCGATGCGGCCCGCGCCGGTATAGGAGACGATCTTGTTCTTCTTGAACAGGAAGGCGATGCCCTTGGTCGTGGCCTCGACGACCTCGCCTTTGCGCTTCATGAGTTGCGCGAAATCGAGCTTCGGCGCCTCCACGACGATACCGTGCACGCCAAGATCGTGGCCCGCTTCCTCGAACAGATGCGAGGACTGCAGCAGCGCCTTCGAGGGGATGCAGCCGACGTTGAGGCAGGTGCCCCCGAGCGTGGCACGCTTCTCGATGACGGCGACCTTGAGGCCGAGCTGCGAGGCGCGGATCGCGGCGACGTAGCCGCCGGGGCCGGCGCCGATCACGATTAGATCGAAGGATTCGTTTGCCATTGGCGCACCGTACTCATTACGAAATCGGTGTCATCCCGAGCGCAGCGAGGGACCTTTAAACAGCGCCGCGAAAAAGGTCCGTCGCTGCGCTCGGGATGACACGGTTGTTGAAACTCAAACGCCGAGCAGGAGACGCTCGGGATCCTCGATGCAGTCCTTGACCTTGACCAGGAACAGCACCGCCTCGCGGCCGTCGATGATGCGATGGTCGTAGGACAGGGCGAGATACATCATCGGACGCGCCTTGATCTCGCCGCCGACCACCATGGGCCGCTGCTGGATCTTGTGCATGCCGAGGATGCCCGACTGGGGCGGGTTCAGGATCGGCGTCGACATCAGCGAGCCATAGACGCCGCCGTTGGAGATGGTGAAGGTGCCGCCGGTCAGGTCGGCGATCGACAGCTTGCCGTCGCGCGCCTTGCGGCCGAGATCGCCGATGCCCTTCTCGACGCCCGCAAAGTCGAGCGCATCGGCGTCGCGCAGTACCGGCACGACCAGCCCCTGCGGCGTGCCCACGGCGACACCGATGTCGTAGTAGTTCTTGTAGACGAGCTCGTCGCCCTCGATCTCGGCATTGACCGCCGGCAGCTCCTTGAGGCCCGCGATGCAGGCCTTCACGAAGAACGACATGAAGCCCAGCCGGGCGCCGTGCTTCTTCTCGAAATCGTCCTTCAGCCGGTCGCGCAGCGCCATCACGTTGGTCATGTCCACCTCGTTGAAGGTGGTCAGCATGGCCGCGGTGTTCTGCGCTTCCTTGAGGCGGTTGGCGATGGTGCGGCGCAGCCGCGTCATCTTAACCCGCTCCTCGCGGTCGGCCTTGAGGCGCGGACCGGTGGGCGCGGCGGGCTTGGCAGCCGGCGCGGCTGCTGCCGGGATCGACGAGATCGCCGCCAGCACGTCTTCCTTGGTCGCGCGGCCGTCCTTGCCCGTCGGCTGGATGGAAGCGGCGGAAACGCCCTTCTCCTCGGCGAGCTTGCGGGCGGCGGGACCTGAGGAGGCGAGATTGGCCCCCGCAGGCGCTGCGGCAGGTGCCGGCGTCGGAGCGGCGGCGGGCGCGGGCTTCGGCGCGGCCGGAGCAGCGGCCTTCGGTGCAGCGGCACCGGCAGCCCCCGCTTCGATGTGACAGAGCACGCCGCCCACCTGGACGGAGGCGCCCTCTTCCACGGCGAGTTCGGCGATGGTGCCGGCGACGCTGGCATTCACCTCGACGGTGACCTTGTCCGTCTCGAGTTCGCACAAGGGCTGGTCGACGGCGACGACGTCGCCTGCCTTCACCAGCCACTTCGCAACGGTCGCCTCGGTGACCGATTCGCCCAGAGCCGGAACCTTGATCTCGACGGCCATGACTACACTTCCTCTTCTCTACCCGCGCTCAACCGACAGTGAGGGCGCGGTCGACCAGATCGGCCTGTTCCTTGAGATGGTTGCGCGCCGACCCGGTGGCGGGCGACGCGGCTTCGGGACGGCCGACATAGAGCGGCCGCCTCGCCTTCGCCTCGATGTTGGCCAGCGCGCGCTCGATGCGGCGGTCCACGAAGTGCCAGGCGCCCATGTTCTCGGGCTCTTCCTGGCACCACACGATGTCGGCGTTCGGATACTGCGCGAGCCGCACCCCGAGCCGCGTGAACGGGAACGGGTAGAGCTGCTCGATACGCAGGATGGCGATATCGTCGATCTTGCGCTTGCGGCGCTCGGCGACGAGGTCGAAGTAGACCTTGCCCGAGCACAGGATGACACGGCGCACCTTGTCGCCATCGACGAGCTGGTCGGTCTCGACGAGGATGCGGCGGAACGAGCTGCCCGGACCGAAGTCGGCCAGGGTCGAGACGCAATCCTTGTGACGCAGCAGCGACTTCGGCGTCATCACCACCAGCGGCTTGCGGAAGGTGCGGCGCATCTGCCGGCGCAGCGCATGGAAGTAGTTGGCCGGCGTGGTCGGATTGATGACCTGCCAGTTGTCCTCGGCAGAGAGCTGCAGATAGCGCTCGAGGCGTGCGGAGCTGTGCTCCGGCCCCTGGCCCTCGTAGCCGTGCGGCAGCAGCATCACGAGGCCCGACATGCGCAGCCACTTGCTCTCGCCCGAGCAGATGAACTGGTCGATGATCACCTGCGCGCCGTTGGCGAAGTCGCCGAACTGGGCTTCCCAGAGGACCAGCGCGTTGGGCTCGGCCAGCGAGTAGCCGTACTCGAAGCCCAGCACGCCCGCCTCGTTCAGCGGGCTGTCGATCACCTCGTAGCGGGCCTGGCCTTCGGCCACGTGATTGAGGGGCACGTACTTGGCCTCGGTCGCCTGGTCGACCAGCACCGAATGGCGCTGTGAGAAGGTGCCGCGGCCGGAATCCTGGCCGCTCAGGCGAACGGGCGTGCCTTCCGAGAGCAGCGTACCGAAGGCCAGTGCCTCGCCGGTCGCCCAGTCGATGTTCTCGCCCGTGTCGATCGTCTTGCGCTTCTCCTGGAGCTGTCGGACGATCTTGCGGTTGAGGTCGAAATCCTTCGGCGGCTCGGAGATCGCCCGCCCGACGGCCTTGAGCAGATCGAGGTCGACGGCGGTAACGCCCTTGCGATCCTCCTCGCCCGGCGCGACCGTGAAGCCCGCCCACTTGCCCTCGAGCCAGTCGGCCTTGTTGGGCTTGTAGTTGGTCGCGGCCTCCAGCGCCTTGTCGAGCTTTTCGCGCAGGCTCGCATCCATGGCGGCGACCTCGTCGGCCGTGACCACGCCCGCGGCTTCGAGTGAAGCGGCGTAGACTTCCTTCACCGAACGATGCGCGCCGATCTCCTTGTACATCAGCGGCTGGGTGAACATCGGCTCGTCACCCTCGTTGTGACCGTGCCGGCGGTAGCAGAACATGTCGATGACGATGTCGCGCTTGAAGTGCTGGCGGAATTCGGTCGCGATGCGCGCGACGTGGACCACCGCCTCGGGGTCGTCGCCGTTCACGTGCAGGATCGGCGCCTGCACGATCTTGGCGACTTCCGTGCAGTACGGGCCCGAGCGCGATTCGGTCGGCAGGGTCGTGAAGCCGATCTGGTTGTTCACGATGAAATGGATCGTGCCGCCGATGCGGTAGCCCGCGAGATCGGAGAGGTCGAGGCTCTCGGCGACCAGGCCCTGGCCCGCGAAGGCCGCGTCGCCGTGCATCAGGATGCACATGACCTGGCTGCGGTCGGTGTCGCCGCGCTGGTCTTCCTTGGCGCGCGCCTTGCCCAGGATGACCGGGTTGACCGCCTCGAGATGCGAGGGATTGGGCGACAGCGAAAGATGGATCACGTTGCCGTCGAACTCGCGGTCGGCCGAGGCGCCCAGGTGATACTTCACGTCGCCGGAGCCACGCATTTCCTCGGGCTGCGAGGAGCGGCCCTGGAACTCCGAGAACAGCGCGGTGTAGCTCTTGTGCATGACGTGCACGAGCGTGTTGAGGCGGCCGCGATGCGGCATGCCCAGCATCACTTCCTTCACGCCGAGCTGACCGCCGCGCTTCAGGATCTGCTCGATGCCCGGGATCAGCGATTCGCCGCCGTCGAGACCGAAGCGTTTGGTGCCGACGAACTTCACGTGCAGGTAGCGTTCGAGACCCTCGGCCTCGCCGACCCGCTCGAGGATCATCTTGCGGCCGGTGACGGTGAACTCGGTGTGGTTCTCGATATGCTCGATGCGCTCCTGGATCCACGCCTTCTGGTCGGGATCGGAGATGTGCATGAACTCGACGCCGATCTTGCCGCAATAGGTCTTGCGCAGGCGCTCCATGATCTGGCGCAGCGTCGCGGATTCACCCAGCGCCAGCGAGCCGAATATCAGGATCGGGCGGTCCCAGTCGGCTTCGCCGAAGCCGTAGGTCGCGGGATCGAGTTCGCGATGCGGCGCCTGGCGCACGAGACCGAGCGGGTCGAGGTCGGCCTCGAGATGGCCGCGGATGCGGTAGGCGCGGATCAGCATCAGCGCCCGCGCCGTGTCCTGCGCCGCCGCGCGGATCTCTTCCTCGGTCTTTCCGGCAATCGCCGGCGCGGCAGCAGCGGCCCCCTTGCCGCCCTTGACGTTGCGGTTGGCTGCGGCCGGAACCGCGTCGGGATCGACCGCGCCGATCACCCGGGGGCCATTGGGCGCCCAGGACGCGCCACGCACCTCGGCGAGCACATCGCCCTTCTGCTCGGCCAAGGCGCCGAAGAAGGTCTGCCACTCGCCATCGACCGACGACGGGTCGGCGAGGAACTTCGCATAGAGTTCCTCGATGAAAGGCGCGTTTGCGCCGAACAGGAACGACGTCTGTTCTGCTCTCATGGCCCTTACTCCCTGGCCCGTATCCAGTTGCCGCCTGGCAGAGGCTTGGCGGCCCGTATCGCTTGTCAGCCCTTCATGGCCTTAAGCATTTCCTCGCCCAAAGCCGCGGGAGACTCCGCAACCCTGATGCCGGCCGCGCGCATGGCCGCGACCTTGAACTCGGCCGTATCGTTGCCGCCCGAGATGACCGCACCGGCATGCCCCATGCGGCGGCCCGGAGGCGCCGTGCGACCGGCGATGAAGCCGACCACCGGCTTCTTCGTGCCCGACGCCTTCAGGAACTCCGCGCCCTTCACCTCGGCGTCGCCGCCGATCTCGCCGATCATCACGATGCCCTCGGTCTCGGGATCGCGGATGAACATGTCGAGGCACTCGATGAAGTTCGTGCCGTTCACCGGATCGCCGCCGATGCCGATGCAGGTCGTCTGGCCGAGACCGGCCGCCGTCGTCTGCGCCACCGCTTCGTAGGTGAGCGTGCCCGAGCGCGAGACGATTCCGATCTTGCCGCGCTTGTGGATGTGGCCCGGCATGATGCCGATCTTGCACTCGCCGGGCGTGATGACGCCGGGACAGTTCGGGCCGATCAGCCGCGACTTCGACGCGGTGAGCGCGCGCTTCACCTTGACCATGTCGATCACCGGGATGCCCTCGGTGATGCAGACGATCAGGGGGATCTCGGCGTCGATCGCCTCGAGGATCGAATCGGCCGCGAACGGCGGCGGGACGTAGATCACCGACGCGTTGCAGCCGGTCTTCTCGACCGCCTCGGCCACGGTGTCGAACACCGGCAGGTCGAGATGCTTGGTGCCGCCTTTGCCCGGCGTCACGCCGCCGACCATCCTGGTGCCGTAGGCGATCGCCTGCTCGGAATGGAAGGTGCCCTGCGAGCCGGTGATGCCCTGGCAGATGACCTTGGTGTTCTTGTCGACCAGGACGGCCATCAGTTGCTCTCCTTCACGGCCTTGACGATCTTCTCGGCGGCGTCCGCGAGGTTCTCCGCCGAGGTGATCTTGAGGCCCGATTCCTTGAGGATCTTCTTGCCGAGGTCGACGTTCGTGCCTTCCAGCCGGACGACCAGCGGGACGTGCAGGTTGACCTCGCGCGCCGCGGCGACGACGCCTTCGGCGATCACGTCGCAGCGCATGATGCCGCCGAAGATGTTGACCAGGATGCCTTCGACGTTGGGGTCCTTGAGGATGATCTTGAAGGCCGCCGTCACGCGCTCCTTGGTGGCGCCGCCGCCCACGTCGAGGAAGTTGGCGGGCTCCGAACCGTAGAGCTTGATGATGTCCATGGTAGCCATCGCGAGGCCCGCGCCGTTCACCATGCAGCCGATCTGGCCGTCGAGCTTCACGTAGTTCAGCGCGTACTTGGCGGCCTCGGTCTCGGCCGGATCCTCCTCGTCGACGTCGCGCAGTTCTTCCACGTCCTTGTGGCGGTAGAGGGCGTTGTCGTCGAAGTTCATCTTGGCATCGAGCGCCACGATGTCGCCCGCGCCGGTGACGACCAGCGGGTTGATTTCGATCAGCGAGGCGTCGAGATCGACATAGGCCTTGTAGAGATTGCCCAGCAGGGTCGTGAAGGCACCGACCTGCTTGCCGCTGAGGCCCAGCGCGAACGCGATCTTGCGGCCCTGAAAGGCCTGGTAGCCGGCAGCCGGGTCGATCGCCTGGGTGACGATCTTCTCGGGCGTCTCATGCGCCACGGTCTCGATATCCATGCCGCCCTCGGTCGAGGCGACGACGGCGATGCGGCCGACGGCGCGATCCACCAGCATCGACAGGTACAGCTCGCGTTTGATGTCGCAGCCGTCCTCGATGTAGAGGCGCTTCACGGTGCGGCCCGCCGCGCCGGTCTGCTTGGTCACCAGGTCCTGGCCCAGCATCGCCGCGGCCTGCGCGCCGACGTCCTCGGGCGACTTGGAGATGCGGACACCGCCCTTGCCCTGCGGATCGTTCTTGAAGTGGCCCTTACCGCGCCCACCGGCATGGATCTGCGCCTTCACGACCGTGACGGCCCCGCCCAGCTTGCGGGCGACGTCCATCGCCTCGTCTTTGGTGTAGGCGACACCGCCCTTCAGCAGGGGGATGGCGAATTTGGCCAGGAGCGCCTTGGCCTGATACTCGTGGATATTCATGGGGTCCTATCGTTGGGACGGCGTTTGAACCGCGGCCCCTCAGTTTTTAAACGCAACTGACCAAGGGATGCGGCACTTTATGAGCGCCACAGGCCCTTGGCAACGATGGATCGATGAAGCTTCCGGGTCGTTCGACGAAAGTCGAAAAACCCTACTTTTTTAACGGCCAACGATCTTGTTAGTGGCGTCGATTAGCGACTGCACGGCGGCGACCGACTTGTCGAACATCGCCTTTTCGTCGGCGTTGAACTCGACCTCGACGATGCGCTCGACACCCTTGGAGCCGATCACGACCGGCACGCCGATGTAGAGGCCCTTCACGCCGTACTCGCCGTTCAGCTTGGCGGCACAGGGAATGACGCGCTTCTTGTCCTTGAGGAAGGACTCGGCCATCGCGATGGCCGAAGCGGCCGGGGCGTAGAAGGCCGAGCCGGTCTTGAGATGGGCCACGATCTCGGCGCCGCCGTCGCGGGTGCGCTGGACGATCGCCTCGAGGCGCTCCTTGGTGGTCCAGCCCATGTCGACCAGATCGTGCAGCGAAATGCCGCCGACCGTCGAGTAGCGCAGCAGCGGGACCATCGTGTCGCCGTGGCCGCCCAGCACGAAGGCCGTCACGTCCTCGACCGAGACGTTGAACTCCTCGGCGAGGAACAGGCGGAAACGGGCGCTGTCGAGCACGCCGGCCATGCCGACGACCTTCTCGGGCGCGAAGCCGGTGACTTCCTGCATCAGGCCGACCATCGCGTCGAGCGGGTTGGTGATGACGATGACGAAGGCGTTCGGGGCGTGCTGCTTGATGCCCTTGCCGACCGAATCGATGACCTTGGCGTTGATGCCGACCAGGTCGTCGCGGGTCATGCCGGGTTTGCGGGGCACGCCGGCAGTGACGATGACGACGTCGGCACCCTCGATGTCCTTGTAGTCAGAGGAGCCGGTGTACTTGGTGTCGAAGCCCTCGACCGGGCTGAGCTGGGCGATGTCGAGCGCCTTGCCCTTGGCGGTGCCTTCGGCGGCGGGAATGTCGAACAGGACGACGTCGCCCAGTTCCTTCTGGCCGGCGAGCAGCGCGAGCGTGCCGCCAATCTGTCCGGCGCCGATCAGCGCGATCTTCTTGCGAGCCATGCGAAAAACTCCCGTTCTTAAAGGCGCCGCGTGGTAGCGCGATTCGTCCCAGGCAGCAAGGCAGACGGGGTTCAGACGGGGTGTTTCGCCAGGTGCGCCAGCAGGAGATCGGTCGCCCTGCCCGGCGCCTGGTCCATCACGAAATGACCGACGCCCGGCAGCACTTCCATGGCGAAGGACGGCTTCACGAAGTCCGCCGTGCCGTAGGCCGCGTCGGGTCCGACGGTCGCGTCGGCATCGCCCCATATATAGAGCGTCGGCACCGCGATGGTGCCGATATCAGCGGCCAGCCCCTTGTTGGAGCGATACCAGGCGAGAGCCGCTTCGAGCGCCTCGGGATTGCCCAGCACCGACAGATGCTCCTCCAGCGCCTGCGACGGCACGCCCTGCCCGAACAACCCGTCGCGCAGCCGCTTGGCGTTGTCGGCCAGCAGCAGCTTGCCCGTTTCCGGCTCGAGGAAGGCGCGATGGTGGCGCGATCGATGCTTCTGGTCTCCGTCTTCCTTGAGCAGCGCCTGGCGGAAAGATTGCGGATGCGGCCGCGACAGGATGGTGAGCGAGGCCACGCGGTCGGGATGGGTGCCGGCGACGCCCCACGAAACCTGGCCGCCCCAGTCGTGGCCGACCTGGTGGAAGCGCTTGCCCTCGTAGCCAGCGGCCGCGGCGATCTCGACCGCGTCGTTGACCAGCTTTTCAAAAGCGTAGTTCGAAAGATCGGCCGGATCGGGCCGCGCACCGGGTGAGTAGCCGCGCTGGTCGGGCGCGACGGCACGATAGCCGTGCGCCGCGAGCGCCGGCAGGGCCGCGCGCCAGCTATGCCGCGATTCGGGAAACCCGTGCAGCATCAGCACGAGCGGCCCACCGACCGGACCTTCGACATAAGCGGTGAATGTCAGGCCCGATCGGGTCTTGATCTCAACGGTCTCGGTCATCGACCGATCAGACACCGTTGGCTTTGAACCACGCAAGTGCCTTCTTCCAGGCGTCCTCCGCCTGCTCCTTGCGATAGGACGGGCGATAGTCCGCGTTGAAGGCGTGCGGCGTGTCGGGATAGGTGTCGATCTGCGACTTCTGGGCGGCCGGGCTGCCGGCCTTCAGCGCCGCGCGCATCCTGTCCACGGTATCGTTCGGGATTCCGGTGTCGGCGCCGCCGTAGAGGCCGAGCACCGGCGCCTTCAGATCCTTGGCGATGTCGACCGGGTGCTTCGGCGTCAGCGGCGTCGAGTCGCCGACGACGCGGCCGTACCAGGCGACACCCGCCTTGAGGCCTGCGTTGTAGGCGGCATAGAGCCAGACGATCCGGCCGCCCCAGCAGAAGCCGGTGATGCCGAGCTTGGCGGTGTCGCCCTTGCCTTCACCCTTGGCGAACGCGACCGTCGCGTCGATGTCGCCCATGACCTGCTCGTCGGGCACCTTGGCCACGATCTCGCGCAGCAGCGCCTGCACGTCGGTCAGGGACTTGGGGTCGCCCTGGCGGAAATAGAGTTCCGGCGCGATGGCGTAGTAACCGGCCTTGGCGAAACGGCGGCAGAGATCGGCGATGTGCGCGTGGACGCCGAAGATCTCCTGCACGACGACGATGGTGCCGAAGCCCTGCCCCGAGGCCGGCATGGCACGGTAGGCGTCCATCTCCTTGCCGTCCTTGGTCTTCACCTTGACCGTGCCCGCGGTGAGCCCGTCGGTGGGAGTCGTGATCATCGTCTGCGCCTGGACCGGCTGGACCGACAGAGCGAAGGTGGTGCCCAGCGCCGCGCCGGTCGCCGTCGCCTTCAGCGCCCCGCGCCGCGACAGGCCGCCCTCGGCCAGGGAAATCATGCGATCGCCGTCCATGTGTTGTCTCCTGCTTCTGAAAAACGTCGCAGAGCCTATGCTGCGGCAGGACCCATCCACAATCACAATTAGGCGATGTGCTCCAGGTTCAGATACTCCGGGCTCTGCATTTCCATGAGGCGCGACACGGTGCGCTGGAACTCGAAGGAGCCGTCGCCTTCGGGATAGAGGCTGTTGGGGTTCGCCGCCGCCGAGCAGATGAACTTCACCTTCTTCTCGTAGAAGGTATCGATCATCGTCACGAAGCGAACCGCCTTGTCGCGGCTGTCCGGTCCCATCTTCGGTACTTCGGCCACGATGACCGTATGGAAATTGTCGGCAATGCAAAGAAAGTCCGCCGCGCCCATCGGCCTGGCGCACCAATCCATGAAATGGGCCATGGCAACGCCCGGCGCCGCGCGCGGCACCTCGACGTCGCGGCCCTGCGTCCGCAGCACGCGCGGCTCGCCGTCGGCGCCGTTGCTCAGGGTGCGGAACGCCTCGTCGAGCTTCTTCGTCGCCCAGGCGCCGAGCGGCGTCAGGTAGAGGTCGAGTTCGCGCAGCCGACCCATCCGGTAATCCTGCGAACCGCCCAGTTCCAGCACTTCGAGCCGCTGCTTCACCAGTTCGATGAAGGGCAGGAAACGGTCGCGCTGCAGACCGTTATTGTAGAGATCGTCCGGCGCGCGGTTGGAGGTGGCGATCACCGTGATCCCTTCGGCGAACAGCGTCTCGAACAGGCGGCCGAGGATCATCGCGTCGGCGATGTTGGTCACCTGGAATTCGTCGAAGCAGAGCAGCCGCGTCTCGGCGGCGATCTGCTTGGCGATCGGCACGATCGTGTCGGATTCCGGCGACGCGCCCCTGGCCGCCAGCTCCTCGCGACGGCTGTGCAGGCGTGCCTGTACTTCGAGCATGAATTCGTGGAAGTGCACGCGGCGCTTCTTCGCAACGGGCGCGTCGGCAAAGAACAGGTCCATCAGCATGGACTTGCCGCGCCCGACCGAGCCCCAGATGTAGAGGCCGTGCGGCCCTTCCGGCGGCTTAGGCGCATGACCGAGGCCGAGCCGGGCGAGCAGGCCCTTCTTCGCGGGCTGCGCGCTGGCCATCGCGCCGAGCTGGTCGTGGATCGCCTGCAATCGCAGGACGATCTTCTCCTGCACGGGATCGGCATGAATTTCGCCCGCAGCGCGGCGCGCGGCGAGATTGGCCATCGGGCCCTTGCCGGTCGAGGGGGTACTGGACTCCATTGCGGCGGCATACCTAGCTCACCGCCGCCCGGCTGCCTATAAGGTGCGGCGATGAAGATTGCGTTCCTCGGCACCTCCGCCTTCGCCGTGCCGGCCCTCCGAGCCCTGGTCGAAGCCGGCCACGACATTGCCTGCGTCTACACGCGAGCCCCCAAGCCCGCCGGCCGCGGCCAGCAGGAGCGCAAGACGCCCGTCCACGAACTTGCCGACCAGCTTGGCCTCCCCGTGCGCACGCCGCGCACCCTGAAGACCGAAGAGGAGGCCCAGGCGTTCAAGGCGCTCGACCTCGATGCCGCCGTGGTGGTCTCCTACGGGCACATCCTGCCCAAGAGCTTCCTCGACGCGCCGGTCATGGGCTGTCTCAACATCCATGGCTCGCTGCTGCCGCGCTGGCGCGGCGCGGCGCCAATCCATCGCGCGATCCTGGCAGGCGATGCGGAGACAGGCGTCACCACCATGCGCATGGACGAGGGCCTCGACACCGGCCCCATGCTGCTGGCCGAAAGCACGCCGATCTCCGCCGCCGACACCGCGCAGACAGTACACGACCGGCTGGCCGATCTCGGCGCGCAGCTCATCGTTTCGACCCTCGACGGGCTGCTGCGCCGGAGCATCGACGCCGTCGACCAGCCGACGGAGGGCGTCACCTACGCCCACAAGCTCGGCAAGGAGGAAGGCGTGCTCGACTGGCGCCGGCCCGCCGCGGAACTCGAGCGCAAGGTGCGCGGCTTCAATCCCTGGCCGGGCACATCGTTCGATGCACCGAAAGATGGCGGCGTCGAGCGCATCAAGGTCCTCGCGGCCGCACTCACTTTGGCCGGCGGTCCGCCGGGCAGCGTGACGATCGCGCGCGACGGCTTTCCGGTCGTGACCTGCGGCGTCGGCGGCCTGAAGCTCCTGAAGCTGCAGCGGCCGGGCAAGTCGGCACAATCCGCGGATGCCTTCCTGCGTGGCTTCGCGCTGGGCAACGGAACGGTGCTGCCCTCACCCGCCGTCCTGTCGCTGCCGACCTGACCCCGTGCCGCGGTACAAGCTCACGATCGAATATGACGGCGAACCCTTCGTGGGATGGCAGCGCCAGCCCAACGGCCCCTCCGTGCAGGCCGCACTCGAAGAAGCCGTGTTCGCCTTCACCGGCGAGCGCCCGCCGGTGCAGGCCGCCGGCCGCACCGACACCGGCGTTCATGCACGCGGCCAGATCGTCCATCTCGATCTGTCGAGCGAACGGCCGGTCGAAACCATCCGTTCCGCGATCAACTTCCACCTGAAGCCGCAGCCGGTTTCCGTGCTGGTCGCGGAGCTGGCGCCGCCGGGTTTCCACGCGCGTTTCTCGGCGACGTGGCGGCGCTACCGCTACCGCATCATCAACCGACGGGCCCCGCCCGCCCTTGATCGCGGCCAGCTCTGGCACGTGCCGGGATCGCTCGACGTCGACCTGATGGCCGATGCAGCGAAGGTTCTCGTCGGCCGGCACGACTTCAACAGCTTCCGATCGACATCGTGTCAGTCGCCTTCGGCGCTGAAGACGCTCGACCTGCTGGAGGTGACTCGCCACGGAGAGGAGATCCATGTGGACGTCGGCTCGCGTTCCTTCCTTCACAACCAGGTGCGCATCATGGTGGGAACGCTGCATCTCGTCGGGCGAAAGCAGTGGACCCGCGGCGACGTCGAGGCCGCGCTCGCCGCACGCGACCGCGCACGCGCCGGACCGACGGCGCCGCCGCACGGCCTCTGCCTCATGGAAGTGCGCTACGAGCTAGGCGCCGACAGCAAGGGTGACGCCGAGGAAACGGTCGACGATCAGTGACAGGAAGAGCGACGGCACCCAGTTGACGATCAGCAGGAGAAACGCGATCGGCCAGCTCGCGCCCAGCATCGTCCGCGTCGTCACCAGGAACCAGTAGAAGAAAAGTCCCTGCAGGCCGAAGCGGATGAGTTCGCCCAGCACTGCGGGCAACAGCGTGGCGAGGACCACTCCGAACACGGCCACGATCATCGCCGGCAGGTTGACCCAGTTGAGCGCGGACACGTAGCGGGGGAAGAAGCCGAGCCAGTTCCGCCGCCGCGCGATCTCGTAGAACAGGACGGGAAACAGCAGCCAGTCGACGACGTAGCGCAGCGCCTCGACCAGCACGATCTCGAACTCGTCGGCGGTCGACGAGACGCTGGTGTAGCGGATCAGCATCAGGATGATGTGCAGCGGCGCCACCAGGATCATCACCTGGAACGAGCGCACGCAGGCTTCCAGCGTATTGTCGAAGTACCTGGGTGCTGCGGGATCGCGCTTCAGGAGCCCGATCGCACCCTGCATGCCCCGGGCGATTTCAGCGGCGTTGAGCACGCTCGGCCTCAGGCCGCGAAGTAACGGTCGAGTACCGTTTCGTAGACGCGCGCGAGTTTCTTGAGGTCCTCGACCGCGCTCTTCTCGTCGACCTTGTGCATGCTTTCACCGACGAGCCCGAATTCGAGCACCGGGCAGTAGCTGCGGATGAAACGCGCGTCGGAGGTTCCTCCGGTCGTCGAGAGTTCGACTTCCACGCCCGCGACGTCGCGGATCGCGCCGGCGACGAGGTCGCTGAGCGGCCCCGGCGGCGTATAGAACGACTCGCCCGAGACCTGGACGCTGTATTCGACGGTGCCGTTGCCGCCAAGCGCTTCGTTGACCCGCTCGATGCGTTCCTGCAGGTGCGCGAGCAGGGTCTTCGACGTCCAGAGATCGTTGAAGCGGGTGTTGAAGCGCGCCCTGGCGACACCAGGCGCGATGTTGGTCGCCGGGTTGCCGACATCGACCGTCGTGAACTGCAGCGAGGTCGGCTGGAAGTGCGTGCTGCCCTTGTCGATCGGCTCGCGCACCAGCGCCTCGATCATCGCCGACAGGCGATGGACGGCATTGTCGAGTCGCTCGGGATACGCCACATGGCCCTGCACGCCGCGCACGACCAGGTCGACGGTCATGCTGCCGCGCCGGCCGATCTTCATCATGTCGCCGAAGCGCTTCGAGCTGGTGGGCTCACCGACGACGCAGGCGTCGATCGTCTCGCCGCGTCCGGCCAGCCGCTGCAGCATCTTCACGGTACCGTTGATCGCGGGACCTTCCTCATCGCCGGTGATCAGCAGGCTGATCGAGCCGCCGAAGTTGCGGCCACGTCTTGCGAGGAAACGCGCGGCCGCGTCGGTGAAGGCCGCGATCGCGCCCTTCATGTCGGCGGCGCCACGGCCGAACAGATACCCGCCCGACAGTTCGGCGGCGAACGGGCCGATCGTCCACGAAGAAAGGTCGCCCACCGGCACGACGTCGGAATGGCCCGCGAAGCAGAAATGCTTACCTTCAGTACCGATGCGCGCATAGAGGTTGGCCACGTCGTCGGTGCCGGCTTCGGTGAAATCCATGCGTTCGCACGTGAAGCCGAGCGGCTCCAGGGTGCGCTCGAGCAATTGCAGGGCGCCGGCTTCGCGCGGCGTCACGCTTTCGCAGCGGACGAGCGTGCGCGTCAGTTCGATGACATCGGTGACGTTGGAGCTGAGCGTATCGGGCATGGGCCGGACACTACAGCCCCGTCCCTCCTGTGAGAAGTGCCGCAAAGAAAAGGGCGCCGGCTCAGGCCCGCCGGCGCCCAGTCTTTTGAGAGAGGAAGATAGTCTTGCTTGTTGTAGGCTGAACTCTTTCGGGTGGCCCTCAGGCCACCATCCGGTCGGCCTCCTGCAGGTTGACCGAGACGAGCTGGGACACGCCCCGCTCGGCCATGGTCACGCCGTAGAGGCGATCCATGCGCGCCATCGTGACGCGATGGTGGGTGATGATCAGGAAGCGCGTGTCGGTGCGGCCGGCAATGTCCTTCACCAGGCCGCAGAAACGCTCCACGTTCAGATCGTCCAGCGGCGCGTCGACTTCGTCCAGCACGCAGATCGGCGCCGGGTTGGTCATGAACACCGCGAACAGCAGCGACAGCGCGGTCAGGGCCTGCTCGCCGCCCGAGAGCAGCGACATGACCTGGAGCTTCTTGCCGGGCGGGCTGGCATGGATTTCGAGGCCAGCCTCGAGCGGATCCTCCGACTCGGTGAGCCGCAGTTCGGCCTTGCCGCCGCCGAACAGCTTGGTGAAGAGCTGCTGGAAGTGGCCGCTCACCTGCTCGAAGGCGGCGAGGAAGCGCTCGCGGCCCTCGCGGTTGAGGCTCTGGATGCCCTGGCGGAGGCGACCGATGGCGGCGACCAGGTCGTCGCGCTCGGCCGTCATGCCGTTGATCTGCTGCTCGAGTTCGTTGGCCTCTTCCTCGGCCCGCAGGTTCACCGCGCCCATCGTCTCGCGCTCGTGCACCAGGCGCTCGAGCTTGTGCTCGGCCTTGTCGAGTTCCGGCAGCTCATCGAGCGACTGGACCTCGGCCAGCGCCATCACGCCGTCGGGCTCGCAACGCAGCCGCTCGACGATGCGCTCGACAACCGCCTCGCGGTCCTTGGTCGCCTGCTCGACGAGGCCCTCGCGGCGCACGCGGCTCTCGCGGGCGTTGCCCATCTCGGTCTCGGCCTGACGCAGTGCCCGGTCGGCATCGGCGAGGCGCGTCTCGCCGATGACCAGCCGGTCGGCGGCTTCCTGCCGGTTGTTCTCGGCCTTGTCGATCTCCTCGCCGAGAACGAACCGCTTCTCCTCGATCTCGGCAGGCTTGGCGGCAAGCTCGGCGATCGCTTCCGCGGTCTGCTCGCGGCGCGCGTCGAGTTCGACGATCTGGCCGTCGGCCTCGGCCAGGCGCTTGCTCCAGCCTTCGTGATCCTGCGCGATCTGGGCCAAACGCTCGACCCGCATCTTCGATTCGCGCGCAAGGCGGTCGCACTGGCCCTCGGCCTCGACCAGCGCGGCGCGAAGCTCGGCGATGCGCACGCGCAGCGACCCGGCCGCAGCGCGATCGGCCTGGGTGTCGGAGATCGACGACAGACGCGCCTCGCGGAAGGTGCGGCGCATCTCGACCTCGGCGATGTCGCCCATCACCTCGGTCACCACCGTCTCGATGCCGTTGAGGCGCGTGCGCAGCTGGTCGGTGCGACGGGCGATCTCAACGTGACGGTCGCGCGCCTGCGTGGCCAGGCGCTCGGCGGTGCCGATGGCCGCCTGGGCGGCACGCTCGGCGGCGCGGGTCGCCTCGCCGGCATCCTGCGCCTTGCGGCGGGCGGCATCGGCCACGCTGCGCTCGTAGGCGCGGGCCTGGTCGACACAGGTCTTCTCGGCATCGCGGGCTGCGGCGAGCCAGGTCTTCTCGGCGTCGACGCGGGCCTGCTCGACCGTCTGCTCGGCGACGATGCCGTCAATCTGGTAGCGGATTTCGGCCAGGCGGTTGCGCTGGCTCAGCCGCACGGCGGCGGTCGACGGCGCGCCGGCCCGCATCGTGTAGCCATCCCAGCGCCAGACGGCGCCCTCGCGGGTGACGAGCTGCTGCCCGGGCTTCAGGCTCGACTGCAGGGCCGCGCCGGTCTCGTCGTTGGCGACGATGCCGATGAAGGCCAGGCGGCGGGCCAGTTCCGGCAGCGCCCCGACATGCGCGCCGAGCGGCGTCGCCCCTTCCGGCAGCGCAGGCGTATCGGTCAGCTCATCGAGCGGCAGCCAGTGAACCGGCGCGCCGCGATCCGACGAGGCTTCGAGTTCGTCGCCGAAAGCCGCGCCCAGCGCCTTCTCGTAACCGGGCTCGACGGTGAGCGCGTCGAGCAGCGGCGGCCACAGCGAATCGGCGGCGGACTTCAGCGCGGCGGCGACGCCGGATTCCTCGGCGCGCAGTTTGGTCAGTCGCGCATTCGTCTTCTGCAGCGTCTCGACGGCGGCGGCGTGACTGGCTTCCGCGGCCTCGCGCTCGGCGGCGCGAGCGCGCTCCATGTCGAGGCGCTCGGCTTCGGCCCTGGCGACGGCCAGGCGCGCGGCGTCCGATTCGTAGCGCTCGGCCTCGCGGGCGGCTTCGATGGCGTCCTGGCTGCCGAGGCGCGTCTCTTCCAGCGCAGCGCGGGCGGCTTCGAGTTCGGCTTCGACCTCCGGCAGTGCCGGCAGGTTGGAGAGCTCGGTCTCGAGCTGATGCTGCTGCGCCAACACTTCGTCACGGCGCGACGACAGGCGGCGCAGGCGGTCCTGCAGTTCGGCGATCTCGCGCGACACGCTCTGGCGCAGCGCCTCGTCGTCGGCGATCTGGCGGGTCAGCTGGTCGTGCTCGGCCTCGGCGGCGTTCGTCTCGGTGCGCGCCTCGTCGCGCGCCTGCTCGGCGGCCTCGGCCCGCTCCTCTTCGCCCACGCGCTCCTCTTCGAGGCGGCCCCGCTGGGTTTCGAGATCGCCAATGGCGGTCTCGGCGTCGTTCTTGCGGCCCTGCTCGCGCGTGAGATCCTGCACGGTCTGCTGCAGGCGGGTTTCCGCCTGGAGCTGGGCGGCGGCGACGCGCTCGGCCTCGGCTGTCAGCGCATCGTGCGCCACGCGCAGGCGCTGCAGCGCGGCAGCAGCGGCCGCCTCGTCGTTGCGCAGCGGCGGCAGCGCCGTCGCGGCCTCGGCCTGCGCGGTGGTGGCGAGGCCGACCAGGCGCGTCAGGTCGGCGACCTGCGCCTCGGCCTCCTTCAGCCGCTCCGCCGAATCGGCCAGATCGCGCTCGGCATTCGCCAGCTTCAGCGCCAGCACGGCGGCTTCCGCGCGCCGGATGTGGTCGGAGAGATTGCGGTAGCGGCTGGCCTGGCGGGCCTGGCGCTTCAGCCCCTTGTGCTGCTCTTCGAGCGCGACCAGCACGTCCTGCACGCGCGCGAGGTTCTGCTCGGCGGCACGCAGGCGCAGCTCGGCCTCGTGACGGCGGGCGTAGAGACCGGTGATACCGGCCGCCTCGTCGATCACCGAGCGGCGATCGGCCGGCTTGGCGTTGATCAGCGTGCCGATGCGACCCTGGCTGACCAGCGCCGTGGAGCGCGAGCCGGTCGCGGCGTCGGCGAACAGCGTCTGCACGTCGCGGGCGCGGATCTCGCGGCCGTTCACCGAATAGGCCGAGCCGTGGCCACGCTCGATGCGGCGCACGACGTCGAGCTGGTCGGTGTCGTTCACCATCGCCGGCGCAGTGCGCGTCTTGTTGTCCAGCGACAGCATCACCTCGGCGATGTTGCGCGCCGGCCGCTGGCCGGAGCCGGCGAAGATGACGTCCTCCATCTCGCTGCCGCGCATCTGCTTGGCGGAGGTCTCGCCCATCACCCACTTCAGCGCTTCGACCAGATTCGACTTGCCGCAGCCGTTCGGCCCCACGATTCCGGTCATGCCGGGCTCGATGGAAAGCTCCGTCGGATCGACGAAGGACTTGAAGCCGGCGAGCCGGAGCTTGTCGAACTGGACCATTACACCACGCCTGTCTGGTTACTTGCCCGAATGCCTACTTGGCGAGCTTGGCGAACACGCCGTCGAGTTCGTCGACCGAGCGCGCCCCGCGATAAAGCTGGCCGTTGATGAACAGGGTCGGCGTCGAGTTGACGCCCATCGTCTCGCCGCCCTTGTAGTCATTGATGACCGCGTTGCTCATCGCCTCGTTGGCGAGGCAGGCCTTGATCTCGTTCTCACCGAGGCCGGCGATGCGCAGCGGCTTGGCCAGTTCGGCCAGCGGATCGGCAGAGGCGGCCCACTGCGGCTGGCTGCGGAAGACGAGGTCGAGCACGCCGAAATAGCGGTCGTTGCCGGCGCATTCCGCGATCTGGGCAGCCTTGGCGGCCACCTGGTCCAGCGGGAAGTCGCGATAGACCAGCTTCACCTTGCCCGTATCGATCCACTTCTTCTTGATCTCTGGCAGGACCTGGGTGTGGAAATGCGCACAGTGCGAGCAGGTCAGTGAAGCGTACTCGATTACCGTGATCGGCGCCTTCGGATCGCCCAGCACATGGTCGCCCGGCTGCACGCTTTCGAGGGCAGCCTTGTTGGGGGCCGACGCGGCCGCCACCGGCGCCGGGCCGGCCGCAGGCGGACGGGTGCCGAAATAGACGCCAGCCGCAATCGCAGCCACCGCCACGACTCCGACGGAGACGATCAAGATATTCCGCATTTGCCCCTACCCTCTCCACTACATCTTGGGAATTACGCCTGTGGGGAGTCAAACGTTTACCGCCCTACCTGGCGTAAAATCGCTACGATCGCATCGATGCCGCCGGGATTGCCGTACGGCTGCTCGTTGATGAACAGGGTTGGGGTCGAATTGACCCCCAGCGCCTGCCCCGACTGCACGTCGGCGATGACTTTGTCCAAAAGCCGGTCATTGGAGAGACAGGCCTGGGCCTCGGCCTCGCCGACCCCCAGCCCGGCCAGCACGGTCATCAACTCCGCCGCAGGGTCCGGTGCGGTCATCCACTGGACCTGCGTCCGGAAGATCGTGTCCACGGCGGCGAAGAACTTGTCCGGACCGGCGCACTCGGCCAGCAGGCTCGCCCGCGTGGCGATCGCATCCGAGGGAAAGTGGCGATGGACCAGCTTCAGCTTGCCGGTGTCGATCCAGTCGCGCTTAAGCACCGGCATGACCGCGGCATTGAAGGTCGCGCAGTGCGGGCAGGTGAACGAGGCGTAATCGATCAGCACGTTGGGCGCGTCGGGCTTGCCGAGCACATGATCGCCGGGAAGCGGGTCGAGGAACTGCCGCTGCGCCTGCGCCCGATCGCCGAGGCCCAGCGCGGCGAGGGCACCCAGGCTGCCCAGCAGGAAGCCGCGCCGGTCCGTCGCGATGCGTGCGCCGAGCCGCGCCAGCGCCGCCCGCAGGTCGGGGTCCTTCACGTTGGCGGCCCGCTGGGCCATGGCCTGCTCCACGGCGGGATCGGGCCGCGGCACTCGGGGCGCCGGCCGCGGCGCGGCGATCACCCCCTGCACCAGTCGCACGTCGTCGATCATCCTGTGCCCGAAATAGGCATTCACCCGTTCCACGATCTGACCGCTCCTGTGCTGGACTTCGAGGGCGGCGGCGCCCGAGACCTTCAACCGCAGCGCCTTGCCGGCGCGCGCGCCGCGTCCCGCGAGGATCGCGTCGGGTCGCGTCGTGCGGGCGAGTTCCGGCCCCACGACCGCCGGCCAATCGGCCTTCAGTCGCATCAGGGAAGCGCCACGCCCGGCCTTGCCGCCCTCGCGGGCGATGCCGGAGGTGAGCTTCTGGGCCAGACCGCCGATCGCACGGAAGCCGTTTTCGCGCATGGACCCTTTCAAACGCCGCCCCGTATGGTAGGCCACGCCCCCGAAACTGACCATGACTCACGCCGACCGCCTGCTCGCCTGGTATGATCGACATCGTCGCACCCTCCCCTGGCGCGCAGCCCCGGGAGAACGCACGGCGCCTTACCGTGTCTGGCTGTCGGAGATCATGCTGCAGCAGACCACCGTTGCCACGGTGGGCGAGTATTTCCACCGCTTCCTTGAACGCTGGCCGACGGTCGAAGCTTTGGCCGAAGCGCCGCTCGACGACGTGCTCTCGGCCTGGGCAGGCCTCGGCTACTACGCCCGCGCCCGCAACCTGCATGCCTGTGCGCAGGCCGTCGCCGGCACGCACGGCGGGCGCTTTCCCGAGGACGAGGCCGGCCTGCTCTCCCTTCCCGGCATCGGCCGGTACACGGCGGGCGCCATTCGGGCCATCGCCTTCGACCAGCCAGCCTCGGCGGTCGACGGCAACGTCGAGCGGGTGATCGCGCGGCTCTATGCCATCGAGACGCCGCTGCCCGACGCCAAGCCCGACATCCAGGTCCGCGCCGCCCGGCTGGTGCCGCAGCAGCGTGCCGGCGACTACGCGCAGGCCATGATGGATCTCGGCGCCACGGTCTGCATCCCGCGCACCCCGCGCTGCGTGATCTGTCCGCTGATGCAGAACTGCAAAGGCCGCAAGCTCGGCCTCGCCGAGGAGCTGCCGCGCCGCGCGCCCAAGGCCGAGAAGCCGACCCGCCGCGGCCTCGCCTTCGTGCTGCTGCGCAAGGACGGCGCCGTGCTGCTGCGCAAGCGGCCGACCAAGGGACTGCTGGGCGGCATGGACGAGGTTCCCTCGAGCCCGTGGCGCGAGGGAACGTTCGCGGCGGCCACGTCGCTGGCCGAGGCACCGGTACCGGCGCGCTGGACGGTGATGGACGGTCTCGTCCGCCACACCTTCACGCACTTCCATCTCGAACTCACCATAGCCCGCGCCATCGCGACGACGGGGCGGCTCGCCGGGCTGGCGCCCGGCACGAGCTGGTGCGAACTCGACAAACTCGACGAACGCGCCCTGCCCACCGTCATGCGCAAGGTGATCGAGCACGCCGTCAAGGCTTAGGATTACATCAAAAAGAGCCCGTCGCCTCGACCGGAGCCGAGCGTAGCGAGGCGAAGTGGAGAGGCCTTCTCTCCACAATCAGTCGGCTATTCGTGGAGAAAAGGTCCCTCCACTCCGCGCTGGAGCCTGCCCCGAGGGCATCCGAGGGGGCGCTTCGGTCGAGACGACGGATATTGCCTAAAGACCCGCGCGGACCTGCTGGCGGAGATGGTCGATCGGGCGGCGCGCGCCGGCGACGTCGATGTGCCAGAAAGTCCAGCCGTTGCACGCTGGCGCACCCTGCACCGCCGCGCCGACCTGGTGGATCGAGCCGCGATGGTCGCCCAGCGAATTCGAGGCCGACAGCGAACCGTCGGCGCGCACGCGGGCGTGCAATTGGCCGCTCGGGTCGGACAGGACCGCGCCGGGCTGCAGCAGGCCCGCCTCGATCAGCACGCCGAACGGGATACGCGGCTCGGCGCGCTTGCTGGGCTTGGGCGTCACGTCCTCGGCTGCCAGCGGCTCGATCTCGGCGATGCGCTTGCGCGCGATGGCGGCGTAGTCGGGATCGCGTTCCAGGCCGATGAAGCGGCGGCCGAGGCGACGCGCCACGGCGCCGGTCGTGCCGGTGCCGAAAAACGGATCGAGGATCGTGTCGCCGGGATTGGACGCGGCCATGATGCAGCGGAACAGCAGCGACTCGGGCTTCTGCGTCGGATGCGCCTTCTTGCCGTCCTCGCCCTTCAGGCGCTCGCCGCCGGTGCAGAGCGGCAGCAGCCAGTCGGAGCGCATCTGCACGCCCTCGTTCAGCTCCTTCATCGAATCGTAGTTGAAGGTGTAGCGCTTGGCCGCCTTGTCGCGCGCCGCCCAGATCAGCGTCTCGTGCGCGTTGGTAAAGCGCTTGCCGCGGAAGTTCGGCATCGGGTTCGACTTGCGCCACACGATGTCGTTCAGCAGCCAGAAGCCCTGGTCCTGCAGTGCCGTGCCGATGCGAAAGATGTTGTGGTAGCTGCCGATCACCCAGAGCGTGCCCTCGGGCTTCAGCGCGCGCCGCGCGGCCGCCAGCCACGCGCGGGTGAACTTGTCGTAGAGCGCGAAGCTTGCCCCGACGGACTCGGAGGGGTCTCCGAACTTGTCCCAGTCGTCGTCGACCGCATCGACCTTGCTGTTGTCGGGACGCAGCAGGTCGCCGCCGAGCTGGAGGTTATAGGGCGGGTCGGCGAAGACCATGTCGACGGAAGCCTCGGGCAGGGCCTGCATCAGTTCGATACAGTCGCCGACGAGCACGCGATCAATTTTATCCACAGGCATCGGTGGAAGATGAGTCCACAGCCTTGCCCGGTCAAGAATCTAATTGAATCAATTGCTTAGACACTAGATCGAGTCGAAAAACCTACAGCCGGCCACTATAACTGGAGCAAGGCATGACGGGGCGGCATGAACGAGACACCCTCTTTCACGGACGATGACCCCAGGGGCGGGCTGAAGCGCCGCGAAGCGATCGGCGCCGCGATGGCCGGCGGCCTGGCGCTTTCAGGTCTTTCAACTCCGGCCCATGCGGCCTCCGGGGTCCGCACCCTCGCGTCGCACGGCCAACTGCGCGCGGCCTACGACCATGTGATCGTCGGTGCGGGATCGGCGGGCTGCGTGCTCGCGCATCGGCTGGGGCGGGCCGGGCGTCGGGTGCTCCTGATCGAGGCCGGCATGCGGTCCACCCTGCCGGCCGTGGCGATCCCGCCGGCCTGGCCCAGCCTCCAGGAGAGCGCGCTGGACTGGCGATACGAGACGACGCCGCAGCCCGGACTGGACGGTCGCACCATCACCTGCCCACGTGGCAAGGCGGTCGGCGGGTCGAGCATCATCAATGCGCTGGCCTACCAGCGCGGACATGCGGCCGCCTACGACCGCTGGCCGGCGGGTTGGCGTCACGCCGATCTGCTCCCCTACTTCAGGCGCGCCGAAACCTTCTCTGGTGGCGCCAATGCATGGCGCGGCGGCAGCGGCCCCCTGCACGTCCTGTCGCTGGCCGACGTTGCGGACCGCACGCCGGTCGCCGAGGCCTTCATGGCCGCCGCGCAGCAATCGGGATTCCCGACGACACCCGACGTCGGCGGGGAACTCACCACCGGCGTCGGCTGGAACCAGCTCAGCATCGCGGGCCATGCGCGCGCCGATGCCGCGACGGCCTACCTGGACAGTCTCGCAAGCGGTCCCGCAGAGGTGCAGGTGGATCTGCTCGCCGGCGTGCAGGTGCTCGGCCTCGAGATCGAGCGGGGCCGGTGCCTCGGCGTGCGCCTGCCCGAGGGCGTCGTGCGGCCCGAGGGCGACGTCCTGCTCTGCGCCGGCGCGATCGATTCGCCGCGCCTGCTGATGCTGTCGGGCATCGGTCCGGCCGACGAGTTGCGCGCACTGGGAATAGCGAGCGCCGTCAACTTGCCCGACGTGGGTCGCCATCTGGAGGATCATCTGCTGCTGGCTGGCGTGGCCTACCAGGCGCGCCGCGAGGTTCCGGCCTCGCGCTACAATCATGCGGACTCGCTTCTGTACGTGCCGCACGCGACTCCCGGAGAGAGCCCCGACATTCTCGTCATGTGCCTGTCGGTGCCGTTCGTGCGGCCGACCGTCGGTCCCTTGTCCGCGCCGGCCTACGTCCTCGTGCCCTGCCATCTGCGTCCCCGCAGCCGCGGCAGCGTCAGGCTGGCCTCCAGCGATCCGCGAGCCGTGGCGATCATCGATCCGCGCTACCTGTCCGAGCCCGACGATCTCGCGGTGCTGGCGAAGGGTGTCGAGATCGCGCGCGAGATCGGCGCGGCGAGGGCGTTCGACGACTGGCGGTCGAAGGAAGTCTATCCCGGGCCGGCCTGGACGACCGACGCCGGCCGCCACGACTTCATCCGCCGCGCGACGGATTCGTTCCACCATCCCGTCGGCACCTGCCGCATCGGCGCCGTCGTCGATGAGCGCCTGTGCGTGAAGGGAATCGCGGGATTGCGCGTCGTCGATGCCTCGGTTTTGCCCGGCCTGCCCGCTTCGATGTGCAATGCCGCCGTGACGGCGGTCGCCGAGAAGGCGAGCGACCTGGTGATCGCGGGTTAGGCGCGGTTGCGTCGGAACAGCAACGCGACGATCACGCCTCCCAGCACCGAGGCGAGGACCATCAGCGCGAAGAAGCCCACGGCGGCCCAAATCGCGTAGGTCATCGCCTTGTGCCCGGCCTCATCGACCTTCTTGTCGACGAGCGCCCGCAGCTCACCGACCTGCGCCGTCATCTCGTCCCGCAGCGCCTTCAGTTCAGGCCCCATCGTACGGGCACGCTCCGCAGCGGCCTCCTTGCCCCTCTCGATCGTCTCTCGGGCTGTGGGCGGCGTCTGCTGCTGAGCGACCACTGAAGCGCTCCCTGCCGCCATGAGGCCGAAAACCAAAATCAGGATCGAAAGAAGTCTGGACACGGCATGGCCCCATCGAAGCGGTCCTGCATGAATGCAGGCCTGCGCAACTCTCGCGTGGTGACGCGCCGCAAGCAACGGCGCGAGCGCAATCACTCGTCGGAGAGCGACCTGATCAGGGCACGCTTGTATTGCGCCGTGTCCATTGGGTTGTCGGGCAGCCAGCTCATCGCCGAGAGCAGACGCCGGTGGGCGCGCCATTCGAGGGTGGGATCGGCGCGGTCCCCGAACATGCGAACCACTCGGCTTTCTATCTCCTCGTAATACGACGGAAGCAATATAGAGGCGAAGCACCGAGAAGGATCCAAGCGAGTACCAGCACATTCATCCAGGCTCTCGTCTAACTCTACGAAAGCGGATGCAAACTCCATCAACTCATCCACGCCGCGGGTAGATTGGAAAGAGTGGCTGAATTGATCCTGGATTCGAGACTGAACAGAGATTCCCAACTCTGCAATCAATGCAAGGCCACGTCTATACGCTGGCGATGCTTGGAGTTCCGAGTGCGAACCGAAGAAAACATAAGCATCCAAAACACCATCCATCGATGCTGCCGTCAGCAGGGATTGCTTGATGTTGATGAACCGCACGTACTGTTCGTACTGCCGCTGCCAATGATCGGTACAATCGGTCTTTTGTCTGAGGCTCTCCCCTGATGCGAAAGATACCCGCAATGGAAATCGCCTTGGCGGCCACCGAAGACTCGCGAACTTGACCGACTCTATCGCGATCTCGCGCGATATCCGTTCGAGTTCGTCCTCGGTCAATGCGGTCTGCGACGCCGCCGGTCCTTGGATCCCTATTGCCAGAGGAAGAACGACGAGGCTTGCCGCGACCATTCGCGAAAGCAAATTGCGCCGTCCGGGAACGCTCAAGCCAGCTCCTCGGCAATCGCCTTCTTCACGCCCGGCCGCTCGGACATGCGTTGGCGATGATCGACCACGCGCGGCACGCGCGCGAGATCGACGCCGTCCTTCTCCATCCATTGCGCGAGGGTGAACAGGTAGGGATCGCAGATCGTGTAGGTGTCGCCCATGACCCAGGGCCCCTCCAGCATGCCTTGCTCGATCAGCTCGAACGCGCCGCCGACCGTCTCCGGCACCTTGCGCCTCATCGCGGCGATCGAGTGGGCATCGTCGGCATCGACCCAGCGATGGCCGCGCATGCGATGGGCGTGCGCCACGTGCAGATGCGAGCAGAGATAGGAATTGAACGACTGCATCCGCGCGAAGGCAAACGCATCGGCCATCGGCGCCAGCCCGGCAGCCGGGAAACTCTGTGCGACATAGACCAGCATCGCCGGCGTCTCGGTCAGGATGCCCCTGTCGGTCACGAGCGCCGGCACGCGTCCCTTCGGATTGATCTTCAGGAATTCGGGCGACTTCTGCTGTTCCTTCGCGAACTCGATGCGCTGCGTCGAATATTCGGCGCCGACTTCCTCGAGCACGATGTGCGTGGCCAGCGCGCAGGAACTTGCGGCGTAGTAGAGCTTGAGCATGTTCTGTTTCTCCGGCCGTCAGACTTCGGCATAGATCTCGATGACGTTGCTCTCGGTATCGCGGAAGAAGATCGCGCGATGCCCCCAGGCCGGGATGTCGCGCGGCGGGCCCATGAGATCGACTCCGGCGGCGGCCAGCTCGGCCTGGATCTCGTCGATCTCGGGCGGCGCGACCCTGAAGGCGAGCTGCACCGAGGCCGAGCCCGACGGGGCGCCCGGCCCGTCCTGGAAGACGCCCTCAAGCGTGCGCTGTCGCAGGCAGAGCAAGCCAGAACCAACTTGGAAGCTCACCCAGCGCGGCGTCTCGCGCTCGATACGGAACTTCATCACGTCGAGATAGAACTGCCGTGCGCGGGCGAGGTCCTCGCAGAGCAGCACCACGTAGTCGAGATTGCGGATCGAGGCGAGGCCCATCGTCAGATCAGACGAGTCACGGGCGCGAAGCTGCGCCGGTGGTGCGGCGTAGGCCCCAGCAGCGACAGCGCCTCCAGATGCTGCTGGCTGCCGTAGCCGCGGTTGGTCTCCCAGCCATAGCCCGGATAGGTCAGCGCGAGCGCGTGCATGTAGCGGTCGCGCGTCACCTTGGCGAAGATCGAGGCGGCGGCGATCGAGTAGGAGTGCGCGTCGCCGCCGACGATGGTCTCGGCGCGGCAGCCCAGTTGCGGTGGCGCGCGATTGCCGTCGATCAGCACGACTTCCGGCTGCTCGGCCAGCGCCTGCACGGCGCGGCGCATCGCGAGATAAGTCGCCTGCAGGATGTTGATGCGGTCGATCTCCTCGACGCTCGCCTCGGCGACGGCAAACTGCACGACGCCCGATGCGATCATGGCCTCGTAGGCCTCCTCGCGCTGTTCGAGCGTCAGCTTCTTGGAATCGTCGATCATGCGCAGCAGCTTGCGCGCCGCGCGCGTGCGATCGATCACGGCCGCCGCCGCGACCACCGGACCGGCCAGCGGGCCGCGCCCGACTTCGTCGATTCCGGCAACACGCCCCTCGCACCGCAGTTCGAATCGAAAGCTCGGCATTATCCCCATCGAGGCCGGCTAGACTGGGCCATGTCCCAAAGTTCAGCGCTCGTCGCCCGCATCATCGCAGATGACGCCATCGCAATGGAACAGCTTCGTGCGGTGCGTGAACTCGGCCTGCCGGACTGGTGCATCGCCGCGGGATTCGTGCGCAATCGCATCTGGGACCATTTGCACGGCATCGTGCCGCCGCGCGAGCCTGTGGATATCGACGTCATCTATTTCGACGGGGGCGACGTTTCGAAGGAAAGCGAAGCGACCTTCGAGCAGCGCCTCGACGCGCTGCTGCCCGGCCTGCCGTGGCAGGTGCGCAACCAGGCCCGCATGCATGTCTGGAAACATGTGCCGCCGCATCGCGACACCGCCGATGCCATGACCTTCTGGCTGGAGACGGTGACGGGTATCGGCGTGCGCCTCGAAGCCGACGACACGCTCTCGGTGATCGCGCCGCTCGGCACCGACGATCTGCTGAACCTGCGCTGCCGCCCGACAGCGTTCGGGCGCAGCCGGCTGCACGAGTACCGGGCGCGGGTCGAGGCCAAGCGCTGGCGCAAATTGTGGCCCCGGGTGAATTTCATCGAATAGACTTCGCGAACGATGATCGCCGCCTTCCTGCCCCTCGCCGCCATCGCTCTTCTGGGCGCCCTGCTCCGTCATTTCATTCCCGGCATGGAGCAGACGCGCCAGTCGATGAACAAGCTGGTGCTTTACGTCTTCCTGCCCGCGCTCGTCTTCCGGACGGTGATGGACGGCACGATCAGCCGGCTCTTCCTCGAGATTCCCGCCCTGGCCGCGACCGGCACGCTGGCCTGCCTCGCGGTGGGCTTCCTCGTCTTTCACTTCCTGCCGATTCCCGGGCCGACCAAGGGCGCGATGATGCTGGGCGCCGCCTTCGGCAACGTGACCTATCTCGGCCTGCCGGTCCTGCTCGGCATCTTTCCCGGCCAGGCCGACCAGGTCTCCGAAGTCTCGGTCCTGTTCGAGGTCACCAAGTCGTCGCTCAACCTCACGCTCGGCGCCATGATCGCCATCGCCTATGGAAGCCAGGAGCCGATCACCTTCCGGCGCACGGCATACGAGGCGCTGAAGCTGCCGCCGCTCTGGGCGCTGCTGGTCGCGGTCCTCTGGAAATCGTCGGGCATCCCCTGCCCCGCCATGGTCATGGACACCGCCTCGATCCTCGCCGTGGCGGTGAGCGGCATCATGATGCTGTCGCTCGGCATGGCGCTGCGCTTCTCGGCCACTAAGCTGATGGCGCTGGCCATCCCCGTGTCGGCGATCAAGCTGGCCTTCGCGCCGTTCGTCGTCTTCCTCGCCGTCACGCCGTTCGGTGTCGCCGGCGTCTACAGCAATGCCGCCATCCTCGAAGCCGCGATGCCCAGCCAGCTCCTGTCCTTCATCATCGCCGGCAAGTTCAAGCTCGACGAGGAGACCCTGGCCTTCGTCATCATGGTCGACACGATCCTGGCCTTCGTGACCCTTCCGATCGTGCGGACGCTGCTGCTGGCGGCCTGATCCGCGCGCGGCCGTCAGCCCGGCTGCGCTGGCGCGGCCATGAGCTTCGCCGACTGTTCCTGCGCGCGCAGGGCTGCCGGTCGTCCGACATGGCGCTGGGCGTAGGCCTCGAACACCGGCCGCCTCTCGATGCCGCCGAACATCATGCCCCAGTGCAGGAATGACGCCATGTAGAGGTCGGCCGCGGTGAAATGGTCGGCGGCGATGGTTCGCCGGTCCGCGACCAGCTGGGCCACGGTCTCCATGGTGCGTTCGTAGGAGCCGTAGCCGAATTGCACCTGCAGCGTGGGCGTATCGGGAGTCCAGCCGGCGGCCTTGTTGCCCAGCGCCGGCTCACCGCAGCCGGCGACGAAGAACAGCCAGCGATAGTAGGCGCCGCGCTCGGCAGGCGGCGGCGCGAGCTTCGCCTCAGGGAATATGTCGGCGAGGTAGCAGAGGATGGCGGCGGTTTCCGTGACGACCGTGTCGCCGTGACGGATCGCCGGCACCTTGCCCATCGGATTGATGGCGAGATACTCAGCCGACTTCATGTCGGGCCCATACTGCTTCACCTCGAGCCGGTAGGGACAGCCAATCTCCTCCAGCATCCAGTGGACCATCGCTCCACGCGACTGCGGATTGGTAAACAGGATCAGTTCGTCGGCCATGACGTCACTCCTCTAGAACAATCTCATCTGCCTTGCGTCGCGCCTGGCATCGACCAGCGCGGTGCGGGCGGCGGCGGGGACGGCGAAGCGCATCGTGTCGAGGCGGTAGCGCACGCGGTTGAGGTCGAGGCGTTTCACGGACGCGGCGAATCGCTGGCTCAGCAGTTGCGCGATCGGCCCCTCGCCCTTCATGCGCGTGCCGAACTCAGCCTTGTAGAGTTCGCCGTCGCGCATCTGACGCACCAGCGAGAGCACGCGTTCGGCGCGGTCGGGCCGGTTGGCGCGCAGCCACTCCTCGAACAGGTCCTTGATCTCGAGCGGCAGTCGGAGCGCCGTGTAGCCCGCGCGCGTGGCGCCGGCCGCCGCCGCCGCGTCGAGGATCGCTTCCATCTCGTGATCGTTGAGGCCGGGGATCATCGGCGCCGTCATCACGCCGACGGGAATGCCGGCCGCCGAGAGTTCGCGGATCGCGGCAAGCCTTCGATGCGGCGCGGAAGCGCGTGGCTCCATCGTGCGTGCGAGGTCGCGGTCGAGCGTGGTGATCGACAGGAACACCTCGGCCAGATTGCGCCTGGCCATGTCGCCCAGGATGTCGATGTCGCGTGTGATGAGATGGTTCTTGGTGACGATACCGACCGGGTTGTTGAAGTCGCTCAGCACGCGAAGGATCTGGCGCGTGATCTTGAGGTCGCGCTCGACCGGCTGGTAGGGATCGGTGTTGGTGCCCATCGCCACCACGTCGCAGCGATATTTGGGCGAGGCGAGCTCGGCCGTGAGCAGCGCCGCCGCCTCCGGCTTGAAGAGGATCTTCGTCTCGAAATCGAGGCCCGGCGACAGGCCGAGATAGGCGTGGGTCGGCCGCGCGAAGCAGTAGATGCAGCCATGCTCGCAGCCGCGATAGGGATTGATCGACCGGTCGAAGGGACTATCGGGCGAAGTGTTGCGCGCGAGGATGGTGCGCGTGGCGTCCTTCGTCAGCGTCGTGCGCAGCGGCGGCAACTCGTCCTCGATGTCCCAGCCGTCGGTGGTGCGGATCCGCTTCTCGTCGTCGTAGCGGCTGGTCGCGTTGCTGAGCGCGCCCCGGCCGTTGTGCTGCGGCTCGGCGATCTGGTCGTCCGGGTAGAGCGGCTCGACAGGCTCTTTCATGCTCCGACTCTTAGAACAAAAGAGGAACGAGTCAAGCCACTGTCTCTAGGGGTTCATTGTCTCGCGATACGGCCATCCCTAGAGAGAAAGCCATGCAAGCCATCGAACTGCGCGCCGCCCGCCCCGAGGATCGCGACTTCCTGCACAGCCTGTCGCCGCGCCTGTCGGGCGTGCCCGGCCCGGCCTGGCACGACCTCAAGGCCATGGAAGGATTCCAGGACCGGTACATGGCCGCGACCTTCGCCAACGTCGATCCGTCGGCGCAGACGCTTGTCGCCTGGTCGGCCGACGGCAAACGCCTCGGCTACATCCACGTGCGCCCCTTCAAGGACGGCGTGACCGACGAGCCCTGCGGCTACGTCTCGCTGCTGGCGCTGACCGAAGACGCCGAGGGCAAGGGAATCGCGCATCGTATGATGGAAGCCGCCGAGACCTGGGCGCGCGCGCAAGGCTACCGCTTCCTCTGCCTCGACGTGTTCGCCGACAATCGCCACGCCGTGGAGTTCTACGAGCGCCGCGGCTTCCAGACCGAGACGCTGCGCATGGTGAAGCCGCTATAGCCACTCGCATATTTATACTTTGGGTTGTACTAATATTATTAAATACAAGCTAATATGACTGCTGACACCTATCTATTTGAGAGACAGCAGATGGTAGATATCCAGGTCAGGACTGCGAGTCACGATGACATCGATTTCATCGCCAAGCTCTCGCCGCCGGGCGATGAGGGACTCGCCTCGCAAGCCCGTATCACGATTGAAGAGGCCTCGACGGCCGAGCATTCGGCGGTCTTCATAGCGGTGAACGGCGATGGGCAGCGCCGGGGCTACGTCCATCTATACCCGGAGAGAGAGGACTCGGGCGAAGAGCCTCACCCCTATGTTCTTCGAATCGCCTCGGTATTTCAGGCGGAGAGCAACGTCTTCAGCAGCCTCTTCGGCGGGGCCGAGGCCTGGCTGCGAAAGCAGCGCGGTCGGCTGGTTTTCATCGAAATACTCGCCCAGGACGAAAGTGGCACCATGTTCGAGGCCGGAACCATTACCCCTCCGAGGCGCTCATAGCCACTCGGCGCGAAGGGCGCGGATGGAGCCGCGGTCGAAGCACTGGTCGATCCGGACCCGCAGATGGACCTTCATGGCAGGCTCCAGACCGGCGTCGCTCCATTGCGAGGGATCGGATGGATCCCGCGGCGCCTCCGTCTGAACTTTCCAGCGCGCCATGAACATAATCGTACGCAGCCAGGTGAGCCGTCGCATCGGCTGCAGCCACGGTTGCAGTTCAGCGGCGCGTGTCTTGCCGATCCTCGCAAGATAGGACTCGTAGAAGCCTTCGACCTCGGCTCGCGCGAGAATCTTGCCGACATCGGGATGCCAGACGGTCGAGGTCGGCAGGGTCGCGTGCGCCAGATCGATCGCCGACGAGCCGACATGAACCTTTTCGAGATCGACGAACCACGCGATGCCGGCGCGATCGACGATGAAGTTGCCGGGGTGCGTGTCGGCCAGCGCGATCGACAGAGGCTGCGAGCGCCCGCCCAGCGTGCCCGCCATGTCGCGCATCAACGCCAGTTCTTCGACGATCTCCGCACGGGCGCCATCGTCTCGCACTGCTTTGTCGAGAAAGCGTCGGGCGCCCTGCTCCACGACATCGAGCGTCGCGCGGAACGGCTTGTCCTGCCGCGGGATCGGCGAATCGGATGCAGGGAGCGGCAACGAATGAAGCCGCGCCAGCGTATCGGCCATCGCATCGAGTTCGTCCGGAAGACGCGGCGCACGGCCCTCGATGAAGTCGACGATCAAGGCACCGCCGGGAAGACCGGGCCTCGGCTCGATCACCTCGTGAAGTCGCGGCGTGCGGCCGGCCGGCGCGAGATGGCGGAACGCTTCAGCCTGCAGGTGCAGGCGCCCTGCCGCCGTCGGATCGTCTTCGTAGGCATAGGCGATCCGCGCCAGCCGGCCGTCCTTCAGTCGTACGTGACCATGCGCCGTGCCGGTCGCCGGCAAGGCCTCGCCCTCGCGCAGGGCAGCGAGGAAATCAGCCACTGCGTGGCATCTTGCCTTCGTTGAGGCGCGGCATCAGTTCCGCGAAGTTGCAGGGGCGGAAACGGATGTCGAGCTGCTGGCGCAGGATGTCGTCCCAGCCATCCTTGCAGGCCCCGGTCGAGCCAGGCAGTGCGAAGATGTAGGTCGCATTGGCGACGCCCGCGGTGGCGCGGCTCTGCATGGTCGAAGTGCCGATCTTCTGGAAGCTGATCCAGCGGAAGGTCTCGCCGAACCCCTCGATCTTCTTCTCGAACAGGGCCTCCAGCGCCTCGGGTGTCACGTCGCGGCCGGTGACGCCGGTCCCGCCGGTCGAGATCACCACCTCGATGCGCGGATCGTCGATCCACGTCTTCACCTGCGCCCGGATCAGCGCGATGTCGTCGGTGACGATGGCACGTTCGACCAGGACATGGCCGTCGCGCGCGATGCGCTCGACCAGCGTATCGCCCGACTTGTCGGTCTCGAGCGTGCGCGTGTCGGATACCGTGAGAACGGCGATGTTCACCGGCTTGAATGGCTTGGTCTCATCGATGCGATTCATGCGTTCACTATACCTCAGGAGTCGGCAACTTCGATGTTCGCCCGGAAAGCGCCGGCAGGGAACGCCACCGAAGGATTTTTCCTTTCACGACCGCAAAGGCATCAGGACTTTCCATTGACTCTCCACCATGGGGATTTAGTGATCTCCCCTCTGGAAGACAGCCGAACAATCCTTTCATTGCTTCCGAAGCACCGCCCCTGGGAAGCTGACATTCAAAAGCGCGGAGACATCATGACCGGCCCCACCGACTGGAAGCATGACGGCGTTCGGGTCATTCCCGCCGGATCGCTCGACACCAACACCGCGCAGACCCCGGGCATGAACCGGGCCGCGGCTATCAACTTCGCCCGCGTCGGCGCGCAGAAGCTGTGGGCCGGCACGGTGACCATCCACGCCCACGCCAAGACCGGCGCCCACCACCACGGGCACCTGGAAAGCGTGATCTACGTGGTCAAGGGCCGTGCGCGCATGCGCTGGGGCGACGAGCTCCAGTTCACCGCCGAAGCCGGCCCTGGCGACTTCATCTACGTCCCGCCCTACGTGCCGCATCAGGAGATTAACGCCTCGGAGACCGAGCCGCTGGAATGCGTGCTGGTCCGTTCCGACAACGAGGCGGTCGCAATCAACATCGACATCACCCCGGCCGAGAAGGTCGAGGAAGTGTACTGGGTCGATCCGACACATCCCCATCCGCACAAACACTGACGCTGCGCGTCAGAGTTTGTGCGGATGCGCGGGCGGCAGCGCTTGTAATCAAGCGCGAGTAAGGCGCTGTAAACAGCGCCGACCCGCTCCGTGCAGAACAGATAAGAAGTCGAAGGCGGCCCTACCCGGCCGCCTTCTTCTTTTTCGGCCACAGCCCCGCAATCAGCAATGCGACAGCGACGATCGCGAAGCCTGTCGACAGGTAGCTGTGGAAGAAGATCGTCGGATCGCCGTCGGAGATCGCCAGGGACTGGCGCACCGAGCGCTCGAAGATCGGCCCCAGCACGTAGGCGAGGATGACGATGCCGAGATCGAAACCGTGGCGTCGCAGGAAGTAGCCCACGAAACCGAAGATCACCGAGATCACCACGTCGGCCGGATTGCCGTTCGACGAATAGACGCCGATCAGGCAGACCGCGAGGATCATCGGCGTGAGATAGGCGCGCGGGATGTCGAGGATGCGCACGAACAGGCCGATCAGCGGCAGGTTCAGGATCAGCAGCATCACGTTGCCGATGTACATGCTGGCCACGACGCCCCAGAAGATCTCGGGCTGGCGTTCCAGGATGGTCGGCCCCGGTGTGACGCCGTGGATGATAAAGGCGCCGAGCAGCAGCGCCGTGACCGCGTTGGCGGGGATGCCCATGCAGAGCAGCGGCACGAAGGCGCCGGCCGTGCCCGCATTGTTGGCCGCCTCAGGTCCTGCCAGTCCCTCGACGGCGCCCTTGCCGAATTCCTCGGGATTCTTCGAGAGCTTGCGCTCCATGCCGTAGGACAGGAACGAGGCCAGCACCGCGCCGCCACCGGGCAGCAGGCCGACGAGGAAGCCCATGACCGTGCCGCGCGCGATGGGGCCGACCGACCGCCTCGCCTCCTCGCGGGAGGGCATGAAGCCCAGCAGGTGCGAGGGCGGCGGCAGGACCTTCATGTCGTCGGGCTTCTGGCGCGCCATGAACAGCACTTCGGACAGGCCGAACAGGCCGATCGCCAGCGGCACGAGATTGACGCCGTCGCCAAGCGCCAGGATGCCGAAGGTAAGACGCGGCGTCATGTTGAGCGGGTCGCTGCCGATCGTGCCCAGCAGCAGGCCGAAGGCCGCCATCAGAAGGGCGCGCGGCAGCGAGCCGCTCGACATGTAGGTGACCATGGTGAGGCCCGCGAGCATCAGCGTGGCGTATTCGGCGGGGCCGAACTTGATGACCAGTTCGGCAAGCGGCGGCGACAGGAAGGAAATGCCGAGGACGCCGACCGTGCCGGCAAAGAACGAGCCGATGCCGGCGATGCCGAGTGCTGCACCGGCGCGGCCCTTGCGCGCCATCTCGTAGCCGTCGAGGCAGGTCACCACCGAGGACGCCTCGCCCGGAATGCGCATCAGAACCGAGGTCACGGTGCCGCCATAGGCGACGCCGTAGTAGATGCCCGAGAGCATGATGATGGCCGACGTCACGTCCATCTTGAACGTGATCGGCAACAGGATCGCGATGGTGGTGAGCGGTCCCAGTCCCGGCAGGATGCCGACGACGGTGCCGAGGAACACGCCGACGAAGCAGTAGAACAGGTTGTCGGGGGTCAGCGTGGTGGCAAAGCCGCCGAGCAGCGCTTCCATGCGTCGGACCTCAGCGCACGTAGGTGTAGAAAGTGCGCTCGATCGGGCCTTCCGGCAGATCGACCCGCAGCAGCCAGCCGAAACAGACGAGGCCGACGGCGGCACAGGCAACGCCGTAGCCGATCGAGGCGAACCACGAGCGGCGTTCGGCGAAGCGCATGATGACGACCGTCACCGCCGTGACCGTGACGGCGAAGCCCAGATACGTCGCGCCCAGCGCGAACAGGGCGAAGGTGGCGATGTAGATCGCGAAGGTACGGTTCGATTCCTTCGTCGCCTCGACGTCGTCGGTGTCGCCGCCTTCGGTTTCGCCGGCCTGGCCCGGAAAGACCAGGACGACGAGGGCGAGCGCCACGCAGATGCCGGCCATGAGTTGGGGGAAGAAGCCTGGGCCGGGGCCGTCGAAGCCCCAGCTGTCCAGTTCCATCGCCTTCCACAGGCCGACTAGCGCCGCGGCCAGCAGGCCGAGCGTCGCGATCCGCGTGCCACTCAGCTTCATCATGCAGGCTTCTTGGCCATGCCGGTTTCCTTGAGGATGGGCACCAGCTCCACCTCGATCTTCTTGAGCAGCGCGCCGTATTCCTTGCCGTCACGGTAGATCGCCTGGATGCCGAGCTTGGTGATCTGGCTGGTCACCGATTCGTCCTTCATGACGTCGGCCAGCGCCTTGTCCATGCGCTCCTTGATCGCCGGATCGACGCCGGTCGGGAAGGCGTAGCCGAAGGGTCCGTTGCTGACGGCGTTGTAGCCCAGCTCGCGCAGCGTCTTGACGTCCGGATAGTCGGGCCAGCGCGCCTCGGCGGCCGAGGCGAGGAAGCGCAGCTTGCCCGCCTCGATCTGCGGACGCATTTCGGTGACCGTCTGGATGACCGCATCGACATGGCCGCCGATCGCCGCCGTCACCGATTCGACGCCGCCCGGGAACACGACCCAGCGCAGCTTGGCGCCGCTCAGCTTGGCGAGCTGGAACATCGCCACGACGTTGGTGACGTTGTTGGAGCTGTAGGTGAGCTGCTTCTGCTTGCCCTGGTTGACGAGGTCCTCGATCGACTTGATCGGACCGTCGGCCTTGGCACCGATCCCGTATCGCAGAGCCGCCACCTGGCCGATGATGTCGAACGCCTTCCACGGATCGTAGGCGACGTTCATCATGTTCGGCACGGCGATATGGCTCGAGATCGCGACGAGGCCCATCGTGTGGCCGTCCGGCGCCGACTGCGCGAGCGTCGTCGGCCCCAGCGCGCCAGCGCCGCCGACCACGTTCTTCACGATGACGGTGGCGTTCAATCGCTTCTCGAGTGCCTGCGCGATGATGCGTGCGGTGAGGTCGGTCGAGGCGCCCGGCGCGTTCGGATTGATCAGCGAGATCTCGCGGGCCGGCCACTTGCTCGACTGAGCGATGGCCGGGGCGGCCACGGACATGGCAGCGAGGGCGGTGCCGCCCTTCAGAACGGTTCTACGGTTCATCTGTCTTCCTTCCCTGTTTTCGTATCGCGCGACAGTGCTTGCCGGGCGCTCGACTGGTCAAGGGAGACGTGCCGTTACGCGAACCGCTACGAAGCGGCCCGCACCTCGGCCGACCGGTCCCAGATGTTGGGCTGCTCGCGATTGGTGTAGCCCGACACGAACAGGTTCGGCTGGCCGGTCTTCACATCGTAGGTGTGACGGCGCACCGCGCCGATGTTGCCGCCATAGACGTGGATGCTGATCGATCCGCGATCGTCGAGTGCGTTGGTGACCTGGTGGATGTCGCCCGCCGGATTGCGCGGCGCCGGCACCAGCACCTCGACGTCGCCGGGCTCGAGCCTGGTCAGCGTGCCCGGGACCAGCACGCCGGTCTCGGGATGACGCGTGAAGCCGAGCGAGGTCTCGGAGCCGCGCAGCATGCCGACCAGGCCCCACATCTCGTGATCGTGCACCGGCGTGTTGGCCTTCGGCGCCCACACGAAACTCACCACGCAGAAGCGCTCGAACGGATCGCACCACAGCAGGTTCTGCGCATAGCCGTGCGCCGGCACCTTCGCCGCCTGCTCCGGCAGCCAGTCGTCGTGCTTCACCAGTTCGCCCAGAAGCCTGGCGCCCACTTCGACGACGGCATTCTCGTCCTTGTCCTGCCAGGCGCCGCCGGTGAGGGAAGTCATGTCGCCGATAAAACGACGCAGGCGATCGATACTCATTCCGCGGCCTTTCGCTCGAAGGTGTTTCCGAAAATCGCCTCGGTGTCGGCGCCAAGACCCGGCGGGTCACGCCGCTTGGAAATGTCGGTGGCGGAGATGCGGACCGGGCTGCCGAAGGTCCTCGTCTTGACGCCCGAGGGAAGCTCCATCTCTTCGACCCAGCCCATGTACGCGACCTGCGGGTCGGCCAGGATCTGGCTGTAGGTGTTGATGCGGCCCTGCGGCACGCCGGCCTTCTCGAAGGCGGCCAGCCAGTGATCGACGCCCTGCTTGGCGAACTCGACCTCCAGCAGGTCCTTCAGCGCTACCTGGTTGGCGGCGCGCGACTGCGTGGTGGCGAAACGCGGGTCGGCGAAAAGGTCGGGGCGACCGACCACCTGAGTCACCGCTTCCCAGAGCTTGTTGTTGCCGGCGGCGATGACGAAATGACCGTCGGCGCACTTGAAGGCCTGGTAAGGCGCATTGCGCGGATGGGCCGAGCCGAGCTTCTTGGGATCGTTGCCGGTGCCGAAGAACTCGCTGGTCTGGAGCGCGGCCATGCCGAGGCTGCAGCCCAGCATCGAGGCGTCGATATGCGCGCCAGCTCCACCGCCCGCGACGCGTCGCAGTACGGATACGATGGTGAAGGCGGCATAGAGGCCGGTGCCGGTGTCGGAAACCGGCACGCCGCATTTCACCGGCGCGCCGTCGGGCTCGCCGGTCACGCTCATGATGCCGCTCATCGCCTGCACGGTGACGTCGAAGCCACCTTCGCCCGAACGCGGGCCGCTCTGGCCGAAGGCCGAGATCGAGCAATAGACGAGGCCGGGCCTCTCGGCGCGGAAGGATTCGTAGCCGAGGCCGAGGCGATCCATCACGCCCGGCCGGTTGTTCTCCAGCACCACGTCGGCGGTGAGGATCAGCTTGCGCGCGGCGGCCTTCTGCGCCGGGTCCTTGAGATCGAGCACGACCGAGCGCTTGTTGCGGTTGATCGAGGCGAAGTTCTCGCTGTAGCCCTCGCTGATCGGCGGCCACTGACGCATCATGTCGCCTTCGGGAGGCTCGACCTTGATCACCTCGGCGCCGAGATCGGCCAGCAGCATTCCACAATAGGGACCTGCCAGGACCTGGCAGAACTCGACGACGCGTACACCAGCCAGTGGCAACATGTTCAGCGGGTTCCATCCTGAGCGATGTAACGGGGCCAGTCGTGCGAGGCGATCTGGTCGAGCGACGGCGTCGGCTGGCCGAGGCGAAGCTGGTAGATCCAGTAGTTGGTGAGCACGCGCTGCACGAAGTCGCGTGTCTCGTGGAGCGGGATCGACTGGATGTAGAGCAGCGGATCCTGCGAAGCGTTCAGCGAATTGTCCCAGCGCATCACGTTGCCCGGCCCGCCATTGTAGCCGGCGGTGGTGCGCACGAGATTGCCGTCGGTCTCGTTCAGCAGCATCGAGATGTAGGCCTGGCCGAGCGACACGTTGACCGGCGGATCCCACGGATTGGCGCCCGCGGTCTCCGGTGCGTAGCGCGCCGAGACCGCGCGTGCCGTGGCCGGCATGAGCTGCATCAGCCCCATCGCACCCACGACCGAGCGCGCCTTGGGATTGAATGCCGACTCCTGGCGCATGAAGGCATAGACCAGCGAGCGATCGACACTCTGGCCGCTCGACGGCTGCCACGGCGGGATCGGGTACATGCCGCCGTCATAGCCCTTGATGTTGTGCCGCTGGTCCCAGTTGGCATTGCCGACACGCACCGAAAGCGCGGGCAGCTGCGCCTTCTGCGCCAGCGCCATCACCGCCTCGACATAGCGCGGATCGGCGTCGATCGACGCGGCAAACAGTTCGCGCTCCGCCGCCGTGGTGGCGCCGAGCTGCAGCAGCGCCAGCGCACGCCGCGCCGCGCGGTCGCCGCGCAGCATGTCGGTCCGGCGGCGGTCGAGCGGCGGCACCTCGAAATCCGGCTGAATCTGCATGCCCAGCGCCTTCTGGGCGACAAGGCCGTAGAACGTCCGGCCATGCAGCGCCGCGCGCTTCAGATAAGGTGCGTACTTCTGCGGATTGCCAGCCAGCAGGTTGGCGCGGGCCGCCCAGAACGAACCGGCGGACAGGGTCCACGACGAAGCCCGGTCGGGCGAGGCATCGGCCACCAGCTCGAAGCGACGGGCCGCCTCAGCCATGTTGCCGCGTGTAAAGGCCGTCATGGCGGCGTTCCAGTTGGCGTCGGGCGGCATGCTGGCCTCAACCGGGATCTGCACGCCACGCTGCGGATCGGCCTCGAGCTGGCGGGTGCGCAGGCGACCGCGCCACAGCTCGACTTCCTGGGGCCCCAGAATCTCCGTCGACGACTTGCGGTCGAGCAGCACGAAGGCGGCGTTGAACCCGCCATCGTCGGCCATGGTCTGCAGGCGCGAGCGCAGTTCGGCGGCCTGGCCGGCATCGGCACCGTTCACAGTGCGGGCGGCCGCGAAGTTCGGCGAGCCCGGCGTGCTGCCCACGAACGTGGCAGGCGTCAGCTCCGGTCCGCCCGGCGTGCGGCGCGCCAACGCCAGCTTGTAGATGGCGGGCGCATCGGGGTGGTCGTTGTATTCCTGCAGCCAGGCGGCGAGCTGGTCGTAGCGCGCCTGGTTGCTCGGGCTGAGCAGGCGCTGGGCGCCGACATAGCCCATCAGCGTCTTGTCCTGGAGCTGCCGGATGTCCTCGTCGGCCTGCGTCCAGTTGCCCGACTGCTGCGCCTGGAAGATGCGGCGGTACCGGTCGCGCGTCTCATTATCCAGAACGGTCGGCAGATCGGCGACGACCGCATTCTCATCGAGTTCGACGACGGGCGGCGGCGGCACATAGACCGCGGCGCGCGGGGCGGGACGGGCGGCAGGTCGTGCGGCCGGCCGGGTCACGGCGGCGTTGGTCGCGGCGGGCTTGGTCGCCTGGGTCTGGACCGGCTTCTTCGCTGTCTGCGCCGAAGCCTGGGCCGCCACGAGAGCAACCGCCCCGATCAGGACGGCGGATAGGGTTGTTCGCATGGCGCACCGTAGTTTGACTCATGCTGGGGCGACAAGGGCCGCTGTGCCTATACTGTGCCCAACGGAGGAAGCCATGAACCTGCATCAAGAGCGTGCCGCGGCCGTGCGGCGACTGATCGATGAAGCCCGCACCATCGAGACGTCGGGCGTGACCGCCGCCAATCTCGACAAGATCGGCGGCCTCCTGTCGTCGCTGGCCAGCCGCGCCGACCTCTTCCCGCAGGACGAATTTCCGCTGGGCGCCGACGGCGGCATCTATCGCCTGAGCGAGGATCCCGACCATCGCTTCGCCCTCTATGCCTCGGCCGGCGGCCCCGGCAAGAAGGTGCCGCCGCACAATCACACGACCTGGGCGATCATCGCCGGCGTCCACGGCGCCGAGCGCAACGTCGTCTACGAACGGCTCGACAATGGCGCGCAGGAGAACGTCGTGCAGTTGCGCGAGGCGCCGGCGAAGGAAAAGACGCTGAAGCGCGGCGACGTGATCGCCTTCCTGCCGGACGACTTCCATCACATCGAGACGCCGGTCGGCTCGGGCAACGCGCTGCATCTCCATTTCTATGGCCTCAGCCTCGAGCATCTGCCCAATCGCCTGACCGTCGACATGAAGACCGGCGCGGCCAAGCGCTTCATGGCGAAGGCGAAAATCCTGACGCCGCTGCTCACGGTGCAGCAGGTGAAGGAGATGCTGAAGTCCGGCGAGGTCTTCGCATTCTTCGACGTGCGCGAGGAAGGCGAGTTCTCGACCCAGGGCCATCCGCTGTTCGCGACGCCCCTGCCCCTCTCGCGGCTGGAGCCGCGGGCCCTTGCCCTGCTGCCCGATCCGAACATCCGCATCGTGCTGATGGACAGCGGCGAGGAAGGCCAGATGGGCCGTGCCAACCGCGCCGCAGCGGCACTCAGCCGCCTGGGCTACACCAACCTCGCGGTCATGGCCGGCGGCCTGAAAGGCTGGCGCGACGCGGGTTATGAGGTCTTTACCGGCGTCAACGTACCCAGCAAGGCGTTCGGCGAGATCGTCGAGCATGGCAACGACACGCCGCGCATCGACGCCGCCGACGTGCAGAAGATGATCGACGCCAAAGCCGACATGGTGATCCTCGATTCGCGGCCGCTGCCGGAATTCACCAACATGTCGATCCCCGGCGGCGTCGACTGCCCCGGCGCCGAGCTGGTCTATCGCGTGAAGGACTTCGTGACGCGCCCCGAAACGCTGGTCGTCGTCAATTGCGCCGGCCGCACGCGCTCGATCATCGGCGCCCAGTCGCTGATCAACGCCGGCCTGCCCAACAAGGTGATGGCCCTGAAGAACGGCACGATGGGCTGGCACCTGGCCGGCCTCAAGGTGGCCCGCGGCGAGACGAAGAGCTTCGGCCCTCAAGGCGCCGAGGCGGCGAAGTTCGCGCAGGCCGCCGCAGCGAACATCGCGGGCAAGATGGGCATCCGGAAGATCGACAAAGCCGGCCTCGACGCCCTCGAGAAGAAGGGCGGCCCCCTCTATCGCCTCGACGTGCGCGATCCCGCCGAATACGCGCAGGGCCATCTCGCCGGCTTCCGCCATGCCGCCGGCGGCCAGCTCGTGCAGGCGACCGACCAGTATGTCGGCGCCCGCAACGCCACCATCGTGCTGCACGACAATGACGGCGTGCGCGCCACCATGACGGCGCACTGGCTGCTGCAGATGGGCTGGAACGAGACCTACGTCCTCAACCACAAGCCCGCCGCTTCCGAACTCACGACGACGGCCGAGCCGCGCTATCCGGCGGGCTTCACCGTGCCGAAGGTCGCGACGGTGACGGCGGGCGAACTTCAAAAGGCGCTGGCGACGACCCTGGTGGTCGACCTCGACACCAGCCTCAAGTATCGCGACGGGCACGTCCCAGGCGCCTGGTTCGCGGTTCGTGCAAATCTCGCACGCACCCTGCCGGAGATGCTGGCGAAGCAGGCGGGCGCCACGCGCGTGGTGCTGGTGGCACCGGATGCGGAAATCGGCGCGCTGGCGGCGGCCGAAATCGCCGAGAGTGCGGGCGGACTGCCCACTTTTGTTTTGACAGGCGGAATGAAAGCCTGGCGCGAGGCTGGCCTCGCGCTCGAAACCGGGCATGTCCGGATGGCCGATCCGCCGACCGACGTCTGGTACCGCCCGTACGACTTCAAGGAAGACGTCGAGGCGGCCATGCGCCAGTACCTGGACTGGGAGGTCGACCTCGTCCCGCAGGTCGAGCGTGACGGCGACGCCCGGTTCTCGGTCCTGAAGCGCTGAAATCTGTGAAACTGCTAGGGTTTCTGGCCTTGTCACATCGTCGCGTGTGCTTGACACACTTTGGCCCTGACAATAGGTTCCGGCGCGTTTTTCATCATGACCGCATCCACCGGATGGGGCCGTGGTGGGAAGCCCGGAGCGGAGCATCCGGTTATGGCTGAGGACGATCGGAAATCGACCCCTGACGAGCTGGATCGGCGCCTTAAAGGTGTCCGGCAGGCCTACCAGGCGGGAACGGGACGGTCGTCCGGACCTGCAACGCGCGGCGCCGGCGGCGAAAAGCTGGGCGTCGGCATGCGGATCGCAGTCGAACTGGTGGCGGGCGTCGTTGCGGGGGCCTTTCTCGGCCTGATGGCTGATCGGTGGCTGGGTACCAAGCCCTGGCTGCTGATTGTGGGGTTCGTACTGGGGTGCGGGGCGGCGTTCGTGAACGTCTACCGGGTTGCGCAGGCTGAAGAGCGGCGCAGCAAAGCAGCCCAGGATGAAAAGAAGAGCTGATTTGGGGATAGAGTAACGTGGCCAGCCCGCTCGAGCAGTTTGCTATCCAGGACCTAACCGCCCCGCTGTTCAGCATCGGTGGCCACCACATCGCCGTCACCAACTCCGCGATCTTCATGATGGGCGCCGTGGTCCTGTCGTCGGGCCTGCTGCTGGCCGGCGCCGGCAAGGGCGCGATGATCCCGGGCCGCCTCCAGGCGATGTCCGAACTCTTCTACGAGTTCATCGCCAACATGATCCGGGACAATGTCGGCAGCGGCGGCAAGAAGTTCTTCCCGTTCATCTTCTCGCTCTTCATCTTCACGCTGTTCGGCAACATCCTCGGGATGCTCCCCTACGGCTACACCTTCACGTCCCAGATCGCCGTCACCTTCTTCATGGCGATGGTGGTGTTCCTCGGCGTGACGCTGATCGGCCTGTTCAAGCACGGCCTGCACTTCTTCTCCCTGTTCTTCCCGCATGGCGCGCCGCTGTTCACCGCGCCGATCCTGATCCCGATCGAGTTGGTCTCCTACCTCAGCCGCCCGATCAGCCTGTCGGTCCGACTGTTCGCCAACATGACGGTCGGCCACGTGCTGCTGAAGGTGCTGGCGGGTTTCGTCGTGGCTCTTGGCATCTTCGGCGTCGTACCCCTCGTGGTGCTGGTGGCAATCACCGCGCTCGAGCTGCTGGTCGCGCTGCTGCAGGCCTACATCTTCACGATCCTCTGCTGCATTTACCTGAACGACGCGCTGCATCTGCACTAGTCGCCGCGCCCGTACCCATCGATCCACCACGTCAAAGCCAAGAGAAAACAGGAGATAGAAATGGACGCTTCAGCCGCCAAGTTCATCGGTGCAGGCCTCGCCGCCATCGGCATGATCGGCGCCGGCATCGGCGTGGGCAACGTCTGGGCGAGCTACATCACGGCCCTGTCGCGCAACCCGGCCTCGAAGGCCGAAATCGGCGCCAACATCTGGATCGGCTTCGCCGTCACCGAGGCCATCGCGCTGTTCGCGCTGATCGTCGCGCTGATCGCCCTCTTCGCCTGAGTTCGATCGTGCCCGTTCAGGCACTCCGGACTTCGGTCGCCGCGGCAGCCCTGATCGGGCTGCCGTTTGCCGCGCAGGCGGCCGGCATGCCGCAGTTCGACCTCACGAAGTTCCCCACCCAGATCTTCTGGTTGGTGGTGTGCTTTGCCGTTCTGTACTTCCTCATGGCCAAGGCCGTCCTGCCGAAGATCGGCAAGACGATCGAGAGCCGCGAGCACAAGATCCAGGCAGATCTCGATGCGGCCCAGAAGGCCAACGATGCGGCGCGGGCATCGGGCGTCGAGCAGGACAAGGCGCTCGCCGAAGCGCGCGGCCAGGCTTCCGGCCTGATCCGCGAGGCCTCGGAGGCCGCTGCGGCCGCGACCTCGGCCAAGCTGCACGAAGTCAGCGACCGGCTGGGTGCCGACATCGTCGCCGCTGAAAAGCGGATCGGCGAGCAGCGCACGCAGGCGCTCGCGGGTCTCAGCAGCATGTCGACAGACATCGCCACGGCCGTGATGGGCAAGCTGGTGGGATCTGCCGATCCCGCACAGGTCGCCCGTGCCGTCGATGAAGCAGCAAAGGCAGGCAAGCCATGATCGGTACCGCATGGGCTGCCGACGCCCATGGTGGCGGCGGCGGATTGTTCTCCGACCCCACCTTCTGGGTGGCCGTCTCCTTCGTGATTTTCCTGGCGATTGCCGGCAAACAGATCGTCAAGGGACTGACGAAGCTCCTCGACGACCGCACCGCGCTGATCGCGCGCACGCTCGGCGAAGCCGAGAAGCTGCGCAACGAGGCGCAGAAGGCGCGTGACGATGCCCAGAAGAGCCTGACCGACTCGGCCAAGCTCGCGCAGGAGATCGTTGCCCAGGCCAGGCAGGAGGCCGTGCGCCTTACCCAGCATGCGGCCGAAGAGCGTGAAACGATGATCGGCCGTCGTGAGCAGCAGGCCAAGGACCGAATCGCCCAGGCCGAGGCCCAGGCCTCGCGGGAAGTGCGCAACATGGCCGTCGACGTGGCGCTCGCCGCCACCCGCACGCTCCTCAAGGAGCAGGTCGGCGGCGGCCGCACACAGGCGATGATCGACGAGGCCATCGCCGAACTGCCGCGCCGTCTGCACTGATCTTTCAGAAAATAGGGATCGCCCGCAAAATAAGAGAGCGGGCAACCTGGTGCCCCCGCCGCAAGGCGGGGGCTTTTTCTTTGGGTCGTTCTCGTGCAGCCAACCTTGGGAAGCTCGACGAGCTTCTGTCTTTGCAGACCCTAGGCGTAGGCCAGCCAGCCGCGCCATGTGAAGGCCGCATAGAAGAGGCTGACCTGCGAGAAGCCGGCCTCGCGAAGGATCGCCTCGTCCTGCTGGGGCGAGAACAGGTTCAGATGCGTGTCGACGGCCGTGCGCGCCTTGCGCGCCAAGTCGGGGTCCGCGCCTGAGGCTACCGCGAACGCTGCGTAGCGTGACAGCCATGCCGGCCGCTCGTCCTTGTCCTGCGGGAAGCTGGAATGAGCGGCCACGAAGGGCGCGCCCGGCTTCAGCCGGCGGCGGATTTGCCTGACCGTCCGCAGCCGCTCGTCCGCCGGCAGAAAATGCAAAGTCAGCAGGCAGGTCGCCGCGTCGAACGGACCTTCCGGGGCATCTTCGATGTAGCCCTTATGCAGGCGCACGCGCGGAAGGAATTCGCCGACGGTATGCTCCGCCAGTTTCAGCATCTCCGCCGACGGATCGACCCCATCGAACGACCAGCCCGGCTGTGCGCGGGCAAACGCCTGCAGTTCCAGTCCGCCGCCAGCGCCAAGTACGAGCACCCTTGCATCCGAGGGCGCACGCTCGGCCAGGAGGATCGCCGCCATGCGCTGGAGATCGGTGAAGCCCGGCACGAAGCGCGGCGGCCCCTCGGCATAGCGGGCGACGGCCTGTGGATCGGAAAACGGTGCGAGCAGCGCACTCTGTGCACTCTCAACCATGGACCACCTCAAGGTGCTGCCGGCCACCGCGTGTCGCGAGCCGTGCATGGAAGTCGGCGCTCAGCGTGGCCAGCGTCACCTCGCCGAGGCGTTCGAGCAGCAGGGCTTCGGCGGCCTCGAAGGCCTCGCCCAGCGCCGCATTCACCGCCTGCTCGACCAGGCAGCCCGGCGCCTCGGTCCTGTTGCCCATGGCCAGAAGGCCGGGCGAGCCAAGCGCCGCATAGACGTCGCGCAGCGTTACCTTCGACAGGTCGCAGGCCAGCGACCATCCCCCTCCGTGGCCCTTCTCCGAGCGGACGTAACCCCGCTCCCTGAGTCCAGCCATGATCCGCCGGATCACCACGGGGTTGGTGTCCATCGCCTTGGCGAGCATTTCGGAGGTGAGCGGCATATCCCGCTCGGCCATGTGCAAAAGGACGTGCAGGATGCCCGACAATCGGCTATCACGTTTCATGTAACTATACATGTTACGTGATGGCTCTGTCGTCAAGGGGCGGCAAGCGCCGCCCCTGTCGTTTGTCGATCTACTCCGCCGCCTGCTTCAGCGGATCGGTGCCCGGCGGATTGTTCGACGGCTTCCAGCGCAGGATCGGCTTGCGGGCGGCCAGTGTCTCGTCGAGGCGGCGACGCGGCGCGTAGAGCGGTGCGGCCTTGAAGTCATCGGCCGCGGTGCCGGTCTTGGCTTTCGCGGTGAGCGAACGCAGCGCGCCGATGAACTGGTCGAGGTCTTCCTTGGCCACGGTCTCGGTCGGCTCGATCAGCATCGCGCCATGCACCACCAGCGGGAAGTACATGGTCATCGGGTGATAGCCCTCGTCGATCATCGCCTTGGCGAAGTCGAGTGTGCTGACGCCGGTGTCCTTGAGGAAGCTGTCGTCGAACAACGCTTCGTGCATGCACGGCCCCTCGAAGGCCGGGCTCATCACGTCCTTGAGTGCGGCCATCACGTAGTTGGCGTTCAGCACCGCATCCTCGGCGACCTGTTTCAGACCGTCGGCGCCGTGGCTCATGATGTAGGCCAGAGCGCGACTGAACATGCCCATCTGGCCGTGGAAGGCCTTGAGGCGACCGAGCGGCGCGCCGTCGACCGTGGCACCATCCTCGGCGATACGCCAGGTGTCGCCGTCCTTCACGATCCACGGATAGGGCGCGTACGGAGCGAGCGCCGCCGACAGCACCACGGGCCCCGCACCCGGCCCGCCGCCGCCATGCGGCGTCGAGAAGGTCTTGTGCAGGTTGATGTGCATGCAGTCGATGCCGAGGTCGCCCGGCCGCACGCGGCCGACGATCGCGTTGAAGTTGGCGCCGTCGCAGTAGAAGTAGGCGCCCGCCTCGTGCACGGCCTTGGAGATCTCGACGATCTCGCTCTCGAACAGGCCGCAGGTGTTTGGATTGGTCAGCATGATCGCCGCCACGTCGGGACCCAGCGCCGCCTTGAGCGCGGCCAGGTCGACGCGACCGCGGTCGTTGGCCGGGATCGGCTTCACGACGAAGCCCAGCGCCGCCGCCGTCGCGGGATTGGTGCCGTGCGCCGATTCGGGCGCCAGCACGGTCTTGCGCGTCGCACGCTCGCCCTTGGCCTCGAGGGCCGCGGCGATCGCCATCATGCCGCACATCTCGCCATGCGCGCCGGCGGCCGGCGACATCGCCACGGCCGGCATGCCGGTCAGGGTCTTGAGCCAGTGCGCCAGCCCGTCGATCAGCTCCAGCGCGCCCTGCACGGTCGAGACCGGCTGCAGCGGATGGAGATCGCCGATGCCCGGCAGGCGCGCGACCTTCTCGTTGATGCGGGGATTGTGCTTCATCGTGCACGAGCCCAGCGGGTAGACGCCCATGTCGATGGCGTAGTTCTTCTGGCTGAGCCGCGTGAAGTGCTGCACCACCTGCGGCTCGGAAAGACCGGGCAGACCGATCGTGCCCTTTCGGCGCACGCCGTTCAGGCGCTCCTTCACCTTCGGCGGTTCCGGCAGGTCGACGCCGCAGCGTCCGGCCTGGCCCATCTCGAAGATCAGCGGCTCCTCGATCTGGAGCGCACGATTGCCGGTATAGGTGCCGTGATTGTTGGTGGAGCCGGTGGCGACGCCACCAGCGCGGCCCTGGCTACGATCGAGCGACTGTACCATCACAGCACCTCCTTCAGCGCGGCGACAAGCGGATCCATACCCGCATCGGTCGCCGTCTCGGTCGCCGCCAGCAGCAGCAGGTTCGCAACCGATGGATCATTCGGGATCAGGCGCGACACCGGCAGGCCGCCCAGGATGCGCTTGGCCGCCAGCGCCTCAACGACTTCGGCCGCGGGCTTGGGCAGCTTCACCGTGAACTCGTTGAAGAAGCTGTCGTTCACCACCGTGACGCCGGGGATCGCAGCGATCTTGTCGGCGAGCTGCGAGGCCTTGGCGTGGTTGATCTCGGCCAGGCGTGTGAAGCCCGCCTCGCCCAGCAAAGTCAGATGCACCGTGAAGGCCAGCGCGCACAGGCCGGCATTGGTGCAGATGTTGGACGTCGCCTTCTCGCGACGGATGTGCTGCTCACGCGTGGACAGCGTGAGCACGAAGCCGCGCTTGCCATCGGCATCGACGGTCTCGCCGACGAGACGCCCCGGCATCTGGCGCATGTACTTGTCGCGGGTCGCGAACAGGCCGACATACGGACCGCCGAAGCCGAGCCCGTTGCCGATCGACTGGCCCTCGCAGACCACGATGTCGGCGCCCATCTCGCCCGGCGGCATCAGCAGCCCCAGCGAAACGACTTCCGTCACCACGACGATCAGCAGCGCACCGGCGGCGTGGCAGGCTTCCGCGAGCCTGGTGAAGTCGCGGACATGGCCGAAGAAGCTCGGGTTCTGCACGACCACGCAGGACGTGTCGCGATCGACCGCTGCGATCAGCTCCTCGAGGCCCTCGGCATCGGTCTTCGACAGGGTGGCCGTGAAGCCTTCCCACTTGGCCGTGGTCTCGATGATGCTGCGATACTGCGGATGCAGGCCGCCCGAGATCAGCGCCTTGTGGCGGCGGGTGATGCGGTTGGCCATCAGCACGGCCTCGGCGGTGCCGGTCGAGCCGTCGTACATCGAGGCGTTGGCGACCTCCATGCCGGTGAGCAGCGTCACCTGGGTCTGGAACTCGAACAGGTACTGCAGCGTGCCCTGCGTGATCTCCGGCTGATACGGCGTGTACGAGGTCAGGAACTCGCCGCGCTGGATCATGTAGTCGACGGTCGCCGGCACATGATGGCGGTAGGCGCCGGCGCCGATGAAGAACGGCGTGCTCGCGGGCGACAGGTTCCTGGCCGCGAAGCCCTGGAAGGCACGCTCGACTTCGAGCTCGCCCTGGTGATCGGGCAGGCCGCCGACCTTGGCCGCCAGCCGCGCCGACGCCGGCACGTCCCGGAACAGCTCGTCGACCGACTTGGCGCCGATCACGCTCAGCATCTCGCGGCGATCGGCCTCGGTGAGGGGGAGATAACGCATCAGGCTTTTGCTCCTTGAGTAATGCCCTCATCCTGGGGAGCATCGCGCAGCGATGCGTCTCGAAGGATGGGAACGAGCACCTTGTCCCTTGCCCATCCTTCGAGACGTACCCTGCGGGCACGCCTCGGGATGAGGTTCGATTTTTAGCCGAGGCTCTTCACGAAGGTGTCGTAGCCGGCCTCGTCCATCAGGCCGTCGAGCTCGCTCTTGTCAGCGAGCTTCAGCTTGAAGAACCAGCCCTTGCCCGTCGGCTCCGCATTCACGTCGCCCGGCGTGTCGGCCAGCGCGGCATTGCTCTCGATCACCTCGCCGGAGGCCGGCGCGTAAATGTCGGAGGCAGCCTTCACCGATTCGACGACGGCGCAGGCCTCGCCCTTGGCGACCGTGCGGCCGGCGGCGGGCACGTCGACGAACACGACGTCGCCCAGCTGCTCCTGGGCGTACTGGGTAATGCCGATCGTGCCGACATCGCCCTCGACGCGGATCCACTCATGCTCTTCGGTGTACTTGGTCTCGGCCATCTTGATCTCCTATCCGCGGTAGTAGGCGTGTTTGACGAAAGGCATCGGCACGATCTCGGCCGGCACGGGCTTGCCGCGCACCATGAGATCGACCTTGGTTCCGTTGGCTGACTGGCTGCGCTCGACGTAGCCCATGGCAATGGCGCGCCCCAGCGTGGGCGAGAAGCCGCCCGAGGTGACGATGCCGACGGTCTTGCCGGCGATGACGATCTCGGCACCCTCGCGCGCGATCGCCTTGCCTTCCGGCAGCAGGCCGACCCGCTTGCGCGTCGAGCCCTCGGCGATCTGCTTCTGCACGGTCGCGGCGCCGGGGAAGCCGCCCTGAACGCGGCGCTCCTTGCCGACGCTCCACAGCAGCACTGCTTCGACCGGCGTGGTCGTCGTGTCGATGTCGTGCCCGTAGAGGCAGAGACCGGCTTCGAGCCGCAGCGAATCGCGGGCGCCCAGGCCGATCGGCTTCACCTCGGGATGGCTGAGGAGCTTGCGCGCGATGGCGTCGGTCTGGTCGGCAGGCGTCGAGATCTCGTAACCGTCGCCGCCGGTGTAGCCCGAGCGCGTGACGTAGCAGCGTGCGCCGTCGATCACGACATAGGCGCCGGTCATGAACTTCATGGTCGCGACCTGCGGCACCAGCCGCGACAGCACGGCCGCGGCCTGCGGCCCCTGCAGCGCCAGCAACCCGCGCGAGAACATCGGCTCGATCTCGCAGGTGGCCGAGAGATGCTTCTGCATGTGCGCGAGGTCGGCGTCCTTGCAGGCGGCGTTGACGACGACCAGCAGGTGATCGCCCGTGCTGGTCACCATCAGATCGTCGAGGATGCCGCCGGCATCGTTGGTGAACTGGGTGTAACGCTGCTGGCCCGGCTGGAGGCCGGTGATGTCGCCCGGCACCAGCGTCTCGAGCGCCTTGGCGGCATTCTGGCCGGGCTTCGCGGTGAGCCGCACCTGGCCCATGTGCGACACGTCGAACAGGCCGCAGGCGGTGCGGGTGTGATTGTGCTCGACCAGGATGCCGGTCGGGTACTGGACCGGCATTTCGTAGCCGGCGAACGGCACGAGGCGCGCGCCCAGTTCACGATGGAGGTCGTAAAGCGGCGTGCGCTTCAGGGGGCCGGCGGGAGTTTCGGTCAAGACAGTCTCCGTCAAAGGTCGCGTCCAACGCGACCGGAGTCGCGCTTTCACGACGCACGAAATGCGCCGTTCGCGACCCCCTCTGTCCGGAGACCTGAAAGATTCGCCGACGCAAAAGCCGGCTTACTTCGTCGGTGGGCTGGCACCGAATGGGGCGCCCGCCACTTTCCAGAGACCCATCCTCCTGCGGTCCGTTTGCCTGAGAGTTTCCGGGGTCGGTTGCTCCTTCGGCGCCATCCTCGCGGATGGTCTCTCCCACAGGTCTCGTCTGGGTAGGCAGACCATAGGCAGGCCCCCAATTCCCGTCCACGCACAAAGCCTGCCCGGTGCCCCGAATTACGGGGAAAAGCGTATTGTCTCTTGAAATTGAGTGAATGCTCACTTAATTTATGAGCGTCTGCTCAGTAAAGGAGACTGACATGTTCATCCGCCGCTCTTTCAACGAATCCCTTGAGCTCCAGAGCAAGGTTACGCCGACCTCTCCGCCTGACTGGGTGATCGACTGGCGCTGGCTGTCGACATCGGTAGATGCGGGCGCCACTTTCCCGAGTGAGCGCTCCCTCATAGACTGCGGCACATGGGCAAAGCCGAAGAAACCAAGGCCCGCGTAGAGCGTGCCGCACTCACCCTGTTCGTCGCGCGCGGAGTCGCGGAAACCACGACGCGGGAAATCGCCATGGCGGCCTCGATCGCCGAGGGCACGATCTATCGCTACTTCCCCAGCAAGGAACAACTCGCCCTCGACATCTTCCTCGGCCATCACCGCGCGCTGGCCGAGGCGCTGGTCGAGGCCCATCGTCCCGCCGTCGTCCTGCGCGAAAAGATCGACGCCATCGTCCGCTGCTACTGCGAATGGGCGGACCGGGACTGGTCGCTGTTCGCCTACCACCTGCTCACCCAGCATCTCTTCCTGGCGATGGTCCCGGACGGGACCCCCAACCCGGTCGACGTCGTACGCGAGGTCATCATCGACTCAATGGCGGCGGGCGAGATTCCGTCGCGCGACCCCGATCTGGCCGCGGCCTCGGCGATCGGCACCGTGATGCAGCCCGCGACCTACAAGGTCTACGGCCGCTTCGAAGGCCCCCTCTCCGAGCACGTGACGTTCTTCGCCGATGCGGCGTGGGCGGTGCTGGCCGTTCCGGAACGCTAAGTCGCCGCTCAGGCCGCGACGTAGACGAACGCCTCGAGGCCGGATTTCAGGTGCACCGCGACACGCTTGTAGTCCGAGACCTCGTAGGTGTCGGCGGCAGCGAGTTCGGCCGCCGTGATCCTGAACACCACGCCCGCCACCTCGTCGCGGGGATTGCCAGTCGGCCGCGCCATGAAATGGTGGGTTTTGCCGCTGGTCTTCACGACCCCGGCGTCCTTGATCTCGAACAGTGACGTTGCGTAACCCGGCAAGGCGTCGGCACGGCCTTCGAGAAGCCGGCCGAAGGTTGCGAGCTGGACCTCTTCCTGCTGGAGCGTTCCATAGGAGAAGAGCCAGACGCCGGCGGTCACGTCGACGTCAGCCCTCGCGGGCCAGCGCGCCGAAGGCTTCGGCGAAGGCCTCGCGCGGGCCGCCGACACCGGTCTCGTTGAAAATGTCGGCGGTCAGCGACTTCACGGCGTTCTCGTCGATGCGCACGCCATTGTTCTCGAGGAAGCCGCGCGCCGCCGTCACGGCCTCGTCCATCGCGCCGCCGCGCTTGTAGAGCTGATAGTAGTCGGGATGACCGCCGCGTCCCAGCGCCTCGGCCAGGACGTCGGTGAAGTTCACGACCTTGAGCGACGGATAGATCGCCTCGGCGCCGGACAGCGCGCGATGGCAGGAATGGTACATGGTGACGATCGTGTCGGCGCCCCCATCGATCGCGCCCCTCACCAGGTCGCGATGGATCGCCTGCTCACGATCCTTGAACTTCGCGGCCTGGCCGCCGCACGCATAAGAGAAGCCGGAATCCTGCGGCAGCTCGACCAGTTCGAGGTTGGGCACGGCGCGCAGCAGGTTGCGGACGCTCTCCACCGTGGCGCCGATGCCGAGATGCTCGTGGATCACGACGCGGCGCTTCGGCTGCTCCGCGGTGAAGCGCGCCTTCAGCGCGTCGAGGTTGGCGGCGAGGAATTCGCTGACATGGCCGAGGTCGAACGACGGCTCTTCGACGTCCTTCTCCAGCTCGTCGAAATTCTTGGTACAGGTCGGGCACCAGGTCAGCACCTTGGAGGCGCCCGACTGGCCGAAGCGCTGGAACGTGCGATGCCCCATCCGCTCATAGGTGGCCAGATCGGCTTCCTGGAACTGATAGACGCCGCAGCAATGCGCCGTGCCGCCGACCACGTCGAAGTCGAGCTCCAGCGCGTCGAGGATGTCCATGACGTTCAGCACGATGTGCGGCGTGCGCAGCACGTTGCAGCCCGTATAGAAGAGCACGTCGGCGGTGCGGCGCTCGGCCGGCGCCAGGATCTTCTTCAGCGTCTCGGACGGAAGCTGCATGCTGGCCAGCAGCCGCACGGCCTGCGCCATGTGGCGGAAACGCCCGGCGGCATTGGCCGCCCCCTCCTGCACTGGCCGCGTCGCCTGCAGCGACTTCATCTTGGCGATGGTCACCCACTGGCGGACGTTGATCTCCTCGGGACAGGCGGCGGTGCAGCGCGCACTGCCGTCGCAGGCACTCAGCCACTTGTCGAGTAGCGGCGCCGCGGCGCCGCCGTCGCGCGTCAGCGAAACCAGTTCGCCGACCCGCTGCACGGCCTGGCCCATGTCGAGCCCGCTCTCGCGGGCCGTGGGGCAGGCCTCGAAGCACTTGCCGCAGGTCGTGCAGCGATCGGCCGCCTCGGCAACCAGCGCTTCGAGCCTGTCGGCATAGGCACTCATCAGCGGCCCATTTGCCTGTTGTAGTCGAGTTCCTCGCGCGACGGCTTGAGGCCAACGGCGATCCGGTAACCGCCGAGTTCCGAAATCTGGCTGAACGGCAGGTTGAGCACGAGATCTTCCTGCGACTGGCCGCGCGGATTGGAGCCCGAGAGCTTGAAGTCGGCGGTGAAATCCTGGCCCTGGACGACCTGACCCGAGGGGCCGAGCACGCGCACGAAGTACGGCACGCGGGTCTGGCCCGGGACGACCGACGGACCGGCGCTCACCGCGACGCGCATGAGCACGTTCACTTCCATCTGATTACGCCGCAGCGTGCACTTGGCACCAACCCCGTTCAGCGCCGCCTCATACTCGACGTCGCGCGGATCGCGGCCCGGCCCATCCTTGAAGTGGGTCAGCCGTCCGGCGCTCTGCACGGTGAAGGGGACCGGGCAATAGGCGGTCGACGCGTCATCGTCCTTGCTGCCGCCGCAGGCGGCGAGAAGAAGGGTGGCCAGCGCAACGGGTGCAATACGCAGATACATATTCAGGGTCATGCCAGTGTCTTGTGGGCGCCGTCGCACAACGGCTTCTTGGATGAGTGCTTGCAGGCGCAGAGCCAGTAGTCGCCGGTCTTCTCGACCGAGTACTTCATCGGGGCGAGGCCGCTGCCCTTGTGGCTGCCGTCGCAGAACGGCTGGGCCTTGCTCAGACCACAGGCGCACCACCAATAGTCCTTGCCCGCCTCGAGAGCGACCTTCGCAGGCGCCTTGGCCGCGACAACCGGCTCGGTCATGTTGCTTTCCCCGTTGCGGCGGCTTTGTTACGGTGCCGCGCCAAATCCGTACTGCACGGACTCTAGGCAATGGTCCGCAGGCCCGCAAGCGAGCGGGTCGTCATCCCGTTGAACGAATTTCATGATTGCCCCGAAGAAGCCGCTCACGATCCTGCTCGCCAGCCCGCGCGGCTTCTGCGCCGGTGTCGACCGCGCCATCCAGATCGTCGAGCGCGCGCTCGAGCGCTACGGACGGCCCGTCTATGTGCGCCACGAGATCGTTCACAATCGCTTCGTCGTCGAGAACCTCGAGGCGCAGGGCGCGATCTTCGTCGACGAGCTGGACGAGGTGCCGGACGACCGGCCCGTCGTGTTTTCCGCGCACGGCGTGCCGAAATCGGTGCCAGCCGAAGCCGCCCGCCGCAACCTTCTCTATGTCGACGCGACCTGCCCCCTCGTTTCAAAGGTCCACCGCGAGGCCGAGCGTCATGCCCAGTCGGGACGCACCGTCATCCTGATCGGCCATGCCGGGCATCCCGAGGTGATCGGCACCATGGGCCAGTTGCCGCCGGGCAAGGTCGTGCTGGTCGAGGACGCGGCGCAGGCCGAGTCCCTTGCCGTCGCCGATCCGGAGAATCTCGCCTACGCCACCCAGACGACCCTGTCGGTCGACGACACGACCGGCATCGTCGCGATCCTGCGTCGCCGGTTCCCTTCGATCCAGGGACCGAAGATGGAAGACATCTGCTACGCGACCACCAACCGGCAGGCAGCGGTCAAGGCGATCGCCGAGCGCTGCGACGCGATGGTCGTGATCGGCGCGCCCAATTCGTCGAACTCGATGCGGCTGGTCGAGGTCGCCGCCAACTACGGCTGCGCGAAGTCGCGCCTGGTGCAGCGCGCCGCCGACATGGACTGGGACTGGCTGGGCTCCTCCCGCCGACTCGGCATCACCGCTGGCGCCTCGGCGCCCGAGCTGCTGGTCGACGAGCTGATCGAGGCCTGCCGCACGCGCTACGACGTCACCGTCGAGGAAGTGCGCACGACCGAGGAAAGCGTCGTGTTCAAGCTGCCGCGCGCGCTGGTGGCCTGACGTGGCGGTCTACACGGAAGTCGGCGACACCGAGCTCGAAGCCTTTCTCGCCGAATACGACATCGGCCAGGCCGATTCCTTCAAGGGAATCGCCGAGGGCGTCGAGAACACCAACTTTCTGCTGACCACGACGAAGGGCCAGTACATCGTCACGCTCTACGAGAAGCGCGTCGATCCGGGCGACCTCCCCTTTTTCCTCGGCCTGATGGATCATCTCGCCGCGCGCGGACTCACCTGCCCGCAGCCGATCCATGGCCGCGACGGCAATGCCCTGCGCACGCTGGCGGGCAAGCCGGCAGCCATCACCAGCTTCCTGCATGGCATGTGGCCACGCCGCACCACGGTCGCGCATTGCGCGCCGGTCGGCGAAGCGCTGGCCACCATGCACCTGGCCGGACAGGATTTCGCGCTGAAGCGCCCCAACGCGCTGTCGGTCGCGGGCTGGCGTCCGCTCTGGGAAGGGTCGCGCCGTCACATCGACGTGGCGCTCGATCGCGAGCTGGGCGCCGAGATCGAGTTCTTCGAGGCGAACTGGCCCAAAGGACTGCCCGCTGGCGTGATCCATGCCGACATGTTCAACGACAATGTCTTCTTCCTGCAGGACAAGCTGTCGGGCGTGATCGACTTCTACTTCGCCTGCAACGATCTGCTGGCCTACGACGTCGCGATCTGCCTCAACGCCTGGTGCTTCGAGATCGACAATGCGTTCAACGCCACCAAGGCCCGCAACCTGCTGCAGGGCTATGAGCGGGTGCGCAAACTCGGCGACGACGAGAAGCAGGCGCTGCCGCTGCTGGCGCGCGGCTCGGCGCTGCGCTTCGCGCTGACGCGGCTCTATGACTGGGTTCACACGCCACCCGACGCGCTGGTGAAGCGCAAGGACCCGCAGGAGTATCTGGCCAAGCTGCGCTTCCACCGCGCCGTCTCGTCCCTGTCGGACTATGGATTGTAAGAGGGACCCGTGAGCGAAGCGGCAAAGGTCGAGATCTTCACCGACGGCGCGTGCAGCGGAAACCCCGGCCCGGGCGGCTGGGGCACCATCCTGCGCATGGGTGAAAAGGAACGCGAGCTTTCCGGCGGCGACCGCACGACCACCAACAATCGCATGGAGCTGATGGCCGCCATCCAGGGGCTGGAGGCACTGAAGCGGCCCTGCCATGTCCGCCTCTTCACCGACAGCACCTATGTGAAGGACGGCGTGACCAAGTGGATCCACGGCTGGAAGAAGAACGGCTGGAAGACGTCGGACAAGAAGCCGGTCAAGAACGTCGAACTGTGGCAGCGCCTCGACGCGGCACGCGCGCCGCATCAGGTCGAGTGGCACTGGGTGAAGGGCCATAGCGGCCATCCGGAGAACGAGCGCGCCGACGCGCTGGCGCGCGCGGCGATCCTGACCTTGCGTTCGTAGGAGCGATCAGTTCCGCTTGGGCTGCGTCGGAACCGGCTTCTTCTCGACCTGCTTTTCCATCACGAGATCGAAGCCCTCGCGCGTGCCGTCGCAGGGATTGTCGCCCTCGGCGAGACGCCAGACCTGCGACTTGCCGGAGCGACGGAAGTTGAGGAGGCCGGCGACCTTGCAGGGCGTGCCCTTCTCGACCTTGGCGACACGGAAGGCGACCTCGCCGCGGATCTGAACGACATTCGGCCCGATACGCTCTACCACGCCGTCGATGGAGGTCCAGTCACCCTCGGTGCCCGGCGCGACGCTGTCGAGGCGGCCCTTGACCACCCAGACCGCGCCCTGGCGCGTGACCGCAAGCTCGCCCGGCTTGGCGCCCTTGATCTTGGCGTGGCGGCCCCAGGCGATCTTGCGCGCGTCGGCGAACATCTGCGCCTCGGCGTCGGAATCGATGACGGTGCGCTCGACCGCGTGCGGCGCGGTCGGCAGCGGCGAGGACAGGTTCGAGGTGGACGCGCCCTTCTCGACCACCGGAGCCCGGTCGGGCGGCGGCGCCGGATAATAGGAGGAAGGCGGCTGCGTCTGGCCCGCGGGAGCCTGCGCGAAAGCCGGCATGGCGAGGGCCGCGAAACCGGCGAGGGCGATCGACGAGAGGGTTTTGTTCATTTGAATGAATTTTACCCGAGCGCCCCGTAGCACGCTACCGCTTCCCGCCGAGGCCCGGCGGCGGCGCGGCGGGCGGGGCCGGGGCCACGGGCGGATTGGCGCCCGCGGCGGAAAGCCCTGCCTCGGCTCGACGCGCCGCCGGCGAACCCGCGGGCACCAGCCGCAATACGCGGTTGAAGTCGCTGTTGGCCGCGTCCCGCGAGCCGCGCGCCAGATTGGCGTAGCCGCGCTCCAGCAACGCTTCCGAATGGTCGGGCGCGATCGACAGCGCGCGGTTGGCGTCGGTCAGGGCACGGCCCGGATCGCGGGCGTTGCGCCACGCCGCGGCGCGCAGCACCAGCACCTCGACATCGTCCTGGCGCAGGCGGATGGCGCGGTCGAAGTCGGAGATGGCGCGCGGCCAGGCCTGCATGGCCGCATAGGACAGGCCGCGATCGACCCACAGGTCCGGATCGCCGGTCTTGAGTTCCAGCGCCTTGCTCTGGGCGGCGGCGGCCTTCTCGGCCGCACCCGTCTCCATCCACGATTGCCCCGCCTGCGCCCACAGCTCGGCCCGCAGGCCGGGCCGGTCGTTGCCCATGTCTCGCGCGATGGCCTCGAACTGGGCCGCCGCCTGGGCGTGCTTGCCCGACTGGAACATGGCGACGGCGACGCAATGGCGGGCGCCGAGACCACCGCCTTCGACGATCCACCTCTCGGCCGCCGGCAGCGCCTTCAGCGGCTCCATGCGCGCGAGCCGCATGCAGTCGGTGTAGCGCTTGAGATGATCCGGGGCCGTCTCGAGGCCGGGCGGCCCCGGCATGGGCCGGGCGGGCACCACGGGAATAGGCTGGGCCAGGGACGGCGATGCGACGAGGAGACCGAGCAGCGGCCACAGCGGATTGCGACGAAACAACATGGTTGAAAAGAACAGTGCCTGAGCGTTTCTGACAAGATGTTCTTCAAACTTCATCAGCGTCCCTTTCGTCGCGGAGCGGAGCACACCATTTTCTAGAAAAATAAGTCGTTCGTTTTCGCGACTTACCACCCCAGCACCTGACCCAGCGAGACCTCAGAGAGACCCGGAAGCGAGCATCTATGTCATCCGTGGCGACAATGATGTTTCCATCTTTTCGGCAGCCATCGAGGAGATACAAGAAGAGTTCAGTGATGCCGAGGCGGGCATCATCAAGTCGATAGCCGACAAGAGCGAAGAGGTCCGCAAGTTGGAGCAGGCGCTTCAGACCACTCAACAGCTCATCAATGGGAAACTTCAACAGAAGCCTCAGACCCCAACCTTCAAGGAAGTCACACAAGCCGAGTTCAACCAAAAGGTCCGAGAGCGTGAAACACCAGCTCTCGACTAGGCCCACCCCTACCCAGTTGCCAGAGCGCCACAGAAAAAGGGCCACCCCGAAGGACGGCCACTTTTTCATTCAATCTACCCACTGATCCTACTCGGCCACCGGAGGCGTGCGGGCCGCACTAAGTCTTGGGCGTATAAATACGCCGGCAGGCCTTAAGGCGATAGGTCATATGGAATGTGCGAGCGCCGCTGCCCGGGTCGAACGTTAGGTAAAACTCTCTATTATCTTTGTCTTTGCCGACAACTTTTCCGGAACCATCAGGCTGTAACGCCTTCAGATCGACGGTGAATGAATGGTTCGGTATTGCGCTCGTACTCTTAAAAGTGAGCGTGTCTCCCTTGATGTCGACCTGCCCGTAGGCAGGGCCGGTCCATTCCGGCAAGGGGATAGAACCGCCGCCGCATGACGTCGACAGGCCATTCTCCAGTGCGCCAACGGCAGCCCACGTAGCGTCTGCCGCGCTGGAGATGTGGGAAGCACCCGCTAGCCCAATCAATGTCGTGAGAAAAAGTCCCAACCTCATTTTTACCGCCTCCGCTGGAGCCAATCGGCACCTGGCAGCGTATCAAACCGTCATCCCAGCATGTAGGAGATCGCAAGCTTTAGGGTTGGGATTGTCAAGGACAATGGAGCGAAAAATCCGAGACCCGAGAGAGATCCGGGTACCTAAGTCCTTGGTACTGAATGTGCGAGAACTGACAAGATGACAAGACGACTTTTCATTTTCGGTCTGGGCTACAGCGGCCTTGAAATTGCCAAGCTTACCAAGGCGCAGGGCTGGTCGGTGGCCGGCACCTGCACGACCGACGAGAAAGCCCGCAGGCTGCGCGCGGAAGGCATCGAGGCGCAGGTCTTCGACGGCCGTGCGCCGCTGCCGGACAAGTCGTTCGGCGAGGCCAGCCACGTCGTCTGCACGGTGGCGCCGGGCACCGCCGGCGATCCGGCGCTGCGCACCTGCCGGGCACTGCTGGGTCGCGCACGCTGGCTGGGCTACCTCTCCACCACGGGCGTGTATGGCGATCACGACGGCGCCTGGGTCGACGAGACGACTCCAACTCTGGCGACGCAGCCGCGCAGCCTGCAGCGGCTCGCCGCCGAACAGGGCTGGCGCGACGTCGCGAGCGAAAGCGGCGCCGCCCTCCATATCTTCCGATTGCCCGGCATCTACGGACCCGGCCGCAGCACGCTCGACCGCGTGGCCGACGGCACGGCGCGGCGGATCGACAAGCCCGGCCAGTTCTTCTCGCGCATCCATGTCACCGACCTGGCCGCCAGCACGCTCAAGGCGATGGGCCGTGAACAGGGGGCCGAGATCTGGAACGTGGCCGACGACCTGCCGGCCGCCAATGCCGACGTCATCGCCTATGCCTGCGAGCTACTGGGACGGCCGGTACCGCCCGCGATTCCCTGGGAGGACGCGGCGCCCGCGATGACGCCGATGGCGCGCTCCTTCTACGCGGAAAGCCGCCGCGTCAGGAACGACAAGCTCAAGCGCGAGCTGGGCGTCGTGCTGCGCTATCCGACCTATCGCGAAGGGCTGAAGGCGATCGCGGAAGCGGGCGTTTAGCGGCCGACCAAACCCCACCTCATGCTGAGGAGGCCCGAAGGGCCGTCTCGAAGCATGGGCACGCGCACCAAGTCCGTTGCCCATCCTTCGAGACGCGCACTGCGTGCGCTCCTCAGGATGAGGCGGTGCGGGGAAACTTCGGCCGGGAAGACATCAACCCACCAGGCCCTCGACCGTCGCGATCAGGCGGGCGATGTCGGCGGGCGTGCTGAGGCGATGGTCGCCGCCCTTTATGAACGTCGTGATGACTTCCGGCGCGTCGAGATGCTTCGCGATCTGCAGTGAGTATTCCCACGGCACGTCGGGGTCGCTCTGGCCGTGCAGCAGCCGCACCGGACAGGGCAGCGCAAGCGGCTTGTCGAGCAGCAGGTGATTGCGGCCTTCCTCGATCAACTTCCAGGTGAAGACCGACGGCTCGGGCGAATACTGCGACGGACGCTCGAGACGGCCGTCACCCTCCAGCGTTGCGCGATCCTCCGGCGACAGGCCGTTCAACAGCATGCGCTCGGTGAAGTCGGGCGCGGCGGCGATCAGCACGAGACCCGCCAGCCGCTCGGGCCGCGCGCGCGCCGCCAGCAGCGACAGCCAGCCGCCCATGCTCGATCCGACCAGCACCAGTTTGCCCGTCGCAAGTTGATCGATGGCGGTGAGCGAATCGTCGAGCCAGCGGCCGATCGTTCCGTCCTCGAAGCGGCCCGACGACTGGCCATGACCGAGATAGTCGAAGCGCAGGAAGGCGCGGCCCGTCCGGACCGCCCAGTCTTCCAGCGCCACCGCCTTGGTGCCCGTCATGTCGGAGCGAAACCCGCCGAGGAAAACGACGGTCGGCGTTGCTCCCTGTGTCGTTGCATAGGCGATGGTGTTGCCATCGCCGCGCTGCAGCCGCTCGACCCTACCCACGTTCTTCCTCCCGTGTTACCTGCTGCCTCCCCTTGATCGTGTAGCCAAAAGCAAAGCCCGTGTCCGCGCCGACCCTGCTGCAAATCGTTCCGACCCTGGCCGGCGGCGGCCTGGCGCGCGCCACGCTGGAAGCCGCGCAGGCCGTCATCGCCGCCGGCGGCTCGGCGATCGTGGCCTCGCCCGGCGGCAGCATGGTGCCCGACCTGTTGCGCCTGCGCGCCAGCCATCTCGAGCTTCCCGCCCGGAGCCATCCGCTGTGGGGCCGGATGACGCTGCCCGGCAAGCTCGCGTCGAGCCTGCGTGACGCGAAGGTCGACGTCGTGCAGGCGCGCTCTCCCGCCACCGGCTGGGTCGCGCGCGCGCTCGCACGCCGCCTCGGGATCAAGTGGATCGCCACGCTGCACCGGCCGTTCCTCGCGTCGGATGTCACCGGCCGCTTCGTCGAGGGCCGCCAGTCGCGCGCCGACGCCGTGATCGCCGTCTCCCAGCATGTCGCGCGCGATGCGCTGGAGCGCTTCCCCGCGCTGCAGGACCGGCTGGAGATCATCCCGCCCGGCATCAATTTCGACCGGTTCGATCCCGCCCTCGTGCGCGCCGACCGGCTGATCCGGCTGGCGGGCGAGCTGCGGGTGCCGGACGGCAGCCATCTCGTGCTCTGTCCGGGCCGCTTCGGCGAGGACAACGGCCAGAAGCTCCTTGTCGAGGCGATCAGGCGGCTGGGCCGCGACGACGTGTTCTGCCTGCTGCTGGGATCGACCGGCGTGCCCACTCCGTTCGAGAAGGAGCTGGAGCGGAGCATCGAAGCGGCGCAGCTGAACGGCCGCGTGCAGATCGGCCCCTATGTCGACGACATGCCGGCGGCCTACATGCTGGCCGACGTGGTGGTATCGACCGGCGGCGCGCGCCAGGGCTTCAGCCGGTCATTGGTCGAGGCGCAGGCGATGGGCCGGCCGGTCGTCGCCGAGGATGGCGGGGGTGCGGCCGAAACGCTGCGGCCCGACGGCGTCACGGGCTGGGTGTCCCCGGCCGGCGATGCCATCGCCCTGGCGGAGTCGCTGCAGGCGGCGCTGTCGCTCTCGGTCGAGCGCCGGGCGGAACTCGCGCGCGCGGCCCAGGAACATGCGCGCAGCACCTACAGCCTGGCGCAGACCAACCAGCAATTGCTGGCGCTGTATCACCGCCTGGCCGGCCACTGACCTTGACTCGCGGGGGTCCGGCAACTATGTCCGAGCCCATGGAACGCCGGTTTTTCACCGCTCCTGCCGTAATCACCACCGCCCGAACTTGATTCGGCCGGGCTCGCACTCGTGCGGCTTCCCGGCCTGCTTGCGCCCGACCGTTCGTGTCGGCGGATGAGCTTCGTTCGGAATTTCGTTAGTTGGTGAACAGAATGATCAATATTTCCCTGCCGGACGGTTCGGTCCGGTCCTTCGACAAACCGGTCAGCGGCGCAGACATCGCCGCCTCGATCGGCCCCGGCCTCGCCAAGGCGGCCCTGGCGTTGCGCGTGGACGGCAAGATGGTGGACCTCGCCCATGTGGTCGACCGCGATGCCAAAATCGGTATCGTCACGTCGCGCGATCCCGATGCGCTGGAACTGCTGCGTCACGACGCGGCGCACGTGCTGGCGCAGGCGGTGCAGGAACTCTTTCCCGGCACGCAGATCACGTTCGGCCCCTCGACGGAGGACGGCTTCTACTACGACTTCGTGCGCGACCAGCCCTTCTCGCCGGAGGACTTCGCGAAGATCGAGCAGCGCATGGCCGAGATCGTCGACCGCGACCTGCCGATCGAGCGGTCGGTCTGGGACCGTGCGCAGATCAAGGACTACTTCGCCCAGCACGGCGAGAAGTTCAAAGCCGAGTGGGCCGACGAGCTGCCGCAGGACGAGGAGATCTCGGTCTACAAGCAGGGCGACTGGCTCGACATGTGCCTCGGCCCGCACCTGCCCTCGACGGGCAAGCTCGGCAAGGCGTTCAAGCTCACGAAGGTGTCGGGCGCCTACTGGCGCGGCGACCGTAACAATGCCCAGCTCCAGCGCATCTACGGCACGGTCTTCTTCTCCGACAAGGACCTGAAGGCCTACCTGCACCGCATCGAGGAGGCCGAGAAGCGCGACCATCGCCGCCTCGGCCGCGAGATGGGCCTCTTCCACCAGCAGGAAGAAGCCGCGGGCATGGTGTTCTGGCACCCGAAGGGCTGGACGTTCTGGCGCACGCTTGAGAGCTACATCCGGCGCCGGCTGGATGCCGGCGGCTACCAGGAAGTGAAGACGCCGCAGCTCGTCGATCGCAAGCTCTGGGAGGCCTCGGGCCACTGGGAGAAGTTCCGCGAGAACATGTATCTCAGCGAGAACGAGGAAGGCCTGCGCGAGTTTATCGACGATGACGAGAAGCGCATCTTCGCGCTGAAGCCGATGAACTGCCCCTGCCACGTGCAGATCTTCAACCAGGGGCTCCGCAGCTACCGCGAGCTGCCGCTGCGCATGGCCGAGTTCGGCTCGTGCCATCGCTTCGAGCCGTCCGGCGCACTGCACGGCATCATGCGCGTGCGCAACTTCACGCAGGACGATGCCCACATCTTCTGCACCGAGGACCAGATCGAGAGCGAGACGATCCGCTTCTGCGAACTGCTGGGCTCGATCTATCGCGACCTGGGCTTCCCCGACTACTTCGTGAAATTCTCCGACCGGCCGCCGGTGCGGGCGGGCTCGGATGCGGTCTGGGACCAGGCCGAGGGTGCGCTCAAGTCGGCGTCGACGGCAGCCGGACTCGAATTGCAGCTCAACCCGGGCGAGGGCGCCTTCTACGGCCCCAAGCTCGAGTTCGTGCTGCGGGATGCGATCGGCCGCGACTGGCAGTGCGGCACGCTGCAGGTCGATTTCGTGCTGCCGGAGCGGCTGGACGCGACCTATGTGGCCGAGGACGGCTCGCGCAAGCGGCCCGTCATGCTGCACCGCGCCATCTTCGGCAGTTTCGAGCGCATCATCGGCATCCTGATCGAGAACTATGCCGGACGCTTCCCGCTCTGGCTGGCGCCGACGCAAGCGGTGGTGGTCACGGTCGTGAACGACGCCGACGGCTATGCCGAGGAGGTCGCCGCGGCGCTGCGGGCGGCCGGCATGCGGGTCGACACCGACCTGCGCAACGAGAAGATCAACTACAAGGTCCGCGAGCACTCGCTGGCCCACGTGCCGCTGATCCTCGCGGTCGGCCGGCGCGATATGGAAAACCGCACGGTGGCGATCCGCCGGCTGGGTTCGGACAAGCAGGAGGTCCTTGAACTCGGGGCCGCCGTCACTACACTTTCAAACGAGGCCCGGCCGCCCTTCTAGGGCGGTCCGGTCTCACGACCCGCCCCGCGACAGGGGCTTCATCACAGGAGAAGTAAGCCATAGCACGACCTGCCCAACAGACTGCGCCCACCCGCGAGGGTCCGCGCGTCAATGCCGAAATCCGAGCCGCGCAAGTCCGTCTCATCGACGAGAACGGCGAAATGGTCGGCGTGCTGAGCACGCGCGAAGCCATCGAGATGGCCGAAGAAGCGAACCTCGACCTGATCGAGATTTCGCCCAATGCCGTGCCGCCGGTCGCCAAGATTTCCGACTACGGCAAGTACAAGTACGAGGCCCAGAAGAAGGCCCACGACGCGCGCAAGCACCAGAAGGTCATCGAGGTCAAAGAGATCAAGATGCGCCCGAACATCGACGACCACGATTACGAAGTGAAGATGCGCGCGATGAAGCGGTTCATCGAGGAAGGCGACAAGGTCAAGGTCACCCTGCGCTTCCGCGGCCGCGAGATGGTTCACGCCAACCTCGGCATGGAGGTGTTGAACCGCGTGCGCAGCGAGATGGACGAGCAAACCAAGATCGAGTCGATGCCGCGCATGGAAGGCCGGCAGATGATCATGGTGCTGGCGCCCAAGTGACGCCAGCCGCGACGCCAGCCGTGTACGCAGCGAGCGGGCGGCCCCTACTTCTTCTGGGGCCGCTGCCGTAGCGTTACCGTTCCCGTGCTGCGCTGCTCGTCCGGGTTGAAGCGCCCCGTGGTCACGACATTCTCCGGCCAGGCCACGCTGTAGACCGTCTCGCCCGCGAACGACATCGGCGCCTCGGCCTTCGCGGATTTCCAGTAGTCGCACCGCACCGCATCGGCGGGATCGAGCTGCTGCGCCAGACAGAACTGGTGCAGCACGTAGGGGATGAACCGTGGCCGGCCGCCTTCCGGCGCGGTCGCCACGTTCAGCGCGAACGACGACGGCTGCTGGTTGCAGCGGGCGCGCACCACGATCTCCGACGAACCCGGCGTGCGCATCTGCAGGGATTCGAGTTCGGCGCGCAGCGCATCGAGTGCGCGCTCGTGCGTGGCCTCGGCGAAGTTTGCCGCGACCAGCGCAGCCTCGTAGCGGCCGATGGCTTCGGCGACCGGCGCCTCGGCATATCCTGCCCGCGCGAGGTCGCGCGACCAGGACAGGGTCTCCAGCGCCCGCACCACCATCTCCCCGGTCAGGCCCGCACTCTCGCCCCAGTCGCCCAGCACGTTGGCGGGCGTCCAGCAGTACTTCAAGAGATTGTAGCCGCCGGCCTCCACGGGAAGCGCGCGCGTCTTCAGAACGCCGATCGACTGCGCCACCACGGTCTTCATCAAGAGGTACTGCACCCCGGGATGCTCTCGGGCCCTGCTGGAACTCGAGAGAGCGGTGATCGGCGTAGCCGCCGCCACCGCATTCGCCGGCGGTGCGATGGGGGGATCGAGCCGGATCGCCGAGGGAATTGACGGCAGAGGCGCCAGGGATTGGGCTTGAGACGGGCTTTGCGCCTGCGCGGCAGAGGCCGCAAGCACGGCCAGGAACAACAAACTCATGGTCCTCATCGTGCCCAGCCCCCGGCGGTTGCAGCTTTCGCCGTCCGGACAACGCGTCGACATGCCGAACGTTGCGGCTCAGGGCATGTACGCCCCGCCGTTGACGTGCAGCACCTGTCCCGTGGTGGCATCGGAATCGTCCGAGGCCAGGAAGACCGCCGTGCGCGCGATCTGCTCGGGCGTCAGCAGCTTGCCGCCCAGCGGGATGTTGGCACGCGCCATCTCGACCAGTTCGGCGTCGGTGTTGCCGTAGCGCGGCTGGGCGGTGTCGGTGGTGCCGGGCGCGATGGCGTTGACGCGGATGCCGTGCGGCGCCAGTTCGAGCGCCATCGCCCGCGTCATCGAGACGATGCCACCCTTGCTGGCGCTGTAATGGACGCCGCGCACCGCGCCGCGCACCGACTGGGACGACAGGTTGATGATCGAGCCGCCGGTCCGGCCGGCGGCGATCAGCGCCCGGGCGACGGCGATGGTGGCGAAGCAGCCGGCCTTCAGGTTGATGTCCATCAGGTAATCCCAGTCGCTCTCGCGCATCTCGAGCAGCGGCACGCGCGGATAGACGCCGGCATTGTTCACCAGGATGTCGGGCGGCCCCAGCACCTTCACGGTCTCGGCGACCATCGCCTCGATCTCGGCGACCTTCGAGACGTCGGCCTTGAGGAGATAGGCCTGCCGGCCGAGCTGGGCGATGTCCCGCGCCACCGCCTCGGCGGCCGGCCGGTCGTCGAGCCAGCTCACCGCCACGTTGGCGCCCTCGCCCGCCAGCGCCCGGGCGATGGCCGCCCCGATGCCCTGCTGGGCGCCCGTTACCAGAGCCACCTTGCCTGCCAGTTTCATGCGAAAATCCCCCGTCAAATGGGCATTCTGCCCGATCCCGGCGTGCTTGCACGGACCGGGCCGCCTCTGTATAAGCCCCGTTCCTTCAAGCGGCTTGGCCAATAAGGGCATTGCCTCGGCTGCTTCGTAAGGACCTTTCGGCCGTCTGTTCACACAGGGGGCCGGGACCGGCGCGCAAGCGCTAACCCTTTGAAAAGGAACAAAAATGCCCAAGATGAAGACCAAGAGCGCGGCCAAGAAGCGATTCCGCTTCACGGCCTCGGGTAAAGCGAAGCATGGAGTGGCGGGCAAGCGCCACGGCATGAGCAAGCGGGGCAACCGCTTCCTCCGCCAGGCGACCGGCATGGCCATCGTGTCCGATCCCGACACCCGCATCCTCAAGCGCAACTTCTTCCCGTACGAGAGGTAGACCATGGCACGCGTAAAGCGGGGCGTGGCTGCACACGCTCGTCACAAGAAGGTTCTCAAGCTCGCCAAGGGCTATCGCGGCCGCGCCAAGGCGGCGTTCCGCGTCGGCATCGAGAAGGTCGAAAAGGGCCTTCAGTATGCCTACCGCGACCGCCGCAACAAGAAGCGCGCGTTCCGTGGCCTCTGGATCCAGCGCATCAACGCTGCGACCCGCGAGCATGGCATGACCTATTCGCAGTTCATGAACGGCATCATCAAGGCCGGGATCGAGATGGACCGCAAGGTCATGGCCGATCTCGCCACCCGGGAGCCTGCGGCGTTCAAGGCTTTGGTCGATCAGGCCCAGGCCGCCCTCAAGTAACGTCTTCCGCGCGTAACGCGCGGCTGGCAGAGATCGCAAAGAGGGAGCCTGGACCACAGGCTCCCTTTTTTCGTGTTCGGTTTCGAGAGTGGGAAAGATGGACGATCTTTCGACGATTCGCAGCGAGGCGCTCGACGCCGTGCAGGCCGCCGCCGATCTCGGCGCGCTGGAGGCCGCCCGCGTGGCCGTGCTCGGCAAGAAGGGCAGCGTCACCGGCCTGATGAAGACGCTGGGCGGGCTCGCGCCCGAGCAGCGCAAGGAATTCGGCGCCCGCGTGAACCAGCTCAAGGGCGAGATCGAGGCCGCGCTCGACGCCCGCAAGGGCTCGCTCAGCGCCTCGGCGCTGGAAGCCCGGCTCGCGGCCGAGAAGATCGACGTCACCCTGCCCGCCCGTCCCGCGGCCGAAGGGTCGCTGCATCCGATCGGCCAGGTGATGGACGAGGTCGGCGCCATCTTCGGCGAGATGGGCTTCACCTGGGCCGACGGTCCGGACATCGAGGACGACTGGCACAACTTCACCGCCCTCAACATCCCGCCGGATCATCCCGCGCGCCAGATGCAGGACACGTTCTACCTGCCGCCGCGCGCCGACGGCACGCCGATGGTGCTGCGCACGCACACCTCGCCGGTGCAGGCGCGCACCATGCTGAGCAAGGACGTGCAGAAGCGGCTGGCCGACGGCGGCTCGCTGCGCATCATCGTGCCCGGCCGCACCTTCCGCATCGACAGCGACGCCACGCATACGCCGATGTTCCACCAGGTCGAGGGCCTGGTGATCGACCGCACGACCCACATGGGCCATCTCAAGGGCTGCCTGGTCGATTTCTGCCGCGCCTTCTTCGAGGTCGACGACCTGCCGCTGCGCTTCCGCCCGTCCTACTTCCCGTTCACCGAACCGTCGGCCGAGGTCGACATCGGCTGCTCGTGGAAGGACGGCGAACTGAAGATCGGCGCCGGCGATTCATGGCTGGAGATCCTGGGCTCGGGCATGGTGCACCCCAACGTCATCGCCAATTGCGGCCTCGACCCCAGCGTCTACCAGGGCTTCGCCTTCGGCATGGGCATCGATCGCATCGCCATGCTGAAGTACGGCATCCCCGACCTGCGCGCCTTCTTCGACGCCGACCTGCGCTGGCTGCGCCACTACGGCTTCTCGGCTCTGGAGGCCGTGAAATGAAATTCACCCTGTCCTGGCTCAAGGAGCATCTCGACACCACCGCGACCCTCACCGAGGTGCGCGACGCGCTGACCATGCTCGGCCTCGAGGTCGAGGGCATTACCGACCCGGCAGAGGCGCTGAAGGGCTTCGTCGTCGGTTATGTGGTCGAGGCGGTGCAGCATCCCAACGCCGACCGCCTGCGCGTCTGCAAGGTCGACACCGGTGCCGGCATCGTCCAGGTCGTGTGCGGCGCGCCCAACGCGCGCACCGGCATGAAGGGCATCTTCGCCCCGCCGGGCAGCTACATTCCCGGCACCGACCTCCATCTCAAGGTCGGCAAGATCCGCGGCGAGGAGTCGAACGGCATGCTCTGCTCCTCGCGCGAGCTGCAACTCGGCGACGACCATAGCGGCATCATCGATCTGCCGGCCGAGACCGTGACCGGCATCCCCGCGGCCCAGGCGCTCGGCCTCGATGATGCGGTGATCGAGATCAAGGTGACGCCCAACCGTGGCGATTGCCTGGGCGTGCACGGCATCGCGCGCGACCTCGCCGCCGCCGGCCTCGGCATCCTGAAGCCGGTGAAGGCCGACGCGATCAAGGGCACCTACCAGAGCCCGGTGAAGTGGACGCACGGCTACGAGCCCGCGCCCGACAGCCCCTGCCCGATCGTGGTCGGCCGGCACTTCCGCGGCGTGAAGAACGGCCCCTCGCCCGACTGGCTGCAGCGCCGGCTGAAGGCGATCGGCCTGCGCCCGATCTCGGCGCTGGTCGACATCACCAACCTCGTGACCTTCGACCTCAACCGGCCGCTGCACGTCTATGACGCCGCGAAGCTGTCGGGCGACCTCGTCATGCGCCAGGCGCGCGAGGGCGAGCAGACGCTGGCGCTCGACGGCCGCACCTACACGCTCGATCCCGCGGTGTCGGTGATCGCCGACGACAAGGCCGTGCACGGCATCGGCGGCATCATGGGCGGCGAGGAGACCGGCGTTCAGCCCGAGACCACCACCGTGTTCCTCGAGGCCGCCTACTTCCAACCGATCGGCATCGCCGCCTCGGGCCGCAAGCTCGGCATCCTGTCGGACGCACGCTACCGCAACGAGCGCGGCATCGATCCGGAGTCCTGCTGGTGGGGCGCCGAGGTGGCGACGCGCCTGATCCTCGAACTCTGCGGCGGCGAGTGCAGCGAGATCGTGTCGAGCGGCGTGATGCCGGCCTGGCAGCGCCGCTACGACCTGCGCGCCGATCGCGTGAAGACCCTGACCGGCATCGACGTGCCCGACGCCGACACCGCTTCGATCCTGAAGAAGCTGGGTTTCGAGGTGAACGGCAGCGGCCCGTGGACCGCCGCCGTGCCGTCGTGGCGTCCCGACATCGTGGGCGAGGCGGACCTCGTCGAGGAAGTCACACGCGTGTTCGGCTTCGACCGGATTCCCACCACCTCGCTGCCGCGCCTGTCGACGACGTCGAAGCCAGTGCGCGATGCGATGCAGCGCCGCGTGCCGCAAGCCCGCCGGGCGCTGGCCGCACGCGGGCTGAACGAGGCCGTCACCTGGTCGTTCCTGCCGCGCCGCAAGGCCGAGCGCTTCGGCGGCGGCCAGGCCGACCTGCAGCTCCTGAACTCGATCGACGCGACGCTCGACACGATGCGGCCCTCGATCCTGCCGAACCTGATCGATGCAGCGTCGCGCAACGAGGCGCGCGGCCTCGCCGACCCGGCGCTGTTCGAGGTCGGCCCGCAGTACAAGGACGCCACGCCGCAGGGCCAACGCATGGTCGCCTCCGGCATCCGCCATCACAGTGCGGTGCCGCGCAACTGGGCGGGCCCGGCGCGTACCGTCGACGCGTTCGACGCCAAGGCCGATGCGCTGGCGGTGCTGGCCGCGATCGGCGCGCCCGACACGATCGCCGCCTATGGCGGTTCGGCGCCGGACTGGTACCATCCCGGCCGCTCCGGCGCGCTGAAGCTCGGCGACCGCGTGATGGCCTATTTCGGCGAGCTGCATCCCGAGATCGTCGCCGAAGCCGACCTCAAGGGACCGGTGACCGCCTTCGAGGTGTTCCTCGATGCGCCGCCGCTACCCAAGGCGAAGGCCACCAAGGCGCGGCCGAAGCTGGTCCTCTCGCCGTTCCAGCCGGTCGAGCGCGACTTCGCGTTCCTCGTGGACGCCAGCGTCGAGGCGGAGAAGCTGGTGCGCGCCGCGCGCAACGCCGACAAGCTGCTGATCACGGCGGCGCGCGTGTTCGATGTCTATGCCGGCAAGGGCGTGCCCGAGGGCCAGAAGTCGCTGGCCATCGCGGTGACCTTGCAGCCGATGGAACGGACGCTGACCGACGCCGAGATCGAGGCCGTGTGCAACAAGATCGTGGCGCAGGTGACCAAGGTCACAGGCGCTGTGCTGCGTGGTTAGGGTGAAATGACCGACCTGTCGCTGATTCGCAATTTCTCGATCATCGCTCACATCGACCACGGCAAGAGCACGCTGGCCGACCGGCTGCTGCTGGCCTGCGGGGCGGTGACGGAGCGCGAGTTCCACGACCAGATGCTCGACTCGATGGACATCGAGCGCGAGCGCGGCATCACCATCAAGGCACAGACCGTTCGCCTCAACTACAAGGCACAGGACGGCAAGACCTACGTGCTGAACCTGATGGACACGCCGGGCCATGTCGACTTCGCCTACGAAGTCAGCCGCTCGCTGGCTGCCTGCGAGGGCTCGCTGCTGGTGGTCGACGCCAGCCAGGGCGTCGAGGCGCAGACGCTGGCCAACGCCTATCACGCCATCGAGGTCAATCACGAGATCATCCCGGTCCTGAACAAGATCGATCTGCCGTCCGCCGATCCGGAGCGGGTCTGCCGCGAGATCGAGGACGTGGTCGGCATCGACACGTCGGAAGCGGTGAAGGTCTCGGCCAAGACCGGCCTCGGCATCGACGAGCTGCTCGAGGCGATGGTCAAGCGCCTGCCGGCGCCCAAGGGCGAGCGCGACGCCCCGCTGAAGGCCCTGCTGGTCGACAGCTGGTACGACCCGTACCTCGGCGTGGTGACGCTGGTCCGCGTGCAGGACGGCGTGCTGCGCCGCGGCATGAAGATCCGCATGATGGCGGCGGCCGCGGCCTACGACCTCGACAAGGTCGGCATCTTCGCGCCCAAGGCGACCGACGTAGCCGAACTCGGTCCCGGCGAGATCGGCTTCATCATCGCCGGCATCAAGACCATCGCGGACTGCAAGGTCGGCGACACGATCACCGACGACCGCAAGCCCGCGACCGAGATGCTGTCGGGCTTCAAGCCCAGCGTACCGGTGGTGTTCTGCGGCCTGTTCCCCGCCGACGCGGCCGAATTCGAGACGCTGCGCGAGTCGCTGTCCAAGCTTCGCCTCAACGACTCCTCGTTCCATTTCGAGGCCGAGACCAGCGCGGCGCTGGGCTTCGGCTTCCGTTGCGGCTTCCTCGGCCTCCTGCATCTGGAGATCGTGCAGGAGCGGCTGGAGCGCGAGTTCAACCTCGACCTCGTCACGACGGCGCCCTCGGTCGTCTACAAGGTCGCGATGGTCGACGGCACGTCGATGGAACTGCACAACCCCGCGGACTATCCCGATCCGATGAAGATCGAGACGATGCAGGAGCCGTGGATCAAGGCCACGATCATCACGCCCGACGAGCATCTCGGTTCCGTGCTGACGCTCTGCCAGGAGCGCCGCGGCCAGCAGATCGAGCTCACCTATGCCGGCACGCGCGCCATGGCGGTCTATCGCCTGCCGCTGAACGAGGTCGTGTTCGACTTCTACGACCGGCTGAAGTCGATGACGCGCGGCTATGCCAGCTTCGACTACGAGATGGACGGCTACGAGGAGAGCGAGCTGGTGAAGCTCGCCATCCTGGTGAACGCCGAGCCGGTCGATGCGCTGTCGATGATCGTGCACAAGAACGCCGCCGAGAGCCGCGGCCGCCAGCTCTGCGAGCGGCTGAAGGACCTGATCCCGCGCCAGCTCTTCAAGATCGCCATCCAGGCCGCGATCGGCGGCCGGGTGATCGCGCGCGAGACCATCAGCCCGATGCGCAAGGACGTGCTGGCCAAGTGCTATGGCGGCGATATCAGCCGCAAGAAGAAGCTCCTGGAGAAGCAGAAGAAGGGCAAGAAGCGGATGCGGCAGATCGGCGAGGTCGAGATCCCGCAATCCGCCTTCATCGCCGCCCTCAAGATGGACAATCGGTGATCGGAACCTCCTTCCTCCCCATTCAAATGGGGAGGTGGCGGCGTCTTACGCCGACGGAGGGGTCATGGCCTTCGCGATGCCCATGACCCCATCGCCCCGTATGACGGGGCACTTCCCCATTTGAATGGGGACGCAATTGATCCCTTCAGCTCAATCCATGTCGGAAAGACTCTAGGAGAGCCCGCCGCGGCGTCGGCGGGGGCGCGAGCCCGCGAGAAAGCCCGGCTCCGTACGGCCGCCATCGCGGCGGCCGATCCAGACCAGGGCGAAACCCAGCACCAGGAAGGCCGGCACCGCCGGCACCGTGAGCAGCGGCCGCATCATCCACGTCCACAGGATGCCCGACAGGTGGCGCCGCGCCGATGTCTGGGTGTTGCCGAGCGAGGACGGGTCGAGGTGCGACCAGAGGCTTCCCAGGGTCGAAAAGGGGTAGCTCCCCTCGGACCACCAGGTGAGCAGGTCGTGCACGACCACTGCGACAGCCAGGGCCAGCAGCAGCCAGCCCAGGGCACGAAACACGACCATTACTCCCCCAGGCACCGCTCCGACGGGCGGACCCTAACCAAGCCGCCGGGACCGGGGAAGGACGTTGCCCAAACCATCCACCGATGTATAAGAGCGGCCGACCGCGCTTCCCGGACAGGTGGCCGAGCGGTTTAAGGCACACGCTTGGAAAGCGTGCGTGGTGTAACAGCCACCGCGGGTTCGAATCCCGCCCTGTCCGCCACTTCTCGCTGCTACAGCGTTGAAGCGCTTGGATTTCGGCATCGGCCGAAAATCCCAACCCATCACTTAACCCATATCTTCTCAGCTCATGTGGGTTGCGCGGCCAGCTGCGAGCTCAAGGCCTAGGGGAGCCGCCGTCGCTCGGTACGGGGCGCTTGAGAAGACCCGCGGCCTCGATGCCTAGTGCCTTCGCAAGCCGGTCAACAACGTCGATACCGGCAGCGTACCCTTCGGTTTCCGGCGGTTTATCATCATTCCGCAGTTTAGCGTCGAGGCCTAGGCGTCCAAGAGGGTAGGCTACGCTCACCACAAGACCCTCGATCTCACATGCGAGCACTGCGCATGATCGGGAAACGCCAAGTGGGTCTATACGAGCATAACCGCCTCGCCCATCGTGCCGTTCATCGGCAGCAAAAGATCACCCAGGCCGTCTTGAATTGCATGGGCAACGTCCAAGCTACAACGGCTGGGGTACCCAATAGATCCGATTGGGCAGCGCCATTCTCCACAACTTATCGGAGGGCCCTTAGGCTCTTAAATACTCGCGTGGTTGGCGAACCCGGCTTCCTTCGCTGCTGCTGTTGCCTTTCTTGAGCCAGAGAACTAACGCCGCTGCAGCCAAGTCAATCTACTTCGAGGACCTCCTGCAAATCCAATGGTCAAACCGCGCTTACAGCAAATGGTGCCACATTCGATTTGGCTGGTGATCCAATAAATTGAAGCCGGTAAAGACCGGGCTCGGCGATCGCGGGCAAGTAGGTCGCCAAACGTTCTATTGGAGGCCCTGCATAGGTCAGTTTCACTGGAGGGACATTCACGGCCACCTTCGCGTGACCGAATTCATCGACTGTATCGATGATCATCGTGCCTTCGATACTCGCAACCTTGTCTGCAACGCCAGTCGTCGGATTCACAATCGATATTGCGGCCTCAACCGGGCGCCCCACTGGCAATATCGGCGACGCGAGCGAGAGCTCAACCTCTCTGGCTTTGTCAGAGCCTGGCAACTCAATGGCCGGTCCCGCGTCACCGCCCATTAACCGGAAAAAGACAGTCCGGAATGGCTTGCCATCGAAAACGGTCGAGTGCTCCTGAACGACAATCTCGCGCTGCCCTGCTTGCGGCAATGCACTGTACAACGGGACGGTACCATCGCCGGCATCCGGGGTGCGCGTCACGATACTCTGCGTGTGATCAACAGGCTGACCATCAACAAGCGCAACATTCACGCGCGTAACCGTCCCATGACCCGCCCCACCGAAGTAGAAGTAGCGCACATGAGAAGGCTTTCGCGCGTTGCCGAGCAGGTCATGCATCTTCTTGGCTTCAGCTACGAGCAGCGGATCAAGGCCAAGGCGTGTCGCGGTGTCCGGATCGTAAATATCCAAAGGCAGCAGGTCCGGGCTGAACATGTCCCACACCGCGTGCTCTCCTGGAGCAGGGACAAGCTGGTAGCCAGAGGGATAGGCCGCGTTGGCGGCAAGCTTTCGGAAATCCTCTTTGCTGATCCCAAGAGTGGAATCGAGACCAAAGATTCTAGCCAAAGCTAGCGGTGCACCCATGTGTGGAGTAGCCAGCGCCAGGAAGCGCTGAACCTTACTGAACCAAGGCCTGCTCTCGTACTGTCCGCTTTCCAGAACGAGCCGCGCAACAAGACCTCCCATCGAGTGACCGATCAGAGTAATCCGGCTGGCGTCTGGAATTTCATCAAGGCGGGCAGCGAGCTTGTTGGCGGTGAGAAGATTGTCGAGACGCCAATCGTAGGGAAACTCAACCAGCCGTCGTTGAGTTCCAGTTGCGGAATAGCCCAACTCCTGGAGTTGTCGCTTGATGATCCTGTAGAATGAGAAGCACAGCACTTTGTCAATCATGGCGCCGGCTACGACGCGTGGATCAGTTAGCTTCGCGATGCGATTGTAGCCAAACTGTGTCTCGAGAGCCGTCGGAGGCCATACTTCCTCCGGCTCTCCGCCACTTGGATCGGGCAGCAAAAGCCGCGTTGCCATGATCCCTGGTACGAGGACTGCAACTTCCATGAATGCTCCACCAACGCGATTGCAATAGAGCAGCCGCAGACGCAGCCCTTGGCTTTTCGCCGGCGATATCTGTCAATCTTACTCGTTCTGGTCGTCTAGCATATCTCATCCTCGTTGCAACCCGCATTGTGCCTGCTAGTATGCATTTCTGCTACACGCGGAAAGTGCATCTAGCAGCGAGCGGCGCGACCACTGGGGAGCACGCCGCGTTCTGAACGCGTCGGGGGGAGGGCTGTATGGTTGTCAATCCACGCGCGTTTATAGAAGCAGCCGACGTCGGCAACGGTGGGACGCTAGAGTCGGCTCAACTGCCGTCCGATCTCAAACTGGACCAGTTACCGGCCGGTGTCGTGTCTGGAACGACACTTCTCGACTTTTCTTCAGTACCAAGCATGGCCGTCCGGTCGGGCGTGTCCCTATCAATGCTGTTCGCGAGCCGCGTCGCCACCAAGATGATGCAGGCTGGTGACGACGAGGACGACTGGCTTGCCGCCTACACCTCCAGTCTTGGGTCGCTTGGTTTCGCGCTGGCGGGATCTGCGATCGTGAAGTCCAGGTTCAAGAAGACAGGCTTGCGCGTCCATCAGGCTATCATCCCGTTTCTGACCGTCGCGTTTGGTGGAGCGGCAATTGGGCCCGTCATCCTCGCCGGCCTGAAGAACCTGCAAGAGATGGACAAGGATGCTCCCTGGATCACACTTTTCGACCGAGAGACGCGGCGTTTCAGTGCCCGAGAACTCCATTTCGCCGCTGTGAGCAGCAGCGACTCCAATACCTGCATTCGCTACGCCATCGCCCGGCTAAACGTTGAAGTCGACGAGGTAAGCGTCCTCTTTCTCAAGCTAACCGACACAGAAGCGGAGTTTGAAAGCGCGACAACTACGATGTCAGCGAACAACGGCCTCCTTGCTGTGATGGAAGAGGATCTGCGGCTGAAGCTTGGAAGCATGACCAGATCCTACATTGCAGCGGCGACTCTCTAGCTATCTCCGGAGGCATCTGACAATGCGTGAAGAAATAGTTGCCAACTATCTGACATCTTTGATGGGTCGCGGTCATAGCGAAGCGCTCCGTCCGCGAAAGCAGACTGCGTCAACAGAAAGCGCAACCAATCCGGTGTTGGCGGCAGCCAATGCCGGCATTGAAGCAATCGAGAAGGGGCGAGTTCCCTCGCCAGAGCAGTCCGCAGGTATCGAGGCAATTATTCTGCCCAAGATCCGGCCAGTTCTCGATGTTGTTGACGGAGACTTCAGAACCGGTCACCCCCTCTGGCTCAAGCTGAATGAAGATCAAGCGATTCGTAGCAAGCTGCGCTTGGCAATTCCCTCAATTGGGCGAATCGAATTGCCTGGCAACTCAGACTATCCTTACGCGGGTACGGGATTCATAGTCGGCGCTGGCCTCGTCATGACCAACCGGCACGTAGCCGAGATCTTCGCGTCTGGCGAAGGGACTCGGAGTGTGACGTTCAGGCCTGGCCACAAGGCCGGCATCGACTTTCTGCAAGAAATTGATCGTGGCCCGGGGCCCTTATTTCGGGTCAAGCGCGTTGTCATGATCCATCCGTACTGGGACATGGCGCTCCTGTCCGTTGAGGGCATTGAAGGTGTCAGTCCACTCACGCTTTCGGACCGCGACATAGCCGAAAGCGGCATGATCGAAGTTGCCGCTATCGGCTACCCGGCGTTTGACAGCCGCAATCCAACTGACGTCCAGAACGATCTGTTCCGCAAAGTGTTTGGCGTAAAGCGACTTCAGCCCGGCACTCTTGGTGGAAGAGTTCAGACTGACAGCTTCGGCAAAGTCGTGGCAGCATCGGTGCACAATTGTACGACACTAGGTGGCAATTCCGGTTCAAGCCTCATTGCACTCGACGACGGCTCCGTCGTGGCGCTTCATTTTGGTGGCCGGTACAGCAAGGCCAACTATGGAGTGCCCTCATGTGAGTTGGCAAAGGACCCTCGTGTTGTTGACGCCGGTGTTCTGTTTCAGGGAAATAAGCCCAGTTCAGCCCCAGCTTGGGATGCATGGTGGCGTCGAGCGGACAACAACACCAATATTGGTGAGGCAAGCGACACTCCGCAGCCTCCGCATTCGTCGACAACTACAAACACTGCGGTGCCAGCTGGATCTGTAGCATTCACCGTTCCGCTGACTATTACCGTCTCGTTGGGCGGATCGGTGGGCACAGTCACGGATGCGGGCGTCCTCGTTGAGGGTGGCGACGGAATCACCGAAAAGCTAGCCGAGCCGTTTCACGACAGCGACTACAGCTCGCGGACCGGCTACGACTCCGCTTTTCTGGATGTTGAAGTGCCGCCGCCGGTCGCGGCGGACCCGGCAGTGGTAGCCAAAGCCAAGAATGGCGACAGTGTTCTGCATTATCAGAACTTCTCGATCGTCATGCACGCCAAGCGACGTTTGGCACTGATCACTGCATCAAATGTGACAGCTGAGCCGAAGCTGAAGAAGCCGGACTCAAGCAAACTCTACTCCCGCAAGGGGCTATCCGGCCTGGGCAAGAATGATCAGGAGAAGTGGTTCGCGGACCCACGCCTGGACGATGCTTTTCAGCTACCCGATGTCTTCTACACTCGTGACGATGCCGCATTCGACAAAGGCCATCTGGTGCGTAGAGAGGATGTCGCTTGGGGTACCACGTACAAGTCGCTGCGACGGGCGAATGGCGATACTTATCACGTCACGAACTGCTCACCTCAGGTGGCCCATTTCAACCGGAGCAATCTGGGAGATGACAACTGGGGCGACCTCGAGAATCACGTCTTGAAGAGTGCATCGAAGGAGCGTTACTGCCAGTTCTCAGGGCCTGTCTTAGATCCCGCTGACGAGGTGTTTGTTGGATCTCTTGGAGGTCGAGTCAAAGTCCGGGTCAAGATTCCGTCGAGCTTCTGGAAGGTAATTGTGGTTGCGACCACTGAAGGTCCCGCGAGCTACGGCTTTCTGCTGGAGCAGGAGCTTACCGATGTACCGCTTGAGTTTTCCGTCCCCGATGAATTCCGCCGGTTTCTGGTGCCTCTCGCAGAGATTCAGACAAAGGCAGGTATCAAGTTTCCGGAAATAGTGATCAATGCGGATCGCCACGACACCGACGAAGGCGAGGAACTCGCCCTCCGTGCCGGCATCAAGCATCGTGCAAGCTCCGACAGCGCAGCCCGCGGTACAAATGGTTAGCGAGAGAGTTGGTGGACGCCTCGAAGCAACGGCTTCCCGTGCGCTCCGCCTTCTTGGTGGTGGCGCGTCCACGCATTCATCCAGGACGGAGAACGCAACCAACGCGGCGCGGTCAATTGATGAATCGGATGCGAGAGCGATTTCCGGGCGCATTCGTGCGGAGAGCAGCGTAGCTGCAGAAGTCGCCGCCGCAGCAGCGCAGAGTTTGATCGAGACGGCTCGCTCTGCGCTGCTACGTTTGGCCAGCGACCCGACAAGCCACATAAATGACAGCGAGGCAATTGCCCTCGAGTCTGTCATTCATGTTCGGGGACGGCCAGCGCTCAGGGTATTCGCCAACCGTCTCGAAGCACTCACCAACTACCCCGCTTCTGAATTCTGGCACGAGATCATCTCGGCCCACGAAGAGAACATTATTGTGGCATCTTCGGCAACGGGCGCGGTGATGGTCTCGGTCCCAAGCTTGGGGCTGCCGCCGTGGCTTCAGGGCTCCGCCTGGCTGGTAGCTCCGGATCGGGTAGTAACAAACAGACACGTGCTGACGCCAGATATTGGCCGGCAGCTTTACGAAGGCACTCGAGACTCAGCGCGCTTGTGCGCGGATGTCACCGTATCCGTCGAGCTTGCGCATGATAGCAGAACGCCTCAGTCCAAGAAGACATTGAGCGTTACCGGTATCGGCTACGTCGCGTCGCAGGATGATGCAGTTGATATCGCAGTGTTGGCTGTGGCACCCGCGCTGGATATACGCCCAATCCGAGCAGCCAGCGCGACTGCAACTTCTGCAACGAGCATAATCGTGGTGGGCCACCCAGCGCCCCTGCTGGACATCCCCTCGGCAGTGCAGGCGGTCTTTGGCAATCCGGATGGTCGAAAGCGCGTGAGCTTCGGCAATCGGATGAGCGGCGGGCCCGCGGGTGAGTTGCTGCACGATGCATCTACGATCGGCGGCTTCTCAGGTGGACCTGTCGTAAAGCCAAGCACAGGCGAGGTCTTGGGGCTGCACTTTTTTGGTGATCCTTCCACAGGAAATCGAGCGGTCAGCATCGACACGATCCGGGACCATCCGGCCTTTCGATTCATGAATTCGGCGGACACATGACTCTTAAGAAGGTCATTCATGATCTGATTCCTCACGGCATGCTAGAGCGTGTCGTGATGAACCAAGGTGTGCTGAGCGACGATTTACAACGCAGTCTGTTCAAGGCATCAGGATTGTCCTGGGACGTCATCATCGGGCGGATTCTAGATGGATATGGCGACCGCCATGGGCAGCTTGCCCACGGCTTGTACATGCAAATTTGTGGATCGGACCCTCAGGCTGCGCTCCTTCTATTCGAACATGCTCCCGAGATTGCCGGCAATGCGCACCAAGCTAGCTTGGTAAGCCGTGTACCAACACTCTCACTCAAGGATCTGGATGAATTTACAAGAGCAGCACGGCGGCACGTTTGCCTCATCGTAGTTCAGTCGAAGTCAGGGGCTTCCGTCACGAGCGGTACAGGCTTCCTGATCGCGCCTGATCTAATTCTCACCTGCCATCACGTCGTAAAGGACCTGCCCGTCTCAGCTCAGCCACTTCCGGATGGCGCGCGTATCCAAGTCTTCTTTGACTTTCAAGTCGGAGAGCCCGTCACCGACTTTGAACCTCCTCCGCACGGCGCGCGCCTGGTCACACTGGCAAATCAGTGGATCGTAGCGAGCAGTACGTTCTGCCTTCATGACGGTCATCCTGTGCCTGATGCCGATCAAGCTGCAAATATCGCCAAATCCTTTGACTTTGCCGTATTGAAACTCAGCGAACCTGTCGGCTTGCAGCCCTTGAGTCGAGCGGGAGGCCAAAGGCGTGGGTGGGTCGAGATGCCTGCGGATTCGGTTCCACAAAATCTGCAAAGCAATGACTGGATCATTATTCCGCAGCATCCAAATGGATTTCCGCAGCGCATCGATCTCGGGCGATATGCGAAGGAGGACCACACCAAGACAAGAATTTGGTATTCAACAAATACAGCGCCAGGAACCTCGGGTGCGCCTTGCTTCAATCAGCGCTTCAAGCTGGTTGGACTACACAATGCCCATGTAGGCCCTAAGGAAAACCCTCTCTTCAACCAAGCCGTACGCTTTGATCATGTGAAGAGTGGACTGGGCCAGTTCGCTCAGAATCTCGGCACAAGTAATGCCAGCGTCAACTGCAGATGGTCGGTAGCCCGTGACGACGAGGAGCCACGAGTCATTCTTGGAAGGCAAAAGCTACTTGAGTGGCTGGCGACCTCTGTCGCAGTTCCAAGAACACCTGCGCAGCGAGTCTATGCTGTTGAGGCAAACACCGAAAACTCGGGATGCAGCTTTTCAATAGACGTCCTCCTTGCAGAGACAAGAGATGAGAAGGTTCCCAGAGCCATCTACGGCCATCGCGGGCAGCAGCTACCGCACACAGTCGAAGACTTTGTCTTGTCGTTGCTCCGTGAGCTCGGAATCGACGAGAGCGAAGCGAATCAGGTGCCGATGCCAACGCGGCCCACAATAGACAACTCGGCAATAGTGACGGGAACATACACGGGCGAAGTAGACAAGCTGGAGCGATGGCTTTCAGTTGAATTGCCTGCGTGGTTTAGCAATGTGCTTACACGCCATCTTGAGGCGGAGTTCGATGTTCAAGCGCTTGCAAAGGCTACGATCGCCAACCTCGAAGCACTGGGCCAAGAAGTCTCTGCGGACTTAAGGAAGACAGTCGCAGCGGGCCCCATGTTCGCGCGGCGCCACCGTTGGGACGTCGCGTATGTGGTTATTGATGATCTGAGATCGTCGAGCTACTCCGGCAATGGCGCTCGAACCGAATTCAGTGGCGAGGTCTACAGCTTCATAGCTGCTCTTGTGCGAGGAAAGAGTGAGACGTCGATCGATGATGGTCTCACGAGACTGCGCTGGATGTTTCTTGGTTATCTTCCCGATTTTCTGTCAGTGACCGGCGCCGAAGCCGATGGTGCCACACTGGAGGTGCTGGATCCAAAGGCAGTCGGGACACCGGAAGTCGTTGATCTTCTGAACCGCCTCTCAAGTACATACTTTCCTTTGCAGGATGGGGGCCGATCCATCGAGGAGATCACTGCGCTTGTTGATGTGACGGTGAAGTTCATTCAGGAACAATGTCCGGTTGTGCAGTGGCTGCCCATGCTTCAAAGAAGCTACAATGGGTTTTCGAGTGCGCGCCTCAAGCGAGCGAATGGCGAAAATGTCAGCTAAAGAAACTCCTGAGGAAGCCCTGCTGAAGGCGCTACGGAGTCAGGTTCAAAGACCCTACCTGACTCTAGCCGAAGCCACGGAGCTGCCAGAGGCCAAGCCTTGGCTTGAAATGCTTAAGCTTGAGCCTGCTCGCGAAAGGCTCCCTTCCGCTGTGTCCACGAAACTGGCAGTGCCTGACTCAACGGCTGTCGTCAAAGCGGCAGTGGCGGATACCTATGACTTGGCGGAGTTGATGGCAGAAACACAAGACAGAGAGATCCTTCAACGCGTGTCAGATGTAGTCATGATCGGCGGCAAACGGCGGCTGCGATTGCAAGATCAGGCACGCGCCAATCTGCTTTCGGAGCTGCGTGGCAGGCCATACTTTGATCAGATACTGGACGAGATGATGGCCGCAGACAGGAGTCTACAAAGCGGAGGCGACCCGGACCCTGCGCGTCTCCCTGCCATCTGGCTTCGCCGCTTTCTGAGCGGATCGACAGATGGGCTGCGATTCGCGGAACATCGAGAACTGAGCGCTGCACTGGCAGCACGTGAACGACTGCAGTTCACTCATGACCTTCCCAAGAGTGTTCCGCCAACCGAAGAGCTTCGCCGCCTCCATGGCCTCGCCGAGCTAGTTGAACCGCTCCGCGTGCTTGTAGGAGTGCGGCGCGCGAAGGATGGCTCCTACTCCGATCGTTTCGTGGGCCGCAATCAGGAGCTCACGCAACTGCGCACGTTTGTTGATGAACTCGGATCGACAAGTCTGATTGAAACTGTAGCTCGCTTGACTAGCAAGGCTGCCAGGGCGTTTACAGGGCGCGTGGCGCCAAGTGTGCTCCTTGTCGAAGGTCGCGGCGGCTTGGGGAAGTCCACTCTGCTCGCCAAGTTTGTTCTGGACCATGCGCTACACCAATCAAGCCCATTTCCTTTCGCATACTTGGACTTCGATCGTGCTGATCTGGACCCTTCGCGGCCTCGTCAGCTTCTGGTTGAAATCTGTCGCCAAGTAGCATTGCAATTTCCAGAGGCTGCAGAAGAACTGTCAAGACTGCGAGCCAACATACGCACTGAGCTGTCTAAGCCCGGCGCCGATGTCGGCCCCTCTATCAGCATCAAAGACCCGTTCTCGCAGTTCGCAGCAATTGTTCAAGAAAGGATAACGAAGAAGCAAAGGGCGTTCTTGCTGGTCCTGGACACCCTTGAGGTTGTCCAATGGAATTCGACATCGATGAGAGAGCTGGCCGGCCTTGTTGAGGAGTTTCGCGCAAAAGGTTTGGATGAGCTCCGAGTGGTAGCGTCGGGGCGAGCAGACATGCCAGAGCTCCGACAAGCATCAAGCGAGACCGCTGTATCAATGGCGCTGAAACCATTGGCTATTTCCGAGGCGCGGGCGATGGCGGACGCATTGGGCCGGATAACTCTTGCGGAACAGTGGGACAGTGAGTGGGCAACAGCAATAATCAAGGGCCGAGACAGCGGCGAGGCACGCCGCGAGCCGCTGACGATACGTGTAGCTGTAGATTTGTTGGCGCGTTCGGGGAAGGACGAGCGCGAAGGACTGGCTCGGGAGATTGCTTCTCAGGGAACGGATGCCAGCTCTGACAAAGGCGACTTTGTCGCTAGGCTCTATGAACGCCGAATAGTCAATCATGTTCGAGATCCAATGGCTCGCCAGTTGGCGTGGCCAGGACTTGTTGTCCGGCGCTTGACCAAAGAAATTGCGCGAGAGCTTCTGGCTGGCGTGTGCGGACTTTCTGCAGACGATGCGGAGAAGGCTTACCTAGCGCTGGGCCGAGAAGTCTGGATGGTTAGTCCAGAGGGTGATGCATTGCGGCATCGTCCCGACCTTCGCGCGAGAACATTGCCATTGATGAGGAAGAAGGATCCGGAGCGATTCAATCAAGTTGCACGTATGGCCGTGAACTACTTTGGCGATCGCCGTAAAGACAGCCACAACAACCATGTCGAGTGGATTTACCATCGCCTGCTCGCTGGCGAATCACCATCTGAGGTGGAATCGGCTATAGGACCGGACGTCTTGTCGCTGCTAGCACGTGCCGATGCGGATTTCCCTCCAGAAAGTCCCGCAGCAGGCTATCTGGCTTCAAGAACGGCACGCCACCGGCTGCCTCCGTCAAGGATTAGGAAGTTTAGTGCTGGGGATGCTCTTTTTCACCTAAGCGTCACAGCCGCGAATTGCTTCTCGTTCGATGATAATCGTATTGATCCTGCAGTTCTTGACGTTGCGAACCGGCTGGAGGCCGGTTCCAGTCAGTTGTCGTACGGGCAACAACACTGGGCTCGTGCACTGAACATAAAAGCAGGCGCTTGGCATCAGTTGGTAGACCAAGCACCTTTTGGGGCGGAAGTGCCACCGTTGGTACGACGAGCCAATGCAATCTTTGAAGCCAGAGTTGCCTCCTACTCGAGCAAGCGGAAATCGCGCGCACTCGAATCGTCTTTGAATGAAAAAGCCGGACTACGGACGACTGTTCAGTGGATGGTCTTGGCAAAGATTCAGCGGCATCCCATTTTTGGCGCACTGGACGCTCAAGTCGCCGGAATGCTGTTGTCTTACAAACCTAATCCTGCCCCCTCAGCCCAAGCTGCCCTTCGAACAGCCGTAGTGTTTGGCCAAAAGAGTCGCGTACCGGCTGCGCGAGCATGGCTTGCAAGTCGCCGACATGGAGCAGTTGATCGCATTCGCGAACCAACCGTGTCTCTGGCGGAAGTTTCCGCCCTCAGCGAATTCGATCCTGGAGTCGGGAACGCCTTTCAACAACGCAAAGGATCGTTCGGCGATATACAGCGTAGTGTTGATGTTGAAACAGTGCTGGGGGTTAGCAGAAGCATCGAGCGGCTCGCCGAGGAAGCGACTACAGGCGGGAGAGAGGCACGAGCGTTGACACGCTTCTTTTCTGCACGGGACGAGGATTGGATCGTTCCACTTGGCTATGCGGCTGCCCGCTTCTCCCCTGGTCCATTGTCCCCCAAGATCAAGAGCCGTCTTCATCATTATCTGACAGAAACCTCAGTTGGCTTTCGGTCAAAGCCAACTCCCGTTCCTACTGAAATGGTCGGCGCAATGCGTATAGCGGACGAGGCTGGAGATCTCTCGGGCTTCGCGCATGCTGTCTGGCAAGAGCGTAACGCGCCTCCAGGAGACTTGGCATTTCTTCTGAATTGCCATCAAGCTTGGCGATCCACTATAGCGAAAACTCTCGAAGAGGACGCTTCTCTAACTGCCAAGGTGGCGCCGGTGTCGCCGTCCATCGAATCATACACCTCGCCCAAAGTGCTCTCGGTTGATCCACCTAAGCCTGGTCCCATAATTTACTCGGATGATCCCCAAAAAGGGCGATGGGGAGGGAAAGCCAGCCGGAGCGGGCGCACTGCGCGCATCACCGTAGAAAGCGTAGAGCGCGAGATTTTCTACTTCAGTGTAATCGTCGAATCTACTGATGGAAGTGAGCTTGAAGCGCCGGTCATCTTCCATATGCACGAGAGCTACCGGAATAATGTTGTGCGAGTCCGGCGCATCATTAGGGGACGCCAAGCGAAACTGGATGACTGGAGTTCGTATGGTGTCTTTGCAATTGGCGTTCAGGTGAAGGACGCGAAAGGCAACTGGATTGCGCTTGAAGCACACTTGGCTGACGCACCAGGCCTGCCAAAGCGCTTTCTCGACAAGTGAATCCAGCCAAGGCAGAAGCCGAAATGGCTGCGGCACTATTGGAACGCTTTTTGCCGTGCGTGGTGGACTTGGGGCCGCAGAGTTGGTTGAAGGAACGAAAGAGGCTTGACGCCCGCGTAATGGAACTTGACGGTGAGTTGAAGAGTGTTCGCGAAACCTACCATGACGACACGCCCTGGGTGACAACCCTGCGTCTATGGATATGGCCTTTCGTTATTGTCGCAGCCTTGGCGCTAAAGTTTGCAAAGGCGACGGCCGGCCCGCGAAGTGATCGAAGGACCACGAACGAGCAACCGACAACATCGCCCTACTTACCAAAGATCGGGGGCCCATTGCGCGCAAGACGATTTAGAGGGCTACCGCTTCCCATTGGCGTCCGGCAACCGACCTACCGATTACCAAGCAAAAATGGGTCGCATACGGAATAGGATGCCTCCCCCGAGGCAGATTGCATTCTCCACCCCCGGTGGTGGGGTGGCGGGTGCATCAGCCCGACTCAGCCTACAGCGTATTTGGCGGTCGATGCCTGCACGTGTTGCTCCCCGGCAACATCCTATAGATCAACGGGCTGGGGGAACAATACGCACAGCCTATGCCTTGAAAAAGCCAGCGTCCGTTTCTATCTGCGGCTGTATGCGATGTAAGACTGCCCGGTGTCCCGTAGGGGTAGCTTGAGCACACAGGGCAGCGGATGGACGACGGCCAAAAGATTTTTCGGGTATTGAGCCTCGATGGCGGCGGCGCCAAGGGTTTCTACACCCTTGGCGTACTCCATGAGATCGAGGGACTCTTGAAGCAGCACCTGAACAAGGGGCTCCACGAGCGCTTCGACCTGGTCTTCGGGACGAGCACCGGGGCAATCATTGCCGCCCTGATTGCGCTCGGGAAGAATACCGACGAAATCCATACGCTTTACAAAAAGTACGTCCCGACGATCATGCAGAAGAAGGAGGCATGGGAGAAGTCGGCTGAGCTCGCGAAGCTCGCCGCAGCCATCTTCAAGGACAAGAAATTCACCGACGTGAAGACAAACGTCGGGATCGTGACGACCAAGTGGGACATCGAGCGTCCCATGATCTTCAAGGGCAACATTGCCCAGGCACATGGTCGCACCGGGACTTGGGTGCCTGGCTTCGGGGTCAAGATCGGCGACGCCGTGCAGGCCTCCTGTTCTGCCTACCCCTTCTTCGAGAAGAAGACCGTCACGACCTCAAACGGCGACCACATCGAATTAATCGACGGTGGCTACTGCGCGAACAACCCGACGCTCTACGCGATCGCGGACGCCCTCATTTCGATGCAGAACCCGGCCGAAAACATCCGGGTGGTGAGCGTCGGCGTCGGTGGCTACCCGGAACCGCCAGTAGGCTGGTGGCGGAAGAAGTGGTGGATCAATCGGCTGTTGAGTGTGCAGCTCCTCCAGAAGACGCTGGAGATCAACACACAATCGATGGATCAGCTCCGACACATTCTGTTCAAGCAGATCCCGACCGTTCGCATACACGACGCCTTCACCGAGCCCACCATGGCGACGGACATGTTTGAGCACGACATGACCAAGCTCAACCTGCTGCGTCAGCGCGGCCGGGAGTCATTCGCCAAGAACGAAAAAGAACTGCGGGCTTTCCTGCTCTAAGGACTACCTATGCCAATTCCAGAGAGCCAACTCGAGACGTGGTCCCACCAAGGGGCTATCCAGCAATCGGCGGCGACGCACGAGACGATCAAGAACGTGCTGAACGACACCAAGTCTCCATACTACCCGAAGTCCTATCACATCTTCCTGCAAGGCTCCTACGGCAACGATACGAACGTGTACCGGGATAGCGATGTCGACATCGTGATCCGGTTAAACGACACATACTATTGGGACGACGCCGCACTTAGTGAAGCCGCCAAGGACAACTTCCAGAAGTCATTTTCGAAGGCCAAGTATAGTTACACCGACTTCCGTGCGGATGTGCTGTCATGGCTGAGGACGCAGTACGGCGCGTCGGTCTCGGAAGGCAAGAAGGCGATTTCCATCAAAGGGGAAGGCTCGCGGCGAGATGCGGACGTTCTAGTCTGCACTAACTTCCGACGTTATCTCGCAGAGAGTCAGGGCAATGACGGACAGTACGTCGAAGGCATTTGTTTCTGGCCGAGTGGTCCTGGCCCGCGGATCGAGAATTTCCCGAAGCAGCACTCGGCCAACTGCACCACGAAGCACCAGGCCACCAATCTGCGTTTCAAAAAGGTGGTCCGCATCTTCAAGAACATGCGCAATCGCATGATCGAAGCCCAGGTGTTGGCAGAGGGTGTTGCCCCCTCCTACTACCTTGAGGGCATGCTCTGGAACGTGCCGAATAGTCTGTTCGGTCCGAATTACCTGCAAACGTGCGCCGATGCGATGAACTGGCTGAACAAGGCGGACAAGACCCAACTCGCTTGTGCCAGCGACCTCCACTGGTTGATCCGAGATGGGAGCCAGGTTTGCTGGAATAACGCCGACTTCGACAAGTATCTGGCGACCGCCATCAAATATTGGAATGAGTGGTAACGCGCGGGGGCACAGTGGCTATTGGGTTCGGCAATATGCTGGAAGAGGTCATTGCGTACGTCCGTCAGGTCTTCAGTGATGCCAACCACGAGGAATCCCGAGCCCTGACGCAGCACGACACTAGGGGCCGAAAGTAAGGTTTGGCGATGATCCCCCTGCCCCAGACTCCTCTGACTGTTGGACCAACGCTCAGTCGGCGCTCCTGCCGTTCGACCAAGAACTGACAAGGCTTGCTCGAAGTCATGGCCTTCACTCGAGCCCCTTCTTTTTCGATACTGCGTTCAATCTCAATAGTAGGGCGTTTACAAGGCAAGGCATCGCCACCACTCTGTGACAGCAGAGAGAATCTGCAAACGAATGCTCGGAGGGGGCATGTCGAAAATGCCGAAATCCAGCCGTAGAGCTGTCTATAAGGGACTATTGGGAAGGCCACTCGGCCCAAGCTTGGGAAGCAGTGATGAGGAGCGGGTCGCCTACTACATATGGCATGAACTCGGTAACACTCGCGAAGGCCGAGAACTTCGAGCGGACTACGAAGAGGATGCCTTCGATGCCCTATTCAGTCTTTACGGAGTGAGCCGCGGCGAAAAGAATGCAGAGCAAAGGCTAATTTGGATTCTTGCAAGGGAAGCGAAGATACCTGCATTCCAGGCTACTTCGCGTCCTCGCGGCAGGCCGCCCAAGGAGACACCGATTTTGGTCTTGCACCACGTGCTTGCTATGCGTGACTACCTTGCTTCGCAAAATGCCAAACACAAAGGAGACACTGCCGCATGCGCGGCACTCACAACCACGCCCACATTCTCCAATTTCACGACCCGTCAACTCTACAGTATCGTGAAGAAGGCTAGAAGAAATTTGAGGGTCGTAGACAAAGCAACTGCACTTTATCAGAAGACCCCAATGACTGAGCCTGTGGAGCATCTGCGCCGCAGTGAGCGGCTGAATAGAGCGATCGCGCCGTAGTCGCGGCAGGGTGCACTTGCCAAAAGTTATTTTCGGCCCCCGGCGCTAAGCGATACGCGCTCCTGAGAACGACCCATGATGTGGTCGTAGAAGGAGTCCGCGATGCTCAGCAGTGCTGCTTGCGCAACAAGCAAGTCAGATGTTCGGCCAGTCTACCTCGGTGTTCGAGCTGCTTCTCAATACTCCGGTCTATCGCGCTCACGCCTGTATGAACTCTTTCCTCGACTTGATGTCAGGAAGGATGGCCGGCGCACGCTGATCTCTCGCGCGTCGCTCGATGCGCTACTAGAGGGGCTGCCGCGCTTCCGGGGCGTCACGCAAAAGCAGCCTGCCGCCGATACCAACAAATGAGTAGGGGCGGGGATGATGACGAGCTGTCGCCGCGCATTCAGGAGGCTAGCTCTCGCGATCCCATCGCGGATCAGGAACCGTTGGTTAAGCAACTGAGCCGAAATCGCTCGGTTACAGCTGCGGTGGCCTTGCTCAGCTACGATCCGCCCCCAGAGGCCCGAAGGCTAGTGGCTCAAATGGCTCGCTGCCAGCAGCGCCGGTGCGGCCTGATGTCGTGCCCGCGATGCGGGCTGCGCGCACAGAAATACGAAGTACGGCGTGCGATGCGGGACCTCTATGCCCGAATGGGAGGCCGCGCGCGTCGTGAGGCGCTTAGCTACGTCACGATCAAGCCTGCCTTGCAGGGAAGAGGGAGCCTTCACAAGGCAGCATTGGCGCTGAAGAAGCGCATCCGCTACCTCCATCGCCAACGCCTAGCCGACACCGGGTGGAGCGGCTTCATCGAAGTCGGTCTTGTCCATGCAGAAGTGCACCTTCACGTTGTCATCTATCACCCCGATCTCTCCCGAGCCGAACTCGCCAACGTCCTGAAGGATGAGTTCCCAGAGAACCGAGAGGTGAGTGTCTTGCCCTTGCACGAGGATAAGTCACCCTTCAAGAACTTGCTTCGCTTGTTTAGCTACTCGACGAAGCCTCTGCCACCGTTCAAGCGATTGAAGGAGCATATGGCTTCTGCCTCCAGGTTGTTTGGCCACTACGTAGTCAATCGTCAGAGGTTGTCGGATAGCTACGTCGGAGTGCGCTTCAAGATCAATATGCGCACGGATTTCAAGTGGCGTAACGGCCGCCTTGGTGGCCCGGATCACGGGCCTGCTGTCGACCCAGAGATGCAAGAGTTCGTGGATGCTATTCGCCGTCTACGCCGTTTCTGGGGGCGTCAACCCGCACCCGTCCAGTTGCGGCATGCCTAGCCCCCACACTTTTAGCAAAACCATCCCCCCTATCATCTTGAGGAGCCGGCCCTGCCAGTATCGATGCTCCCAACCTTAGTCCCAGCCCTCGCGTAACCCCTGCTCAAGGAAATCCTATGGTTCGCTGCCAGCAGCTAACAACATCTATCATTAGAGATGTCATGGATTGCGCTACCACCCTCAATGCCGGGTTCGGCGCAGGTAAAGAGTCCGGAATGACCCTTGATGAGTTCCCGGGTCTTGATGAGTGGCCTGCCCTATCAGCAGCAAGTCTGCCATTGCAGCGAGTGCTGGAGCGGCTGAATGTGTTCCAACGCATCGAGCTGAAGGCCATTGTCTATGTCGGGCGCGGCGACTTCGCTTCGTTCGACGAGGCCCAGCAGGTCGCTAGCGAGGACATGGATCAGGTGTCCGATGTTGCCCACCTCATGGATATGGCGCCGTTGGCTGAGTACCTTCGGGCAGGAGTGGCCAAGCTGGGCATCCACCTGCAGCAGGAGGGCCTTGCTGGTACTGACGTGGAATCAGCCGCGAAACTCGCGTTAATGGAAACCGCGTTCGTTGCCGGCAAGAGGCGTGAAATCCAGCAGGCGGCGGATGAAGCGCGCTACTGGCTGCTGAAGCGAGAGTTAGCCGAAATCATCCGAAAAGCGCTGCGCAAGCAGAGGCGAGGCGGTGAGTAGCCGGCCGGCCTGTTCACCAAATGCTGGGCATCAGCTCGCGCCGGGCCCCCTGCCGTGTCAGTCGGGGCGATATCTCTAACTGGCCCCGCGCCGTGGCCGCCGCTTGGCGGCTGCGAAGGCGAATGCCCGGCTACCCGCGGTGGGCCGGCGGCATAGTGGGCCGGGAGCTTCGAGCCAGGTCCGTGGAAGCCCAGCCTATCGTAGCGCCCACGCCTCGCATTTGCCCTCTGGGTCGATCCGCACCGAAGCGGCTAGGTAAGGGCCTGCAATCGGCCCCCACGCCACCCAGCGGGCAAATATGAGCCCTCTAGGCGCCCCGGGGTGCTGGCAGGCCCCTGCATTGGGGCCGGGCAAGCCTCGCATTTGGCCGCTGGATCTATTTTTGGCCTTCGAGGCAGCCCGGTGGCCGCCTAGTACGCAGCATCCGCCCAACGGGCAGATATGAGCCCGGCAGGGCAACGCTGGTGCTGCCTATGCGGCAGCTTCACCGATAGCCCGCGCCGGCCGCCCGCAATACGAAGCCCACTCTTCCATTAGTGCGAAGCGCTTCTGGAGGAGATCACCCCGCCGATAGGCAGCCTCCACCTTGTCGCTCACAACGTGGGCGAGGGCCATCTCGGCCACCTCTGCCGGATGATCCGATTGCTCAGCGGCCCAGTCCCTGAAGGAGCTGCGGAAGCCATGCACCGTGAAGTACCGCTTGCGGCGGCCAGCCGATACCTGAGTCACAGCCACGGCGCATTTGGCCTCCCGCATCCGCTTGAGCAGCTCCGCCATTGCCATGTTGGACAAGGGGCGCTTCTCTCGGCTGCCCGGGAAAACGAACTCATTGCGCCGCGTATTGGCCTGCTCCAGCACGATACCCAGTGCCGCATCCGACAAGGCTACCCGGTGCTCACGCCCGGCCTTGATGCGAGAGCGCGGGATTGTCCAGGTGCGCGCCGGGATATCGATTTCCTCCCACCGGCAGCCCGTCACCTCGCTGGTGCGCGCGGCGGTCAGCACGGTGAACTCCAGCGCCCGGGCGGCAGTGCCGCTCTGCTTGGCCACCGCCCGCATGAGTTCCGCCATTGCGCTGTAGGGCAAGGCCGGGTGGTGCTGTACAAGGGTGGCCTTGGGGTGCCTCGGCAGCATGTGCTCCAGCAGGCCGCGCCAGCGTGCCGGATTTTCGGTAGTCCGAAGCCCACGCGCCCGGGCCCAGTCCAGAATCTTCTCAATGCGCCCGCGTACACGCCGGGCTGTTTCCGTTTTCACCGACCAGATCGGCTCCAGAATCTTGAGGATCATCGAAGGCTCAACGTCGGCCACCGATATCGTGCCAATCGTGGGGTAGGCATAGGCCTCGAGTGTTGCCGCCCACTGGGCTGCGTGCTTGGCATTGCGCCAGCCTGACTTGTTGGCGGCGATAAACTGCTCTGCGGCAGCCTTGAAGGTTACCGATCGGGCAGCGGCGGCCACCGCGGCCTGCCTCGTTTCCTTGCGGGCCTCAATGGGATCGATGCCGGCGAGTAGGAGCTTGCGCGTATCCAGAGTCTTGGCGCGAGCCTCGCTCAGGCCAACGAGATCGAGCGAGCCAAGCCCCATGTCCCTCCTTCTGCCGGAGTTGGCGTAGCGGAAGATCCAAGATCGCTTCCCGGTGGGGCCAATCCGCAGATAGAGCCCGTCACCATCTCCATAGAGCCCCGGCTCAGTGGCCCGAGTGATCTTCAGTGCATTCAGCTTTGCCATGCCCTAACCCATATTCCAGCCCATCAGCTCGGCCTGGATTATAGAAGCTGACTACGGATGCTGGCATTCGCAAAGTCCTGTATTTACTGACTTATTTGCTCGTCTTCTGGACGATGGCGGACGCGGCCGGACTGTGACTTGGCGGACGCCCTGTCCGCCATTCATTCTGCGAACCTTCTCTCCAGGGCCGCGAGCCCTGGGGAAAAGGCCCGATTCCCGGGCCAGTCCTCGCGAGAGAGAACCACGATGGCCCGCACAGATCGTGCCCCTCCGGCCAAGCGTGGACTTTCAGATCAGATAGATCCGATTTGGCAGCTCGCTCCGTTCCCCTTCGACCAATGGGAAATGAGCCGCCAGGACGGCACCGCACCGATCGATCGCCGTGACAAAGCCGTCGGCAATGTGGCCTTCCCGCATGTGGCCTCTCAAGATATCGATCGCGCCCTGCCATTCTTCCCGAGGAACGCGGCTGGCAATGCCCTCGTCAGCAATAATGCGAGCGTAGCGCTCGGCCAACGAGACGAAGATCAGGATGCCGGTCCTCTCTCGTGTTCGCGCGATGCCGCGACCCACGAACTGCTCCATGGCCGCGCGGTGGGCGAGAGCACGCCGCGCCGCTCGAGGCAGAAGCGCCACGCGCACACGTGGCAGGCATAAGACCGCGAGTAAACCGAAGAAGGCCAGCACCTGCAGCGATAACATCAGTTGCAGCGGTGCCGCCGTAAAGCTCATCAACATCCAAGGCAGCGCCAGCGCAATGACCGCCGCCAGCATCACAGGCACGCCGACTGCTTCCGACGACGAGGTCCTGGCCAGTACGCAGACGATCTCACCCGTCGTACGACCCTCGCTGGCGTGGATGGCGGAGGAGATGCGCGCGCGGTCCTGTTCGCTCAATTCCATCACCAGCTCCCTGACGCTCCGCCGCCGCCGGAAGAGCCCCCGCGGCCTGAGAACCCGCCGCCGCCCCTGGAAGATCCCCCTCCGCCCGATCCGCCGCCCCGCCCACTCATCAGCATGCCGATCACCAGCCACCGGAAGGCCGGCGACACGATCATCAACCCGATCACCGCGATGATGACGACGATGACGAGCCAGTTCACAGGAGCCGAGGCCGGTTCGCTGTCGACACGCAGCGAGGGACGCTGCTGCCATTCCGAGGAATCGGTCGTCAGGACGATGATGATGTCGTCGACGCCGCGCGTTATGCCTCCGGCGAAATCGCCTGTCTTGAAACGCGGGGCGATCGCATTGGTGATGATCACCTTCGATAGCGCATCGGTCAGCGTTCCCTCGAGGCCGTACCCAACCTCGATCCGGACGCGCTTCTGGTTGGGCGCCACCAGAAGCAACACACCATTGTTGCTCGTCTTGTCGCCGAGCTTCCAGGTCCGGAACAATTCGTTGGCGTACGGCTCGATTTCCTGGCCGTCGAGCGAACTCACCGTGGCGACAACGAGCTGGATACCCGACCTCGATTCGAGGTCGGCGAGCTTGGCCTCCAGATCTGCGGCAGCGGTCGCCGGCAAGATGTGGGCTTCGTCGACGACCCTGCCGGTCAATGGCGGGAAATTGGCCGCGAAGGCGGCCCACCCGAACAACAGGGACAGCGCCAAGCCCGCGATCCACGCGCCTGTTCTCGAGCGACCAGGACGCATGGTCGACGATCAGAACTTGACGGTCGGTGGCGTCTGGGCGGTATCGCTGGCGGTGAATTCAGCCATCGGCTTGTTCGACCGGAATGCGGTCATTGCCCACAGCATGCCGGGAAAGGTCCTGAGCTCGGTATTGTAAGCCCGGACGGCTTCGATGTAGTCGCGGCGCGCGACGGTAATGCGATTCTCCGTGCCCTCGAGCTGCGACTGCAGCGCCAGGAAGTTCTGGTTCGATTTGAGGTCCGGATAATTCTCGCTGATGGCGATCAGCCGGCCCAGGGCGCCCGAGAGCTGGCTCTGCGCATCCTGAAACTGCTTCACCTTTTCCGGATCGGTGAGCTGGGACACGTCGATCCTGGTCTGGGTGGCCTTCGCACGGGCCTCGACCACAGCGGTCAACACGTCTTTCTCCTGCTTGGCATAGCCTTGAACCGTCGCGACCAAATTCGGAATCAAGTCTGCACGACGTTGGTAGTTGTTCTGGACGTCGCCCCACTTCGCTTTCGCTTGCTCCTCGAGCGTCGGGATATTGTTGTACCCACACGACGCCAGGCCCAGGCACAGAACGGCAGTGGCCAGACGCGAAAGGAATGAACTTGAGATCGATCTCGTACCCGTCATGACTCTCCTCGCGAGGCCGACGCTCGTCGAGCCGCGTGTGAAACGTCATTCCTTTCCGGAAGTTCCACTCCGCCTGACGCTTCGCCCTACCTCGCAACTCGCCGTCAGCTTTGCCGGCCGGGATGCTGCAGCGCCCGGGTGCGGACGTTTTCCCCAAACAGCCTTCCAAATTCACAGATTCGGTCAGTGGACTATTCACCGCGCCGGTGCTTGTTTCACCACGAGGTGAACACGATGCCCACACCCGACGACGTTGAGAAAGCCCTGGACGCTATTGCAACCGAGGGCGCCCATGAGGTCCCGGAACCGCTGACGGTCCAGTCCGTCTTCTGGCGGATGATCGATCTCGAGAAGAAGCTGCGTATCTTTCACAGGATGGCAGACAATCGCGATTTGCAGTTCGAGGTGATGACCTACGAGCTGCCTTGCTTCGCCAATCTCCGCCCGCCTACCGAGCTGGGCGTAGAGGTCGACAGGGGACTGATCAAGCCGATCGCGGCGGCAACCTTGCTTCTGAAATCGCTCCAGCGCGCGCAGCGTATCGTTGTTGCAGAGCCGCAAGTGCTGGATGACATCCAGCGGTGTATCGACCGCTTCCTCCAGACCCTGCCGCAGGCGCGCGCTCATCTGCAGCTACACGGTGCTGATCCGAAACTGTCGCCGCCGGCGGACGAGCTTTAGGGCGATTGGCCCTTCTGAGTTGCGCCAGCTCCTGACCGACCGGCGCCTTCATCGCCTGCAGGCTCTAGACGATTCGTTTTGCGACGATGTCCTGTACTGACTCGGGAAGAGTTCACAAGCGCCCGCGACGAAAGCAAGGATGGTAAGTCCTTGCGCACCTGCCCCGCCGTCTACGACACTCACCACATGAACGACATCACCACCGGCAACGAACTCTCCGAGCGCATTTCCGCGGCTGCCCTCGAGATCGAGGACAAGGTCATCGCGTGGCGGCGCGACATTCACGAGCACCCGGAGCTTTCCTATCAGGAGACGCGCACCGCCGCGCTCGCCGCCGAGCACCTGAAGAAGCTCGGCTACGAGGTGACGACGGGCGTCGGGATCACCGGCGTCGTGGGCGTGCTGAAGGGCGGCAAGCCCGGCGGCGTCGTGGCGCTGCGGGCCGACATGGATGCGCTGCCCGTCGAGGAGAAGGTCGACCTGCCCTTCGCGTCAAAGGCCAAGCAGCAGTATCTCGGGCAGACCGTTCCGGTGATGCATGCCTGCGGCCACGATTGCCACGTCGCCATCCTGATGGGTGTGGCCGAGATCCTGGCCGGCATGAAGGACGAGATCCCGGGCACGGTTAAGCTGATCTTCCAGCCCAACGAGGAAGGCTCCAACGACGGTCGCCCGAGCGGCGCCGAGGCGATGATCGCCGACGGCTGCATGCAGAATCCGGCGCCGTCCGCCGTGTTCGGCCTGCACGTCACCTCGGGCATCCGCTCGGGCGTGATTGCGCTCCGTCCCGGCGGGCTGATGGCGAGCGCCGATCGCCTCAAGATCGACGTCGAGGGCCGCCAGACGCACGGCTCGCAGCCGTGGCGCGGCATCGATCCCGTCGTCACCTCGGCGCAGATCATCCTGGCGTTGCAGACCATCGTCAGCCGTCAGCTCGATCCCACCCTGTCGCCGGCGGTGATCTCGGTCTCGACCATCCATGGCGGCGTGCGCAACAACATCCTGCCCGACTCGGTCGCCATGGAAGGCACCATCCGCACCCACGATGAGGGCGTGCGTACAGATATCCGGAAGCGCATCGAAAAGACCGCCGGCGCCATCGCCGATGCCGCCGGCGCCAAGGCCACCGTCACGGTCTTCGACGGCGTGCCGGTGACCTACAACGATCCGCCGCTCACCGACTGGGGCACTAACAGCCTGAAGAACGGTCTCGATACCCAGCGCGTCACCGAGGTGCGCCCGGTGATGGGCGCCGAGGATTTCTCGTATCTCGCCCAGGTCGTGCCGGGCATGTTCTTCTTCCTGGGCGTCGTGCCACCGGACGTCGACCCGCTGCAGGCGCCGGCGAACCATTCGCCGCTCTTCCGTGTCGACGAGCCCGCACTCAAGTACGGCGTGCGCGCGCTCAGCTATCTCGCGGTCGACTATCTGAAGCGGAAGTAGGCTTACGTTTTGGCGTAGGCGATGCTCATGGTCTCGGCAACACAGGCCGGACGTTCCTGGCCCTCGATCTCGACGGTCCACTGGTATGTCATGCGAATGCCGCCGTTCGGCATGTCGTCGGCGGCGAGCAGCTTCTGGCGGCCGCGGATGCGCGCCCCAACCTGCACGGGGCTGGTGTAGCGCACCTTGTTCGATCCGTAGTTGATGCCGTTCCGCATATTGTCGATCTTGAGGACATCGCGGGCGAAGGTGGAGATCACGGCAAAGGTAAGATTGCCGTGCGCGATGGTCTTCCCGTCCGGCATGTCCGTCTTGCAGCGCTCGACGTCGACATGGATCCATTGATGATCGCCGCTTGCTTCGGCGAATGTGTTGATGCGTTCCTGTGTCATGACCAGCCAGTCGCTGACCCCCAGCTCCTGACCGACCAGCGCCTTCATCGCCTGCGGATTCTCGACGGTTCGCTTTGCCATGATGTCCTCCCTCAAACCAACGCCGATCCTGTACTGTCGCAGGGAGCGTTCCAAGCGCAGTGTGCTATCCAGGCCGCAAGTGTTTGCAATACACTCTGAATATCAGGAGGAAATCGAATGAGCTTTCGTGCCTCAGGCCATAGCTGGCGTTTGCACTGCGGATCGAACGTCCTTGAGGGTCACCTCATGGAGGTCGTTGCCCGCGCGGGCGCCAGGCGCGCATTCGTCGTCTGCTCACCGTCCATCAACAGGCGAACCGACATTGTCCGCCGCATCGAAAAGGCCCTGGGGCCGGTTTTTGCCGGCGTGTTCGATCAGATCGAAAAGGATTGCCCCTATCCCAACGTCTGCGCCGCCAGGGATGCCGCGCGCGAAGCCAATGCCGATCTCCTTGTCGCCGTCGGTGGCGGGAGCGTGCTGGTCGCCACGCGGGCGGTCGCCATCTTCCTCGGCGAGGATCGCAGCCCCTTCGAGATCATGACGCAGTACCCGGCCGACAAGCCGGCCTATAGCCCGCGGCTGGCAGCGCCGAAGCTTCCCATCGTCAACATCCCGACGACTCCCACCAGCGCAATGAATCGCGCTGGAACGGGACTCAAGAATGCCGATCTCGATCACCGAATGGAGTTCTTCGACCCCAAGACCCGGCCGCAGGCAATCCTGCTGGATTACGAGGTCTTGATGACGACACCCTCCTCCTCCCACCGGTCGACCGCCACCACGGTCTTTGCCGGCCTTGTCGGCGCCATCGCCGCTCCCGAATCCAATCCTCTGGTCGAAGGCGATCGCCTCCAGGCGTTCCGTCTCGCCTTGCGCGCCTATTCGGGCCTTGCCCAGAATCGCGACGATGCGGCCTCGCGGGCCGATCTCTGCATAGCGGCCTTTCTTCAGAACCGTGCCGAGGACGATGGAGCCCGCCTGGCGGCCAGCTCTTCCTTTGGCGGCGATTACGCCGTCTCCACCGCCTTGCATGTCCAGTTCCCGCATGTCGGCCAGGGCGAGTCGATCTCCTCCATCCACGCCACCAAGATCCGGTTGTCGCAGAATGACGACGCGGACGCGGCGCAGGCAGTCGCCGACGCCCTCGGCCTCGGTCGTGGCGCCGGGCCGGTCAAACTGGCCATCGCCGATGAGCTGGAACGACTGTACCGCTGCGTGGGAATGCCGGTTCGTCTCGGCGAACTGGATATTCCGCGATCGGCGATTCCCATCATCGCAGGACTGACGGTGAAGAATTTCAATGCCAACGCGGGCGTCCGATCCGATGGCGAACGTATTGCCGCGGCTCAGCAGCTGCTGGAGGCCGCTTACTGACCGATCGGCAGGTCAGGGCAGCGGACACTGGCCGAGCCGCGAGAAGGTGGGCGCGATCACCACTCGGCGTTCAGGAAGCCGGATCAAAGTCACCCCAGATTATCTCGCTCATGGCCAGGTCGGGCGGCTTGCTCGCCGTGCCTCGAGCCGATGGCGAGGCTCCCAGTTCCAGTTCGCAAGTTCCCTGTTCCGAAAGGCCATACTTTGCGACCTTTGTGCTATCAACGGCGCCGCAGCCCACAGATTGCCCCACATTTTCTTGGATCGCCCGCTATCAGCTTGCCCGCGCCCGGCTTGTCGCGGGGGAGACGCCTGGACGCCTGAGTCTCGCGCGGGACTTCGCTCATCCATTCTGCGTATCGAAGTGCTTATTGATCTGCATCAAACAGTGACTGCATGTGATCGTGTAGCCGTGGCCGAGACAAGGCCTTACCAGGGGTGAAGCATGAGCAGAAGAATCGCCAGGCGTCTGCTCGCAACGGTCAGTATGGCTGCCTGCAGCCTGGGCATCATTGCATCGGCCTCCGCCCAGACACCATCAAAGCCCAACATCGTCATCATCTGGGGTGACGACATCGGCCAATCCAACGTCAGCGCTTACTCGCGCGGCCTGATGGGCTACCAGACGCCCAATATCGACCGCATCGCCAGCGAAGGGATGATGTTCACCGACATCTATGCCGAGCAGAGCTGCACGGCGGGTCGCGCCTCGTTCATCACCGGCCAGTCGGGCCTGCGCACCGGCCTCACCAAGGTCGGCCTGCCCGGCGCGACACTGGGCCTGCGCAAGGAGGATCCCACGATCGCCGAGCTGCTGAAGGCGCAGGGCTATGCGACCGGCCAGTTCGGCAAGAACCATCTGGGCGACCGCAACGAATTCCTGCCGACGGTGCACGGCTTCGACGAGTTCTACGGCAACCTCTATCACCTCAATGCCGAGGAAGAGCCCGAGCTGCCGGATTACCCGAAGGACCCGGCGTTCCGCGCGAAGTTCGGCCCGCGCGGCGTGCTCGACTGCAAGGCCACCGACAAGGACGATCCCACGGTCGAGCCGCGCTTCGGCCGCATCGGCAAGCAGACCTGTGTCGACACCGGCCCGCTGACCAAGAAGCGCATGGAGACGATCGACGACGACATCGCCGCGCGCGCCGTCGATTTCATCCAGCGCCAGAACAAGGCCGGCAAGCCCGCCTTGGTCTGGGTGAACTTCACCCACATGCACTTCCGCACCCACACCAAGCCGTCGAGCCTCGGCCAGGCCGGCCAATTCCAGAGCCCGTATCACGACACGATGATCGACCATGACAGGAATGTCGGGCAGGTCCTCAAGGTGCTCGACGATCTCAAGATCGCCGACAACACGTTCGTGATGTACTCGACCGACAACGGCCCGCACATGAACTCGTGGCCCGATGGCGCCATGACGCCGTTCCGCAACGAGAAGAACACCAACTGGGAAGGCGCCTACCGCGTGCCCGGCATGGTGCGCTGGCCCGGCCGCATCAAGCCCGGCCAGGTCTCCAACGAGATGGTCGCGCATCTCGACTGGCTGCCCACCCTGCTGGCCATCGGCGGCGAGCCGGCCATCAAGGAGAAGCTCCGGGGCGGCCACAAGGTGGGGGACATGACCTACAAGGTCCATCTCGACGGCGACAATCTCGTGCCCTACCTCACGGGGCAGGCCGCGAAGAGCCCGCGCAAGTCGTTCCTCTACTTCAACGACGACCAGCAACTCACGGCGCTGCGCTACGACAACTGGAAGCTGGTCTTCCTGGAACAGCAGGTGCCCGGCACGCTGCGGGTCTGGGCGGCGCCGTTCGTCAATCTGCGCGTGCCGAAGATCTTCAACCTGCGCACCGACCCCTACGAGCGCGCCGACATCACGTCCAACACCTACTACGACTGGCTGCTGGACCATGCCTTCCTGCTCATCCCGGCGCAGGATTACGTCGGCCAGTTCCTGGCGAGCTTCAAGGAGTTCCCGCAGCGCCAGAAGGCCGCCAGCTTCAACCTCGAGGACGTGATGTCGAAGCTGGGCGACGTGTCGCTGATGGAGAACCAGGGCCTCGGCGCCCCGCCTAAGTAGGGCTTCACGCCCTCCGTCAAGGATCCGCGACATGATCTCGAGACGCTTCTTCGTGTCGCTGGCCTCGGCCGCGTCGCTCGTCCTGGTCACGCCGGCCTTCGCCCAAGGCGATCCGCTTCCCTCCTGGAACGACGGGGCGGCAAAACGGTCTATCGTTGCCTTCGTCGAGAAAGTGACACGGCCCGGCTCACCGGACTTCGTGCCGCCCGCCGAGCGGATCGCCACCTTCGACAATGACGGCACGCTGTGGTGCGAGCAGCCGGTGCCGGTCCAGCTCTATTTCGCGCTCGACCGCGTGAAAGCGCTGGCGCCGCAGCATCCGGAGTGGAAGACGCAGGAACCCTTCGCGTCGATGCTCAGAGGCGATTTCAAGGCGGCGCTCGCCGGGGGCGACCACGCCGTCCTCGACCTCATGCTGACGACCCACGCCGGCATGACCACCGTGGAGTTCGAGAAGATCGTCAGGGATTGGATCGCGACCGCCAGGCATCCGGGCACGGGCAAGCTGTTCACCGAGATGACCTACCAGCCCATGGTCGAGCTGCTGGCCTACCTGAAAACGAACGGGTTCCGGAACTTCATCGTCTCGGGTGGCGGCATCGAGTTCATGCGCCCATGGACGGAGAAGGCCTACGGAATCCCGCCGGAGCAGGTGATCGGCAGCAGCATCAAGACGAAGTTCGAGATGCGCGACGGCAAGCCCGTACTCCTGCGGCTGGCGGAACTGAACTTCAACGACGACAGGGCCGGCAAGCCCGTCGCCATCAATCAGCATATCGGCCGGTGGCCGATCGCCGCCTTCGGCAATTCCCGCGGCGACAAGGAGATGCTGGAGTACACGCAGGGTGGCGCCGGCGCGCGCTTCATGCTGCTGGTGTTGCACGACGATGCGGCGCGCGAATACGCCTACGGCCCCGCGCTTGGATTGCCGGACGTCGCGCTGGGCGCCTTCCCGCAGGCACTTTACGAGCAGGCGAAGAAGGACGGCTGGACCGTCGTCAGCATGAAGGACGACTGGAAGCAGATTTTCGCGGCCCCGAAGTAGGAGCTGGGCATGCGTCTGCTCACAAGGATCGTGGCGACCGTCGGCACCGTCTTCGCGCTTCTGCCCGGTTGGGCCGGTCCGTCGAGCGCGCAACATTCCCCGATCACGGCCATCGACGTGCTGCTGGAGCCCGATGCCACGATGCTGAAGCATGCGGCGGCAACCAACGCCCGCCTGCTCAAGGTCTACCCCCGGGGCTTTGCGCTCGACGAGGCGCACAGGCCGCACATGACGACGCTGCAGCGTTTTGTGCGGACAGCGGACCTCGACAAGGTCTACGACGCCGTGGGCAAGGCGCTGGAGGGCGAGAAGATCGCCGGATGGAAGCTCAAGGCTTTCAAGTATTACTACATACCGACGGGTGAGACCGGTCTTGCCGGCATCGTTATCGAGCCGACGAACGACTGGCTCAGGCTGCAGCAGAAGATCGTCGAGGCAGTGGCGCCCTTCACGGTCCAGAGCGGGAGCGAGGCGGCCTTCCACCTGACCCCCGAAGACGGGGCCTTCAGCAAGGGGCTCGTCGAATACGTCGCGGCGTTCGTGCCCGCTTCAACCGGAAAGAACTTCAATCCGCATGTCACGATCGGTATCGCGCCACAGGACTACTTGAAGGCGATGCTGGCGGAGCCTTTCGAGACCTTCACCTTCTCTCCAACAGGCGTTTCCGTCTATCAGCTCGGCAACTACGGAACCGCACGCAAGAAGCTCAAGGTATGGGAACTGACGCCCTGATGAGGCTCGCGCGCAAGTGACGCGCTGCCGGACGGCCATCCTGGCGGCAATGTTTGCTGCCGCCGGCGCCTCTGCGGTGTTGGCTCAGGACTCCAACGAGTTCTGGCCGGAAGCCCAGTACCACTACTGGTTCGACGACAGAACGAGGGCAATCGCCATGGCGGCGGTGAGCCGCGACATGGCCAGCAACGCCAATTATCAGGCCGAGGAAGGGCTGACACTGGAGCATCGCTTTGCGGATTTCCTTCTCGGACGCATAGGTTATCGCCACGGCGGGGCGACCGACGGTGATCCGTTCAACGAAAACAGGCTTCTCACGGAGCAAACGCTGCGGCTGCACCTGCCATCTCTGGTCATCGTCGACGTTCGAAACCGCCAGGATTTTCGCTGGCTCGACACCGGGTTTTCGATGCGGTTTCGGGAGCGCATTCAGGTTCAGCGCGATGTCACCATCGACAGCTACACCTTCACCCCCTACGCGTCGGCAGAAGTCTTCTTCGACACGCGCTACGGCCAGTTCTCACGCTACCGGTTGACGACCGGAGTCACCTTGCCAATCGTTCGGCACTTCAGCTTGGAACCGTATATTGTCCGTCAGGTCGACTATGTCGGCAGTTCCGCGATCATAAATGCCGTCGGTTTGATCTTTATTGCGGCGTTCTAGGGATCAAAGGTGACAGGCTTGTCCTCGCAACGCGGCGGGCACGGTCAGCCTCCTCCTCCAACGGCTTATGGCCAAGGCGTCCATGTTCGAAACACCGGAGGAGCCTTGCCAGCAGCGAGGGCCTGGAAGATAGAGAGCGACCTGCCGCCTACTCGCTCGGGCCGAAATCAACGGCCGGTATCGATATGCGATTGCGAACGAGCAATTCCGTGAGCTCTCCGATGCCGGCCTTGTAGCGACCGCCCCTGCACTCCTCGAGCGCCAGCTCGGCCCGCGCACGTTGGCCGGTATGATGAAAAGTCACATGCTGCCCGTAGCGCGCCCACAGCATGTACAGGTCGAGACAATGCTCCATCCTGGTGGGCGAAGCCGGTGGCATCGCCGTGCACGATGCAAGCAGGACCGCGCCGCCGAATGCCCCGAGATTCTGGCCCATGGCAGGCAATACTCACGAGTGAAGACGCGCCAGGGGAGCCACCCCAGCGGTTCGGCTGGAGAGGCTCGGACGGGCGAATCGCGGAGCCGTGGTGCGCACGTCGACCGGCAGGGCAGATGCCTCGTACACGGCATTATCGGACATGCGTCTCTCGCGTCTCGTATGTGTGGGCTTTGGCAAGCAGGTCATGGGAAACCAGCCAGCCGGCAATGGCCTCTCCAGTGGCTGGCAGCTCGACGGCCAGGGACCCGGCGAAGGCGCGCCAGCGATCGAGATTGCGCGCCGGCACGCCCACCAAAATAGGGATGCCGAAGCCGACCGCCTCCGCGATCGCATCGCGCAGGCCGCCGCCGTCGGCTTCGATCTTGCCGAACTTGTTGACCACCAGGAGACGAGGCTCGTCGCTGCAGAGGCTGGCGCTCACCGATTCGGCGAGTTCGGTCAGGGTACCGACGTCGAGCCGGCAGCCTCGCGATTCGGGACCGCGATGCTCGGCGATGGCCGTGATCTCTCCTGTAGCAAGATCCTGCAGAAGCATGTCGCAGGGATGCCGGCCCGGCCGGTTGGCGGGCTCGATCTGCAAGGCGCCGGCAATCGTCACGCCGCGTTCCCGCAACGGCGCGATGGCGCGCTCGATCACGCGATCGGGATAAAGACCGTCGGCATAGACCAGGGCCGCTATGAGCGCTTCGGACATGTTCAACTCTCCTCTTCAACGATCCGCACAGGTGCAGGAGCCGCCACATCCCGAATCCGCACCGTCGTCGGCCGCATCGCGGCGCAGCGACCATTCGAGCATGTGCCTGAAACACGCCAAGCCGACGTCGGCGGCGCGCTCGAGCGCCGTCATGAGGGCGAGCCAGTCTTCGTCCGAGGCCAGCTGTGCGAAGCGGCGCGAGGCGCCGGCGGCGTACTGGCCGACACCTTCCCCGAACACGCTTCCAGCCGCGTCGACGCGGACCATGAGGTCGAGATCTTCGAGCGCGACCATCGCTTCTGCGGCAAAGGCCTCGTCGCCCAGACGTTCGAGCACCTCACCCAGCAGCATCGCCGCCTCCTACTGGACGAGCGGGCCGCGCGCAGCGGCAAGTTCGACCCCGGTGAGCCGCGCGCGGCCGGCCAGGATCGACACGTATTGCTGCTGGGCGCGGCGACGTACGGTCTCGTCGAGGTAATCGGCGATGCGATCGCGGACGAGATCGAAGGGCAGCACGTCGCCGTCGACACGGCGGTCGAGCCGCACCACGTGCAGGCCGTAACGAGTCTCGACGGGCCGAGGATGAATTCCGCCCGGAACGATGTCACGCAGCGCCGCCTCGAACTCGGGGACCGTCTGCCCGGCGCTGACCTGGCCGAGAAGGCCGCCCTGGCTGGCCGACGGACAGGCCGAGTGCGCCGCCGCCGCCGCCGCAAAGCCCGCCGCGTCGGCGACGAGATCGGCGATCAGCGCGGTCGCTACGGCACGGGCCCGATCTCGCGCATCGCTGTCGTTCGGTGCGGCCGCGACGAGGATGTGAGCCGCCTCGAACAGGTCGGGCGAGCGGAAGCGTCGGATGTTGGCTGCGTAGTAGCGGCGGCACGCGGCTTCGTCGGCGCACGGGACCGCAACCTCACGCTCGATCAGTGCGCGCATCCGCGCCTCCTGCGGAGTCTCACGGCGCCCCTGGCCGTCGTCGAGCGGTTCCGCCTCGATCCCGAGTCGCTCGACTTCCTGCGAAAGCAGCTCGCGAATCGCCAGCGCCTGCGCGGCCAGGCTCCAGGCCCGGTCGGGATCGGTGGCCTCGTGATGCTGCGTCTCGCGCGATATCTCCGCATTGGAGATGACCTTGCCGTTTACGCTGACCGGCTCTGGCCGGGTGAAGCGGCGACGGGCGGAGCGTGGCGCGGCGGCCGGCTGGGCGGGGCTCATGGGCTTCACTCGGCCGGCTGGCGCGAAGCCGGCAGCGGCCGGCGGCGGCGCACGACCTGATAACCCCGACGGCCGAGGTACCAGACCGGCGCCGACCAGATGTGCACCAGGCGGCTGAACGGGAACAGCAGGAACAGGGTCATGCCCAGCACGAGGTGCGTGAGATACGGCCAGGCCAGTCCCTGCAGGGTCTTTGGATCGACCGGATGCAGGATCACGATGCCCTGCGCCCAGTGCGAGAGGATCAGCATCACCGAGCCGTCCGAATGGGCGAAGGAGAAGGGAAGCGTCGCGAGGCCGAGGCAGAGCTGAAGCCAGAGAACCGCGAGGATCGCGATATCCATCACCGAGCTGTTGGCTCGGATGCGATCGTCGAACAGGCGGCGATGCAGCAGCAGGGTGAGGCCCACGAAGCATACGACGCCCGCGACGCCGCCGGCGGCGACGGCGATGAGCTGCTTCTGCTCGACGGTGATGACGGGCGTGTAGAGCCAGGTTGGTGTCAACAGCCCCACGGTGTGACCCATCAGCAGGAACAGGATGCCGACATGAAACAGGTTGGATCCCCAGGCGAGCTGACGCTTGCGCAGGATCTGGCTGGAGCTGGCGCGCCACGTATACTGCTCGCGGTCGAAGCGGATCAGGCTGCCAAGCAGGAAGATCGTCAGGCAAACATACGGATACCAGACGAACAGCAGATGGAAGACGTAATCCGTCATGACCGAGCTCCCGGGCTGGACGGTGGCGGGGCGCTGCGGCCTCGCGTGAGTGGCGGAGCGACGCCCTCGGCCGGGCGCATGGCGGCGCGCAGCCGGGTCGAAAGCCCTTCGACGGCGCACGCGCCCTGGGTGTCGGTGGAGCCCGGACCAAACGTCACCTCTTCCTCCACCCATGCCGCATCCAGCGCCTCGAGATCATCCGGCTCGGGGTCGGGCTCCGCGCGCAGCCGCGCCAGGGCCGTCTCGTCGAGTCGTGCCTTCGATATCGCCAGCAGGGCGGACATCACCGCGCCATAGGGCGAACCGCGCTTGGCCAGCCTTTCCCTGAGCGCCGCGACCACGTTGGCGGGCTGGCCGATGAGTTCGATTGCCGCCTGGGGCGGGCGCGTAGAGGCGTATTCCAGGAACAGCGGCAGGTAGTCCGGCAGTTCGGTCGCCGTCGGCGTGTAGCCGTTCTCCTCGTAGAGCTTCAGCAGGTCGACCATGGCCTGGCCGCGGTCGCGGCTCTCGCCATGGACATGCTCGAAGAGGTGCAGGGACAGCGACCGCGTGCGATCGAACAGCAGGCCGTAGCGCTCCTGCAGGTCGTAGAGATCGCCGCCGGCGAGGTCGTCGATCAACCGATGCAACCCGGCCCGTTCTGCCGCCGGCAGGACGGTGTCGCCATCGATCACCTGGCGGATTTCGTCGGCCGCCGAGATGAGGTCGACCGTCGGATAGGACAGCAGCGCGGCCAGGGCCCTGAGAGTCTTCATCACGCCACCTCCATCGGATTGCGGGCACGCAGCTTGCCGCCGGAGAAGAGATTGCCGCCGCTGTCGCCGGACGAGCAGCCGTTGCCGAAACTGAACCCGCAGGTGCCGCGAAGCTGGTAGGCGTCCTCGGCGGTCTCGCGATGGGCGGTCGGGATCACGAAGCGATCCTCGTAGTTGGCGATCGCCATGAGGTGGTACATGTCCTCGATCTGCTGCGGGCTGAGCCCGACGCGTGCGGACACAGCGCCGTCGATCACGCCGTCGACCGTCTTGGCGCGCATGTAGGCGCGCATCGCCAGCATCCGCTCGAGACCGCGCGCCACTGGTCCCTCGTCGCCCGCCGTCAGCAGGTTGGCGAGATAGCGCAGCGGAATGCGCAGCGAACGCACGTCGGGCATGCCACCGTCGATGCCCATCCTGCCGGCCTCGGCCGCCGCCTGGATCGGCGACAGCGGCGGCACGTACCAGACCATCGGCAGCGTGCGGTACTCGGGATGAAGCGGGAAGGCGACCTTCCATTCCATCGCCATCTTCCACACCGGCGAGCGGCGCGCGGCCTCCAGCCAGGCATCGGGCACGCCGTCGCGGCGCGCCTGGGCAATCACCTTCTCGTCGTTGGGATCGAGGAAGATGCCCATCTGCGCGTCGTAGAGCTTCTTGTCGTCGGCGACGCCAGCCGCCTGCTCGATGCGGTCCGCGTCATAGAGCATGACGCCAAGGTAGCGAATTCGGCCCACGCAGGTCTCCGAGCAGACCGTCGGCTGACCGGCCTCGATACGCGGGTAGCAGAAGGTGCATTTCTCCGATTTGCCCGAAGACCAGTTGAAATAGATCTTCTTGTAGGGACAGCCGGAGACGCACATGCGCCAGCCGCGGCACTTGTCCTGGTCGATCAGGACGATGCCGTCCTCCTCGCGCTTGTAGATGGCACCGGACGGACAGGCTGCAGCGCAGGCCGGGTTGAGGCAATGCTCGCACAGCCGCGGCAGGTACATCATGAAGGTGTTCTCGAACTGGCCGTACATCTCCTTCTGCACGCCCTCGAAATTGGCGTCGACGGAGCGTTTGGTGAATTCGCCGCCCAGGATCTCCTCCCAGTTGGGTCCCCACTCGATCTTCTCCATGCGCTTGCCGCTGATCAGCGAGCGCGGCCGCGCCGTCGGGAAGGCTTCCAGCTCGGGCGCCTTCTGCAGGTGTTCGTAGTCGAAGGTGAACGGCTCGTAGTAGTCGTCGATCTCAGGCAGGTCGGGGTTCGCGAAGATGTTGGCGAGGATGCGCCACTTGGAGCCGATCCTGGGCTGGATCCGGCCGTTGCGCTTGCGCGTCCACCCGCCCTTCCAGCGCGTCTGGTTCTCCCAGTCCTTCGGGTAGCCGATGCCGGGCTTGGTCTCGACATTGTTGAACCACGCGTATTCCATACCCTCGCGATTGGTCCATACGTTCTTGCAGGTAACGGAACAGGTGTGACAGCCGATGCACTTGTCGAGGTTCAGCACCATCCCGATTTGAGCGCGAATCTTCATGATACTTCTCCCCTTCACTCGGCGGCGCTGAGGACGGGAACGGCGTCCTTGTGCGGGCGTTCGAGCCAGTCGACCTTGCCGAGCTTGCGCAACACCACGAACTCGTCGCGGTTGGTCCCGATGGTGCCGTAGTAGTTGAAGCCGTAGGCCTGCTGGGCATAGCCGCCGATCATGTGCGTCGGCTTCATCACCACGCGCGTGACCGAATTATGGATGCCGCCGCGGTTGCCGGTCATCTCCGAGCCCGGCACGTTCACGATCTTCTCCTGCGCGTGATACATGAAGAGCGTGCCTTCCTTCATGCGCTGAGAGACGACGGCGCGGGCGACCAGAGCGCCGTTCACGTTGTAGGCTTCGACCCAGTCGTTATCGACGATGCCCGCCCTCGCAGCATCGACCTCACTAAGCCAGACGATGGGACCGCCGCGCGACAGGGTCAGCATCATGAGGTTGTCGGTGTAGGTGGAGTGGATGCCCCATTTCTGGTGGGGGGTGATGAAGTTCAGCACGATCTGCTTCTCGCCATTTGGCTGGCGGTCGATCACAGGCTTGACGGCGCGAAGATCGAGCGGCGGACGGTAGACACACAGGCCCTCGCCGAATGCCAGCATCCAGAGGTGATCCTGATAGAGCTGCTGGCGCCCGGTGAGCGTGCGCCAAGGGATCAGTTCGTGGACGTTGGTGTAACCGGCATTATAGCAGACCTTGTCGCTCTCCAGCCCCGACCAGGTCGGTGCCGAGATGATCTTGCGCGGTTGAGCCACGACATCGCGGAATCGAATCTTCTCGTCTTCCTTGGGCAACGCGAGATGGGTGTGGTCGCGGCCAGTGGTCTTGGACAGGACGCCCCAGGCACGCACAGCGACCTCGCCGTTGGTCTCCGGCGCCAGCATCAACAGCGTTTCGGCGGCGTCGATGTCGCTCTCGATGCGCGCCAGGCCTTTGGTCGGGCCCTCGGTGGTCACGACGCCGTTCAGCTGCTTCAGCAACTCGACCTCGTGCCCGGTCGGCCACGCGATGCCCTTGACGCCGTTCCCGAGCTTCTCCATCAGCGGGCCGAGCGAGGTGAAGCGCTTGTAGACGTTGGGATAGTCGCGTTCGACGACGGTGACGGCGGGCATGGTCTTGCCCGGGATCGGCTCGACCTCGCCGCGTTTCCAGTCCTTGACGTCGAATGGCTGCGCCATTTCGCCCGGGCTGTCGTGCATGATCGGCGTCAGCACGACATCCTTCTCCACGCCCAAGACCTCGGGCGCCACGCGCGAAAACGCCTTGGCGATCGACTTGTAGATCTCCCAGTCGCTGCGTGCCTCCCAGACCGGATCCACCGCCGCGGTCAGCGGGTGGATGAACGGGTGCATGTCGGAGGTGTTGAGATCGTTCTTCTCGTACCAGGTGGCCGTGGGAAGGACGATATCGGAGTAGACGCAGGTCGTGGACATGCGGAAGTCGAGCGTGACCAGCAGGTCGAGCTTTCCTTGCGGCGCCTCCTCGTGCCACACCACCTCGGCCGGCTTGGCCTTGCCCTCCTGCCCCAGGTCCTTGCCCATCACGCCATGGGTCGTGCCCAGCAGGTGCTTCAGGAAGTATTCGTGTCCCTTGCCCGAGGACCCGAGCAGGTTGGAGCGCCACACGAACATGTTGCGCGGCCAGTTCTTCGGATCATCAGGATCCTCACAGGACAGTTTCAGCTCGCCGCTCTTGAGCTTCTGCGCGACGTAGTCCCTCGGCTCCATCCCGGCTGCCGCCGCATCGCGCGACACCTGCAGCGGGTTGGTCTCGAGCTGGGGCGCGGACGGAAGCCAGCCCATGCGCTCGGCACGGATGTTGTAGTCGATGATCGCGCCGTCCCATTTCCCCGGAGGCGCGGTTGGCGAGACAATGTCGCCGACGTTGATAGTCTCGTAGCGCCACTGGTCGCTGTGGGCATAGAAGGCCGACGTCGAATTCTGCTGCCGTGGCGGACGCCCCCAGTCGAGGGCGAAGGCGAGCGGCAACCAACCTGACTGCGGGCGCAGCTTCTCCTGGCCGACATAGTGCGCCCAGCCGCCGCCGGACTGACCGACGCAGCCGCACATCGCCAGCATGTTGATCACGCCGCGATAGTTCATGTCGGCATGGTACCAGTGGTTCATCGCTGCGCCGATGATGATCATCGACCGGCCATTGGTCTTCTCGGCGTTGGTCGCGAACTCGCGCGCCACCTGGATGATCTTGTCGCGCGAGACGCCGGTGATCTTCTCCGCCCAAGCCGGCGTGTAGGGCACGTCGTCGTCGAGCGAACGAGCGACGTTGGGCCCGCCCAGCCCGGCGTCGACGCCGTAGTTGGCAACGAACAGGTCGTGGACCGAGGCGACGAGCGTGTCGCCGTCGACCAGCTTCAACGATTTCACCGGCACCCGCCGCATGAGCACGCCTTCATGATCCGTCGAGGCGAAGTGCTCGTGCTTGATGTTGCCAAAGTATGGGAATCCCACGTCCACCGCCTCATCCCGCACGTCGGCGAGCGACAGCCGGAGGGTCACGCCTCTGCCCGTGGATTCCTTGTTCTCCAGGTTCCACTTGCCGCTCTCGCCCCACCGGAAGCCGATGGACCCGCGTGGCGCCACGACATCGCCTGTCGTTTCATCGAAAGCGACTGTCTTCCATTCGGGATTGTTGGACTCCCCCAGAGACGCGTCAAAATCGGACGCGCGAACGAAGCGGTCGGGAACGTACATGCCGTCGCGCTTGGCAAGCTTCACAAGCATCGGCATATCGGTGTACTGGCGGACATAGTCGCGGAAATACTTGGCCGGCCTGTCGACGTGATACTCCTTTAGGATCACGTGACCCATCGCCATGGCCAGCGCGGAGTCGGTTCCCTGCTTCACCGACAGCCAGATGTCGCCGAACTTCGACGCCTCAGAATAGTCGGGGCAAATCACGGCGCTTTTCATGCCGCGGTACCGAGCCTCGGTGTAGAAATGTGCGTCGGGCGTGCGCGTCTGTGGCACGTTCGAGCCCCACAGGATGACGAAGCCCGCATTGTACCAGTCGGCCGATTCGGGCACGTCGGTCTGCTCACCCCAGGTCTGCGGCGAGGCCGGCGGCAGGTCGCAGTACCAGTCGTAGAACGACATGCAGACGCCGCCGATCAGCGACAGGTAGCGGGAGCCGGCGGCGTAGGAGACCATCGACATGGCCGGGATCGGCGAGAAGCCGAAGATCCGGTCGGGTCCATGAGACTTTGCCGTATAGGCATTGGCCGCAGCGACCATCTCGGTCGCCTCGTCCCAGCCAACGCGAACGAAGCCGCCGTGGCCGCGCTTGCTGGTGTAGGCCTTGCGCTTCTCGGGATTCTCGACGATCGACGCCCACGCCGCGACCGGAGACAGGGTGGCGCGCGCCTCGCGCCACAGCCGCAGCAGGCGCGAGCGAGCCAGGGGATACTTCACGCGATTGCCGGAATAGAGGTACCAGCTGTAGCTCGCGCCGCGCGAGCAGCCGCGCGGCTCGTGGTTCGGCAGTTCCGGGCGCGTCCGCGGATAGTCGGTCTGCTGCGTCTCCCAGGTGACGATGCCGCCCTTGACATAGACCTTCCACGAGCACGAGCCGGTGCAGTTGGCGCCGTGCGTCGACCGCACGATCTTGTCGTGCTGCCAGCGCTTGCGATAGGCGTCCTCCCAGCCGCGGCTTTCTTCGGTGGTGATTCCGTGACCGTCGGCGAACGGCTCCCGAACCTTCTTGAAGAACGTCAGGCGATCGAGGAAATGCGACATGATCGGTATCCTTCAGCGGGCAGAGCTGGTGGAGGCGACGGACATCGAGGCGCGACCGCGCTCTATGTCGAACAGCAGGCCGCCTCGGCGGGTGTAGAAGAACCAGGTAGCGAAGATGCAGGTGAGGTAGAAGGCGAGGAACCCGTAGAGCGCACCGGAGGCGCCACCCGTGATCGCGATGGAAGACCCGAAGCTCTTGGGAATGAAGAAGGCACCGTAGGCGGCGATCGCCGACGTGAAGCCGATGATGGCGGCCGATTCCTTGTCGGATTGCACGCGCCGCGCGTCGGCCGAGGCGCTGGGCATCAGCCGGTCCATGTCCTTGCGCATGATCGCGGGGATCATCTGAAAGGTCGATGCATTGCCCACGCCGCTGGCGAAGAAGAGCAGCAGGAACATGGCGAAGAAGCCCGCGAAGTTCTTCTCGCCGAGAAAGTGCACGACACCCAGGGCGCCCAGCGCCATGACGACGAACACCCAGAAGGTGACGCGGCCGCCGCCCCATCGATCGGCGACCCAGCCGGTCAGCGAGCGCGACAGCGCACCGACGAGCGGGCCGAGGAACGCGTATTGCAGGGCGTTGATTTCCGGGAACTGCGTCTTGGCGAGCAGCGGAAAGCCCGCGGAGTAGCCGATGAAGGACCCGAAGGTGCCGGTGTAGAGCCAGCACATGATCCAGTTGTGACGGCGCCGGAAGATCACCGACTGCTCGGCGAACGACGCCCTGGCCGAGGCGATGTCGTTCATTCCAAACCATGCGGCGAAGGCGGACGCGGCAATGAACGGCACCCACACGAAGCCGGCATTCTGCAGCCACAGCTCGGTCGTGCCGCTGCCGTCCCCGGCGGCCTGGGGAGCACCGCCCAGCCAGCCGAAGACGCCGCTCGTGACGATGACCGGGACGACGAACTGAACGACGCTGACGCCCAGATTGCCGAGACCGGCATTCAGCGCGAGCGCGTTGCCCTTCTCAGCCTTGGGAAAGAAGAAGGAGATGTTGGACATCGAGGAGGCGAAGTTGCCGCCGCCGAAGCCGCAAAGCAGCGCCAGAGCCAGGAAGATCCAGTAGGGCGTGGTGGGATTCTGGACGGCATAGCCGATACCCACGGCCGGGATCATCAGCGACCAGGTTGCGAGCGTGGTCCACAGCCGGCCGCCGAAGATGGGTACGACGAAGGAATAGAAGATGCGCAGGGTCGCGCCCGAGACGCCGGGCAGCGCCGCCAGCCAGAAGAGTTGATCGGTGGTGTACCGGAAGCCGATCGCGGGGAGCTTGGCCACGACGACCGACCAGACCATCCACACGGCGAAGGACAGCAGCAGGGCGGGGATCGAGATCGCGAGATTGCGTCGTGCGATCCTGCGGCCGCTCTGCTCCCAGAATGCCGGATCCTCCGGCCGCCAGTCCTGCAGCGTCTTCCCGGACAGCCGGCCGACATGCTCGGGCCCGTGGATCTCCTGCATCTCGGGCAGTTCGGGCAGCTTGTCGAGCGCCTCGCCGACGGCCTGCCGCTCCATGGCGCGGATCGCGAAATGCATCCAGGCGAGAGAGCCGGCGGCGACAAGGAACAGCAGCATGAAGCAGCTGGTCCACACGCCGGTCAGGTCGTTCAGTACGCCGAAGAGGATGGGCAGCACGAAGCCGCCGAGGCCGCCGACCAGGCCGACGACACCGCCGACCGCTCCGACATGGTTGGGGTAATAGACCGGGATGTGCTTGTACACCGCGGCCTTGCCCAGGCTCATGAAGAAGCCGAGCACGAAGATCGAGACCGTGAAGGGTACCAGCCCCATCTCCATGGTGAAGGAGATCGGACCCTGGATACCCTTCACGATGTACTCGGTCGGCGGATAGGCAAGTACGAAGCAGGCGGCGACTGACACCGCGAACGTCCAGTACATCACGCGCCGCGCACCATGCCTGTCGCTCAGGACGCCGCCATAGATGCGGAACAGGCTTGCCGGCACCGAATAGGCGGCGGCGAGCATACCGGCGGTGGTGATGCTCACGCCGTAGACGCCGATCAGGTAGCGCGGCAGCCACAGCGCCAGGGCGACGTAGCCGCCGAAGACGAAGAAATAGTAGAGGGAGAAGCGCCATACCTGAAGGTTCTTGAGGGGCGCCAGCATCGCCGCCATCGGCTCTGGCCGAGCGCCGGTCCGGCGTCGCTCTTCGAGCAGGGGATCGTCCTTGGTGGTGAACCAGAACACGATCGCCATGACGACCAATGCCACCGCCCAGATGTCGGCGACCGTCTTCCAGCCATAAGCCACCATCACGAACGGCGCGACAAACTTGGTGATCGAGGCACCGACATTGCCCGCGCCGAACACGCCGAGCGCGGTGCCCTGGCTTTCCTTGCCGTACCAACGCGAGACATAGGCCACGCCGACCGCAAACGAGCCGCCAGCGATGCCCACTCCCAAGGCGGCCAGCAGGAAGGTCTGGTAGTCGTAGGCGAAGGTCAGAAGCCAGGTGGCGACCGCCGCGGCCAGCATGACAATGGTGAAAACGAGGCGACCGCCATACTGGTCGGTCCAAACTCCGAGAAGCAGTCGGATGACGGCACCCGTCAGGATCGGTGTGCCGACGAGGAGACCGAACTGGGTGTCGTTGAGACCGAGATCCGTCTTTATCTGGACCCCGATGATCGAGAAGATCGTCCACACCGCGAAGCACACCGTGAAGGCCAGTGTGCTCATCCCGAGCATCGTCGTGCGCTCGCTCCTGATTGCTTGCTGTGATCCCGGTTGCTCGATCATGGCTGGCGTTCCTCGCAATGCGGGCACCATAGGAAGCGTGCTTCCTGCTGCCGGTTGACCTGGATCAAGGAGCGCGCGGCAAACCTGCTTCTTTGTCCAATCGGTTATCCAATGCGAATATTGCGCTTCTCATTTGGTAACGTTCGGCGTTGCGAATAACCGGGATCGTCACCAAATGCGCCCAACAGATCTGCCCCTCATCCGCCGTTCACGACTTTTCGCTCAGGTCCCGGAAGTGGAACTGTCGGCCATGTTGGCGACATGCTTCGTACAGACGCTATCGAAGGGCACGGCGCCTTGCCGGCAGGGGGAGAAACCGGAGTTTCTGCAAGTCGTTCTGTCCGGCCGCGTCGGGTTGTTCGCAGATGGACCGCGCGAGGAAGTGCTGATCGAGTTCATGGGGCCCAGCGACAGCTTCGTGCTGCCCGCCGTCATGCTTGACGCGCCCCATCTCGTCACCGCCCGGTTACTGGACGAAAGCCGCATCTTGTTCTGGCCGGCAGCGGCGTTTCGAGAGCGTGTCAAAGCCCACGGAGCGTTGTCCTATGGAGCGGCGCTGCAGCTTTCCAGCTACTGGCGGACGTTGATCGGCCAGATCAAGGATCTCAAGCTGCTATCGGCCGTCGAAAGGCTGTCCGCCTTTCTGCTCGCGCTGGCTCCGCGGGACACCGGACCGGTAACGGTAGTCCTGCCGGGGGCGCGAGCCCTTGTCGCCGGCAGACTGGGCGTAACGCCGCAAAGCCTGTCCCGGGCGTTTGCCGCGCTACGCCCGCTCGGCGTCACGGGAAGCGGGCGCGAGGTTTCGATCGTCGATCCGGGACGACTGCGTAAAATTGGTGCGACCTCGGTCTTCTCCATCGGCGCGCCGCTTGATTAGCGCCGCCGGGCGAACCGGTTTTCCGTAAGGCCCCGCATGACAGGGCCCACTCAAGATCAATCCTTGGCGGTCGGGTCGTAGCCGTAGTCGAAGGTCAGTTCCTCGCCGCTGGCGAGCCGGCGAAGGGACCAGGCCTCGACCATCCAGCGGTCGTGAACCTGCAGCATCCGCCATTCACAGTTCGGCTCCGGATCGTGATTGATCAGCGAGATGTGACCGATGGCGACCAGACCGCGTTGGGAAGAGAGAGGATGGTCGAAGTAATTGCCGTTCAGGACCGTCTCGGTGACGTGCTTGATGTCCCGCCTGGGCAACTCCCAGGTGAAGCAGTCATCGATCTTGGTTCCCGGATCGATGATGGAGCAAGCGGTGAGCCCGAGGCCCCGACCCGGTATCACCGTGACCTGATACGGTCGCACGGTCAGGGGGATGGCAACGCGTTTGGCCTTGCCGGCGCGTTTGGCCGGCGCGCGCGTCCGCTCTGCCAGATGCCGCCCTTTGACGGGCACCTCCAGGCCGGACTCTGCGCAGGCACGCTCGATCCCGGACCGGAGTTCGTTACCGTCGTACTGGAAGGCAGGCTTGGGCTTCAATCTTGGATGAGCGGCTTCTGAAGCTCGATGTACTCGCAATGGGCCTACTTCTTCCCGGGCATATGAGGAGTTGGTAATATCCAATCACCCCCTGACCTATCAAGTGTTCGAAGCACTCCGGACGCTGAATCTCCGTCTGAATGCCCCCTGCCCTGACCGTTCATTGAAGCCTCGTGTCGAATGCGAACACCGTTCTCCTGTGTGACCCGCAGCGAATCGGGGCTGGGCCGCACGACCGGGCGAATGCAATAGTCCGGCCATGACGAACGAGCGCAAGGGCCCCTGGACCGTTCTTTCCAAAAAGGACGTCTACGAGAATCCGTGGATCCGGCTGACCCATCACGAGGTGCTGACGCCGGCGCAGACGCCCGGCATCTACGGATTGATCCATTACAAGAACCTGGCCATCGGCGTCGTGCCGATCGATTCCGAGGGACATACCTATCTGGTCGGCCAGTATCGCTTTCCCCTGGAGGCCTATAGCTGGGAGATCCCCGAGGGAGGCGGCGCTCCCGGTGTCGACCCGCTCCAGTCTGCCGCCCGCGAGCTTCGCGAGGAGACGGGCCTCAGCGCCCGTCACTGGCGGAAGATCCTGGAGTGCGATCTCTCCAACTCGGTGTCCGACGAGCGCGCCGTGGCCTATGTCGCCTGGGGCCTCACGCAGGGAGAGGCGGAACCTGAAGCCACCGAAGACCTGACGGTGAAACGCGTGCCGCTGGCCGAAGCCTTCCGCATGGTTTCGGCCGGGGAAATCCGCGATGCGCTGAGCGTCCTGTCCCTGCAGGCCGTCGAGCTGCTTCAACTGCAGGGCAAGCTGGATCCCGGTGGACCACGAGACGGTTGATCGCGATGCGGCGCCTCGAATAATGGCGCATCAACAAAGGAAACGGAAATGCCCGCGTCGTACGAAACCCACCGCAAGCAGCTCGAACTGATCCTGGAGGCCTGGGGCATGCCCAAGGCGACGGCGGCCGGTACCGCCGAGATCATGGCCTGGGCCGACCTGCACGGCATCGACACGCACGGCATCTCGATGGTGCCGCCCTATGACGAACGGCGCCTGGGCAACAAGCTCGACCTGCGCGCCGAGCCGAAGATCGTGAAGGAGACGCCGGTGTCGGTGCTGGTCGACGGCGCCGGCGGCCTCGGCCATCCCGCCGGACGGCGCGCCATGGAGATCGCCATCGAGAAGGCGAAGAAGACCGGCATCGGCGTGGCGGCGGTGCGCAACTCCGGCCATTTCGGCGCCTGCGGCTTCTACGTACTGCAGGCCGTCGACGCGGGCTTCATCGGCATGGCGACGACCTCGGCCAGCGGCATCAACATGGCGCCGACCAACGGCGCGCAGGCCCGCCTCGGCACCGATCCCATCGCCTTCGCCGCACCTGGCAAGCCGGGCGAGCCGTTCCTGCTCGACATGGCGACCACCACAGTGGCTGCCGGCAAGATCCGCAACAAGGCGAACGAGGGTCTGCAGACGCCGCCGGGCTGGCTGGTGACCAAGGACGGCCTGCCCAGCACCGACCCGCACGAGGTGAGCAAGGGCGGCTTCATGACGCCGCTCGGCGGCACGCCCGAGGGCAGCAGCCACAAGGGCTACGGGCTCGGCGCCATGGTCAACATCCTGAGTTCGGCCCTGTCGGGCGGCGCGATGGTGACGGACCCGACGCGCAACACGCGGCCCGGCCCGATCGACATCGGCCACTTCTTCCTCGCGATGGATCCCGGCATGTTCCGCGACACCGCCGACTTCCAGGCCGATGTCGCTTCCTTCTGCGACACGCTGCGCGCGACCCGGCCGGCCGATCCGGCGAAGCCGGTGCAGGTCGCCGGCGATCCCGAACGCCGCATCGCCGCCGCGCGCATGAAGACCGGCATTCCCGTCGGCCCCAACCTGCTCGCCAAGGTCAAGGAGATCGCACTGGCTTCGGGCGCCGACTGGATCATGGAGGGCTGACGGCCTTGTGGCGGCCGTCTCCGGCGAGGCTGCTGCCTGCCAATCCCGCGCTCTACGATGGGCCGATGATTTCCTTCTGGGTGGCCATCGCCTGGCTGGTCGCCATCACGGTACGCTCCTGCATCCATCTGCTGGCACCCGACGGCGGCGCGCAGTCGATCGCCACGATCGACGTCACGACCGGGGCCGGCGGCTCCAATATCGTGGCGATCTTCGGCCAGTGGGGCGCGATCCAGCTCCTGCTCGCCCTGCTGCTCTGGGTGCTGCTGCTGCGCTGGCGTGGAACGGTGCCACTGGTGCTGCTGGTCTTCACGCTGGAGCCGGTACTCCGCGGGTTGGCGGGACACCTCAAGCCGGTGACGACGATGGGCACCGCGCCGGGGGCCGAGATCAACTGGCTGGTGCTGCCGGTTATGGCGTTCTTTTTCTATCTGTCGCTCTGCCCGAAACGTCGCTGACGTCGGCTACGCGGACGCCGCCTCGCCGATCGCCTTCGCGCCGAGCAAGGCCTCGATATCGGCCTCGCTGTAGCCGACTTCCACGAGGATCTCGCGCGTATGCTCGCCGAGCCGGGGCGGCAGGCGGCGAATGGCGGCCGGGCTTTCGGAGAAGCGCGCCGGCGGGCGGGCCTGCTGGATCGTGCCTTCCGTTGGATGCTCCAGCTTCTGGAACAGGCCGACGGCCTTCAGATGGGGCTGCTCGCCGACTTCCGTCATCTTGGCGAACGAGGCATGGGGAACGTCGATCTTGAGCAGCAGCGCTTCCCATTCCGCGGTGGTCCGCTCGAGGGCGATCTTGTTCATGCGCGCGTAGATCGCGTCGATGTTGGCCGCCCGCTTGATCGGGTCGCGCACGGAGAATTCCTCGATGCACTCGGGATGGCCGACCGTCTCGAAGAAGGTGCACCAGTTCTCGCCGGAATAGGGAAGCATCGTGAGCCAGCCATCCTTGGTCTTCACCGGACGGCGTTCCTTCACCCTCTTGTATCCCGAGGGTCCGATCGGCGGCACGAAGGCGTGGCCGCCCAGCATCTCGATGCTGTTGAAGGCCGCAACGGTCTCCAGCATCGGCACTTCCACGAGCTGGCCCTTGCCCGTGCGCTCCCGATAGACCAGCGCGGCGGCCACGGCGCCGGCGAGCGCCAGTCCGCAGAGCTTGTCGCCGACGAGGCTCGGCACGAAGGCCGGCTCGTCGTCCGTGCCGATCGCCGAGGCGAGGCCGGAGGCCGCCTGCACGATCTCGTCGAACGCCGGCCGCTTGGCCCACGGCCCGTCCTGGCCGAAGCCCGTGGCGGCCGCGTAGATGATCCTGGGGTTGAGCGCCTTGCAGGCCTCGTATCCGAAGCCGAGCCTCTCCAGCGCGGCGGGACGGATGTTCGTCACGAGCGCATCCGCCCTGGCGATGAGACGTCGAAGCACCTCGACGCCGCCGGGAGTCTTGAGATCGACCGCCACGCTGCGCTTGTTGCGGTTGGCGGCCATGAACTGCCCGCTCATGCCGCGGTTCCGGAACTGGCCGGTGTAGCGCCATTGGTCGCCGGTAAGCCCCTCGACCTTGATGAGATCGGCGCCCCAGTCGCCCAGCGTCTGCGCGCCGAAGGGCCCGAAGAGTACGGTCGTGAGGTCCAGAATACGAATGCCGGCGAGCGGTCCGGTAGCCTCGGTCATGGCAAATCCCGCGAATGGTCGGTGCGACGTCTCAGATAGACAAGCGCAGGGCGCAACGAAAGTGCGCCCAACCGATCATCGAAATGCAACAACGGCAGAGGTCGCTTTGCCGCACGGAGCGGGTGTCTCGAAGAAAGCAAAGGATCCCTCACTGCGTTCGGGATGACACTGCTTTTTCACGGGCACGCCTGCGCCAATTTCAACACTCGTGTCATCCCGAACGCAGTGAGGGATTCTTGCCTAGTGACCCGCTCACACCGGGTTCGTCGGACCCGAGGTCAGGCGCCGCATGTGCCGCCGCATGCCGTGATAGTCATTGATGGCATTGTGCATCGTGCGCCGGTTGTCCCAGACCGTGAGCGTGCCGGGCTTCCAGTGGACGCGGCAGGTAAATTCGGGCCGCGTCGCATGCGCCTGCAGCCAGTCGATCATCGGCTTGCTCTCCTCGGGAGTCATGCCCTCGAAGGCGATGGTGTGGCCGATGCTGCAGTAGATCGCCTTCTGGCCGGTCTCCTCGACCGTGCGCACGATCGGATGCACCGCCTCGAAGGAATCGGCGTCCTCGGTGCCGGTGATCTTCATGCCGCCGACCACCGAATGGTGCGCCTTGCGGCCGCCGAGATGCTTGAGGCCGGCGCTGTTCACGCCCTTGAGCGAGCCCAGCATCTCCTTCATGCGATCCGACAGGCTCTCGTAGGCCGCGACCATGTCGCAATAGAGCGTGTCGCCGCCCCGCTCCGGCGTCTCCAGCGCATAGAGCAGCGTCGCGAGCGGCGGGGTCTTCATGTAGGTCGTGTCGGAATGCCAGCCGCCGCCGAAATTGCGCTTCTCGGACGGCTCCTTGACGATGTCGAACAGGAACGGGAAGTCGTCCATGCCCTTTACGAAGGGATAGTGGTTGGGCTCGCCGAAGCGCGCGCCGACATCCATCAGGTCCTGCGGCGACAGTTCCTGGTCGCGGATCGCGATCACCTTGTAGTCGAGGAACGCCTGGTGGACCTGAGCCCAGTCGTGATTGTCCATGGAGCGCAGGTCGACACCGGTCACCTCCGCGCCCAGCGAGCCGGCGATCGGCGTCACGGTGATGCTGTTGCGGGTCATGGCGGCTCCTGATGTTCGCGGCTTTGGCTCGGGACGATTAAAGACCCGCCTGCCCGGCACGACAATGGCTTCTGCGCGACCTCAGCTCTTGAAACCGAGATCGCGGGCAATGATGTTCTTCTGGACCTCGCTGGTCCCCTCGCCGATCACATAGACCAGTGCGTCGCGATGGATGCGGCCCACCGGATACTCGCGCATGATTCCGGCGCCGCCGTGAATGCGGATCGCCTGTTCGCTCACCGAAACCGCCGTCTCGCTCGCGATGAGCTTCACGCGCGCCGCGGTCGCTGAGTCCAGCGTGTTCTGGTCGACCCGCCAGGCGCCGTAATAGACGAGCCAGCGGGCCGCCTCGATCTGCGCCGACATCTCGGCAAGCTTGTGCGCGATGGCCTGGTAGTCGCCGATGCGCTTGCCCGCGACCAAGCGCTCCCGCGCGTAGGCCGTAGCGGCGTCGAAGGCCGCGCGCGCCATCCCGAGCGCGTTGGCCGCGACCCCGACCCGGTTCTCACTGAGAGAATCGAGGATCACGGGATAGGTGCCGAGGCGCTCTCCCAGGACACAGTCATCGGGGACGAACACGTCCTCGATATGGATCAGGCCAGTCTCGGACGCCCGAATGCCTTCCTTTTTGAGCTTGGAGATCTCCATGCCGGCGGCCGGCAGTTCCACGATGAAAAGGCTGATCGCGTCACCCCGGAGTTCGGGCGAGGTGCGGGCCGCCACCAGCAGGAAATCGGCGATGGGCGCATTGGTGATGTAGAGCTTGCTGCCGCTCAGCTTCCAGCCGCCCGCGACGCGATCCGCGCGCGTCTTCAGCCCGCGGATGTTGGAACCGCCATCGGGTTCGCTGAGGGCGAAGCCTGCGATCTTCCGTCCGGCGACGGCCGGGCGGAAGAAGCGCTCGCGCTGCGTGGGCGTGCCGGCCTTCCAGATGGGCCAGATCCCGAGATGGCTGTGCGCCGACCAGCTCGAGGCAAAGCCCTGGCTCATGTAGCTCAGCTCCTCGCGGACGATGCAGTCGCTGACCTTGTCCAGCCCGCTGCCGCCGTCGCTCTCCGGATACCGGACTCCGAGAAGGCCGAGCTCTCCCCAGCGCGCGAACACCTCACGCGGCAGGGTCTCGTTCTCCTCTGCCGCCACGACCAGTCCGCGATGCTCCGCCTCGCACAGGCGGCGCACCGTGTCGCGCACCGCGACGTGCTGCTCCGAAAAGGAGAAATCCATGACGTCCGCTATCCTTCACTCGAGCTTGAGGTTCAGATCCTTCACCATCGTCGTCCAGACCTGGAGCTGGTCCTTCTGATAGGCGACGACCTGCTGCCGGGTCGACGGCGTGGGTACCAGCGCGCTGTCGAGAAGCCTGGTCCTGATCGCGTCGTTCTCGAGGACCTTCACGAATTCCCTATTGAGCCGGTCCTGGATCGCGTCGGGCGTTCCGGCCGGTGCGACGAGGGCCCACCAGCCGTCCATGACCGGCGGCGTGGCGAGGCCGCTTTCGGCGAAGGTCGGCACGTCGGGCAGCAGCAGGTAGCGCTTTGCCGCCGGCACGCCGACCGGGCGGACCTTGCCGGCGCGGATCATGGCGAGCGATGCGGGCACATCCGCCACCATGATCTGCACATGCCCGCTGATCAGGTCGGCGAGAGCCGGCGGAGTCGACTTGTAGGGAACGTGCGTCATGTCGAGCTTGTGCGCGTTCTTGAAGTAGCCGCCGTAGGCGATCCCGCCGGTGTTGCCGCTCGCGTAGTTGTACTTGCCCGGATTGGCCTTGATGAGCGCAACCAGTTCGCCTGCCGTCTTCGCGGGGACGTCGTTGTTGACCAGCAGGACGTAGTTCACCGACGCGACCAACGTGATGTAGGTCAGGTCCTTGACCGGATCGTAGCGCACGCCGCTGGTGAGGCCGCCCGGACTGGCGGCGAGGCCCGAGTTGGTCAGGAGCCCGAGCGTGTATCCGTCCGGCGGCGATTGCACGACCAGCTCGGTGCCGAGCGTCGTGTTGTTGCCGGGCTTGTTCTCGATGAGGATCGGCTGGCCCAGCGCCTGGGTCAGGGGCTCGGCGAGGATGCGCGCGAGAATGTCGCTGCCGGATCCGGGACCGAACGGAACGATCAGCCGGATCGGCTTGCTTGGATAGGGCTGCGCGGACGCGCCTCCCACCTGCAGAACAGCCACTGCCGCAGCCAATACGGCAAACCAGCGAAAGATCATCATGATTTTTTCCTCCCGATCGTTTTCGTGTTTCTTGCTTTCCTTGTAGCACCGCAGCGGCAGCCTGGCGCTGCCCGACCTACGTGAACCTGTACTGCCTCTGGAAGAATGCCGAGTGCACGCCGCCGGCGGGCGGCCGGGCCGCAATGTGCTGCGTGACGTGAGCGTCCCTGGACCCGTTGCCCGCTACCATGAGCATGACGTGATCCACGGGAATGGTGCCCAGGACCTGCTTCTGCAGCAGTTCCTCGAAGATGGCCTCCGGCTCGCCCTCCGGAACGGAAGTCCAGTAGCGCAGCGCATTCAGCATGCTCCTGGTGCGGGGATCGTAGGCTTCGACGTCGCCGGCAACGTAGTGCGTTCCGAGGGTGCCGATCCGGGCAATGCAGATGGGTTCGCCGGCGGCCGACGGATCCTCCGCGCTGTGATCGGTGTGCAGCCCATGCGGCTGGGGCACGGTGAATTTTCCGAAGGCGTAGTGGCCTTTGCGGTATCGCGCCGACGGGAACAGGACCTCAATCATGCGGTCGACGTCGTCGTTGTAGAGTCGTGCGTAGTCGGCCAATCGTTCGGCAGGACCGTTCACAGGCCTTTCCGCGAGCCATAGGTCATCGACATATTCCGTGGTGACGCCGTCGAAGCGGCGCGCCTGTCGGGCGATGTCGTCGGCCGCTTCCCTGGCAAAGCGCGCGAGCGGGATGGGCACTCGCGTCTGCGCCTCGCGATCGCTGAAATTCGAATGCAGCCGGTCGATCACGGACCACTGGTCACGGGAGAACCGGAGAGGCTCCAGGACCCCGAGCGTAGGCCCCAGGGCGGCCCACGCCTCGTGGAGCATTTTCATGCCCGGGCGACGGTCAGACGATCAGGAAATCGGAAGCGACCAGCACCGGCGCGCCCGTGAGCGTCGCGAACTGGGATGCACCGCCAGCCGCGGCGCCATTGATGTCGAAGAACAACGCCCCGGTCGTCGGTCTATAGACGATTTGCGGGCCGGCGCCCGTGGCCGCTCCGATCGCGAACTGCGCAGGATCCAGCTCCCCGAGCGACAGACCGGTGAAGTAGTCGGTCTGGTTGATCTCGATCGTGTCGGCGCCGGAGACAAAGTCAGCAATCACGTCCCGATTGGTGTTGCCACCGTGCGGCGAATCGAAGACGAACGTGTCGTTGCCCGCGCCTCCGGCAAGCTGATCGGTATTGGCGCCGCCGTTCAAGCGGTCGGCACCGTCTCCGCCCTGGAGCGTGTCGCGGCCGCTGCCGGCCAACAGGACATCGTCTCCATCACCGCCTCTCAGCGTGTCGTTGAAGCCGGACCCGAACAGCACGTCGTCGTTCACCGATCCGGTGATGCTGATCCTCGACGTCAGACCGGCGTCGCGGATCTCGACGGAGTTCTGGCCGCTGACCCCGGCGGTGAAATCAAGCGTCCCGCCCGCGTCGCGAAGGGAAATGGAGATCCGCGTGTCCGGGGCAGCCTGGCCGGCCGTGTACGCTACGAACGACGCAAACTGCGCGACCGACCCGCTGACGAAGCCATAGTAGGTATCGAGCGTCTCGACATGGCTGAGCTCGAACTGACCCAGATCCGCTGAAGAGACGGTGTCGTTGCCGTCGCCTCCATTCACTCTCCCCGTGCTCGTGCTGGAGCCGTCGAGCCTGATCGTATCGTTGCCATTGCCGCCGTAGATGATGGCGCTCGCACCGTTGGTCGTTATCGTGTCGTTGCCATCCCGGCCATTGAGCAGGTCGTTGCCGGTACCGCCGTTCAGCTCGTCATCGCCGACGCTGCCGAAAAGCTGATTGTCCAGGTCGTTGCCGCTGAGCGTGCGCCCCGTCGATCCATAGACCCACAAGGTCTCGACTTCCTGGCCGGCTGCCAGATTGAAATTCACGGAGCTGTAGAGGACATCGATGCCACCACCGGCAGCTTCCACGACCAAATCGCCGGTATCGTCGACATAGTAGATGTCGTCGCCCGATCCACCGATCATCGTGTCGGGTCCGGCACCGCCCTTCAGCGTGTCGTTGCCGCCTTCGCCCTCGAGCGTATCGTTGCCGACGCCACCGATGATCTCGTTGTCGAACTCGTTGCCTGTCAGTTCGAGGCCGATCGCTGCGAAGGCGCGCAGATACTCGATCTCCTCGCCCGCTCCCAACTGGTAGCTGGCACTGGCGTAGACCGTATCGGTTCCACCGCCAGGCGCTTCCACGACTTCATCTTCCGCCTGGTCGACGAAGTAGATGTCGTTGCCGAGGCCTCCGATCAGCGTGTCGATGTCGGTGAAGCTCTTCAGGCGATCATCGCCGTTTGTTCCAGTCTTGATCATGCGAAAAGATTACCACGATTCGAAGGGGGTGTACCGCCCTCACGAAAAAGAGAGGGCCACAAGGGCCCTCTCTTGCTTTTGGATGGTCGGAGTTGCCTACCAGAAGCGCGTCGAGCCGAGGAACGAAACCGACGTCCGCTCGTCGCGGTGGCGGGCGCCGAGGGAGGCGCCGGCACACGCGGCCGCACAACCGATCGCCAAGGTCGCCGCGGCCAGGAAAGCGGCGATGATCGCGGTCTTGCGGGCGGCTTCCGCGGCATCCCGGGCTTTCTGCTCGGCGGCCTTCAGGTCGGCATAGGTCTCGTCGACCCGCTTCTCGGCGTCGGCCTGGGGCATGCCGGTCTGCTCGGAAACGATCCGCGCCAGGTAGGTGCGGTCACGGGCGTCGAGCTGCGGGTTCGTAAGCCCTGCCGCAAAGACGCGGGCGATCGGCGCCTCGAGATCGGCGCGCGAACGCGTCGTGACCGGGTTCGCACGGACGGCGGCAACGCCGGCCGTGGCATCCGTGCCAGCCGCCGCCGGAGCCGGGGCGGCAGGAGCCGGAGTGCCGGCGGGCGCCGGCGCCAGCAGCCGGTCGATCGCGTAGTCGGTCGGGCGAAGCGAAAGCTGACCCAGGGCCGGATTGGACGCAGCACCGGCTGTGCCCGCTGCGGCAATGGCCGTGGTCGCCTTGCCGGCCGCCGATACGACCGCGCCGACCCCGGACGCGGCCAGCGCGGCGCCCAGCAGCACGCCCAGAGACCAGACGCCAAAACCATGGGCGCCGTCTCGGAAATGCATCTCCACCTCGTCGGTGGTGCGCCACGGGGTCCGCATACGGCCCGCGATGTAACCGCCGGACGCAAAGCTCGCGACCATGACGAGGGCGAGATAGACCGCAGCCACGATGGCCGCACCCTTCGCCGAGATGCCCGCATAGGGGTATGGCGACACCACGCTCAGCCCCAGTGCGGAACCGAAGGCCAGCAGGACGATGGACATCGCCGCGGCACCGAGGGCGCCGAGAATGACGGGTCCCCAATCAAGGTAGCGAAGGGGGGCGTTATCGACGGGAATCGCTGCGGGAACCGCAGCTGTGGTGGCGATGGCCATGAGCCGTGCTCCTACCGAAGTCCGAGAAAGGACAGGACGAACATGACCACGACGACCAGACCGACCAGGTAGATGATGCCATTCATGAATTATCTCCTCAGTTGAGGAGCGGAACGCCCATCCTGCGCGCAAGTTCCACACGCGCCACCGATGTAATTGGCGATGGAGCGTACGGCACCAGTCTCGGCGCCCCGATGTTCCGCCTCGCGAGGGACTTCACATAGCCGGGGCCGGGGGCCAGTGGTTAAAGTACGGCACAAAACCGAATGGATACGGGATGAAAAAAGACAGCAGCACCTTCTGGAAGAAGTCGCGTGTGGAACTTCGGGCCGCCGGCTTCGAGCCCGACAAGACCGCGCAGACCAGCGCCGTCGTCACGATCGCCAGCGCCTACACCAACGCCCATCGCTGCAACAACCGGGTTCGCACCATCGGCGACCTGCTGGTCGAGCTGCTGGCCGAGCGCGGCGGAAGCGGGCTGATCGTCGGTGCGCCTGCCGTGTCCGATGCACTGACCCAGGGGACGCCCACCGCCGGCTACAGCCTCGTGTCGCGCGATGTCGTGGCCGACTGCTTCGAGATCGGCCATTACGCCCATCACGGCGATGCGATGATCGTCATCTCGGGTTGCGACAAGACCGGCGCCGCCGCGCTGATGCCGCTCGCCCGCACAAATGCGTTCGGGCTCGTCCTCTATCCCGGCACCAGCTCGCCCGGCCGCGTCTCGTTCGGGGCGTGGGCCTCGAAGGGCAACAACCTCACCATCATGGACTATGTCGAGGGCCGCGCCGCCAACGAGGCGGGTCGTATCTCGGGCGAAGAGCTGCTCGAACTCGAAAGCAACGTCATGCCCGGCAGCGGCACCTGCGGCGCGATGTTCACCGCCAACACGATGAGCACCATCGCCGAGGCGATGGGCATGATGCTGCCGCGCGGCGCCTCGCATCCGGCCGATTACAAGGCCGGCAGCGACATCCATGCCGACGTGCGCGCCCAAGCGAAGGCGTCGGTCGACGCGCTCTATGCGCTGATGGCGGCCGGCATCCGCCCGCGCGACATCATGACGGAGAAGGCCTTCGAAAACGCCATCACGACGGTCTATGCGATGGGCGGCTCGACCAACATGTATCTTCACCTGCTGGCGGTCGCGCGCGAGGCGCAGGTGCCGATCAACATCGAGCGCATCCAGCAGGTCGGCGAACGCGTGCCGCTGATCTGCAACCTGCAGCCGCACGGGCCCTACGCGATGGTGAGCCTGCACGAGATCGGTGGCGTGCCGGTCGTGATGAAGGAGCTGCTGCGCCACGGTTTCCTGCACGGCGACGTCATGACCGTCACCGGCAAGATGCTGGCGGAAAATCTCGCCTCGGTCCCGACTCTCGAAGAGCTGGGAAAGCAGGACATCGTCGTTCCCGTGTCGAAGCCCTCGGCGCCCGCGAACAACCATATCAGCGTCCTGAAGGGCAACCTCGCACCCGAAAGCTGCCTGCTGAAGCTTAGCGGCAAGACCCTGGAGAAGGGCGAGTTTCGCGGCACCGCGCGCGTGTTCGAATCCGAGGCCGACACGATGAAAGCCATTCGCGCCGGAGAGATCGTTCCCGGCAACGTCGTCGTGGTGCGCAATGTCGGCCCCGTGGGCGGTCCGGGCATGCCCGAAATGGTGATGCTCACCATCCAGCTGCAGGGGCGCGGCCTCGGTGAGGACGTCGCCCTGATCACCGACGGCCGCTTCTCGGGCGTCAGCCACGGCATCCTGATCGGCCACATCTCACCGGAAGCGGCGCGCGGCGGTCCGATCGCGGCAGTGCGCGACGGCGACACGATCGTCATCGATCCCGTCGCCCGCACCCTGAATCTCGAAATCTCCGACGAAGAGCTGGCCCGCCGCATGGCCGACTGGCGCCCGCCCGACGCCGCCGACCGTCCGCGCCCCGGCTCCGTGCACGACAAGTACACCAAGCTGGTCTCGTCCGCGCATTACGGCTGCGTGGTCTAAAAAAGCACTGTCATCCTGAGCGGAGCGCAGCGCAGTCGAAGGACCTCTTTTCGTTTCAACGCACTGTGCGCCGGAAAAGAGGTCCTTCGACTACGCCGCCTTACGGGCGGCTTCGCTCAGGACGACGGAAGTTTTGCTAAGACGCCGCGGCGGCGAACTTCGCGCGGCTGCGCATGAGCGGCTGGATGCGCTGGCCGAATTGTTCGATGCCGATGATGAAGTCGTCGAAGGTCAGCATCACGCCGGCCAGCCCGTCGATCTCGGCCATCTCGTCGAGCAGGCGCGCGATCGTGGCGTAGGAGCCGATCAGGCGCGAGCCGTTGTTGGGCAGCGGCTCGCGGCGGCGGATGCGGCCGGCCGTCGAGTTGGCCGCCGCGAGCTTGTCGGAGGCCGCCTGGTCGGAGCGCCAGTCGATCGCGTCGAGGTCGACACCGGCCTTGTAGTGTTCCCACTTGGCCATCGCCGCTTCGTCGGTCTCGTCGGCGATGATCATGGTGAGAGCCAGCGCCTTCACGTCGCGACCGGCGGCGGCACAGGCGGACTTCAGCCGGCCAACCGCCTCGGCGCAGTCGCGCGGATCGTTGGCCTCGCCCTGGCCGCTGCAAAAATTATAGGTGCAGTGGCCGGCCGCGAACGTCATGCCGGCATCGCTGGTGCCCGCCGAGATCAGCTTGATCGGCCGCGACGGCAGCGGCGAGAGCCGGCAGTCGTTCATGGTGAAGTAACTGCCCTTGAAGTCGGAACGGCCGGTCTCCCACAGCTCCTTCATCACCGTCACGTACTCGGTGACCATCTCGTAGCGATGCTTGAAATGCTCCTCGCCCGGCCACAGGCCCATCTGGTCGTACTCGGCCTTCTGCCAGCCGGTGACCAGGTTCACGCCGAAGCGCCCCTTCGAGATGCTGTCGATCGTCACCGCCATGCGTGCGGTGATGGCCGGCGGCAGGGTCAGCACCGCGACCGTCGCGATCAGGTCGATGCGCGTCGTCACTGCCGCGAGGCCCGCCATCAGGGTGAAGGATTCGAGATTGTCGTCCCAATGCCGCGACTTGCCGCCGAAGCCGCGCAGCTTGATCATCGACATGGCGAAGTCGAAGCCGTAGCGCTCGGCGCGCTGCACGACCTCGCGGTTGAGGTCGAAGCTCGGCGTGTATTGCGGCGAGGTCGACGAGATCAGCCAGCCATTGTTCCCGATGGGAATGAACACGCCGATTTCCATGCGCACCTGCCTTTGATGCCCGACAGGCAGCAAGCGCCATGCCAGCGGGGCGCGGCGGGGCCGGGTCGAAACTTCCGCAAAATGGCACAGAATCTGCTGACTCGACCTGTATAGACAGGCTACAGGCTAGGCATGGAAACCGAACGGACAGTGCAGGAAGCGGACGACGCGGCGCGGTATCGACAGGACGGCGCCATCGTCCTGCGCGGCGTCTTCGACGCCTGGGTCGAGCCGCTGCGCGTCGGCATCGCTGCGCTGATGGCCGATCCCAGCCCGCTGGAACGGACGGTTCGCCCGGCCGACGGTTCGGCGCCCTTCTTCCAGGACCTCTGCAACTGGCAGCGCATCCCGGAGTTCGAGGCCTTCGTCCACAAGTCGCCGGCGGCCGAGATCGCCGCCCGCCTGATGGGCTCACGCACCGCCCGCTTCTTCCATGACCATGTGCTCGTGAAACAGCCCGGCGGCAGCACCGTGACGCCCTGGCACCAGGACCAGCCCTATTACTGCGTCGAGGGCCAGCAGAGCGTCAGCTTCTGGATCCCGCTCGATCCCGTCCCGCGCGACGTCGTGATGGAATGCATCAAGGGCTCGCACACCTGGGGCAAGGGCTTCCGGCCCATGCGCTTCGACGGCACCCGGCTCTACGCCAACGACGACTTCGAGGTGATGCCCGACATCGAGGCAATGCGTCCCACGCTCGACATCGCGGGCTGGGACATGCAGCCGGGCGATGCCATCGCCTTCAATTTCCGCACCGTTCACGGTGCGCCGGGCAACCACTCGCCGCGCGCGCGCCGCGTCTTCTCGGCGCGCTGGGTCGGCGACGACGCGGTGTTCGCCCAGCGGGCCGGCAGGACCTCGCCCCCCTTCCCCGATCTCGGGTTGCACGACGGCGATCCGCTCGATGTCCCGATATTCCCCGTCGTCTATCGTTCGTAACAGTCACCTCAAACGGAGCTCATCAATGGCCAAGTTCACAGCATTTGCCGCCGTCGTCGCGGCAGCCGCCGTCGCCGGCGGCGCCTCGATCGCCCAGGCGCAGGACACAAAGGTCGCCATCGGCATCTCCGGCTGGACCGGCTTCGCGCCGATTACGCTCGCCAAGGAAGCCGGCATCTACAAGGCCAACGGCCTCGACGTCACGATCAAGAAGATCCCGCAGAAGGACCGTCACCTCGCGATCGCCTCGGGCGACCTGCAGTGCGCCGCGACCACGGTCGAGACCTGGATCGTGTGGAACGCCAACGGCATCGCCACCACCCAGCTCTTCAAGATGGACCAGGGCATGGGCTCGGACGGCATCGTCGCACGCAACGACATCACCAAGGTCAGCGACCTCAAGGGCAAGACCGTCGCCGCCTCGGCGCCCGGCACCAACCCGCACTTCACCCTGGCCTGGATCCTGAAGAAGAACGGCATGTCGCTGAAGGACGTGAAGCTCGTGACGCTGGAGCCGGCGCCCGCCGCCAACGCCTTCGTTACCGGCAAGGACCTCGACGCTGCCGTCACCTACGAGCCCTATCTCAGCCTGGTGCGCGACAAGCCCGAAACCGGCAAGCTGATCGCCGATTCGCTGCAGTACCCGATGGTGTTCGACTCCTTCGGCTGCACGCCGAAGTTCATCAAGGAGAACCCGAAGGCCGTGAAGGCTCTCACCGAGAGCTACTTCCAGGCCCTCGAGATGATCGAGAAGGACAAGCAGAAGGCCTTCACGATCATGGGCGCCGACGTGAAGCAGACGGCCGAGCAGTTTGAGAAGTCGCAGTCCAAGATCAAGTGGGCCGACCGCGAAGCCAACAAGAAGTTCTTCAACGGCGAGATTCAGGCCTTCAACAAGGAAGCCGCCGAGCTGCTGCTCGAGATCGGCGTCATCAAGGCCAAGCCGGACAACATGGATACGTTGTTCGACACGACGTACATCAAGTAACGATCCGCCTCGCCCCGTCGTCGACGGGGTAAGCCGCCCATGGCCTCGAGGGCCTTGGCGCTCACGTAGCGAAGGAAGCACAGGATCCCTCGCTACGCTCGGGATGACACCGTTTTCGGAATCGGCGCACGGCGCCAGTTCCAGCAACAGTGTCATCCCGAACGAACTGAGGGATCCGTGGATCATATGGGATCGCCCCACCGTCACCCGGGGCAGAAGATTTTGAGTAGAGCCGCATGAAACTGCTGGTTCCCGTCAAGCGGGAGAATCGCATCGTCCTGGGTGTGGCGTTCTTCATCGCTTTTGTCGCGCTCTGGTCCCTGGTCACCTGGACCGGCGCCGTCCCGAAGCACTTCCTTGCCTCGCCGTGGCAAACGGTTGCTTCGGGGTGGGACCTCTTCGCCACCCAGGGATTCAGCAACGATGTCGGCATGACCATCTGGCGCGTCGTCGGCGGCTTCGTGCTCGCCGCCGTCATCGCCGTGCCGCTCGGCATCGCGATGGGCGTCTACAAGCCGATCGAAGCCTTCTTCGAGCCCTTCGTTTCCTTCGCCCGCTACCTGCCGGCCTCGGCCTTCATCCCGCTGCTGATCCTGTGGGTCGGCATCGGCGAGGCACAGAAGCTCACCGTCATCTTCATCGGCTGCTTCTTCCAGCTCACCCTGATGATCACCATGATCGTGAGCGCCACGCGCCGCGACCTGGTCGAGGCCGCCTATACGCTGGGCTGCAAGGATACCGGCGTGATCCGCCGCGTGGTTCTTCCCGGCGCCGCGCCCGACATCGCCGAGGCGCTGCGCCAGGTGCTGGGGCTGGGCTGGACCTACATCATCGTCGCCGAGCTGATCGGCGCCTCGTCGGGCATCGGTCACATGATCACCGACAGCCAGGCGCTGATGGCGACCGACCACATCATCGCGGGCATCGTGGTGATCGGCCTGGTCGGCCTGCTTTCCGACGTGGCGTTCAAGAAGGTGAACCAGCACCTCTTCTCGTGGAGTCTGCTGCGATGAGCCGGCTTTCGATCCGCGGGGTTTCGAAGATATTTCCCGGTCACCGGCGCAACATGCCACCGACGCAGGCTCTACTGCCGGTCGACCTCGAGGTGGGCGACAACGATTTCATCACCGTGCTGGGGCCCTCGGGCTGCGGCAAGTCCACACTGTTGAGGCTGGTCGCCGGGCTGGAGACGCCGACCACCGGCGAGATCCAGCTCGACGGCACGAACATCGTGGGCGCGGGCGCCGATCGCGGCGTGGTGTTCCAGAGCTACACGCTCTTTCCCTGGCTGAACGTCCGCCAGAACATCTGCTTCGGCCTGCGCGAAAAGGGCATGAAGCTCTCCGAGCAGCGCGAGATCAGCGACCGCTTCATCGCCCAGGTCGGCCTGCGCGGCTTCGAGGATCATTTCCCCAAGCAGCTTTCCGGCGGCATGCAGCAGCGGGTGGCGATCGCGCGTGCGCTGGCCAACGACCCCAAGATCCTGCTGCTCGACGAGCCGTTCGGCGCGCTCGACAACCAGACCCGCGTGCTGATGCAGGAGCTGCTGCTCGGCATCTGGGAGCAGGCGCAGAAGACGGTCATGTTCATCACCCACGACATCGACGAGGCCATCTTCATGGCCAGCCGCGTCGTCGTGTTCAGCGCCCGGCCCGGCCGCATCAAGACCGAGCTGGCCGTCGATTTACCCCACCCGCGACATTACACGGTCAAGACGACGCCCGAGTTCATGGCGCTGAAGGCCCGACTCACCGAGGAGATCCGGGTCGAAGCCATCGCCGCGGATCACTGAGGGACCGATGGCCTCGACCGCGCTCTATCAACAGGTCGGGGACTATATCGTCCGCCACATCCAGGACGGTACGTGGCCGCCCGGTCATCGGCTGCCCTCCGAACACGATCTGGTGGCGCGGTTCGGCATGTCACGCATGACGGTGAACCGTGCCCTGCGCGATCTCGCCCAGCAGGGGCGCATCGTGCGCGTGGCCGGTGTCGGCAGCTTCGTCGCCGAGGAAAAGCCGCAGTCGACCCTGCTGCATATCGCCAGCATTGCCCGGGAGGTTCGTGATCGCGGCCACGACTATCGCTGCGCCCTCATCGCCGCAGAGCGTATCGCGGCCGCCGCCGACGTCGCGGCCTGGCTCGACCTGCGTCCGGGACAGACTGTCTTCCATTCGGTGTGCCTTCACCTCGAAAACGAGGTGCCGGTCCAGTTCGAGGATCGCTACGTCAACCCGCAACACGCGCCGGATTTCCTTGCCCAGGACTTCAGTGAAGTGCCGCCGGGCGAGTACCTCGTGCAGAACGTGCCGTTCGACGAAATCGAGCATATCGTCGATGCCGTGCTGCCAACTGCCGAGCAGGCGCACCATCTGCAGATCGAGGCGTCCGAACCCTGCCTCATGCTGACGCGGCGCACGTGGACACGGACGGTGCCTGTCACGATGGTGCGCTGCCTGCATCCGTCTTCACGATACCGGCTGGGATGCCGCTTCGACGCGGTGGGAAATCAGCGGCTGGGCTGAACGGCGGTGGCCGCAAGTGCCGCCCACGAGCGCGAGGCCTGCTGCGCCCAGAGCGCCCGCTTCATCTCCGCTGCCAGCCGCTCGCGCGCGGCCTTGTCGGCGGCTTCGGCCAATTCTGCAGGAGGGAGAGGATCGCGGGGCATGCGAACCGAACGCCCGCGCCCGCCAAATAGTTGCAGAGTTCGGTCAACTCTTCCCGAGTTTCATACCCGGCGGCGGCACCGCCGCCTCCGGATCGACGGCGCGGATCACGTAGGCATGGGCTTCGGGCTCGTACTTCTCCCAGAGGCGGGCCAGTTCGGCGATCGGCCGGGCATGGTCGTCGGCGCGCAGGTCGACATAGGGAAAGGACTCCCGGTCGACCACGAGCAGGGCGGCCGAGGTCACCGGCTGGAACTCGCCGCCCGCGTCCTCGCCGGCCGCGAGCGCATCGAGCAGGCGGCGCGCCAGCGGCTGGTCCGGCTGCGCCTCGAATGCGCTCACCATGGCCTGCGGCAGGGAAGCCGACCGCACGATGTTGGCGATGGCGGCGCAATCCCGGCCCTGCGCCTCGCCGCGCTCGGCACGGACATTGGCGCCGGAATAGACGGCGGTGCGGCCGGCCGCATCGATCAGCGCCAGTTGCCGCCAACGTCGGTGCGGCGTCGCCGCGACCACGGCCTGCATCGCCTGCGGTGCCGAGAACCCGTGGGCGAGCAGGTCGAGCGCCAGCGGCCCCAGCCGGGGATCGGTGCGATGCTGGGTGAGCGCCGCCCCGACGCCGGCCCGCGCATGCGAACAGCGCGAGCCGACCGAGATCGATGAGGTGGTCACGACCGCTCCCAGCATCCCGGTGCGGGCACAGCGTCCGACGAGCGAGAAGGTCATGTGCTGCTCCGCGGCTTGTTTGTCTCAAGTTGACCAAACCTACCTCATCCTGAAGAGCCGCGCGCAGCGCGGCGTCTCGAAGGATGGGCAACGGATGCGGTGCTCGTGCCCACCCTTCGAGACGCTCTCTACGTTCGCTCCTCAGGGTGAGGACTTTGTTGATAGCTCGCTATCACGCTCGCTCTAAAGACTCGGCAGGTTGAGCCCCTTCTCGCGGGCGCAGTCGATGGCTTCCTGGTAGCCCGCATCGGCGTGGCGCATGACGCCGGTTGCCGGGTCGTTCCACAGGACGCGCTCGACCCGCTTGCTGGCCTCAGGCGTGCCGTCGCAGACGATCACCATGCCGGCATGCTGGGAGAAGCCCATGCCAACGCCGCCGCCATGATGCAGCGACACCCACGTCGCGCCCGAAGCGCAGTTGAGCAGAGCGTTGAGTAGCGGCCAGTCCGACACGGCATCGGAGCCGTCCTTCATCGCCTCGGTCTCGCGGTTGGGGCTGGCGACGGAACCCGAATCGAGATGGTCGCGGCCGATCACGATGGGAGCCTTCAACTCGCCCTTTGCGACCATTTCGTTGAAAGCGAGACCGAGACGGTGGCGGTCACCCAGCCCGACCCAGCAGATGCGCGCCGGCAGGCCCTGGAACTTGATGCGCTTCTTCGCCATGTCGAGCCAGTTGTGGAGATGCTTGTCGTCCGGCAGCAGCTCCTTGACCTTCTCGTCGGTGCGGTAGATGTCCTCGGGATCGCCCGACAGCGCGGCCCAGCGGAACGGCCCGACGCCGCGACAGAACAGCGGCCGGATATAGGCCGGCACGAAGCCCGGGAAGCTGAACGCGTCGGCCACGCCCTCTTCCAGCGCCATCTGGCGGATGTTGTTGCCGTAATCGACCGTCGGCACGCCGAGCTTGTGGAATTCGAGCATCGCGCGGACATGGCCCGCCATCGACTGCTTCGCGGCCTTGGCGACGCCAGCCGGATCGCTGGTGCGCCTGGCCTCCCAGTCGGCCAGCGTCCAGCCCTTGGGCAGGTAGCCGTTCACCGGATCGTGGGCCGAGGTCTGGTCGGTGACGCAGTCGGGCCGCACGCCGCGGCGCAGCAGCTCGGGCAGGACATCGGCGGCGTTGCCCAGCAGTCCGACCGAGACGGCTTTCTTCTCGGCCACTGCCTTGGCGATGATCGCGAGCGCGTCGTCGAGATCCTTCGCCTGGACATCGAGATAGCCGGTGCGCAGGCGGAACTCGATGCTGCTCGGCCGGCATTCGATGGCAAGGCACGAGGCGCCGGCCATCGTCGCGGCGAGGGTCTGCGCCCCGCCCATGCCGCCCAGGCCTGCCGTCAGGATCCAGCGGCCCGCGAGGCTGCCGCCGTAATGCTGGCGCGCCATCTCGACGAAGGTCTCATAGGTGCCCTGCACGATGCCCTGGCTGCCGATGTAGATCCACGAGCCGGCCGTCATCTGGCCGTACATCATGAGCCCCTTGCGATCGAGTTCGTTGAAATGCTCCCAGGTCGCCCAGCGCGGCACGAGGTTGGAATTGGCGATCAGCACTCTCGGCGCATCGGCATGGGTGCGGAACACGCCCACCGGCTTGCCCGACTGGACCAGCAGCGTCTCGTCGGCTTCGAGCTTGCGCAGCGAGGCCACGATACGGTCGAAGCTCTCCCAATCGCGCGCCGCGCGGCCGATGCCGCCATAGACCACGAGCTCGCCCGGCTTCTCGGCGACGTCGGGATCGACGTTGTTCATCAGCATGCGCAGCGGCGCCTCGGTCAGCCAGCTCTTGGCCGTAAGCTCGGTGCCATGCGGCGCCCGGATGGTGCGGGCATTGTCGATACGATTCATGGTGTCTCCTGAAGCGCGGGCAGGAAGCCGCTGCCGATGGTTGCGACGATCGTGCCATTCGCGACGAGCGCGGTGGCCTTTTCCATGTCTGGGTGGAAGTGGCGGTCGTCCTCCAGATGCGGCACCTCGCGGCGTAGCCGCTCGCGCACCGCTTCGAGCGGCGGGCTGGAGGCCAGCGGCCGGTGGAAGTCGCAGCCCTGCGCCGCCGCCAACAGCTCGATGCCGATCACCGAGGAAAGGTTGGCCGCCATGTCGAGCAGCCGGCGCGCGCCGTGCGCGGCCATCGAGACATGGTCTTCCTGGTTGGCCGAGGTCGGGATCGAATCGACGCTGGCGGGATAGGCGCGCTGCTTGTTCTCCGACACCAGCGCGGCCGCCGTCACCTGCGGGATCATGAAGCCTGAGTTGAGGCCGGGCCGCGGCGTCAGGAAGGCCGGCAGGCCCGACAAAGCCGGATCGACCAGCATGGCGATGCGGCGCTCGGCCAGCGAGCCGATCTCGCACAGCGCCAGGGCGATGATGTCGGCGGCGAAGGCGACCGGCTCGGCGTGGAAATTGCCGCCCGACAAAGCCTCCTCGGGATCGGTGAAGATCAGCGGATTGTCGGTGACGCCGTTGGCCTCGGTCGCCAGCGTGGTCGCCGCCTGGCGCAGGATGTCGAGCACGGCGCCCATCACCTGCGGCTGGCAGCGCAGGCAATAGGGATCCTGCACCCTTTCGTCGCCGACCAGATGAGAGGCGCGGATCGCCGAGCCCGTCATCAACCCGCGCAGCGCGTCCGCCGCCGCGATCTGCCCACGGTGACGACGCAGCGCATGGATGCGCGGATCGAAGGGCGCATCCGAGCCGCGCGCGGCGTCGGTCGAGAGGGCGCCGGTCACGAGGGCCGCGCCATAGAGATTCTCCGCCTCGAACAGGCCGGCCAGGGCATAGGCGGTCGAGAACTGCGTGCCGTTCAGCAGCGCGAGACCTTCCTTGGCGCCGAGGACGAGCGGGCGAAGCCCCGCATCGCCCAGCGCCTTCTCGGCCTGCACGACCTTGCCGTCGACCAAGAAGGAGCCGACGCCGATCATCGCCGCGCTCATATGGGCGAGCGGTGCGAGATCGCCCGAGGCGCCGACCGATCCCTGGCAGGGCACGACCGGCGTCAGGCCCTCGGCCAGCAGCGTTTCCAGAAGACGCACCGTCGCGGGCTGCACGCCCGACGCGCCCTGCGACAGGCTGCCGAGCTTCAATGCCATCATCAGGCGCACGACCGGCACGGGCATCGGCGCGCCGACGCCGGCGGCATGGCTGAGCACGATGTTGCGCTGCAGGGTCTGCAGGTCGGCGGCCTCGATGCGGACGCTCGCCAGTTTCCCGAAGCCCGTATTGATGCCGTAGACGGGCTGGCCCTTCGCGAGGATGGACGAGACCGCCCGCGCCGACGTCTCGATCGCCTCGTAGGCGGCCGGGTCGAGGCTCACCGGTGCGCCACGGTAGATGTCGCGCCAGGCCGAAAGAGGAACGGTGCCGGGCGTGAGTACGATCGCCTTCATTTGCCCCTCCAGACGCGTGCGAACAGCGGATTGAAGCCCATCCGGTAGACCAACTCGGCAGGGCGCTCGATGTCCCAGATCGCGAGATCGCACCATTTGCCCGCTTCGAGCGTGCCGGCACTGTCGAGACAGCCCAGCGCCCGCGCCGCCTCGCGCGTCACGCCGGCCAGGCATTCGTCGACCGTGAGCCGGAACAGGGTCGCGCCCATGTTCATCGCCAGCAGCAGCGAGGTGAGCGGCGAGGTCCCGGGATTGCTATCCGACGCGAGCGCGATTTTCACGCCGTGCCGACGCAACAGCTCGACCGGCGGCTTGTGCGTCTCGCGCACGAAATAGAACGCGCCGGGCAGCAGCACGGCCACGGTGCCGGCTCTGGCGAGGGCGCTCACGCCCTGCTCGTCGACATGTTCGAGATGATCGGCCGACAGCGCACCGTAGCGGGCTGCGAGGCTCGCGCCGTGCAGGTTGGAGAGCTGCTCGGCATGCAGCTTGACGCGCAGGCCCTTTGCCTTCGCCGCCTCGAACACGCGTTCGATCTGTTGCGGTGTGAAGGCGATGCCCTCGCAGAAGCCGTCGACCGCATCGGCCAGGCCGGCCTTGGCGACGGCCGGCAGCATCTCGTGGCAGACCGCCTCGATATAGGCATCCTTGTCGCCCTTGGCTTCCGGCGGCAGCGCGTGCGCGCCGAGAAACGTCGTCTGCACCGAGAGAGGCCGCATCTCGCCGATGCGCCGCGCCGCGCGCAGCGACTTCATCTCGGTGGGCGTGTCGAGCCCGTAGCCCGACTTGATCTCCAGCGTCGTCACGCCTTCGGCGATCAGCGTGTCGACGCGCGGCAGTGCCCCGGCGACCAGCTCGTCTTCGGTCGCCGCGCGGGTCGCCCGCATGGTCGACACGATGCCGCCGCCGGCCCGCGCGATCTCCTCGTAGCTGGCGCCGGCCAGCCGCAACTCGAACTCATGCGCGCGATTGCCGCCGTAGACGATGTGGGTGTGGCAATCGACCAGGCCGGGCGTGATCCAGCGGCCGGCGCAATCGATGGTCTCGGCGGGGTCGAGCGACGGCGCGTCCGCTTGCGCGCCGGCAAACAGGATGCGGCCGTCGCGAGCGGCGACGATGCCGTCTTCGACGATCCCCAGCCCCTCGCCCGTCAGGGTCGCGAGGCGTGCGTTCTTCCAGAGGCGGTCACATTGCATGGCGGCCTTATTATGACTATACATAATAATATGTCCAGAACCGCCCTCTGGTTTCGCTCCCTGCTCCTGCCCGAAGGCTGGACCGACGACGTGCGCCTCGTCCTGGCCGACGGCCGCATCGAAACCCTGGTGAAGGGCGCTCCAGCCGAGGCGGGCGACGAACGGCACGAGATCGGCCTGCCCGGCCTGCCCAACCTGCACAGCCACGCCTTCCAGCGCGGCATGGCGGGCCTCACCGAGCAGCGCGGCGCCACGGCAGACAGCTTCTGGACCTGGCGTGAGGCCATGTATCGCTTCGTCGACCATATGGGACCCGAGGAGGTCGAGGCGATCGCCGCGCAGGCCTTCCTGGAGATGCTCGAAAGCGGATTCACCCGCGTCGGCGAATTCCACTACGTGCATCACGATCCGAATGGAGCGCCCTATGCCGACATCGCCGAGCTGGCGGTGCGGGTCGCGGCGGCGGCGGGCGAGACCGGCATCGCGCTGACGCTGCTGCCCGTCTTCTATCGCCATGCCGGCTTCGGCGGCCTTCCCGCATCACCGGGCCAGCGGCGCTTCGTCAACGATATCGACCGCTACGGACGCCTGGTCGAAGCCAGCCGCAAGGCCGTGTCCTCGCTGCCCGGCGCGGTGGTCGGCATCGCGCCGCACAGCCTGCGCGCAGCGACGCCGGAAGAGATCGCGGCGATCCTGCCGCTCACCGACGGCGGCCCCGTCCACATCCATGTCGCCGAGCAGACGAAGGAGGTCGAGGATTGCCTCGCCTGGTCGGGCCAGCGGCCGGTCGAGCTGCTGCTTGATCGCCTGCCGGTCGACGAACGCTGGTGCCTCGTCCATGCGACGCATGTCACCGACGCCGAGAGTCAGGGCATCGTGACGCGCGGGGCGACGGTGGGCCTGTGTCCCATCACCGAGGCCAATCTCGGCGACGGTCTCTTTCCCGCGCAATCGTTCATGGCGCGTGGCGGCCGGTTCGGCGTCGGCTCGGACTCCAATGTCCTGATCGACGCCGCCGAGGAGCTGCGCCTTCTCGAATACGGCCAGCGGCTGTCCCTGCGCACCCGCAACGCGCTAGCCCGGGCCTCGACGCCGTCGGTGGGACGCAGCCTGTTCGATGCCGCTCTCGCCGGCGGCGCACAGGCGCTCGGAGCACCATCGACGCTCGCCGTTGGACAGCCGGCCGATCTCGTGAGCCTGAAGGCCGACGATGCGGCACTCACGCATCGGCGTCACGACCGCTGGCTCGATGGCTGGATTTTCAGCGGCGGACGGCAGGCCGTGGATTGCGTCTGGCGCGCGGGCAACAAGCTCGTGACCGGCGGGCGGCACATTCATCGCGACGCGATCGGCCGGCGCTACCGTCTGGCGTTGCACAAGGTGTTGCACCCATCGTGACCGCCGCCGCACCGTCTCTTCACCAGAAGATCCTGGGCGACCTGCAGGGCAAGATCCTGTCGGGGAAGCTGGCGCCGGGTGCGCGCATCGCCACCGAGCACGAGCTGGCCGAGGCCTATGATTGCTCGCGCATGACGGTGAGCAACGTGCTGGCCAAGCTCGCCCGCGCCGGGCTGGTCGAGCGCCGCCGCAAGGCAGGCACCTTCGTGACGCGGCCGCAATCGCAGGCGGCGGTGCTGGAGATCCACGACATCAAGGCAGAGGTGCTGGCGCTCGGCCGGCCCTACCGGTTCGAGCTGGTCTCGCGCGCCACGAGGCGCAGCACGGCAGCCGATCGGGCGCGGTTCGACACGAAGTTGGCCGGCCGAGTCCTCGTACTGGTTGTGCGCCACTTCGCCGGCGCGAAAGTCTTCTGCCTCGAAGAACGCCTGATCAATCTCGATTCGGTGCCGCAGGCGGCCGAGGAAAGCTTCCAGGACGTGCCGCCCGGCCGATGGCTGCTCGACAGCGTGCCCTGGACGGCGGCGGAGCATCGGATCAGCGCCAGCAATGCTCCGGCATCCGTGGCCGCGTCACTGTCGGTCCGCCCCGGCACCGCCTGCCTGATCGTCGAACGCCGCACCTGGCGCGCCGCCCTGCCCGTCACGCACGTGCACCTCACCTATCCGGGCGATTTCCACCAGCTCGTGGCCCGGTTCACGCCAACCTCGGCCTGAGCGGATCGAGCCTAGCGATTCGCCCGCGTCACCGCGGCGTTCAACAGGAGATTGGCGCCAGGCACCGAACGCGTGAGTTCGATCGCCTCGTTGACGTTGTGGCTGATGCCCTCGAAGCAGGGCGTGAAGATCATCGCCGTCGGCGCCATCGTCGCCACCGCATAGGCGTCATGACCGGCCTGGCTCCTCATCTCGCGATAGGGCAGGCCGAGTTCCTTCGCCGTCGATTTCAGCAGCTCGATGCATTCGGGCGCGAACAGCTCGCTGCCCCAGCTCCAGCCCTCGGCGACCTCGATCTCGACATTGGCCTTCTTTGCCGCGGCGGCGATGGCGGCATCGACCTCGGCGCGCATCGCCTTGAAGCGGTCGGCGTCGATATGGCGGAAGTCGATGGTGAGCTTCACCTGCTCGGCATAGGTGCCGGCGAGGTTGGGAAAGCTCTCGATGCGCGTCGTCGTGGTGCGGCCCTCGTCGGCGGCAAAAGCGAGGCCGATATCGTTGACCGCGGCGATGACATAGCCGGCACCGACCAGCGCGTTGCGCCGCTGTGCCATCGGCGTGCCGCCGGCATGCCCGGTGTCGCCGTTGATCGTGAGCCGCAGCGCCTGGGTCTTGTAGCCGCCGACCACGATGCCGACGTCGCAGCCCTCGCGATCCAGCACCGGAGCCTGTTCGATATGCAGCTCGAGATAGGCGTCGAAGGTCCGTCCCACCGGCGCGGGGCCGGCATAGCCGATCTCGTCGAGCGCCTGCTCGACCGTGATGCCGGCATCGTCGGTGGTGGCCAGCACGCTCTCCAGCGGCAGGACACCGGCGAAGGCCATCGAGCCCATCATCGGCGGATTGAAGCGCGCGCCTTCCTCGTTGGTCCAGCAGATCACCTCGATGCCGCGCCTGGTCTGCAAGCCACGGTCGTTCAGCGTGCGCACGACCTCCAGCCCGCACAGCACGCCCAGGATGCCGTCGTAGCGGCCGCCGCAGATCTGCGTGTCGAGATGGCTGCCGATCGCGACCGGCGGCAACGACGGATCGGTCCCCGGGCGGCGCGCAAAGATGTTGCCGAGGCGATCGATCTCGACGGTGCAGCCCGCCGTCTTAGCCCACTCGACGAAGAGATCGCGCATCTGCTTGTCTTCGGCCGACAGAGCAAGGCGGCGCAAGCCGACATCGCGGAAGCGCCCGATCTCGGCCGATCGTTCGAGGCTCTCCCACAGGCGTTCGGGATTGACCTCCAGGACGTTTGCGACCATGCGGCGCTCCTTTTGCGTGCGGCTTTCTCGGTGGGCGGTGGCATTCTAACCAAGAAGCGTGCCATCCGCCCGAACAACGAGATGCGAAACATGGACGAAGAGTACGACTACATCATCATCGGCGGCGGGTCCGCCGGCGCGACGCTCGCGGCCCGGCTGACCGAGGACCCGGCGCTGCGCGTCCTGCTGCTCGAGGCCGGCCGCGACTTCCGCACCGCCGAAACGCCGCATCACCTTCGCATCCCGAACCCGCTGCGCGCCATCGGCGACGACAACTACCGCTACCCGAAGCTGCTGGCGCGCCGCACCGAGCGACAGGAACCGAAGCTGCTGTGGCGCGGACGGGCGATCGGCGGCAGTTCGACCATCAACGGGCAGATCGCCATCCGCGGCATTCCCGAGGATTTCGAGGACTGGGCCTCCATGGGCGCGACGGGCTGGGGCTGGGAGGCCTGCCTCCCCTACTTCCGCAAGCTTGAAACCGACGTCGATTTCGGCGACGCGCCCTATCACGGCAACAGCGGCCCCCTGCCAGTCTATCGCGCGCCCATCGATCAATGGGGCACGGTCGACCGGGCGCTGAGAGAGGCGGCGCTGGGTCTCGGCTATCCGTGGTGCGAAGACCACAATGCACCGACCGGCACCGGCGTCGGACCCTACGCGATCAACAGCCGACAAGGGCTGCGCATCTCGACCAACGACGGCTATCTCGAGCCGGCGCGTGGGCGCTCCAACCTCACGATCGTCGGTGAGGCGATCGTCGACACGCTGCAATTCGAGGGCAATCGCCCTCATGTCAGTGGCGTGCACGTCAATGTGGGCGGCGAGGCGCGAAACGTCCGAGCACGCCGCGAGGTTATCCTGTCGGCTGGCGCCATCCATTCGCCGGCGATCCTGCAGCGCTCCGGCATTGGCCCGCGCGCGGTGCTCGACGGCCTCGGCATCGCGACGGTCGCGGAGCGGCCGGTCGGCGAACATCTGCTCGACCATCCGATCCTCGGCCTCATGCTCGAGCTGCGCGACGACGCACGCGTCAGCACGCTGATGCACCGCCATACCAACTGCTGCCTGCGCTACTCCTCCGGCCTCGCGGGCGCCGGCGTCAACGACATGATCATGATCGCAGGCAACCTGCGGCCCGAGGAGGACGGCGGCACCGCGCGGGCGCGGCTCGCCGTCTCCGCCTTCCAGGCCTTCAGCGAAGGCACGGTGCGCATCACCTCCCGCGATCCCGCCATCGACCCACAGGTCGACGAACGCATGCTGTCGGACGAAAGCGACCTTATGCGCATGCGCGACGGCGTACAGCGCATGCGCGACCTCTGCCGGCAGCCCGCCTTCAGGGCGATCTCGACCCGCGTCGAGTACGGCGCGACGGGACGCTCGATCGAGGACCCGTTCGAAGCAAAGGCACTGGACGACTGGATGTTCGACGAATGCTCGGACGCGCAACATGCCAGCGGCACCTGCCGCATGGGCGCGGCAGACGATCCTCGGTCGGTGGTCGATCCGGACTGCCGCGTGATCGGCTGCACGGGATTGCGCGTCATCGACGCGTCGATCATGCCGACCGTCGTGCGCGCCAACACGCACTTCACGACGGTCATGATCGCCGAGAGAATGGCGGACGAGCTGAAACGGGCTCGTCCGCGCCCGTGAACTACCGGGGCAGGTCTTTGGCTCGCACCTTGTTCAGGGCCTCGGCGCAGTTCTGGCCCTTCATGGGCGCACGGATCTTCCAGCACATCGTCTCGTCGTCCCGCGTGACGCCCGAGTTGCAGAAGAAGACGTCCTTCTTCTTCTGCAGCCATACGCCACCGGGAACGGCCGCCTTGATCTCGTAGGCATCGGACAACAGATCCGACGTGGAGATCCCGGGCGCCTCCTGATGCTGCGAGGCGCAGGTCGCTTCGCCTGGCATCGTAGTTTGCGGGATGGCTGCAGTTTGTGGTGCCTGCGGGCCGGCCGACGGGCCGGTTGCAGTCGTCTGAGCATAGGCAACGGCGCCGAGGGCAAGCACAGCGGCGCCCACAGCCGAAATCATCAATTTCGTCTTCGTTTTCATGGCTTTAGACCCCAAGGTCCCGACCCGGCGCCCCACGCGCCGGTCCGGAACTAAATTTCCCACACACTAGAAAGCTAAGCCTGCAGTCTTACAGCAACCTTTCATGATGGCAGTCAAGATGAAAATATGAACGCTGAATCAGGAAAGGCTCTTGGAAGCGATCTCGTAGACGTCCCGTGACAGCCCTTTCTCCTGCACGATCCGGGTCAGTTCGCGCTTCATCAGGGTCTGTCGTTCCCCGTCGTAGCGCCGCCAGGAGCCGAGCGGCGACAGCAGCCGCGCCGCGATCTGCGGATTGAGTTTGTCCGTGGCCAGAACCTGATCGGCGAGGAACCGATAACCGCGCCCGCCGGCCGCGTGGAACTGGACGGGATTGCCCGACGCGAAGGCGCCGACCAGGGAATAGACCCGGTTGGGATTCTTCCGGTCGTACGAGGGATGCTCGACGAGTCGCTCGACCCGTTCGAGCGTGCCCGCGGTGGGGGTCCGTGCCTGGATGCCGAACCACTTGTCGAGGACCAGCGGCTCGCCCTTCCAGCGCTCCCAGAACGAGGCGAGCGCCGCCTCGCCCTCGGCGCTGCCCAGTTCGGCCAGCACCGCGAGGCCCGCGACCTGCTCCGTCATGTTGCCCGCCTTCTCGAAATACTCGACGGCCCGTCGCCGCGCGGCCTCGCCCTTGTCGGTCGACAGGTAGGCGAGCGCCGTGCTGCGCAGGCGGCGGCGCCCCACCTCCTCCGGCGTGAAGCGATAGGGGCCGCTCCCGTGAGCGGCGTCGTAGACGGAGCTCCAGCGATCGGCGAGCTGATCGGACAGGACCGACCGCACGCACTGCTGGGCGGCCCACAGCCCCTCGATGTCGATCGAGGGCATCAGCTCGCCCAGGAAGGCGAGCCCGGGCAACGTCACCGCGTCGGCGATGAACGAGCGGTCGAGCCGCTGATCGTCGAGGGTGCGGCGGATGGCGTCGACGAACAGGTCCGACACGACCATCGGCTTGCCCGCCTTGCGCGCCTCGACCAGGTCGAGGATCAGCCGGGCGCCGAGCTGCTGGCCGGCTTCCCAGCGCGCGAAGGGATCGCTGTCGTGCGCCATGAGGAAGGTGAGTTCCTCCTGCGAGCGCGGCGCCTCGAGCTTCACGGGCGCCGAGAAGCCGCGCAGCAGCGAGGCCACCGGCTTCTCGGGCACATCCTCGAAGACAAATACATCGCGAGGCCTGCGCACGTCGAGCACGCGCGTGGTACCGCCCGCCGTCGCTTCCCCCGCGAGCTTCAGGGGCAGGTCGCGGCCCGCCCCGTCGAGCAGACCGACCGACAACGGAATGTGCATCGGCTTCTTGTCAGGCTGACCCGGCGTCGGCCGCAGGCTCTGCGCGACCGTCATCGTGTAGCGCCGTGCGGCCGCATCGTAGCTGCCCTCGACCTTGAGGTCGGGCGTGCCGGCCTGCGCGTACCACAGACGGAACTGCGCGAGGTCGACGCCCGATGAATCCTCCATCGCGCTCGCGAAGTCGTCGCAGGTGACGGCCTGACCGTCATGGCGCTGGAAGTAGAGATCCATGCCCTTGCGGAAACGATCCGGCCCCAGCAGCGTGTGCATCATACGCACCACCTCGGCGCCCTTCTGGTAGACGGTCGCGGTGTAGAAATTGTTGATCTCGATATAGGAATCCGGCCGCACCGGATGGGCCATCGGCCCGGCATCCTCCGGGAACTGCGCGGCGCGCAGGCGGCGCACGTCGTCGATGCGCGCATCGGCCGCCGAGCCCATGTCGGCGGAGAATTGCTGGTCGCGCAGGACGGTCAGTCCTTCCTTGAGGGAAAGCTGGAACCAGTCGCGGCAGGTGACGCGGTTGCCCGTCCAGTTGTGGAAATATTCGTGACCGATGACGGCCTCGATCGAATGATAGTCGAGGTCGGTCGCCGTTTCCGGATTGGCCAGCACGAGCTTCGAATTGAAGACGTTCAGCCCCTTGTTCTCCATCGCACCCATGTTGAAGTCGTCGATGGCGACGATCATGAATGTGTCGAGGTCGTATTCGAGTCCGTACACGTCCTCGTCCCACTTCATCGACTTCTTGAGCGATTCCATCGCGTGCTCGCAGCGCGGCACGTCGCCGGGACGGACGTAGATGCGCAGCGCCACCTCGCGCCCGGAGCGGGTCGTGAACCGGTCCTCCAGGCAGTCGAGCGGGCCGGCGACCAGGGCGAAGAGATAGGAGGGCTTGGGAAACGGATCTTCCCATGTCGCGAAGTGCCGGCCGCCGTCCAGCGGGCCGCTGTCGATCAGGTTGCCGTTGGACAACAGCACCGGCGTCAGCGACTTGTCGGCCACGATGCGGGTCGTGTAGCGCGCCATCACGTCGGGACGGTCGAGGAAGTAGGTGATGCGGCGGAAGCCCTCGGCCTCGCACTGCGTGCAGAAAAGTTCGCGCGATTTATAGAGACCGGTCAGCTCGGTATTGTCCTGCGGCCGCGAGCGCGTCGCGATCTCCAAGGTAAAGCTGTCGGGCACGCCGCAGATCGTCAGCGTCTCCGGCGTCACCTGATGGTCGACCGGCCGGTCATCGAGACGGACCGACACGAGGTCCATCTTCTTGCCGTCGAGCACCAGATCAGCGGGCTTCGACGCGGCCCTGGGATTGCGCCTCACCGCAAGACGCGACACGACGTTGGCCGCTTCAGGCGAAAGCGCAACATCGAGATCCACGGTCTCGATCAGGAACGGTGGCGGCGTATAATCGACGCGACGAATCGTGCCGGGGGCGGTGGTCATGTCCTTGCTGATATCCATGGAATCCTCAATACGACGGCCGTTGTCCGCGCGGAAACCGGGCTTGCCCGACGTGACGACCCGCCGCAATCCCGAAGGCGCGCCTTCCGGGCACGACTCCGTGCCCCAAACCTGCCACACGGCCAATCTAGGCCTGTCGTCAGGCTTCTCGCGGATGCGAATGACGATTGGACCTTTGGCGATAAGGACCCTGGGCGTGGGATTGAGCGTATTGCTTCTCTCCGGCTGCGAGGTGTGGAATGCCGCGCGAAGCGATCTCGCAAGCTTTGGCTCGTCGCCACCGCCGCCCGCACCTGCGGCGCGCAGGGCACCGCCCCCCCAACCCGCCACGCGACCGGCAAAGCCCGCGGCCACGCCGGTCGCCGCGGCGGTCGAGCCTTCGGCACCGTCTCCTGCACCCGCGCCGGCAACGGCACCGGCGCTCACCGGCTATCGCGAGTCCGAGCTTCGGGCGATGCTGGGGCCGCCCACCAGTGAGGAGAATCGCCCTCCCGGCAAGCAGTGGCATTACCGCAACGGCAAATGCACCCTGGACATCCAGCTCTATCCGGATGTCGAAACCAAGCAGTACGGAACCCTCGCGTACAAGGTGAAGAGCGATGACGACACAGACGAAGGACGACGGCTCTGCCTGGCCCAGCTCCAATCCAGGCTTCCCGCCGGACGCTGAGGTCGAGACCGGGCGGCGCGTACGCATCGCCTTCGTGGAAGACGATGACGATTTCCGCGAGGCCGCGAGCGGCGAACTGGGCGACCACGGCTTCGACGTCGCGGCGTTCCGCGACGGCACCGGCCTGGTCGAGTTCCTGGAGACGGCCGGCGACATCGAGATCGTCGTCCTCGACTGGGGCCTGCCGCGCGTCTCGGGCATCGACCTGCTGCCCAGGCTGCAGCGCGCGGGCATCAACCTGCCGGTGGTGTTCCTCACGGGACACAGCGAGCCCAACTACGAGCAGCTCGCGCTCGACCGCGGCGCCATCGATTTCGTCGACAAGTCGCGCGGCGTGCCGATCCTCGCCCGCCGCCTGCGCCTGATCGTCGACCGCGCCGACAAGCCGATGTCGGCCGACGGCGACGGCAATTTCCATTGCGGCCGGCTGCTGCTGAAGCCCGCGGTCAGCCGGGCGCTGTGGGACGAGACCGACCTCAACCTCACCGTCACCGAATTCAAGATCGTCCATGCGCTCGCCGCCAACATCGGCAGCTACGTGAGCTATCGTTCGGTCTACGACTGCATGCACTATGTCGGCTTCATCGCGGGGAGCGGCGAGAATGGCTACCGCACCAACGTCCGCTCCTGCATCAAGCGCATCCGCAACAAATTCCGCGCCATCGATCCCGAGTTCAGCGAGATCGAGAACTACCAGTCTTTCGGCTACCGCTGGGGCAAGGAATAGCGCTCCGGTGCTGCGCCGCCTCGCCGCCTCGCTCACGCTGAAGCTGGTGGCGCTGATCGGATTGTTCGTGGCGCTGCCGATCGTGCTCTACGGGCAGTTCGAGAGCGCCGACAGCCAGATGCAGATCCTGGTGACGCGTGCCATCCAGGACCGCAGCGCGCTGATCGCCGAGGCGCTGGCGCCGGTGCTGCGCGACACCGACCCTTCGGAGCCCATGAATCTCAACCGCGAGCTCGCGAAGTATGCAAGCAGCGGCACGGTTCTGAAGCTGATGTACCAGCCGCCCGACGCCCGGACGGCGAGCCGGTTCTATCTCGTGGCCTCGGCGCCGCCGCTGGGGCCGGAAGCGGTGACGGCCGAGCTCGAGGAGCTGGGCCAGCGCGGCATCCTGCAGCGCCTCTCCGAGGCCTGCACCTGGAACGCCTCCGACGAGATGCGCTACAGCCGTGCCGACGGCACGGTCGAGTTGCTGACCTCGATCATCCCGATCCGCGCCCGCGGCAACTGCTGGATCCTGACGACCACGCACGTTGCCTCCGAATTCCTCGACACCTCGATCGGCCGGCCCTACTGGCAGACGCGCGAGGTCCGCATCGCCGCCGCGATCTATCTCGGCGGCGCGCTGCTCGCCGTGCTGGTGGCGCTCGGCATCCGCCTCAGCCTGCGCCGTTTCCGTAACGTGGCCGACGAGATCGCGCTGGGCCGTGCCGTCGATGCGACCTTCGTCCAGCGCAACACCGTGCCCGAACTGTCGGGCGTGGCCCGCGACTTCGACCGGCTGGTCCACGAATTGCGCCGCGTGTCGCGCGAGATCCGCCAGTCGGCCGAGGACAATGCGCACTCCTTCAAGACGCCGCTGGCCGCCGTGCAGTCGGCGCTGCGTCCGGTGAAGCGCGCCGTGCCGGAGCAGGACCAGCGGGCGCGGCGGGCGCTCGAGATCATCGAGTCCTCGCTGGCCCGCCTGCTCGCCCTGGTGAATGCCGCACAGCGTCACGACATGGGAACCGCCGACCTGATCGACGCGCCGCGCGTGCCGACCGACCTGGCGCCACTGGTCGAGGATGCGGCCCGCCATTTCCGCGAAATTCTCGCCGCGCGCGACATCGGACTCTCGGTCAGGCTCGACCGCGGCGCTGTCGTGCGCACCGCGACGGGCATGATGGAGATCGTCCTGCAGAACGTGCTGGAGAATGCCATCAGCTTCTCGTCCCCCCGCACGACCATCGCCGTTTCGCTGCGCGTCTCGCCCGACACCGTCGCCCTCACCGTCGACGACGAGGGACCGGGAATCGACCCCGAGAAACTCGACAGTGTCTTCCAACGATACTTCTCTTTGCGCCCCGAGGATGGCATAGGCAGCGACCGTGCCGTCGAGCATTCGGGCCTCGGGCTCTGGATCGTTCGGCGCAACGTCGAGGCCTTGGGCGGCCAGGTCGTCGCCCTCAATCGCCCCGGTGGCGGTCTGTCGATCGGGATGCGGCTGCCCCGGGCTGTCATCCATTAGTTGCCGTCGAAAGGTTTGAGATCATGAGCGCCGTCACTTCAGCCAGAAGAGTGAGCACGCCGCAGATCCGCGCCCGCAAGGGCGGCGAGCCCATCGTGTGCCTGACCGCCTACACGACGCAGATGGCGCGGTGGCTCGACCCGCATGTCGACCTGCTGCTGGTCGGCGATTCGCTCGGCATGGTGGTCTACGGCTTCGACAGCACCCTTCCCGTAACGCTCGACATGATGATCGCGCATGGTTCGGCCGTGATGCGCGGCGCCGCGCATGCCTGCGTGATCGTCGACCTGCCGTTCGGCAGCTATCAGGCCAGCCCCGAGCAGGCGTTCCACAGCGCCGCCCGCGTGATGTCGGAGACCGGCGCCAGCGGCGTGAAGCTGGAAGGCGGCGAGGTCATGGCCGGGACAGTCCGCTATCTCGTGCAGCGCGGCATTCCGGTCTGCGCCCATGTCGGGCTGATGCCGCAGGCCGTGAACGTGGCCGGCGGCTTCAAGGCGACCGGCCGGTCCGACGAGGAGGCCCGGCAGGTGACGCGCGACGCCGAGGCGATGGCCGAGGCCGGCGCCTTCGCCGTCGTGCTGGAAGGCACGCTGGAGCCGGTCGCGGCCGCCATCACGGCTTCGATCTCCATCCCGACCATCGGGATCGGCGCTTCGCCCGCCTGCGACGGCCAGATCCTGGTGTCCGAGGACGTGTTCGGCCTGTTCAGCGATTTCACCCCGCGGTTCGTGAAGCGTTATGCCGACCTCGGCCCTCGAATCGCGGAAGCGGCCGCCGCCTATTCAGCCGACGTGAAGGCCCGTCGTTTTCCCGCGATGGAGCATTGCTTCCTACCCAAATCCGGTGGTCAATCCCGTCAATAGGGAAGGAAGCGACGGGAATGGAGAGTTTCGACTACGTGATCGTGGGCGCCGGCTCGGCGGGCAGCGTGCTGGCCAGCCGGTTGAGCGAGGATCCCAACGTCACGGTCTGCGTACTGGAAGCCGGTCCACGCGACTGGCATCCCTTCATCCATATCCCGGCCGGCTTCATGTACACGCTGGTCGATCCCAAGGTGAACTGGCTCTACAAATCCGAGCCCAGCGAATGGACTGGCGGCCGGGCGATCGCCGCACCGCGCGGCAAGACGCTGGGTGGCTCCAGCTCGATCAACGGCCACATCTACAATCGTGGCCAGCGTCTCGACTTCGACGGCTGGGCCCAGCGCGGCAATCGCGGCTGGGGCTATTCCGACGTGCTTCCCTATTTCCGCCGCAGCGAGAACCGCATGGCGGGCGACGCCGATGCCACCTTCCGCGGCAGCGAGGGCAACCTGCCGATCACCGATCTCGAATGGCGCGATCCTTTGTGCGAGGCCTTCATCGAGGGCGCCGTGGAACAGGGCATCCCGCGCAACCCTGATTATAACGGCACGAAGCAGGCGGGCGTGAGCTACGTCCAGCGCATCATCAGGAACGGCCGCAGGGTCAGTGCCGCGCGTGGTTATCTTCATCCCGCCATGTCGCGGCCCAACCTCACGGTGCGCACCCATGCACAGGCGACCTCGGTCGTGCTCGAGGGCAAGCGCGCCGTCGGCGTGCGCTACCGCAAGGGGGGCCGCAACGGCACGCCGATGGAAGTGCGCGCCCGGAAGGAAGTGATCCTGAGTGGCGGCACGGTGAACTCGCCGCAGCTCCTGCAGATCTCGGGCATCGGCCCCGCACCGCTGCTGAAGTCGCTCGGCATCGAGGTGAAGCACGAGCTGGCCGGCGTCGGCGAGAACCTGCGCGACCATTACGCGCCGCGCTTCGTCGCCCGTGTGAAGAACGCCACCAGCATCAACGAGCGGTCCAAGGGCCTGCGCCTGGCCGGCGAGGTCCTGAAATACGTCACGACGCGCAAGGGCCTGCTGACGCTCAATCCGACGCTGATCTACGTCTTCTGGAAATCCGACGAGACCATCGAGAATTACGACCTCCAGCTCACCTTCACCCCGGCGAGCTATAAGGAAGGCGTACAGTCGACGCTCGACGATTTTCCCGGCATGACCATCGCCTCATGGCAGCAGCGCCCCGATTCGATCGGCTACGTTCGTGCCCGTTCCGCCGACCCGTTCGAGCATCCCGTCATCCAGCCGAACTATCTGGGCGCGGAGAGCGACCGGCGCGTGCTGCTCGCCGGCATGAAGCTGGCGCGGCGGCTGCTGGGCTCGAAGGCGCTCAGCAAATACTACGACCGCGAGGAGTTTCCCGGTTCGCAGAAGCAGTCGGACGCCGACCTGCTGCAGGCCGCCAAGGAGCGCGGCACCACGACGTTCCATCTGATGGGTTCGTGCCGCATGGCGCCGGACAACGATCCGACCGCCGTCGTCGACGACCAGCTTCGCGTGCGTGGCCTCGAAGGACTGCGTGTGGTCGACGCCTCGATCATGCCAACCATGCCTTCGGCCAACCTCAACGCCTCGGTGCTGATGATCGCGGAGAAGGCGGCCGACATGATCCGCGGCAAGCAGCCGCTCGATGCGACGATGCTGAAGGACTGATGGCCGAAGAGGCCGCCATCGAAGCTCTCTCCGCGCTGGTGCCGGCAACGCTGCGCGCGCTGCACGCCATCGAGTTCGCGACCCGTCATCTATCGCCGCACACCCTGCCGCAGATCCTCGAAGCCCTGGCCGGCCGCAACGACGATCTTGGCCCCGCTCTCGCCGCCTCGCGCGCCCTCGACTGGCCAAGGCGGCTGGCCCCGGTGCGCGATCATCTGGAACGGGCGGCGGTGTTTGCCGGCGAGGCGATCCAGGGTCTGCTCGCCGCGCCCGAGGCGCCGCAGCCGATCGTCGCCGCCTATCGCGCCCTGCGTGGCTACCCGCGCGCCTGCGAGTCCCTCTATCCGCTGTCTCCATATCTCCGACCCGTCAGCAACTTCTTCCTCGAACAGGAAGCGCGCGCCGACGCCGACCTGCAGGCGCGCCTCGCTGCCGCCGATCCGACGCGCGAGGGCGTGGGCTTCATGCACATCGCCGGACCGTCGGGAACGCGCGGCGCCTTCTCGCTCTACGTGCCTGAGTATTACGACGCCGCGAAGAGCTGGCCGCTGGTCGTGGCGCTGCATGGCGGCAGCGGCAATGGCGGCGCCTTCCTGTGGAGCTGGGTGCGCGAGGCCCGTACGCGCGGCTTCATCGTGCTGGCGCCGACGGCGGCTGGCGCCACCTGGTCGCTGATGGAGCCGGAGATCGACGGGCCGCGCATCGACCGCATGGCCGAGGATGTGACCAACGACTGGAACATCGACAGCTCGCGCCAGCTCCTCACCGGCATGAGCGACGGCGGCACCTTCACCTACGTCGTCGGCCTGCGCGGCGACTGCCGGTTCACGCACCTCGCGCCGGTCGCCGCCAGCTTCCATCCGATGCTGATGACCTTCGCCGACGCGGATCGCCTTCGGGACCTGCCGGTTCACATCATCCACGGCACGCAGGACTGGATGTTTCCGCCCGAGATGGCGCAGGGCGCGCAACGCGCGCTGGAGCAGGCCGGCGCCGACGTGACCTATCGCGAGATCGCCGACCTCTCCCACACCTACCCACGCGACGAGAATGCGCGGATTCTGGATTGGTTTTTGCCCACCGTGTCATCCCGAGCGTAGCGAGGGATCCTTAGCGGGCGCCGATCAAGGATCCCTCGCTACGCTCGGGATGACACCGGGTCTAAGCGCCACGTCCGTCGTCCGTGCCGACCGGGGCCGGCACACTGTTCTCGGCGCGCGGCGGGACCGCCTGGCCCGAGAGTCGCAAGGTGCGCTCCAGCAAGAGCTCGTAGAGCGGCCGGCCGCCCAGCGCCTGCGAGACCGCATTGGCCGTCACGCAGGTCACGATCAGCGGCAGGATGAGCGCGTAGCCGTTGGTCAGTTCGGCGGCCAGCACGACGCCGACCAAGGGCGCGCGGATGGATGCGGAGAACAGGCCGCCCATTGCGGCGATCACGAAAGCGGCGCCCGCCAGTGGCGGTACCGGTACGAACGTCTGGAGCAGCCATGCGGCGATCAGGCCCACCGTGGTGGCAAGTGTCAGCAGCGGCGCGAAGATGCCGCCAGGGACACCGACCGGATAGCTCAGCATTACACCGACGAAGCGCAGCAGGCAGAGCAGCAGCAGCGTCGTGATCGGCAGGTTCGCGGTCACGAGGCCCGGGATCAGCAGTTCGCCGCCGCCGACGGCTTGTGGCAGCACGAGCGCCAGCACGCCGATGGCAGCGCCGACCACGAGCGCCGGCACGAACGGCACCTTCCGGAAGGTTGTCCCCACCCAGTCGAGCAGGAAGAGCAGCGTGTTGTTGAACACGATGCCCAGCCCGCCGAGGAACACGCCCAGTGCCAGGAAGGCCGGCAGCAGCGACAGCGGCATCTCGGCATTGTCGAGCCTGAGCTGCGGCGCCGTGCCGCCCACCAGTTCCATGCCGATGGCGCTGGCGGTCGAGGCGATGATGACGGCGGTGTAGGAGCGCAGCGTGTAGCGGAACTGCTTGCGTGTCTCCTCGATCACGAAAAGGATCGCCGCCAGCGGCGCATTGAAGGCGGCGGCGAGGCCGGCCGCGGCGCCGGCCGCCAGCAGGCCACGCAATTCCACCTCGCTGAGCTTCAGGCGCTCGGCAATCGCCTGCGCGATCGACGCGCCCATGTGGATGGTCGGCCCCTCGCGTCCCGCCACGAGACCGGACGAGAGCGCCAGCACGCCGCCCACGAACTTCACCGGCAGGACGCGCCGCCATCGTACCTCGCGCAGCCCTTCCATCGCGCCTTCGATTTCCTGCACGCCGCTGCCCGCCGCTTCGGGTGCGACGCGGCGCGTGAGGAAGAAGGCAGCGACCAGCGCAACCGCGGCAATCGCCGCCGCAGCCGCCATGGTGAGGGGGCCGTGTCCCATGTACGCCACCAGCCACGACGGCCAGCGGACGAGCGTATCGACGACGAGATGGAAGCCGGCACCCAGGACACCGGTGGCCAGCCCGCACAGGGCCGCCAGCGCATACAAGGCGGCATCGGAGATCGATTGGCCCGCCGGTCGATCTCCTGAAGTCACGCGCCGCCTCCGAAAGTGAGAGGCAATAATGCCCGGCGAGGACAGGGTGTCAAAGCGTCAGCGCGTGAAGACCACGTCGGAAAGGTCGCTGCGCACTTCCCAGTGATGCCGTTCGAGTTCGGGATCGAGATGCTCCTCGGCCGGGAAGCCGAGGCAGAGATAGGCCACGAGGTTCCAGCCGGCAGGTACGTCGAGCGCCTGCGTCACCTTCTTCGGATCGAGGATTGAAACCCAGCCCATGCCGATTCCATCGGCGCGCGCCGCGAGCCAAAGGGTCTGGATGGCGGCCACGACCGAGTAGTGCAACGTCTCGGGCATGGTTTGTTGTCCAAGCCCGCTGCCGGTATGCGTGCCGTCGTCGGAGAAGACCGCGAGATGAACTGGCGCTTCCTTGAGGCCGGCGAGCTTGAGCCCGGCATAGATCGCATGCTTCTCGCCACCATAGCCGGCCAGCGCCTTCTCGTTGGCCTGCGTAAAACTCTCGACCACGGCGCGCCGGCGCTCGGCCGACTCGACATGCACGAACCGCCAAGGCTGGCTGAGGCCGACCGACGGGGCGTGACTAGCCACTTCGAGCAGCGTGTCGATGCGCTCGCGCGCCACCGGATCGGTGCGGAACCGCCGCACGTCGCGCCGCCACAGGACGAGCTGGCGAAACTCGGCCCGGAAGGCCGCGTCGAAATCGGGATGCGTCATCAACTCCACCGATCGATTGCATGAAAGAACGTGCCGCTCACGGAGCCGCGTTGCGCCCCCGCTTCCGGCACCGCCGCGCCGTTCGCATCGCGACACTCGACGAGCGGTGCATCGCCTGTCGACTGGATGCTGGCATAGTGGAACTCGTGACCAGCCACCTCGTCGCCCCGAGCGCCCAGTACGCCGTTCGTCACGAGACGGGCGCGGCGATAGCCGAGATGCAAGCGACGCCTGGCAAACGAGGTTTCGACGTCCAGAAGCCCGAGCATCGCGTGTCTCGTTCCGCCTGCATCGACAAGCCCCTGCCCCAGCACCATGTAACCGCCGCACTCCCCGTGGACCGGCACCGACTGCGCCGCCAGCGCCTTCATGCCGGCGGCAAAACGGCCGGCCGCGGCCAGCGTTCCCGCATGCAGCTCCGGATAGCCGCCGGGCAACCAGACCGCGTCCGCCGCAGCGTCCGGCGCTTCGTCGGCGAGCGGCGAGAACGGCAGGATTTCCGCGCCCGCCCTGCGCCAGCTTTCCAGCAGATGCGGATACATGAAGGAGAAAGCGCGGTCCTGCGCCAGTGCGATGCGCTGGCCGGGCGGCGGCAGGCCCCGCGCGGCCTCAATCGAGCCCGCTCGGGCCGTCCGGGCGCTCGCTTCGATGGCATCAAGATCGAGCGACGCCTCGACCGTATCGGCGAGTATGTCGAGGCGGTGCACGATGTCGGGCAGTTCGACGGCCTGCACCAGGCCGAGATGTCTCTCGGGCAGGGAAAAACCCGCATTCGACGGCAGCGCGCCGAACAGCTTCAGGCCGGCGCGTTCGAGACCCGGCGCGATCATGCCGACATGCCGTGCGCTCGCGGCACGATTGAGGATGACGCCCGCCACGTCGACATCGTCGCGATAGCGCGCAAGGCCGCTTGCGATGGCCGCCGCCGTCTCGGCCTGGCCCGACACGTCGAGCACCAGCGCCACGGGCCATCCCGTCAACGCCGCGAGATCGGCCGTCGCACCGCGTGCCGTCTGTCCCCGTTCGGCCACGCCGTCGAACAGGCCCATCACGCCTTCGACGACCACGAGGTCGGCCGAAGCGCCGTGACGGGCCACGAGTCCTTCAAGCGTCCCCGGTGACATCGCCCAGGTATCGAGGTTGAAGCTCGGCCGGCCGGTCGCCGCCGAGTGGAAGGCCGGATCGATGTAATCCGGCCCGCACTTGAAGGGCTGCACCGTGCGGCCGCGTCGTGCCAGCGCACGGATCAGGCCCGAGGCGATCGTGGTCTTGCCGGCACCCGAGCGCGCCGCCGCGACGATCAGCCCGCGCGGCCTCTCGCTCATGACCAGCCGACCATCGACGCGAGCACCTCTTTGCGCAACGCGGCGATCTCTCCGATAACGGCAATGCAGGGCGAGCCGAGACGGTGATGCTGCGCGTCCGCCGCCAGCGCATCGAGGCGGCTTTCGACGATGCGCTCACCATCGACTGTCGCCGACTGGATCAGCGTCGCGGGTGTTTCGGCTGCAAGTCCGCCCCGTTGCAGCGCCGCCACGATCTCCTCGAGCTGCGTCATCGGCATGTAGAGAATGAGCGGCTGGCCGAGCCGGCCCAGGGCTTCCCAATCGGCGGTCGACTGCCCCTCGGCGCGATGGCCCGCCGCGAGCACGACGGCATGGTTGGTATCACGCGAGGTCGCGGGAATGCCGACAAGAGCGGCGCCGGCAAGCCCTGCGGTCAGGCCCGGGATGATTCGAAAGCGCAAGCCTGCCTCGCAAAGCGCCGTCACTTCCTCCCAGCCGCGCCCGAACACAAAGGGATCTCCGCCCTTCAGCCGCAGCACGCGTCGTCCGGCACGCGCGCGGTCGATCAGCAGCGCGTTGATCTCATGCTGCTTCGGCGAAGGCTTGCCGCCGCGCTTGCCCGCCGGCAGCAGCACCGCGTCCTTGCGCGCCAGACGCAGCACGCGCGGATCGACCAGCGCGTCATGCACGATATCGTCGGCGACCGTCACGGCGTGCAGTGCCAGCACAGTGAGGAGCCGCGGATCGCCGGGGCCGGCTCCAGCCAGCCACACTTCTCCTGGTGGGAATTCCGGCAAGTCGGGGAAACCGTCCAGCGTCACGCGCCACGGCCCCGGAAGCGCCTCTGATAGGCGGCGTCGTAAAGCGCGCTGTTCCGGAAATCGCGTGCGCCCAGAACCTTGCCGACGAGGATCAACGCCGTGCGCTCGATCGGCGCCTCCGCCACTTCATCCGCGATCGTTCCGAGCGTGGCGCGGATCACGCGCTCGTCGGGCCAGGTCGCACGATAGACGATGGCCGCGGGACAGGCCGCCCCATAGTGCGGCGTCAGCTCCGCCACGATCCTGTCGAGTACATGGATCGAGAGATGCAGCACGAGCGTGGCGCCAGTCGCGGCATAGGAGGCGAGCTTCTCTCCTCCGGGCATCGCCGAGGCGCGGCCGGAGGTCCGCGTCAGCACCACGGTCTGCGCCACTTCGGGCAAGGTGAGTTCCTGTCCCAGCGCGGCGGCTGCGGCCGCGAATGAAGGAACGCCCGGCGTCACCGTGTAGGGAATTCCCTCTGAGTCGAGGCGGCGAAGCTGCTCGCCGAGCGCGCTCCAGATCGACAGGTCGCCGGAATGAAGGCGCGCCACATCCAGCCCAGCATCGGTCGCGCGGCGGCATTCCGCGACGATCTCGTCGAGCGACAGCGGCGCGGTATCGACGATGCGGGCGCCCGGCGGGCAATGGTCGAGCAACGCCTTCGGCACCAGCGAGCCGGCATAGAGGCAGACCGCACAGCGCGCGATCAGATCGCGCCCGCGCACGGTGATCAGGTCCGGCGCACCTGGGCCGGCGCCGATGAAATGGATGGTCATCGTCCCTCTCCGATGGCGATGGCGCAGGTCGCGCGCTCGGTCGCCACGCGCGTGCCCAGCAACCGGCCCTCGCGGCCCGCCACCACCAGCGCCGACGCCTCGGCGATCGACGGCAGTCCCTTGGCCTTCAGCACCAGCTTCGACGGCGTGAGCACGCGTCCCGCGACACGATCGAGATCGTCGACCGTGCAGGCGACCAGCCTCACGGAAAGCCGGCGCGCCACTTCGGCGAAAACCGGATCGGTCGCCTTCTCCGATTCGGTCGCGACCGAATCGAGGCGCTCCACCGGCAGATCGAACATGCCGAGCGCCATGCGCACGACCCGCTCGATCTCGTCGGCCGACGTCTCGCGCCGGCAGCCCACGCCCGCGACGATCATGGTTTCCCCGCCCGCCATTGGGTGACCGGCGCGGCGTGGCGCCAGACGAAGACATTGCCGCTCCCGGCGCGGCCGGCCTTGGCGACCTGCAGCCGCGTGATTTCTCCACCATGCCGCTCGAAGCAATCGATCAACCGAGCCTCCGACTGCAGCGACACGGCGTTGGCAACGATGCGCCCACCGGGCTTCAATGCATTCCAGGCGGCGTCGAGCAGGCCGGGATCGGAGAGGCCACCGCCGACGAAGATCGCGTCGGGCGGCGGCAATCCGTCGAAAGCCGCCGGTGCTGGCTTCCGCACGATCTGCAGGTCGGGCGTGCCGAGCGTCGCGGCGTTGCGCGCCGCCCGCGCCGCCCGCTCCGCGTCCTCCTCGATGCCGATGGCACGCAGCGAGGGGTGGCGCAGCAGCCACTCGATGGCGACCGAGCCCGCGCCCAGCCCGACATCCCACAGCAGTTCGCCCTGTCGCGGCGCCAGGGAGGAAAGCGTCACCGCGCGAATGTCACGCTTGGTGAGCTGGCCATCGTGCTCGAACAACGAATCGTCGAGACCAGGCGCCAGCGTCACGATCTTCGCATCGGCCGCGGCTGCGACCTGCAGCGCAATGATGTTGAGGGCAGCGACCTCCGTGAGGCCGAAGGACCGCGCTGCCGTAGAACGGATGCGCTCGCGTGTACCACCCAGCGCTTCCAGGACCGCGAGCGTCGAGGCGCCCATGCCGCGCGCCGTCAGCAACTGGGCAAGACGAGATGGCGTTGCGCCATCCCATGACAAAGCGAGAATGCGCGCGCCAGGCTGGAGATGGCGCACGATGCCTTCCAGTGCGCGGCCGTGCAGGCTCACCAGCGCGACGTCCTGCAACGACCAGCCCAATCGAGAGGCGGCGAGGCTGAACGACGATGGCTGCGGCAGGCAGATCGTCTCATCGGCGGAAACCGATCGCAGCAGCATCTCACCGACGCCGTAGTGGAAGGGATCGCCGCTTGCCAGCACGACGACTGGCCGGCCGCGCATCGCCAGAATGTCACTCATTGCGCCGGCAATCGGGCTGGGCCAGGCGAGAGACCGGCCACGGATCAGACCACCCGCGAGCTCCAGGTGACGCTTGCCACCCACCACCAGCTCTGCCGACGACACGAGTTGGCGCGCCACGGAAGACAGACCGTCGATCCCATCCTCACCGAGACCGACGATGGACAGCCATCGCGCGGCCGGGCAGGTTGCGGCCCCGCTCGTCATCGCCCGGCCCCGACATGCGCGTTCTCATCCTCGGCGGCACCACCGAAGCCTCCGCGCTGGCCCGTCGGCTCGCCGACGACACGCATTTCGAGGCGACGCTGTCGCTGGCTGGCCGCACGGCGCAGCCCGCGCCGCAAGCCTTGCCCACGCGCATCGGTGGCTTCGGCGGAATCGACGGACTCGTGCGCCATCTGCGCGACGAGAAGATCGTGGCCGTCATCGACGCGACCCATCCCTATGCCGACCAGATGTCGGCCCATGCCGTCGCGGCCTGCGGCCAGGCTGCCGTTCCGCTGGCTTCGCTGGTCCGCGCGCCGTGGACGCGACAGGCCGGAGACGAGTGGATCGAAGTGGTCGATACGCAAGCCGCGGCAAACGCCATCGGTCGCAATCCACGGCGCGTGTTTCTGGCGATCGGCCGGCAGGAGCTGCCGGTCTTCGCCGCCGCGCCACAGCACCACTATCTCGCCCGCGTCATCGACGCGCCCGCCGGCGATGCTTTGCCGCCCAACCTGACTCTCGTGCAGGCGCGCGGTCCGTTCGATCTTGCGGCCGAGACCGCACTGCTGCGCGACCGCAGGATCGAGCTCGTCGTATCCAAGAACGCCGGCGGCGACGCGACCTACACCAAGATCGAAGCCGCGCGCGCGCTTGGCGTGCGGGTCATCATGATCGCGCGTCCGCACAAGCCAGCCGGCTACGTCACGGCGACGCCGGAAGACGCTGTTGCCTGGCTGGATCACGTCAGGCGCTCGCTGCGCGGCGTGTAGATCCAGCGACCGACCGTGCGGGTCGTGCTGGCGCCGACGATGACCAGGGTGCGCATGTCGGCCACGGACGGATCGGCCGTTGCCAGCGTCGCCGCGACCACTTTCGTCTCCGCCGTTCCCGCGGCGCGCACGAACAGGACGGGTGTCGTACCCGACTTCACTGGCCGCAGCAGGTCGAGCGCCATGCCAAGCTGATGCGGCCGCGCCTTCGAGGCGGGATTGTAGAGCGCGATCACGAAGTCGGCTTCGGCCGCCGCATTCAGGCGCCGCTCGATGGTCGACCAGTTCTTGAGATTGTCCGAAAGCGAGATCGCGCAGAAATCGCCGCCCAGCGGCGCGCCCGCTTCCGCCGCCGCCGCCAGCATCGCCGTCACGCCGGGCTCCACCCGGATGTCGAGGGTGCGCCAGGCCGGATCGCCGTGTTCCACCGCCTCGAACACCGCCGAGGCCATGGCGAAGACGCCGGGATCGCCGCCCGATACCACGACGACCTGACGGCCAGCGGCGGCGAGCGACAGGGCATGGCGCGCGCGATCGAGTTCGGCGCGGTTGTCCGAGGCGTGGCGTTGCTGGTCCGCGCGCGTCGCGGGAATGCGATCGAGATAAGGCCCGTAGCCCACGAGGTCGGAGGCCCGATCGAGGACCGCGCGCGTCGCGGGCGTCATCAGCTCGGCCTTGCCCGGGCCCGTGCCGACCACGGTCAGCGAGCCGCTCACAGCTGCCGTCCCCGGCCGGCGATCAGGACCATGGCGAAATAGGCGCCGGCGGGATCGCCGCACTCGGCCAGCGGCGCGATCCGCTCGCCCGGCATGGTGCCGCGCTCGACATAGACCGCGCGCGACAGCAGGCCGGCCGCCTCGACGGCGCGCCGCACCTTTCCGAGATGGCGGCCCACTTTCATGATCACCGCGGCATCGGTGTTGCGCAGCCGCTCCACGAGCTGATCTTCGGCGAGCGTGCCCGGCAGCACCGCGAGCGTGTCGTCCCCCCAGGTGATCGGCAGGTTGGCGCGCGTCCAGCAGCCCGACATGCCGGTGACGCCGGGAACGACCTCGACCGGAAACGTCTCGGCGAGACGCCGCCACATGTGCATGAATGAGCCGTAGAAGAACGGATCGCCCTCGGCGAGCAGACCGACCGACTTTCCGCTTTCGAGCAGGGCCGTGAGCGAAGCCGAGGCTTCGCGATAGAAACGGATCATCTGCGACTGGTAGTCGGGATGCTCCGCCGGAATTTCGTCGGTGACGGGATATTCCAGCCGCAGTTCCTGCCGCGCCGCGCCCATCAGCGGCGTCACGATGCCCCGCGCATTGCCCTGACGACCACGCTTGGCGAAGAAGGCGACGACGTCGACCGTCCGCACCAGGCCGGCGGCGCGCAGCGTGAGATAGCGCACGTCGCCCGGACCGACGCCGATGCCGTAGAGCGTGCCCGGCGCGGCAGTGCCCGCGATCGCGTCGAGGCTGGTCATTCGATGTCGCTCGCCAGCGCATTGATCGCGGCCGCCGTCATGGCGCTGCCGCCGCGCCGGCCGCGCACGACGAGGAACGGCACGCGCCCGTCGGCCGCCAGCGCCTCCTTGGATTCAAGCGCGCCGACGAAGCCCACCGGCACGCCGATCACCGCCGCCGGCAGGGGCGCGCCCTCGTCCAGCATTTCAAGCAGGCGAAACAGCGCCGTCGGTGCGTTGCCGATCGCGACGACCGCGCCGCCGAGACGATCGCGCCACAGCTCCATCGCCGCGGCCGAGCGCGTGTTGCCGAGCTTCCGCGCGAGAGCCGGCACCGACGGATCGTCGAGCGTGCAGATCACGTCGTTGGCTGCCGGCAGGCGCGCGCGCGTGACGCCGTTGGCCACCATCTTCGCATCGCACAGGATCGGCGCGCCGTCCTTCAGCGCCTGCCGCGCCACTTGGGCGAAGCCGCGCGACATGTCGATGTCGCGGGCGATCTCGGGCATGCCGCAGGCGTGGATGAGGCGCACCGCCACGCGCTCCTCGACGGGATCGAAGCGCGCAAGATCGGCTTCGGCGCGGATGATCGCGAAGGAGCGGCGGTAGATCTCCGCGCCGTCGCGCACATAGTCGCGCGGCTCAGCCATGGTTTGCATCCCGTAACAGCGATTCAAGGTCGGCCGGACCGATCGTGCGTTCGGCCTCGTCCCTCGTCGTACCGTCGCGCACGACGCCGTATCGACCGGCCTCGCCCACCAGCACGAGATCCGAGGGCGCGGAGCGTGCGCAGCCCTTGGCGCAGCCGGAGACGTGGACGGTGCCGCCGAAGCGACGCTCGGCCACGAGCCGGGCGAGACGGCGCGCATCGCCGCGCGCATCGACCGTGCCCGATGCGCAGGCCGGCGCGCCGGGGCAGGCTTCGATGCGCAGCAGCGGATCGCGGTCGTCGACGATCATTCCGATCGACCGTGCGCCGTCGAGCAACTCCTGGCCCGCAGCGGCATCGCGCACCCGCATGTAGAGCGTCCGCCACGGCGACAGGCGCAGATCGCGCGCGCCCGCCATCATCGCCAGATCGGCGAGACGCCGGAGCTGTCCCGCCTCGAGCCGGCCGAACGGCGCCGCAACGCCTGCGGCATCGTCCACGAGACCGATGACGCGCCCCCTCGCCTGCCCGAGCGGCGGCAGCGGCTGCAGCTTCGGCGACACGGCCAGCCGCAGCTTGGACAAGGCGGCAGCGGACAGAGTACGCAGGCGCGTGCGCGGCACGCATTCCAGCACCGCCTGCATCGCCGTCACGACCAGATCGACCGCGTCGCGCGAGGCACAGGCACCGAGCCAGCGTGTCCCGTCGGGCGTATCGATGCCAAACGCGACGAAGCCCGATGCAACCCGCAGACTGATGTCGGCGCGCTCGTCCGCAATGGAAGCCGGTCCGCCGTCGTCGACCAGGACACCGAACTTCGCGGGAAGCCCGCGCAGACGCGGATCGCCGGCGAGAATTTCCTCGAGCCGTTCGGCGATGCCGTAGGCAACGGATCCGCGCTCCGCGAGCGGCGCCACCATCACGTTGCGCACGGCCTCCGATGCGGCATCGTTGTCGAGCAGACCGAACCGGCCCAGTTCGGCCTGCTGCTCGTCGAGGCGGCTGTCGCTCAGGCCGCGAATCTGCAGGTTGGCGCGCCGCGTCAGGTCGATATGCCCGTTCCCCAGTCGCTGCGCGGCATCGGCCAGCATGCGCGCAGCATCAAGGTCGAAGCGACCGACGCGCGGACGCACGCGCACGATCAACCCGTCGCCGCTCTGCATCGGCCGCAGAGCGCCGGGGCACCAGCCTTTCCTCAGGATCGCCGCGGCCGTGCTCATCTCGGGCCTTCTTCGACCGGCCGCGCTGGCGGCGCAAGGCCGATCGCGCGCGTCAGATCGCGCTCCACCGCATTGCGCCGCGTCATCCAGAGACCGCGGTCGAGCGCATCCCTGAGGCGCGCCGCGATGGCCGCGACCGCCGCCGGATTGCGTGCCGCCATGGCGTCGAGAACGGCCTCGTTGGCGATCAGCGCGGCATGGGTGGCGTCGAACAGCGGGCCGGGCACGATCTCCGCGGTCGCGGCGAAGGCATAGAGCGCATCGACCGACTGGGCGATCTCGGCCACGCCCCGGTGGCCGTGGCTCAGCATGCCCTGGATCCAGCGCGGGTTGGTGAGGCGGCCGCGCACGATACGGGCGACTTCCTCCGCCAGGCGCCGCGCCCGCGGTTTCGCCGTGTCGCTGGTGTTGAGGTGATAGAGTTCGGGTGCGTTGCCCAGCAGTGCCGCCGCCGCCGCGAAGCCGCCGGCAAAATCGGCGACGCCGTCGCCGTCGAGCACGTCCCGCTCGCGATCATCCTGCGGATGCACCAGCAGATCGGCCGTCGACACGAGGCTGCGAAAGCCGGGCCCGGCCTCGCGCACCGGCTCGACGCCGCCATAGGCATGGGTCACCGCGGCGAGATAGATCTCCCCGAGATCGGCCTGCGTCTTCCACGCTCCGTCGAGCGCCACGTCGCCCGCCTGGGCGCCATAGTTGCCCGGCGCGGCGCCGAAGATGCGCGACAGGTCGGCGCCCGCGCGGCGCGCCGCCGCCAGCGGATTGTCCTCGTCCGGTTCGTCGAGTTCGGCGACGCGCCGCACGGCCATGTCGAACAGCGCGATCTGCGTTTCGAAGATGTCGCGGAACAGGCCCGAGATACGCAGCGTCGCGTCGATGCGCGGCCGGTCGAGCGTGGCGAGCGGCATCACCTCGATGCCGGTGACGCGGCTCGAGGCGACGTCCCAGACCGGCCTCACGCCGAGATAGGCCAGCGCCTGCGCGAGATCGTCGCCGCCGGTGCGCAGTGAGGCCGAGGCCCAGAGATCGATCACCAGCGCGCGCGGCGGCTCGCCATGGTCCTGCAGATAGCGCCGCACCACCTCGTCGGCGGAGCGCGCGCCGATGGCCGCCGCAGTACGGGTCGGGATGGCGCGCGGATCGATCGACGTAAGGTTGCGGCCGGTCGGCAGAACATCGGCCCGGCCGCGCGTCGGCGCACCGGCGGGACCGGGTGCAACGCGACGACCGGCGAGCGCAGCCAGCAGGCCCGCGCGTTCGCGAACGGCGCTCAGGCGGATCGGCGCATCTTCGCCGCCCATCGTGGCCGCAAGCTGCGCGATTTTCGCCTCATCCGGCAGCGTGCCGTACACATGCAGTCCCTCGCGGATGCTCAGTTCCTTGATGTCGCAGAGATGGGCGTCGAGCTTGGCCACCGCCTCGCGGCTGGGCTCCTCCTTCACCAGACCGCATTCGGCCGCGAGCCCGCCGCTCCAGGCGCGCTCCACGATCTCTTCTTCGAGATGGCGCAGGCGGCGGCTGTCGAGTCCATCGGCCGCAGCATACTCCTCGATGATGGCTTCCATCTCGGCCAGCGCGCCGTGCAGTCCGGCGGCGCTGAGCGGCGGCGTCAGATGGCCGATGGTGACGGCGCCCAGCCGGCGCTTGGCCTGCACCGCCTCGCCTGGATTGTTGACGATGAAGGGATAGATCACGGGCAGCGGCCCCAGCACCGCCTCGGGCCAGCAGCCGGCCGACAGCGCCAGCGCCTTGCCGGGCAGCCATTCGAGCGTGCCGTGCGTGCCGAGATGGATCATCGCATCGATCCGCTCCTGCTCGCGCAGCCACGCGTAGAGCGCAACATAGGCGTGTCGCGGCGGGCAGTTCATGTCGTGGTAGCCACTCTTGCGGTCCTGCACCGTGCCGCGATCGGGCTGCAGCAGCACCATGACCTTGCCGCAGCGCAGGACGGGCAGGCGGAACCCCTCGGACGCCTCCCCCCACGTCTCCGCAAGATCGCCCTGGAGCGAGTCCGGCAGTTCTGAAAGCCAGCGCCTGTACCTGTCGAGCGATATGTCGACCCAATCCGCGTCGCCCGCCAGCAGCCTCTCGACGTCGGCCACCTGCCAGTCGAGGCCGCCGACGTCGTAGCCCTCGGCGCGCAGCAGCCTCAGGATCTCGACCACGCTGGCCGGCGTGTCGAGGCCGACCGCGTAGCCGGTCCGTCCGCCGCGCGCGGGATAGTCCGACAGGACCAGCGCGAGCCGGCGTTCCTGCGCGGGCGTGGCGCCGAGCTTCGCCCAGGCCGCCGCCAGCCGCGCCACATAGTCGATACGATCGGGCTCGGGCTCGTGATGCACGCGGCTGAATTCGAGCGCCGCGTCGGGTTCGGCCTCGGCCTTGAAGGAGATGGCGCGCGTCAGCAGCCGTCCGTCGAGTTCGGGAAGCACGACGTTCATGGCGAGATCGGCGGGCGCGAGCCCCCGCAGCGAGCCATCCCAGGCCTCGCGCGCGCTGCCCGAGAGCACGACCTGCAGCACCGGCACACCGGCGCCGTCGAGCACCGTCGTATCGTCGTCGCGCATCGCGGAGAAGGCCGTGGTGTTGAGGACGATCGCGGGCTTGCGCTGCGCGAGGAGCGCTTCGAGCGGCGCCACCACCGCTGGATCCTTCAGGCTGCTCACGGCGACGCCGATCGGCGCCAGGCCATGCGCGTCGAGCGCCTGCATCAGCGCGGTAACCGGCGCGATGTCGGCGGCCATCAGGTTGGCGCGATAGAACACGACGAGGGCCATCGGCCGTGCGTCATCCGCCGCACCGAGAACGGTCAGGGGGCCGACCGGCTCGGGCGGCAACCACGCAATATCCCGGCCCAGCAGGCTCGCGGCGTAGCGCAGCGCCTGCCGCAGGTTCGCCGCGCCGCCCGCCCGAAAGTAACCGTCGAGCCTTTCGAGCCGGTCGGGCGCCAGAGTAGAGACGGCGACCAGCCGCGGATCAGACCTGTCATCGCCCGGCAGCGCGGCCAGCAGCACGCCGTTGTCGCGCGCCGCATCGGCAATCCGCTCGAATCCGTAGCGCCAGTAGTCGAGACCGCCCAGCCCGCGTACGATCACCAGCCGTGCTTGTGAGATCACCTGCTCGACATAAAGATCGACCGACATCGGATGGCGCAGCTTCTTGAGGCTGGCCAGCCGCAACATCGGCAGCAGATCGCTGTCCAGCCGCCACGCCGCCGCAAGAGCCGAGAGGTCGCTGTCGGAAAAGGAGAGCACGACGATCTCGCCCGGCGACTGAGCGAGATCGACGGCGGCGTCGGCCTCGTCGAGTGTCGCGAGCTGGGTCGCCAGGACGTGCATCTGCCTACCCCAGCAGGATCGCCCGGATCCCCGCCTGATCGAAGCCCTTCTGGCCGATCACGACCAGCCGGCCGCGCCGCGGCGCGCCGTCGGGCCAGCGACGGTCGAACTGGTGCTGGATGCGCGCGCCGACTCCCTGGACCAGCAAACGCATCGGCTTGCCGTCGATCTCGACGAAGCCCTTCATGCGCAGCACGTCATGTTCCTCGGCCGCCTTCACCATGCGGTCGACCAGCGCCTGCGGCGAGGCGTAGGCCGGCAGGTCGACGATGAACGTGTCGAAATCCTCGTGGTCGTGCTCGCCTTCGAGGTCATGATGCGAGGGACGCGCCGCGAGGTCGGCTTCGGCCGCCGCGCCCAGGCCCAGCAGGACCTTCACCGGCACCTGGCCGTGGCGCGTCTCCACGAGCGCGACCGCGCGCGGCAGGACCTTGCCGATCTCGCCGATGACCGCCTTCCGGTCGGCGTCCGTCATCAGGTCGGCCTTGTTCAGCAGGATCAGGTCGGCACAAAGGATCTGGTCCTCGAATACTTCCTCGAGGGGATTGTCGTGATCCAGCGACGAATCCTCCGCGCGCTGGCGCGCCACCGCCGCGGGATCGTCGGCGAACCGGCCGGCCGCCACCGCCGCGCCGTCCACCACGGCGATCACGCCGTCGACGGTGACGCGCGAGGCGATCTCGGGCCAGTTGAAGGCCTTCACCAGCGGCTTCGGCAGTGCGAGGCCCGACGTCTCGATCACGATATGCTCGGGCGGGTTGGGACGGTCGAGCAGGCTCTTGAGGGCGGGCACGAAATCGTCGGCGACGGTGCAGCAGAGGCAGCCGTTGGCCAGTTCGACGATCGCATCCTCGGGACAGTTCTCGACGCCGCAGCTCTTCAGGATCTCGCCGTCGATGCCGACATCGCCGAACTCGTTGACGATCACGGCGAGGCGACGGTCGGCATTCTCCAGCACATGGCGGACGAGCGTCGTCTTTCCCGCGCCGAGGAAGCCGGTGACGATGGTGCAGGGCACCTTGGCGAGCGTGCTCATGAGGACTCCCGGAGGTTCATCGGCGGGACGCGCGCGATGGTGTTCTTGCGGATGTGTTCGGGCCGCTCGCGCCAGACCGTGACGCCAGTTTCATGCGCGCTGTGCTGACGCGCGAAGGCGAGGATATCGGGCGCATGCTGTTCGGCATCGAGGTTGCCAATGACGTAAGTCCACTTGCCGGGCGCGCCGACGGCGATCGTGCAGCCACGCGAGCAGTTCGAGAGACACTCGACGCCGACGATCTGCGAGACCGGATAACCTTCTGCCGCCGCGCGCTGCGCCGCCGACAGCAGCCGTGCGCCGGCGCGCATGGGATGCGCATTCGCGTCATCGGCGCTGCTGCGGCAGGTCGTGCAGACGTAGAGCGTCGATGCAGTCATGCGAATGCGCCTCGACCTAGAGGGTCGCGGCCGTTGCGGCGGCAGCGCCGATCACGGCCACGACCGCGCCCATGACAGAGACACCGAGAGCCCGCGACGGCCGGCTCATCACCGCGAGCGTCAGAGCATAGGCCGCGACCGCGAGCGCCGACTGGACCACGAACAGGCCCGCGAGATAGGCGGCGACCGGCGTGGGTTCGGCACCGACGATCGCCTCACCCAGGGCGTGGCCGTGAACGAGGCCAGCCAGGGCGAACAGCGCGACGGCCAATGCGGGCGAAAGCTTCGATCGCACGATCACGAGGCCGCCGATGACGAGCGTGCTGAAGCCCACGAGGAATTCACCTGCTGGCAGGCCGATGCCCGCGAGATGCACAACGACGCCCGCGATCACGGCCGCGCTGAAGGCGAGGACCGGCACGATACCGCGAGCGGCAAGGCCTGCGAGGATACCGACGCCGACGACCGCAGCCAGATGGTCGAGGCCGATGATGGGATGGCCGAGGCCGGACAGGAGACCGTTCATGAAGGTCTGCGGCGTCTGGCCGCCCATTGGATGGTGGGCGAAGGCCGGCGCGGTCGCCGCCATCGACAACAGCAACGCAATGGAACCCGAACGCGTGATCGCCGCCTTCATGATCGTCTCCGTCGTATGAGGGCACATGCCCTCGGGGTATGCCGTCTCCGACGGAGCCCGCGCGTCCGGCAAGGCCGGATGTCGGGTGGACCTCGTTCCTCGTGCTTCCCCGCGCGAGGACTCGGATGCGGCAGTTTCGACGGCAGGTTTCCTGGCTCTCGGCTCTTCGTCTTCGGCCACCTTCCCGGTTTCCCAGTGGTATCGAGGCCTTCGACTCACCAATCACAGTTGCGGGGGCAGCCTCGGATTGGGGCGCGAGGCCCGGCACCGTGTTCCCTTTTGATCCCCTTGCGGGGCACCGTCACGTGCTTGATAGGGGTCCGGGCGAAGTCGCGTCAACGGTATTCGGTCGCCCCGGCAGGCGCGGCGGTCAGCTGATCAGCCCCGCGGCCTGGATCGCGGCAAGGCCGCCCACGGCGGTGATCAGGGACCCCGCGACGACCAGCGCGGTCCGCTGCGCCGGCCACTTGTTAACACCCAGCGTGAGCGCACAGGAAGCGACGCCTAGCGCCGTCTGCGCCACGAGCAGGCCCGCGACGTTGGCGACGATCGGCAAGGCATCCGCCCCGATCAGGACCACCCCCAGCGAATAGCCGTGAACGAGCCCTGCAACGGCGAAGATGCCCGACGCGACCTTCGGGCTGATCGGCTGGCGGATCAGGATGAGGACGCCGATCAGCATCGTCGTCAGCGCCACGAAGGCGCCGTCCGCGGGAATGTCGTAGGGGCTGAGCTGAAGCGCCACGCCGGCGATGGCGGCGACACCGAAGACAAGCACCGGGACGATGCCGCGGGCGGCGATGCCGACCAGGATGCCGATGCCGATCATCGCAGCCAGGTGATAGATGCTGATGACCGGGAGGCCGACACCCTGCAGGAAACCCTCGGCGAAGGTCCGGGGCAGTTCCTCCTCCACCAACGTTTGGGCAAGGACCGGCAACCGCGGAACCGCGAGCGCAAGCATCGTCCAGGAGCCCAGCCGTCGGATGGAAACCCGCATCACCTTCCCTTGTCGCGTCTTTGGCTCTCGCGTCTTGGGGCGCGCATGCGTCTCAGATAGGGTGCAGCGGCGCAACCCGTCAATCCAATTCCGCATCTGCGGTGAAATTACAGCACATATTGGCGACGCCACTGCATCGAAGGACCGCAGTCCATGACGAACGAGAACAGCGAAGACGCACGGCACAAATCCAAGATGGCCAACCGGAAGGCCGTGCAGGACGCCGAGGTCGCCGCCAAGACCGTCGAAAAAGGCCTGTTGATCGTCCACACCGGCAAGGGGAAAGGAAAGTCGACCGCCGCCTTCGGCCTTCTCCTGCGCGCCATCGGCCGGGGGCTGCGCTGCGGCGTCGTGCAGTTCGGCAAGGGCGCCTGGCAGACCGGCGAGCGCACAGCCGTCGAGCGCTTCGGCGATCAGGTGCAATGGCATACGCTGGGCGAGGGCTTCACCTGGGAAACGCAGGATCGCGCGCGCGACGTCGCGGCCGCCGAACGGGCCTGGTCCGTGGCGCGCGACCTGATGGCCGATCCCTCGATCCGCTTCATCGTGCTCGACGAACTCAACATCTCGCTGCGCTACGACCATCTCGAGATCGGCGCCGTCCTCGAGGCCCTTGAGGCGCGCCGTCCCGACCAGCACATCGTCGTCACCGGCCGCAACGCCAAGGCCGAGCTGATCGAGGCAGCCGACCTCGTGACCGAGATGACCCTCGTGAAGCACCATTTCGCCGCCGGCGTGAAAGCGCAGGAAGGCATCGAGTTCTGATGCCCCTCGATCTGCACGCCCGCGCGCTGATGATCCAGGGCACCGGCTCCGACGTGGGCAAGTCGCTGCTGGTCGCGGGCCTCGCCCGCGCCTTCACGCGACGCGGCCTGCGCGTGCTCCCTTTCAAGCCGCAGAACATGTCGAACAATGCGGCCGTGACGGCCGACGGCGGCGAGATCGGACGCGCCCAGGCACTTCAGGCGCGCGCCGCGCGAGTCCCCACCAGCGTTCACATGAATCCGGTGTTGTTGAAACCGCAGACCGATGTTGGCGCGCAGGTCGTGGTGCAGGGCCGCGTCGTCGGCAACGCGAAGGCGCGCGAATATCAGGCGATGAAGCCGAGGCTGCTGGGCGCCGTCCTCGACAGTTTCGGCCGCCTCGCCGCCGAGGCCGATCTCGTCCTGGTCGAAGGCGCCGGTTCGGCGTCGGAGGTCAACCTGCGCGCCGCCGACATCGCCAACATGGGCTTTGCGCGCGCCGCGGACGTTCCCGTCGTGCTGGTGGGCGACATCGATCGCGGCGGCGTCATCGCGAGCCTGGTCGGCACGAAGGTGGTGATCGAGCCCGAAGACGCCGCGATGATCGTGGGCTTCCTCGTCAACCGCTTCCGCGGCGATCCGAGCCTGTTCGCCGACGGCATGGCGCGCATCGCCGACGAGACCGGCTGGGCCGCGCTCGGCCTCATCCCCTACTTCGCCGAGGCGCAGAAGCTGCCCGCCGAAGACGCGCTCGGCATTCCCGGTCGTGGCGCCTTAACTGGTGCCGTCAAGGTCGTCGTGCTGGCCTATCCGCGCATCGCAAACTTCGACGACTTCGATCCGCTGCGACAGGAGCCCGGCGTCGACGTCGCCTTCATTCGTCCCGGCGAGCCGATCCCCGGCGACGCGGCGCTGGTCATCCTGCCGGGCTCGAAGGCCACCATCGCCGATCTCGGCGCCCTGCGCGAAACCGGCTGGGACGTCGATCTCGCCGCGCATTGGCGCCGCGGCGGTCACGTGCTGGGGATCTGCGGCGGCTATCAGATGCTGGGGCGACGCGTGGCCGATCCCGACGGAATTGAAGGCGCGCCCGGCAGCGTCGAGGGGCTGGGCCTGCTCGACGCCGACACCGTACTCGGCGGCGACAAGAGGCTGGTCGAGGTGTCGGGCACGACGATCGCCGGAGGCGTGCCCTTCAAGGGCTACGAGATGCATGTCGGCCGCACCACCGCGTCGCAGCCGCCGATGCTCGATCTTGGCGGCGGCCGCACGGACGGTGCCATCGACGCGAGCGGCCGGATCGCCGGCTGTTACATCCACGGCCTGCTGGCCGATGACCAGCAGCGGCGGCACTGGCTGGCCCGCATCGGCGCGCAGGGTTCCGATCTCGATTACGAAGCCGGCATCGACGCTACCCTCGATGCGCTCGCCGACCATCTTGAGAAGCATGTCGATTGCACGCGACTGCTCAAGCTCGCGCGCGTGCCCACGATCAAGACAGCAGCGTAAGGCCCGCGAGAATCGCGACGACCGTTACCTGCACCGCGCACGCCACGCGATAGAGACGAAGCGCGACGCGAATGTCGGCGGCCGTCAGATCGGCGCGGCCTTCGCCCATCCAATGGTCGTCGACCTTCACGCCGCCATAGACACGCGGGCCGGCCAGCTTGATGCCGAGCGCGCCCGCCATTGCCGACTCCGGCCATCCGGCGTTGGGTGAGCGATGGTGACGCGCGTCGCGTTTTACTGCCGCGATGGCGCCGGCCGGCGACAAGCCCGGCCGCAACGAGGCTGCCAGCACCAGCCACAGCGCTGCCAGCCGCGAAGCGGGCAGGTTCACGTAGTCGTCCAGCCGGGCCGACGCCCATCCAAACGCCAGGTAGCGATCCGACTTGTGGCCGATCATCGAATCGGCGGTGTTGATAGCCTTGTAGGCCAGTGCGCCGGGAAGACCGGCCACGACCATCCAGAAGAGTGGCGCCACGACACCGTCGGAGAAGTTCTCGGCGAGGCTCTCGATGGCGGCGCGGCTGATCGCGGCTTCATCGAGTTCGCTCGTGTCGCGGCCCACGATCATCGACACCGCCGTACGCCCGCCGACGACGCCCTCGCGCTCGAGCGCCGTCGCCACGGCGGCCACGTGATCGTGCAGGCTTCGCTGCGCCAGCAGTGAACTTGCAAGCACCGCGCAGAGGATCATACCGGCGACGCCGGGCAGCAGCGCGCCGCAAAGCCACGCAATGGCAGTGCCGAAGGCGAGACCTGCGGCCAGCAGTACCAGCAGCGTCACGACGCCGAGCATGCGTCGCCGCCCATACGAACGATGCGACGAATTCCACGCCCGTTCGCACCATGCTATGAGCCGGCCGATCCAGGTGACGGGATGTCCGATCGCGCGATAGAGGGCGTCGGGATATCCGAAGACCGCTTCGACGGCGACGGCAACGAGGGCAAGACCCGCGAACATGAGCGCTCTGCCTAACATGGGCGACCCGAACGGAACACCAGTGGTGCATGGCGGCGACCTTTCGGCCGTGCGCCAGCGCTTCCCCGACGCGCCGTCGCCATGGCTCGACCTGTCGACGGGCATCAACCCGATGCCTTATCCGGTGCCGGATCTGCCGCCCGAAACCTGGTCGCGCCTGCCCACGCGCGAACAGAACGACGCGCTGATCGCCGCCGCCGCGCGGCGCTACGGCGTTCGCGATCCGGCAACGATCGTCGCAGCGCCCGGCACGCAGGCGCTCATCCAGGCGATCCCGCGCCTCGTGCCTCGATCACGCGTCGCCGTGGTCGGCCCGACCTATGAAGAACATCAGGTCTGCTGGCGCCGGCAGGGCCACGACGTCGCCGTCGTTTCCAGCCTCGACGAGGCAGGCGACGCAGAGGTCGTGGTCCTCGTGAATCCCGACAATCCCACCGGTCACCTTGTGCCGGTCGAAGCGCTGCCGCCGCGCCCGAGGTTGCTCGTCGTCGACGAAGCCTTCATCGACCTGTCGCCGTCCGAGGCCAGCCTCGCGGGCAGGCTGCCGCCGCGCACCGTGGTGCTGCGTTCCTTTGGCAAGACCTACGGCCTCGCCGGCCTTCGCCTGGGCTTCGCCGTCGCCAACCCCGACCTCGCCTTTTCCTTGCGCGACGAACTCGGACCGTGGGCGGTCTCGGGTCCCGCGCTGGAGATCGGGCGAACAGCGCTTGCCGACAACGCCTGGCTGGATGCAGCGTCCCGACGCCTCCAGGCGGACCGCCATCAACTCGACGAGATCCTGAAGGACGCTGGCTTCACCATTGTCGGCGGAACGTCGCTCTTCTGTCTCGCCGAGCATCCCGAGGCGTCCTCAATGATCGACCGGTTGGGCCGCGGCGGACTTCATGTCCGGCACTTCCCGCACTGGCCTTCGCGGATGCGCTTTGGCCTGCCCGGCGACGCCACGGCCTTCGCCCGGCTTCGCACCGCCCTGGACACCCGTTGAGGAAATCGTGACCGATCCATCGCGCAGGAGTTTCATCGCCGCCGGCGCCGCCCTTGCCGCTGCAGGCGCTCTCGACGGCGGTCCGTCGCCGGCCAAGGCGCAGGCCCGCATCACCGGCGGCACCCAGTCGGCCTTCCCTTCGCCCGAAGCGCCGGGCTCCAACGACGGCGGCTACAACATCCTCTTCATCCTGACCGACCAGGAACATTACATGGGCCCGCGCTGGCCCATCCCGCTGCCGGGACACGAGCGGCTGCGCACCACCGGCACCTTCTTCGAGAACCACCAGATCGCGTCGGACATGTGCTCGGCCTCGCGCGCGGTGATCTATACCGGCCTGCACACGCCCCATAACGGCATCTTCGACAATGCCGGCGTGCCTTACATGAAGAGCCTGGATCCAAAGCTGCCGACCATCGGCAAGATCCTGCGGAAGATGGGCTACTACACCGCCTACAAGGGCAAGTGGCACCTGAACGGCGCTATGGCGATGGAGAACCACGCCGACGACATCAAGGCGCTGTTCGAAACGATGATGGATCGCGACTACGGCTTCTACGATTACACCGGCGTCGGCGATTTCATCGAGGGCGCCCAGGGCGGTTACCAGTACGACGCGATCACCTCGGCGCAGGCGATCCAGTGGCTGAAGGCCAAGGGCCGCCCGATGACCGACCGCAAGCAGCCCTGGTATCTCGCGGTCAATCTCGTGAACCCGCACGACGTGATGTGGGTGAACACCGACAAGCGCAGCGGGCCGCCGGTTCAGGCGATCGAGGCCAAGCTCAACATTGCCTATCCACCCGACGATTCTTTCTACCGGCAGGAATGGAACGACATACCGCTGCAGAAGACCTGGCAGCAATCGCTCGACACGCCCGACCGCGTGCCCGCGCATCGCATCTACAAGGGCGCCAATGCCATCCTGACGGGACTGATCCCCCAGGAAGAATGGCGCATGCGGCTGCGTCAGAACTACTATTTCAACGCCATCCGCGACGTCGACCAGCAGATCGTGCAGCTGCTGGAGCAGCTCGACCGGCTCGGCCTCACAGACAACACGATCGTGATCTTCACGTCGGATCATGGCGACCTGCTGGCCAGCCATGGCGGGCTGCAGGGCAAGGGCACGACGACCTATCGCCAGCAGAACCACGTGCCGATGCTGGTCGTGCATCCCGAGATCAAAGGCGGCCAGCGCTGCTTCGAAACCACGTCGCATCTCGACTTCGTGCCGACCATCGTTTCCCTCACCGGCAAGTCGACCGCGCCGGTCGCCGACACGATGGCGCTGATGAAGGGCCAGGATTTCTCCCCGCTGCTGCGTCAGCCCGCGAGTCCGGCCTTCACGCGAGACCGCGGCGGCGTGCTGTTCTGCTACAGCCAGCTCATGGTGCACGACGCGAATTTCACGAAGGAGCTTTACGAGACGCTGCTGAACAAATCGATCGCGCGCTCGGACCTGTTCAGGAAGATCGAATCGTTCCCGGTCGACTGGAAACTGCGCGTCTGCATCCGCTCCATCGTCGACGAACGCTACAAATTCAGCCGCTACTTCTCGTTCCGCAACTTCAACACGCCGACGACGCTGGAGCAGCTCAAGGCCAACAACGATCTCGAACTCTACGACCTCGCGAAAGATCCCGACGAGATCGTGAACCTCGCTTACGACTTCGAGCGCAACCGCGATCTGATCGCGACGATGAACACCAAGTTGAATACCTTAATCGCCCGCGAGATCGGCACCGACGACGGGCGCTTCATGCATCTCGATTCGTGGATCGACTGGAAGGACGCGACGCCGGCGGCGATCAATATCTGAGGCAGTGCACGCGTGGGTCAGACAAACGAAAGATCCCTCGCTACGCTCGGGATGACACTGTTGTTGGAATAGGCGCAGTGCGCCGAATCAAAAGACGGTGTCATCCTGAGCGCAGCGAAGGATCCTTTCTCTTCGCCTCGAAACGCGAATGGAAACGACTCAACTAAGTGCCACAGAAAGTCCGATAAACGCCCCCGTCAGCCGGCGCCGGCTCGGCATAGGCTTCCAGTCCCGGCCGTTCCTCGTAAGGCTTCGCCAGCACCGCGAGCAATTCCTCGAACGGCGCATAGTCCTCGCGCTCGGCCGCGGCGCTGAGCACGAGTTCGACGCGATGATTGCGCGGAATGTAGATCGGATTGACGGTGTGCATCGCCGCGCGGCGGGCCGGACCATCCTGCGGCTCGCGCGACAGGCGCTCGCGCCAGCGCGGGAGCCAGGCCTCGAAGGCTTCCGGCTTGTTGGCGAACAGGCGGCGGACTTCGGCATCGGCCGCCGGATCGGCAGCAGCGTCGCCCAGCCGGCGGAAGGTCAGGGTGAAATCGGCCTGGCCTTCGGTCATGGCATTCAGCAGGTCCTGCGCCAGCGCCGCGTCGCCCTCCTCCTCGGTGGAGAGGCCGAGCTTCTGCCGCAGCCCGCCGGTCAAGGCGGCGACGTAGCGGTCGCGAAAGGTCCCCAGCGTCTCGTTGGCGATGGCCAGCGCCTTGTCGCTGTCATCGGCCAGCAACGGCAGCAGGGTCTCGCCGAAGCGCGCCAGGTTCCAGTGCGCGATGCTGGGCTGGTGCGCATAGGCATAGCGGCCCTGCTGGTCGATCGAGCTGAACACCGTCTCGGGATTGTAGGCGTCCATGAAGGCGCAGGGGCCGTAGTCGATCGTCTCGCCGGCGATGGAACAATTGTCGGTGTTCATCACGCCGTGGATGAAGCCGACCAGCAACCACCGGGCGACCAGCGCGGCCTGCCGCCCGATCACGCTCTCGAACAGCACGCGATACGGCTCTGCTGAGTCGCGCGCGTGCGGATAGTGGCGCGCGATGACATGGTCGGCGAGCAGGCGCAGCGCCTCGGTGTCGCGGCGGGCGGCAAAGAACTGGAAGGTACCGACGCGGACGTGGCTGGAGGCGACGCGCGTCAGCACGGCGCCCGGCAGTTCGCCGTCACGCCAGATCGGCTCGCCGGTGGTGACGGCGGCGAGCGAGCGCGTCGTCGCGATGCCGAGCGCGGCCATCGCCTCGCTGACGATGTATTCGCGCAGCACCGGGCCGACGGCCGCGCGACCGTCGCCGCTGCGCGAGAAGGGCGTCGGGCCCGAACCCTTGAGCTGGATGTCCCGGCGCAGGCCGTCACGGTCCACGACCTCCCCCAGCAAGATGGCGCGACCGTCGCCGAGCTGCGGCACGAAGTTGCCGAACTGGTGGCCGGCATAGGCGAGCGCGATCGGCTCGGAGCCGGGCACGACCTTGTTGCCGGCCAGCATCGCGACGCCTTCCGGCGAAGACAGCACCTCGGGATCGAGGCCAAGCTGCAAGGCGAACGCGCGATTGAGCTTCACCAGCCGCGGCGCCGCGACCGGCGTCGGCGACAGCCGGGCATAGAAACGCTCCGGCAGCCTCGCATAGCTGTTGTCGAACGGCAGGCTCGGCAGCGTGTCCATGTGCTTGTTGCCTCCCTACTCGTCGTAGCGCGCCGTGGGGACGCCGCTCATGCGGTCGTAGTGAAGCGAGATGTTCTTCAGGGTGCAGAGATTGAGGTAACCCCACACGACCGGTGGGCCGCCATCGGCGAACGTGACCCTGAGGTCGCCCATGCACCAGTCGGGCGATGCCCGGTAGGACACTTCGCGGGCTTCGCCGGGCCTGATACCCGGCGGTCTCATGAAATTCGGCCCCCACATGTTGAGCTGGGTCGGCGACACGGAAAGCTGGGCAATCGGATACTGCGTAGAATTCTTCAGCCGGAAGGTGGTTTCCTGGGCGGAGGCCTGCCCCGTGAAAAGGACCAGGGCGGCGACGGCCAGAGAGCGCATCATGGACAAAACAACCTCACAGCGAACGACGGGTTGCGCACGAGTCTGTCGCAGATCGCCGAAGCGCGCTAGAGGGGGAGCATGACGCTGTTGATCGGCCATCCGTCGTTCCTCGAACACGATACGGGGGACTTCCATCCCGAGAGACCGGACCGGCTGCGCGCCGTGACGGCGGCCCTGGCCGACGAGGAATTCTCGGGCCTGACCCGCCTGGTGGCGCCGACGGCCACGATCGAGCAGCTCACGCGCGTCCATCCACAGAACTATGTCGACGCCATCCTGGGCATCCGCCCGCCCGAGGGCGAGCTGGTGCATGTCGACGGCGACACGGTCATGAGCGCGGGCAGCGCGAATGCGGCCCGTCACGCCGCCGGGGCCGTGATCGCCGCCGTGGACGGCGTCCTGAAGGGCCGCGCCCGCACCGCCTTCGCCGCCGTGCGGCCGCCCGGGCATCACGCGACGCCCGACGTGCCGGGCGGTTTCTGCCTGTTCAACAATGTCGCGATCGGGGCGATGCACGCCCGCGCCGCCTTCGGCCTGCGGCGCGTCGCGCTGATCGACTTCGACGTTCATCACGGCCAGGGCACGCAGGCCGTGGTCGAGCCCGATCCCGACCTGTTCTACGCCTCGACGCACCAGTACCCGCTCTATCCCGGCACCGGTTCGGCCCGCGAGCGCGGCGTCGCCGGCAACGTCGTCAACGTCCCTCTGGCGGCCGGCACCGGCAGCGCGGCGTTCCGGGCGGCCTGGAGCGACCGGCTGCTGCCCGCGCTCGACGACTTTGCGCCCGAACTCGTCATGGTTTCGGCGGGGTTCGATGCCCATCGCCGGGACCCGCTGGCGCAACTCGACGTCGAGACCGAGGACTTCGTCTGGCTGACCGAGGAATTGCTGGCGATCGCCGGCCGGCACGCGGGCGGCCGCCTCGTCTCGGTGCTGGAAGGCGGCTACGACCTGGCTGCCCTCGCCGAATCGGTCGCCGCGCACGTTCGCGCCCTGATGCGCGCCTGAAACGACTTGCGCGCGTAACGGTCCCGGGCGATTTTCTCGCCGCGTGAACAAAAACAGCCGCTACCTTCTCGCCGGGCTTCTCCTCTGGGTCGCGGCCGCCGTGTTCACGGGCCCGACACTGGCCGCGGGCGGGGCCCACATCGTCGATGATTCGGAAGTCGAGACGCCGGGCACCTGCCATCTCGAACTGTGGATTTCACGCTTCGTGCCGGGCGACGGGTACGGGAATGTCGGGCCGGCCTGTACGTCCCTGAAGATTCCCTGGTTGCAGTTCGGCGTGAACTACCAGCACTACTGGGACCAAGCCGGCGGCGCGCCGCTGATCGGGCCAGGGCTGAAGATCAATTTCCAGCCAGCCTCGGAAGGCGTGGGTTTCGCGCTGGGGATGAACGCGGGCGTCAATGCGCAGACCGGCGAACTGGGCGTGGCCAGCCTGCTTGCCCTGGTGACCGTTCCGATCACGGACAAGTTCCGGATCAACCTGAATGCCGGCTGGAGCTATCTGAACACCGAAAACCCCACCGCCTTCTTCTGGGGCGGCCAGGTCGAGGTCAATGTCGGCTGGGACGTCACCCTGATGATGGAAGCCTTCGGTCGCCAACCCGGCGTAATCGGCAATCAGATGGGCCTGCGCTACACGCCGGCCGCCCACCCGCAGTTCGACTTCGATCTTCTCGTGGGCACGGTTTTCGATCAGGACAGCACCAAGTTCTTCACGCTGGGCGTGACCATGCGGTTCTGAACCGGTCTGCCGCTATTTCCGGTCCATGTGCCAGGTGCCGTCCCATGCGGCCGGCACACCGTCCCGCACGAACATCTCGCAGCGTCCGATGAAGACGTGACAGGGAGCGTCTTCCTCGCGCATCGCCGAGGCCGCCCGGAACCCTGCCAATGCGTCGTCGAAGCGACCGGCGACATAGGCCGTGCGGGCCTTCTCCCAGGCGGCCAGGAACGCCGCGTGCTCGCCACGGCTGGCGATTTCTCCCATCGGCTCGTACACGTCGTGCGGTTCGGTCGTGCCCACCGCGATCACGCGGTCGATATGGCGCCACACGAACAGTTCGGCGGTCGGCCGGGCGATCTCGCCGCTCGCCAGGATCTCCGTGCCATAGACCTTGTTCATCCCTTCGAGGCGCGACGCCTGGTTCGCGACCTGGCCGACCAGCGTGTAGTTGATGCGCTCCCGCGCGCCGACATTGCCCACGACCGCCGGCCCGGTATGCAGGCCGAAGCGCGTGCGGAAGCCCGGCCGGCCGCGCTCGCGCCACTTCTCCGACAGTGCGCGTCCCGCGGCGGCCGCCTGCAGGGCGCCGCGGCAGGCATTGGCGATGTGCTCGGGGTCGGTCGCGGGTGCGTTCCAGAACGCCATGATGCTGTCGCCGATATACTTGTCGATCATGCCTCGATTGGCGGAGATCGCCGCCCCCAGCGCCTCGAAGTATCGCGACAGCCGGCTGGTCAGCAGTTCGGGCTCCATGGTCTCGCTGAGCCGCGAGAAGCCCTCGATGTCGGTGAACATCACCGTGATCTCGCGACGCGTTCCGCCAACGCCGCTGCTCTCCGGCGATCGCATGATCTGCTGGACGAGATCCTTGGAGACGTAGCGCCCGAAGATCTCCAGCCCCTCACGCATGTTCTCGACAGCATCGGAAAGCCGCACGATCTCCCGGATGCGGCTGCGGACCGGCTGCCGGTCGGAGAAGTCGAGCTGGCGGATCTTCTCGGTCTTGAGCGCGATGCTGGCGATCGACCGCGAGACGAGCAGCGACGCCGCGAGCGCGCCCAGCACGGCGAGCAGCACGGCGATCGCAGCGGCGATGGCCGCCCGCTGCAGCAGCTCGCGCGACTGCGCCGTGAGTTCGCGCACCGGCACCGCGGCCGCGACGACGAAGCGCTGACCCAGCAGGGGCGCCATGCGATGCACGATCACGCGATAATCGTGGCCTGCGGCCTCGACTTCGCGATCGATCTTGACGTCGGTGGCGATCGCCTCGCGCACCGCCTCGCGCAGCAGCTTTCGCACCAGTTCGTCACCCGGCAGGCAGCCGGGCAGGGTCGGCGCACAGGGCTCGGACTCGATCTCGACGCCGCCACCGGCATGCCCGACCACGATCACCGAATTGGCGGTGATCTTGTAGGCGGTGAGTAGCTGCGACAGGGTGCGCAACGTAAAATCGAAACCGATCACACCGTTACCGCCGCGCAGCGGGATGCCCGCGGAGATTCCGGCATCGGGAGTCTGGGCGAAGCGATAGGGTTCGGTGAGGATCGCGGCCTTGGCTTTCATCGCCTCGACATACCAGGGACGCGTTCGCGGATCGTACGAGGTGGAGAGGCTGCGGGCGGGGCCGTGCGTGTCGTCGGGTGCGTAGAACCACCAGGTCTCCGGGCGCGGCGGCGTTCCTGCCTCGATCACGCGCACGATGGTCGATTCGCCGTCCGGTGCGTCGAGATCGAGGCGCTGGCCAATGCTCAACGTCTCGAGCTGGCCGGCATAGATGAAGCTGCCGTCGGCATAGCCGACGAAGGCGGCCTGCACCGCGGGATGGCGCCGCAGCACGGCGATGAGCTGATGCCGGCGCTCCACGTCGGTCAGGGGATTCTCGGTGGCATTGAAGCTCGGGCCGAAGGCCAGCGCCTGCCCGACCGAGATCACGACATGCAGCCCGTCGGTGAGGAAACCCTCGACCGCGGTTTCCAGGTTCGACACGCGCTGGTCGGCGCTGCGCTCCTCCAGGAAGTTTACGGAGCGCCAACCCAGCCACAACAGAACGGACGTGAGCGGCACGACGACCAACGCCATCAGCGTCAGCATCGTGATGCTGAACGGAATCGATCGCCGTGCCGGGTTCATCACACCATTCAAGTCGAAGCGGAAGCCGCGAAGGCTAGGCCTTCACCGCATTCCACTTGCAGCCACCATCCTGGCTCTGCGCCACCAGCGTCGGCGGCGTCGCGCCCAGGTCGGCGGTGTAGATGAGGTTCATGCGGCCGAGATTGAAGCTTCCCTGGTACACGTTCGGACGGATCGGCTTCAGCTTGACGTCGATTCCGCCCGCCGACTTGATCTCGGCCTGGCCGTTCACGATCCTGAACGTGTGCTCGCGCGTGAAGGAAGGATCGGCCTGGATGCAGCCGGAGATGCTGTTGGCGTTCTCCTTGAACCAGAACTTCACCTCGGCGTCCTGCTGGGCGGCGGCGGCGAGCGGCATCAGGCCCACCAGGGCAAGCGTGGCGAGTTTTTTCACGAGCATGGCTGTTCTTCCTTCATGGGCCGGGGCTGCCGCCCACTCTACAGCGGGCGGACCGCCCCGTCAGTCTTTGCTGCGCAGCAACCCGTAGGCACCGCCGGCAAGTGCCCCGCCCAGCAGCGGCGCCACCCAGAACAGCCAGAGCTGCGACAGGGCCGCACCGCCGACGAACAGGGCCGGCGCGGTGCTGCGGGCCGGGTTCACGGACGTATTGGTCACGGGAATGGTCACCAGGTGGATGAGGGTCAGTGCAAGCCCGATCGCGAGTCCGGCCATGCCCGGCGTGACCCGCTTGTCGGTGGCGCCCAGGATGATGGTCACGAAGCCGAAGGTCATCACGACCTCGATCACCAGCGCGGAAACCAGACCATATTTGCCAGGCGAATGGTCGCCATATCCGTTGGTCGCGAAACCGCCGATCTCCGCGCCGACCTTGCCGGTGGCAATGACATAGAGGATGGCGGCGCCCGCGATGCCGCCCAGCACCTGCGCGACCACGTAGTGGACGACCTCACCCATGGGATGGCGGCCCGCGACGGCCAAGCCCACCGTCACCGCGGGATTGAAGTGGCCGCCCGACACGCCGCCCACGGCATAGACCATCGTGAGGACGGTGAGGCCGAAGGCCAGCGACACGCCCAGGAACCCGATGCCGAGTTGCGGGAACCCCGCGGCCAGCACGGCACTGCCGCATCCACCCAGCACCAGCCAGGCGGTCCCCAGAAATTCTGCATAAAGACGGTTACTGATCGGCATCGTTTTCTCCCCCGAGTTAGCTGGACCTGAGTCTACGCCTTCGCGGACCGGGCCACCCGGACTTTCGTGCGCGCCCCAACGCTTCTTTCCACAGCGGCGGATGATCTCCCGCAGTGCAACAGGCGAAGCGTAACCGGATGGAAACCTCGCGGTCATGGAAGCGGACTAGCGTCCCGCACTCGTCACCGGGGAGTTCCGCACCATGTTCCTGCGCCGCCGAAGCCTGATCGCCGCATCGGGCCTTGCCGCCACCAGCTTTGTCCTGCCGCGCATCGCCCTCGCGCAGGCCGACCGCCGCCCCTCGATCACCATTGCAGTGCAGCAGATCGCCAACAGCGCCTCCCTCGAGCCGCTGCGCGAGCAATCCAATGTCGGCCAGCGAGTCTTCTCCTTCGTGTTCGAGCGCCTGATCATGCAGGACCTGCTCGCGAAGCTTGAGGAAGTGCCGGGCCTTGCCGAGAGCTGGAAGCGCCTCGACGAGCGCACCGTCGAGTTCACCCTGCGCAAGGGCGTGAAGTTCCACAACGGCGACGAGATGACCGCCGACGATGTGGTCTTCACCTTCAGCCGTGACCGCATGTTCGGGCCGGACTACGACATCGCCTCGACCAAGACGCTGTTCACCTCGGTCCTGATTCGCGATTCCGTGCAGGGCAAGAACCTGCCACCCGAGGTCCCCGCGGTCGCCAAGCGCCTGTTCCCCGCGCTGGAAAAGGTGGAGGCGGTCGACAAGTACACGGTGCGCTTCACCAACCGCACGCCCGACGTGACGATGGAAGGCCGCATCGGCCGCCTCGGCAGCGACATCGTCTCGCGCCGCGCCTACGACGAGGCGAAGAACTGGCTCGACTGGGCCCGCGCGCCCGTCTCGACCGGTCCCTACAAGGTGCGCGCCTTCGTGCCCGACCAGTCCCTGACGCTCGATGCGCACGACGACTATTGGGGCGGCCGGCCGCCGCTGAAGAGCGTGACCATCGTCGTGGTGCCGGAAGTCTCGACCCGCATCAACGGCCTGCTGGCCGGCCAGTTCGACTTCATCTGCGACGTGCCGCCCGACCAGATCCCCGGCATCGAGAAGAACCCCAGGTTCGAAGTGCTGGGCAGCACCATCGTCAACCACCGCATCACGGTGTTCGACAAGAACCATCCGCGCCTCGCCGATCCGCGCATCCGTCAGGCGTTCACCCACGCCATCGACCGGCAGGCGATCGTCGACGCGCTGTGGTCGGGCCGCACGCGCGTCCCGGCCGGCCTGCAATGGGAATTCTACGGTCCGATGTTCGTCGAGAACTGGACGGTGCCCGCCTACGACCTGGGCAAGGCCAAGGCGTTGCTGAAGGCGGCCAACTACAAGGGCGATCCGATCCCGTACCGGCTGCTCAACAACTATTACACCAACCAGGTTTCGACGGCGCAGGTGCTGGTCGAGATGTGGCGCGCCGCCGGCCTCAACGTGCAGATCGAGATGAAGGAGAACTGGCAGCAGATCTTCGATGCGAACAGCCCGCGCGCCGTGCGCGACTGGTCCAACAGCGCCGGCTTCAACGACCCGATCTCCTCGCTCGTCGCGCAACACGGGCCGCAGGGCCAGCAGCAGCAGGTCGGCGAATGGACCAACGAGGAGATGAACAAGCTCTCGGTCGCGATGGAGGTCGAGACCGACATGGGCAAGCGCAAGGCGATGTTCCGGCGCATGCTCGAAATCTGCGAGCGCGAGGATCCCGCTTATACGGTGCTGCACCAGAACGCGACCTTCACCGCCAAGCGCCGGGACATCAAGTGGAAGGCCTCGCCGTCCTTCGCCATGGAGTTCCGCGCCAACAACTTCTCGGTCTGAGGAAGCCACGATGACGGCTCCCCTCGTCGCGGTGCGCGGCCTCACGGTCGATTTCGCGGGCGGCGCGCAAACCGCGCGCGCCGTCGACGGCGTGACCCTCGAGATCGCGCCCGGCGAAGCGCTGGGCATCGTGGGCGAATCGGGCTCGGGCAAGAGCGTGACCTGGCTTGCGGCGCTCGGTCTCCTGCCGGCCAGGGCGCGCGTGACCGGGTCAGTGCGACTCGAAAAGCAGGAGCTGGTCGGCGCCTCGCGCGGCGATCTCGAACGGGTGCGCGGCAAGCGCATCGCCATGATCTTCCAGGACCCGTCGAGCTGCCTCAATCCCGTCCATCGCATCGGCCGCCAGCTCGTCGAGGCGCTCGGCCTGCATCGCAACCTCGCCGGACATGCCGCCGAGGCCGAGGCGCTGCGCCTGCTCGACCAGGTCGGTATCGCCGACGCGCGCCGGCGCCTCTCCGATTACCCGCACCTTCTGTCCGGTGGCCTGAACCAGCGCGTGATGATCGCGATGGCGCTGGCCGGCCAGCCCGATCTGCTGGTCGCCGACGAACCCACGACGGCGCTTGACGCTACGATCCAGGCGCAGATCCTGGCGCTGCTCGCCAGCATCCGCCGCGACACCGGCATGGCGCTGGTGCTGATCAGCCACGATCTCGGCGTCGTGGCAGAAAACGTCGATCGCGTGGCGGTGATGTATGCCGGCCGTCTCGTCGAGGAAGCACCCGGCGCCGACCTGTTCGGTTCGGCACGTCATCCCTACACGCAAGGGCTGTTGGCGGCCCTGCCCGCGCTCAACGGGCCGCGCCGCCGCCTCACCGCCATTCCCGGTACCGTGCCCGATCCCGGCAGCATGCCGGCGGGCTGCCGCTTCGCGCCGCGCTGCCCCGTCGCCGAGACGCGATGCGCGACCGTGCCGCCGCCCTCACGCACCGTCGGCTTCCTCCATGTTGCGGCCTGCCATCGCCAGGTCGAGGCGGGGCTGTCGGTCTGGTCGCTGCCGCGGGCCGCGGAATGAGCGCCCTGCTGCAGGCCACCGACCTCCGGCGTCACTACAAGGTCCGCTCGAGCGAAGGCTTCTTCGGACCGAAGTCCGTGCTGCGCGCGGTCGACGGTGTGTCGCTTACCCTCGAACGCGGACGCACGCTCGGCCTGGTGGGCGAATCGGGCTGCGGCAAGTCGACGACCGGCAAGCTGGTGCTGGGCTTGGTGCCGCCCACCGCCGGCACGGTGCGCTATCGCGGCCTGACCCTGCCTGCCGTCGGCACGCCTGCCTGGCGCGGCCTGCGACGGCACATCCAGATGGTCTACCAGGATCCGCTGGGCGCGCTCGACCGGCGGCTGCCGATCGGCACGCAGATCGAGGAGCCGCTGGCCATCCACGAACAGGTCTCGCCGGCCGAGCGCCGCGAGCGCGCTCGCGCGACCATGGAATCGGTCGGCCTGCAGCCGCACCAGTACGAACGCTACCCGCACGAACTGTCGGGCGGCCAGCGCCAGAGGGTGGTGCTGGCGCGCGCCCTGATGACGAGCCCGGACCTGCTGGTCTGCGACGAGCCGATCTCGGCGCTCGACGTGTCGATCCAGGCGCAGGTCGTGAACCTGCTGCTCGACCTGCAGGAACGGCTGGGCATCGCCTACCTGTTTATCAGCCACGATCTCAAGGTCGTGCGGCAGGTAAGCCACGACGTCGCCGTCATGTATCTCGGCCGCATCGTCGAGCAGGGCGATGCCGAGAGCCTGTTCGCCTCCCCGGCGCATCCCTATACGCGCGCGCTGGTGGCCGCGATCCCGACGGTGACTTTCGGCGGCGGCCCCAGGCGCGAGCGACTGCTGCTGCAGGGCGATCCGCCCAGCCCGGTGAACGTGCCGTCCGGCTGCGCCTTCCATACGCGCTGCCCCTTCGCCACCGCACAGTGCCGCGCCGAGGCGCCGACGCTTCAGCCCATGCCCGGCGGCCGGATGGTCGCCTGCCATCGCGTCCACGAACCTGCCCTCCGGGTCGCCGCCTGATGCTGACGTTTGCCATCTCGCGCCTGCTGCGCGCGGGCCTCACCATCCTGTTCGTGATGACCTTCGCCTTCGTGGTGCTGCGCCTCTCGGGCGATCCGGCACTGCTGATCATGTCGGTCGACGCGCCGCCCGAGGCGATCGCGGCCTTCCGCGAATCCTGGGGCCTCAACCAGCCGATCTGGGAACAGTACCTCGCCTATATCGGCCACGCCTTTACCGGCGACTTCGGCAAGTCGATGCGCGACGGCCGGCCCGCCATCGAGCTCGTCATGGAACGGGTGCCGGCGACGCTCGCCATCACCCTGCCGGCGCTGGCGCTCAAGATCGGGATGGGCATTCCGGCCGGCATCTATGCAGCGCTTCATCGCAATTCCATGGCCGACCGGTTGACCATGGCGGCTTCGGTCGCGGGCTTCACCATGCCGAGCTTCGTGCTGGCGCTGCTGCTGGTGCTGGTTTTCGCGGTCCAGCTCGGCTGGCTGCCGGCCAGCGGCAACAACGGCCTGTCCTCGGCCATTCTGCCGATCCTGACGCTCGGCATCGGCGGCGCAGCCATCATGGCGCGATTCACGCGCTCGGCGATGCTCGAAGTGCTGGGCCAGCCCTACATTCGCGCCGCCTCGGCCAAGGGCGTGACATGGCACACCGTCGTGCGGCGCCACGCGCTGCCAAACGCCGCGATCCCGACCGTCACGATCGTCGGCTTCATGGTGGGCAGCCTGGTGGCGGGCGCTGTGGTCGTCGAAAGCGTCTTCTCCTGGCCGGGCATCGGACGGCTGCTCGTGTCGGCGGTCGCCAACCGCGATCTCGCCGTCGTACAGGCGATCCTGATGGTGATCGCGGCGTGGATGGTGATGGCCAATCTCGCTGTCGATCTCGCCTACGGCTGGCTCGATCCGCGCGTGCGCGGCACCGCTGCGGCGCACTGACCATGGCCATCGCCGGACAAATTCAAGCTCTCTCCGCCCGCCGCCGGCTTTTCGCCGTGCCGCTGGGCGTCACGCTGGCGCTCGCGTGGCTGGTGCTGATGATCGTGACGGCACTGGGGGCGGACTTCCTGGTGCCCTATTCGATCACCGCGCTCGACCTCAAGGCGCGGCTGGCGCCGCCCGTCCTGATGGGCGGGACATGGGCCCATCTGCTGGGCACCGACGAACTCGGCCGCGACGTGCTCTCGCGCCTCATCATGTCGATCCGCATGAGCCTCCTGATAGCGCTGTTCGGCACCCTGATCGCCGCGACGCTCGGCACGGCGCTGGGCTTCCTCGCCGCGCATTTCCGCAAGGCCATCGAGCAGGTCGTGCTGATGGCCATCGATTTCCAGGCCAGCATCCCGTTCATGATCATCGCGCTGTCGGTGCTGGCCTTCCTCGGCAACAGCCTGCCGCTGTTCATCGCGCTGATGGGCTTCCATTCCTGGGAACGCTACGCCCGCATCACCCGCGGCCTCACCCTGGCGGCCAACGAACAGGGCTATGCCGCCGCAATCCGCCAGCTCGGCGCCAGCCCGGCACGCATCTACAGCCTGCACATCCTGCCGAACATCGCCTCGACCCTGATCGTGTCGATGACGCTCACCTTCCCCGAGATCATCCTGCTGGAAAGTGGCCTGTCGTTCCTCGGCCTCGGCGTGCAGCCGCCGCTCGCCTCGCTCGGCAACATGGTGGGCTACGGCCGCGAATACATCAGCCACGCCCCGTGGATCATGCTGGCGCCGGCCGCCACCATCGTTCTCACAACGCTGTCGATCAGCCTTTTAGGCGACTGGCTGCGCGACCGGCTCGATCCGACGTTGCGCTGATTTCGCCCAAGCACGAACAAGGATCCTTCGCTGCGCTCAGGATGACACCGGCTTTTCGAATCGGCGCACTGCGTCAGTTCCAACAATCGTGTCATCCTGAGCGCAGCGAAGGATCCTTACTCTTCATCACTGCGCCTTTTTCTTTCCCTGCGGATAGAGCGTCTCGCCGCGCTTCAGCATCTCGACGAAGGCCGCGATCTTCCGCTTTCGCCCCGCCTCGGTCTTGAGGTTGTTGAGCTGGAAGGCCAGCGCAAAGCGGTTCTGGGCATTGAGCCGGGCCAGCATCGCTTTTGCCTCGGGCTCGGCGTCGATGGCCGCCTGCAGTTCGTCGGGAATCGTCGAGCCCCTGGTCCGATAGGCGCGCTCCCAGCGACCGTCCTTCTTCGCGGCCTCCACCTGGTCCAGCCCGTGCACCGTCATGCGCCCTTCCCCGATCAGCCGCGCGACGTTCTCGACGTTGACCTGGCTCCAGATGCTCCGGGGGCGGCGCGGCGTATAGCGCTGCAGGAAGCTCTTCTCGTCGAGTCCCTTGCAGATGCCGTCGATCCAGCCCCAGCAGAGAACGACGTCGATGGCTTCCTTGGCCGTGATCGACTGCACCCCCGACTTGATCTTGAAGATCCTGATCCAGAGTTCGTCTTCCTTGTCGTGGTGCCTGCCGAGCCACTTGTAGAAGCTCCCCGCGTCCTCGAAGAGGCGGACCTTGTTCGGATCGACCTTGACCGGCGCCATCAGCAGACCCGGTAGCGTTCGACCGCATCCCAATCGAGCTCGATGCCGAGGCCGGGCCCGTCCGGCAGCAGGATGTGTCCGTCTTCGAGCCTGAGCGGCGTCTTGAGCAACTTGGTGCGCAGTTCGTTGTCGCTCATGTCGTATTCGAGCATCGAGGGATGCGGCGGATGCTCGGTGTGCGGTGTCGCCGGCAAGGCGGCGAGGAAATGGCAGGCCGTCGCCAGGCCCACCGCGCCGCCCCAGACATGCGGTGCGACCCGCAGGTTCTGCGCATGCGCCAGCGCCACGATGCGCTTGGCCTCGGTGATGCCGCCGACGCCGGGGATCGAGGGCTGCACGATGTCGATGCAGCGCCCGTCGATCAGCGCGCGGAAGTCGCGAACCGTGTGATGCGCCTCGCCGGCCGCCAGGGCGATCGGCGAGCGCGCGCGCAATTCGGCATAGCCTCGGAAATCGCCCGGCGGCAGCGGCTCCTCGATCCAGTGGATGCCGAACGGCTCGATCGCCCGTGCGCATTCCAGCGCCACGTCGACGGTATAAGCGCCATTGATGTCGACCAGCAGCAGCTTGTCCGGCCCAATCGCTTCGCGCGCGAGCTTCACGCGCTCGATGTCGCTCCTGATGCCGCGGCCGATTTTGATCTTGGTCCCGGCATAGGGATGGGCCGCGGCCTCCGCCATCATGTGCTCGAGCTGGCGATCCGGGTCATTGGAAAAGAAGCCGGTCGAGGCGTAGGCCGGAAAGCGTGTCGCGTCGCAGCCGCCGATCAGGTCGCAGACGCGCACGCCGAAGCCCCGCGCGATGGCATCCCACAGCGCCACGTTGATTCCTGCAAGGCACGAGGTGAGCTGGTTACCGACGCCCAGGTGATAGATCGCGTTGCGCACGCGCGCCTCGACATGGTCGAAGTCGAAGACGCTGCGGCCGACGAACATCGGCTCGAGCATGCGGAAATACTCGCGCGTGACCAGCGGATTGCCGAAGGCCTCGCCGATGCCCTTCACGCCCTGGTCGGTCTCGACCTCGACCAGCCCGCCCTGGCGCCGGAAGCCACCGCCCCGCGACATGCCGTAGGCTTTTTCCGGCGCGAAGGCATATTCGAGTCCGATGAACGAAAGACGACGGATCGTCGGCATGGCAGCTCCTGCAAATCCCGCGCTATGGTGGGGTCCAAAGACAATCGGAGGCAACCGCTCATGACCACCCCCAAAATGCACCGCCGCGTCGTCCTCGTGCGCCGCCCGCCCGGCGAGCCGGCCGAATCCGATTTCCGCGTCGAGGAAGCGCCGGTTCCCCAGCCGCGTCACGGCGAGGTGCTGGTGAAGGTCCACTATCTCTCGCTCGATCCCTATCAGCGTGGCCGCATGCGCGACGCCGCTTCCTACGCTGCCGCTGTCGGCCTCGGCGAGGTGATGACCGGCGGCACGGTGGGCGAGGTCGTGGCCTCGCAGCACCCGGACTTCAAGGTCGGCGACATCGTCGAGGACCGGCTCGGCTGGCAGGAATATGCGATCGGCGGCGGCCCGGCGCTGCGCAAGGTCGATCCCTCGCTGGCGCCGATCTCGACCGCCAACGGCGTGCTGGGCATGCCCGGCATGACCGCCTATTTCGGCCTGCTGCATGTCGGCCAGCCCAAGCCCGGCGAGACGGTCGTGGTGTCGGCGGCCTCGGGTGCGGTCGGCCAGGTGGTGGGCCAGATCGCGAAGATCATGGGCTGCCGCGTCGTGGGCATCGCCGGCGGCGCGAAGAAGTGCGCCTTCGTGAAGGACGAGCTCGGCTTCGATGCCTGCATCGACTACAAGGCGGAGAAGGACCTCGACGCCGCGCTGCGCGCGGCCTGCCCCAACGGGCCCGACGTCTACTTCGACAATGTCGGCGGCCAGATCACCGACGCCGTGCTGCGCAATATCAACTTCTTCGGCCGCGTGGCGCTGTGCGGCTCGATCTCGCAGTACAACGCGACCGGCGCCTCGATGGGGCCGCGCCTGCTTGGCACCTTCGTCGGCAAGCGCGTGATGGCGCGCGGCTTCATCGTCACCGACTTCGCGCAGCATTACGGTCCTGCGATGCGCCAGATGGGGGAATGGATCCGCAGCGGCCAGCTCAAGTACCGCGAGGACATCGTCGAGGGCATCGACAAGGCGCCGCGCGCCTTCATCGGCCTGCTGCGCGGCGAGAACTTCGGCAAGATGCTGGTCAAGCTCGCATGAGCTACGACGCGCCTTTCGCCGGCCTCAAGGTCGTCGACCTGAGCCAGGGCATTGCCGGCCCCTATTGCGCCATGCTGCTGGCCCAGCACGGCGCAGAGGTGATCAAGGTCGAGGGGATCGGCGAGGGCGACTGGGCGCGCACGCTCGGCGTCCACTATGAGAGCCACAGCGCCTTCTCGATCATCGGCAACATGGGCAAGCGCAGCCTGTCGGTGGACCTGAAGAGCGAGGCCGGCAAGGAGATCGTCTGGCGCCTGCTGAAGGACGCCGACATCTTCCTCGAAGGCTTCCGGCCCGGCGCGATCAAGCGCCTGGGCTTCGACTATGCGTCGGTGTCGGCCCGCGTGCCGCGTCTCCTCTACGTGTCGATCTCGGGCTTCGGCCAGACCGGACCGCTGGCCGAGCGGCCGGCGATGGATCCGGTGCTGCAGGCCTATACCGGCATGATGGCGGAGAATCGCGGCGAGGACGGGATTCCCCATCGCGTGCCGGTGATCGTCGTCGACATGTCGACGGCGCTCTACGCCTTCCAGGCCGTCAGCGCCGCGCTCTACGCGCGCCGCGACGAGACGAAGGGGCGCTACATCGACGTGAGCCTGATGCAGTCGGCGACGGCATTGCAGTCGATCCGGCTGATGGCCTGCCATCTCGAAGGCGGCACGATGAAACCGGGCGGCGTGCCCGGCGGCGTGTTCCGGACGGCCGACGGCTGGATGTCGATCCTGGCCCTCAAGGACCGCGACTGGCAGAGCCTCTGCGCGCTGATGGAGGTGCCTGCGCTGGCACACGAAGAGCGTTTCGCCACGCCGGCGGCGCGCCTCGCCAACGAGGCGGCGCTCTATGCGATCGTGCGGCCGATGATCGAGTCGAAGCCCTCCGCGCACTGGAGCGAGAAGCTCACGGAGGCGAAGCTGATGCACGAGCGGCTGAACAGCTACGCCGACTTCCTGGAGCAGCCGCATGTGAAGGAGACCGGGCTGATCCACTGGCTCGAGCAGGCCGGCGTGCCGCAGAAGGTCCCGGTGCCCGCCCTGCCCGGCATGCTGCCGCCGGCGCCCGGAACGGCCCGCGCCGAAGCCCCCGTGACCGGCCAGCACAGCCGCGCGATCCTGGGCGAACACGGTTACTCGGAAAGTGAGATCGAGGCCCTGTTGACCAGCGGCACCATTGCGACGGCGAGGTAGGACATGCAGAAGAAAGCCGTTGTGGTCGGCGCGCTGGGCGTCATCGGCCGCTATATCGTCGAGCGGCTTGTGGCGGAGGGCGACTGGCAGGTGATCGGCCTGTCGCGCCGGCCGGAGAAGAACGGACCGCGCTATCGCCACATCTCCGTCGACCTGCTCGACCTCGACGATGTCGCCGCGAAGCTCGAAGGGCTGCGCGACGTCAGCCACGTCTTCTACGCCGCTTTCCAGGCCGGCACCGGCAACGCGGCGGGCTATGCGTCGGTGATCGCGCCCAATCGCGACATGCTGGTGAATTCGGTGACCGCCATCGCCGGGGCGTCCAAAAAGCTGCAGCGCGTCGTGCTGGTCACCGGCACCAAGTATTACGGCACGCATCTCGGGCCTCTGAAGACGCCGATGCGAGAGACCGATCCGCGCCACATGCCACCGGACTTCTACTTCGACCAGATCGACTGGCTGACGGCGTTCCAGCGCGGCAAGGCGTGGAGCTGGACCGAACTCAGGCCCCAGACTCTCTGCGGCTTCGCGCCGGGCACGGCGATGAGCATCATGCCGGCCATCGCCGTCTATGCCACGATCTCGAAAGAACTCGGCCTGCCGCTGCGCTTCCCCGGCAAGCCGGGCGCCTACGGCACCATCTATCAGGTGACGGACTCCTCGCACTTCGCGAGTGCCGCCCTGTGGGCCGCCACCGAGAAGCGCGCCGCCAACCAGGCCTACAACATCACCAACGGCGACTATTTCCGCTGGCGCAACGTCTGGCCCCGCATCGCGCAGGTCTTCGACATGAAGGTGGGCGAGTTGCAGACCATCAGCCTGACCCAGCAGATGGCCGACAAGGCCGAAATGTGGGCGGCGATGACGAAGAAATACAAGCTCAAGAGGTTCGATTTCGGCCAGCTCGTCGCATGGCCCTTCGCCGACTATGTGTTCGGCTCCGACTGGGACGTGATGTCCGACGTCACCAAAAGCCGCCAGCACGGCTTCCACGAGGTGGTCGACAGCGAGGCCATGTTCGAGCGCCTGCTGACCCGCTTCCGCAAGGAGCGGATCGTACCCTAGCGGGCGATCAACCCACGCATTACAAGGTGACATGGCCCGGACATTGCTCGGGTCCTGACGGCTGCGGGGGCGCCGTCCCTGGGGGGAGCATTTCGTACATATGAGTGAGTCGTCCCTTCTCCTGCCACCCGAACCGTGGCCTCAGCGCATTTCGCGAATCCTGTCGTGGATCGGGGGCGCCATCATCCTCGTCGGCTGCAGCGGCCTGATCACCATCGACGTCATCACGCGCTTCCTATTCAAGCGCGGCATGGTCGAGAGCTTCGAGATGTCGGGCTATGCACTGGCCGCCTGCATCGGGCTCGGCCTCGGGTTTGCCACCACCTCCAAGACCCATATCCGGGTCGACATCCTGCTCGATGCCTTTCCGCGGCCGGTCAGAGTCGCCTTCGACCTCATCGCGGCCTTTTCGCTGGCGGTGATCGCGGTTGCACTCGCCTGGTTCTGCTGGGGCACGCTCGCCCAGTCGATGGCGATGAACGCCAAGTCCGTGTCCGCCCTTCAGACGCCGATGGCGCTGCCGCAGTCGATCTGGTGGATCGGCATCTTCTGGTTTGCCTGTGTCGCGGTCCTGCTGCCCATCCAGGCCGTGCTGCGCCTGCTGGCCGGCGATCGTCACGGCTTCGATGCCCTGATCGGCAGCCTGCGCGTCAACGAGGAAATCAGCCAGGCCGGCGTGGAGCAGGCACCGTTGCCGAAGGGTACGCCGCGATGATCGGGACAGCCTTCACGCTGCTCGTCGTCCTGGTCGGGATCAGCCTGCCGGTCGCGGCCGCGCTGGGCCTGATGGCCTATGTCCTCTCGGAGCGCTTCGCCTTCTTCCCCATGACCGGGGCGATCGGCGAACTCGCCTGGAACTCGTCGAACGACTTCATCCTGATCGCCGCGCCCATGTTCATCATGATGGGCGAACTGATGCACCGGTCGGGCATGAGCGAACGCCTGTTCTCGGCGCTGACGCCGTGGTTCGCGCGCATTCCCGGCAGGCTCATCCACACCAACATCGCCGCAAGCGCGATCTTCGCCGCCACCTCGGGCTCGTCGGTGGCCACGGCCGCCACCATCGGGACCGTCGCCATCCCCAACATGGACCGGGGCGGCTACAACCGGCCGCTCTTCCTGGGCTCGATCGCGGCCGGCGGCACGCTGGGCATCCTGATCCCGCCCTCGATCAACATGATCATCTACGCGGTGCTCACGGATACCTCCGTGGCTGATCTCTATGCGGCGGGCTTCATTCCCGGCTTCCTGCTGGCGGGATTGTTCTCGCTGATGGTGCTGGCGCTCTGCCTGTTCCGGCCGCAATGGGCCGGCCCCAAAGCTGAAACGGCGAACCTCTGGCGCGAACGCGTGTCGGGCCTGAAGAACCTGCTGCCGCCGCTCGGCCTCTTCCTCGTCGTCGTGGGATCGATCTATGCCGGTATCGCCACGCCGACCGAGGCCGCCGCGCTCGGCCTGATGGCAACGCTGGGCCTGGTCGCGGCCAACGGCCAGCTCACCGTCCCCGTCCTGCTGCGGGCCTTCGAGGGCACGGTGCGAACGACCTGCATGGTCATGCTGATCGTGATCGCGGCCTTCTTCCTCAACTTCGTCATGGTGTCGATCGGCCTCGTCAAGGCCATCACCGACACGGTGCTGGCGCTCGGCCTGTCGCCGCTCGGCATGCTGATCGCCATCGTCGTGTTCTACCTAATCCTGGGCTGCTTCATGGAGACGCTGTCCATGATGATCGCCACGACCCCGGTCGTGGTGCCGGTCATCGTGGCCCTCGGCTACAGCCCGGTCTGGTGGGGCATCGTCTTCGTCATCCTGATGGAGGCCGCGCTGATCACCCCGCCGGTCGGCCTGAATCTCTATGTCGTGCAGGCGGTGCGGCGGGGCGGCGCCTTCGCGGACCTCTGCATCGGCGCGCTGCCGTTCGTGGCGATGATGCTCGTCATGATAGCTATCCTGATTGCATTTCCCCAGCTGGCCCTCTGGCTGCCGGCTCTTCTCAAGGCCTGACCTTAACAAGGAGGATTTCATGTCCCTTAAGCATCTCATCGCGGCGACGGCTCTTGCCGGGTCGTTCATCGCCGGTGGCGCCGCGGCGCAGACGCCTGCGGCACTGCCCTCGACCTCGTTCAACGTCGTGGGCAGCATCGGCGGCCTGTCGATGTACACCAACCGCGAGCTGCCCTTCTGGACGGACACGGTGCCGAAGGCATCGGGCGGCGCCATCAAGGTCCAGGTCAAGCCCTTCACCGAGTTGGGCTTCAAGGGCGCCGAGGTCTTCCGCCTCGTCTCCAGCGGCACGCTTCAGTTCGCGACCACCGTGCTCAACTACAATTCCGGCGAAGTGCCGATGAACGAAGCCGCCGACCTGGTGGGCCTCGTCGGTTCCGTCGAGGAACTCGAGAAGGTCATCGAGGCGATCCGCCCGGCCTACGCCAAGTTCCTCGAGGAGAAGCACGGCATCAAACTGCTGGGCTTCGGTACCTACCAGGCGCAGGTCCTCTACTGCCGCGACGCCTTCGTCACCATCGCCGACCTGAAGGGCCGCAAGATCCGCGCGTCGGGCGCGTCGCAGCAGGCCTTCGTCACCCATATCGGCGCCTCGCCGCTCAACATCGCCTTCGCCGAAGTCCAACCGGCACTCGCCAGCGGCGTGGTCGACTGCGCCATCACGGGTGCGCTTTCGGGCTACAAGTCGAAGTGGCACGAGGCCGCGAAGTTCATTTCGCCCATGCCGGTCAATTTCGGCGTGGCCGCCCAGCTCGCGAACCTGAAGTGGTGGAACTCCCTCGACCCCAAGGTCCAGACCTTCCTGCAGACCGAACTGAACAAGCTCGAGAAGTCGATCTTCGAGCAGGCCCGGACCGAAACGCAGACCGGCATCAACTGCAACACCGGCACCGGCCCGTGCAGCGAGGGCGCGCCCGCCGCCATGAAGCTGGTTCCCGTGACGCCGGCCGACGAGGCCCTGCGCAAGGACGCCCTCACCAAGGCCATCCTGCCGTCCTTCGCCAAGCGCTGCGGTCCGGACTGCGTCAAGACCTGGAACGATACGGTCGGCAAGACGCTGAACGTCACGCTCGCGCCGTAACAGGCGTCCCGTGTTCACCCTGCTCGATCCCAGCAGTTATCTCCGCACGCCGTGGAAGAACGGCGGCGGCACGACCGTCGACATCGCCTTCGAGGACGATGTCTGGCGGTTCGGCCGGACGCCCATCGTGAAGCCCGGGCCCTTCTCGGACTACACGGGCTTCGACCGTGTGCAGGTTCTCGTCTCCGGCAGCGGCCTGGTGCTGGAGACGCCGACCGGGGAAATCGACGTGCGCCAGCCCTTTCGTCCGGTACGCTTCACGGGCGAAACCCCGATCGTGAGCCGGCTGGAAGCCGGCCCGGTCGAGGTGGTCAACCTGATCGGCCGCCGCGCACGGGTGAAGGTCGACGTCGTCGTACTCGACGAAGGACGCACGCTTCACGTCGAGCCGGGCACGCATTTCGCCTACACGCCGCACGGAGAGGCGACGGTCGCGGTCCAGGGCGACGAACGGAATCTCGCGGCCGATTACGCGCTTCGGCTGGACGTCCCCGTGCCGACGCGGCTCACCGGCGTGAGGTCCTCAACGCTGGTCGCCAGCATTCTCGAGAGGCGGGAGTAAGTCGATGCGGATTGCGGTCGTCGGCGCCGGCGGCGTCGGAGGCGGATACGGCGCTGCGTTGGCCCATGCCGGCGCCGACGTCACCTTCATCGCACGCGGCGCGCATCTGGCGGCGATGAAGAAGGCGGGGTTGCGCGTCGACAGCCCGCGCGGCAACACCCACCTCAACCCGACCCAGGCAACCGACGATCCCGCCACGGTCGGTCCAGTCGACTATGTGCTGTTCTGCGTGAAGCTGTGGGACGTCGAAAGCGCCGGCGCGGCGATCAAACCGATGGTCGGCCCCGACACCGCCGTCATCACGCTGCAGAACGGTGTCGACGCCCACGAGCGACTGATCCCGATCCTCGGCGCCCGTGCCGTGATGCCCGGCGTCGCCAATATCAGTGCGACCATCGCCGAGCCCGGCCTGATCCGCCAGACCGGCACGGTCATGCGCATGGTGTTCGGCGAGCCCGACGGCCGCCGCAGCCCGCGCGCCGTGGCTTTCGCCGAGATGTGCGGGAAGGCCGCCATCGACGGCGTGCTGAGCGAAGCCATCATGACCGACCTCTGGATCAAGTTCGTGTTGCTCGCGTCCAATGCCGGCGTCATGGCGCTGACCCGTCTGCCGGTCGGCAAGCTGCGCGACGATGCCGACGTCAACGCGATGTTCGGCGCCGCCTATGAGGAGGTGGCCGCGGTCGGCCGTGCTCTGGGCGTCACCCTGCCCGCCGACATCGTCGAGCGGACCTTCAACTTCAACCGCAATGCCCCGCCGCACCTGATGGCTTCCATGGCGGTCGACCTGCTGCGCGGCAACCGGATCGAGCTACCCTGGCTGTCGGGCAAGGTCGTGGAGCTGGGCCGGAAGCACAATGTCCCGACACCGACGCATGCGCTGATGTATGCTGCGCTGAAGCCCTACGTCATGGGCACGCCAGCCTGAGGGAAACCATGCGCGTCCTGCTCGTCCTCCTGTTCGCCCTTGCCGCGGGTGGTGCCTCGGCCGCCGACCTCAAGCTGCTGACCGCCGGCGCCTACAAGTCGGCCGCCATCGAGATCGTCGCCGACTTCGAGAAGAAGACCGGCCACAAGGTCACGATCGAGACCGGCACGGCCGGCGCACTGCAGAAGCGCGTTACCGACGGCGAGTATTTCGACGTGCTGGTGATCCCACCGATCCCGATGGCCTCCCTGCTGCGCACCCGCGTCGCCGAGAGCAGCGCCAAGGAGCTGGCCCGCGCCGGCGTCGGCATGGCGATCAAGCAGGGCGCGCCGGTGCCCGACATTTCCGAGGTCGACGGTTTCAAGAAGGCGCTGCTGGCCGCGCGCGCCATCGCCTACATCGACCCGGCGGCCGGGGGATCGAGCGGCATCTACCTCGCCCAGCTCTTCCAGCAGATGGGCATCGCCGACCAGCTCAAGCCCAAGAGTGTGCTGGTCCAGGGCGGCCTGGTCGCCGACCGCATCGTCGACGGCAAGGCCGACATCGCACTCCAGCAGAGCAGCGAGCTGATGGGCGTGCCGGGCGTGCAGTTCGTCGGTCCGATCCCGCTGATGGTGCAGAACTACACGATCTATTCCGGCGGCGTATCCCTCGCCTCGCGTAACCGCGCCGCGGCCGACGCACTGCTGCTGGCACTGGCCAATCCCGAGAACGGCAAGATCCTGAAGTCGAAGGGGCTCGACAGCCCCTGAGAAAAGAGAGATGACCGACACCGCACGCCCTGTCGCTCCGCCTCTCATCGTCGACCGCTGGTTCAACACCGACCAGCCGATCACGCTGGAAAGCCTGCGCGGCCGCATCGTCGTGCTGCATGCCTTCCAGATGCTGTGTCCCGGCTGCGTCTCGACGGCGATCCCGCAGGCGCGCAAGCTGAACGAGATTGCGAAGTCGATCCAGGGGCTCGTGGTCCTGGGCCTGCACACCGTCTTCGAGCATCACGCGGCGATGACGCCGGTGTCGCTCGAAGCCTTCCTGCACGAATACAAGATCACCTTCCCGGTCGCCATCGATCGCGCCTCGCCCGACGGGCCGATCCCGCAGACCATGGCGGCCTATGGCTTCCGGGGCACGCCCTCGGCGGTGATCGTCGATCGCGAGGGCCGGATCGCGCGCCACAGTTTCGGGGCCGAAGACGATCTCGCCCTCGGCCTGATCCTGGGCAACCTGCTCAGCGCGCCTACTTCAGGTCGCTGAGCGCCTCCTCCCACGCGCCGATCGTGTGATCGATGTCGGCCTGGGTGTGCGCCACGCTGACGTAATACTTGCTGTCGCCCTTCATGATACCGCGGGCGCGGAGCGCCTGGTTGAAGCGCTTCAGGATCGCGGTGTCTGCCTTCAGCGTGTCGCGATAGTCCTTGATCGGCTGGTCGGTGAAGATGATGTCGAACAGCGGCGGCTCGCCGATCACCTGCGCCTTGATGCCGTGCTTCTTCAGTAGCTCCGAGAGCGTGTCCATCAGCCTGCGGCCGTTGGCGAATACGCCTTCATAGGTGCCCGGCCGCTTCAGCACGTCGAGCGTTGCGAGGCCCGCGACGGCGGCGACCGGATTGCCCGAGAGGGTGCCCACCTGGAAGATGAAATCCTCGTCGGTCATCGCAAGACGATCGAAATGCTTCATGATGTCGGCGCGGCCGGCGATCGCTGCCAGCGCGAAGCCGCCGCCGACGATCTTGCCCAGCGTGCAGAGGTCGGGAACGACGCCGTAATATTCCTGGGCGCCGCCATAGGCGAAGCGGAAGCCGGTCACGACCTCGTCGAAGATCAGCGGGATGCCGTGCTCGGCCGTCACCTCGCGCAGCGCCTGCAGGAAGCCGGGCTTGGGCGGGATCAGGCGCTGGAACGGCTCGACGATGACGCCGGCCAGCTCGTCCTTCTGCTCCTCGATCAGGCTGCGCACCATGTCGATGTCGTTGAAGGCCGCGACCACCATCTCGTCGGCCACCGACTTCGGAATGCCGGCCGAATCGATCGAGCCGCGCGGGAAGTTGCCGGGAGCCTTGGGCGCCAGAGACACCAGCGCATAGTCGCTCATGCCGTGATACCCGCCCTCGAACTTCAGGATCTTGTCGCGCTTGCGGAAGGCGCGCGCGGCGCGCATCGCGTAGAGGTCGGCTTCGGTGCCGGAGCACACGAAGCGCACCTGCTCGGCGCACGGCACGGCGTCGACGATCGCCTCGGCGAGCGCGATGCCGTGGCGATTGTTGCCGAAGAAGGTCGTGCCGAGCGGCACCTGCGACTGCACCGCCGCCGTGACCTCGGGATGGGCGTGGCCGATGAACATCGGGCCGGAGCCAAGCAGGAAGTCGACATACTCCTTGCCCGCCTCGTCGAAGACGTGGCCGCCCCTGCCTTCCTTGAGAATGACCTCGGCCGGCATGTTGCCGAAGCTGCCGCCCGGCAGCACGCGCCGAGCCTGCTCGACGAGATCGTTGGTCGGATCGACAGGAGTCTGGACGTTCATGGATGCCTCTCTACGCTTGAAGTCCGGTTCGGAGCAGGAAGCGCGCCGCGTCAGGGGGGCGCTCCTGCCAGAACTATTCGATGGGGACGAAGATGGAGTGACGAAGCTTGCCTTCGATCGCCTTGGAGCAGTGGCCCTTGCCGTGCGTGTCCTCGACCAGGATCACCTCGCCGGCGCCGATGATGCGGGTCTCGCCGTCGCTTGCCTGGATGGAGACACCGGCATCGAGGTTGATGATGTACTGCCGGCGCGGCGCGGGATGCCATTCGTAATCGTAGCTGCCGGGGGTCTCGCGAAAGATGATGCCGGTCGCCGGCAGGGTGGCCGACATCTTGCCGCCGCGGCCCTCGGTCTTCCACTCGACCTCGATGTCGCGGAAATGGGTCTCGCCGTCGGCATCGACATACAGATTATGGATACGCATGAATATTTCTCTCCCTTGCCCTCTCGGCACGACAGCTTAGAACGAAAGCATGCTGAGGAAACCCGTTGAAGCCGTCCTTTTCGACATGGACGGTCTGCTGATCGACACGGAGGCCGTCTACATCGACGCCCTGCAGGATGCCGCCCGCGATCTCCAGATCGAGATGTCGCTCGATTTCTGCCATTCCATGATCGGCATCTCCGGTCGCGAATGCGATGTGATGATCCAGAATTTCTATGGCGCGGAGTTCCGGATCGACCGCTTCCGCGAGCGCTTCTCGGGCCATGCCAGGCGCCGGCTGGACAGCCATCTGCCGATCAAGCCCGGCGTCGTCGAGATGCTCGACTTCCTCGCGGGCCGCGGCCTGCGCCTCGCCGTCGCCACCGGCTCGGGCCGGCTGACGGCCGAACGTCACCTCGGCAAGGCCGGCCTGATCGAGCGCTTTGCCGCCGTCGCCACGCGCGACGATGTCGAGAACGCCAAGCCGGCGCCCGACGTTTACCTGGAGGCGGCCCGCCGCCTCGGCGTGGCGCCGGAACGCTGCATCGCCTTCGAGGATTCCAATGTCGGCCTCACCGCCGCCCATGCCGCCGGCACGATGGCCTTCATGGTGCCCGACATCCTGCCGCCGCTCCCCGAGGTCCGGGCCAAGTGCCTTCGCGTGTTCGGCGACCTGCACGAGGCACGCCGGCTTCTCGAAGACTCGCTTTAATTTTCATACCGAGTGATCCACAGGCCCGCGGGACGCGTATAGTAGGGTCAACAGCGGAGTTGCCTGTGCGCCTGCATCGTATCCTGATTACCTGTCTTGCATTGCTCTCGGTGCACGCAGGAACGGCTTCCGCCCAACCGACCAGCATCGGCAGCGAACCCGCGGGTCCGCCGCCCAAGGACTGGACGTTCGACATCGGGCCGGGCGTCGTCATTGCCCCATGGTTCGAGGGCAGCGCGAACTACCGTGTCCTGCCGGTTCCGAACCTCGATCTGCGCTACCAGCGCGACAAGGTGTTCATCTCCGCCCGCGACGGCGTCGGCGCCACCCTGTTCGACGACTCCGGCTTCAAGGCCGGCCCGATTTTCCGCTACCGCTTCCCGCGCAACCAGGGCGACGGCGGCTATCTGTTCGGCACCGGCAACGTGCCGTTCACCATCGAGGGCGGCGCCTTCCTGCGCTACGACCAACGCTATGTCGCGGCCAAGATCGAGCTGCGGCGCGGCATCGGCGGCAGCAACGGCCTGATCTTCGACGCGCTGATCGACGGCAAGATGCGGCTGACCGACAGCCTGTTCCTGTCCGGCGGTCCGCGCCTCTCCGTGACCGACGGCACCTTCAACCAGGCCTATTTCGGCATCAACGCGCTCCAGTCGATCAACTCCGGCTACAGCCAGTATTATCCGGGCGCGGGACTTCGCAGCGTCGGCGTCGGCGCCAGCGCGCTGTGGCGCATCCACGACCGGCTGAGCTTCGTGGCCTTCGGCAGCTACAACTATCTGGCCGACACGGTGGCCTACTCTCCGATCGTGACGGGTCCCGGCGGCTCGCGGAACCAGTTCGTGACGGGTGCCGCGCTGACATGGCGATTCTCCTGGTAGCGCGCCGGCCCGGCTAGAATTTCTCGACCCAGGGACGCACCTCGACTTCCCAGCTCCAGGCGCTGCGGTGCTGGTTCAGGACGTGCCAGTAGGTCTCGGCGATGGCGTCGGGATCGAGCAGGCTGTCCGGCCTGTCGTCCGGCACCGGGCGCGCGGCGCTTCGGATGCCGCCGTCGATCACGAAATGGGCGACGTGGATACCCTTGGGTGACAGTTCCCGCGCCATCGACTGGGCAAGACCGCGCAAAGCGAACTTGCCCATGGCGAAGGTAGCGGAGAGCGCGAAGCCCTTAACGCCAGCGGTCGCGCCCGACAACAGAACCGCGCCCTCGCCCTTGGGCAGCATCCGCTTCACCGCCTGCTGCGAGACCAGGAAGGCGCCGAACGCGCTGATCTCGATGGCCCGCTTCACGTCGTCCGGCGGCAAGTCGACCAGTGCGCCACGCACCCGGTTACTGGCGTTGTAGACCACGACGTCCGGCGTGCGGCCGGCCGCGTCGAGCGCCTGGAACAGCGATGCGACGTCGTCCTGATCGGCGGCGTTGCAGGCATGGACCGACGCGCCGGTCTCCTTCGCAAGCGCAGCAAGCTTGCCCGTCTCGCGGGCGGCCAGCGCGACCGACAGTCCGTTCTTCGCAAACAGGCGGGCCAGCGAGGCGCTGAGACCGGGGCCCGTCCCGACGATCAGGGCGGAGCTATATTTCGGCATGCTTTGGGTCCTCTCGTTGCCGGGGATTCCCGGCAGGTATACGCTTCCCGTCAATAGGGAAGGAAACAAAGCCATGGACCAGGTCCAGCCGACCGGCCGCATCGACGTCATCTCCGACGTGATCTGCCCCTGGTGCTACATCGGCAAGCGCCAGCTTGAACGCGCGCTCGATCTCCTGGCCGCGCACCATTGCAACGTTGCCGTGGCCTGGCACCCCTTCCAGCTCAATCCCGACATGCCCGCTGAAGGCGCCGAGCGCACGAGCTATCGCATCGCCAAGTTCGGCAGCCTCGAACGCTCGCGGCAGATGGATCAGCGCATCACCGAGACCGCCGCGACGGTCGGCCTGGAATTCCATCTCGACCGCATCAAGCGCACGCCCAACACCGTGAACGCCCACCGCCTGATCCGCTACGCCGGTCCGCGCGGGCTCCAGGATGCGGTCGTCGAGGAACTGTTCGAGAGCTATTTCTGCAAGGGCGCCGACATCGGCGACATCACCGTCCTCTCGGGCATCGCCGCCGAAGCAGGCCTCGACCGTGCCGAGGTGCTCGCGATGCTGTCGGGCGACGAGGGCCACCGCGAGGTGCTGGCCGGCGACGAGATGGCGCGTAACGCCGGCATCCAGGGCGTGCCGAGCTTCGCGCTACAGGGCCACGTCCTCTTCTCCGGCGCGGTACCGGCCGAAGAAATGGCCCAGAACTTCCGCCATGCCTGGGAAATCCTGAAGAACCGGGCGGCGTAAGACGGGACGGCGCCCACAGGTCGCCTCGGCGCCGATAGACAGGGTGGCCGTTCGCGGCGCGAGAGAGCGTGCCCGAACGGGAATGCCATATCGCTAGGATCGCGCCGGAGATTTCATCCTGGCTGGTCGGCCTCGCTATTCGCCCGTGAGGCTATGCTTGGCCATTCTGTAGCGCATGGTATCGCGGCTGATGCCAAGCGCTCGCGCAGCCTTGGAAACATTGCCCTTTGCCTGCTGCAGAGCCACCTCGATGGTCCGCCTTTCGATTTCGGGCAGGCTCGAGACGCCGTCGACAGGCGGTTGGGCCTCTACGCGTTCCAGCGGCTGCGTGAACTGTACAAGCGCAAGGTTCGCCACCGTGACGCGTCCATCGCTCGCCGAAAGAGCGGCCTGCTCCATCGCATTGCGCAACTCCCGCACATTGCCGGGCCAAGCATGGGCGAGCAGCCGCGCCTCGGCGTCAGGTGCCAGCGTAAATCCCGGCCGGCGATAGCGTCGTGCATGCTGGTCGAGGAAGTGGCGTGCCAGCTGCAGCACGTCGTTTCCGCGCTGGCGCAGCGGCGGCACCGTCACACCGAGCACGGACAAGCGGAAGAAAAGGTCCGAGCGGAACTTCCCCTCGTTGACGAGCTTTTCGAGCGGACGATGTGTTGCTGCGACGAAGCGCAGGTCGACCTGCCGTTCGCGCACGCTGCCGAGCCGCCGGACCGTACGGTCCTCCAGCAGCTTGAGCAACTTGGCCTGCACGGCGGCATCGAGGTCGCCGATCTCGTCAAGGAACAGCGTGCCGCCATGCGCCGCTTCGACCAAACCGATGCGTCGCTCGCGCGCGTCCGTAAAGGCCCCCTTCTCGTGGCCGAACAGCTCCGACTCGAGCAGGTGTGCCGGCAAGGCGGCGCAATTCAGCTCGATGAAGGGCCCCTGCCCTCGCGGCCCTTCGTAGTGCAGGGCCCGAGCCACCAGTTCCTTGCCGGCGCCGGTTTCACCCAGGATCAGCACCGGCGGCGGCACGCCGTCGCGGAGGCGCAGGTCCGACTCGAGGATCTGACCCAGCCGCTGGTGCAGTTCGCGCATCGCCGGCGAATGCCCCAGCAGGGTGGCCAATCCACCCTGTCGGGCCTCGCGCCCACGGTAGTAGGAAAGCGTCCCCTCCAGCCGCTCCTGGCCCACTGCCTTCTCGATCGCCAGCTTGAGTTCGGACAGCGCGATCGGCTTGGACAGGTAGTCGAATGCGCCCGCCTTCATCGCCTCCACGGCGGTCTGGACCGATCCGTGTCCGGTCAGCACGATCACCTTGGTCGGTTGGCTACGCCCGCACAGGGTCTTCAGCAGTTCGAGCCCGTCTCCGTCAGGCAACCCGAGGTCGAGCAGCACGAGGTCGGGAGCGAACTCGTCGAGAGCCTTGGTGGCTTCGCGTACCGTTGAGGCGTGGCGCGGCTCGAACCCCTCGCGCTGCAGGAACCGGTGGATGTTGCGGGCGAGTGTTTCCTCGTCCTCGACCAGAAGTACGCCGTACGCCATGGTCAGGCCGCCACGGGAAGCGCAATGATGGCGGACGTGCCGCGACCACGCCCCGTGTCGAAGCGCAGGCTGCCGCCGAATCCCTGCACGATGCGCCGGGTCAGTACGAGCCCCAGCCCAGTACCGCGTGCCTTCGTCGAGTAGAACAGCCGTGGAAGCCCCTTATGCAACGCCGGCGGCAGGCCCGTGCCGCTGTCGATCACCCGAATCTCGACCTGCTTTCCACCATCGACCAACATCGTCTCGATCACCAGATCGCCGCCCGAGGGCATGGCCTCGATCGCGTTGAGCACGAGGTTATCGAGCGCGGGCCGCAACGCACCGGGATTGCCACGCACCGGCGGCACAGTCCCTGGACGAACGTCGATCTGGACCCCCTGGCGCCCGGCGGCTGCCGCATAATCATCGGCGCTGGCTTTGACCAAACGGTTGGCATCGGCCTGACCGCCGGCGATTGCTTCCTCGCGGGCTTGCAGCAGCAGATCGCGGACCCAGCCGTCGAGGCGATCCGACTCGCGCATGATGTCGGCAAGACACTGGTCGCGCTCCGGATCGTCCTCCATGCGCGCCAGTTCCGCCGAGGAGCGAATCGAGGCCAGCGGGTTGCGCAGGCCGTGAGCCACCGTCGAGGCGATTGCGCCTATTGCAGCCAGCGCCTCCGCCTCTACCAGTTGTTCCTGTTGCTTGGCCATGACCTTGCGGGCGTAGGCGACCACTACGAACAGCGCGCCGTAAAGCAATGCTGCACCACAGCCGATCACCATCCAGACCAACCGGAGGTCGCGGTCGATCGCCTCGAACAGGTTCTCGGGAAGGCGATAGATCTCGACGACACCGATCACCTCCGTCCGAGCGGCGTTGCGAACCGGCAGGTAGGCTTCCATGAAGCGGCGGCCGCCTGCACCCGGGGATAGTTCGATGTGTTCTTCCTTGTGATCACCGACTTCGCCCGACTCGACCACGATGCGCCCCCGAAGCGCCTCCTGCAGTTCGTGGTTTTCCGGGAAACGGCGGCCGATCAATGCGGCGTCGCTCGACCACAGGACCGTGCCGTCCGTCGAATAGACGTTGGCGCGCACGACGCCGGGCATGCCCGAGACATGTCTGAAAAAGGATTCGAGCGGCTCCCTGGCGGCCGCCGACTTCGGGTCGACGAAGTACACCCATGTCTCCTCCGCCCGCATGATGCTTTCGACGAAGGCTGCGCTCACGGCTGCATCACGCTCCAGCGTATTGCGCGTCAGGGCACGGCCCAGCAGCAACGCGCTGCCGCTTCCGAACAGGACGACGCAGATCAGCGAGGTGAGCGCGAACCAGCGCAGCAGGTCGAACTGGCGGGCAGAGTTTCGCGAAATCTTCAAGACGGGAGACGGTCCGACCATGGGGGCGTTATACCGCATTGGTGCTCGATGGAACGCCCGACGGGCTGCAGCCGCCCGCCGCGAAGGGGACCGGACCCGGCGAAGCCTGGTCCGGTCGGGTTCGCAGCTTACGGACGGCCACGATCGCGACCGCGACGGGAACCGCCTTCGCGTACCAGCACAAGCCCTTCGTCGACATTGCCGGGCGCGTCGATCGCCGGAGCCTTGGCTTCGTCCGCCGCGACCGTGGGGGCGACCGCCGGCTGGAAAGTGGGAGCGGCGAAAGCAACGGCCGGTAGGGTGGCGGCGACGAGCGTGGCAAGCAGGGTGGACTTCATCATTACGTTTCTCTCCGTGTTGGGCGGATGCCTGGGGCATCCGCCCAACCAGATTGCGAGCGGCGTGCCACCCATGCCGGAAGCGCTAACCATCTGAATACAAAGGAAATCCGGGAATACGTGGACTTTCGACGACGGAGGAGTGGGGGATTTGCCCCACCCACTTGGGTCTATTGGCCCATTCTCGCGAAGACGCCTTAGAACTTCTGCGACAGGGTAAGGAAGAATGCGCGTCTCATGCCGTACTGCGGCGCACCGACGCCGACCCCTGCTCCGGTCCGCAACTGGTATTGATTATCGGTAACGTTCAGGAGATCGAACCGCAGCCGCGTCGATCTCTTCTCGAGGATCGGAATCGACTGGGTGATCGACAGGTTGAGGGTGGCATAACCCGGCAGTGACGTGTCGTTGGGTGTCGTCACGGTGGTCCGAAGGCCACTCCCGAGGATCAGGTCGGCGGCGAGCCGGGTTGCGTGGTCGGTCTTGTAGCCGAAGGCATATGAAATGCCGGCCGAGCCGGAAAGGCCCTGGTCATGATCGGCAGGAATCCAGTTGAGGGCGATGTAGTCGAGTTCGGCCGGGCTCGCATTGAACTGGGCCGAGTTGAACCCGATGACGGAAACGCGAGACCAGGCGAGATTGGCATAGAGTGACCACGGCCCCTCGTCATAGCTGGCGAAGACCTCGAAACCTCTCGCTTGCGCGTATGCATAGTTGAAGGCGGTCATCAGCACGGGTGCCCCGAACTGCCCCTCATCCACGTAGTTCTGCGCGAACTTGTAGTAGGCGCTGAACCCGAGTGCGAGATGAGGCAGCGGCTTCGCTGTCAGGCCGAAATCGATATAGTCCGAGCGTTCGGCGCGCACCGGGTCGTTCAGGGTCACCAAAGGCTCCACCGTCGTCCCCGCGCGGGAGGCGAGCGATCCTGCCGTCACAAAGCCAAGCGGCGGCGGAACGAAGTATCTTGCGTATCCTGCGCGCACTGAGATCGAAGGAACCGGTTCCCAAACCACGTTGACGCGAGGACTGAGCTGGTTCTCGCTCGTCATTCCGGACACCGCATCGAAGCGCAGCCCCCAGTTGACGGTCAGCGACGGCAAGGCTCGCCACTCGTGCTGCAGATAGACGCTGTAGGTCCAGGCCGTCAGGTCGGAGTAGTCGAAGATGCCGACCGGTTGTCCACCCGGCACAAGACCGCCGGCGCCGGGGACGAGAGGCAAGACGTTGGCCAAGGTCGTACTGTTCACCTGTTCGCGTTGCACAAGGTAGCCTCCGCGCAGCGTGTGCCCTTCGGCCAGTTTCCAGCTGGCGTCGCCCTGCAGGCCAGCAGCGACTCCCTGTCGGACCGCCCATGGGGCAAAGCCATTGTAGAGGAGGTCGCCGATCGGGTCCGGCTCATAGGCCAGGCTGGAGTAACGAGCGAACGCAGACACTTGGAAATTGACGTCTCGATATGTCTTCTGCAGCGAAGCGATCGCGAAGTAGGTCGATTCCGATTGCCGCTGATCGAGCAGCGTGCTGTCCCAGGACGAAATGCCGTTGACGGTAAAGGCGGGAACCTGAAACGGCAGATTGGGGATCTGGAACCGGGCGGCGGCTCCTCCACCGATGAAGCTGAGGCGCGTCTGCTCGTCGACGATCCCGGTAACCTTCGTCAGCGCGTACCACTGCTTGGTATCGTCGTGGAGCGGCTGGTAGGATGCCGTCGGGTTCTCCATGCCGATGCTGTTGCTGGTGAACTGGCCAACGGCAAAGAAATCGACCGAACCCGAGCGCCCGCCGTACTGCAGGACGGGCTGTAACCAGTTGTATGATCCCGTCATCACCGCCGCTTCGGTACCGGGATCGGTCGTTCCCGACCGAACACCGATGTCGACCACCCCGGCCGTCGTCAGGCCGTACTGGGCCGGCAAGGCGCCGGTGAGCAGAGACAGGGTGTCCGTGAAGCGTGCACTGAACACCTGGGTGAAGGTCGACAATCCCTCCGGCAGTTGAACGCCGTCGAACCGGTATTGGAGGTTGCTGTGGTCGCCGCGGACGTGGATGCGGCCGAAACCGTCCTGAACCACGCCGGGCGCACGGAGCAGCACCTGGCCGAGAGGTGCGTTCTCCCCCTGGGGAATGTTCTCGATGTTCTGGCGTGTGAAGCCGTACCGCGTGGCCCCGAGGTCCGGCATGATCGCGGCGCGATCCTGATCGAGGCGGCTCGCTGTAACCTGGATCTCGGGCATGGTGCCGCGAGGCGATCCACTGGGTATTGCCGTCTGGGCTCCTGCAGGCACCGCACACAGGCAAATACCTGCCCAAGCCGCGAGGCGCGTCGACCGACAGAGCATTCACTTCCCAAATGGCATTTGGCTTGAGCCGCTTTCCGGCCCTTAGGGCGCCGGGCGAGTCGACGCTCGCGTCGCCGTCCCGAGACGCCGGACCCGGATGCACCGGGTCCGGCATTCCGGACTAACTACGGCCGACCGCGGCCGCGGTCGCGATCGCGGCCACGTCCGTTGCGCGACTCGGCCTCGCGAACGGTGACCAGCGGGTTGGCGTCCTGCGACGGCTCGACGGTCGCGGCCTGCTCGGCCGGGGCGAGAGCCTCGACGGAGGGCTGAAACGTCGGCGCAGCGAAAGCCAGAGCGGGCAACGAGACGGCGGCGAGTACGCCGAGAATGGTCGACTTCATCATGAGCTTACCTCCTTGGTTGCGGACGCTTTAAGCGCCCATCCGACACATCGCCAAAGCCGTGCCACTGTGCCAAAGAGGATCAACTCATTGATTCAACGTGATTTTATGAAGCCCCTCGCGGACAGCTCCAACTGGCGATGGGGTATTTGCCCCACCCAACTGGGTGATCTAACCCATCACCTGCCCCGAAACTCCAGCAACTATCGATTGGCCCGAACAAAGCGCTCGTTTCCCTCCGCGTGAACATTCACGCGGAAGAAGACCGAGAGGTTCACTTGCCGCGGATGCTCATGGTCGGGGCCGAGACCGGGCCGCTCACCGTCATCACATAATCGATCGCGCCGTTCGAACCGGCGTCGAGCGCGATGGTCGTCTCCGTCGTGGCCGAGGTCAGGCTGGTGCGGCCGTTGATACGCGCCGTTGCGTTCGGGCCCTTCACCGCGTGGTTCTGCAGGCTGATCTCCCCGTTGGAGAGCGTGATGTCGCCCTCGATCGTGCTCTGCGCGTTGATGAAGCCGGAGAGGACCGCCGAGCCGAATCCCATCTCGGTGCTGAAGATGCTGCCGACGCCCGTCGCGAACGAGGCGAGGCCCAGCGATCCCTTGGTGACCGACGGGTAGACGACGCCGGACAGATGACCCTGGCCCGTCAACGAATCGCGAATCTGCTCGGGTGAGTTGCCCTGGCCCTGCAGCGCGATCTTCATGACGTTGATCTTGCCATCGATCGCCACCGTCAGATTGTCGTTGCCGAAGACGTTCTGGCCCGCCGTGCCGCGCAGCATCTCGCCGACATAGATGCCCTGCAGGGTGCCCGCGACGTCGACCGTCATCGTGTCCTTCGACGCATCGATCGTGCCGCCGAAATCGACGGCGCCGCTGTAGAACTGACCGGTGAGCTTCGACACCTTCACGACGCCGTTCTTCAGGGTCGCGTCCATGTCGGCATACGTTACCTTGAGGGACCCGAACTCGATCGCGCTGGTTTCGAGATTCAGGGTCGCATCGAAAGCGCGCAGGGCCGAGAGATCGATCTGCTTGCCGGCGGCTGCGCGGGGCGCGCGGGCCGGCAGCGGCACGGAAGCAGCGTTCGGTCCAGCCGGTGCCGCCGGCAGCGCCGGCGTGGGCACGGCGGTCGCCGGCCCGTCGGTGACTCCCAGCCAATCGTCGAGGTCCAGCGTTCCTGGGATGCGCAGGTTGGCGGTGAAGTTGGGGCGTTGCCCCAGCGTAGCGTCGATGCGGCCCGCCATCTGCGTGCCCAACGCCGTGAGTTTACCGTCGAAGGCGGCGCGCTGCTCGTTGCCCTTGAACGCGCCTTCCGCCGCCAGAGCGCCCAGCCCTTCCTGCGAGCGGCCGGTGGCGACCGAGACGAGCCGGCTCGCATCCTGGGCCTGCACGCTGAAATTCGAGAGGTCGAAGGCGAACTTGTCGCCCAGCACCAGCGAGCCCGTGGCACGCACCGTCGCGCCAGCCGCGGTAACGGAGGCGTTGCGCAGGTTCAACGCTTCCATCGTGCCGGCGACATTGCCACCGGCCGTCGACGCGCCCAGCTTGCCGTTCAGGAACTTCGGCAGGCCGGCATAGACCAGCAGCTTGTCGGTGTCGGGCATGGTCGCGTTGAAGGTGACGTCGAAGCGCGGCACCGTGCCGAAATCGGCGACCTGGCCCTTGAAGTCGAACTTGGCACCCAGCACGTCCGCCAGCTTGAGGCCGTTCACCTTGAGCAGATTGCCCTGGATGGCGAGATCGGCGTCGATTCCGCTCAGCGTCTCTCCGCGGAACAGGAGCTTCGCCACCTTCGCCTTGAGCCCGAGGACCGGCAGCGTCTTGTCGGGAGGAGCCGCTGCGGCGGGCGCGGTGAGCACCGGCGCGGTCGCCGTCGTCACCGCCGCCGGCAACACGGACGAGAGCGGCGCGGCGTCCTTCGGCTGCGGCAGGTAGGCGTCGAGATCGAAGCGATCGAGTTGCACCGAGGTCGCCAGGGTCAGCGGCACGCCGAACGCGATGCTGCCGCTGCCGGTCGCGCGCTGGCCGTCGAGATCCATGCCGAGATCGGAGATCTGCAGGCTGTTGGCCGTCGAGGCGACCTTGCCCTTGATCGTCAGCGACTGGAGCTTGCCGGCGGGAATGCCCGACGTGTCGATCTCCAGCCAGGCCAGCGTCTCGCGCAGGTGCGTGCCGGTGAGGCTGAATTCGCCGGCCGACTGGATGGGGTTGGCGGCAGGCTTGGCGCCCGCATCGGCCGCCGCCGCCGGGGCGGCACTGGCCTGCAGCACCATCTCGCCGGGCAGGATGGCGCTGAAGCGGGGCACGGCGATCACGCCCTTCCGGATATCCACCGCCAGCGCCACGTCGCGCATCGTGCCCTTGCGATAGGTGACTTCCTTGGCGTCGATCGAGAAGACGACGGTGAAGGCCGGCGGGAACGGCGACAGCGAGGCCGGAGTCGCGGGAGCCGCCGCGGGAGCCGCCGCGGGAGCCGCCGCGGGTGCCTTGGCCGGGGCCGCCGGGGCGGTCGCGGGCTTGGCCGCCTGATTGGCAGGCGGTTGCGCCGCAGGATTGGCGGGCGGCGCGGCATTCGGCTTGGCACCGGCAGCCGGCGGCGCGGCGGGTGCCGTCGCGACGGAACCGGCGGCCGGAGGCTTGGGGGGTGCCGCAGCGGTCGGGGCCGCAGGAGGCGCGGGAGCCGCCGCCGCGGGCGGCTTCGTCGTGGCGTTTGCGGGAGGTGCCGTGCCCGCCGGGGTGGCGGGTGCGGGCTTGGCCCCGGCCGCTGGCGGCGCGGCAGGCTGGGCCGCGGGCTTGGCGGGCGCGGCAGCCCCAGCCGGTGCCGCAGCCCCCGCCAGTGCGGCAGGCGGCTTGGGCGTCGCCTCGGTCGCGCCGGGTTTGGCCGGCGTCGCGGGTGGGGCCGGCGCGACGGGCGCGGCCGTCTTCGGCTTGAAGGCATCGGGATTGGACAGCAGCGCAATCCACTTCCCGGCATCGAGCTTTGCCATCGACAGCCGGCTTTCGAGCGACGGATTGGCGCCGCCCGTCAGCACGACGTTGCCCGACACGGTCTCGTCGGCCATCGACATCTTGAAATTCGTCAGCGCCACCCGCTCGGCCGACAGGTCGATGTCGCCATCGAACGCGAACTGGCCGATCACCGAGGTGTCGAACGCCGGCGGCTCCTGGCCGCCCGCCCGGACCAGGGTGGTGATGAAGTCCGTGAGGCCGGCGGTCGAGAGCGAGACCTTGCCCTTCACGTCGGCGTCGACGGCGATGCGGCTGATATGGCCGTCGAAGTTCAGCGAGCCGCTTTGCACCTTGAGCTTGAAGGACATGTCGTTGCCCTTGTCCGTCGGCGTGCCGACCGACGCCATCAGCGACAGCGGCACGCCGTTGACCGTCGCGGTGCCGTCGAAGCTGAACGGCCCCTGAAACGAACCGACCGAGGCCAGGAGCTCGACGTTCTCGGCCTTCAGGGTCTGGTTGGTCTTGGGATTGGTGTAGCTGAGCGTGCCTTCGCGGATCTTGAGGGTGCCGATCGCCAGGTGCAGGCCGCTGCTGGGTGCGCCGGAGGGCTGGCTGGCGCCGGCACCGGGATTGAACTCCCAGTTGGGCCGGCCGTCGGCATCGCTCTCCAGCACGATGCTCGGCCGGAAGAGCGTGAGCCGGCCGACCTCGATCTTGCCGCGCAGCAGCGCGCCCAGCGACGGCGAGACGCCGATCCAGCGCACATCCACCATCTGTGCGCCCTTGGCGCCGACGGCGTTGGCGAAATGGACCTGGCGGGCGCTGATGCGGGGCCGCGGGAAGAAGGTGAGCTTGAGCGGGCCCTGGATCACCAGTTCCCGGCCCGTCGCCTCCTTCACGGCGGCGATCATGGCCGGTTTGTATTGCTCGACGTTCAGCAGCGTCGGCGCCAGGAAGCCGGCAAGCGTCACAAGGGCGAAAAACGCCGCGATGGCCGCTCCGATCCGGATCCAGGTTCGCTTCCGCATGGCCAAATGAGTTCTCGTCACGCCGGCAAGGGCATATGAACGCCGGAAGCCCCCGCAGGATGCATCCAGTTTAGATGAGGGCCCGCTTTGGGGCTATTCCAAGGTGGGCCCCGTCACAGGCTTGCCGCCGCCCGGGTCAGGCCGCGAGCTCGTAGCGGCGGATCAGCCGGTAGAGGAGCGCGATCGGGACCAAAGTCACCACGATCAGTGTCGATGCCGCCGCCGTGGCGATGCCCCCGCCGCCGCCTTCGAGGGCCTGGAACATGACCACCGTGAGCGTGCGCCACTGGCCGCTGTAGAGCACGACGGTGGCGCTGAGTTCAGAAGCGATGGTCACCCAGGTCAACACGAAGCCGCTCATGATGCCGCCCAGCATAAGCGGCACCAGGATGCGCGCGAAAGTCTGCAGCGGCGAGCGGCCGAGGCTGATCGAGGCTTCCTCCAGCGAGGGATCGATCTGGTGCAGGATGCCGCTCGACGAGCGCACCGCGAACGGGATTTTGCGCACCGTGTAGGCCAGCACCATAATGAACGGCCCGCCCGTCAGGATCAGCCAGCCGCTGTTGAACGAGACGACGAAGCCGATCGCCAGCACCGTGCCGGCCACGGCGAACGGCAGCGTGGCGATCACATCCAGGACCGCCGCCAGACCGGAGCGCAGCCGCGTCACCACATAGGCGATCGGCACGCCGATCAGCGTGACGCCGATCGCCGCCAGCGTGGCGAACATCAACGTGTTCAGGAGCGGCCGCGTCGAGCGCTCGAACAGGGCCGTGAAGTTGGCCGTGCTGAAATTGGGATGGAGAACCGGTCCGCGGAACTCCATGAACGACAACACGACAATCGCGAAGAACGGCACCAGGGCCAGCAGCACGACCGCCCAGCAATAGACGGTTGCGGCGATCCGCAGACCGGGGCCGACCTTCAGGATCGGCGGCGCGGAGCGTGCGCCGGTGGCGAAGCGGCGGTTGGCGAGGAAGCGCCGCTGGATCAGCAGCACCAGCGAGGTCATCAGGATCAGCAGCACGCCCAGCACGCCGGCCGACGACGGGTTGGGCGCGGTCTCGCCGACGAACAGCTTGAAGGCCTCGACGGCGAAGATCGGCATGTCCTCGGCCAGCACGAAGGGTACGCCGAAATTCTCCAGTGTCTCGATGAAGACCAGCAGGCCGCCCGCCAGGATCGAGGGGACGACGATGGGCAGGGTCACGGTCCACAAGGTGCGGCGCGGCGAGGAGCCGAGGCTCTGCGCGGCCTCCTCGATCGAGACATCGACCGCCTTGAAGCCCGCCATCGTCGGCAGCAGGACGTAGGGATAGAGCGTCAGCGTGTAGACGAGGATGATGCCGCCGGCGCCATAGATCGAGCCGAAGCCGATGCCCCAGGAGTTGAGCCACTGCGTTACCACGCCGGCACGGCCCAGCAGCAGCACGATGGCGTAGGCGCTGACGAAGGACGGCAGGACCAGCGGCATGGCGGCGAGCGCGATGATGGCGGCCTTGCCCGGCACCGGCAGACGCGCCAGCGCGAAGGCGAAGGGCACCGAAATCACGATGGTGGTGATCGTGGCCGCGACGCCGATCATCAGCGTGTTGGCCACGGCGCCGCGATAGAACGGACGGCCCAGAATCTTGACGTAGTTGGCGAAGGTGAACTTCTCGCCATCGCCGTCCAGCACGCTGGCGCCGAAGACGTTGAACAGCGGATAGAGCAGGAAGAGGCCCAGGAACAGGAACCCGAGCGCGGCGATGGCCAGCGGCAGGCGTTGCTGATGCGGAACTGAGAGCGTCACGGCAGCACGGTCACTCGTGCCGGATCGTAAGCGAGCGTCACCTGTGCGCCCGCCGCCAGCGTGCGATGCGGCTCGTCGAGCGACGCGACCCGGATCAAGGCGCCATCGGCCAGCTGCACGTCGAAGCGCGTGATCGGCCCCAGGATTTCGACATGCGTTACGGCGCCCGAAAGTCGCGGCCAGCCGGAAGGCGCCTCCGCATCCAGGCGCAGCGCTTCGGGTCGCAGCGAGATCATGCCTGTGCCGGCAAGGCCCAGCACTTTCGGTTCGAGCAGGTTGGTGGTGCCCATGAACTCCGCCGCGAAGCGCGACGCGGGCTGGCGGTAGATCTCGGCCGGCGCGCCGACCTGCTCGAGCCTGCCGCTCTGCATCAGCGCGATGCGGTCGGACACCGACATCGCCTCTTCCTGGTCGTGCGTCACATAGATGGCGGTGATGCCCAGCGACTTCTGCAGCTCGCGGATCTCGGCGCGCATGCTGACCCGCAGACGCGCATCGAGATTGCTGAGCGGCTCGTCGAACAGCAGGACCTGCGGGCGGATCACCAGCGCGCGGGCGATGGCGACGCGCTGCAACTGGCCGCCCGAGAGCTGGTGCGGCCAGCGCTCGCCGTACCCGCCGAGCTGGACCAGCGACAGCGCTTCCTCGACGCGGCGCGCAACTTCCGCCGCGGGCACCTTCCGCGCCTTCAGGCCGTAGGCCACGTTGCCGGCCACAGTCAGGTTGGGAAATACCGCATAGTTCTGGAACACCATGCCGATATCGCGGGTATGCGCCGGCAGCGTGTCGATGCGCTTCGCCCCGAACCGGATCTGGCCCGCGTCGAGCTCGCAGAAACCCGCGATCATGCGCAGCAGGGTGGTCTTGCCGCAGCCCGACGGCCCCAGGAGGGTAAAGAATTCGCCTTCGCCGACGGTGAGATTCACACCGTCGACCGCGCGCACCGTCCCGAAGGTCCGGGTCGCGCCGTCAATGACGATATCGGTCACGCTCAGCGGGACTCCTGCAGCAGGTCCTTGATCTTCTCGAGCGTCTCCTTGCGCTTCTCCGTCCAGGCGTCCTCGTTGTAGGTCAGCATCTTGAGGCTGCCGATCGGCGGCAGGCCGCCCGGCAGGGTCGCGAGGTCGAGGTCGGTGCGCGTCGGCCGGCGATACGTGGCCTTGAGGATCATCTCGCGCACGTCCTTGCGGTTCACGAAATCGACGAAGGCCCTGGCTTCCTGCGGATCGGGGCCGTTCTTGATGATGGCGACGCCTTCCATGGTGGCGAGCGTGCCGTCGGCCGGATAGATCGTCTTCACCGGCGCGCCGCCCGCGGCCCACATCGGGCCGGCATATTCCAGCGAGATGCCCAGCGGGTACTCGCCGTTGCCGACGCCCTGGAAGACCAGCGACGAGCGGTTCAGTACCTTCAGGTTCTTGAAAAGCTGCCCGACCTTCTTCCAGCCCGCCTCGCCGCCGCCCCACAGGTCGACCAGCATGGTGACCGTGGTGTAGGCCGAGCCCGAGTTGGCGGGATCGGTAAAGGCGATCTTGCCCTTCCACTTCGGGTCGAGCAGGTCGTTCCAGCCCTTCGGCCCCTGGTCGGCCGGCAGGATCTTGGTGTTCTGCAGGATCACCAGCAGGTGGAGGTTGTTACCGACCCAGAGATCGGTCGGATCGCGATACTCGACCGGGATCGCATCCTTGTTCTTCGAGGCGTAGGGCGCGAACAGCGCCTTGTTGGTCTGCAGCAGCGAGCGGCTAATGCCCCAGACGATGTCGCCGAGCGGACGTTCCTTCTCGGCCTGCAGGCGGCGGATCACCACGCCGGAGCCTGCGACCACCGGCTCGACGGCAATGCCGGTTTCCTTGGTGAAGGCCGCGAACACGAGATCGTTCAGCGTGCTTTCGTTGGACGTATAGATCACGACCTTCTTCTGCTGCGCCTGCGCGGCCATCGGCAGCAGCGCCGCCGCCGCGAACGCCAATCCCAATGCTGCAACGCAGCGTCTCGTCGGTGCCATCCAGCCCTCCCCAATAACGTCCGGGCTTTATATAGTCAGGGACAGGAAGAGGGAACGAAGACGATGGCTGATATTGCGTTCGGGTTTCAGGCCGCGCCGGCCAGCGACGTCCACAAGTCGGACCAGACGCTCTATCGCGAGGTGATGGACGACTGCGCACTCGGCCAGAAGCTCGGCTTCGACGCAGCCTGGCTGCTTGAACATCATTTCAGCGACTACTATCCGACGCCGAGCCCGCTCCTGTTCATGGCGCACATCGCCGCCGCCTTCCCCGACCTGTCGCTGGGCACCTCGGTTCTGGTGCTGCCCTGGTATCATCCGCTGCGGCTGGCGGAAGAGATTGCCATGCTGAACAGCATGACCAACGGCACGCTCCATCTCGGCATCGGCCGCGGCACGGCGAAGATGGAGTACGACGCCTACAACATCGACATGAACGAAGCGCGTGCCCGTTTCGCCGAATGCTATCGCATCGTGGAGAAGGGCCTCACGGGCGAGCCCTTCACGCATGACGGGCCGTTCTGGAAGATCGAGAAGCCGATCAGGCTGCGGCCCGATCCCACCACCAAGAAGGTCCGCTTCTACGGCGCCATCGGCAGCCCGGCGAGCGCCGAGGTGATGGGCGACCTCGGCATCGCGCCGATCTGCCTGTCGACCTTTCCCGACAAACTGCTGGTGAAGATCCTCGAACGCTGGCGCGCGCGGGCGGGCGCCGCATCGAAGGATGCGATCCTGCCGATCTCGGTCAAGATGTTCATCGCCGACACCGACGAGGAGGCGCGCGATCTCGGCCGCCGGTTCTATCCGCCCTACTTCGACCTGCAGTGCACCCACTACGAATCCGACGCCAACCCGTGGGCTGACATTCCCGAGTACCAGGACTTCAGCCGCATGTTCGCCAACCTGCGCAAGCTTACCGACCCGGCGGAGCTCGGGCCGTTCATGGACTCCAACCTGGTGGGCAGTCCCGAGACGATCTGCCGGCGCATCGACCAGCTTGCCGCACTCGGCTTCAACTACTTCATGGTGTCCTCGGCGACTCCCGGAACCCCGCTGGAGCTGCGCCAGCGCATGATGACCCGGTTCGCCCGGGAGGTCTGCCCCCGCTATTCGAGCGCCATGCGTTCCGCGCACGCCGCGTGAACCGACGGGCATTTGTATTGCTTGTATCCTGAGAGGCGCTCTCGCCTTCCCGAGCCACCTGCGCCAGTCCTACTGTGCAGGAATGAATATTTCGCCCGGGCCGCCAGCCTGTCAGCCTAGTGACAATGCTGTGGCCGGCGAGTCCGGCGTCGCGTGAAGGCTTTTGAAGATGCGTACGAGGCTGCTCATCGGGTCCCTCGCCCTGCTGCTGGGTTGGTGCGATGTCGCGCTCGCCCAGCGTACTGGCGGCGTGCTGCGCATCTTCCATCGCGACAATCCCGCGAGCGCGTCGATCCTCGAGGAGACCAACGCCTCGACCGTCGTGGCCTTCATGCCGCTCTTCAACAACCTCGTGATGTTCGATCCGGCCGTCGCACAGAACAGCGAAGAGGCAGTCGTTCCCGACCTCGCCGAATCCTGGGCCTGGAACGACGACAGGACTGAGCTTTCGTTCAAGCTGCGGCGTGGCGTGACGTGGCACGACGGCATGCCGTTCACGTCGAGCGACGTGGAATGCACCTTCAATCTCCTGACCAACAGGGCACGCAACCGGCTGCGCACCAATCCGCGCGGCTCATGGTTCGGCAACGTCAACTTCGTGCGCGCACCGACCGACTTCGACGTCACGATCCATCTCAACCGGCCGCAGCCCTCCCTTCTGGCCATGCTGGCCTCGGGCTTCATCCCTATCTATCCCTGCCACGTGCCTCTGGCGCAGATGCGGGTGAAACCGGTCGGCACCGGCCCCTTCAAGCTGGACTCGTTCAACCAGTTCGACCGTATCCGCCTCGCGCGAAATCCGGACTACTGGAAGACCGGCCGTCCCTATCTCGACGGCATCGAATTCTCGGTCGTCGCCAGTCGTTCGACGGCGTTGCTGAGTTTCGTCGCCGGACGGTACGACATGACCTTCCCCAGCGACGTGTCGATGTCGCAGCTGCGCGACGTCCGGCGCCAGTCTCCGCGCGTGATGTGCGAGGCGACGGCGATGAACAACAACACGAATCTGATGCTCAATCGCGAAGTGCCGCCGTTCGACAACCCCGACATCCGCCGGGCGCTGTTGCTTACGCTCGACCGGAAGACCTTCATGGATTCCCTCGCCGACGGCAGCGGCGCCATCGGTGGCCATCTGCAGCCGGCCCCCGAAGGCCGCTGGGGCCTGCCGGCGGAGATGCTGGCAAAATTGCCCGGCTACGGCGCCGATCTCGAGAAAAACCGCGCCGAGGCCCGCGAGTTGATGCGCAAGGCGGGCTACGGGCCGGAAAAGCCGCTGCCCCTCAAGATCTTCACCCGTGCCGTCTCGCTCTATCGCAGCCCGGCGGCGGTACTGGCCACGCAACTCCAGGAAATTTACTTCGATCCCACGCTCGACGTCGTCGAGACCGTGCACTGGTTCACCCGCCTGCAGCGCCGCGACTATGCGCTGGCAATCGAGACGACGGGCAATGCCCTCGACGACCCCGACCAGGTCTTCTACGAGACCTTCGCCTGCCGCTCGGAGCGCAACTATAATCGCTACTGCAATCCCGAGATCGAGCGGCTGTTCGAGGCCCAGTCCTCGGAGCTCGATGTCGAGAAGCGCCGCCAGCTCGTCTGGGATCTCGAAGCCAGGCTGCTGGCCGACAGCGCCCGCCCGCCGCTGATGTGGAACCGCGCCGCGACCTGCTGGCAGCCCTACGTCCAGGGCTTCGTGCCGCAGACCAACAGCTCCTATAACGGTTTCCGCTTCGAGGAAGTCTGGATCGACCGGCGCTAGGGCTGGCGGCGCCGGATCTTCTGCACCGCTTCATCGAGCGCCGAGAGGAAGCGCGAGCGGTCCCGCGCCGCCATCGGCTTCGGCCCACCCGTAACTTCTCCCATCGCCCGCAAGTTCGACATCAGGTCGCGACTCGCCATCGCCATGCCGATCGACGAGGCGGTGAACGGCACGCCGGTCGAGCCGATCACCGAAGCGCCCTTCTTGAGGCTGCGGTCGGCCAACGGAATGTCCGACGTGATGACGATGTCGTCGGGGCCGGCACGCTCGGCGATCCAGTCGTCTGCGGCATCGAAGCCATCGCTCACGACAACCCGTTCGATCCGCGGATCGCGCGGCACGCCGATATAGGAATTGGCCACGACGAAGACCTTGAGGCCGTACCGCTCGGCGACGCGGTACACTTCCGCCTTCACCGGACAGGCATCGGCATCGATGTAGATCTGGATCGGCCTCACGTCAGGACGGCTACTTTCTTGCGCTCGATCAGGGCAAAGTCGATGGCGGCCCCGAGACCCGGTTCATTCGGCACGTGCACCATGCCGTCGCGCCCGACGACGATGTCGCGCTCCAACCCGTATTTCTGCGCGCCGTCGGGCAGCAGCACCTCGAAGAACTCGGTGTTGCGGATCGAGGCGATGACATGGAGGTTCGCCACGTTGTTCAGCGAGTTGCCGCCATGGTGGACCTCGTAGTTCATGCGGAAGGCCTCGGCGAGATGCGCGGTTTTCACCAGGGTAGTGATGCCGCCCTTCACCGCCACGTCGCCGCGCAGATAGTCGGTCGCCTTGGCCATGATCCATTGCTGATAGGAATCGAGACCGGTGACCGGATACTCCGTCGCCATGATCGGGATCGAGAGCTGCTGCTTCAGCTTGGTGTAATTGTAGATGTCCTGGTCGGCGAGCGGGTCCTCGTACCAGTAGAAGCCCATCTCCTGTACGGCGCGGCCGACCCGGATGGCGGCCGGATAATCGTAGCTCCAGGTCGAGTCGAGCATGATCGTGTAGTCGCCGACGGCGTGACGCACGGCCTCGCAGACCTTGATATCCTCCTTCCAGCGTGTCGGCGGATGGATCTTGTAGGCGGCCCAGCCGTATTCCTTGAAGCGCATCGCCTCTTCGGCGTACTCGGCCGGCGAGGCCAGCACGGCGGAACTCGCATAGGCTGGCACGGTCTCGCGATAGGTGCCGAGCAGGCGATGGATGGGCTGGCCCATCGCCTTGCCGATCAGGTCCCATAGCGCTACGTCGACGGCACCGATGGCCCGGACGCCCGCCGAGCGCTGGCGCTTCCAGATTTCCTGGTTGATGTGCTCGCGCTGGAACGGGTCCTTGCCGATCAGGACCGGCTTGAGGTGGGTGATCAGCCCCTGCCCGTCGGTCGTCGCAGGGTTCATCGCCGAGCCGAGGAAGGCATGTCCTTCGAGGCCCTCGTCGGTGACGAGCCGCAGCAGGCCAAGCGCGCTCTTGCCCGAGAACCGGCCCGTGTGCGCGCCGTAGGTGGTCGCCGGGATATCGTCCCAGGCGAACAGCGTCAGCGTGACGTCGGTGATCTTCATTCCTTAATCTCCCAGACCCGCCGCTCCGTGCCATACGGGTCGATGTCGAGGTGGCAAACCGTGTCGAAAATCATCGTGGCCCGCATGCCGCCCGAATAGGCGGGCCAGACCGGCAGCCCGGCATGGTTGGGATTGCCGCGCTTCGCAAAGGCAATCCAGGCCCGGCTCATTGCCTCGCCGAGCGGCAGTCGCGCGGGATCGTCGCCGGTCAGTTCCGCCGATTCGAGATTGGAGAAGACGAAGGGAATCTCAAGCGTATGGCAGGATCGCAGCCTGCCGCCCAGCACCGGAGTCTCCCAGGCGAAGAGATAGACGAACACCGGCGCGGTCTCCTGCACCAGTTTGCGCTCCGCGATCAGGAGCGACGGCGCGCGGACGCCCAGGTCCGAAACGATGGCGATGGCGATCTCATCCGGCCGCAGCCGCGGCTGCGCCTTGCGATAGGTGGCGATGACCTCGGCCGCCTTCACGCCGAGATAGGGCGTGAGCGATTCGGGCAGGCTCTCGAACGTGGCATCCGCGACCCAGGGCATGTGACCCAGGAACAGCGTCATCTCGTCCTTGTTGCTGCCGATCATCAACGGCACGTCGAGCGACGTCAGCGGCGCCTTCGGCGCAAACGGACCGCCGGGGAAAAGCGTGCCGTCGATGACCGGGTTGAAGCCCAGCCGTCGCCGGTCGGCGAAGGCGGCGCGGCTGACGCCCGCCAGCACCTTGACCTGCGCCTCGAGGATCTTCGCCGGCGGCATCTCGCGCAGTTTGCCGGCATCGGCGGGATCGAGGCCCAGATGCTCCAGCATCTGCCGCGCCGTCTTCGTGCCGTCCTCGCGGTTGGCCATTTGCACGGCAGGACCACTCTGGATGATGGCCTTGTGGAACAGGCCCCTGGCCGGCGGCATCGCCATCAGCACGCTCACCTTCGCGCCCCCGCCCGATTCGCCGAAGATGGTGACGTTCTGCGGATCGCCACCGAAGCGGGCGATGTTGTCGCGCACCCATTCAAGCGCCGCGATGATGTCCAGCACGCCCGCCAGGCCCGCCTGCTCGAAGCCGTCGGCGATATCCTCGAGGTGCAGGTAGCCCAGCGCACCGAGGCGATGATTGAACGAGACGACCACGACATCGTCGAGCCGGCAGAGATTGGCGCCGTCGGACCAGGGCGAGGAGCCCGAGCCGGTGATGAAGGCGCCGCCATGACACCAGAACAGGACGGGCCTGTCCGCGCCTTCGCGACCCGAGGTCCAGACGTTGAGATAGAGACAGTCCTCGTCGAGCTTCTGTTTGCCCGCAAGCGTGAAGAGGCGCAGCAGGTCGTCGGGCAGAGCAAAGACGTTCTGGCTCTGTACGGCCATGTTGCCGTAGGCCCTCGCATCGCGAACGCCGCTCCAGGGCTTCGGCTTGTCCGGCGGCCGGAACCGCAGGTCACCCAGCGGCGGCTCGGCATACGGAATGCCCTTGAAGATCTCGACGCCGCGGTCGCTCGTGCCGCGAACCTTGCCGGCGGTGGTCTCGACAACGACTTCTGTGCTCATGGCCGCAGTCTAGCGCGAACCGGAAGCCCGGCGCTGCTGCGGGATCGCATCAATTTCGCCAGGCTGCAGAGCGGGATGGCGCTCATCTGCCTACCATCCGGTCACGGTTGCCCATAGACTGGCGGCATGATCGACAAAGCCCGAGCCCAACTTGCCCCCACCGGCGTCCTGCGCGCCGGCATCAACCTGTCCAACTTCCTGCTGGTCACCGGCCGCAGCGAAAAGAACGATCCGGTCGGCGTCGCGCCGGACATGGCGGGCGCGATCGCCGAAGCGCTGGGCGTGCCGGTGAAGTACGTCCCCTTCAAGACGCCAGGAGAACTCGGCGACCAGGTCGGCAAGGACGTGTGGGACATCGGCCTGATCGGCGCCGAGCCGCAGCGCGCCGAGAAGATCCAGTTCACCGCCGCCTATGTCGAGATCGAGGCGACCTACATGGTGCCCGAGGGCTCGTCGATCAAATCGATCGCCGACGTCGACAGGAAGGGCGTGCGCATCGCGGTGTCCGCGCGCTCGGCCTACGATCTGTGGCTGGTCAACAACATCAAGAACGCCACGCTGGTGCAGGTGAGCGGCCTCGACGCGGCCTACGAGAAATTCATGTCGGACAAGCTCGAGGTTCTGGCGGGCCTGCGTCCGGGCCTTCTCAAGGATGTCGAGAAGGCACCCGGCCTCAAGATCCTCGACGGCAAGTTCACCGCGGTCCAGCAGGCCGTCGGCACCGCCAAGGCCAACACCGACGGCGCGGCCTTCCTCGCCGACTTCGTGGAGAAGGCCAAGAAATCCGGCCTCGTCCAAAGCTTCATCGACCGCCACAAGGTCAAGGGCCTGACTGTCGCGCCGCCGGCCTGACGTTCCCGGACCGGCCGAGCCCTTCATGGAACTCAACATCAAGACGCTCTACCTGGTCGGCGCCATCGTCACGGTGTGCGGCGCGGGCGCTGCGCTGCTGACCTGGTACCATCATCGCGACGCGCCGGGCCTGCGTGCCTGGACCGCGGCTTTGCTGCTCACCAGCCTGGGCGCGTTGATCCTGCGCTTTCAGACCTCGCAGGCCGACCTCACTCTGGCGCTCGCCGCCGACATGGTGATCGTCGCGGGTTTCGCCTGCATGTGGCTCAGCCTCAGGTTCGCCAATCACGGGCGCTCCGGCCTGCCGCGGCTGATCCTGCTCTCGATCACCGTCAGCCTGGCGTTTCTCGTCCTGTTCGTGGTGCTGCGCGCGATGGGCGCGGGCCGGCAGGCAGCCGCCATCCCCTTCTCGCTGTTCCTCGGATTGCTGGGCCTCGCCTCCGCCTGGGAAATCTGGCAGGGCCGGCACAAGGACCGGCTGAGCAGCCGCCTGCCGGCCGCTCTGGCGTTCGTCGGCCTCGGCATTGCGCGCGTGATCCGCGCGGGCGTGCTGGGCTTCGAGGTCCTGCATGTGCTGCCGGCCGGCTCCGCAGCGGCGACACACCCCTACACGCTCTACGCCACGATCGTCTTCACGCTGGTGGTCACTTACGGTCTGGTGATGATGGCCAGCGAACAGGCCGGCCGCCAGGAAGCGGCCCAGTTCGCCGAGTCCTGAGGCAGACCGGCTAAAGCTCGCTGCCGACGAACTGCCTGAACTCGGCCGTCTTCGGATCGGCGAACAGTTCGGCCGTCGGGCCGATCTCCCAGACCTTGCCGCGATGCATGAACACGACGAGGTCGGCGACCCTGCGGGCGCGCCGCCCACGAAGGCGATCAGCGACAGCAGGATCGTCCAGCGTGCGCGAAACCGGGCAAAGTCGGGGCGGTTCCCGGCTTTATCCAGCTCTGCGCTTTCAACTTTCATGCGGCCATCACGTTATCAGCTCCAGATCCGGAGGTTGATTCACGTATGCCAAGAGACATTCGAACGATGCCCAAGGGCCTGATCGCCCCGCTGACGCAGGCGACCCTCACGTCGTTACGCGGGCTTGCCGACGGGACCGCGTCGTCGATGGCCGAGGATCATCGCGCGCGTCTGCTTTACCTGGCGCTAATCGAGTCCGGCCCCGAAGGCGATGCCATCACGGCACTGGGCCGCGAGCGGCTGGTGTCGGATCGTTAGTAGTTGCCGGCGCTGGAGGTCACGCAGCCCGGCTCGACAGCCGCTTTCACGATCTTGAGGAAGCTCTCCAGCGGACAGGCATCGTTCACCAGGTCGGCCGCGCAGGCCGGCAGGGCGACCTGTTTCATGCCGGGCGGATCGCGGTAGCTGAGTGGCGCACGACGGCGCATCTCGTCCAGCGTCTGCGCATAATAGGCGAGACGCACATAACGTCTCCCTGTGCTGACATCGAGAAACTGTTCGAAGGCCAGCGCACCGCCGGGCGAGGCTTCCGCCGGCAGATAGCCGGGGATCTGCCAGGTGAGGTCAAGCAGGGCGGCAATGTTGTGGATGTTGCTCTGGTGCCCAACCAATAGGCCCAAGCGGACCGGCTGGCCCGTCGCGGCGTGTCCCGGGAAACTGTGCCCGTTCACGAGGATGGCGCCGACCAGCGACAGCAGGTTCGAGCCGCGCTGCTGGGCGATCGGCTTCGTCTTCTGCGTGAGATCCTGGACGAACTGATGGATGGACAGCAGCTCGTTCAGCGTCGCGTCGTGGGCGATTCGGCCCCAGGCGACCTGATCCTTCGGCATTCCCTCGGCCGACTGCATCAGGAAATTCTCGGCGGCCGTCGATGCATAACCCAGCGGGCCGCGCAGCCTAACCCAGCCGTCGGCATCGGCGACCACGCTCGACGCGACGCCCGCCTCCCCACAACTGCCGCCGCCCACTCCTTTGGTCGCGCCGGCCGGGCAGAGAACCGATTGCATCATCGTGAGCTGCGAGGCGTAGTTCCGCAGCGCCGAGGCGAAGCTGCCGCCCAGCCGCGCCATGACGGCGGCCTGGTTGGCCGCGCCGTTCATCGGACAGGAAGCGGTCGGCTGCGGGTGGAAGATCGGATCGGGCACGGTGAAGTTGGCCTGGTTGCGCAGCGGCAGGTTCGCGCAGCGCGGATACATGCCGGCCAGGATTGCCGCGCCGGTCACGCGGGTGCGCTGGTCGAGATCCGTCCAGGCCGCGACCGTCCCCGCGGTCGGGCAATCGTCCGCCTGGATCAGCCCGCGCCCGCCATAGAGCACACGATAGTAGGTGCCCATCAGACGCATCAGCTCCTCGCCGCGTGGCGACAGGAAGCCCGGTTCAACCGGCCAGGTCGGCCAGGCCGTCGCGCTGTATCGATCGAGCTGTTCGTTGGTCGCGATCGGCGCACGCACGCCATGCCGGTTGAGTACGACGGCCCGCTCGATCTGCCAGCCCGGCGGCGTCGGCAGGATCTGAGCGTGGACGGGCGTCATCATCGCCACGACCGAGGCGACGAGCGAGGCGGCGAAGACGGCGGTACGGACGCGTAGGCTCATGGTAACTCCCCCGGGGCCGCACTATGCCGTCTCTGGGTCCCGCCCGTCATCCGTTCCGTGCTAGAATTTGCCATGCCCGTTCCATGGACGATCTCGCACGCCGACCGGCCGGTCGTCGCCGCCCGCCTGCGGCCACCGCCCGCCCTGGCGGCCGGATGACGGGACCGGAACCCGCATCCCCTCGCCGGGGTTAGACGGGAATGCCCGCGCCGTCGACGACCAACGCCAGCTCCTTTCGCGAACGCGTCGGCGCGCTCAGGAACCTGTGGCCGTTCCTCGCCATGGTCTGGGCAACCAGCCCGTCGCTCACCTCAGCCACCATCCTCCTGCGCCTGGTACGCGCCCTGCTGCCGGTGGCCACGCTCTACGTCGGCAAGCTGATCATCGACGACGTGGTGATGCTGGTGCAGTTGCCCGACAAGCCGGCGACGCTGCAGCAATGGCTCGACAGTGGCCATCTCAACAAGCTGGGCCTGCTGCTGGCCGCCGAGTTCACGGTGGCGGTACTGGCCGACATACTGGGCCGCATCGTCACCTTCCTCGACGGGTTGCTGGCCGAGCGGGTCAGCACGAGTTCGAGCGTGCGACTGATGGAGCATGCGGCAAACCTCGACCTCGAGGATTTCGAGGACGCCGAATTCCAGGACCAGCTCGAACGCGCGCGCCGCCAGACCAGCGGCCGCATGACGCTCATGAGCCAGCTCTTCTCCCAGGCGCAGGACCTCGTCACCGTGGCCAGTCTTGCGGCCGGCCTGATCGTCTTCGCGCCGTGGCTGATCGTGCTGCTGCTGGTGGCGCTGGTGCCGGCTTTCCTCGGCGAGGCGCATTTCAATGCCAAGAGCTATTCGCTCGACTTCGGTCGCACGCCCGAGCGGCGCGAGCTCGACTATGTCCGCCAGACCGCGGCCAGCGTCGAGACCGCCAAGGAAGTGAAGATCTTCGGCCTCAACGACTTCCTGATCGACCGATACCGCCGCCTCGCCGCATCTTTCTACGACGCGAACCGCCGGCTGGCGCTGCGCCGCGCCGGCTGGGGCGGGCTGTTCACCACCATCGGCACGATCGGCTACTACTTCGCCTACGCCTACATCGCCTGGCGCACGCTGACCGGCGAATTCTCCGTCGGCGACCTCACCTTCCTCGCGGGCTCCTTCCGCCGCCTGCGCACCCTGCTCGAATCGCTGCTGAGCGGCTTTTCATCGGTCGCGGGCCAGGCGCTCTATCTCGACGATCTCTTCTCCTTCTTCGCGGTCCGGCCGGAAATCCATTCGCCGGCCGATCCCCTGCCCTTTCCAAGGCCGATCCGCGACGGCTTCGTGTTCGAGGATGTCGGCTTCATCTATCCCGGCGCCGAGCGTTGGGCGGTGCGTCATCTTTCCTTCACCCTGAAGGCCGGCGAGGTGGTTGCGCTGGTCGGCGAGAACGGCGCGGGCAAGACCACGCTGGTGAAGCTGCTGACGCGGCTGTACGACCCCGACGAGGGCCGCATCCTGCTCGACGGCCGCGACCTGCGCGACTACGGGCTCGACGAATTGCGCGGCAGCATGGGCGTCATCTTCCAGGACTTCGTCCGCTACAACCTGCCGGCCGGCGACAATATCGCGGTCGGCCGGATCGCGGCGCGCGCCGACCATGAACGCATCGCGCGGGCCGCCAACCGCAGCCAGGCCGACGAGGTGATCGCGCGCCTGGCCGGCGGCTACGACCAGATGATCGGCAAGCGCTTCAAGAACGGCGTCGAACTGTCCGGCGGCGAATGGCAGAAGATCGCCATCGCCCGCGCCTACATGCGCGAGGCCGAGGTGCTGATCCTCGACGAGCCGACCGCCGCTCTCGACGCCCGCGCCGAATACGAGGTGTTCCGGCGCTTCAAGGAGCTGAGCGCCGGCAAGACGGCGGTGCTGATCTCCCACCGCTTTTCCAGCGTCCGCATGGCCGACCGCATCCTCGTGCTGGCCGACGGCAAGGTCGAGGCGCAGGGCACGCACGAGGAACTGGTGGCACAGCAGGGTCGCTACGCCGAACTCTTCGAACTGCAGGCGGCGGGATACCGCTAGCGCCATGAAGATCGCCACCTTCAACGTCAACAACGTGAACCGACGGCTGCCCAACCTGCTCGCTTGGCTGAAGCGCGCAAAACCGGACATCGTGTGTCTTCAGGAGTTGAAGGCAGCCGACGAGGCGTTCCCAGAGGCCGCGCTGCGGCGCACCGGCTATCCGGCAGTCTGGCACGGACAGAAAACGTGGAACGGCGTCGCCATTCTCGGCCGCAAATCGGCGCCCGTACTCATCCGCAAGAGGCTACCCGGCGACCGCACGGATACGCAGAGTCGCTACATCGAAGCCGCGGTGAAGGGGTTGGTGATCGGCTGCCTCTATGCGCCCAACGGCAACCCGCAGCCGGGCCCGAAATTCACCTACAAGCTCGACTGGATGCGCCGCCTGCAGACCCACGCGAAATCACTGCTGAAGAGCGGCGCGCCGGTCGTGCTGGCAGTCGACTACAATGTCGTGCCGACCGACTTCGACATCTATTCGCTGCGCTCGTGGAAGAACGATGCGCTGGTCCAGCCGGCGCCGCGCGCGGCGTTCAGGAAGCTGCTGGCGCAGGGTTGGACCGACAGCCTGCGCACGCTCCATCCCGACGCGCCGATGTACACTTTCTGGGATTACATGCGGCAGCGCTGGGAGCGCGATGCGGGCCTGCGCCTCGACCATCTGCTGCTGAGCCCAGATCTCGTCCCGCGGCTGAAGCGCGGAAGCGTCGATCGCAAAGAACGCGGGCGCGAAGGCCCGAGCGACCATGCGCCCGCGTGGATCGAACTGAAGAAGTAAGAGCCCCTCTCCATTCAAAATGGGAGGAGCTGCGTTTTATGTGATCGCTCTGCCAACGGCGCTCCCGGACATTGCCAAAGGCAATGTCCTGCCGCTTGGCGGGCTGAGCTTCGCTCAGCCTCACATGGAGGGCGGAAGCTCGTTCAGCGCCTGCTTGGCGATCGGCATCATCGTTTCGCAGAAGTTCTTCTTGTTCTTCTCGGCTTCCTTTTCCATCGTGTCGTAGGTCTTGTCGAGCTTGCGGTCGGCGATGTTGAGCTGCTTCTCCGCCCACTCGATCCAGAATTCGAGACGCTTTTCCTGCTCCTTGGTCATGTCGAGGTCGCACGTGTCGACCGCGACGGAAACCGCGTAGAGGCCGATCACCATCTTCTCGGCATCGTCCTTCGTGAGCGTCTGGGCGGAAGCGGCGCCAAGCGGCAGCGCGAGCAGGACGAGCAGACTGAAGAAAAGGCGAAACATGAAAAACTCCCGGGGCTGAGGCCGGGACCCTACTTCAATGTCCCGTCGAGCGTAATCTCCCGATTCAGCATACATGACAGGACTTTGGGTGTTTGCAGTTGAAATGCCAAGGCCTTGCAAACGCACCGCGAATATCGCGGTGCTCGTCGCTGTCTGCCCCGGCTGATAGTCTCTTCCTCGCAATCGGGAGAATTGGATGCGTATCGTTTTCGTGGCGCTGATGTCGGCACTCCTGTGGTTCGGATTTGCCGCGGGTGCCTCGGCACAGACCGGTCTGGAGCGCTTCGAGAAGGAACTGAAACCCCAGTTCGAGCTGAAGAAGTTCAGCTATGCGAGCGCCCAGCCGCTCGGCGCGTCGGGATTCGTCCTGAACGATGTTGTCGCGGTGGTGCCGGCCAACCCCGCCACCGGCGACAAGGAGAGCACTGTCAGGATCGACAAGGTGACGGTCGAAGATCTCGATTTCGAGCGTCTCAGAAAGGATGCCAAGGACGATCTTTCGCCGCGTTTCGCCAAGCTCAGGATGGAAGGCGTCACGGGCGACGACGAGATGTTCACGGCGCTGGAACCCTACGGTGTGCCCAACGTCCCCTTCGACATGGCGCTCGACTACCGGATCGATCCGGCTGCCAAGGTGCTGACTCTCAACATGCTGGAGGTCAGCCTGCGCGGCCAGGCGCGCCTGGCCCTGTCGATGATCCTCGACGGGGTGAGCGACAAGACAGACATCGACAGCGCCAAGGACGACGCCCGACTGCGTAGCGCCTCCCTCACCATCGACGACAAGCAGCTGTTCGCCAAGCTGGTCCCCGCGGCGGCCAAGGAAGAGGGAATCACGGCCGATGAACTCATCACGACCGCGCTCGATGCCCTTGGCGCCTTCGCCCAGGCGCAGAGCGGCGAGACGCTGAAGGCTCTCGACGCGGTCGTCTCGTTCATCGCCGACTGGAAGGCGCCGAAGGGTGCCCTGGTGCTGGGCCTGAAGCCCACGAAGACCGCGGGTCTCGACGACATCGACAAGATCATGGAGCCCAACGCGCTCTCGACCATCTTCGGCTTCACCGCCACCTATCCCGGAACGAGGGCCGGAGCGGCCCAGGCCGGGTCGAAGAAGTAGAAAGTAAAAAGCAAGAAAGAGGAGGAAGAGATGAAGCGCCGTTCCCTGCTGGCCAGTGCCGCACTTCTGCCGCTCGGCCTTCCCGTCCAGGCCCAGGACGCTTATCCGTCGCGGCCGATCACGATGATCGTGCCCTTCCCGCCCGGTGGCGTTGCCGACATCACCGGCCGGCCGCTGGCCCACGTGATGAGCCGGATCCTGAAGCAGTCGGTGGTCGTGCAGAACAAGGGGGGTGCCGGCGGCTCGGTGGGTACGGCCCAGGCAGCGCGCTCGGCGCCGGACGGATACACGCTGCTGATGGCGCTCTCGTCGATCTCGGTGCTGCCGGTGGCGGATATCCTCCAGGGGCGAACGCCGGCCTACGAACTGGATCAGTTCGCTCCCATCGCCCTGATCAGCGCCGATCCGACGATCCTCGTGGTGCGCGAGGACGGTCCCTTCAAGTCCCTGAAGGACCTCGTCGAGGCCGCGAAGGCCAAGCCGGGCACGATCAACTACGGTTCATCCGGCGTCTACGGCACGTTGCATGTGGCGATGGAGATCTTCGCCACCGCAGCCGGGATCAAGCTGTTCCATATCCCCTACCAGGGCGGCGGCCCGGCCGTGGCGGCCCTGCTGGGCGGCCAGATCGACGCGCTGGCGTCCGGCCCGTCGGCTGCCATGGCACAGATCAAGGCCGGGAAAATGCGCGCGTTGGCCGTATGGGGGGACAAGCGCCTCGCGTCGTTGCCCAACGTCCCCAGCATGAAGGAGCTGGGCTACGACGCCACCTTCTACATCTGGTCGGGCTTGTTCGCCCCCGTGGCTACGCCGGCCGCCATACAGGCCACGCTGCGCGATGCGGTTCGGCGCACCGTCGAGGATCCGGAGTTCAAGGAGGCGATGGCCAAGGTGGAAACTCCGATCGCCTATCTGGATGCGCCCCAATTCAAGGTGTTCCTCGAAAAGGACGCAGCGCGCCTCAAGGTCGCCGTGGAACGGATCGGCAAGGTGCCGGAGAAATAGGCTGCCAGCGGTCATCGGGGTTGCTGCGGAATCCGCTTTCAAATGAGTCCCCGGAAACAGCGCAGCGTGCAACCCCGGTCCCAAGCGGGGCGTTTTCTCCCCAGCGATCGCCAACCCCGGCGGTGGCGGCGAACATGCAGAAGCACCCCTGAAGAGCGACCGACTGAATGCCTGCGCCATAGGGCGGGCCTTGCTCATTGGGTGTTTTGAAAGCGATTGGAAACAGATGATGACCTCACACGCAGCAGACCCGCCCCGTGAAGTGCCTGCGGTCCCGCCCATTCCTGGAAAAGTCGATCCCGTACCGCCGGAAATGCCGGGACGTCCCGGCGTACCGATCCCGGAGGACCACCCGACGCCAGTCCCCCATCCGGCAGGCCCGCCGAGCCCGATCGCCTGAGATCCCTGCTTAGTCACCGCACCGGCGAGGACGCGCTGGGCCTGCGGCCAATTCCTGCTTGTGAAACCGCTGCTTCTCGCGACCGGTTGCAGCGGATCACAGGCGAACCTGTAACGAAGCGCGGGTGCTCACTGACCGTTTGGTAACCCGATCACCGTCCAATCGCTTGTCAGAAGCGAGAGCCGCAATGACGATGGCTTCCGCACGCTTCAACCTTGGGGAATTCTCGTCATGAACTTCGACGCTCTGGCCTCGGCGTGGGCTCCGCGCCTGCTCAGCATCCTGCGAATCATGACAGGACTGCTCTTTCTCCAGCACGGCACGGCAAAGCTGCTGAAAATCCCCGTCATCCCGATGTTCGCCAATCTCAGCCTCACATCGCTGCCGGGTATCGCCGGTATCCTGGAGCTGGTGGGCGGCGTGCTGATCATTCTCGGCCTGTTCACCCGCAGCGTCGCTTTCGTGCTGTCCGGGCTGATGGCGGTGGCCTACTTCATGGCCCACGCGCCGCGGGGCTTCTATCCCATCCTCAATGCCGGCGAACTGGCGATCCTCTTCTGCTTCGTCTTCCTTTACCTTGCCGCCGCGGGTCCAGGTCCCTGGAGCATCGACGCCGCGCGGCGGAAGTAGCGCTTAACGCGCCTTCGCCAAGACGCTATGGAACGACGGACGGCTGCCTTGTGCAGCCGTTTCGCCGTGCGCGAGATCCAAAAGAAATGAGCAGGAGGAGCGTTCATGTCCCGGATGTCGATGAACCGTCGCCGCTTTGCCGTTCTGGCCGGCACGACCGCGCTCGCCGCGCCGATGATCGGCTCGGGGGCCGCACGCGGCCAGGCCCGCTGGAAGCCCGAGAAACCGATCACGATCTACAATCCCTTCGCCGCAGGCGGCGTCACCGACGTCCACATGCGCCTGCTCGCCGAGGCGGTGGGCAAGATCCTGGGCCAGCAGATCATCATCGACATCAAGCCCGGCGCTGCCGGCACGCTGGCGCCGGCGATGCTGCTCAACGCCAAGCCCGACGGCTACACGCTGGCGGTGATGAGCATCAATACGCTGCGCTATCCTCACTACCAGCAGACCAGCTGGAACCCGCTGACCGACTTCACCTACATCACCGGCCTGTCGGGCTACACGATGGGCATCGTCGTGCGCTCCGATTCTCCCTGGAAGACGTTCCAGGACATGATTGCCGCCGGCAAGAAGGACCCCGACAAGTACAATTACGGCACCTCGGGCGTGGGCGGCACCGGCCAGCTCATGATGATCGAGGTCGAGCAGGCCACCGGCGCGAAGTTCACCCACGTTCCCTATAAGGGCGGCGCGGAGTGGATGCAGGCGCTGATGAGCGGCGAGATCCAGTTCATCGCCGACGCCGCGCAGTGGGCGCCGTTCGTCGACGACGGCAAGTGCCGGATCCTGGCCTTCGCCACCGAGAAGCGCATCCCGCGCTACCCGGACGTGCCGACCATGGTGGAACTCGGCGTCAACGTCGTGGGCCAGAGCCCCTATGGCCTGCTCGGTCCCAAGGGCATGCCGCCCGAGATCGTCAACACGCTCCACGAGGCTTTCAAGCAGGCCTCCGCCGAGCCGAAGGTGATCGAGTATCTCGCGAAGTTCATCCAGGTTCCGTGGGACAAGCCCCCCGCGGACTTCCGCGCTTTCGCCGAGAAGTACTATGCCGAGGTGAAGCCGCTGCTCATCAAGGCCGGTCTCGCGAAGCCCTGAACAGGAGACGACCATGGCGCTGAAAAAGGTGGCCCTCGAGATCGGCATGGGCACCGACATCCGGGGCGGCGACTACACCAAGGCCGCCGTCCGGGCCCTGCGCGACGCGCTGTGGCACAACTCACTCACCATCGCCACGGCGCTGGGCAAGTCGAGCGACGACATGGTGGTCGAGGTCCTGATCGGCGTGCCCAAACCCGACCAGGTCGACACCGCGCAGGTGCTGGCGGTTCTGCCGCACGGTACCGGAACGGTGAAGGTGGTCGAGGGAGGACTCGAAGTCGCCAACGAAGCCGGCACGGACAAGACGGTGATCGCCCAGGCGGCCGCCATCGTTCGTCTGGATCTGTGAGAGGAGCAAGACGATGACCGCCAAGCGCGTGATCCTCGAACTCGGCACCGGCAACGACCTGCACGGCGGCGACTACACCAAGGCCGCGCTGCGCGCGGTGCAGGACGCCCTGCACCATTCGTCGCTCGCGATGATCCGGGCGCTGAAGATCGACACCAAGACCGGCATGTTCGTCGACGTGACGATCGGCGTGCAGCAGCCCGACAGGGTCGACGTGGAAAAGGTGAAGGCCTCGCTGCCGCACGGCATCGTCACCGTGAAGGTGGTGAAGGGCGGCCTCGACATCGCCGATCCGGAGAACAACGATCCGGCGGTGATCGCCAGCGCCGCCATCGCGGTCCGGATGGAGATTCCCTGAGGAATGACTGAAGGGTCCTTCGCTTCGCTCAGGATGACACTTTTGCTGGGATTGGCGCAGTGCGTCGATGCAACAAGTTTGTCATCCTGAGCGAAGCGAAGGACCTTTCTCCGACCTCGAAGCACGCACCGCATGGGCATTCCAGGCGCATGCGATGGCTCTACCCATGGAGTATGCCTGATGCTGCTCTACGAGCATCCGCTCTCGTCCTATGCCCAGAAGGTGAAGATCGCGCTGCGCGAGAAAGGGCTCGACTTCAAGGTCGAGACACCCGCCGCGCTGGGCACCGGCACGGCCGGCGGCGCGTTCGCGGCGGCCAGCCCGCGCAACGAGGTGCCGACGCTGATCGACGGCGACGCCCGCATCTTCGATTCGACGATCATTCTCGAGTATCTCGAGGACAAGTATCCCGCCCCGCCCCTGCTGCCGCGCGATCCTGCGGCACGCGCCGAGGCACGGATGATCGAGGACCTCTGCGACACGCTCTACGAGGCGGTGAACTGGGGCCTGAGCGAGATCCGCTGGTTCAAGCGCGCCGAGGGCGAGCAGGCGGAGACGATGAAGGCCACCGCCGCACGACAGACCGCCGAGCTGCAGGCCTGGCTGGCGGACAAGCTGGGCGACCGGCCGTGGTTCAACGGCGAGAGCTTCGGCTGGGCCGATCTCAGCGTCGCACCCTATCTCAACCGCTCGTTCTTCTATGGGCTGGGCACGCAAGCTGGCTCATCGCTGGCGCGGTGGCGTGACCGGTTGATCGAGCGCCCGTCCGTCGCCGCGACCTTCCGGGAATTCGAAGCCGCCGCGGCCGGCATGGCGAGTGCTGCCGAGCGTCTCGCCTCGGGACAGATTCGCCGCGAATACCGCGACCATCGCCTGGAATGGATGATGAAGTCGGGCGGCCAGCAGATCGTCCTCGACGGGTTGTCGAAGAACAACATCCGCTTCACCTGGCCGTTGGGCTGAGCTTCGCTCAGCCTAGCCCCGTGCCGCGCGGCCCATGAACAGCAGGCCGGCGCCCGCGATCACCGCGACGATGCCGGCAATGGTCGGGATCGGAATCGTGCGCTGCTCGTCGGCCGTGACCTTGATCGGGCCGGCATCGACGATGGTCTTGCGCTCGGTGAAGGAAATATTGTCGATCGCCAGGCCGGCAATGCCGATCGCGATCAAAAGAACGCCCAAAATAGCCATCGGCTTCATAAGCCCGAACTCCCTTGTTCTTGGTTCCCTCCGGCAACGCAAAAAGTCGCCGGAGGTTGCCAGGCAGGGTGTTCAGGCCTTGGGCTTCACCAGCATCGCCAGCCCCTGCTCGATGGCCGTGCGGGCCATGGCGCGAAGCTGGTCGTCGGTGGCACTGCTGACCGGATGGCCGATCTGGGCGAAGGCATAGTCCGGCATGCCGAGCACGCGGCTCATCATGTCGGCGGCGCTGGCGAACCGGGTCGTCATCACGCTGAAAGCAGGAACCTCCAGGCGTTCAGCGGTAACTGAGTCGTGCAGACTGCACGATGAGCAGGACCCTCAATCCCCCAGGCCGGAAACGACGGCGTCCCAGCCCTTGATCTCCGCCACGATGTGCGGATCGGCCGGGGCGCTGTAGTTCGACTTGGTCCGGCTCACCACGCTGGCGACGCCGTACTCCTCGCGCAGGATCTGATCGAGGTGCTTGAAGAAGCCCTTGGTGCCTTCCTTGCCATTCGAGATGAAGCCGATGGTCTTGCCCTCCAGCGTGTCGAGACGCGGGGCGAGCCGGCCGGCCGGCGGCGCGGTGCCGGGCGTGGGATCGAGAACTTCGAACATGAGGGTTCCTCTTACTTCTTGGGAGGTTCGCAATCGACGCAGACGCCGATGGGAAGGGTGACGGCATAGCTCTTGTTGCCGAGCCACGGCGGGATCACGGCACCGAAGCCGCCGGCCGGTCCGCCGGCCGCAACGACCAGCAGCTGGTCGGGCGAGTCCATCGCGGTATAGACGCTGTCGCCGCGGTCGCGCACGACGGCGCCCTTGCCGACCTCGGCCCATTCGCGGCGATGGATGCGCGCGCGCTCGTGGATGAAGGTCGCGATGTCGGCCTTGGTCCAGCCGCCGGCCTGCAGATGCTCGCGCAACTGCTTGGGAATGACGATCGCGTAGTTGCCGGGATGGATCGAATAGTGGCGCATGTTGGCGCGCATCTCGGCCGCGAAGGTCTCCAGGATTTCCTCGGGCTTGGTCGTCCATTCGTTCATCAGCTGGCGCGGCGCGCCCGCGGACATCACTGTGACGGAGGACGCGCCCTTGGGCACGCCGCGATGCTCGGCCAGTGGCAGCCAGGTCGTGTCTTCCTCGTCCTCGGCGACGCAGTAGCTGAACTTGCCGGGATGGCCGAGCGTCGAGCGGTCGATCACGCCCGGCCGGTCGTCCAGCAGGTTGATCAGGCAGAGCCGGATGGCGCGGCCGATGACCGCCGTCGCGCGGTCCGAGTTGGCAAGCGCGTTGAACGTGCCGCTGGCGCCGATCTCGAGCCGGATCGGCCCGTTCAGGATGACCAGCACCGCGCAGCCGCCGGTGCTGGCGGTGGCGCCGTGCATCAGGAACTCGTCCTGCATCATGGCGGTCCACGCCGTCACGACGACGGGGAAATGCATGGGCAGGCAGCCCGCCATCACGGCATTGATCGCGAGCTTCTCGGCGGTGATGGCGAGACCGCGCACCGGCTCGATGCCGATCAGCTGGTCGGGCGGCATCATCACCCATTCGAGGCATTCCTGAACCGCCTCGCGCGTCGGCGGCACGATCGGCAGGCCGTCGGTCCAGCCGTTGGAATGATAGAGTTCCTGGACAGCCGAAATGCTGTCGGCCGAGTAGGATCGGGATGCAAATTGCACGTCGTTTCCTCCACCGCGCCGCGCACGTGACGCCAGACGGGCTGCCTCCAGAATAGCCTTCCGTGCGCCTATGCCAACCGCAAGCTGATAGCCGCAATTATTCCATTTCGTGCATCAACGCCCGGCGGGCTTCGGCCAGGCCCGGCGTGCAAGTGCGAGAAAGCCGGCCGCAGCCGGTGACGGTTCCCGTTCCCGCAGGAGAACGAGGCCGAGGCGACGCGAGAGCTTCGGCTCGCCGAGCGGAATGGCCCGCAGATCGCGGCCGAGGAACAGGCCCGTCGCGCCGGTCGGCACGATGGCGAGACCGACGCCGGCGCGCACGCAGCCCATGAGCGTCGCGAACTGGTTGACGATGACGATCTGGCGAAGCGTGAGCCCGGCAACCGACGCCGCGGCATCCACCGTCCGCCGGGTACGCGAATCGCTGGGTAGCGCCACCAGCGGCACGTCGCGCAACTCGGCCAGCGCCACGGTCCGGCGCGCGGCCAGCCGGTGGCGGCGCGGCACCACGAGGCAGAAGGTCTCGCGCTGCAACGCCTCACCCGAAATGGCGTCGGGCAGCTCGTCGACATAGGTGAGGCCGAGATCGGCGGCCCCGCTGCGCACCGCCTCGAGCACGCTGCCATGCACACCTTCCTGGACATGGATCTCGATGCCCGGCCGGTCGGCGCGATAGGCCGCGAGCAGCAAGGGCAGCGCACCGCTCGCCACCGACATGATGCTGGCGATGCTGAGCCGGCCGCGTTGCTCCTCCGCAACCTCGCGGATCGATCGCACGGTAATACGCAGATCGTTCAGCATGCGCTCGGCCACGGCCGCGAACTCGCGGCCGGCCGGCGTGATCTGCACATGGCGCGTACTGCGCTCGAACAGGCGTACGCCCAGCGCCGCCTCGACCCGCTTGATGGTGCGCGTCAGCGCCGGCTGCGAGATACGCAGCCGCGACGCGGCCGCGATGAAGCTGCCGTATTCGCCGACGGCGAGGACCGCTTCGAGCTGGCGGGCGCTAAAATCCGGCAGGGTCGGCTGGGCCATGGCAGCTCACGCTTTGAGGAGCAGCGAAGTGAGGGATCCTGATCCATGTCTACCGTGAAGACGAAGCGGGATCACCTTCCTCCCCATTCAAATGGGGAGGTGGCGCGGAGCGCCGGAGGGGTCATACGTGGCCCGTCGTTCTTCGGCGCTCCCGGACATCGCAAAGCGATGTCCTGGCGCTATCGGGCCGAGCTTCGCTCGGCCTACGCTGCCAGCATCCGCCCCGGATTACGCTGGCGCAGGATCGGCATGATCCACTTGCCGAAGCGCTCCGCCTCCTCGTCGTGCAGGTAGCCCGACAGGCAGAAGGAGTGACAGCCGAGATCGATGAACTTCTGCAAGGTGTCGGCGCACTGCTCGGGATCGCCGACGATGGCAATGCCGGCGCCAGGGCGCACTTGCGTGATGCCGGTCCACAGGTGCGGCTCGATCGTCTCACCGATCGCCGCCAGCTCGCGCACGCGGCGGTTGGCTTCCGAGGTCGCGAAGCGTTCCTTCACGAAGGCCTTCTGCGCCTCGCTCGCGTGCTCGACCAGACCATGCGCGAAGTCCCAGGCCTCCTTCTCGGTCTCGCGGCAGACGACCTGCAGGCGCATACCGAAGCCGATCTCGTTCTCGCGGCCGTGACGTGCCGCCATCGACTTGATCTCTTCCATGTTGGCGCGGATGCGCTCGTAGGTGTCGCCCCAGAAGAGATGCACGTCGGAGTGCTTGGCCGAGATCTCCCAGGCCTGCTTCGAGCCGCCGCCGAGATAGAAGCGCGGATGCGGCTGCTGCAACGGATAGGGCCGGATCTGCGCGCCCTTGAGCTGATAGAACTTGCCGTCGAAGTTCACGGGCCCGCGCGTCGTCCACAGCGCCTTCAGGATCGAGACTTCCTCGTCCATGATCTCGTAGCGCTCTTCCTTGCCCCACTTGATGCCTTCGGAGGCGTTCTCGGCCTCGCTCTGGCCGGCGATCAGGTTGATGCAGATGCGGCCGCCCGAGAGCTGGTCGAAGGCCGTGATCATCTTGGCCAGAAGCACGGGATTGATGTAGCTCGGCCGCGCCGCCACCAGCATGCGCATCGACTTCGAGCGCGCCACCATCATGGCGCTGGAGATCCACGCCTCCCAGCACGCGGTCTGGACCGGCACCAGCATGTACTCGAAGCCCGCCGCCTCGGCCGCGCCCACGACCTTGTCGAACAGCTCCAGCGACGGCGCCACCTGGGCGCTCGGCAATCCATAGGCGGTGGTGTCGCCCGCGGTGGGCAGGAACCAGCCGAATTCGAGGCGCTTCGGATCAGCCATCGTCATTCCTTCTCGATGCCGGCGGCCTTCGCCAGCCGTCCCCACTTCTCGATCTCCGACTTGATGAACGGCCGGACGTCTTCCGGCGCCTTGCGCTGCGGCTCGAACGAGATGCCGCGCAGGCGCTTGATCACTTCCGGATCGGTCACGACCTCCTGCACCGCCTTGTCGATGCGCGCCACGATCTCGGGCGGCGTCTTCGACGGCGCCATGATCACGAACCAGGCGTCGAGCGCGAACTGGCCGAGCCCGGCCTGCTGGAAGGTGGGCACTTCGGGAAGCAGAGGCGAGCGCGAATCCGAGGCCATCACCAGCGCCTTCACCTTGCCTGCCTTCACCTGCGGCACGGCGATGGCCACGTCGGCGAAGGTCATGTCGATCTGGCCCGACAGGAGATCGGCCAGCGCCTGGGGCGCGGACTTGTAGGGCACGTAGGTGATGTCGGTGCCGATCCGCTCGGCCAGCGTCGCCGTGATCACGCGGGCCGAGGGCGTTCCGGCGCCCGAGGTGAGCGGCGGCTTGGCCTTGGCGCGCTTGATGAAGTCGGCCAGCGTGTCCATGCCGGCATCGGCGCGCACCAGCAGGACGAACTGGATGAATCCGTAGAAGCCGGCCGGCGCGAAATCGGCCAGCGAATCGTAGGGCAACGACTTCATCAGGTTGGGATTGCCGGCATGCGTCGCCGCCGTCGCGATCATCAGCGTGTAGCCGTCGGGCGGCGCTTTCGCGACGAAGGTGCCGGCGATCGAACCGTTGCCGCCACCCTTGTTGTCGACGATCACCGGCTGGCCGAGCTTCGGCGCCAGTTGCTCCGCCATCAGGCGCGCCAGCGTGTCGGTCGCGCTGCCGGCGGCATAGGGCACGACGATGGTGAGCGGCTTCGCGGGCCAAGTCGTCTGCGCCCGTGCGGGGGCTGCCACCGCCGAAGCGGCCCCGAGAATCGTCAGTGCCTTGCGTCTGCTAATGCTCATACCGGTCTTTATGCAAGCCGTGGCACCGATGCGCAATTGGCGCTGGTCGAAGCGCGAAAGAGGCGGCACGATCCGGCCGCCTCAAGGGAGAACTCATGCTGCAGCACGGCAAGCGTCCGACAATCGCATCGCGGCACGGCATGGTGGCCGCCGCTCATCCGCTGGCCGCGGCCGCGGGCGCCCGCATCCTGGCCAACGGCGGCAATGCCTTCGACGCGGCGGTCGCAACTGCAGCAGCACTGAACGTCGTCGAACCTTACATGTCGGGCCTCGCCGGCCGCGGTGTCGCGACCTGCTACATCGCCAGCGAGAAGCGCGTCCGCACGCTCGACTTCGTCGGCCCGATCTCGAAGAACTTCCCGGTCGACAAGCTCAGCAACCGTTCGCAATTGCAGCGCGGCGCCCTTGCCGTCGGCGCACCGGGCAATCTCGCCGGCTGGTGCGAGCTGAACAGCGCCCACGGCAAGAAGAAGCTGCCGGAACTGTTCGCGCCCGCGATCGCCATCGCGCGCGACGGTTTCCAGCTCATCGAATTCAACATCGAGGAAATCCAGGGCGTCGCCGGCGAACTGGCCGGACACAAGGCGCTCCATCCCGAATGGTCGCGCGTCTACACGGCCGGCGCGGGCAACGTGAAGCCTGGCTTCGTGCTGAAGCAGCCCGATCTGGCGCGCACGCTCGAGGCGCTGGCCAGCGAAGGTCCGGGCCTTCTCTACGGCGGTGCGCTCGGCAGGAAGATCCTCGAGCGGTTGACCGAGCTGGGTGGCTGCATGGTCATGGACGACCTGCTGGCCGCAAAGGCGACGTGGCGCGATCCGGTCTCCGTCACGTATCGCGGCCGCACCGTCCATGTGCCGCCGCCGCCCTGCGAGGGCTTCCAGTTCCTGCTGACGCTCCGCATCCTCGAAGGCTTCGACCTGGCGAAGATGAAGCGCAATTCGACGGAGCATGTCGATACGGTGCTGCGCGCCGTTCGTCTCGCCGCCGGCGTGCGCATCGCGACCGGCGTACCGGCGCCGCAGAAGCTGGCCGAAATCCTGTCGGACGCCCATGTCGAGACGCTGCGCGCCCGGGTGCGCGACGGCAAGCCGGTGATCGGCCCGACCGAGCAGTGGACGCCGCCGCAGGAGCCGGTCTCGGCGACCGACGAGAGCCACACGACGTCGTTCTCGATCGCCGACAACGAAGGCAACCTGATCTGCCTGACGCAGAGCCTGGGCAGCGTGTTCGGCTCGGGCATCGTGGTGCCCGGCACGGGCCTCTGCCTCAACAACTTCCTCTACTGGGCCGACGTCAATCCGCAGAGCCCGAACCGCGTGAAGCCGGGCGACCAGTTGCCGATGTGCATGGCGCCCTCGATTTCCACCAAGGATGGCAACCCGATCCTCGCGCTGGGCACGCCGGGCAGCTACGGCATCCTGCAGACCCAGCCGCAGGCGATGGTCCAGCACGTCGATTTCGGCCTGCCGCTGCAGCAGGCGATCGAGGCGCCGCGCGGCCGCCTGACCGACGGCGCCGAGGTGTTCCTGGAATCGCGCCTGCCGTCGGACGTCCACGCCGACCTGCGCAAGCGCGGCCACAACGTCACGACCGGCCCGGAATGGACCATGAAGGTCGGCGGCATGCAGGGCGTCGCGGTCGATCCGGAAACCGGCATCTTCACCGGCGGCTGCGACCCGCGCCGCGACGGCTACTGCGTTCCGGCGTAGGTGATTCGCTCTCCTCCCCATTCAAATGGGGAGGTGTCGCGTCTTACGCGACGGAGGGGTCAAGCGTGATCGCTCGTTCTTCGACGCTCCCGGACATTGCTGCGCAATGTCCTGCCGCTCAAACGGCCGAGCTCTGCTCGGCCGACGACCATTCGGCATTCCTCTTGCACTGGGACACAAGGCAAGATGGAATGCGTTCCAAGCAGAATGTTCAGGAGGGGGATGGTTGATGCGTAAACTGGCATGGCTCGCGGTCGCCGCGATTGCCGTCATCGGCGCCGGGGCGGCAAACGCCCAGCAGACGCCGCGCAAGGGCGGCACGCTGCGCATGACGGCGCCCTACGCCGCGAGCTTCGGCAGCCTCGATCCGCACGTCACGCCGCGCGCCCAGGACGACATCGTTGGCAAGGCGCTGCAGCGCTCGCTCTACAACTGGGACACCGCGGCCAACAAGCTCACGCTCGAACTCGCCAAGTCCGTCACCGCGTCCGCCGACGGCCTCACCTACACCTTCAAGCTGCGCGACGACGCCTTCTTCCATAACGGCCGCAAGATGACGGCCGACGACGTGATCTTCTCGTTCACCCGCATCATGGACGGCAGCAAGGGCTATCCCGGCGCCCGCTACGTTCGTCTGATCAAGGGCGCGGTCGATGTCGAGAAGGGCGCGGCCAAGGAAATTTCCGGCCTGAAGAAGATCGACGACTACACGCTGGAGATGACGATCACCGACCGCGTCGATCCCGGCTACTACTTCTTCGGCGGCTCGACCGCGATCCTGCCCAAGGAGGAAGTCGAGAAGGGCAACTACGCCTCCAATCCGGTCGGCCTGGGCCCGTTCAAGTTCAAGGAACACATTCCGGGCTCGCGCGTCGTGATGGACCGCTTCGACAAATTCTACAAGACGGGTCAGCCCTACCTCGACAAACTCGAAGTGCTGATCATGGCGGAAGCCGCCGCCCGCGACGTCGCCTTCCGCAACAAGGAAATCGACACCTCGATCCTGGGCCCGGCGCAGTACGTCGCCTATCGCGCCGATCCGCAGCTCTCCAAGGGCATCCTGGAAGTGGCCGAGATGTTCACGCGCTCGACGCACATCAACCTGAACTCGATCAAGCCGTTCCAGGACAAGCGGGTGCGCCAGGCGATCAACTATGCGATCGACTCCAACCTGATCATCTCGCGCCTGGTCAAGGACAAGGCCTATCGCGCCACCAGCTGGCTGCCGCCCTCCTCGGCGGCCTTCGACAAGACCATGAAGCCCTACCCGTACGATCCGGAGAAGGCCAAGAAGCTGCTGGCCGAGGCGGGCTATCCCAACGGCTTCGAGTTCGAGTGGACGACCAGCCAGAACGAAAGCTGGGGCCTGCCGATCGTCGAGGCGGTGATCCCGATGCTGGCGAGGGTCGGGATCAAGGCTAAGCCCAAGCTGGTCGAGGTCACGGTGCTGACCGAGATCCTGATGAAGGGCGACCACCAGACGCTCATCGCCTCCAGCCTGACCGGCCCGGACTCGCTCGCCACCCTGCGCTGCTACTATTCCAGGACGCCGCGCACCGCCTGTAACTATACCGGCTTCAACAACGCCGATTTCGACAAGCTGCTCGACGATGCCGCCCAGGAAGGCGACATGGCCAAGCGCGACGAGATCCTGAAGAAGGCCAACAACCTGCTCTACGAAGAGGCGCCGGTCTGGTTCTTCAACTACAACAAGGCGGTTCTGGCGTTCCAGCCGTGGGTCCACGGCCTGCAGCCCAACCCGACCGAGATCACGCACCAGTACCCGGAGAACATCTGGGTCGATGCCAGCTCGCCGGCCAAATAGCGTCGGACAAAGAAAGTTAAGGTCCCTCGCTGCGCTCGGGATGACAGCACCGTTGTCATCCCGAGCGCCAGCGAGGAACCTTTAGAATCCCAGCAATGCTCATCGTCCTCGGCCGCCGCCTCGCCAACGTCATCCCGACGCTGCTCGCCGTCGTGGCACTCGTGTTCCTGCTGTTCTCCGTCCTGCCGGGCAGCTTCATCTCCGGCATGAACGAGGACGGGCGCTCCACCATCGACCCGGCGGTCATGGAGCGCATGCGCAAGGAGATGGGCCTCGACGATCCGCTGGTCGAGCGCTTCGCCAAATACGTCGCCGCCACGGCGACCGGCGATCTGGGCATCTCCTTCCGAACGCGCGAGCCCGTCACCAAGATGCTGGCGGTCCGCATCTGGCCGTCGCTGAAGCTGGTCCTCGCGGCCATGACCTTCGCCATCCTGGTGGGCGTCACGCTGGGTTTCCTCGCCGCGCTGAAACCCGGCAGCCTGATCGATACCGCCGCCATGGTGGGCGCCATCTCCGGCCTCTCGCTCAGCCAGTTCTGGTTCGGCCTGATGCTGATGTACCTGTTTGCGTTGAAGCTCCAGTGGCTGCCGAGCTTCGGCTACGGCGACGGCGGCCTGCGCAACCTGATCCTGCCGGCGATCGCGCTGGGCGTCGGACCGATGGCCCTGCTCGCCCGCACCACGCGCGCCGCGGTGCTCGACGTGCTCAACGCCGATTTCGTCCGCACCGCGCGCAGCAAGGGCATGAGCGAGCGCCGCGTCGTCGAATGGCACGTGCTGCGCAACGCGCTGGTCCTGGTCATCACCATCGTCGGCCTGCAGTTCGGCTCGCTGATGGGCCAGGCGGTCGTCGTCGAGAAGCTGTTCGCCTGGCCGGGCGTCGGTTCGCTGATGGTCGACTCGGTGTTCCAGCGCGACATGCCGACGGTCCAGGGCTGCATCCTGATGATCGTGCTGTTCTTCCTCGTCATCAACACGCTGGTCGACATCGCCTATGTCGTGATCGACCCCCGGATCCGGTACCGATGAGCCTCGCCCTGAAGATTCCCCGCCTGCGGCTGAAGGGCGGCTCCTCCCTCTGGGTGGGCGGCGGCCTGGTCGCCATCGCCATCTCCTCGGCCGTCCTCGCGCCGTGGATCGCGCTCACCGATCCGGTGCTCGACGCCAACCTGATGAATGCCGAGATCGCGCCCTGCTGGGAGTTCCCCTTCGGTACCGACGCGCAGGGCCGCGACATCTATTCCCGCATCGTCTGGGGCGCGCGCGTCTCGCTGAGCGTCGGCATCATCAGCCAGATCTGCAACAGCCTGATCGGCGTCACGCTCGGCCTCACCGCGGGCTACTGGGGCGGCTGGTGGGACGATCTGGTGAGCGGCCTCACCAACCTGATGCTGGCGATCCCCTCGCTGGTCTTCGCTCTGGCCATCATGGCGATCCTCGGGCCGGGCCTCGTCAGCCTCGTCATCGCGCTCGGCCTCACGAGCTGGTCCTATTCCTGCCGCATCGCGCGCGCCCAGGTCCTGTCGCTGAAGAGCCAGGGCTACATCCAGGCCGCACGCATCCTGGGCTATGGCGACCTGCGCATCATGTTCACGCAGGTCCTGCCCAACATCCTGGGACCGCTGATCGTCATCGCGACGCTGGGCATGGGCGGCGCCATCCTCTCCGAGGCGGCGCTTTCGTTCCTCGGCCTCGGCATCCGCCCGCCCTTCCCGAGCTGGGGCAGCATGCTCTCGGAGGCGCGCGACCAGATCACCACGGCGCCGTGGCTGTCGGTGTTTCCGGGCCTCGCCATCTTCTTCACCGTGCTCGGCCTCAACCTGCTGGGCGACGGCCTGCGCGACTATCTCGACCCGCAATCGACGACGCGGCGCGGATGAGGCCGCGCGCATGACCACGCCCCTCCTCAAGGTCGAGAACCTGCGCATCGCGCTGGCCGGCGACGGCGTCACCTACAATGCCGTCGAGAACGTCTCGTTCGAGATCGGCCGCGGCGAGGCCTTCGGGCTGGTGGGCGAATCGGGATGCGGCAAGAGCATCACCGCGCTGTCGGTGATGGGCCTGCTGCGCCGGCCGCTGTCGCTGGCCGGTGGCAGGATCGTGCTCGACGGACAGGAGATCCAGAACGTCTCGGCCGCCGAGATGCGCCGCCTGCGCGGCAAGCGCATCGCCATGATCTTCCAGGAGCCGATGACGGCACTCAATCCGCTGTCGCCGGTCGGCAAGCAGATCGCCGAGATGTTCGTGCTGCACGAAGGCGCCAACTGGAGCGAGGCAATGGATCGCGCCGAGGAGGCGCTGCGCCAGGTCCGGGTTCCCTCGCCCGAGCGCCGCATCAAGGATTATCCGCACCAGCTTTCCGGCGGCATGCGCCAGCGGGTGATGATCGCCATTGCGCTGGCCTGCGGCCCCGACCTGCTGGTGGCCGACGAGCCGACCACGGCGCTCGACGTCACGGTGCAGGCCGAGATCATCGACCTGATGGCCGAACTCTGCGCCGCCAAGGGCACGGCCATCCTGATGATCAGCCACGATCTCGGCCTGGTCGCCAACATGTGCAAGCGCGTCGCGGTCATGTATGCCGGCCGCATCGTCGAGAGCCAGGTGGCCGATTCGATCTTCGCGCGACCCAGCCATCCCTATACGCAGGGCCTGATCGATTCCCTGCCGCGACTCGGCGAGCGCGCGCGGCGCGGCCGCCAGAAGCTGCGCGAGATTTCTGGCGTCGTGCCCTCGATCGCCAACTATCCGGCGGGCTGCCGCTTCAATCCGCGTTGCTCGGCCGTCACCGATGTCTGCCGCACGGTCGTACCCGAGGCCACGCCGCTGCCCGCCGAGGGCGTCGTGAGGTGCCACCATCATGGCTGACGCCCTGCTTTCGCTCGACGACCTCGCCGTCCACTTCAAGGTCGGCAATTCGTTTGCCGGCGGCATCAAGACCCTGAAGGCGGTCGACGGCGTCACGCTGGACGTGAAGCCTGGCGAGTGTCTGGGCCTGGTCGGCGAATCGGGCTGCGGCAAGTCCACGCTCGCCTTGGCCATCATGGGCCTGCTGTCGCCGACGCGCGGCACGATGAACGTCGACGGCCAGCAGATTTCCGGCGCCACGCCGCCCGACCGCATGAAGATGGCGCGCACGGTGCAGATGGTCTTCCAGGACCCCTACGCCTCGCTCAATCCGCGCCAGACGGTGCGCCGCACGCTTGCCGATCCGCTGCGCCTGCACGGCATCACCGACAAGGCCGAGGTCGAGGCGCGGGTGATCGACATGATGGCCAAGGTCGGCCTGCGCCCCGAGCAGGCCGACCGCTATCCGCACGAATTCTCCGGCGGCCAGCGCCAGCGCATCGGCATCGCCCGCGCCCTGATCCTGAAACCCAAGCTGGTGCTGTGCGACGAGCCGGTGTCGGCGCTCGACGTCTCGATCCGCGCCCAGATCATCAACCTCCTGCTCGAACTCAAGGACGAGATGGGGCTAGCCTACATCATGATCAGCCACGATCTCGGCGTGGTCGAGCATGTCAGCGACCGCGTGGCGGTGATGTATCTCGGCCGCATCGTCGAACAGGGCGGCTGGCAGGAGATCTTCGAGAATCCGCGCCACCCCTACACGCGCGCGCTGATCGCCGCGATCCCCGACCCGTTCCACCGTGCCGCCATCAGCGCCGATGCGAAGGCCCGCGGCGAGATCGCCAGCGCACTCAACCCGCCCCCGGGCTGCCATTTCAATCCGCGCTGCCCGCTGAAGGCCGATATCTGCACGACCGAATATCCAACGTTCGGCGAGGTCTCGCCCGGCCATCGCGCGGCTTGTCATTTCCGCGACAGGACTCAATGAAGAACGCGCCATTGTCGGCGCGTTCTTACGCAACCTGAAGACTACGCTTCAATCATGATCCGATCGGAACGGCGGGCCCTGCCGCGACGCGCGTGAGGGTCTTCGGCCCGACGAACCCGAAAAGGGCCGATTTCCGGAACCGCATCAGCACATACATGTTGGTGAAGTGCATGATGCCCAGCAGCACGACAACGAGCCCGATCTTCGTGCTGAGATATTCGATGGCTTCCACAAGGCCGTCCGGTCGGCCGCCGTAGCGCAACATCAGCGTGATGAAGCCAACGTTGATGAGATAGAAGCCGACGAGCAGCAAATGATTGACGCTTCGCGCAAGCTCTTCCCTGCCTTCGAAATTCTCCACCAGAAAAACCAACCCGTTCTTGCTGAGCGTGCGTCCGACCCAGATCGTGATACCCAGGCTCAGCGCGACGTAAGCGGCGTAATAGGCCATGAAATATTGAATGGACATGATTGTCTCCCCTCTTCGCCTTGTGCTAATTAGAGAGTTAATTAGCGTATTAGCTAATTATCTATATTTAGCTAATTCGTCAACTGGCTAATTACAGGATCCCTCGACCTATGATCGACAAGGTTTTTGAGGCGCTCTCGTCAACGGTGAGGCGCAAAATACTCGCCTATCTCTCGTCTGCAGACCTGACCGCAGGCGAGATTGCCGATCGCTTTGACATCTCGAAGCCTTCGATCTCCAAGCACCTCGCGCTGCTGGAAAGCGCCGGCCTGATTGCGAGCGAGAAGAAGGGCCAGTACGTGCATTACCGCATTGTCCGCGACAACCTCGCCAATACGCTGAACGGTTTCGTCCAGGAAGTATGTCCCGTGTCACGCCCACTGAAGAAGGAAAGTCAGCGTTTGGCCAAAACGAAGGCGAGCTAGCTCGCGGTCGATGCCATGACTCTCCTCGATACCGATATCCTGCTCGACTGGATCGTCCGCCGCAGCCTCGACGGTCTGGACGAGGGTCAGCTCCTGCGCGAGTTCTGCGAGAAGTGCCGGGAAGCCGGGCTCATGCTCTCGCGCGCGCTGTCCTTCATCGACACGCTGCATCCCGTCCATGAAGGCCGCATCTACCGCTGGCGCGACGATTCCGTCGAGGAAGAGGCGGCCATGGACTATGCCCGCACCGACCATGGCGGTCCGGCCGCCGAATCCTGGCAACGCAGCCCGTTCTTCCATCTGCTGCAGACCGGCGAGGAGGAGCTGCGCCGCCGCATCGGCTTCGGCGAGGAGCCGGACTTCAGCATCATCCAGGAGATGAAGGACCTCGGGCACACCGACTACATCGCCTTCATCCACCGCTTTGCCGGCGACACCAAGATCGGCGACATGGACGGCGTCTATTCGGCCTGGTCGACGCGGCATCCCGAGGGCTTCAGCGACGCCAACCTGGCGGCGCTGCGCCGACTGGTGCCGGCGCTGGCGCTCGCGATCAAGAGCGCGGCGCTTGCGCGAATCGCCGACACGCTGGTCCAGGTCTATCTCGGTCGCGACGCCGGACGGCGCGTGCTGGAGGGCAGCATCCAGCGCGGCGTCGCCGACCGCATCGAGGCGGCGCTCTGGTTCTCCGACCTGCGCAGCTTCACCGCCATCACCGACACCGCCAAGCCCAGCGAGATCATCCCGCTGCTGAACGACTATGCCGAAGCGGTGATCACCGCGATCCACGAGGCCGGTGGCGACGTGCTGAAGCTGATCGGCGACGGCACGCTGGCGGTCTTCCGCGCCGACGATCCGGCCGAAGCCTGCCGCCGCGCGCTACGTGCCGAGGAAAACCTGCGGGCCCGCATGAAGGCGCTGAACGAACGGCGCCTTGCCGGCGAGCAGCCGATCACCACGGCCTATATCGGCCTGCATGTCGGCGAGGTCTTCTACGGCAATATCGGCAGCGTCGATCGCCTCGACTTCACGGTCGTGGGACCGGCCGTCAACGAGACCAGCCGCATCGCCTCGATGTGCCGCTCGGTCGACCGTCCGCTTCTCGTCTCGTCCACTTTTGCCGAGGCCCTTCCCACGGCCGAACGCGACCGCCTGGTTTCCGTCGGCCGCTTCGCGCTGCGCGGCGTCGGCAAGGCGCAGGATCTCTTCACGATCGATCCCGCGTTGCTGTAGTCGGTTAACTTACAACCGAACCGGGATTCGACTGGCGAGATTTCATATCGCCCATAAAAATTCCGGATACCGGCTTGCGCCGGCTCCTTCCAAGTGCCTACGATGAAGGCAATCACAAGCCGTCCAACGAGGCGGCCGTCCTTGGGAGGACAACATGGCCAAGACGAAGCGTCGTAGCGTGCTTAAGCTTGCCGGCGGTGCTGCCGCCGCTTCCATGGGCGGCATGGCCGCCATCCTTGCAACCGGCCGCATGCCCGCCTTCGCCCAGCAGAGAACGGTCCACTGGCTGAAGTGGGTCGATTTCGTGCCGGCGTCGGACACGCTGCTTCGCAGGGAGATGCTGCCCGAAGCCGAAAAGGCGCTGGGCGTGAAGATCAACCTCGAGACGGTCAACGGCAACGATCTGCAACCGCGGGTGACCGCCGGGATTCAGTCGGGCGCCGGTCCCGACCTGATCATGGCCTTCAACAACCAGACCTATCTCTACGCCAACAGCGTCGTCGATCTGACCGAGATCGCCGAGGCCGTCGGCAAGGAGCAGGGCGGCATGTACAAGTACGCCCGTGCCGTCTGCAGCGACGGCAAGATGTTCATGGGCATGCCCTGGGCGGTGATCGGCGGCATGATCGCCTATCGCAAGTCATGGTTCGAAGAGGCCGGCGCCACCAAGTTCCCCGAGACGTGGGAGCAGTACCGCGAAGTCGGCAAGAAGCTGAAGGCCAAGGGCCGGCCGATCGGCCAGACTCTGGGCCATACGTTCGGCGACGCGCCGGGCTTCACCTATCCCTACCTGTGGTCGTGGGGCGGCATGGAGGTCGATCCCTCCGGCAAGGTGATCATGAACAGCAAGGAGACGCTTGAATCGGTGAAGTTCATGCAGGGCTTCTGGAAGGACGCCCATGACGAGGGCGGGCTCGCCTGGGACGACACCAACAACAACCGTGCCTTCCTCTCACAAACGGTCTCCGCGACGCTGAACGGCGCGTCGATCTACATCGAAACGCTGCGCAAGCCCGACCAGTACAAGACCGAGAAGGGCGCGCCGATGCACACCGACATCCTGCATTCGCCGCTGCCCAAGGGACCGGCCGGACAGTTCGGGTTCCATCTTCTGCAGTCGCACATGCTCATGAAGTACTCGAAGAACCAGGCTCCCGCGAAGGAGTTCCTGAAGTGGATCCACACCGAGAAGAACTTCGAGAAATGGTTCGTCTCGCAGAAAGGCTTTGCCACGCCCTGCACGGAGAAGTGGGAGGGCCACAAGGTCTGGACCGACGATCCTGTCATGGCGCCCTTCAAGGTGGCGGCGAGGCTCGGCCAGGCGCCCGGCCATGCCGGACCGCCGAATGCCAAGGCCGCGGAGTCCCTGTCGAAGTACATCGTCACCGACATGTACGCCAAGGCGGTGCAGGGCATGCCCGCAGAGGATGCGGTGAAGTGGGCCGACGCCGAACTCAAGAAGATCTACGTCTGACCCCGGCCCGCTGACCGGCGCCCGGATCATGGCTGTAAACGCAGTCGCGACAGCGGAGGGCAAGCGCCCCTCACCTCGGTTGCGACGCCTCGAGGACGAGCGCTGGCTGGCGCTCGCCCTCCTCACGCCGACGGCGGTGCTGCTCGGCCTGTTCATCGCCTACCCATTCGTCGAGGGCGTGCTCCTGTCGCTCAGCAGCACCCGCGTCGGCCATCCCGGCGAATTCGTCGGGCTGAAGAACTTCCACAAGATCTGGAACGACAGCATCTTCCACACGACCATGTGGAACACGTTCTGGTACACGGGCGTGACGACGGTGTTCAAGCTCGCGCTGGGCCTGTGGCTGGCGCTCCTGCTCAACCGGCATTTCAGGGGCAAGGCGATCATCCGCGCCTTCATCCTGCTGCCCTTCATCATCCCGACGGTGCTGTCGACCTTCGCCTGGAAGTGGATGTTCGACCCGACCTTCAGCGTCATCAACTGGACGCTGTTCCAGTTGGGCCTGATCACCACCCGGATCAACTGGCTGGGCGATCCCGACCTCGCCATGACGTCGATCATCGTGATCAACGTCTGGCGCGGCGTGCCCTTCTTCGCCATCACCCTGCTGGCCGGCCTGCAGACCATCAGCCCCGAACTCCACGAGGCCGCGGCCATCGACGGCGCCCGGCCCTGGTCGCGGTTCTGGCACGTGACCTGGCCACTGCTCATGCCTGTAACGTTGGTCGTGGTGCTGTTTTCGGTCATCCAGACTTTCGCCGATTTCCAGCTCGTCTACGTCATGACCGGCGGCGGCCCCGCCAACGCCACCCACCTCTTCGCCACCTATGCCTACCAGCTCGGTATCGGAACCGGCTTGCTGGCGGAGGGCGCCGCGATCTCGCTCGCGATGTTCCCGTTCCTCTTCATCATCGTGGTGGTGCAGCTCCTGTACATCCGCCGCGTGGAGACCCGCTGATGATCGAAGGCGCGCTCTGGCGGCGTTGGGTCTTCTACAACATCCCGCTGATCCTGTTCGTGTTCGTCCTGCTCTTCCCGTTCTACTGGATGATCATCACGACCTTCCGGCCCGACGGCGAGTTGTACCGGCCGTGGAACGCCGTCAACTACATGCCGTTCTGGACCAACAATCCGACCCTCGAACACATCTTCTATCTGTTCGAGGAGACCAACTTCATGCGCTGGATGTTCAACACGATGTTCATCGCGCTCGTGTCGACGGTGATCTCGCTGTTCTGCGGCGTGCTGGCCGGCTACGCGCTGGCCCGCCTCAACTTCCCCTATGCCGGCGGCCTCGGCACCGCGATCTTCATCACCTACCTGGTGCCGCAGACGCTGCTGTTCATCCCGCTGGCGGAGATCATCCGCAACTTCCAGCTGGGCGACACGCCGTGGTCGCTGATCCTGACCTATCCGACCTTCCTGATCCCCTTCTGCACCTGGCTGATGATGGGCTACTTCAAGGCCATCCCGAAGGAGCTGGAGGAATGCGCGCGGATCGACGGCGCCTCGCGCTGGAAGGCGATGGTCTACATCGTCATCCCCGTCGCGGTGCCCGGCATCCTGTCGTCGGGCATTATCGCCTTCACGCTCTCGTGGAACGAGTTCATCTACGCCCTCGTCTTCCTGTCCTCGCCGGACCAGAAGACGGTGCCCGTCGGCGTCACCTCGGAGCTGATCCGCGGCGATGTCTTCTTCTGGGGGCCGCTGATGGCCGGCGCCCTGCTGGGCTCGATCCCCGTCGCCATCGTCTACTCGTTCTTCGTCGAACACTATGTCTCGGGCCTCACGGGCTCGGTCAAGGGATAGCGCATCATGGCCGAGGTCAGTATCCGCAAGCTCAACAAGATGTTCGACGTCACCCATGTGGTGAAGGACGTCGACCTCGAGATCCGCGACAAGGAGTTCGTCGTGCTGGTCGGCCCCTCCGGCTGCGGCAAGACCACGACCCTGCGCATGGTGGCGGGCCTGGAGGCGATCACGTCGGGCCAGATACTGATCGACGACGCGGTGGTGAACGAAGTGCCGCCCATGGACCGCGACATCGCCATGGTGTTCCAGAACTACGCGCTCTATCCGCACATGAGCGTCGCCGGCAACATGGCCTTCGGCCTGAAGATGCGGAAGTTCGCCAAGCCGGAGATCGAGACACGCATCAAGCGCGCCGCCGCCATCCTGGGCATCGAGAACCTGCTGGAGCGCAAGCCGCGCCAGCTTTCGGGTGGCCAGCGCCAGCGCGTCGCGCTCGGCCGCGCGATCGTGCGCGACCCCAAGGTCTTCCTGTTCGACGAGCCGCTGTCCAACCTCGACGCCAAGCTGCGCGTGCAGATGCGTGTGGAACTGAAGAAGCTGCATGAGCGGCTGGGCACCACCGCGATCTACGTCACGCACGACCAGGTCGAGGCGATGACGCTGGGCGACCGCGTGGTGGTGATGAAGGACGGCTGGGTGCAGCAGGTCGGCGAGCCGCTCGAACTCTACAATACACCTGCCAACCGCTTCGTGGCGGGCTTCATCGGCTCGCCGGCCATGAACTTCATCGAGGCGACGCTGGGCGAAAGCGGCGGCGCCGTCGTGGCCGAGGCGCCCGGCCTGCGCCTCGCTTTGCCCGGTCCGCTGGCCGCGCGCGCCCGCGCCAAGGCCGGCCGCGCCGTCACTGTCGGGATCAGGCCGGAGGACGTGCACGTCGCGACCGATTCGGACGCGCCCGATCTCTGCTTCGACGCCATCGTCGAGGTCGTCGAACAGCTGGGCTCCGAGATCCTGCTCGACACGCGCGTCGGCCCCGCGACCGTGGTCGCCAGCGTCGAGCCCACGATGCGCATCCGCAGCAACGACCAACTGCGCCTGTCGTTGAAGCCCGAACGCCTGCACCTGTTCGACGCCGAGACAGAGGCGGCGATTTAAACGAAACGAAACACCCCGACGTTTCGACCGGAGCGCGCTACGGCGCCGGCCCGGTCCACGCCTCCAGCACGTCCCACTTGGCCTTGCGCTGCTCGTCGCGCGACTTCTTGAAGTCGTGACCGAACGGGGCAGTGTCGAACGAACCGTAGGTCGGGTTGGCGAGCATCAGCCATTGCCGGCCCCAGTAGGGCTGGCCGGCCTCGAAGGCCTTCATGCGATCGGCCTCGCTGGTGCGATAGCGGTCGTCGAAGTCGCCGAAATTGTCGCCGATGTTCAGCAGGACGCGGTAGTCCTTCGCGATGACGGCGCGGCGCGTGCCCTTGGCGCCGGTCCAGTCGGGCTTCTCGCCCTGCATCAGGAAGGTGTCGACGTTCCCGCCCATGGGAAAGCCGAGCTTCTGCATGTTCTCGCGCGTGTCCTTCTCGGTCTCCACGCCGCGGTTGGTGACGTAGAAGACCTTCACGCCCTTCGAGTCGGCATACTTGGTGAACTCCACCGCGCCCGGGATCGCGGTCGAGACCTGCGCGGCGCAGAACTGGTTCCAGCTCCTGGTGCTGAAGCTCTGGTTCGCCCGCATCATCCAGACCTGGTACTTCGAATTGTCGAGCAGCGTCTCGTCGACATCGATTACCACCGCGGGCGGCAGGTTCGCGAAATCACCCGTCTGCTCCGCCGGCGCCGCCGTCCAGCCCTTGTCGGCCAGCGCCTCGTCGAGGCGGATGCGCGCGAGGGCGAACACCGTGAGCGCATTGGCCTTGTATTCGACCGCGCGCTGCGTCCAGAGCGTCGCCAGCAGCAGGTCGCTGGCGGGCGGTACCTCCTGCGCCCGCACCGAGCCGCCCGAAAGCGCCGCGAGCAGCAGGCCGAGAATCAGGGTCTTGCGGGCTTTCATGGCAACACCTCCTCAAGCAGGCGCCGTTTCGTCGCCTCGTCGGCGAAGGACGCCTCGATGGTCGTGCGGGCGATCGTCCGCAGGGCCCGTTCGTCGAGCCCGGAGAGATCGTATTCGGTTCCGAGCGTGGTGTGGAAAAAGGGCGGATCGTCGGAGTTCAGCGTGACGCGCACACCCGCCTCGATCAGGCGATGCAGCGGATGCGAGGCGCGGTCGGGATAGAGACCCAGCGCGATGTTGCTGCCGGGGCAGACTTCGAGGACGATCCCGCGCCGCGCCAGCTCCTCCATCAGCGCCGGATCGTCGGCCGAACGCACGCCATGTCCGATGCGCGTCACCGGCAGGTCGCGGATCGAGGCCCAGACGCTGTCCGGCCCCAGCACCTCGCCGGCATGCACGGTGCAGCCATAGCCGCTCTCGTGCGCGTGCCGGTAGGCCGGCGCGAAATCGATGGGGGCGAACTTGGCCTCGTCGCCGCCCATGCCGAAGCCCACCACATAGGGATGCGGCTCGGCGATCATCGCCTGGACCATCGTATCGGCGCGCTCCGGCCCGAGATGGCGGATGCAGATGATGATGATGCGGCCGACGATCCCGAAGTCCCGCTCGGCATCGTCGATGCCCTCGACCAGCGCGGCCAGCCAGGCGGCATAGGAGATACCCAGCGCGGCCGGCCTCTCGGGCGAGCAGAACATCTCGACATAGACCGCGCCCTCGCCCGCCGCGCCGGCCAGGTAGGTGTAGATCACGTCACGAAAGTCGCGCGCCGTCTTCAGGGCCGTGCAGACGCGGTCGTAGGACTGGAGGAAGCTCCAGAAATCCGTCCAGGCGTAGTGGCCCTTCTCGTCGAACAGGTTCGGCGGCAAGACGAGCCCGTTGCGTTCGGCCAGCGCGACGGCGAGCTTCGGCGGGATCGACCCTTCGAGATGGCAGTGGATTTCGGCCTTGGGAATCACGCAAATCCTCGGAGCGGCAGGTCGGGTCGTTGCAGCCAGTTGTCGGCGGGATAATCGGCCCGACCGTCGATCAGGTGCAAGCTGTAGGCGTGGCGCGGCCGCGGCGAGCGGTTCGCGGTGCTGGCATGGGGCAGCAGCCCGTGCAGGACGATGAGAGCGCCGCGCCGGACTTCGAGCGCTACCGGCTCGACGGCCGGCCACGGCGTTGCATCGAGCGTCCGGGTGACGAGGTCGCCGTCCTGGTAGCCGAACCACTGCCGCAGCGGACCGCGATGGGCGCCCGGCAGGGCGGTCAGGCAACCATTGTCCCGGTCCGCGTCGTCGAGGGCGATCCAGAAGCCGGTCACGCTCGGCGGATCGGTCCGCAGGAACGTGGCATCCTGATGCCAGCCGACTTCGGCGCCGACATGCGGCTGCTTGAAGAGATACATCGACTGAAGCAACAGCGGCGCTTCCAGGCCGAGTTCACCCGCCAGGGCGGCCAAACGCGGCTGGCGTGAGAAGCGGTCGAACACCGGATCGAGATCGTGCAGGGCGTGGCCGATCTTGTTCAGCTGGCTGGTTGCCTTCTCCTCGACGAAGAAGCGGATGGCGCCGCCGGACTCCCGGAAATAGCGATCCCGGGCATGGGCCTGATCCAGCGTCGAGAAGGCGGTAGGCGCGGCGCCGGGTTGGAATCCGGCGACCATTTCGGCGGCGCGCGCCTTGAGCGCCTCGCACTCGGCGGCCGTCGCGAAATCCGGCAGTACTGCGAAACCGTCGCGCGCATAGGCGGCGAGGTCGATCACAAAGCCACCCGCTCCATGATCGCCGGCCGGGGCGGCGGCGGACGGTCATCGATACGAACCGCTTGCCGTATCAGGGCGATCGCTTCGTCGGCGTCCGCGTCGCTGGCGGCATGGACGAGGCAGAGCGGCTCGCCGCTGCGGATCTCCTGGCCGACGGCCGCGAACCCACTGAGGCCGACCGACGGATCGATGGCGTCGTCGGCATGACGGCGCCCGCCCCCCAGCGCCACGACGGCGATGCCGACCTCGCGAGCATTCATGCTGACGACATGGCCGGACTGCTCGGCCGTGCAGGGCTTCACAACGGCCGCGTGGCCGAGGTAGCGGGAACTGTGTTCCAGGAAGTCGTCGGGACCGCCCAGTGCCGAGACCATGCGGGCAAAGGTCTCCGCCGCGCGGCCGTCGGCCAGCGCCGCGTCGGCCTTCACCCGGCCCTCTCCTACATCGGCCGCCAGCTTGCCCAGGAACAGCATCTCGGCCGCCAGCGCCATCGTCACCTCGTGCAGGCGTGGCTCGCGCGGGCCATCGCCGGTGAGATAGGCCACCGTTTCGGCGACCTCGAGCGCGTTGCCGACCTCGCGGCCCAGCACGCAATCCATGTCGGTGATCAGCGCGACCGTCGGCAGCCCGGCCCGGTTCGCCACGTCGACGATGCTGCGCGCGAGATCGCGTGCCATCGGCTCGGTATCGCAGAAGGCGCCGGATCCGCACTTCACGTCCATCACCAACCCGTCGAGCCCTTCGGCGACCTTCTTGCTGAGGATCGAACTCACCAGCAGCGGGATCGATTCGACGCTGCCGGTGACGTCGCGCGTCGCATAGAGGCGCCGGTCGGCCGGCGCCAGATCGTCGGTCTGGCCGATCACGGCACAGCCGACCTCGCGCACGACGCGACGGAACGTGTCGATGTCGGGTTGGGTCTGGTAGCCGGAGATGGCGGAGAGCTTGTCGAGCGTGCCGCCGGTATGGCCGAGGCCGCGGCCGGAGATCATCGGCACGAAGCCGCCGCAGGCCGCCACGATGGGCGCCAGCATCAGGCTCACCTTGTCGCCGACCCCGCCGCTCGAATGCTTGTCGAGCACCGGCCCGGGCAGGTCGAGGTCGCGCCAGTCGAGCATCAGGCCCGAGCGCGCGAGGCCCAGGGTCAGCGCGACGCGCTCGGGCACCGTCATGCCGCGGAAGAACACGGTCATCGCGAAGGCGGCGACCTGGCCCTCGGTCAGGCTGCCGTCATGGATGCCGCGCACGACGAAGGCGATCTCCTCCGCCGTGAGTTCGTGGCCGTCGCGCTTGCGGCGGATGATCTCCTGCGGCAGCAGGCTCATGGGTAACGCTCCAGGAAGGTCCGCAGCAGCAGGCGCACCTTGCCGGCCGCGGCGGCGGCGACGGAGAGCGTCTGGTCGTGCGCCAGAACGCCAGGCACCAGGCCCGCGGCATAGTTGGTCATCAGCGACAGCGCCGCCACCTTCAGCCCGGCATGGCGCGCCAGGATGGTCTCGGGCGCGGTCGACATGCCTACCGCATCGGCGCCCAGCACGCGGGCGGCGCGAATCTCGGCGGGAGTCTCGAAGCTCGGCCCGCTGAAGAAGATGTAGACGCCCTCGTGGCAGACGACGTTCGCTGCCTTCGCCGCCTCCATGAGCCCGGCCCGCAGTGCGGGATCGTAGGCATCGACCATGTCGACGAATCGGCTGTCGCCCGGCCCGACGCCGAACAGCGGATTGATGCCCGCGAAGTTGATGTGGTCGCCGATCGCCATCACCGAGCCCGGCGGCATGTCGAGCCGCAGGCTGCCCGCGGCATTGGTCTGCAGCAGTGTCTCGCAGCCGAGCTTCGCGATGGCATCGATGGCGCCCCGCATCTCGTCGGCCTTGCCGCGCTCGTAGTAATGCGCGCGGCCCTGCATCACCGCGACGGGAGTCGGGCCGACATGGCCCAGCACCAGGCGGCCGGCATGACCACCAACCGTCGGCTGCGGGAAGCCCGGCAACTCGGCATAGGGAATGGTGGCGATCTCCGTCACCTCCTCGACAAAGCTGCCGAGCCCGGAGCCGAGGATGAGGGCGACCTTTGGCCGGAAGCCCGGCGCCGCGCGTTCGAGAACGTCGTTCATGGCCTGGCGACGTGATGAGGGCCGAAGGACATCGGCAGGAGTTGCCCCAGCGTCACCGTGCGATGCAGCCCGTCGGGGCCGCAGAGATGGATGGGCACATCGTCGGCCGCGAACTCGCGCAGCTTCTGCCGGCAGCCCCCGCAGGGCGTGATGACTTCCGGTCCGGGGCCGACCACGACGCATTCGAGGATGCGCCTGTGGCCCGACGCGACCAGCGACGCGATGGCGCCCGCCTCGGCGCAAAGCCCCTGCGGATAGGCCGCGTTCTCGACGTTGCAGCCGCCATGGATCGAACCGTCCTCGGCGCGCAGGGCGGCGCCGACATGGAACTTCGAATAGGGCGCATGGGCCCGCAGCATCATGCGCTGCGCCAGATGGAGAAGGTCGTCCATCTCAATGCTCCTTCTCGTAGGGCACGCCGGCCGCCTTCGGCGCGACGGTACGGCCGATGAACCCGGCCAGCAGGAACAGGGTGAGAAGATAGGGCATGGCCTGGATCAGTTGCACCGGAACTTCGCCGATGCCCGGCAGCTTCACGCCCTGCAGGCGGATGGCGATCGAATCGAGCAGGCCGAAGGCGAGGCAGGCGCCGAAAGCGGGAAACGGCCGCCAGCGCCCGAAGATGATGGCGGCCAGGGCGATAAACCCCTGCCCCGCGGTCATGTCGCGACTGAAGCCGGCGTTCTGGGCGATTGAGAGATAGGCGCCCGCCAGCCCGGCGAACAGGCCGCACAGCAGCACCGCGCGGTAGCGCAGCCACGCCACGGAAATGCCGGCGGCATCGACCGCCAGCGGCATCTCGCCCACGGCGCGCAGCCGGAGACCCAAGCGCGTGCGCTCGATCAGCCACCATGTGAAGGGTACCGAGAGCAGTGCGGCGTAGACGATCACGTTGTCGCCCGCGACGGGGAAGAAGATCGGATTGAGCCGCTCGTTCCCGCTCAGGGGTGGCGTCTGCCCGCCGCGCGCGAACCACGCAGTGCCCAGAACCACGGTGAGACCCATTGCTAGGATGTTGAGCGCGATGCCGCTCACGACCTGGTTGCCGCGATGGGTGATGCAGGCGAAGCCGTGCAGCAGGGCCAGCGCCTCGGCGGCGAGGATCGCGGCGCCGACGCCCATCCAGGCCGAATCGGTGACCGCCGCGGTGGCGGCTCCGAAGAAGGCCGCCATCAGCATCTTGCCCTCGAGACCGACATCGATGATGCCGCTCTTCTCCGAGAACAGCCCGCCCATGGCGCAGAGCACCAGCGGCGTCGCCACGCGCAATGTCGCGGCAAGCGTCGCGATGACGAGGGTGAACGCCTCTTCCATCTCAGCCTTTTCGCGCGAACAGCGCCTGCAGCCAGGGCCGCGGCAGATGGACGAGCGCGCCTGAGAACAGGATCACCAGCCCCTGGATCACCACCACCATCTCGCGGGTGATCGCCGGGACTTCGAAGGCGAGTTCCGCGCCGCCCTGCTGCAAGGCGCCGAACAATAGCGCCGCCAGCACGATGCCCAGCGGATGGCCGCGTCCCATGAGCGCGACCGCGATCCCGGTGAAGCCGTAGCCGGCCGCGAAGTCGAGCACGAGCCTGTGATGCACGCCCAGCAGCTCGTTCACCGCCACGCCGCCCGCCAGCGCGCCGGACAGGCACATGGCGAGCATCGTCATGCGCTTGAGATTGGTCCCGGCATAGAGGGCGGCTTCCGGATTGTGCCCCATGGTGCGCAGCCCGTAGCCCCAGGGCGTGTGCCACAGGAAGATCCAGACACCCGCGCAGCAGAGCAGCGCCAGCAGGAGCGACAGGTTGAGCGCCGATGGGGCGACGGCGATACCCACCCATTGCAGGGCCGCCTGCATCGACGGCACCGCGGCCGAGGCCGCGAAGCTGCGGCTCTGCGGCGTCATCGAGCCCGGCGCGATCAGCACGTTGACCATCATGTAGACCATCAGGGCCGAGGCCACGAAGTTGAACATGATGGTGGTGATAACGATGTGGCTGCCGCGCCAGGCCTGCATCCAGGCCGGAATGGCCGCCCACGCCGCGCCGAAGGCCGCCGATGCGAGGATGGCCAGCGGGATCATCAGCAGGCCCGGCAGGTAGCGATCCAGCGCCAGCACGGCCAGCCCGCAGCCCAGCCCGCCAATATAGGCCTGACCCTCGCCGCCGATGTTGAACAGGCCGGCATGAAAGGCGACCGCGACGGCGAGCCCGGTGAAGATGAAGTTGGTGGCGTAATAGAGCGTGTAGCCGATCGATTCCGAAGAGCCCACCGCCCCCAGCACCAGCAGCTTCAGGGCCTGCAGCGGATCGGCCCCGATGACCTTCACGATGAGCCCGACGAGGAGGAAGGCCATCGCGACATTGGCGAGCGGCAGCAGGCCGATCTCGACCCAGCCGGGCAGCGGGCGGCGGGCCGTGCTCATGCCGCGCGCGCGCCCGTCATCATCAGGCCCAGGGTGCGCTCATCGGCGTCGGCCGCGGCGACCTCGCCCACGATCCGTCCGCCGGACATCACCAGGATGCGGTCGGCCAGCGACAGTATTTCCTCGAGCTCGACCGACACGACCAGCACCGCGCAGCCCGCGTCGCGGCTGGCGATCAACTCGCGGCGGATGAATTCGATGGCGCCGATGTCGACGCCGCGCGTCGGCTGGCCGACCAGCAGCAGCCGGGGATGGCGCGCCATCTCGCGCGCCAGGATCAGCTTCTGCTGGTTGCCGCCTGAGAAACTCGATGACAGCAGGCCCGGCGTGCGCGGCCGCACGTCGAACCGCTCCATCAGTTCGGCGCAATGCTTGCCGACCGCCGGTCCGTCGAGCAGGTAATTGTGACAGAAGGGTTCGCGATCCTGGTAGCCCAGGATCGAGGTCTCGGACGCGAGGAACGCCGGCACCAGCCCCTGCCGCAGCCGGTCTTCCGGCACATGCGCCACGCCCAGCTCGCGCATCTCGGCCGGGTCCGCGGGATGGTCGGCGTCGACCCTGCGGCCACAGACTTCCAGCGTGCCGCCCGTCGGCCGGCGAATACCCGACAGGACCTGGAGAAGCTCGGTCTGGCCGTTGCCCGAGACGCCGGCGACGCCGACGATCTCGCCGGCACGAACCTCGAACGAGATGTCGTCGAGCACCCGGACGCGACGGCCGTCGACCAGCGACAGGCCGCGCGCCACCAGCCGCGGCTCGCCGGCGCGGACCGGCGCCTTGTCGAAGGAGAAGCGCACCTTGCGACCGACCATCAGCTCGGCGAGTTCCTCGGCGCTGGTCTTCGAGGTCGCCCGCTCGGCCACGACCTCGCCGCGGCGCATCACGATCACCGTGTCGGTCACGCTCAGAATCTCGCGAAGCTTGTGCGTGATCAGCACGACGGTCACGCCGCGGTCGCGCAGCACGCGCAGGATCTGCAGCAGACGGTCGGTCTCCTGCGGCGTCAGCACGGCGCTGGGTTCGTCGAGGATCAGGATTCGGGCGCCGCGAAACAGGACCTTGAGGATCTCGACCCTCTGCTGCTCGCCCACGGAGAGATCGGCGACGCGCGCGTCGGGATCGACGGCGAGGCCATATTCGTGCGCGAGCCGCGCCAGTTCAGTCCGCGCCGCCGCCAACCCGCCGGCCAGGAGCGGCCCGCCTTCGGCGCCGAGGATCAGGTTCTCCAGCACGGTGAAGCTGTCGACCAGCATGAAATGCTGGTGGACCATCCCGATACCCTGCCCGATCGCGTCGCGCGGCGAGGTCATCTCGACCGGACGCCCCTCGACCCGGATCTCGCCCGCGTCCGCGCGATAGAGCCCGTAGAGGATGCTCATCAAAGTCGATTTGCCGGCGCCGTTCTCGCCCACGATGCCGGTGATGCTGCCATGCTCGATGCGCAGCGACACGCCGCGCACCGCCTGCACGCTGCCGAACGACTTGTCGATTCCCCGAAGCTCGATGGCAGCGTGGGGCGTCAGCTCTTGCACGAATTGTTGCTCATATAGTCGTGGACGACGATCTGGCCCGAGATGATGGCGGCCTTCGCAGCATCGACCTTGGCCTTCATCTCCGGGGTGATGAGCTTCTCGTTGTCCTTGTCGAGCGCCCAGTCGACGCCGCCTTCCTTGAGGCCGAGCACCTGCACGCCGCCCTTCCATTGATTGGCCTGCGCGGTCTTGAAACTGTCGTAGGCCGCGAGGTCCACCCGCTTCAGCATCGAGGTCAGCATGTTGCCGGGATGGAGATGGTTCTGGTTGGAATCGACGCCGATGCCCAGCTTGCCGCGATCCTTGGTGGCCTGGAGGATGCCGAGCCCGGTGCTGCCGGCGGCGGCATAGACGACATCGACGCCGCGGTCGAATTGGCCCTTGGCCAGCTCCGCGCCGCGGCCGGGATCGTTCCAGGCGGCCGGCGTGGTGCCGGTCATGTTGGTGATCAGCTCGGCATTGGGATTGGCGTACTTGATGCCCTGCTCGAACCCACACTGGAAGCGGCGCACCAGCGGGATGTCCATGCCGCCCACGAAGCCGATCTTGCCGGTCTTCGAGGCCATGGCCGCCAGCATGCCCACGAGGAAGGAACCTTCCTGTTCCTTGAACACCACCGACTGGACGTTGGGGAGATTCACCACGCTGTCGATGATGGTGAAATGGATGTTGGGAAATTCCTTGGCGACCTTCTCGAGCGCGACGGCCTGCGCGAAGCCGACGGCGATGATCGGATCCTGGCCGCGTTGCGCAAAGCGCCGAAGAGCCTGCTCGAACTGCGTTTCGTTGCTCGGCTCGAACTCGGCGACGGGAATGTTCGCCTCTTTCTTGAAGCGCTCGGCCCCCTGCCAGACGCCCTCGTTGAAGGACTTGTCGAACTTGCCGCCGGTGCTGAAGACGACGGCCGGCTTGATGGGCGCGGTCTGCGCCAATGCGACGGCAGAGAGACCGGCGGCAGCCAGCACGGAAAGCAGCGGTCCAACCCAGCGATTCATTGCGATTCCCATGTTGCTGGCCTGAGTTTGGACCGGGCCGCGTCCCGGGTCTAGGCGAAGAGGCGCCGGGATGGGTGGGCACGGGACTTGCTATACTTCCGGCAAATCAGCCGTCCGGGAGGATCAATGGCCGAGTACGATCTCGTCATCCGCAACACCACGATTGCCACGGCTTCGGACGTCGTGAAGGGCGATATCGGCATCGCGGGCGGGCGGGTCGTCGCCCTCGGCGAGCGGCTCGACAAGGGCCATCGCGAAATCGACGGAACCGGCCGGATCGCCGTTCCGGGCGGCATCGACGCCCATGTCCATTTCGACCAGGACACGGCCGACGGCTCGGTCTTCTGCGACGATTTCGAGAGCGGCAGCCGCGCCGCCGCGGCCGGCGGCACGACAACCATCATTCCCTTCGCCTATCAGAACAAAGGCCAGCCGCTGCGCGACGCGGTGAACAAGTATCACGTGCGCGCCGAGGGCAAGTCGCTGATCGACTATGCATTCCATGTGATCCTGTCGGACGCCAGCGAGAAGATCATGGGCCAGGACTTCACCGCCCTGGTCGCCGACGGCTACACCTCGTTCAAGGTCTATATGACCTACGACGACGTGAAGCTCACCGACCGCGAGATGCTCGACGCCCTGGCGGCGGCACGGCGCGAGCAGGCCATGCTCATGATCCATGCCGAGAACTCCGACTGCATCACCTGGTTGACCGAGCGGCTGGAGCTGAAGGGCATGACGGCCGCGAAGTTCCACGCCACGTCCCGTCCCTTCGTGGTCGAGCGCGAGGCCACGCATCGTGCCATCTCGCTGGCCGAGTTGCTCGACGTGCCGATGCTGCTGGTCCATGTCTCCGCCAAGGAAGCCATGCACGAGATCCAGCGTGCGCAGGCACGTGGCCTCAGGGTCTACGGCGAAACCTGCCCGCAATACCTGTTCCTGAGCGAGGAGGATTTCGAGAAGCCTGGTGACGAAGGCGCCAAGTGCGTCTGCTCGCCGCCGCCGCGCGGCACCGACAACCAGGAGCATATCTGGACCGGCCTGTCGGCAAACACCTTCCAGGTCCTGTCGTCCGACCATGCCGCCTTCAGGTTCGACGACGTGCGCGGCAAGAAGCTGCCGGGCGCGCGCGAGAGCTTCCGCAAGATCCCCAACGGCGTGTCGGGCGTCGAGACGCGCCTGCCGCTACTCTTCTCCGAAGGCGTCAACAAGGGCCGCATCAGCCTACAGCAATTCGTGGCGCTGAGTTCGACCAACGCCGCGAAGATCTACGGCCTGCATCCGCGCAAAGGCACGATCGCCGTCGGCTCGGACGCCGACATCGTGCTGTGGGATCCCGAGCGCAAAGTGAGCCTCACCAACTCAATCCTCCACCACAATTGCGACTACACGCCCTACGAGGGCCGCGAACTCACCGGCTATCCGGTGATGACCCTGTCGCGCGGCGAAGTGGTGATGGACGAAGGCCGCATGAGCGGTTCGGCCGGCCGCGGTCAGTTCCAGAAATGCGACCGCCCCGAAGCCGCCCGCCCGCGCGGCCGGCCGCTGATCGATCCCTCAATCTTTAATTAGAATCTCTTCACTTCCCCATTCAAATGGGGAAGTGCCCCGTCATACGGGGCGATGGGGTCATGGGCATCGCAAAGCTTACGACCCCTCCGGCGCTACGCGCCACCTCCCCATTTGAATGGGGAGGAGATCGATTCTAAAGCGGCTTATAGCTCTCCAGAAAATCAACCACCTCGGCGACCGGCAGGACATCGGCATATTTGGCGGCCATGTCGTACAGGTTGGCGAAGTGCGGGCTCTCGTGCTTGTCGGCGACGCATTCCTCCGGAACGATCGTGCGAAAGCCGCGCGAGAGGCTGTCGACCACGGTGGCGCGCACGCAGCCCGACGTCGAGCCGCCGGTGACGATCACGGTATCGACCTTGTGGAAGGTGAACAGCGATCCCAGGTTGGTCTCGAAGAAGGCCGAAGCCATGCGCTTGTTCATCACGATATCGCGGTCGCGGTCGATATCGCAGCGATCGTCGAGCTGGGCCTGCCGGCTATCGGCCTTGATGCTCTTCAGTGAAGCGGACATGTCGGCGCGCGTCCCCCAGACACCGCAATCCTCGCCCGACCCGAGATAGGCGACATAGGTCCAGATCACTGGACAACCCTGCGCGCGCAACAGAATCGCCAGCTTGTTCACATGCTCGATCTGGCGCGGATCGGTCTCGTAGGCCGTCGCGAATTCGGCCGGCCGCGTATAGGCATTCTGGAGATCGACGTTGACCAGCGCCGGCTTGCGCCCGAATCCAAAGCGATGGCGGCGCGGATCGGCCCTCAGTGCCTCGTAGAGCTCACGCGCCGTCTTCGTCGAGGATTCCATGCGGGTCGATCCGGCGCGGCAGGTCAGCCCGGCACCACGAACCCGTAACGCAGGTTCGACGGCTCGCGGCCGGCGCGTTCATAGTCCGACTTGATCGCGGCGAAGCGGTCGTCGCGCCAGGCGGCTTTCTTGATGTCGTACTTGTACATCTTCGCCGAATTCTCGCCGAAGATCGCGCGCTTCACCGGACCGTCCGCGCTGCCGAGCGGGGCGAAGCCGAACTTCCTCTGCATGTCCTCGGGAATCTCCAGGCGGCGCAGCGCCTCGATCTGCCATTGCGGTGCGCCGGTCCATACCGCGTCGGTGCCCCACACGACATGGTCCGCGCCCATGCCCTTGATCAGCATGCCCATCAGGGCGGCGCACAGGCGCGGCTCGGTCACGGTCGTCTGCGCGAAGATCTGGCCGAGGTCGGCGTAGACGTTGCTGACGCCATATTTCCCGGGAATCTCCGCGAGGTCCGAGGTCCAGTCGACGCGACCGGTCTTCTCGAACTGCTCGTAACCACCGGCCGAGGCGCCCGGCGCACCGGTCCAGCGGAAGGCCGAGTGGTAGACGACGAAGCGGATCTGCGGCCAGTCCTTCGCGGCCTCGCCGACATCGTCGACCGTCGCGTACGGCGTGAGATGCGGCCAGCGCTGCGACACCGACGGCGGATAGAGCCCCTTGTGGACGCAGACGATATTGTAGCCCGCCTTCACGATCTTCTCGTAGAAGGGATAGACCAGCTTCTCGTCGTCCATGCGCCAGGGATGACGCGCCAGGTCCTTGTTGGTGTTGTCGCCGACCGTGTAACCCTTCCAGGAATCGGGTTTCAGCGTCGCGATGCACTTGTCCACCTCGTCCATCCAGCCGTCGTAGCCCGGCGTGAAGATGGCGTGCGACAGGCAGCGCTTGGAGCCGGCCGCCTTGTTCACCTTCTCACGCGCCTCGGCCTTCATCTCGTTGGTGAGGAACCAGTCGCGCGGATCCTCCGAGGCCGAGCCGCTGAGCAGCGCCACCTTGGTGTCGCTGTCGAGATAGATCTCCTTGAACCAGTTCGGATACTTCAGGTCGTCGAGAGTCTGCGGCTTGCCGACGAGGCCGGGATTCCAGCCGGCCTTGCCGACCGCCTCGCGAGCGCGCACGAAGCCTCCGAGCCGCGTATCGTCGCGCAGGAAGTGCGTGTGCACGTCCATCACGAACTGGTCCTTCAAGCCATCGGCGCGTGCCTGGGCGAGATCGACGCTCTTCGCCTCGGCGGGCGCCGCGCCATAGAGCGGACCGTAGATCTCGTTCATCGCGACGAAGGCCGTCGCCATGCCGGCGGCGGTCTGGAAGAAGCGGCGGCGCGACAGACCGTTCTTGCGGCCAAACTCGTCGCCGAGCGCATTCATGCGCGCTTCGACCTTCTTCTGCTGCTCGGTCTGCGGCACAGGCAGGAATTCGTCGCTGGAGACGACCTGCGTCGGAACGGGAGTTGCCTTGCCGGCCAGACGGGCCGGCAGGAGCCCGCCATGTTCCTCGTCGCTCAACATGCCCATGGCGGTCCTCGTCGGGGGAGCTCGGGGTCTAACGGAAGCGCGGCGCCATATGCGGCCCACTCTGCTGCAGGCCTAGCAAGAAGGTTGCCGCTTCCACTGTCAATGTCGGTCGCCCTCTACTTCGACTTCGGTGTCGCGGCGACTCCCGGCACATGGTTGAGGACCGAATGGACGAGGCCGCCATCGACCAGCAGCGATTGCCCGGTGATGTAGCTCGCCTGCGGTCCCAGCAGGAAGGCGATGGCGTCGGCGATGTCGCTGGGCTTGGCGACCCGGCCGAGCGGCACCAGCTTCGCGCGGCCGCGCGCCAGCGCGGGCTTGGAGTAGATCGCATCGGTCATCGAGGTGTGGACGAAGCCGGGACAGACGGCGTTGGCGCGGATGCCGTCGGGCGCCCATTCCTGCGCCATCATCTCGGTGAGCATGATCAGCGCCGCCTTGGTCGGGCTGTAGGCGCCGGTCGGAAGCTGCGGCACGACGCCGGCCATCGAAGCCAGCATCACGATCGCGCCCCTGGAGCGCTTGAGATGCGGGTGCGCCGCCTTGGCCAGCAGCCAGTTGGCCCGCAGGTTGATGTCGAACACGCGGTTCCAGGTCGCGAGGTCGAGGTCGACCAGCTTGGAGGGCGCGGTGATTCCGGCATTGCCGACCAGCGCGTCGATGCCGCCCATGAATTTCACGGCCGCAGCGATCACCTTGGCGGGCTCCGCCGGCTTGGCCATGTCGGCCTTGAGCGTGCGGACCTTGCAGCCCGAGGTGCGCAGGTTGGCGGCCAGCGTCTCCAGCTCGTCGAGATAGGCGATGTCGCAGAGGGTCATCGCCTCCGCGCCGTCCGCCGCCAGTTTCAGCGCGGTCGCACGTCCTATGCCACGGCTCGCGCCGGTAATGACGACCCGCATCGTTTCCTCCCCCTCTTATAGGGAAGATGGTGGCACGGTTCCCGGCCTGGGGTCGATGGGGAGCAGTTGATCGAAGCCGACCAATTTCTCGTAAAGGGCGGCGGCCTGGAGCAGCGCCGCCTCGCCGCGCGGCTTGCCCACGAGCTGCAGGCCCACCGGCCGGCCGAAACTGTCGAAGCCGCAGGGCACGGCGATCGCGGGGCTGCCGGTCACCGTGATGGCCGAGTTCAGCGTCGAGCCCGACATGTAGTTGTCGAGCTTCTTGCCGGCGATGGTGGCGGGCGCGCGCAGGTTCACGTCGAAGGCCGCCGTCGGCGCCCCCGGAGTCACCAGCAGGTCGTAGGTCTGGAAGAAGGTGAACATCCGCCGGTACAGCGCCGCTCGTTCCCGTTCGGCCCAGGCGAGCTGGCTGGTCGTCTGCTTGAGGCCAAGTTCGGTGTTCCAGATGATGTCGGGCTTGAACTTGTCGCGATGCTGCTGGATCTGCAGCTCGCGATCGACGACGAACTGCTGGCTGCGCATCGCCATGAAGACCTCGTCGACCGGCCCGAAGTCCGGCGACACTTCCTCGACGATGCAGCCCAGCTCCTCGAAGCGCTGCGCCATCTTCGTGCAGATCTCGCGGATCTCGCGGTCCACCTCGAACCGGCCGCCGAAGTCGATGGTGAAGGCAACGCGCTTCGGCAGAACCGGATTGGCCACGGCCGCGCTGAACGAGACGGCGGGTGCGTCGAAGGTCATGGCGTCCTGCGGGCAGAAGCCCGACATGGTGTCGAGGAAAAGCGCCAGGTCGGCGACGTTGCGGGCCATCGGGCCCTGCACCGATTGCGGTGAATAGAGATTGTTCGAGGTGCCGCGCGTGACGCGACCGGCCGAGGGTCGCAGGCCCACGGTCGAACAATAGGTGCCGGGCCGCCGCAGCGAGCCGCCATGATCCGAACCGTGCGCCAGCCAGACCTCGCCGGTGGCGACCGAGACCGAACCGCCGCCGGTCGAGCCGCCGCAGGTCAGCGAGGTGTTCCAGGGGTTGCGCGTGCGGCCGAAGACTTCGTTGAAGGTGCTGCCGCCGGCGCCGAACTCCGGCGTGTTCGACTTGCCCATGACGATGCCGCCCTTGCGCTCGATGCGCTCGACCAGCGGATTGGACTTCTCCGGCACGTGATCGGCGAAGATCGGCGAGCCGTAGGTCGTGCGCACGCCTGCCACGTCGGTCAGGTCCTTGATCGAGACCGGCAGGCCGGCCAGCCAGCCCGCCTCGCCTTCGGCCTCGTTCGCCTGGCCCGCCATGATCTTCTTCGCATGGTCGCGCGCACGATCGAGGCAGAGCGTCGGCATGGCGTTCACGGCGGGTTCGACCTCTTCCATGCGTTTGGCCGACGCCTCGACCAGGTCGAGCGGCGTGATCTCCTTCTTCCTGAGACGCGAAACGGCCTCGACCGCGGTAAGACGCCAAAGTTCGTTGGTCATGCAATGCCTCCACCGTCAGTTTGCCAGCCTTGATACGCGTCTGTCGCCCTCGACATCCTTCAATCCGCGTTTCGCTGGCTTGACCGGACCGCCTGCGAGCGGCCATTCCTTCGGGACAGATCGGGGAAACGCACAATGAAAGCAAGCACACAGACACCGGCGGGCCCGCTCACCGGCCTGCGCATCGTCGACATCTCGACGGTCGTGGCCGGGCCCTTCGCTGCGGGCCTGCTGGGCGACTATGGCGCGGAGATCGTGAAGGTCGAGATGCCGGGCGTGGGCGATTCGCTGCGCGCGCTGGCGCCGCACAAGGATGGCGTGCCGCTGTGGTGGAAGGTCACCAACCGAAACAAGAAGGGCGTCACGCTCGATCTGCGCCTGCCCGAGGGTCGCGACCTGTTCGCCAGGCTGGTGGCCGATGCCGACGTACTGGTCGAGAATTTCCGGCCCGGCACGCTCGACGGCTGGGGCATCACGCGGACGTGGCTGCAGGGCCTCAACCCGCGCCTCACCATCCTGCGCGTCACGGGCTTCGGCCAGGACGGGCCCTATGCCGGGCGGCCGGGCTTCGCGCGCATCTTCGAGGCGATGAGCGGTTTCACGCAGATCTGCGGCGAGGAGGATGGACGGCCGCTTCATCTCGGCTATCCGATCTCCGATGCCGTCGCCGGCCTCTTCGGCGCGCTGGGCATCCTCGCGGCCCTGCACGACCTCGCACGCAACCCCGAGCGGCGCGGCCAGGAGATCGACTGCTCGGCCACCGAGGCGATGATGCGCACGCTGGAATTCCTCGCGATCGAATACGACCAGCTCGGCGCCGTGCGCACGCGGTCGGGTAATCGCAGCCAGTACGCCGCACCCGGCAACGTCTATCGCACCGCCGACGACAAGTGGGCCTCGATCGCGGCCTCGACGCAGAGCATCTTCGTGCGCCTCTGCGCGGCGCTCGACCTGAAGCATCTGCTGGAGGATCCGCGCTTCGCGCTCAATCCGGCGCGCGTGAAGAATTATCTCGAGCTGGACGAGATCGTCGGCGCCGCCATCGGCAAGCTGACCCTGGCCGAACTGCGCGAGACCTTCACCCGCCACGAGGTGGGCTTCTCGCCGATCTACGACATCGCCGACGTCTTCGCCGATCCGCAATTCGCCGCGCGCGAGGCGATCGTGCGGGTGCCCGACGGCGAGCTGGGGTCTGTCCGCATGCAGGGCGTGGTGCCCCGCTTCTCCGAGACGCCCGGCGCCGTGCGACACGCCGGCCCGGCGATGGGCCAGCACAATGAAGAAGTCTATGGCGGCCTGGGCCTGTCCGCGACGGAGATCGCGGCGCTCCGGGCGCGCAAGGTCATCTAGGGAGGATCGACATGTTACGACGCACGTTCGGCGCACTTTCACTCGCCGCCCTCGGCGCACCCGCAGCCCATGCGCAGGGCGACAAGGTTGCGAAGATGGTCGTCGGCTTCCCGGCCGGACAGGCCACCGACATCATTGCCCGCCTGCTCGCCGAGGCCCTGAAGGCCGAGCTGGGCGAGACCGTGATCGTCGACAACAAGCCCGGCCAGGGCGGCAGCATCGCGCTCGGCCTGGTCGCCCGTGCAGTGCCCGACGGCAGCACCTTCGTCCTGTCGCCGCTGGCCGCGCTGGCGATCAATCCGCACCTCTACAAGAACGTCGCCTACCAGAGCCTCACGAGTTTCGAGCCGGTGGCGCGCGTCTGCGATCTGCCGCTGGTGCTGGTGGTGCACCCGTCGCTGCCGGTGAAGACGCTGCCGGAACTCATCGCCTACGCGAAGGCCAACCCGGACAAGCTCAGCCATCCCTCGTCGGGCAACGGCACGTTGAGCCACGTCGCCATGGAGGAGCTGAAGGCCAAGGCCGGGATCCGGATTCTTCACGTACCCTATCAGGGCAGCCCGCCGGCCATGAACGACCTGGTCGCCGGCACGGTGCAGGTCGCCCTGGATACCGTCACCGTCACCAAACCTCATATCGATGCGGGCCGGTTGCGCCTGATCGCCGTCAGCACCCTCGAGCGACTGTCGTTCTTTCCCGATACGCCGACCATCGCCGAGCAGGGCTTTCCCGGCCTCGAGGCCAGCGCCTGGCTGGCGGTCCTGCTGCCGGCGCAGACACCGGCCGATAAGGTGAAACGCCTGTCGGATGCCGTGGTGAAGGTGGTCGGCATGCCCGAGATCCAGAAGAAGTTCCTCGCAGCCGGTGCGATTCCCCATGCCATGGATGCCACCCGGTTCGCCGCGTTCCTCAGGAGCGAGGATCAGCGCTGGAGCAAGGTGATCGCCCAGTCGGGCATCAAGGCAGACTGACCATGGGGCGGCGGCGCTGGGCCATGTAGAGGATGCCCAGCAGCATCAGGTTGAGCAGGTTGAAGGCCAGCGCCGACTTGAACGCGGACATATAGGAGAGCGTGGCGTCGAAGATGAAGCCGCCCAGCCAGCCGCCGGCGGCCATGCCGGCCATGGCGAACAGCATGACGATGCCCAGGCGCCAGCCGGCGATCGTCGGGCCATAGAGGAAGCGCAGGTTCAGCGCGTAGCCCTGCACGATGGCGATGAACGGTATGCCGTGCAGCAGCGACAGCGCATAGATGCCGTTGATGTCGCGCACGTAGAGGAAGCCGACCAGCGAGCCGATTTGGATCACCGAGCAGAGCAGGCTGACCGGCAGCGGTCCGATGCGCTGGGCGAGGCGCGCCATGGCGAAGGTGGCGACGATGGCCGACACCAGCACCAGCGACACCGCTTCGGTGCCGCGCGCGGCGGGATAGCCCAGGTCGCCGCAGAAGGCGACCATGTGCACGAAGGGGATCGCCATCGCCGCGCAGCAGCAGAAGCCGGCCGCCGACAGCAGCAGCATGATCGTCGAGGAGGGCAGCGGCAGGTGCACCTTCTCCTCGCGCCGCCGCCCGCCGGGTCCTCGCAGTGTCGGCGCCGCGCGGACATAAAGAGCGCCCAGCAGCAGCAGCGCACCCGACACGAGGCCATAGACGAGCAGCGTGTCGCGCCAGCCGATCTCCGGCAGCAGCAGGCGATAGACCTGCGGCCAGACCGAACCGGCCACCGCGGGCCCGATCGAGATGAGCGCGACGGCCATGTTGCGCCGCTTCTCGAACCAGCCCTGCACGTTGTTCATCGCCGGCGTGAAGGTGCCGGCATTGCCGAAAAAGCCCAGCAGCATCGCGTAGCCCGCGTAGAGCGCGAACTCCCCGCCGCGCGAGGCGACCCAGCCGCCGAGCGCGATCGAGATGCCGGCGATCAGCAGCGGCACCCTCGGGCTGGTGCGATCCGCCAGCCAGCCCATGAAGACGCCGCCCACGCCCATGCCGAAGAAGCCCACCATGTAGGCGAAGGACGGCACGGCGCGCTGGTCGCCGAAGTCGGCCGCCATCTCCTTGAGGCCGACCATGGGCAGGTAGATGCCGCCGCCGCCCAGCGCCACGCAGGCCATCGAGACCAGCGCCAGCCGCCAGGCATAAGCGCTGTCGATGCCCCTCCCCTGGCGGGTGTCGCTCACTCGCGGGCCAGCGCCGCCGTGGCTGCCTTCTCGGCGTCGAGCACCTGGTCGTCGTCCATCAGCACGGTGACCTTGCGCAGCTTGCCGGTGAAGGCGAACGGCGCCTCGTAGTGCGAGACCGGGCTCGATCGGTCGCGGCCGATGTCGAGGCCCGACCAGGAGATGAAGCTCACGAAGCCGTTCTGGGTGTCGAAGCTGCCCGCGGGCTCGCCGTCGATCAGCAGGGTGGCGATGTTGCGGCCCTGGTTGCGGCGCATGCGGACGCCGAGCTTGCGGTTGCCCGCCGGCACCGGACGATCGGAGACGATCAGGTGATGCTCGCCGCCGATGTTCATGTCGTAGGCGAGCTTGCCGTCCTTCATGTAGAGCGAGTAGCCGGTCGTCATATCGCCATGCGCGATCAGCACGCCCTCGGTCATCGGCCCGTCGACATGGGCGTCGGCCTCGATTGTGTAGGTCCGGTTTCGCACGTCGGGCGCCACGTCGGTCGGCACATGGCCCATGCCGGCGTGGAACACGAAGCGGTTGCGCGGACCGTGGAAGCGCTTGGCATTGTCGGCGAAGCGCGGCGCGAAGCGGTCGTCGAGCGGCAGCACCTTGCTCGCCTCGGCCTGCCGCCACCATTCGTCGATCATCGCCTTCAGCCGTTCCGGCTCCTTCTCGGCGAGGTCGTTGGTTTCGTTGAAGTCCTGATCGAGGTGGTAGAGTTCCCACTTGTCCTTGGTGAAGTCGCCGCCCGGCGGATGGAACGAGACCGCCTTCCAGCCGTCCTGCACCAGGCCGCGATGACCGAACATCTCGAAATACTGCGCCTTGGCCTTCGACCTGGCCTTCTTGTTCTTGAGGCTCTTGGCGAAGCTGGTGCCTTCGAGTGGCATCTGCTTCACGCCGTTGATCACCTTCGGCGGCTTGATGCCGACCACGTCGAGCAGCGTCGGCACGAGATCGCTGGCGTGGCAGAACTGGTGACGCAGCTCGCCGCGCGCGGCGATCCCCTTGTCCCAGGCCATGACCAGCGGATCGCGGATGCCGCCGCCGTGGGTGTTCTGCTTGTAGCGACGCAGCGGCGTGTTGGCCGCCATCGCCCAGCCCCACGGGAAGTTGGAGTGCGTGTCGGGCCCGCCAATGTCCTCGATGCGCGCGATCTTCTCGTCCAGCGATTCGCGGCGCAGATTGTAGGGACCCATGGCGTTGATCATGCCGAATGGGCCGCCTTCCTGGCTGGCGCCGTTGTCGGACATCACGATGACCAAGGTGTCGTCGAGCTGGCCGGCGCTTTCGAGGAAGGCCATCAGGCGGCCGATATGCTGGTCGGCATGGTCGAGCATGGCGGCGTAGGCGGCCTGCAGCCGCGTGAACATGCGGCGCTCCGGTTCCGCGACCTCCGCCCACGCCCGAACGGAATCGTTGCGCGGCGGGAGCTGCGTGCCCTTGGGCACGATGCCCATCTCGATCTGGCGGGCGAGGCGACGCTCGCGCTCGGCGTCCCAGCCCTCGGCGAAGACTGAATCGTACTTGGAGATCAGGTTGAACGGCGCCTGGTGCGGCGCGTGGCAGGCGCCGAAGGCCAGCCAGGTGAGCCACGGCGTCTCCGCATTGTCGGCGACATGGTCGGCGAGATAGCGGATCGCCTGGTCGACCAGGTCCGACGTCAGGTGATAGCCGGTGGCGAAGGTGCCCGGCGGATCGACCGGCGTGTTGTCGCGCACGAGTTCCGGCGCGTACTGGTCGGTCTCGGCGTCCATGAAGCCGTAATAGCGGTCGAAGCCGCGGCCCAGCGGCCAGCCGTCGAACGGGCCGGTCGCACCGGACTCGGTAAGTGGCGTCACGTGCCACTTGCCCAGCATGTAGTTGCGATAGCCGTGCGGACGCAGCATCTCGGCGATGGTACCCGCCTCGCGGCTGATCTTGCCGCGATAGCCTGGATAGCCCGAATCGAAGTTGGCGAGGCAGCCGACGCCGACCGAATGATGGTTGCGACCGGTCAGGAGTGCCGCGCGCGTGGTCGAGCACATGGCCGTCGTGTGGAAGCCGGTATAGCGCAGGCCGCGCTTGGACAGGGCGTCGATGGCAGGCGTCTCGATCGGCGACCCGTAGCAGCCGAAATCGGAGAAACCGACATCGTCGAACAGGATGACGAGGATGTTCGGCGCACCCTTCGGGCGCTTCGGCGTCTCGGGCCAGTAGGGCAGGGAATCCTGGACCGTCTTGCCGATCTTGCCGCCATGTTCCGTCATGCGTTTCCCCTTCGTTGCCCGCGGTTGTCCGACACTTGGGCAATACGATCAACCTTGTCGCAATTCATGGCGCTTGTTAGGGAAAGTCATGGCTCATTTCACGTCCGACGGGCTCGACCTCGCCTACGATGAATTCGGTCCCGCCGATGGCCGCAAGGCGATCGTGCTGGTGCATGGCTTCTCCGCGAACCGCTACGAGAACTGGAAGCGCATGGGCTGGTACGACGCCATCGCCGCCAAGGGCTTGCGCGGCTTCGCGCTCGACAATCGCGGCCATGGTGAGAGCGCCAAGCCGCACGATCCCGCCAAGTACGACCGCGAGGCGATGGCCCGCGATGTATTTGCATTGATGGACCATGCCGGCGTCGAGCGCGCGCATGTGCTGGGCTTTTCGATGGGCGCGCACATCGCACTGACGGCGGCCCTGGTCGATCCTGGCCGCATCGATCATCTCGTGGTGGCCGGCGTCGGCGCCAGAATGTTCGACCCGCCGCGCGCGGAAGGGGCCATGGCCGAGGCCATGGAAGCCGCCAGCCCCGACGAGATCGCCGACCCGATGCTGAAAAGCTTCCGGCACTTTGCCGACGAACAGAAGGAAGACCGGCTGGCGCTGGCCGCCTGTTCGCGCGGCGCCCGCGTGCCGCTTACCCGCGACTCGCTGATGGCGATCCGCCGCCCGACCGCGGTCGTCGCCGGCGCCCGCGACCAGCTCGCGGGGCCGCCGCAGGGACTCGCGGAGGCCATCCCCGGCGCCAAGGCCGTCACGCTGCCGGGCTGCGATCACTTCTCCTGCATCGGCCATCCGATGTTCAAGGCGACGGTGTTCGACTTCTTCGACGGCTGGCTCGAGTAGAGAACGTGGCACGCGTCTCCTTCAAGTCGATCCAGGCGCGCGCCGCCCGGCGCAAGGGCGGCGAGAAGGCGCTGGCGTCGCTGATGCCGAAGAAGCGCGACAACAAGGCTTTGGCGAAGCTCAGCGACGACCGCGTGCTGGCGGAGATGGCGCGCCGCGTCTTCTGTGCCGGCTTCGTGTGGAGCGTCATTGACAAGAAGTGGCCGGGCTTCGAGGAAGCCTTCCTGGGCTTCAATCCCAAGCGGCTCCTGTTCCAGCCGGCCGAGTTCTGGGAGAAGCTGACCCAGGACACACGCATCGTGCGCAACCCCACCAGCATCCGGTCGGTGCGCGACAATGCCAAGTTCGTTGCCGACATCGCGGCCGAGCATGGCAGCTTCGGCAAGTTCCTGGCCGCCTGGCCCGCCGACGACCAGATCGGCCTGCTGGAAGTCTTCGCCAAACGCGGCTCCCGCCTCGGCGGCTTCTCGGGCCAGTACCTGCTGCGCTTCCTCGGCCGCGACTCCTTCATCCTGACCGGCGACCTGATGATGTGCCTGCGCGATGCGGGCGTGCCGATCAGCGAGAAGGGCACGTCGAAGAAGGACCAGAGGCTCGCTCAGGCGCAGATCAACGAATGGGCCAGGGAGAGCGGCCTGCCCCTCACCCACATCTCGCGCATCTGCTCGATGTCGATCGGCGAGAATCACGATGCCGCGCGCCTCGCGGAAAACATGCGGACGTGACCATGACCAACATCCTGCTGATCAATCCCAACACGACGAAATCGATCACCGATCTCGTCCTCAGGACCGCGAAGGGCTTTGCCTCGAAGGGCACGCGCCTGCGCGCGCTCACCGGTTCGTTCGGCCCCCGCTACATCGCCTCGCGCGCCTCCTACGCCATCGCGAGCCACGCCGCGCTCGATGCCTATGCCAACGATCGCGGAGCGAAGGATGTGGTGGTCCTTGCCTGCTTTGGCGATCCCGGCCTCGCCGCCCTGAAGGAGGTCAGTCCGGTCCCGGTCGTGGGCATGGCTGATGCGTCGATCCTGCAAGCCTGCGCCATCGGCAATCGCTTCTCCATCGTCACCGGTGGCGAGCGCTGGAAGTCGATGCTCGAGGAATTCGTGGCGAGCCACGGCCTGACGTCTCGGCTGGCCTCGGTGCGCACCGTCGCGCCGACCGGTGCCGACATCGCACGTAACCCCAAAGCCGCCATGGAATTGCTGGCAAAAGGCTGCTCCGCCTGCGTTCGAGAGGATGGCGCCGACGTCGTGATCCTGGGCGGCGCGGGCCTCGCGGGCCTCGCCGCGAAGCTGAAGCCGATGGTCGATGCGCCTCTGCTCGACGGCGTCGCCTGCGCCATCTCGATGGCCGAAGGCCTCGCGCTCCAGAAGCCGGCGAAAGCCACGCATGGTGCACTTGCGAAGCCGGGCGCCGTCGACAGCATCAAGCTCTCCAAGGGACTTTCGAAGCTGCTGCAATCGCCCTAGGGTCCGTCCCCATGCGGTTGGTCAGCTTTCGCCATGCGGGCGCGAACAAATTCGGCGCGGCCGTCGAGGACGGCATCGTCGATCTGTCGGCGCGCACGAAGGGGCGCTGGTCGAGTTTGCGCGAGGTCATCGCGGCGAACGCGCTCGACGAACTCCGCACGATGACGAAGGCAGCGTCGGCTGATCTCGAGCTTGAAGACGTCGAACTGCTGCCGGTCATTCCCGATCCGGGGAAGATCCTCTGCGTCGGCCTCAATTATGCGAGCCATGTCGGCGAGGTCGGCCGCCAGATGCCGACCGTGCCCAGCGTCTTCTCGCGTCTCCACAACACGCTGGTGCCGCACGGCGGCGACATCGTCCGGCCGCGCGCCTCGATCGACTTCGACTATGAGGGCGAGCTCGCCATCGTGATCGGCGAGCGCTGCCGCCACGTCTCGCGCGCCAGCGCCCTCTCGGTGATCGCGGGCTACACCTGCTTCATCGACGGCAGCGTGCGCGACTTCCAGAAACACTCGGTCTTTGCCGGCAAGAACTTCCCGGCGACCGGACCGCTCGGACCGTGGATGGTCACGTCGGACGTGATCGCCGATCCGCAGCGACTCGAACTCACGACCCGGCTGAACGGCACCGTGGTGCAGCACGACACGACCGATCACATGATCTTCGATGTCGCCACCATCATCGAATATCTCTCGACCGTGACCTGGCTGGAGCCGGGCGACGTCATCGCGACCGGCACGCCCGACGGCGTCGGTGCCGGCCGCAAGCCGCCGCTCTGGATGAAGGGCGGCGACAGGCTGGAGGTCGAGATTTCAGGCATAGGGACCTTGGGGGTCAATGTCGTCGACGAGTAACTCCTTCGACCTGCCGGCCAGCGATGCCGGCACCGACAGCAAGAAGGCACGCGAATTCAAGGTGATCGCGCTGATCGCCGTGGCGCATTTCGTGAGCCACGTGCACATCATGCTGTTGCCGCCGCTGTTCGGGGAAGTCCGCGAGGCTTTCGGCGTCAGCTATGTCGAGATCGGCTTCGCGCTGACGGCGTTCAACGCCGCCTCGGCGCTGCTGCAGACGCCAGCCGGCTTCCTGGTCGACCGGGTCGGTCCGCGCGCCATGCTGACCGGCGGGTTGATCCTGGGCGGCCTCGCCGTCGCGGCCGCCGCGCTGCTGCCCGGCTACTGGTTCTTCGTCATCGCCTACGCCTTCCTGGGCCTTGCCAACACCGTCTATCACCCGGCTGACTACTCGATCCTCTCCGCCACCATCGACCACAAGCGGATCGGCAAGGCCTTCTCGATCCATACCTTCGCGGGCTATCTCGGCTCGGGCGTCACGCCGGCGCTGGCGCTCGCCTGCGCGGCAATGTGGGGCTGGCGCGGCGCCTTCCTGTTCGTCGCCGGCCTGTCGATCGCGACTGCCTTCCTGCTGATCGTGGCCGGCAGCATCCTGCCGCGCATCGTGCACAAGCCCGGCCAGGAAGCGGCCAAAGGAAGCGGGCAGAAGGTCGGCCTCGACCTGCTGCTGAGCGCGCCGATCCTGCGCAACCTGCTGTTCTTCTTCTGCCTGGCCATGGCCAATGGCGGCATCCAGACCTTCACCGTCGTCGGCATGGCGCAGATCCACGGCACGCCCTTCTCGGTCGCCAGCGTGGCCCTCTCGGGCTTCCTGCTGTGCAGCGCCGGCGGCGTGCTTCTGGGCGGCATCATCGCCGACCGCACGCCGCACCATGAGCGCGTGGCGGCCGTCGGCTTCGCCTGCACCTCGACCATGGCGATCCTGATGGCGTGGGTGAACATGCCGGGCGCCGCACTGATCGCGCTGATGTCCGTCGGCGGCCTGTTGAACGGCATCATCCAGCCGTCGCGCGACATGATGGTGCGCGCCGTCACGCCGCCCGGCTCGTTCGGCAAGGTGTTCGGCTTCGTCAGCACCGGCTTCAACCTGGGCGGCATGGTCGCCCCGCTTCTCTATGGCTGGCTGATGGACCACGGCGAGCCGCGCGCCATCTTCATGATCGTCACCGGTTTCATTTTCCTGGCGCTGATCACCGCAATGACCCGCCGCAAACCCGAGAGTATTGCCTGATGGATTCCCTGACGCCCGCCACGCCCCCCAAGACCGAAGCCCTCTCGCGCCGCTACGGCGCCGATGCCGTACCCGCCGCCGGCCCGTGGAACGAGACCATCGCCGTCATGCTCGATCACCGCTCGGTGCGCGGCTACAAGCCCGATCCGGTGCCTGCCGGCGCGCTGGAGAGCATGATCGCGGCCGCCCAGTCGGCCGCCACCAGCTCGAACATGCAATGGTGGTCGGCCGTCGCGGTCACCGATCCCGCCAAGAAGAAGATTCTCGCCGAGATCGCCGGCGGCCAGAAGCATATCGAGCAGTGCCCGCTGTTCATCGCCTGGGTTGCCGACATGTCGCGCAACCAGCGCATCTCGGACTCGATCAAGACCGAGTTCGAGACCATGCCCTGGCTCGAAACCTTCATGGTGGCCTCGATCGACGCAGCACTTGCCGCCCAGAACGCCGTGGTCGCCGCGGAATCGATGGGCCTGCGCACCGTCTATATCGGCGCCATGCGGAACAACCCGATCAAGGTCGCCGAGCTTCTCGGCCTGCCGCCGCAGGCGGTCGTCGTCTTCGGCCTCTGCGTCGGCTACTCGACGGAGAAGGGCGAGGGCGAGGTGAAGCCGCGCCTGCCGCAGTCGGTCGTGCTCCATACCGAGCGTTACGACGCGAGCAAGGAAGAGGCCCTGCGCGCCGCCTACGACGCCGAAATGAGCAAGTTCTCGGCCCGGCACGAGCTGCAGGCCGCGACCTGGACGCAGCGGGTGCTGAACCGCCTCGGTCCGATCAAGGCGATGAACGGCCGCGAGACCCTGCGCGCCGCGCTCGCGAAGATGGGCTTCGAGATCCGGTAGAAGCGTCCGTCAGTCGAACTTGCCGGACTTCAACCGGCCGACCATCGGATTCGCAACCGGCGCCGCGACCCGGCGCAGCGTGTTCGTGTCGCGGTGGTTGAAGGCCGGCGTCTTGCCGCGCACCGCGAGGTCCGTGCGCGTCACATAGGACCAGGTATCGTCATCGTTGAAAGTGATGTCGATGCGGTAATAGTCGGTCCGGAACGCCTGCTCGAGGAAGGTGGTCGAGCAGATGCCGAAGCGGGTGTCTCCTCGCTTGGCTTCCACCGAGATCGTCTTGTCGCCGGGCTTCGCGGTGCCGCCCGCCAGCACGACCTGGCCGCGCGGAATGGCGATAGACTGCATGATGAGGCCGGTCGCCGGCTCCCAAAGCCAGTAGCCGATCTGATCGTGGAAGGTGATGGCTTCGTCGGTGTTGATGTGGATGTGATAGCGCAGCCCGTAGAGAAGCTGCGGCCCGTTGGGCTGCGGGTCGATCGGCTCCATCCGGATATGTTCCCGGAAGCCGCGCTGCTCGGGCCCTTCGGCCTTCGGCGCGATGTCCAGCCCCTTGTCGGATTCCCATTCGCCGGCGAGACGGGCCAGCGGCCCTAGATTGGCCAGCGTGTCCGGCGAAAAATCTTCCGGCTCGGTAAAGACGTCATCGGGAATGCTCGACATGGATCCTCGCGGGGCTGAACGCGCCGCGAATGTGCAGTCCCGAACGGAGCAGGACAAGCGCGCGGCTTGTCACGCGTCGCGCCAGTCGAAGGCGAGTGGCGCCTCGCGAAAGGCGAAGCGGTCGATGTGGCTGGCGACGGCGCCCTTCAGCGCCTCGAGCTGACCCGCGGCGCTCGCTTCGAGACGGCACTCCAGCGCGTCGGCCTGCGCCTCCAGCAGAAGCGTCGCATCGCCCGGCCAGTCCGCGCCGCGGGCGTTGCGCGGGAACACGACCCTGCCCTTTTCCGGCGTGAACTCGACTTCGAGATTGTGGCTCCAGTGCTTGCAGAGCTGCTGGAGGTAGCGGCTGCCGTTGGCGGTCGGCACGCGCGCGGTACTGTGCGCGCTCACAGGCGTTCGATCCTCTGCGCGGCCTCGTCGATGATCGCGACCGCGTCATGGACCGTCTGCTTCTGCACGCCCTCGCGCCCGAGGCGATGGATCAGCACCTCGCGCAGGTTGTTCATGGCCCGGCGGACCGGCGCCGCATCGGTGCGCTCCTGCAGGCTGGCCAGTTCGGCCAGTCGTGCGAACAGCGCGTCGACCTCGGCCTTGCGCTCGAGCAGATGGATGGTGCCGTCCGGCGTGACCGTGAAGGCCTTGCGCGCGCCGTCCGACTTCACCTCGGCAACATGGCCCATCTCGTCGAGCATGGTCAGGGTCGGATAGACCATGCCGGGACTGGGCACGTAGCTGCCGCCGGTCAGTTCCTCGATCGCGCGGATGAGTTCGTAGCCGTGGCGCGGCTGGTCGGCGATCAGCTTGAGCAGGACGAGCCGCAGTTCGCCCGAATCGAAGACGCGACGGCGTCCGCGGCCGCCGCGGCCCTCGCCCGAGTCGCCGTGCCAGCCGTGACCGGGCCGGCCAAAGCCGCGCCGGCCGAAATGATGCTTGTGGCTGTCCTCGCCGCGATGATGAGGATCATGGTGAAAAGATCGCATGGAAGCTGTCTCTTTATGTTTGAACATATCCAAGATATATCTTGAATGTTCAAAAGCGCAAGAGGCCCGCTTCAGCGAATTTTCAGTTACCTTTTGTGACTATCTGTAGAGCAGGCGCCGTCGACCGGTTAGTGACGCCCGGCGCGATTGACCGGGCCTCCGCGATTCACCGCGCCATCCACGCCCTCTCTCGGCGCCACGCCGGCACCCGGAGCCCCGACGCCGACGCCAGGCGCAACGCCGACTCCGGGCGCTCCCGCCCCGACGCCCGGCGCCACGCCGACACCCGGCGCGCCGACGCCCACGCCGGCGCGCGGCGCCCAGACGCACCCGTGCGGCACGCCTTCGGCCCGGCAGTAGACCTGCGCTTCGGCCGATGTGCCGATCAACGCCAGACCAAGCGACAGACCTAAGATTGTCCGAACCATGACTTCCTCGCCATCCCGGGATGATGCTGATCCCGCCGACAGTCCCTACCACGTCGACCGCAAGCACGCCCGGCCTGCGGGAGGCGCAGCGAAATCCCGCGATGCCCCTATTGCGTGACGACGTAGCTCTTGGGCGGGTGCCGGCGCATCGCCGCTTCGTTCGGCTCGACGCCCCAGCCCGGCCCCTTCGGCAGCAGATAGTCGCCATTCTCGAAGACCGGTGGGTTGTCGACGATCTCGTCGCGCCACGGCACGCCGTCGATGTCGATCTCCATGATCCGGAAGTTAGGCACGGCGGCGCAGAAATGCGCCGAGATGGCGCTGGCGAGATGGCCGTAGAAATTGTGCGGCGCCACGTTGACCTCGTAGACGTCGGCCAGCGACGCGATCTTCAGTGACTCGGCGAAGCCGTTCCAGATCACGTCGACGATGGCGGTGTCGAAGGCATAGGCCTCGAGGTAGGGGCGGAAGTCGCGGCGCTCCAGCAGGGTCTCGCCGGAGGCGATGGGACAGGGCGCGTGTTCGCGGATCATCGCGATCGACCGGGGATCGTGGATGTCGAGTTCGAGCCAGGTGAGGCCGGTAGGCCCGACGGCGTCGGCGATGCGCTTGAAGCCCTCGGTACGGAAATGGAAGTTGGTGTCGAGCATGATGCCGACATCGGGACCGACGCCGGCGCGGAACGCCTCGACCGTCTTGGCAGCACTTCGCGCGATGAAAGCGTCCCAGTTGCGCTCGGGGAAGCCTTTGCCGACGACGAAGCCCGGGCGATAGGCGCGCAGCTTGCCGTCGACTTCCATGGCGATGTTGGTCTTGCAGGCGGTGAAGCCCTTCTTGCGCACCTCCTCGCCGGTCCGCGCCATGTCGTCGTAGGAGCGCACCGCCGGCGTTCCGCAGAGGTCGGGATTGCGCATCCGGTAGGAGCCGCAATGCGACCAGTAGACGGGGATGCGGTCGCGCAGCTTGCCGCCGAACAATTGATAGACCGGCACGCCCAGCGCCTTGCCCTTGATATCGAGCAGCGCGTTCTCGATGGCGGCGATCGCCTGCCGCACCACGCCGCCGCGCGACTGCGTCGACTTGGTCGCGAGCACGGCGTTCACCAGCTCGATGTCCATCGGGTCCATGCCGACCACACTCGGCATCAGCGCTTCGATGACGCCCGAGAGGCCGGGGCTGCCAAAGCTCTCGTTGTATTCGGACCAGCCGATCGGGCCGGTGTCGGTGACCAGCTTGAGGAACGAGAAGAGGCGCCAGCCGGCGTCGCAGCGAAAGATTTCGTAGCTCTTGATCTTCATGTTCCCTCTCCCGCGGTTCTTCTATTTACGCCAGGCGCTCACGATGGATGCCGCCTTGGCGCGGACCGTGGCCGCATCGTCGCCCGGCTTGTAGAGCGATGAGCCGAGACCGAAGCCTGCGGCGCCGGCCGAGCGCCAGGCATCCATATTGCCCGCGCCAATGCCGCCGACCGGGATCACCGGCGTGCCCTTGGGCAGCACCGCCAGCAGGGCTTTCACCACAGCAGGCGAGGCGATCTCGGCGGGAAACAGTTTCAGCCCGTGCGCGCCGGCCTTTAGCGCGGCGAAGGCTTCGGTCGGTGTCAGGATGCCGGGCAGACTCGCCATGCCGAGCCGCACGGTTTCCGCGACGACCTCGGGATCGAAGTTCGGCGCGACGACCAGCTCGCCGCCGGCGGACGCGACGTCGCGCGCCTCGGCGGCCGTCAGCACCGTGCCCGCGCCGATCACGGCATTGGGAAAGCGCCTGCGCAAGGCCGCGATGCTGTCGAGCGGCCGCGGCGAGTTGAGCGGCACTTCGATCAGGCGAAAGCCCGCCTCGACCAGAACGTCACCGATCGCCGGCGCCTCCTCGGGTTTCAGCCCGCGCAGGATGGCGACGAGCGGCAGCTCGCCCATCGCGGCCTTGAATTTGTCGACGCTCGTCATCCCTGCAAGGCCCTCATGCCCGCCCATGTCGCTTCGCCGCCGAAGCAGCGCACGGCGACATCCCTCGCCTTCAAGGCGAGAGCATAGCGCGCCGTGAGCGCCGGCGCGCCGATTGCGATCACGTCGCGGGCGGCCGGGGCTTCGTGGCGCAGTTCTTCCCCGATCAGCAGGCCCGACAGGTAACTCGCCGACTGCGCTGGCGACAGCCGGTCGAACAAAGCGAGCGCCCGCACGCCGAAGGCATTGTGCAGCAGCCCCTCGCCGTTGCCGGCGCGAGTCACGCCACGCAGGAACATCGCCTCGTCGAGTGCTGCGTCGGCCGCGAGCGTGCGCGCCAGGATCGAATGCTGGCTGAGCAGGCCGTAGAACTCGCCGGTCATGCAGGTGCGAAAGCCCACGACGCGGCCCTCGCGCACCGTGGCCCATTTGCTGTGCGTGCCGGGCAGGACGAACAGCCCGTCTGAAAGGCCCGCGAGCCGCAGCGCACCGAAGATCTGCACCTCCTCGCCGCGCATCACGTCGGGCACCTCGCCCTGCTCGACGCTGAGGCCGGGCACCAGCGCGATGCGTCCCGGCTCGATCCAGTGCAGGTGCTGCTTGAGGTCTTCAGGCCCGGCGGGACAGGCGACGTAAGGCGCTTCGACCCAGCCCTGCCGGCTGCCCGCCATGCCGGAGATCAGGCAGACGCTGCCGGGCGGCTTCATCCACTCCGAGAACAGCGAGGCGAAGACGCCGGCGAAATCGCCGTTGGGCACGTTGAGGATCCCGAGCGGCGCACTCTTCTCCTCCAGCACGTTGCCGTTCGCATCGAGGCGGGCGCCGCGAAGGGAACTCGTGCCCCAGTCGACCGCGATCAGGTGCGACACGGCTTCGGCCCCAGTTCCCGGGCGGCGATTGCGAACAGCTCGTCGGCCGAACCGACCGCCACGAAATGCCCCGCCCCTTCGACGGCATGCCATACCGCGCCCGGCATCCGGTCGGCGACGGTCCGGTTGATGAAAGCCGGCACGAGCCGGTCATCCGTGCCTTGCCAGAGATGGACCTTCCGCTCGATCGCCCTCACGTCGAAAGCCCAGCGGCGATAGAGAAGTTCACTGTCCCGGACCAGGCCGTCGCTGCCGCGAGCAAAGCATTCGGCGGACATTTCGCGGAAGATCGCGTCGACATCCGGTTGAAGCAGGATCTTTCGATCGTGGTCATTTACGGCTTTCCGCACTTGCTCGACGAAGGTCGCACGGAAGAATTTGGCGGTCACGCCAAGAGTCGCATACATGAGACGGAAGCCGGGCGGGAAGCGCAGCGCCAGAAATCCACCCAGCGCGTCCGCCTTCGAAAGATGATCCGCCGCCCAGTTGTCGCCGAAGGCGCCGTAGCTGCCGCCCGCGATGCTGCTGACATGGCGCAGCCGAAGGGGATCGATGTAGGCGGCCGCCGCCAGCGCCCAGGGCCCACCTTCCGACCAGCCCGTCACGCCGAACTCGCGATATCCCAGCGCGTCGGCGATGGCCGTCAGGTCATCGGCCCAGCCGGCGTAGGTGCGCAGTCTCTGGGGCGTCGATCGTCCGATGCCCGGCCGGTCCACGCAGATCAGCCGCAACCGGTTCTTCGATGCCGCCTTCGCGAAGAGGCGCGCTTCGAGCCGGCAACTGGGTCCACCATGATTGTGGATGACTAGCGGCCCCTGCGGATCCCCGACCTCGAGATAGCTGAGCGTGCGGCCGTCCCGGGTTGCGATCGTGCCCGTCATGGAGGGGAGAGTCTTTTCTCCGCACCCGCCTCCAGGCCTAGTCCCGGCAGGACCACTCGAGCATGCGCTTCATGAACTCTTCGCCGGCGTCGATCTGCGAGGCCAGGATGAATTCGTTGGGCTGATGCGCCTGGGCGATGTCACCCGGGCCGCACACGACCGTCGGCACGCCCAGCACCTTGCGGAAGATGCCGGCCTCGGTGGCATAGACCACCGCGCCCACCGTGTTCGAGCCCGACCAGCTTCCGGCCAGCGCCTTTGCATCGTCGTTGCCCTCGGGCGAGAAGGCAGGCGTCGAGGCGCGCAGCTCGGTCTCGATCCCGGCGGCGGGATGCTTGGCCTTCATCTTCGGCAGCAGCTCTTCCTTCAGCCACTTCTTGGCGCGCTCGCCCAGCTCCTCGATCGGCCGGGTCGGTAGCTCGCGATAGCCCCACAGGACCTCGCACTCACGCGCCAGGATGTTGCCCGCGGTGCCGCCGATGATGGTGCCGACGTTGAAGGTCGCGGCGGCCGGCATGAACTCGCTGTTCTTCGGCGCGGCGGCCTCGAGCTCCTCCTGGACCGTGTTGAGGTAGTGGATGAACTCGCCGGCGAAATGGATCGCGCTGACGCCGAGATGGGTCATCGAGGAATGCGCCTCGAAGCCGGTGAACTTGGTGACGTAGCTCTGGCTGCCCTTGTGAGCGTGCACGACCGTCATCATGGTCGGCTCGCCGATGATGATGACGCGCGGCTTCGGCACTTCGCTCGCCATGCGGGCGGCCAGTGAATGGGCGCCGAAGCAGCCGATCTCCTCGTCGTAGGACAGTGCGAAGTGGATCGGCTTCTTGAGCGGCGCCTTCAGGAATTCCGGCAGCATGGCGAGGCCGATGGCGTAGAACGCCTTCATGTCGCAGGTGCCGCGGCCGTAATACTTGCCGTCCTTGAGGGTCAGCGTCCACGGGTCGGTCACCCAGGGCTGGCCGTCGACCGGCACGACGTCGGTATGACCCGACAGCACGACGCCGCCCGGTACGTTGGGGCCGATGGTCGCGAACAGATTGGCCTTCGAGCCGTCCTCGTTGGGCACCAGCTTCGAGTCGATCCCGTGGCCCTTGAGATAGGCCTGCACGTACTCGATCAGCGCGAGGTTGGAGTTGCGCGAGGTGGTGTCGAACGCCACGAGCTTGCGCAGCATTTCGATGGAACTGACGATCTCTCCGGCCATGATGTCCTTTGCTCACTCAATTCCGACCTCACCCTGAGGAGCCGCACGGCGTGCGGCGTCTCGAAGGGTGGGCGATAGCCCTGTTGTATCCCATCCTTCGAGACGCACGCCTGCGGCGTGCTCCTCAGATGAGGTTAAACTCAAATCGACGTGCGCCCGATCATGGACAGGAATTCGCGCCGTGTCTCGCCATTGTCGCGGAAGGCACCCAGCATGCGGCTGGTCACCATGGTGACGTCCGACTTGTGGACACCGCGCGTGGTCATGCACTGGTGCGCCGCCTCGATGACGACCGCCACGCCGCGCGGCTGCAGCACTTCCTGGAGCGTGTTGGCAATCTGCGCCGTCAGTTTTTCCTGGATCTGCAGGCGGTAAGCGTAGGCGTCGACCACACGGGCGAGTTTGCTGATGCCAACCACGCGCTTGTCCGGCAGGTAGCCGATATGGACCTTGCCGATGATCGGCACCATGTGGTGCTCGCAATGCGATTCGAGGCGGATGTCGCGCAGCGCCACGACCTCGTCGTAGCCCTCGACCTCCTCGAAGGTGCGCTGCAGCATGTCGCGCGGATCCTGGTCGTAGCCCTTGAAGAATTCCTCGTAGGAGCGGACCACGCGGTCCGGCGTGCCCGCCAGCCCCTCGCGGCCGGGATCGTCCCCCGCCCACTGGATCAGGGTGCGCACGGCCGCTTCGGCCTCCTCGCGCGACGGGCGGGCCAGCCCGGTGGCGAGCGACATGGCTTCGCCCGGCTTCACCATCTTATTCATCTGCAGTCTCCTCGATCCGCGTCGCCTAGTTGAGGCTGCGCTGTGCCGTCGGCGTATCCAGCGAAAAAGTCGGGATATCGACGTCGAACTTCACACCCGCCTCGTCAACCATCTGGTACGTGCCGGCCATGATTCCGGATGGCGTGGAAAGCGGCGTGCCCGACGTGTACTCGAACCTCTCGCCGGGACGCAGCAGGGGCGTCTTGCCCACGACCCCGGGGCCCCTGACCTCCTGCAGCCGGCCGAGCCCGTCGGTGATCTTCCAATGACGGCTGCGCAACTGCACCGCGACATCGCCGTGGTTCTCGATTCGCACCGTGTACGACCAGACGAACTGCGACTTCGCCGGCTCGGACTGGTCGGGCAGATATTGCGGTTGAACCGTCACCAGAATGGCACGGGTTGTGGCTTTATACATGCTGGGGCGAGATCCTCATGGCCTCTGACATGGGAGTTTCGACCCAAAAGGTCAAATGCGTCTACAGCCACTTCGGATCGGCGGTGAAGTCGATGGTGAGCCAGCGATGCGGGCCCTCGCCGCCGATCGCCTCGGAAATTTCGCGACGCAGGGCATCGGCCGTGCCGACACTGTCGATCGACGACTCCGGCGGCACGGCGACATGGATCTCGATGAACTGGGCACGACCCACCTTGGCCACGTAGCTGGTGTAGGTCTTGAAGCCGTGGCGGGCGATCACACCATCCATTACTTCGCGCACCCGTGCATCGAGTTCGGGCGGCGTGATCAGCAGGATTTCCCGCAGCGCCTTGCGCACCGCCTGGATGGGCACGAACACCAGGACCATCGTCAGCAGCGCCAGGACCGCCGGGTCGGCATAGGGCGCGAGATGAGCGTATGCCGTTCCCTTCAACGAAGCGCCGATGACGAAGGCCACCAGCAGGGCCAAAGTGATGGAGCCGGCCATCAGCCAGCCCTGCGTGTCGAGCCGGATGAAATCGGAGCCGATCGCGCGATTGAGGCGGCGTTCGTAGAAGAACATGCTGAAGCAGGCCATGCACACCAGGACGGCATAGGCCATCGCCCAGTCGAAATCGAGCTGCCGGCCGCCGATCAGCAGGCTGTCGACCGCATTCAGGAAGGCATAGAAGCAGAGCAGCATCAGCGTGCCGCCGTTGAAGGCCAGCACCATCGGCTCGATGTGCCAGTAGCCGAACTGGAACCGCCGGTTCTCGGCGACGCGGGTGACGAGGCGCGAGACGAACAATGCCAGGCCCGACATGGCGGCATCGATGGCGGAGAAGACGCCGTCGAACAGGATCGACATCGATCCGGACAGCAGGCCGAACAGCACGCCGAAGGACGCCACCCCGATGGTGACGGCGATGGAGATTTTCAGGAGTCTTTGTTCGGCGGACGCGGTCGGCATGGGATGGACTAGACATCATGCTCCTCTCCCCCGCTAGGGGGAGAGGTTGGGTGAGCGGGTTGCCGACACCGATCGAGGCCCCCTCACCTAGCCACTCCCCCGAGCGGAGGAGAGGAATGTAAATGTCAGATCGGGAAAATGAGGCAGGTGGTCGTGCCGTGCGCCAGCAGCTTGCCGGATGCGTCGGTCAGGCGCCCTTCCGAGGTGGCGATGCGCGAGCCGACGTTGATGACCTTGCCCTCGGCGCGGACCGGGCCGGTCCTGTCGGTCATGGCGCGCACGTAGTTCACCTTGATCTCGACCGTCGTGTAGCCGCTGCCGGCCTTCAGCCTGGTGTGGATGCAGCAGCCCATCACCGAATCCAGCAGCGTGGCGGCGACGCCGCCATGCACCGAGCCCAGCGGGTTGTAATGGTCGAACACCGGCGTATAGCCGAAGACGACACGGCCGTCTTCGACCTCGATGAGGCTGAAGCCCAGGGCCTTGGTGATCGGCGGCGCCGGATAGCGCCCCTCCAGCACGCCCCTGAAGAGATCCAGCCCGTCCAGCGTGCGCGCCACCTCGATCGGCACCACGCCAAATCCTGCTTCTCCAGCCATGCCCGTCTCCGTGCAAAATTAAGTGCATATACACATTGAGGCTTTGCCGGCGCAAGAAGCGGCGATAGTCTCAGTCCCATGACAGCCGTCCCGCCCCCGTTCCGCCTGTCGCCGGCCGAATGCACCTGCTTTCGCGTACGCAGCGCGGCGCGCCGCGTCACCCAGATCTACAGCCGCCACCTCGCGCCGACCGGCCTGCGCATCTCGCAATTCTCGCTGCTCGGCCACGTGATGGCGCGCGGCCCCCTCAGCATCTCCGAACTGTCCGACCGGCTGGCGACCGACCGCACGACGCTCACGCGCAACCTGCGCCCGCTGCTGGCCTCGGGCGTGATCGAGCGCGCGGCCGCGGGCGACAAGCGCCGGCACGAGCTGGTCGCGACGGTTGCTGGCCGCGCCCTCTTCAAGCGCGCCCTGCCGATGTGGGCCGCCGCCGAGCAGGAAGTGCGCGACGCGATGGGCACGAAGCTCACCGCCGACCTGCACGGCGCCCTCGACCGCTCGATGGAAAAGCTGGCGCCGCTTTAGTCACGGCGTCCTGGACATCAGAGCAATCGCCCATGAAACAAGGATCCCTCACTTCGTTCGGGATGACACAGGTTCTTTAGAGCGGCGCACTGCGCTCATCCCCCCAATAGTGTCATCCCGAACGAAGTGAGGGATCCTTCGCTTCCCCTCATAACGCGGGAAGCGATGGCTCCGCCCTAAACGTTGGCGGCGAAGAAGCCGAGTTCGAGTTCCATGGCGCGGCGGTAGTTGGCGCGCACTGCTTCCGTGTCCTCGGCATGCTGGTCGAGCAATGACTCGAGCTGGACGGCCAGTTCCTCGAAGCCCGGATCGGCGTAGGTCTTCACCCATTCCGAATAGAGTGGCGCCGCGTTGTTGGCTGCCAGCGTCCGGCCGAGATAGGCGTAGAGGCGCATGCAGGGCGTCATGGCGGCGATCGTCTCGCCGAGATTGCCGCGCCGCGCCGTCTCCAGGAGAAAATCGACATAGGCCCGCGTCGCCTCGACCGGCGTGACACCCGCGAGATCGACCTGCCAGCGGTCGGCGTAGCTCCTGTGCAGCTTCAGCTCCTGCAGGACGCCGGCGATGAGGCCGGCGAAACCGTAGAGGTCCTCCCGCGACCGTGAGTTGGCGAGGCAGAAGGCATAGGCTCGTGCGAACGCCTCGAGGAAATAGGCGTCCTGCGCGACGTAGCCCTTGAAGTTCTGCACGGGTAGCGACCCGTCCCGCAGCCCACGCACGAAGCCGTGCGCGAGGATGCGTTTGGCGAGGTCGGCATTCGCCGCCCACAGGTCGGCCGACAGCGGCACGCTTGTACTCCAGCCCGATGCGTCAGCCGCCCAGCGCCTGGACGAGATCGCCGATGATGTCCTCGACATCCTCGAGGCCGACCGAGATGCGCACCGTGCCGTCGGTGATGCCGAGCTTGGCGCGCTCCTCGGCGCCGATGCGCATGTGCGTCGTGGTCGCCGGATGGGTGACGAGACTCTTGGCGTCGCCCAGGTTGTTGGAGATGTCGACGATCTGCAGGCGGTTCAGCGTCTCGAAGGCGGCCCACTTGCCGGCCTTGAGATCGAACGTCACCACGCCGCCGAAGTCGGACATCTGCTTCGCCGCCAGCGCATGCTGCGGATGGTCGGGACGCCCCGGATAGAGCACGCGGCCGATCGCGGGATGCGCGGCCAGCGCATCGGCGACGCGGCGGGCATTGGCACAATGGCGCTCGACGCGCAGGCCGAGCGTCTCCAGCCCCTTGACCAGGACCCAGGCGTTGAACGGGCTGAGCGCCGGGCCGGTGTTGCGGATGATCGGCTGCAGCTTGTCGAGGATGAACTCCTTCGAGCCCAGCACGGCACCGCCCAGGGTGCGGCCCTGGCCGTCGATGTACTTGGTGGCGGAGTGAACGACGATGTCAGCGCCGAACTCGAGCGGGCGCTGCAGGATCGGCGTGGCGAAGGCATTGTCGAGGACGACCTTGGCGCCGGCCTTGTGCGCGAGATCGCATACCGCCTTGACGTCGACGATGTCGAGCATGGGGTTGGACGGCGATTCGAACAGCACGGCCTGCGTCGGCTTCGAAAGCGCCTTCTCCCACTGCGCGAGATCGCCGCCGTCGACCAGCTCGCTCTGGATGCCGTACTTCGGCAGCAGCTCGGCCACGATGTAGTGGCAGGAGCCGAAGAGCTGGCGGGCCGCGACGATGCGATCACCCGCCTTGAGCAGCGCCAGCAGCGCGAAGAACACCGCCGACATGCCGGTCGAGGTGGCGCGACAGGCCTCGGCGCCTTCCAGTGCGGCCAGCCGGTTCTCGAACATGGTGACGGTCGGATTGCCGAAGCGCGAATACTGGTAGTGGTTGCTCTCGCCCTTGAAGGTGGCCTCGGCCTCCTCGGCGCTCGAATAGGCGTAGCCCGAGGTCAGGAACAGCGCCTCCGACGTCTCGTCGAAATTGCTGCGGATCTGCCCGCCGCGCACGGCGCGGGTCTGGGTCCGCCACTTCGAGGTATCGGCTTCGGCCTTCTTCTTCGGAATCGATCCGTCCATCTCACTTCTCCTCTCGTCGCGTGCCCTTTCCCGGCAACGCAAACGAAAAACCCCCGACCTGGAAGGACGGGGGTTTTGCGTGAACCTCCGACCTTTTAGCGATGTTTAACGTGGTCGCAAGCCGGTCGGCTCAAATCTCCACGGCCGCTTCTATAGGCGCGGCGATGGCCGGGCGCAAGTCCGTCGATCGGACTTGCGCCCGGCCTTTCGCTTGTCTCGTTACGGCTTCTGCTTGGCGAGCGCCTGCTCGCGCAGCTTGGTCATCGTGATGCGCGAGGTGATGGCCTCGGCATCGGTCTTCACATGGATGATCGAAGGCTTGCCGGCGCCGAGCGCACGCTCGAACGCCGCCTCGAAATCCGCCGTGCGCTCGACCGTCTCGCCGTGGCCGCCGAAGGCGCGGGCGTAGGCCGCGAAGTCGGGATTCTTCAGCTCCGTGCCATGGACGCGCGTGGGATACTCGCGCTCCTGATGCATGCGGATCGTGCCGTACATGCCGTTGTCGACCACGATGAACACCACATTCGCGCCGTGCTGGACGGCGGTGGCGAACTCCTGCCCGTTCATCAGGAAGCAGCCATCGCCGCTGAACGACACGACGGTGCGGCCGGGCGCTGCGATCTTCGCCGCAACGGCCGACGGCACGCCGTAGCCCATCGAGCCGTTGGTCGGCGCGAGCTGGGTGCGGAAGCCGCGATACTGGAAGAAGCGATGCACGAAACCGGCATAGTTGCCGGCGCCATTGGTGACGATCACGTCGTCGGGCAGGCGCTTGTTCAGCCAGCCCACGATCTCCGCGAGATTGGCGGAACCGGGCTGCGGCGTCGGCTCGATGTTCTTCAGGTAGTCGGCGCGCGCCGCGGGCACGGCCGCTTTCCACGCCGAGGCATCGACCGGCTTCATCGCCTTCGCCGCGGCGGCGAACTGCGCCATGCCCGAGTTGATCGGCAGGGTCGCCTGATAGACGCGGCCCAGTTCCTCGGCGCCGGCATGCACGTGCACCATCTTCTGCGCCGGCACGGGCAGGTCGAACATGGTGTAGCCGCCGGTGGTGGCCTCGCCGAGGCGCGGACCGATCGCGATGATCAGGTCGCTCTCCTTGATGCGCTTGCCGAGCGGCGGGTTCACGCCGAGGCCGAGATCGCCGACGAAATTGTCGTGGCGGTTGTCGATCAGGTCCTGGTTGCGAAAGGCGGTCGTCACCGGCAGGTGGTTGGCCTCGACGAACGCCCGGATGTCGTCGCAGGCCTTCGCGTCCCAGCCGCCGCCGCCCAGGATGACCAGCGGCTGCTTCGCCGCGGCGAGCAGTTCGCGGAAGGTCGCCATGTCTTCCGGCGCCGGCGCGCCGCGCGCGACCTTGTAGGGTCCGGTATCTGCGACCTCGACTTCGTCGACCAGCATGTCTTCCGGCAGCGCGATGACCACCGGACCGGGCCGGCCGTTCATCGCGCGATGGAAGGCCTGGCTCACGATCTCGGGGATGCGGCGGGCATCCTCGATCTGGGTCACCCACTTGGCCATCTGGCCGTACATCCGGCGATAGTCGATCTCCTGGAACGCCTCGCGCTCGGCCTGCTCGCGGGCGACCTGCCCGACCAGCAGGATCATGGGCGTCGAATCCTGGAAGCCGGTATGCATTCCGACGCTGGCATTGGTGGCACCCGGCCCGCGCGTGACGAAACACACGCCAGGCTTGCCGGTCAGCTTGCCGTAGGCCTCGGCCATGTAGGCCGCTCCGCCTTCCTGCCGGCAGATCACGTAGCGGATCGAATTGCGCTGGGCATAGAGCGCGTCGAGGGCGGCCAGGTAGCTTTCGCCGGGCACGCCGAAGATCGTGTCGGTGCCGTGGATACGCAGTTGGTCGATCAGAACCTGCGCGCCGCTGCGGCGCGGGTATGCGGTAGCCATTTTCGAGATCTTTCCCTTACTTCGTGGGTGAGAAGGTGGTGGGCACCAATATCTTGTTATTCATGTGCTTCATATATTCTCGGCTTTTCTGCAAATAGGCCTGCCAGGCGGGATCGGCGGCCATCGCCGCGCGGCGCTTCGTGCGGTCGGCGAGATCCTCGTAGCCCCAGATGTGAACGATCTCGTTCACGTTGCCGACCTCGGTCGTATAGTAGCCGACCAGATTGCCGAGATGCTTCAGCTGGACCGGCAGGCCCTCTTTTTCGTAGAGCGCGAGGAAGTCGCGCAGCCGGCCCGGCTGCAGTTCATAGGTTCGATGGTCGACGATCATTTTCCAATCCCTCCCGGATCCGGGGCGATTGTGTGCCGTGCTTCGTTGCGCCTCAACCCCGCCGCAGCGGTGGACTCATGATGGGAATCGGCGCATAAGTGCTGCATTGCGACACTAGCCGACGAGCATCATCATGAGTCTCGGCACAGTCGCGGAGCGCGATACCGGTCAACGTCTTCCCGTGAGCTACTTGGTCATCTGTCAAAGGTCATCGAAACGCTTGGACGCAATCGTCCAGCAAGCGCGCGCCGGACTCCGCTCGATTCTTCCTCCAGCCAAGAGCCTTGAATGAGTCGCAAATTGTTTGTGGGCAACCTGCCCTATTCGGTCACGTCTGAGCGTCTGCAAGAAGCCTTCTCTCAGTTCGGCACCGTTACAACCTCGAAAGTGATCGTGGATCGCGAGACCGGCCGCAGCCGCGGCTTCGCGTTCCTCGAGATGGAAACCGATGACCAGGGCGCCTCGGCCATGCAGGCCATGAACGGCGCGTTGTTGGATGGCCGCTCGATCGCGGTCCGTGAAGCGGTCGAGCGTCAGCCCGGTGGTGGCGGCGGCGGCGGTGGCTACGGTGGCGGTGGTGGTGGCGGCGGCCGCGATGGCGGTGGCTTCCGTCCGCGCGGCCCGCGTCCGCCCTACGGCGGTGGCGGCGGTGGTGGCTACGGCGGCGGCGGTGGTGGCGGCGGCTACGGTGGTGGCGGTCGTGACGGCGGCGGCGGTGGTGGTTATCGCGGCGGCGGTGGCGGCGGCTACGGTGGCGGCGGTCGCGAAGGCGGCGGCGGTGGCTACGGTGGTGGCGGTCGCGAAGGCGGCGGCGGTGGCTACGGCGGCGGCGGCGGCGGTTACCGCGGTGCCGGCCCTGGTGCCAGCGACGGCGGCCCGATGCGCGATCGTCGTGCCGACTTCTCCGGCGCGCCCCCGCAGGGTGGCGGCTACGACAATAGCGGCGCGGCTCCCCCCGCTGGTGGCGACTTCGGCAAGCCGCCGCGTCGTCACGGCGGCGGCGGTGCTCCGGACCGTCCGCGCCGCGAGCGCGACTACGAGCCCCGCAAGCGTGGCTTCGACGACGACCAGTAGAAATCGGACTGACCTGTCAGTCGACGAGAGCGCCGGAGGGAAACCTCCGGCGTTTTTCTTTGAGTCGGGCATTACGGTGTTATGCTTCCGTCATCGACGGAGGTGGGCATGAAGCGACGATCGGCGCTCGTAGGCTCCTTGGCGGCGCTGGCGGCTGGAACGCCGGCCCGCGCCCAGACACCGGTCGACCTGCAACTCGTCCTGGCCGTCGACGTCTCCCGTTCCATCGACGAGATTGAGGCCGAGCTTCAGCGGCGCGGCTATATCGAGGCCCTGACCAACGATCGCGTCATCGACGCCATCCTCTCGGGCGAGCACAAGCGCATCGCCGTCTGCTACACGGAATGGGCCGGCACGCACTATCAGGTCGTCGTCCTCGACTGGACCGTGATCGACACGCCGGGCGCCGCGCGGCGCTTCGCCGAGAAGCTCGCGGAGGCGCCGCGCGCGTCGCAGAGCTGGACCGCCGTCGGCGCCGCCCTCGCCCATGCCGGCCAGCGCTTCGAGAATTCGCCTTTCGTCGCCAAGCGCCGCGTCATCGACGTGTCCGGCGACGGCCGCACCAACGACGGCCCGCCGGCGGAAATCGTCCGTGACAAGCTGGTGTCGCAGGGCATCGTCGTGAACGGCCTGCCGGTGATGATGAACCGCACCAACTTCGGCCGCCCGCCCGACCTCACGCTCGACAAGTACTACGAGGAGAGCGTCATCGGCGGGCCGGGCTCATTCATCATCGTCGCCGACAATTTCGACCATTTCGGCCGCGCGGTCCGCACCAAGCTGGTGCGCGAGATTTCGGCGACCGACGGGTCGGTTCGCCTCTCGCCGACCTGATCGCTCCAATTTTCCTTGGCCCCGATTGCAGGAAGCCGCATCATCGGCGCTGCAACGGCCGTCGAAGATGGAGCTCCCCAAGATGCTGGCGAACGACCCGGTCACCCAGGCGCGGATCGACCTGACCACCGCGCTGCGAGCGGCGGCACGGCACGGACTGAACGAAGGGGTGTGCAATCACTTCAGCATGACCGTGCCCGGCCGCGAGGACCTGTTCCTGGTCAATCCGCAGGGGCTGCACTGGTCGGAGATCACGCCGTCCGACATCGTGATGGCCGACGGCGAGGGCAACATCGTCGAGGGCAAGTACGAGGTCGAGCCGACCGCCTTCTACATCCATGCCCGCATCCATGCCGGCAACCCGCGGGCCAAGGTCGTTCTGCACACCCACATGCCCTATGCGACGGCCCTGACCTCGATTCGCGACGGCCGCATCGAGATGTGCACCCAGAACGCCTTCCGCTACTGGGGCCGCATCGCCTACGACGAGAAATACGGCGGCGTTGCGCTGTCCAACGACGAGGGCGAGCGGATGTGCCGGGCAATGGGCGACAAGGACATCCTGTTCCTGCGCAACCACGGCGTCATCGTCTCGGGCCCGACCGTTGCCCAAGCCTACGACGACCTTTATTACCTCGAACGTGCGGCGATGGTGCAGGTGCTGGCGATGCAGACCGGCCGGGAACTGCACAATATCGACGAGGCGATGGCCGAGCATACGGCCAGGCAGATCGCGGGCGAGGCGCAGCAGGCCTTCCTGCATTTCGAATCGCTGAAGCGCATGCTCGACCGGGATGAAGCCGGCTGGAGCAGGCTGACGGCGGTCGAGGGACGTTAGGGGAAAGACGCATGCGCATTGCCGCCACTCTTGTCGCGCTCTCGGCACTCTGCTTCGCCGCGCCGGTCTCGGCGCAGGGCTACGGGCTGGGATCCGGGCCGAAGCTCGGCCAAATCGAAATCAAGGCCTACCAGAAGATTCCCAAGGTCAAGATCGCCGTCCAGCTCACCTCCGACACGCATCTCGCGCGCGAGCTGCGCCGCCAGGTCATGGTCCGCCTCGGCCAGCGCGGCAACCAGGTCGGCTTCAGCGGCGGCAACATCATGCGCATGGACGTGAGCTACTTCGACCTGTCCGGCGGCGCCGACCGCGATATGCCGATGATGCAGAGTCAGGACTACGAGACCGGCGCCAATCCGCGCCTCATGCTGCCCGCCAATCCGATCGGCCGGCGCGACACCATCCCGGCGGCGCCTTCGGGCGCGACGCTGCGCGTCTCGCTCACGCTCTACGAAGCCAGCGGCGGCAAGGTGCTCTGGACGGCGACCGGCTCCTGCAGCGTCCGTTCGAGCCAGGCCATGGCGGGCGGTCTGTCGATCGTGAACCATATCTTCGACAATGCCGATGCCAACCGCGTCGCCGACGCCGGCTGCCCGCTCTAGAAATCACCGAAAATCGACAACAAAGGAAACGTCATGCCGCGTCTGGCTCCGCTCGACCTGAACAAACTCGCTCCCGAACAGAAGAAGGTCGCCGATGCGATCATGACCGGTCCGCGCGGCGGCCTGCGCGGGCCGTTCGAGCCGTGGCTGCGCAGCCCGGTGCTGGCCGACCGCGCCCAGAAGCTCGGCGAATACTGCCGCTTCCACAACACGCTGCCGCGCGACCTCTCGGAACTCGCGATCTGCCTGGTCGGCCGTCACTTCAAGGCGCAGTTCGAGTTCTACGCCCATGCGCGGCTGGCCAGGGAAGCCGGCCTCTCTGAAGACATCATCGAGGCAGTCCGCCTGCGCGCCACGCCGCCGTTCAAGCGCGACGTCGAGAAGGTCGTCTACGACTTCGTCACCGAGTATCTCGAAACCAACCGCGTCGCGCCGGCCAACTACAAACGCGCCATCGACGCGTTCGGCGAACAGGGCGTCGTCGATCTGGTCGGCGTGTGCGGCTACTACATGCTGGTCTCGATGACGCTCAACGTCTTCGAAGTGCCGCTGCCGCCGGGCGAACCCGACCCGCTGCCGTAAGCGGCGATGGATCTCGCGAACCTCGCACTCTTTTCGGCCGCGGCCCTGGCGATCGCCGTATCGCCGGGCCCGGGCATCTTCTACGTCGCGGCACGCACGCTGGCCGGTGGCCGCGGCGAAGGCCTGGCCTCCAGCTTCGGCACGGGGCTGGGCGGGTTGGTCCATGTCGCAGCGGGCGCCGTCGGCGTGTCCGCGCTGGTGATGGCAAGCGCCGAGGCCTTCACGATCCTGAAGCTCGCCGGCGCACTCTATCTCGTCTGGATCGGCATCAAGGCAATCCGCGAGGCGCGCCAGCCGTTCGAGGCTAAAGTGACGACGACCGGCGCGGCCAGGGCCTTTCGCGAAGGCATCCTCGTCGAGGCGCTCAATCCCAAGACCGCTGCCTTCTTCCTGGCCTTCCTCCCCCAATTCGTCGATCCGTCGGCCGGTCCCGTCTGGCTGCAGTTCCTGCTGCTGGGCCTGATCTCCGTGGTGCTCAACACCGCCGTCGACGTCGTGGTCGCGATACTGGCGTCGCGAGCCCGCTCGATCGCCGTCGGACGACCCACGCTGCTGCGCCGTCTGCGAACGGGCGCGGGCGGTGCGATCGCAGCACTCGGCGTGGCGCTCCTGTTCGCGCGCCGGCCAGCCTCTCTTTAGCTATTCTTCAAATATCGCGACGGCACGGGTCCAGCCTGCCGAAGCGCCACGGATCTTGTGCGGGAAGCAGGCGATGGTGAAGCCGTGGCCGGGCAGCGATTCGAGATTGTGCAGCTTCTCGAGATGGCAGTAGCCGATGTCGCGACCGGCCTTGTGGCCTTCCCAGATGATCGACGGGTCGTGGTCCTTGGCCCATTTCTGGGCGGTGAAGTAGAACGGGGCGTCCCAGCTCCAGGCGTCGGTGCCGGTGAGGCGCACGCCCTTCTCCAGCAGATAGATCGTGGCGTCGTAGCCCATCCCGCAGCCGGAATTGACGTAGTCGTCATTGCCGTAGCGCGAGCCCGCCCGCGTGTTGACCACGACGATCTCCAGCGGCTTCAGCTCGTGGCCGATCCGCTTCAGCTCCGCCTCGACCTCGGCGGCGGTGATGACATGGCCGTCGGGCTTGTCGCGGAAGTCGAGCTTCACGCCGGGCTGGAAGCACCATTCGAGAGGCACCTCGTCGATGGTGATGGCGCGCTCGCCCTTGTTCATCGTCGGATGGAAGTGATAGGGCGCGTCAAGATGCGTGCCGTTGTGGGTCGAGAGGTTGACGTTCTCGACCGCCCAGCCGGCGCCGTCGGGCAGGTCTTCCTTCTTGAGGCCCGGAAAGAAGCCGGCGATCTGGCCCGCCGTGTCGGCATGCTTGTGATACTGGATCTTCGGCCCGAACGGGGGCGGATCGGAGATCACGTCATTCTCGAGATAGATCGACAGGTCGACGAAACGGCGGGGCATGGAGCGTCTTCTTGTTTCAGGGACCGGTGAGCGCACCGAGGATCGAGCGGGTCAGGAGCCGGCCGATGCACTTCTGGCCGAAATCGTTGAGGTGCAACCCGTCGAGCTGCACGAACTGGGCGTAGGGCATGCCGTCGTCGTACCAGCTGCGCATGATGTCGTAGCGCCGGAACAGCCCGGCGGAAAAATCCTTGGCCGCGCCGGCCATGGCCTTCTCGTAGGCTTCCTTGTCGGGCGCGGCGACCACCGCCGGCACGTATTGCAGGTTCATCAGCACGAAGTCCGCTCCCAGCGACGTGCCGAGCTTGAGGCCCGCGCGCAGGGTCGAATCGAACTTCTCGATCGGCATCTGGCGGATGGCCGCGTTGGTCCCGGTCTGCCAGATGACGAGGGAAGCCGGATTGCCTTCCATCTCGGTGCGCATGCGGGCGGCCATCTCCTCGACGTCCTGCCCGCCGATGCCGCGGTTGATCACCTCGATGTCGATGCCGGGCAGCGCCTTCTCCAGGCCGATGCGGAGCTGGGTGGGGAAAGCATAGGCCGGGTTGGAGACGCCGTAGCCGGCCGTCGTCGACGAGCCCAGCGCGATGATCCGCAGCACCTTCTTCTCGGCCATCGCCTTGCGCGAGATCGGCAGGGTGGTGCCGAGTTCGAGCAGGGCGGGCTTGGCGCGGCAGAGCGTCATCGACTGGGCAAAGGCCGGACCGGCTGCCGCAGTTGCCAGGACAAGCCCGAAGGCCGCGGCCAGCAGGGCGAAGGCACGCTTCATCGGGAGGCCCCGGCGAGGGCGGGCAGACGCGGCGGCATACGCGTTCCTCCACCCTTGAACCAGGCGGCGATATAGGCGGCCAGGCACATGATCCCGATGCCCACAATGCTCACAAGAATCTGCGACAAGATCGAATCTTCATAATGGCCAACGATCACCTGGCCACTCAGCGCCAGGAAGGTCCCGATGCAGAATATAAGCAAGGACGCCTCCCCGCATCTGCGAAGTGGCTGCCAGATCGGCCATTTCAGGGCGGGCGCGTCCATCGGCACGGCGATCCGGACCAGCCAGGCGACGGCCAGAAAGTGCAGGAATCTCAGGACGTCGATGTTGGTCTTGTCGATCGGATAGATGACCCGCACCACCCAGGTCGGGATCAGCCGTTCCAGCGGATTGTACTGCCAGGACAGGGCGATCAGGGCCGCGAAGAGCACGAAAGCGACGGCGAGGATCGTCAGGGGCGTGCGGTATCGGTCTAGTCGGGACAGTCCGGGCCCGAACACGGCACACGCCGCCCCGACATGGAACACGACCTGCCAGGCCATGGGGTTGAAATACCAGACCTTTTCATCGGGATAGGCCGGCAGGCTCCAGTTGTAGCGGCAGGTCACGACATAGAGGACGACCGAGACGGCGATCACCGCCCAGGGCCAGCGCACCAGCACGGGCAGGACCCAGGGGAAGGCCGCGAGCAGCACGATGTAGAGCGGCAGCACGTCGAGGTTCACCGGCCGGAACTTCAGCAGCGCAGCCTCGAGAATCGCGCGGTAGGGGTTCTGGCCCAGGCCGAGCAATTCCATTTCCTCGATCAGCGCCGGGGCGTCGCGCGCGATCGAGACCCAGGCGATCTGGGCGGTGAAGGCAACGAACAGCAGGATGTGCGCGACGTAGAGCTGCCAGACCCGGCGGTAGATTCGCGCCGCGGTGCGCGGCCAGCCCTCCTTGTCCAGCATCCGGCCATAGGCGATGACCGCGGTGTAGCCGGAGATGAAGACGAAGATCTCGGTGGCGTCGCTGAAGCCGTAGTTGCGGACCGTCAGCCAGCTCACGATGTTGGTCGGGATGTGGTCGAGGAAGATGAACCACAGGGCGAGGCCGCGGAACAGGTCGAGACGGATGTCGCGAACGGAGACGGCGGGCATGCTCCATTGGTACCGCAGCCGAATCGTCTGCGCTACGCTCCGCGTCGGAGGAAAGCGATGACCAAGCCCCCCTTGCTGCTCGTTCCCGGCGTACTCTGCTCGCCACGCCTCTTTGCCGCGCAGGTCGCAGCCCTCGAGGGGCAAGCCGACATCGTCGTGCCGGACTGGCGCAGGGCGCCACTTTCGATATGGGACAACTGGCAGAGCGCCGCCCGCTGGGTGGTCGACCAGATGCCAGCGGAGAAGTTCGCGCTGGCCGGCCTGTCGCTGGGCGGCATGCTGGCCGTCGAGATCATGCAGTTCGCCGCCCCGCGCGTGACGAAGCTCGCTTTGCTCGACACCGGCATGCGCAGCCAGAGCGAGGCCGAGCGCGCCGTCCGCCGCGCCCGCATCCGCCTCGCCGACGAGGGACACTTCGAACTCGTCCTCGGCATGCAGATGACGCGCTTCATCCCGGCCTATCGCCTGCCCGACAAGGCGCTGGTCGACGCGGTGATGACGATGTGTAGCGAGATCGGCGTCGAGATCTACAAGAGGCAGGAGGAGCTGGCGGCGATCCGCGTGGACCGCCGGCCCGACCTGCCGCGCATCCGGTGCCCGACCACGGTCGTGTGCGGCCGCGACGACGCGGCGACGCCGCTGTTCCTGTCGGAGGAGATCGCCAAGGCCATCCCGGCCGCCAGCCTGGCCGTGATCGAACAGTGCGGGCATCTCGTCACGATGGAGAAGCCCGAAGAGACCAATCTGATCCTGAAGACGTGGCTGGACAGGTAAGGATGCCTGTCATCCTGAGCCGGAGGCGAAGAATCTCCCGCTCGCTCTGAAACTTCAGCCGACGATCTTCTTCTCGCGCAACGCCGCGATCTCGGCCGCGCCGAGGCCCGCCAGTTCCGTGAGCACCTGATCGGTGTGTTCGCCCAGCGACGGCGGCGGCCGCGTGTCGTCGACCGGCGTGTCGGAGAAATGGAAATTCGAGCCGATCAGCGGCACGTCGCCGACGCGGGTGTGCTTGTAGGTCTTCAGCATCCCACGGCGCTTCACCTCCGGCTCGTCCAGCGCCTCCTTCATGGTGCGGATCGGGCCAGCCGGGAGATGGCGCAGCTTCTGCGCCCAGTTCTCCTTGGTGTCGGTCGTCAGCACCTCTTCCATGAGACGCGTCAGCTCGGGCTTGTTGGCGACGCGATTGGCCACCGTGTCGAAGCGCGGGTCGGTGATCCATTCGGGACGGCCGAGCGCCCTGGCCGTATCGGCGAACAGCTTCTGGTTCGCGACGGCCATGTAGATCTTGCCGTTCGACGTGTTGAACGAGCTGTTGGGCGCCGAGGCGAAGTGACCGTTGCCGGCGCGCCGCGGCTGGTCGCCGCCGATCAGGTAGTAAGCGCCCATGTTGCCCAGCGAGACCAGCGCGGTGTCGTAGAGCGCGAGATCGATGTGCTGGCCCTTGTTGGTGTCGCGGCGCGCGTAGAGCGCGGCGTTGATGGCGGCCACCGAATGGATCGCCGTCATCGTGTCGACGATGGCGATGGCGTGGCGCAGCCCCTCGCCGTCGGCCTCGCCGTTGACGCTCATCATGCCCGATTCGGCCTGCAGCACGGGATCGTAGCCCGGCCGGTCCGAGAGCGGCCCGGTCTGTCCGTAGGCCGAAATCGAGAGATAGATCAGCTTCGGGTATTTCGCCGCGATGCTGGCATAGTCGAAGCCGTACTTCTTCAGCACGCCGGGCCGGAAGTTCTCGACCAGCACGTCGGCGCTCTCGAGCAGCTTGCGCACGATCGCCTGGCCCTCGGGCTTGGTGAAGTCCAGCGCCACGCTCTTCTTGCCCCTGTTGAAGGTCATGAAGAAGTGGCTCTCGCCGGTGGGGCCGCCGGCGCGCGGACCGGCGCCCTTGCGCGTGTCGTCGCCGCCGTCGGGATTCTCGATCTTGATGACCTCGGCGCCCATGTCCGAGAGCATCTGGGTACACATGGGACCCGCGATCACGCGGGAGAAATCGATGATGCGAATGCCGTCGAGCGGCGGCCGACCTGACTGTGACATGGCTGCAAGGTAGGACTGCAGCCGGCGCGCTGTCCATGCGCCGCAGATGCGCTAGACTTCATACCCATGGACACATTCCGCATGCCGCTGTCTCGCCGCAGCCTGTTCGCCCTTCCCCTGCTCGCCGCCCTGCCCGCCGCCGCGCAGACCGAAACCTTCCCCACGAAAGCGATCCGCATCGTCGTGCCGTTCGCGCCCGGCGGCTCGGGCGACATCACCGCGCGCCTGGTCGGCAAGTACATCGAGGAGAAGACCGGCCAGCCCTTCATCGTCGAGAACAAGCCGGGCGCCAACGGCATCGTCGGCGCGATGTCGGTCAAGGTCGCGCCGCCGGACGGCTACACGCTGATGCTGGCCACGACCTCGACCAACGCCGCCAACGTCCACATGTACAAGAACCCGGGCTACGATCCGGAGAAGGATTTCTCGGTCGTCGGGATCATCGGCTCCTCCGGCACCTTCCTCGTGGTGTCGGCCGACAGCCCCTACAAGACCCTGGCCGATCTGCTGGCCGACGCCAAGGCGCGTCCCGGCAAGCTCAACTTCGGTTATTTCAACGCCAGTTCGCAGGTACCGGCCGAGGTGCTGGGCAAGAGGGCCGGCGTCGAATGGCAGGGCGTCGGCTACAAGGCGATCGGCAACGCCTGGAACGACCTCTACGGCGGCGCCATCAACTTCATGTTCGTCGATCTCACCGCCGGGCGTGGCCAGGTCGTCGACAAGAAGGCGCGCGCGCTCGCCATCTCGCTGCCCAGCCGCAGCCCGCTCTATCCCGACATCCCGGTCCTCGCCGAAACCTTCCCCGGATTCACCACGTCCGGCTTCCTGGCGATCGCGGTGCCGAAGGCCACGCCGCTGCCCATCCAGCAGAGGCTGAACACGCTGATCAACGAGGCCATCACCGCGCCCGAGAACAACAAGCGCCTGACCGAGGAGTTCGCCCTCACCGCCAAGCCTCTGACCCTGGAACAGTGCGCCCAGCAGGACCGCGACGAGCGGGCCAAATGGGCCGACTACGTCAAGATCGCGAAGATCGAGCCGCAGTGACCGTCATTCCGACCCCCGCGGGGATTCCTTCCATCGCCTGAGGGGAAGCGGGTCGGAATCACCCTCCCGAGATTCGGCCTGCCCGGCGGTCTGGTCCTCGCCCAGGGACGATGCCGCGACGGCGGCGGCACGCTCCCGCAGGAAGACCTCGGCCGCCTTCTCGCCCTCGGCGGTCAGCATGGTGATGTTCTCCGAGCCGCGATCGATCTTGCCCTCGTAGTCCAGCAGGTCCTGCAGCTCGACCGGCATCTCGATGCAGGGGATGTGGTAGGGCTTGGCGATATCGGTGTGGAACGACTTCGGAATGCGCACCGGCGCCTTGATGTCGAAGCGGTCCAGGAATTCCGGACGAAAGGCGTCGGCCAGGATCAGGTCGTTCATGAACTCGAGATGCCCGAGCTGCTGGAACAGCGAGATGTTGCCCTCGAGCTGGTTGCGCCGGTCGATGATCTCTCCTGGCTTCACCGGCACGCGCCGGCTGGCGGTCGGGTTGATCTTGATCAGCCAGATCTCGTCGGGAATGTTCGCCTCGCCGACCGAGCGCGGGCGCAACAGTTCCTCGACGGGCGGATTGTCGGAGAACAGCCCGTCCCAGTAGGCATCGCCGCCGATCGGCACCGCGGGAAAAATGTTCGGCACCGCGCAGGAGGCCAGCACATGCTCGACGCGGATCGGCTCGTGCGCGGACACGAACTTGGCAAGCGCGCCGCTCGTCACGTTGGCCGCGCCCAGCATCAGCACGGGCCGCTGCGGCCGGGGGCCCCACGAGGCGATCTCCGCGAAGTCGATGTGCTTCTCCAGCAACCCTCGGAAGTCGGAGAAACCCATGCGCTGGCCGGCCGTCATGAACTCCATCATCGACTGCATCATGGGCGACGAGGGGCTGAGCTGCAGGGTCGGCATCATCCCGGCATTCACCAGCCGCACCGACTCCACGATGAACCGGTTGATCGCATGCTCGACCGGCCCCTGGGCGGTGTTCTCCTCCCAGAAATCCATCATGCGCTTCCACACCGGCCGCTCGCCCTTCATGAACGAGTACCAGAGCAGCGTGGCGCACACGGCGCCGCCCGAGGTGCCGCTGATGGCCACGAACTCGAACTCCTCACGGAGCCGGCTCTGGGCCTGGCACAGCGCCTTCAGGGCGCCGGCGGTAAAGGCGGTCTGGCTGCCACCGCCCTGGCAGGCGAGGGCAATCTTGGTTCTGGGCATGACGCGTTCCTTCGACGAGAGGGTCGCACTCTAGCGCGCCGCGAGCGACTTCGCCCCTGCGACCGGTCGGAGCGGTCCGTCGGACACGCCGCTCCGACAATTGCCTTCAGACACGTGACAGTTCGTCGAACGGCCCTCAGCGCGCTTTACCGAGCCTGATGATGGTGATGGCGCCGTTGACGCGATCGGCCTCGAACTCGATCTTGTCCCCGGTCTTCATCCTGTCGAGCATGGCCGGGTCGGCAACCCGGAACACCATGGTCATGGCGTCCATGTCGAGCCTCTTGATGGGGCCGTGCTTGAGGGTGACCTTTCCGGCGGACTTGTCGACCTTCACGACCTCGGCCGGCACCATGCTGCCATCGGCCCATGCGGACACCGACAATGCGATCGTGACCAGTGTCGACGCGACGACCTTCCTGAACATGTAAATTCTCCACTATTGCGAGGACTCACTCGACGACGATGGTGCCGGTCATGCCCGCCTGACGATGTCCGGGGATGAGGCAGGAAACGTCGAACGTGCCCGCCCTGGTGAACTGCCAGAGAATCTCGCCGGTGGCCTTGGGTTTCAGCCGCTTGGCGTTGGGATCGTCGTGCTCCATGTCGGGATTCTTCTCCATCTCCTTCATGTGCTTCAGGTTTTCCTCGACGGTGCCGATCACGAATTCATGATCGACGACGCCGTTGTTGCGGAGCTGGAAGCGAACCTGCTCGCCCTTCCTGAATTTGAAGTTGTCAGGGAGGAACAGCATCTTCCCGTCACTCTCGCGGAAGATGACCTGGACGACGCGCGCCGGCTTTTTCGGATCGCCCGGTTTCCCGTACGGCGTCTCCTCGCCATGGGCATGGCCTTCGCCCGGAGCATGGCCGGGCGCCGCGACGGCCACGGCGGTCAACAGGGCCACGGTGATCGATGCCGTCAGGAGTATTCCGACCTTCACGATTGCCTCCTTGGTCGCGTTACTTGTGGGAGTCATGGGATGAGGGTTTGACCACGCGCGCCGGCGGGGTGCCGGACCGGTCGGTCCGTGCGGGAGTTGGCGCGCGGGTAACGGCGGGCTGCGGCCCTTTCCATTCCCAGGCCACCGTTCCGGGTGGATGCTGGTACCAGCCGGGATCCCTGTAGTCCTTGGATCCGATGCCCTCGCGCACCTTCACGACGGAGAACATGCCGCCCATCTCGACAGCGCCGAACTGGGCGAAGCCGGTCATCATCGGCAGCGTGTTGTCCGGCAGCGGCATCTCCATCTCGCCCATGTCGGCCATGCCGGCGCTGCCCATCGGCATGTAGTCGGGCACCAGTCGCTTCATCCGTCCGGCGAACTGCTTCTTGTCGACGCCGATGAAATTGCGGATGCCATGGCCCATCGCGTTCATCGTGTGATGCGATTTGTGACAGTGGATCGCCCAGTCGCCGGGATGGATCGCGTCGAACTCGTAGGCGCGCATGGCGCCCACCGGAATGTCGATCGTGACTTCGGGCCAGCGTGCCTCCGGCCGTACCCAACCGCCATCGGTGCAGGTGACCTCGAAGTCGTAGCCGTGCATGTGGATCGGGTGGTTGGTCATGGTGAGATTGCCCACGCGCACGCGCACGCGGTCGCCCTTCGCCACCACGAGCGGGTCGATGCCGGGAAAGACCCGGCTGTTCCAGGTCCACATGTTGAAGTTCAGCATCTCGGCGACTTTCGGCACGTAGGCGCCGGGTTCGATGTCGTACGCGCTCAGCAGGAACACGAAGTCGCGGTCGACGCGGTGCTGCCTGGGATCGCGGGGATGGACCACGAAGAAGCCCATCATGCCCATCGCCATCTGCACCATCTCGTCGGCATGCGGGTGGTACATGAAGGTCCCGCTCTTCATGAGCTGGAATTCGTAGACGAAGGTCTTGCCTGGCTTGATGTGAGGCTGCGTCAGCCCTCCGACTCCATCCATGCCGCAGGGCAGGATCTGGCCATGCCAGTGGATGGTCGTGTGCTCCGGCAGGCGATTGGTCACGAAGATGCGGACCTTGTCGCCCTCGACCGCCTCAATCGTCGGACCGGGGCTCTGGCCATTGTAGCCCCACAGCCGCGCCGTCATGCCGGGCGCGATCTCGCGCTCGACCGGTTCGGCGACGAGATGGAACTCCTTCCAGTCGCCATTCTGCCGCCACGGCAGCGTCCATCCGTTCAACGTCACGACGGGCTGATAGTCGGGTCCGCTGGTCGGATAGAGAGGCGGCTGCATCGTGTTCGCGGTGGTGGTCGGCGCCTCGGGAATCGACTGCGCCTGGACGCGACCGCTGACGGCGGCGGCACCCAGGAGCGCGAGACCTGACGCACCAACAAGATCGCGGCGGGAAATGCTCATGTCGTTCTCCTGTCCTTAGAGGCCGAGCGGAATGGTCTGGGGAGGCGGGGTCGTGTTGATCACCCCGGACGGCGGCACGGTGCCGCCGACGGTCAGGGCAGCCTGGAGGTCGGCGACTGCAAGGTGGTAATCGCGCAGGGCGTCGAGCGACCCAATGCTGGCATTGATCCGCTCGCGCTCATCGATCAGCACTTCGAAAACATCGGACAGCATGCCGTTGTATCGAAGGAGCACCTCGGACGAGATCTGGCGGCGGAGCGGAACGATGCGCGACTGGTAGTACCTCGCGATGTCATAGGTCGCGCGATACGTCGAATAGGCGACACGAGCCTCCGAACGGGCATTGACCGACCGTTCGACGAGCCTGTTGATCGCCCGCATGTAGATCTCCTGGGCGGCGGTCAGGCGGGCCTGGCCGGTATCGAAGACGGGAATCACGATACCGAGTTCGATCCCATACCTGTTCTTGGAGGTCTGCTCGCCGGTGCTGCCGGTTTCGATTTCGTTGCGATAACCGAGGCCCAGTTCCAGGAAGGAGAGGTAGCGTGTCGCATTCACGAAATTCGCCGACTTTGCCAGCGTCACGATCTCGTAGCGCAGGATGATCAGGTCGACGCGCCGTCTCATCGCATCGACCTCCACGTCGGCCAGTGCCTCGACCGCGGCCGGCAGGACCGGCAGCCGGGACGGAAGCCTGTAATCGAGATCGCTTCCCCAGAGGCCAAGAATCCGCGTCAAAGCCTCTCGCGATGTGGTGACCGCCAGCCGTGCCTGCGCGACCTGGACACTCAGGTCGGCATAGAAGGCAGCGACGCGTGCCTGGTCGAGCTTGTTGGCGGCACCGGTCTCGCCCAGCTGCTTCATCATCTGTGCCGAGGCGTTTGCCGTTTCGCGCGCCTGTTCCAGCAGGGCAAGGCGCTGCTGCGCGGCGAGCGCACGGATAAAGGCCCGCCTCACGTTGATCGTCAGGCTGAGGGTCGTCGCGATCGCCCGATAGCGCGCCTCCTCGAACTCGCGCTTCGCGATCTCGGTTTTGGCGGGCAGCGTCGCGAAGGCGAGCAAGTTTCCGACGAGCTGGAACCCGAATTCGACAAAGCTTCCCGTGCCGAAGGTGCGGTTCAGAACGATCGCGGGATTGGGGGGCAGGCTCGCCTGGACATAGTCGGCTTCCGAGATGCCCAGGTCGTTGTAGGCGGCCTGCAGCCCGCGATTGTTCAGGAGCGCGACCTGAACGGCCGTCTCCTCTGTGAGCGATTCGGCAAGCAGGGCCTGCACGCGCTCGCGGGCGCGGCGAGCGTCTTCCGGCGTCGAGAGCTTCACGACGTCGCGTCCGATTTCCCGGCGAATTCCGTCCGTGACCGGCGCCATGCCGCCATCGTCGGTGAACTGGGCGCATCCGGCAGCCAGCAGGCCGACAAGGGTCGCGCCGGCCACTCGCGAAAGGGCACTCATTGCGGCCGCCCCGCCGCGGGCGCCACGCGATCGTTGAGTTCCCGCCACGGCTTCAGGCCGACGGGCGCGTGGGGCGCGGTGCCGGACATCACCGGCTGGTACGGCGTCCCGACGATGGCGGCATCGGGGCTGGAAGCGTCGTCAGGCGACAACGCGGGCAATGGAGGGGCGGCGCACGCGGCCACTCCAAGCGCAAGCATGGCTGGGATCAGGAATTTCATGACGGAAGCCCGGACAGGATGACGTGAACGCAAACAGGGGCGAACTCGCGGCCGGACGGCGGCGAGTTCCCTGCGTTCGCGCAAGTCGGGCGTCGGAGCTAGCGGGCCGGCGAACGACCCACGACCGAGCACACGCTCAAGGCGCGAACGCGATCAGACGTATCTGGGAGGACGTTCCGAACGGTCGCCGCAACGGCCCTCGAGCAGGTCGCTCATGAGCATCGGGACCGGTGAGGAGATTGAGGGGCCTATCCACTCATCCACGCCGGCAGCAGCCACTGCCGCATGGCAGGCAATGGTGCAGCAGCCGTCGCCGTGGTCCGCCGCACCGCCGCCCGGACAGGGGCCGCCCTTGTGCGCGACAGGAACTTCCGTTGCTTCCGGCGGGGTTGCCGGCGCGGTCCGCTCCTCATGCGCGACAGGCTGCGACGTCCTGGTGGTTACGGGACGCTCATCCGCATGTGCATGAGCGCCGTGGGCCGACGCGGCGCCCGCTGCAAGCACCCACATCGCGAACCCAAGCAGGAGCGCTTGTGCGATCTTCCTCAGCGAGCAGATGAGGGTCATCGGCATTCCTCGTCAGCGCCGTCGACTATCCAGCACTTCGAGGATCTCGTCGATCTTGATCTGCCGGTCCTTGTCGGAGCCGGCATGGAAGGCGTGCGCCACGCAATGCTGCAGGTGATCGCCCAGCGTCTCCTGCTCGACCTTGTCGAGCGCGGCGCGCACGGCGCGGATCTGCGTCAGCACGTCGATGCAGTAGCGCTCCTCCTCGATCATGCGCGCGACGCCGCGCACCTGGCCCTCGATCCGGCTGAGGCGCGCGAGCTGCGACTTCTTGATCTTCTCGTCCATCCTTGAACCATACCCCCGTAGGGTATAGATAGCAAGCATGAGCCACGCCTGCTGCCACGCGTCCCACGCGCCTGTCGCCGATCCAGCGGTCGCCATCGATCCCGTCTGCGGGATGAAGGTGAAGATCGAGGGTGCGAAGAACACCACGGTGCACGAAGGACAGACCTTTTACTTCTGCAATCCCAAGTGCCTGCAGAAGTTCACGGCCGATCCGGTGCGCTACCTGAAGCCCGAGGAAGCGCCGCCCGCCCCGCCGGTCGCGCCAGGTGCGATCTTCACCTGCCCCATGCATCCCGAAATCCGTCAGGTCGGTCCGGGAAGCTGCCCGATCTGCGGCATGGCGCTCGAACCCGCCGAAATCTCGCTCGACGACGGACCGAACGAAGAACTGGTCGACATGACCCGCCGGCTCTGGATCGGCGGCGCGCTCTCCGTGCCGTTGGTGGCGCTCGACATGGGCGGGCATCTCTTCGACCTGCACGGACTCGTGCCGCACGGCCTGACGCCCTGGCTGCTGATGGCGCTGGCAACACCTGTGGTCCTGTGGGCGGGCTGGCCGTTCTTCGTTCGCGGGTGGCAGTCGGTTCGCACCGGCCACCTCAACATGTTCACCCTGATCGCGCTCGGTACAGGTGTCGCCTGGGCCTACAGCGTCGTGGCGACGATCGCGCCCGGCCTGTTCCCGGCCGGGCTACGCGGCGCCGGTGGCATGGTGCCGGTCTATTTCGAGCCGGCCGCCGTGATCGTCGTGCTGGTGCTGGTGGGTCAGGTGCTCGAACTGCGCGCACGCGATGCGACCGGCGGCGCCATCAAGGCGCTGCTGGGGCTGGCGCCGCGCACCGCCCTGCGCATCGACGCCAACGGCAACGATGCCGAAGTGGCGATCGACCGGATCGCGGTCGGCGACCGGCTGCGCGTGCGGCCTGGCGAAAAGGTTCCGGTCGACGGCGCGATCGTCGAGGGCGCCGGCTCGGTTGACGAATCGAGCATCACCGGCGAGCCGATGCCGGTGTCCAAGGCGACGGACGCCAGGGTGATCGGCGGCACGGTGAACGTGAGCGGCAGCTTCGTGATGAAAGCCGAACTGGTCGGCAGCGACACCATGCTGTCGCGCATCGTGCGCATGGTCGCCGAGGCGCAGCGCAGCCGCGCGCCCATCCAGCGCCTGGCCGACATCGTCGCCGGCTGGTTCGTGCCGACCGTCATCGCCGTTGCCGTGATCGCCTTCGCCGCCTGGTCGATCTGGGGTCCCTCACCGGCCTTCTCCTATGCGCTGGTGGCGGCAGTCTCCGTGCTGATCATCGCCTGCCCCTGTGCGCTGGGCCTCGCCACGCCGATGTCGATCATGGTCGGCGTCGGCCGCGGCGCCGCCGCCGGCATCCTGATCCGCAACGCCGAAGCGCTGGAGCGGCTGGAGAAAGTCGACACGCTGGTCGTCGACAAGACCGGCACGCTGACCTTGGGCAAGCCGACCCTGTCGGCGGTCGAAACGCTGGGTGACCTGCCGGAGAACGAGATCCTGCGGCTGGCCGCCAGCCTCGAACGCGGCAGCGAGCATCCGATCGCGACGTCGATCCTGGCCGGCGCCCAGGCGCGGGGCGTGACGACGGCGAGCGTCGAAAACTTCGCCTCGCCCGCCGGCAAGGGCGTGTCGGGTACGGTGGACGGTCGGCGCCTGCTGCTCGGCAATTCCGCCTTCCTCCGCGAGGCCGGCATCGACGTTACCGCCGCCGACGCCAGGGCCGATACGTTGCGCGAAGGCGGTGCCACCGTCGTCCTCCTGGCGGTCGGTGGATCGGTCGCGGGCCTGCTGGCGGTGAGCGATCCGATCAAGGACACGACGACCGAAGCCCTGACGCGCCTGCGCGAGGCGGGCCTGCACATCGTCATGCTGACCGGCGACAACCGGCGCAGTGCCGCCGCGGTCGCGGCCCGGCTGGGCATCGACGCGGTCGAAGCCGAGGTGCTGCCCGAGGACAAGGCGCGGATCGTCCAGCGGCTGAAGGCCGAGGGGCGCGTCGTGGCCATGGCCGGAGACGGCATCAACGACGCCCCCGCCCTGGCCGCCGCCGATGTCGGCATCGCCATGGGCACCGGCACCGACATCGCCATGGAGAGCGCCGGGGTCACGCTGGTGAAGGGCGACCTGCGGGGCATAGCCCGCGCCCGACACCTGTCCCGGGCGACCATGGCCAACATCCGGCAGAACCTGTTCTTCGCCTTCGTCTACAACGCGGCCGGCGTGCCGATCGCGGCGGGCATACTCTATCCGGTCCTCGGAATTACGCTGAGCCCGGTCCTGGCGGCCGCGGCCATGGCCCTGAGCTCGGTGAGCGTCATCGGAAATGCACTCCGACTGCGGCGACTGGAGATCTGAGCCGGCTGCGACATTTCGGAACTTCCGTGTCGCTTTGCGCTTGATCTGGACCCGGGCCGGCAGGAAAGTGATCGTACCATGCGCCTGATCCACCGATCGCATCGCGCCGCCAACGCCGTCCGGACCGTATCTCCGAGCGGCGAGCTGTTCGTTGCGTCGATCGTGATCTGCATGATCCTGGCTTCGTTCGGCGATGCGGTCGATCCGACTTGGCTGGGCGAGGCCGGACTGGAATTCGCCTTCTTCGATCTAGGCGGCGAATTCTCCGTGCTGGCGATGCGCCAATGGCACCTGCTGGAACTGTTGCTGGCCGGCGGCGTCATGGCCGCGGGGATCATGATCCTCCGCATCGTGGTCGGCGCCTTCTTCCAACCCCTCGATTCCGCCCATCAGGACGGCGTCGAGAAGGTGCCGATAAAGCTCTGACGACTGACTGAAACACCGGCGACCGCCCTTCCCCGGGAAGCGCGCGGCGGCCGTACTCATTCATTTGTTGTTGGAGACTTTCATGGAACTCGAACTGTTTTCGGGCGCATTCTTTTCGGCGCTCCTGGCCATTATCCTGATCGACCTCGTGCTCGCGGGCGACAACGCCCTCATCATCGGCCTGGTCGCGCGCAATCTTCCCAAGGAGAGCCAGAACAGGGTCATCTTCTGGGGCACCTTCGGCGCCATCGCCATCCGCGCCCTGATGGCCATCCTCGTCGTCTACATCCTCGCCGTCCCGGGCTTCATGCTGGCCGGCGGTCTCGCCCTCGTCTGGATCGCGCGCAAGCTGCTGACGCCCCAGGACAAGGAAGAGGAGAACCACCTCGTCAAGGCGCCGGCCGCGAGCTTCGCCGCTGCGGTGCGCACCATCGTCATCGCCGACGCGGTGATGGGCATCGACAACGTGCTGGCCATCGGCGGCGCCTCGCACGGCTCGATCCTGCTGATCCTGATCGGCCTCGCCATCAGCGTGCCGATCATCGTCTGGGGCAGCCAGCTCGTGATCAAGCTGGTCGACCGCTATCCGTCGGTGATCCTGATCGGCGGCGCGGTGCTCTGCTGGACCGCCTACGGGATGATCGTCCGCGAGCCGATGCTGGTGGCGTGGTTCGAGGCACATCCGGCGGCCAAGCTGGTGCTGGCGGTGCTGGCCTTCTCGATCGCGCTCGCGCCCTGGTACGCCGAGCGTCTCAGCGAGCAGATGAAGCCGCTGACGGTGCTGCTGCCGGCCATCCTTCTCTGGATGCTGGGCTTCGAAGTCGCGTCGAGCGTCTGGAAGGTCCAGGTCGACTACCTCATGGCGACGACGCAGGGCGAGTATCTGATCGAGGGCGTGCGCTGGATCGGCTGGCTCCCGTTCGCCGCGCTCTTCCTGTGGATCCGCGAGCGCATGATGCTGCGCAACGTCCGCGTGGCCCGCAGCGCGCAGCAGGGCTGATCGCGGATCGCTGGTTTCCGGAAATACAAACGCCGCCGGCATCTTGCCCGGCGGCGTTTTCTTTTGAGATGCGCGCCTTCGCTTTCGAAGCGCGACTACGACACCGACAACTCGGCGCAAGTCAGTCGCCGATAGGCTTCGAGGTAGCGCTTGCTCGTCGCGTCGACGACCTCGGGCGGCAACTTCGGCGCCGGCGCCTCGCCGTTCCAGCGGCCGGCATGGCGCTCGACATCGAGCCAGTCGCGCAGCGGCTGCTTGTCGAAGCTGGGCTGCGGCCTGCCCTCGGCGTAACCGTCGAGCGGCCAGAAGCGCGACGAATCCGGCGTCATCACCTCGTCGATCAGCAGGATCTGGCCGTCAGCCGTGCGGCCGAATTCGAACTTGGTGTCGGCGATGATGATGCCCTGCTTCAGCGCGACGTCGCGGCCGCGCGTGTAGACGAGGCGCGTCAGCCGCTCGAGCTCGGCGGTGACGTCGGCGCCCAGCACCTGCTTCATCTGGCCGATGGTGATGTTCTCGTCATGGCCGCTCTCGGCCTTGGTCGCCGGGCTGAAGATCGGCGGATCGAGGCGGCCGCTCTCCTTCAGGCCCTGGGGCAGCGTCTCGCCGGCCAGGGTCCCGCCCTTGGCATATTCGCGCCAGGCCGAACCGGTGATGTAGCCGCGGACCACGCATTCGATCGGGAAGACCGTGCCGCGCCGGCACAGCATGGCGCGGCCGGCGATCTCGGCGCGGTGGCCCTCGAGCGCGGGCACGGCGGCGACGATCTCGTCGGCGTCGGCCGATATCATGTGATGATCGACGACGTCGCCCAGCTGGCGGAACCACCAGGCGCTGACCTGGGTCAGCACGGCCCCCTTCTGCGGGATGGGCTCGGCCATCACCACGTCGTAGGCGCTCACCCGGTCGGTTGCGACCAGCAGCAGCCGGTCGGCATCCACGGCATAGACATCGCGCACCTTGCCGCGCGCGATCCGCTCCAGCGGCAGGTCACTCACCGTCATCAGCATCATCCAAACCCCTCGTCCTGAGGAGGCCGCGCCGCGGCCGTCTCGAAGGACCAGCCGCAGTGCGGGTGCCCACCCTTCGAGACGCGGCCTGCGGCCGCTCCTCGGGGTGAGGTCCTCCAATCAGCCTTCCTTGCGCATTTCCTCGAATACTTCCTTGGCGGTGAGCATGGCCTCGCGCACCGACGGCAGGCCGATATAGCCGCAAAGGTGCATCAGCGCCTCGGACAATTCGTCCTCGGTCCAGCCCTGGCGGCGGGCCATGCGCAGGTGGATGGCGAGCTCCGGCCAGCGCGCCTGGGCGGTGTCGGAGATGACGCAGATCAGCGTCTTGGTCTTGAGGTCGAGTCCGGGGCGCGACCACAGCATGCCGAAGACCGCCTCGCGGGCATAGTCGCCGAACTTCTTCATCATCGGGTCGTCGTAGACCGACTTGTTCATGTCGGCGGCGAACTTCTCGCCCATCAGGCTGGCCCGGATTTCGCTGCCCTTCCGGTAATTCTCGCTCTCGGCCATCACTTCCTCCTTTGTGACAATTTCTGGACTGCAGCGTCCCGGAATTCGCGGGTAGGATCAATCGTCCAAGGGGAGACAAGACGACACGATGGCCGCCAGCGGCACTGCAGTTGAACCCGCCGGCAGGCGGCGCCGGGCGGCGCTGACCCTGGCCGCCCTCGGTGTCGTGTTCGGCGACATCGGCACCAGCCCGCTCTACACGGTCAAGGAGTGCTTCAGCGAGTACACCGGCATCCAGCCCACGCACGATAACGTGCTGGGCATGCTGTCGCTGATCACCTGGGCGCTGATCGTCGTGGTCACGCTGAAATATGTCGTCGTGGTCATGCGCGCCGACAACAAGGGCGAGGGCGGCGTGCTGGCGCTGATGGCGCTGGTCTCCAGCCAATCGAACATCAAGTCGCCCTGGCGTCGCCGCTTCTACCTCATGCTGGGGATTGCCGGCGCCGCGCTGTTCTACGGCGACTGCCTGCTCACCCCCGCCATCTCGGTGCTGAGCGCAGTCGAGGGCCTGACCGTCGCCACGCCGGCATTCCAGCCGATGGTCATACCGATCGCGGTCGGCGTGATCGTTGCCCTGTTCTCGGTGCAGCATTTCGGCACCAGCGGCATCGGCAAATGGTTCGGTCCGATCACGCTGATATGGTTCGTGGTGTTGGCCGTTCTGGGCGCGCATCAGCTCGTACAGCGGCCGGAAGTACTTGCCGCGCTGTCACCGCATCATGCGATCGGTTTCGCGATGCGCGAGAAGATCGTGGCCTTCGTCGCGCTGGGCGCGGTCACGCTCGCGATCACGGGCGCCGAGGCGCTGTACGCCGACATGGGCCATTTCGGCGCCAAGCCGATCCGGCTCGCCTGGCTGGGGCTCGTCCTGCCGTCCCTGCTCCTCAATTACTATGGGCAGGGCGCGCTGATCCTCAGCGACCCCACCGCGCTGGCCAACCCGTTCTTCAATCTGGCGCCCGACTGGGCGCTCTATCCGCTGGTCGCCCTCGCCACCGCCGCCACGGTCATCGCCTCGCAGGCGACCATCTCGGGCGCGTTCTCGATGGCCAAGCAGGCGGCCCTGCTGGGCCTCAGTCCGCGCGTCCACATCCAGCACACCTCGGCCAGCGAGTTCGGGCAGGTCTACCTGCCAGTGGTCAACTGGCTGCAGCTGGTGGGCGTCGTCATCCTGGTCATGGCGTTCAAGTCGTCGACCAATCTGGCCGCGGCCTACGGCATCGCCGTCACCGGCACGATGCTGATCACCAGCACCCTCGTGTTCGTGATCGCGGTCCGCAAGTGGAACTGGGGCTGGCCGCTCAGCATCCTGGTGTTCGGCGCCTTCATGACGCTCGACCTCGCCCTGCTCTCCTCCAACATGCTGAAGTTCCTCGACGGTGGCTGGGTGCCGCTGGCGATCGCCGCCATGATCTTCCTCTGCATGTGGACCTGGCTGACGGGCCGCGCCGCTGTAGCCCGGCGCGAGCAGGACGAGGCGCTGCCGCTGGAAGCGCTGCTGGAGAGCATCAACCCGGCCCGCGTGCATCGACCTCAGGGCACCGCCGTCTACCTCACGGCTTTTTCCGGCAATGCGCCGCGCTGCCTGATGCACAATCTCAAGCACAACGAGGTGCTGCACGAGCATGTCGTGCTGCTCAGCATCGAGGTCCCGGACATCCCCTTCGTGTCGCCGGAAGGCCGCAGCCAGGTCACTCATCTCGGCAAGGGCGTGCACCGCGTGGTGATGCACTATGGGTTCATGGAGCAGCCCGACGTGCCGAGCGACCTCGCCCTCCTGGAAGACAAGGGCATCCCGTTCGACCCGATGCGGACGTCCTACTTCGTCGGCCGCAACAGCTTCGTGAGCGCCGACAAGCCGCTATTGCCGCGCTGGCAGCAGAAGCTCTTCCTCACCCTGTCGCGGTTCGCCGCCAGTGCCGGCGACTTCTTCGGCCTGCCCGCCAACCGCGTAGTCGAGCTGGGCAGCCGCATCGAAATCTGAGGTCAGGCGTCGAACCCAGACAACGAGATCGCGTCCTGGGCGGGCGGCTGCAGGCCGCGCGACAGGAGATCGCCCAGCCGGGCAAAGGTGCGGCCGGCCTCGCTGCAGCCGACATCCTGCGTCACCGCCTCGGCGGCAATGTTGAGCAGCGCGTTGCCGGCAAGGTCGCGGCACTCCGCCGGCAGGCCCTCCACGGCGTCGGCGATCACCCGCATCGCGTGCTGCAGGTCGGACAGGCGATCGGGCATCGGTACGGTCATGAGATCGGCCTTCAGTTGAGACGGCCGGCGGCGGCGCCGGCGGCCGGGGCAAGCCTGAGGCCCGCGCCGGCCAGGGCAACGGCAAAGGCCTTGAGACGGACGGCGGCGACGCGCGAGGCGGCGGGCGCCATCATGATGTCGAGCGAGGCGAGCAGTGGCCGGTCGTGATCGGCCTGGGCCAGCCCGCACAGCGCCACCAGCACGGCCTCGTCGCGGCTCACGCTGGAACAGGTTGGCACATGGATTTCCATGGCGCGCCTCGCGCCGAACAGGAACGCATCCATGGCGATCACGAAATCCGGCAGCACCTCGAGCAGGCCCGCCACCTTGAAGCCGCGATGGAGGATCGAGCCTTCACCGGGCAGCGCGCGATCCTGCCGCCACTGGCGAAGCGCCCAGAGCACGAAGCGTTCGCCCACCGGCAGCGAGCAGGCGCAATCGAACCGGCCGCAGCCGGGCTTGAGGCTTTGCTGAGCGCTAAGCCCTTGTTGTTGCGTGACTTCCATTGCTTCACCACCGCTGAAGGACCTTGACCGCATCCACAGTCTATGCAATTGAGACTCGTTCGCAATCCTAAAAGGACGTGAAGGGCTCATGGACGACAGGAGCGGTCCGGCGCGGATCGATGAAATGCAGCGCGACAGGTCGGCATTCACCCTGCCAGCGGTGGAGAGTGTCGCCATCCTGCAGGGACGCCGCGAGGTCATCATCCGTCACGGCGCCGAACTGTACCGGCTGCGCCTCACAGCCTCGAACAAGCTGATTCTGACCAAATAATTTCGAGACCCCGAGGGGCCATCCCTCCTCGGCTAAACTGCCCAGCCAGCCGGCTCCCTTTGGGGGAGCCCCGCAAGCCAGGCGTCCTTTTTTCCTTGGGGACCTGGCTCAAATGAAAACCCGCGCACTGCTTTATGCGCTGATGGCGACAACCGCCGTCGGTGCCTTTCTAACCGCGCCCGCATCGGCGCAGACATCAACCGCTCCGCCCGTCGCCGATCCGACGCAGCCGGCGCCGGCCACCCACGGCGTACCAACGCAGCTCGACGCAGTGACGACCGCTGCCATGCGCAGCCGGCGCCCGCTCGACGACGTGCCCGCGACCGTGTCCGTGATCACGACCGAGAACATCGATCGCGAGAACATGCAGGACGTCCGCGACCTCGTACGCAACGAGCCCGGCGTCACCGTCGGCAACAATCCCAATCGCGCCGGCTTCCAGAACTTCGTGATCCGCGGAATCGGCGGCAACCGCGTGCTGCTGATGGTCGACGGCATGCGCACGCCCGACTTCCCAGACAGCAACCAGGGTGCCGGCACCTATTCGCGCGAGCAGCCCGACCTCGAGGACATCAAGCGCGTCGAGATCATCCGCGGCCCCGCCTCCGCGCTCTACGGCTCGGACGCGATCGGCGGCGTTGTGGCCTACACGACCAAGGATCCCGGCGACTACATGCGCGACGGCAAGAACTTCTATGCCAGCGCCAAGGCCGCCTACAGCGGCGCCAACCAGCAGTTCTCCGAATCGTTCACCGGCGCCGTGCGCTCGGGCAACGTCGAGTTCATGGGCATCTATACGCGGCGCGATGGCGACCAGTACACGCCCGCGCAGACCATGATCGCGCCCAACCCGACGACGTGGAGCAACAACAACTTCTTCGCCAAGCTGGTGATCAAGCCGACGGAGGTCGACACGATCCGCCTCACCGGCACCTATTCCGACGGCGTGCAGAGCACCAACATCCTCACGGGCATCGGCCGATTTCCGTCCCTGTTCGCGAGCATCTACGACGAATGGGGCAAGGACTATACCCAGACCTATCGCATCAGTGCGCAGTGGGAGCACAACGCCCCGATCGGCTTCATCGACCGGCTGAGCTTCCTCGCCTACTTCAATTCGGTCAACACGCAGGCCGACACCTATCAGCTGCGCGGCGCCTTGAACGGCGTGATTCCGAGCAATGCCCGCACCTCGCAGTTCTACTACAACCAGAACGTCGCGGGCGCCGAGTTGCAGATGCACACGGACGCCAACATCGGCGGCCTCGACAATTTCTTCACCTATGGCCTGAGCTTCGCCTACACGACGACGACCCGGCCGCGCGACCGCTGGCAGATCACGCTCGCGACCGGCGCCCGCACCCAGGTGGTCGGCGGCGAGACCTATCCGAACAAGAACTTCCCCGACACCGACACGGTGCAGGCCGGCATCTACGTGCAGGACGAGATCAGCGCGCTGGGCGGGCGTCTCAAGATCACGCCGGCCGTGCGTCTCGACTACTACAGCATGACGCCCGATCCGGATAAGTACTTCTGGAACTCGACGGGCGCGACGCTCAACGTCGTCCCGCAGGCCAGCACCTATGTCTCGGCCTCGCCGAAGCTCGGCCTGCTCTACCACTTCAACGACACCTATTCGGGTTACTTCCAGTACGCGACGGGCTTCCGCGCGCCGCCATACGACAACGCGAACTTCGGCTTCACCAACACCGCCTCGTTCTACCAGATCCTGCCCAACGCCAACCTGAAGCCCGAGACGGCGAACTCCTTCGAGGTCGGCCTCCGCGGCAAATACGAGAACGGCTCGAGCTGGCAGCTCACCGGCTTCTACAACCTCTACAACAACTTCCTCGAGACCACGGTCGTGGGCATGGTGGGCCCGGTCACCCAGTTCCAGTACGTCAACCTGACCAACGTGACGATCTGGGGCATCGAGGCGCGCGGCGAGTACCGCTTCGCTCCCGAATGGGCGGTCGCCGGCTGGACCGCGTTCGCGCAGGGCACCGACACCAGGACTGGCCTGCCGGTCGATTCGGTGTCGCCCTGGACCACGCAGGCCCGCATCCGCTACGGCTTCGACAAGGGCCTGGTCGCACAGCTCATCGGCACGGTGGCGGCCGCGCACAGCGCGGTCAGCAGCCCGACGGCCTTCCAGGCGCCGGCCTACTTCAACCTCGACGCCACCGTCGGCTACGTCATCAACGACCACTTCAAGGTCAATGCCGGCGCGTTCAACATCACCAACGCCAAGTACTGGAACTCGCCGGACATGGTCGGCATCCAGGCAAGCAACCCGCAGCTGGACCTCTACGCCCAGCCCGGCCGGTACTTCGGCGTCAACCTGACGGCCAAGTGGTAGTCCCGGCAGCCCTCTCTGCCGAGCGACTGCCGGCGCCACCGGCACGCGGTCCGCGTGTGCCGGTGGCGTTGTCGCTTGCTCTGCACGGGCTGGCGATCGTTCCCCTCCTTCTCGCCGGCGTCTCCGGCAGCAGCGCCAACGACGACGAACCGGCGTTGATGGTCGAACTCTCGCTGGCGGCGCCCACCGCCGGGCCCGCGGCCGAGGCCGACCAACCCGAAAGCACGCCCCAACCCCAGCAGCAGCCCGAGCCGCCGACGCCTCCGGTCGAGGCGACCGAGGTGACGCCACCGCCTGAACCCGAGCCACCGCCCCCGCAAGAGGTCGCGGCTGCGGAGCCCGAGATCAAGGTCGAGCTCCCTCCACCGGACGAGCCACCGCCGCCGACTGCCGCGGAGATGAAGCCGGTCGAGCCGCCCAAGCCAAAGCCGCCGCAACCCAAGCCGGCGGCCGCGCCGCGCCCGACGGCGCAGGTCGCCGTCACCAAGGCCCCTTCGCCGGACTCCGGCAATGCCAGTATCACGCAGCAGCAGGCATCGGCCTCCTCGTCCCTCATCGTGTTCGAGGGCAAGCCGCGTTATCGCGTGCCGCCAACGCCCGCCGTCTATCCGCCGCGCTCGATAGAACTTGGCCAGCAGGGCGAGGTCTTGGTGCGCGTGCGCCTCCAGCCCGACGGCGCCGCTGCCGAGATCATTCTGTGGCGCAGCAGCAACTTTCCCCTGCTCGACCGCTCGGCGCTCGCCGCGGTGCGCGGCTGGCACTTCCTTCCCGCCATGCGCGATGGCCGACCGGTCGCCGCCTGGGTGGAAATCCCCGTTCGTTTTCATCTTCGTTGAAAGGACAGCCCATGCTCTCGCACTCGAACACCGAACTCGCCACCCGCTGGAGCCGCCTGCGCGGCGAGAAGCCCGCCCTGCGCATCCGTGATGCCGCCGCGACGCTGGGCGTCGGCGAGGCCGAACTGGTGGCGCTCGGTGTCGGCCAGACCGCGACACCGCTCACGGCCGACTGGCGCGGCATCCTGAACGACATGCCGGCCGTCGGCCGCGTGATGTGCCTGACGCGCAACGAGCATTGCGTGCACGAGCGCCATGGCCGCTTCGAGGAGGTCGATGTAAAGGGCGCGCATGCCGGGATCGTGCTGGGCACGGACATCGACCTGCGTCTGTTCCTCGGACAGTGGAAGCATGGCTTCGCGGTGCGCGAACCGCTGAAGCAGGGCGAGCGGCTCAGCCTGCAGTTCTTCGACGGCACCGGCGAGGCCGTGCACAAGATCTACGCCACCGACGAGACGGATCGGCCGGCCTTCGACGCGCTGATCGCGCGCTACGCGGCCGCTACGCCGCCCGAGATGAAGATCGCGCCGGGCGCCGTCGATACCGCCGACCGTCCCGATTCCGAGATCGACCTCGAAGGCCTGCGCGCGGCCTGGCGAGGCATGAAGGACACCCACGAATTCTTCGGCATGCTGGGCAAGTTCAAGGTCGGTCGCGTCCAGGCGCTGCGCCTGGTCGGCGAGGATCTGGCGCGCGAGCTGTCGGTGCGGTCGCTGCGCGCTGCCTTCGAGGCCGCGGCGGCCGATGGCACGCCCGTCATGGTCTTCGTCGGGAATCGCGGCTGCATCCAGATCCATACCGGTCCGGTGAAGCGCCTGGTCGCCACACCGGGCTGGTTCAACGTGCTCGACCCCGACTTCAACCTGCACCTGCGCGACGAGGGTGTGGTGCGCGTCTTCTCGGTGCGCAAGCCGACCGAGGACGGCATCGTGACCTCGCTCGAGGCGTTCGATGCGAACGGCCGCAACATCCTGCTGATGTTCGGCGCCCGCAAGCCAGGCAAGCCCGAGCTCGAGGACTGGCGCGCCATCGTCGCCAACGTCGAGAAGCAGGCGGCTTCCTGATGAAGCGCCGTACCGTCCTCGGGCTGGGTGCTGCCGCCGCCGTCGCGGCTCTCCCGGTCCATGCGCAGCAGCCGCCCCGCATCGTGTCGGTCGGCAGCTCCATTACTGAGATCATCTACGACCTCGGCGCCGACAAGCTGCTCGTCGGCGTCGACACGACCAGCCTCTATCCCGAGGCTGCACGGAAGCTGCCGCAGGTCGGCTACATGCGGGCGCTGTCTGCCGAAGGCGTGCTGTCGCTGAAGCCGACCCTGATCATCGCGACCACGGCGGCCGGGCCGGCGGGCGCACTCGACCAGCTCAAGGCGACCGGCATCGAGATCATGATCCTGCCGGACAAGTACGACTATGACAGCGTGGTCACCAAGATCGCCGCCATAGGCAAGGTGACCGGCAAAATCTCCGAAGCCGACTCCATGATCGCCAGGGGACGCGAGGCGATGAAATCGCTGGCGAACCGGCTGGCGACGGCCAAGAGCCATCCGCGCGTGCTGTTCCTGCTGTCGATGAGCGGCGGCGCCCCGCAGGCCGCGGGCCGTGATACGGCGGCGGCCGGTATCATCAAGCTGGCCGGCGGCATCAATGCCATCGACGGCTATTCGGGCTACCGGCCGCTGACGCCGGAATCGGTCATCGCCTCCAATGCCGACTATGTGCTGGTGACGCGCCAGACGGTGCAAGCCATGGGCGGCAGGCAAGCCATTCTCGACCAGCCCTCGCTCAACCGCACGCCCGCCGGCAAGGCCGGGAAGATCATCGAGTTCGACACGCTGCTCCTGCTGGGCTTCGGGCCCCGCACGCCCGAAGCCGCCACCGAGCTCGCCATGGCGCTGCATCCCGACCTCGTCCGCGCGCCGTGACGGCGTTCGCGCTGCGTCGTCCGATCCCGCTGTTCGCGCTCGCCGCTCTGGCGAGCGTGGTCGCGAGCCTGTGCATCGGCGCCTTCCCCGTCGGCCTCGGCCAGATCCTGTCGGCCATCGGCCTGTCGAACGAACCGCTCGACGACACCACGGCGGCGGTCCTCTACGCGATCCGCGCGCCGCGTGTCTTCGCGGCCTTCGCCGTCGGCGCCGCGCTGGCCGCCGGCGGGGCCGCGATGCAGAGCCTGTTCCGCAACCCGCTGGCCGATCCCGGCCTGCTGGGCGTGTCGAGCGGCGCGGCGCTGGCCGCGGTCTCGGTGATCGTGCTGGGCGAGAGGGTGATGCACATCGTGCCGCCGGAGCTGCGGCCCTGGTCGCTGCCGGTCGCAGCCTTCCTCGGCGGGCTCGCGGCCACCGTCCTCGTCTATCGCATTGCCGCGCGCGAGGGCGTGACCCTGGTGGGCACGCTGCTGCTGGCCGGCATCGCCATCAATGCGCTGACGTCCGCCGGCATCGGCATGCTGGTCTTCGTGGCCGACGACCAGCAGCTTCGCACGCTGATCTTCTGGACAATGGGCGGCTTCGGCTCGGTCACCTGGGTGGCGATCACGCCCGCCCTTCTCATTCTTCTGATCAGCGTGCCGACCCTGCTGCCGACCGCGCATCTGCTCGATGCGCTGGCGCTGGGTGAGCGCGAAGCCGGTCATGTCGGCGTCGACGTCGAACGCCTGAAGAGGCGCCTCGTGGCCCAGGTGGCGCTTGCGGTTGGCGCCGGCGTGGCGATCTCGGGCATCGTGGGCTTCGTCGGCCTGATCGCGCCCCACATCGTGCGCCTGTTGCTCGGCCCCTCGCATCGCACGCTGCTGCCGGCGGCCGCCCTTTTCGGCGGGGCGTTCCTCGTGCTCGCGGATGCGCTGGCGCGCACCATGGTCTCGCCGGCCGAACTGCCGATCGGCGTGTTGACGGCATTGGTCGGCGGTCCGTTCTTCCTGTGGCTCCTGGCGAGCCGTGCCGCACGGGGTGGCCTGTGAAGATGCTTCAGGCGATCGGCATCGAGGTGCGCGTGCGCACCAAGACGCTGCTGCGCGATGTCTCGCTCGAGGTCGAGCCAGGCGAGTTCGTGGCGATCATCGGCCCCAACGGCGCCGGCAAGAGCACGCTGCTCAATGCCCTGGCGGGCGACCGTCCCTTGACCTCGGGCGAGATCCTGCTCGACGGGCGGCCGTTCGGACAGTGGAGCAAACCGGAGCTGGCACGACGTCGCGCCGTGCTGCCGCAGCATTCGGCCGTGGCCTTCGACTTCACCGGCCTGCAGATCGCGATGCTGGGACTGCTCGCCTTTCGCGGCACCCTGTCGGAACGACAGATGCAGGCACTGGCCGAACAGGCTCTCGCCGAGACCGAGGCGCTGGCCTTCGCCGACCGGCCCTACACCGTTCTGTCCGGCGGCGAACGCCAGCGCATCCAGCTGGCGCGCGTACTGGCGCAGTGCGACGCCGACCCGTCGGCGACGCCGTTCCTGCTGCTCGACGAGCCGATCACCGGTCTCGATCTCTCGCACCAGCATGCCGCTCTCGCCAGCGCCCGCCGCCGCGCCGATCGCGGACTGGGTGTTCTCGCCGTCCTGCACGACCTCAACATGGCGGCGCGGTATGCCGACCGCGTCGGCATCGTCGAGGACGGTCGTGTGACCAATCTGGGGCCGACGCGCGAGACGCTCGACCCGGCACGGCTTTCCGCCGTTTTCGCGACGCCCATCGTCCGAATCGAGACCGGCAGTGGGGCTGCATTTCTCAGTCCCGGCTGATTCACCGTGAATCGGTGTTCAATCCGACATAAACCCGCCGGATTCGAACGATGATATGATGCCTCAGCCAGTACTCAGATTACTGACCACGGGCATCCATGGGCGAACGCCCCACTTTGTTGATGACGACGCGACTCGGCGTGCGCCCCTTGGGCGTGCGAGGCGAGCCCTTGCATTCGGTGGCCAGCCAGCTCCTGTCCGTCATCCGGCGCCGGCTGGGTGACGGCCCGGCCGATCTGCTGGCCGAGCCGCAGCTTCGCGAATCGGGCGACGGCATCGACTGGTATGCCGCGCGCGGCGGCACGGTTCAGCGCCTCTCCGAACTGGGAGAGGCCGAGCGCGCCGAGGCGTTGCGCGCGGTCGAGGAGCGGCTCGCCCAGATCCGCGCCCTGGGCGCCCAGCTCAAGGGCTCGGAGACCAGCGAGGAAGCGCGGCTGATCGGCCGCACGCTCGAACTCTCGACCTCGCGCCCCTCGGACGATTTCGTCTTCCTCGTCGACGGACAGCCGGTGATCGTGGCCTGGGGCTATGAAGACGACGCCGCCGCAAGCCTGCAGGCCTTCCAGCTCGCGACGGTCCCGCCGGCCGCAATGCCGCAGGCCGTATTCGCCAGCGCACCGGCCGCGGCCCTGCCGGCCACGCGCATCGTCGGCTGGGCGCCGTGGTTCAGCGCGCTGCTGTTCGGCCTGCTGCTCCTGCTGCTGTTGCTTCTGACCTCGTGGCTGCTGCGCGCCTGCGTACCGGTCGACCCGACACTGAACGTCGCCACGATCGAGACCCCGGCACCGCCCGCCCCGGAAGCGCCACCCGATCCGACGCCTCTTCTGAAGGCCGCCCTCGAGTCGGCGGGCGACGAGGAACGCAAGCTCAAGGCGGAACTCGTGGCGCTGGAAGCCGAACTCAAAGGCAAGCTCGAACAGTGCAAGCCGATCGAGCCGCCCAAACCACCGGCGCCTCCACCGGTGGCTAAAGTCGACCCGCCGAAGCCACCGCCTCCTCCGGCACCGAAGCCGCAGCCGCCCCAGCAGGCCTCCGCGCCGCCGACCAACCGGCCGCCGCCGGGCCAGCTCCCGTGCGACTGGTCGGGCGATTCGGGCGGCGAGGGCGTGACGCGCAACAAGCACTATCTTGGCGACAAGCCGGGCTTCGTGGCCCTCAACTACCAGCTCTTCGTGCGGCCCGACGACATCAGGGTCATGTATCGCGGCCAGAACATCGCCGGCACCGGCGGAGCTCGCAGCGGACGCGGCGGCTTCGGATTCGATTGGAACCCCGTCGCCGGGGATTATTCGGTCGACGTGATCGTAACGGGTGAGCAATGGGGCACGCGCTGGAACTACGCCATTTCCTGCCCGCGTGCCGGCAGACGGTGAGGAACTAGATGACCGCAGGTCCGCTACTCGTCAGTGAGCCGCTGCAGCGCTACCGCGCGCTCGGCCTGGCGGGCGATCCGGTGTGGCGCGCCGCGGGACAGCTGCGCGCCGCCATCGCCGCCCGCCTGTCGCGCGAGCATGCCGATCTTCTGGCATTGCCCGAAGCCGAACCGAGCGGCCGCTCTATCAACTGGTACGCGCCGTTCGACGGCGAGGTGAAGCGCCTCGGCGATCTGGATGATGCCGAGCGACGCGAGATCCTCGACAGGGTGCAGCGCCTCCATGGTGAGATCGCGGGCCTCGCGACGCAGATGGAAGCCGTCGACCGGTCGAACGCCGAGCGTAACTTCGCCCGCCTGCTGCGCCATGCACTGACCGCGCCGGGCGAGGAAACGCTCTACGTCGTCGACGGTCGCCCGGTGATGGCGTTCTGGGGCTTCACGGCCGATGCCGCGCTTCCCGGCGTGTTCCTCAACAGTCCGCCGCCAGCCGTTGCACCACGCGTTGCCGCGCCCCTGGTCGCCCGGCCCGAAGCCGTGATGGCTTCCGCTCCGGCAATCGCTGCCGTCGCGGCGCCGCGCACCGTCTGGTGGCAGTGGCTGCTGCTCGGCGTGCTGCTGATGCTGATCCTGGCGCTGCTGGCTTGGCTCGTGCGGCCCTACCTGCCGCGCCTCGAACCCTATATCGAGGCGGAGGCACGCGAGCGTGCGTTGAGCTTCGCCGTGCGCCAACCGATGGAACTGCAGCAGACCCGCGTATCGACGCTCGTGCAGGACAACGAATCGCTGCGTCTCGAACTGGCGCGCCTCACCGACGAGCTGTCGCGTCGCGGCGGCGATTGCGCCGCGGGCGTGCTTGGACCGGGCGGCGTGATCGTCGGTTCCGTCGGCGGCCCACCGATCGAACGCGGCGCCGGGCCCGATGCCGCCGGGGCCATCAACGATCCGAACAAGGATGCGTCCAAGGAGCTCGACAAGCAGCAGGAGGCCATGGGTCCGAACGGCAAGGACACCAAGGGCCTGGACGAGCAGAACAAGGACAAGAACACCGCGTCGAAGAACGATCCCAAGAAGGACGAGCCCAAGCCGATGGTGGTCCCGCCCGAATCCAAGCAAAAGCAGGACCTCGCCTTCCTGAAGGGCGACTGGCGTTCGCGGACGGGCCTCGCCACCGCGACCGGCGAGAAGGACATCCGCCCTTCCTACACGCTCGACGACAAGGGCAAGGGCAAGGTGTCGTTCACCCAGAAGAACGGCGCCACCTGCGAGGCCCCGGCCGAAGCACGCTGGGACGGCACCAAGCTGGTGATCGAGGAGAAGAGCAACCCGCGCTGCAGCGACGGCAAGACTTACGCCCGCAATACCGTGAATTGCGAGATCGGCGCCGACGGAGCGGCGCAATGCAAGGGCAGCCAGCCCGGCGACCCGCGCAGCTACAAGGTGCAGATCGGGCGTTGAGACCTTACATACACATGATGATGGCCGTATCGGAATGACATGAGCGACCTTGCCCGCCTGCCGAGCTATCCCAGCCCGACGACGCTGATTGCCCGCTCCGGCATCCAGTTCCTCGACTTCGGCTTCGACCCCGTGCGCCTCAAGGTACGCGAATGGGGCTTCCATGACGCCGCCGCCTCCAACGCGGTCGACGATCTGGTGCAACTCGACTTCGACGAGGGCCGCGGCCAGTACGAGGTGGTCGAGAACGGCCGCCGGCGCGCCGCCGATCCCAACCTCGTCATCACCGCCAAGGACGCGCTCGCACCCTTTCTCGACAAATGGGTGCCGGTGCCGTTCCTGCAGGTGCGGCCCAACAACCAGTTCCGCGAAGGCCCTGCCGACTGGGCGCGCGTGCGCGTGGTCGACCTCGAGGCGCGCTACGGCTCGGGCTATCGCGACGAGCAGGGCAACCGCTATCGCGCGGTGCTGGCCTTCGACACCGGCCTGATCGCCGAGGCCGAGGGCCGGGCCTATCTCGCGCCTTCGCCCAAGGACGTGACCTCCGGTGCCTTGTTCTCACTGGCGCCGCAGCAGCGCGCCAACCACTGGCTGCTGCGCCAGGGCTGGATGGTGCAGTGGCTCGACGAGCTGTTCCACGAGCTGCATCCGCGCGCGACGGCGGAAGAGATCGACAACGACATCAAGCAGAAGCCGCAGGAAGCGACCGCGCGCTACCTCGCCTTCCTTGGCCTGCTCGCGGCGGCCGCGCACTTCCCGCCGGTCAAGCTGGTGGGCGACGCCGAGCGGCCGGGCCGGGGCGCGATCGAGGTCGACCTGGTGCTCGACGTCGGCAACTCGCGCACCTGCGGCCTGCTGATCGAGGCGGCGGGCGAGCTGGGGGTCAACCTGAACGATTCCTACGAACTGGCCCTGCGCGACCTCTCGCATCCCGAGGTCGTCCACACGCGCCCCTTCGAATCGCGCGTGGAGTTCGCCCAGGCGTGGTTCGGCAAGAACCATCTCTCGCGACTGGGCGGTCGCGCCGATGCCTTCGTCTGGCCGACCATGACCCGCGTCGGCCCCGAGGCGACGCGGCTGGCGGCCCGCCGGCGCGGCACCGAGGGCAATACCGGCATGTCGAGCCCGAAGCGCTATCTGTGGGACGAGGAAGCGCAGACCCGCGAATGGCGCTTCAACGTGGCCTATGCGCAGGACCAGACGGCGATGCCGGCCGCCGCCGGGCCGATGGCCCAGCTCGTGAACCAGAAGGGCGAGCCGCTGCATCTGGTCGATGCCGACGCCGATTCGGCCGACCACCTGCCGGTGTTCGAGCCGCTTTACTCACGTTCTTCGGTCATGACGTTCGTCCTCACCGAAGTGCTGCTGCAGGCGCTGACGCTCATGAACTCGCCGCAGCAGCGCGGCCGGCGCGCCCATGCCGAGACGCCGCGCCGCCTGCGCCGCATCGTGCTCACCCTGCCGACCGGCATGCCGCTGGCCGAACGGCTGATCTTCCGCAAGCGCGCCGAGGCCGCGCGCGACCTCGTCTGGATGATGATGGGCTGGAAGCTCGACGATCCGGCGGCGCCGGCGCCGCGCGTGCTCACCGACTGGGACGAGGCGAGCTGCACGCAACTCGTCTACCTCTACACCGAGGTCGCCCGCAATTTCGGCGGCGACGCACGCCGCTTCTTCCAGATCACGCGCAAGCCGCGCGGCAAGCCGCCCGAGGACGTGCTCAACATCGCCAGCATCGACGTGGGTGGCGGCACGACCGATCTCATCATCAACTCCTACCGGCTCGAAGGCGCCGGAACGTCGGTGACGCTGTTCCCGGAGCAGAAGTTCCGCGAGGGCTTCAACGTGGCCGGCGACGATATCCTGCTGCGCGTCGTGCAGGGCCATGTGCTGCCGCCGATCGAGGCGGCGCTCCGCACCGCGGGCATCGCCAATCCGGGGGACCTGATGGCCGAGCTGGTGGGCGGTGATCGCGGCGGCGAGGACGTGATCCAGCGTAACCTGCGCCAGCAGTTCGCGCTCCAGATCGCCCAGCCGATCGCGCTCGAGTTCCTGCGCGCGGCCGAGACCTACGACCCGACCTCCGGCGTCGTCGCGGCCGAGCCGCGGGCCTACGAGACCTTCTTCCCCGGCGGCGCCAAGCCATCGGACGAAGTCGTCACCTTCGTGAACGAGGCGGCACGCAAGCGCGGCGCCCAGCACTTCGACCTGCGCGCCGTCGTCTTCCCGGTCGACCTGCCGGGCCTCGACAAGACGGTGCGCGCCGAGATGGGTCGCGTGCTGGCGCCGCTCGCCGAGATCGTCCACGCCTACGATTGCGACGTGCTGCTTCTCTCCGGCCGGCCGTCCCGCCTGCCGGGCATCCGCGCGCTGGTGATGGAACTGCTGCCGCTGCCGCCGGAGCGGGTGATCTCGCTGCACGAATATCGCGTCGGCGCCTGGTATCCGTTCCGCGACGCGCGCCTGCGCGTCGAGGATCCGAAGACCACGGTCGCGGTCGGCGCCATGATCGCGGCGCTGGCGCAGTCGCAGCTTCCGGACTTCTCCTTCCGCTCCGACCTGCTGCGCTCCAAGAGCATCGCCCGGTTCATCGGCAAGCTCGACGGCGGCGGCCGCCTGCAGAAGGAGGATCTCGTCTATCGCGACGTCGATCTCGACAATCGCGAGTACGAGCTGCCCGAGATCGCCTTCGAGTTCCGCGGGCCCATGTGGCTGGGGGCGCGCCAGCTCGACCTGGTGCGCTGGCCGGCGGCGCGGCTCTATGCACTCGAATTTGCCAAGCCTGAGTATGCAGAGCGCCATGCGCGCGAGACGCCGTTCAAGATCGCGCTCGCCCGGGTGAAGCCCAAGGACAAGGACTCGGGCGACGTCGAACGTTTCCGTCTGCGTCAGGTGACCAATCGCGACGGCCGCGCCGTCGCGCTCGATCGCCTGACTCTCCGCCTTCAGACACTGCCGCGCCGTGAGGGCTACTGGCTCGACACCGGCATGCTCAAGACCGGTTAAGGGACCATCGGGAAGATCATGGACACAGTCGATCTCAAGCTGGCCCAGGACTGCGAGGCGCTGGCCGTCGCCGCGAGCGAGGGCGTAGCGTGGCTGCGCAACGCGGCGGAGCAATCGCCGACCGTGGCGCAGCAGGCCCCGTCGCTGGTGAGCGAGCTGCAGAAGGTCCGTAACCAGAGCCGCAAGCTGGCGCGCGCCGCGCGGCGCCGCATGTGCGTGGGCGTGTTCGGCCCCAGCCAGGCCGGCAAGTCCTATCTCGTCTCGATCCTCGCGAGCCGCGACGGCCGTCCCCTGCAGGCGCGCTTCGCCGACAAGACCTACGATTTCCTACGCGAGATCAACCCGCCGGGCAATCGCGAGTCGACCGGTCTTGTCACGCGCTTCGGCCTGGGCCTCAGCGACGGCTCGGCCGAGTTCCCGGTGCGCGTGCGTCTGCTGACGCAGACCGACATCGTGAAGATCCTGGGCAACTCCTTCCTGCTCGACTTCGACCACCAGAAGGCCGAGTTCGTCGGCCCGGACGGTGCGGCGATCCGCAAGCGCCTGACTGAACTTCGCGCCAAGGCACATCCGGCGCCGGTCGGCGATCTCGAATCCGACGACGTGCTCGACCTGATCGAGTATTTCGACACCTTCTTCGCAGGCGTTACCGCCGAGCTGCGCACCGACTTCTGGCGCGAGGCGATCGATCTGGCGCCGCGCCTGTCGGGCCACGACCGCGCCCGCCTGTGGTCGGTGCTGTGGTACGATTTCCAGCCTTTCACCGATCTCTATCTTACGCTCTACGACGGACTGCAGAAGCTCAGCCACGCGCCCGAGGCACTGCTGGGCATGGACGCGCTGATCCCGCGCGAGAAGAGCATCGTCGACGTGCTGACGCTCGACCGGCTCGGCGCCGACAACGACGATCCGCTGCTGGTGCGCCCCAAGCAGGCGGATGGCCGCTCCTCACCCGACGCGCGACTGCCGCGCTCGCTGGTCTGCGCGCTAACCGCCGAGCTGAACGTCGCGATCGACGAGAAACCGTGGGACTTCTTCGATCACACCGATCTTCTCGACTTCCCCGGCGCCCGCTCGCGCCTGAAGCTCGCAAACCTCGACGACGTCGCCAAGACCAAGGGCGTGGCCGAGGGCGCCAACCCGCTGCGCGAGCTGCTGCTGCGCGGCAAGGTCGCCTATTTGTTCCAGCGCTACTCGGCCGAGCGCGAACTCAGCGCCATTCTCCTGTGCATTCCCGACGGCAACCAGGAAGTCCGCGACCTCTCCGACATGATGACGGCGTGGATCGACCAGACGATCGGCGCCACGCCGGCGGATCGCGCCAAGCAGAAGAACGCGCTGTTCCTCGTGCTGACCAAGATGGACCGCGAGTTCGAGCAGAAGGCCGGCGAGACCGAGGAATCGCGCCGGCTGCGCTGGAGCGCGCGCCTCGGCAATTCGCTGGTCAACAATTTCCGCGGCGAGTGGCCGCTGAACTGGAACGGCAAGCCGTTCGACAACAGCTTCTGGCTGCGCAACCCGACCGTCATCGACGAGCGGCTGATGGACTATGACGGCGGCCGCGAGGTCGGTATCGCCGACAGCTTCGCCCAGCGCGCCGGCGAGCTGCGCCGCCACTTCGTCGAGAACGAAGACGTGCGCCGCCACTTCGCCGATCCCGCCCTCGCCTGGGACGAAGCCTTCCGCGCCAACGATGGCGGCGTGGCGCATCTCGTCAAAAGCCTGATCCCGGTCTGCGATCCCGCCATCAAGCGTGCCCAAGTGCGCGGCCAGCTCGACGTGCAGCTGCGCCGCCTGGTCGACAGGCTCGCCGGCTTCCACAGCGCGTCCGACGGCGATGCGCGCACCAAGAAGCGCGATCTCGTGCACACGGTGCTGCGCGGCCTCGCCAACGTCATCCAGCAGCAGCTGTTCGGCGAACTGGTCGCCGCGCTGCAGATCGCCGACACCGCCCTGCGCGAGATCTACTTCCGCATCGCCATGGCGCAGCCCTCCGAAGAGGGCCTGGGCAAGAACGGCAAGCTGCAGCCCGCCGCCGCGCAGTCGACCGGCGCCGCCGTCGACATCAGCGCCATCTTCGCCGATGTCTTCGGCGAGGAGCCCGGCCGCGCGGCCCCGCCTTCCGGTGTGATCGAGGACCGGGCGGAGCGCTTCGCCCGCGAGGCCGCCGAGTACTGGCTGGAGAACATGCGCCGTGTCGGCGCCGACGAGAAGGCGCTGTCGCACTTCGGCGTCGACCGCCAGCATCTCGGCTGGCTGATCGACGAGCTGATCGTCGGCGCCCATCGGCTGAAGCTGATCGATCAGCTGTCCCACGAGGTGCGCGCGCTGGAGAACGCGGCCAACGCCAAGTGGGAGGAGATCGCCGAGCGCCAGGTGCGCACCGCTTCCTCGGCGCTGAACGGCTATGTGAGCGCGCTGGGCTTCGACAAGTTGCCGCTCGACCAGCGGCCCGGCCTGCCGCCCAACGCGCCGCAGCGCCGCGTCTTCGAGCAGCCGACGATCATGATCGACGGCATCCCGCAACTCAGCGAGAACCCGGCGCCGATCTACGCCGATTATTGCAAGGACTGGATGCGCGCCTTCCTGCAGCTTGCGATGGACAATGTCGGCTACGAGGGTGGCCGCGAGATCACGCCCGAGCAGAACGACCGTCTGGGCGCCATCCTGCGCACCGTGACGGCCTAAGGACTTTCGATGCCCGTTCGCGCGACCATTGCCTCGCTGCCCGAACCCGGCCACGCGCTGCTGCGCGTGAGCGAACTCGACGCCGCGCCGGACGGCCTCACCCTTTCGATCCAGCGCCAGCAGGGACCCGACACGCATCTGGCCGACGATGGCTGGCGGCGCACCGAGACCTGGCTTCTGCCCGACGAGGTGAGCCGTAACGGCGACGTGCTGGAATTCCATCTCGGCCCCGAGATCTGCGACCGGCTGGCCGGCATCGCCACGATCCGCCTGCGCGTGCGCGAACCGGACATCGGCGTGGTCGGCACGACGGTCGTGGCCTGGCCCGCGATGCTGACCTCGGGCGCGGCCGGCGCCTCGGGCATCTACGACGACACGGTACGACTGCGGCGCCGCCAGCAACCGGCGCCGCCGCCCGAGCCCGAACTGCCGCCACCGCTGGAGATTGCGCCCGAGCCGACGCCGCCCCCACCGCCACGTCCCGACTTGCGGGCGGCGCGCGATCCGATGGCGGACATGCCGAAACGCTCCGGCGCGACGCGATGGATGATCGCGGCTGTCCTCGTGCTGCTGGCCGTGGGCGGCGGCTATTATTACTGGACCAACCATCTGCATCCGCCGGAGCCCGTCGTTGCCACGGCGACCCCGCCCACGCCGACGCCCGTGCAGCCTCCCGCGAAGTCGGTGCGTGAGACGGTCGCGGAGTATCTCGCAACGAAGCCCACGCCCGAAGCCATGCTGGCCAAGGCCCAGGACTTCGCGAAGGCCGGCGACACCGCGGCCTCCTTCCTCGTGTTCCGCCAGGCCGCCGAGCAGGGCAACGCCGCCGCGCAGCTCGAACTTGCGTCCTTCTACGATCCGATGGCGCCGGCCAGGGCAGGCTTCCCGCACGACGGCACGCAGGCGGCCGACTGGTACGAGCGCGCGGCGCTGACGGGCCTGGCCGAGGCCCAGCGCAAGCTCGGCCTGTTGCTCGCCAAAGGCGGCGCCGGGCTTACCGCCGATGTGACAAAGGCCAGGGTTTGGCTACAACAGGCGGCGGCACAGAACGATGCCGATGCAAAGAAGGCGCTGGACGGTCTCCCCAAATGAAGTTGAGTCTTTTGCTGCCGGTGACGGCGGCGCTTTTCGCCGGTCCTGCGCACGCTCAGACAGCAAGCAAACTCGCAAGCCCGCCGCCGGCTAACCTGGCCTGCGGCGTCCTGAAAGCCGAAGCCTCGAAGACGGGCTCGACTTCGAACTGGACAGTCTCCGGCCCCTCGGGAAAGAACACGGAGACCGGCGTCCTGAAGAGCGGCCCACGCTTCGAATGCGTCGACGGCGCCGTGCTGACCGTCGAATTCACCTCGACGGCCGGTCACTCCTTCTTCGACGCTTACTTTCCCGACGGCACCAACATCGGCTACGGCCGCCAGCAGATCGACCGTCGCGGCGGACGTGTCGTCCTGCCGATCCAGGCCAAGGGTCGCATCGCCGCGCCCTATCGCGCCGCCTTCGACTATCACTGCAAGCTCAGCATGCCGGCCGATCCGATCACGCCGGCCATGCGCGCGGAGTGCGCCCCTTAGGAAGGCGCAAAGGTCCCTCAGACCAGCCGGTACCCCACGCCCGGCTCGGTGAGGACGTGCTGAGGCGAGGCCGGGTCGGTCTCGATCTTCTGGCGCAGCTGGCGGATGTAGACTCGCAGATATTGCGGATCGACGGCCTCGTCGCGCCAGACCTCGCGCAGCAGGTGACGATGCGTCAGCACTTTGCCGGCATGGATCGCGAGCTGTTCGAGGATGTCGTACTCCTTGGGCGACAACTTCACCGTCTCGCCCTCCCGCTCGACCAGCCGCCGCACCAGGTCGACCTTGAGCGTGCCGCTGGTGAAGCCGCGGTCCGCGCCCTGCTGCTGAAGCCGATGACGCAACGCCGCGCGCAGACGCGCCATCAGTTCCTCGGCGCCGAACGGCTTGGTGACGTAGTCGTCCGCGCCAGAATCGAGGGCGGCCACCTTGGCGGCCTCTTCGCCGCGGCCCGAGAGAACCACGATGGGGACCGGCCCGAGCTTGCGCATCTCGGTGATCAGCTCGAGCCCGTCGCGATCGGGCAGGCCGAGATCGAGCAGGATCAGGTCCGGCCGGTGATGCCGCATCGCCTGCAGCGCCTCCGCGCCCGTCCCCGCTTCCAGCGTGCGATACTCGTGGGCCGCGAGGGTCGTGCGCAGCAACCTGCGGATCGGCGGCTCGTCCTCGACGATCAGGATCGTGGCGCCGTCAGCCGTCATTGGGGAACACCGGGAAACTCACCATGAACTCGGCCCCGCTGCGATCGCCCCGGTTGCGCGCGGTGAGCGTACCGCCCATCGCCTCGACGAAGCCACGGGCGATGGCGAGGCCCAGGCCCGTGCCGGCCCGCCGCCGGTCGCCCGATTCGGCGCGATAGAACTTGTCGAAGATGCGGTCGAGATCGGCCTCGCCAAGTCCCGGCCCCTCGTCGCGGACCATGATCGCGACCCGGCCGCTCTCCTGTCTCGCTTCGACCGAGATCCGGCCGCCGGGCGCGGAATACTTGGCCGCATTGTCGAGAAGGTTGAACAGGACCTGCTCGGCCAGGACGAAATCGAGCTGCAGCGCGGGCAGGTCGGGAGACACCGCGCTCGACGTCTCATGCTCGGCAACCAGCGGTGCCGCGCGCCGCAGCGCGGTCGAGACGAGATCGCCAACCTCCACCGCTTCGCGCTTGGGGACGATCGCACCGGCATCGAGGCGCGTCATGTCGAGAAGGTTGCCGACGAATCGGTCGAGCCGTTCGGCCTCGCCCTGCGCCGTCGCCAGCAGCTCCTCGCGCGCCGCTGCGTCGTAACGCTCGCCGAAGCTGCGAAGGCTGGAGAGCGCGCCGATGATCGAGGCGAGTGGCGTGCGCAGGTCGTGCGATACCGAGGTCAGCATCGCCGAACGCAGCCGTTCCCGTTCGGCGCCCAGCCGCGCCTGGTCGATATCCTCGGCCAGGGTCACGCGCTCGATGGCGACGGCGGCCTGGTTGCCCACCGCTTCGAGCAGCCGGCGCTCGCCTGCATTGAGTTCATGCCCCTCCTTGTTCGGCAGCACGCCGATCACCGCGATGGCCGAGCGGCTGGTGCGGATGGGCAGGAACAGCCAGCGTCCACCCGGCAGCGTATCGGTGCCGCGTCCGGCGGGCCGATCGGCATCCCACGACCAGCGCGCGGCCGCGAGGTCCGCGTCGCTCAGCGCGCCGTCGGGCGGGAAGGCCGCGCGGGTCGTGAGGCCGCCGGCCTCGGGCATCAGCACGACGATCTCCGCCCCGAGCAGCCGGGCGAGATGCGAGACGACGATCCAGAGGAGATCGTAGAGATCGACGACACCCGCGATCTTGCGGCTGAAGGCGTAGAGCCCGGCCGTGGTCCGCGCCTCGCGACGGGCCGATTCTGTCTGGGTGCGGGTCCGCGCCGCCAGCGCGCTCGCGATGACCGCCACCACGACGAACAGGAAAAGCGCCATCACGTTGGCGGGATCGGCGATGGTGAACTGGTAGAGCGGCGGCAGGAAGAAGAAGTTGAAGCAGGCGACACTGAGCGCCGAGACCCACAGCGATGGCACCAGTCCGTGGCGCGCCGCCGAGAACAGCACCGGCAGCACGTAGACCAGCGAGACGTTGGGCAGCACGATCAGCCGGTCGATCAGGACGCCGATGGCGGTGGCCATCGCCGCGCCCAGCGCGCCCTCGAGGTAGGGGCCGGACGTGAGCGGCACGTCGCGCAGCCAGTCGCGCGGCCCGCTCTTCTGCTCGCCTTCGCCCGACGGCGCCACCTCGACGGCGAGCCCCGAGCCTGCCCGGACCAGCTCGTCGACCACCGAGCCGTGGCGCAGCTCGAACCAGCGCGAACGCCGCGACTTGCCGACCACGACGCGCGTGGCGTTGCGCGAGCGCGCAAAGGCCAGAATCTCCTCGACGACCGAGCGGCCGGGCACGGTTGCGATCTCGGCACCGAGCTGGGCCGCCAGACGTTGCGCCTCGGCCAGCCGCGCATGCTCGGCGTCCGATAGCGTGGCGTGCCGGTCGGTCTCGACATAGAGCGCGATCAATTCGGCATCGAGCGCATCGGCGCTACGCTTGGCGGCGCGCACCGCATTGGCCACACCGGGGCCGGGATCGAGGCAGACGATCACCCGTTCGCCCGCGGCCCAGGGGCCGGCGATGGCATGCTCGCGCATGTAGCTGCGCATCTGCTCGTCGACGCGTACGGCGGTGCGACGCAGCGCCAGTTCGCGCAGGGCCGTCAGGTTGCCGGGCGAGAAATAGTGGCGCAGCGCGCGTTGGGCCTGGTCGCGGACATAGACCTTGCCCTGGGCCAGTCGGGCGATCAGGTCGGCCGGCGTCAGGTCGATCAGTTCGACCTCGTCGGCGGCATCGACCACGCGGTCCGGCACGGTCTCGCGCACGCGGATGCGCGTGATCCGCGCCACCACATCGTTCAGGCTTTCGATGTGCTGGACGTTCAGGGTCGAATAGACGTCGATGCCGGCGGCCAGCAGCTCCTCGACGTCGAGGTAGCGTTTGGGATGGCGACTGCCCTCGGCGTTGGTGTGGGCGAGCTCATCGACGAGGACCAGCGCCGGACGCCGCTTGAGGATGGAGTCGAGGTCCATCTCGCCGATCGTGCGGCCGCGATACTCGACGATGCGGCGCGGCAGGATCTCCAGTCCCTTGAGCTGGGCCTCGGTCTCGACGCGGCCGTGCGTCTCGACGACGCCGACCACCACGTCGATACCCTCGCGACTGCGGCGATGGGCGGCCGACAGCATTTCCCAGGTCTTGCCCACGCCCGGTGCCGCGCCGAGGAAGATCTTGTGCTTGCCGCGCGACTCCTTTTCCGCCGCCTTCAGGAGCGCGTCGGGCGAGGGCCGGAGATCGTCAGAAGTCGCGGGCATTCAGGCCGATCATTGTCACCGCTTGGGCAGCGCGTCGAGGGCGAGGTTGAGCTGCAGCACGTTGACCCGCGCCTCGCCCAGCAGGCCGTACATGCGGCCCTCGGTGTGTTGCGCCACCAGCGCCTGGACCTCGGCCTCGCGCAGGCCGCGCGCCTTGGCCACCCGCGCCACCTGCCACACGGCCGCCTGCGGCGAGACGTGCGGATCGAGGCCGCTGCCGGAGGTCGTCACCAGGTCGATCGGCACGCCGCGGCCGAGCCGGTCGGCCTCTTCCCTGACGCGGTCGACCAGGGCCTTGGAGGTCGGCCCCAGGTTCGAGCCCGCCGACCCGGCCGCGTTGTAGGGCGCGGCGACGGTCTTGGTCGAATCGGCCGGATCGGTGTCGGTCGTGGCCGAGGGCCGGCCATGGAAATAGCCCTCGCCGGTGAAGGACTGGCCGATCAGCGTCGATCCGACGACCTTGCCGTCCTTCTCGACGAGCGAGCCGGCGGCCTGGCCGGGGAAGGCCGCGCCGGCGACGCCGACCATGGCGAGTGGATAGGCAAGGCCCAGCAATGCGGTCATCAGGACCAGCATGACGAGGGAAGCGCGCAAATGACGAAGCATGACGATCTCCTTCAGGCGAGGCCGGCGGCCGCGACCACGACGTCGATCAGCTTGATGCCGACGAAGGGCACGACGAGCCCGCCGATTCCATAGACCAGCAGGTTGCGGCGCAGCAGGGACGCGGCGCCGCTCGGCCGGTACTGCACGCCGCGCAGGGCGAGCGGGATCAACGCCACGATGATCAGGGCATTGAAGATGATGGCCGAGAGGATGGCGCTCTGCGGCGTCGCCAGCCCCATGACGTTCAGCACGCCGAGCTGCGGATAGAAGGCGATGAACATCGCCGGGATGATGGCGAAGTACTTCGCCACGTCGTTGGCGATCGAGAACGTCGTGAGTGCCCCGCGCGTCATCAGCAGCTGCTTGCCGATCGCCACGATCTCGATGAGCTTGGTCGGGTCGCTGTCGAGATCGACCATGTTGCCGGCCTCGCGCGCGGCGTTGGTGCCGGTCTGCATCGCGACGCCGACATCGGCCTGGGCGAGCGCCGGTGCGTCGTTGGTGCCGTCGCCGCACATGGCCACCAGCTTGCCCTTGGCCTGCTCCTCGCGGATCAGGCGCAGCTTGGCCTCCGGGGTCGCCTGGGCGAGAAAGTCGTCGACGCCCGCTTCGGCAGCGATCGCGGCGGCCGTCTGCGGATTGTCGCCGGTGATCATCACGGTGCGGATGCCCATGGCGCGCAGCTCCGCGAAGCGCTCGCGGATGCCGCCCTTCACGATGTCCTTGAGATAGACCACGCCCAGGATGCGGCCGTTGCGCGACACACCGAGCGGCGTGCCGCCCTCCTTGGCGATGGTCGTGGCGATGCGGGTCACCTCGTCGACCGGCGGCGTGATGCCGAGCGAGCGGGCATGCTCGATCACCGAATCGATCGCGCCCTTGCGGACCACCGCGCCTTCGTGGTCGACGCCGCTCATGCGCGTCTGCGCCGTGAAGGGCACGAACTTCGCGTGCAGCTCCGCCACGTCGACGCCGCGCAAGCCGTATTTCTCCTTGGCCAGCACGACGATCGAACGGCCCTCGGGCGTCTCGTCGGCCAAGCTGGCGAGCTGGGCCACCTGCGCCACCTCGTCCTCGCTCACCCCCGTCACCGGGATGAACTGCGTCGCATGACGGTTGCCCAGCGTGATCGTGCCGGTCTTGTCGAGCAGCAGCGTGTCGACGTCGCCCGCCGCCTCGACCGCGCGGCCGGAGGTCGCCAGCACGTTGAAGCGCACCAGCCGGTTCATGCCGGCGATGCCGATGGCCGACAGAAGCGCGCCGATCGTCGTCGGGATCAGGGTGACGAACAGCGCGATCAGCACGACGACGGAAACCGCGCCGCCGGCATAGGTCGCGAAGCTCGGGATGCTCACGACCGCCAGCACGAAGATCAGCGTGAGGCCGGCCAGCAGGACACTGAGCGCCAGTTCGTTGGGCGTCTTCTGGCGCGCGGCACCTTCGACCAGGGCGATCATGCGGTCGAGGAAGCTCGATCCCTCCTCCGCGGTGATGCGAACCTTGATCCGGTCCGACAGGACGCGCGTGCCGCCGGTGACGGCCGAGCGGTCGCCGCCGGCCTCGCGGATGACCGGCGCGGATTCGCCGGTGATGGCCGATTCGTCGATGGTGGCCACGCCCTCGATGATCTCGCCGTCGCCGGGCACGAGGTCGCCGGCCTCGACCAGCACCTTCTCGCCGACCTTGAGCGTGTGGGCGCGGCGCGGCTCGAACGTGTCGCCCACGCCCAGCAGTACCTTCGCCATGGTCTCGCTGCGCATGCGGCGCAGCGTGTCGGCCTGCGCCTTGCCGCGGCCTTCCGCGACCGCCTCGGCGAAGGTGGCGAACAACACGGTGATCCACAGCCAGATCACGATCTGGATCTGGAAGCCCGAGCCCGTCACGCCGGTCGCGATGTCGCGCACGGTGAGGACCGTGGCGGCCAGCGCCACCATCTCGACGGTGAACATCACCGGGTTCTTCACCAGCTCGCGCGGGTCGAGCTTGGCGAGGCTGCCCAGCAGGGCCGGCTTCAGGATCGCGGGGTCGAAGAGCGACTGCGACTTGTCACGTTTACTCATGATGACGCCTCGTTAGAACAGCGTGCCGGCCAGCAGGGCGAAATGCTCCGCGATGGGGCCGAGGGCCAGGGCCGGAAGGAAGGTGAGACCGCCGACGATCAGCACGGCACCGACCAGCAGGCCGACGAACAACCCGCCATGGGTCGGGAAGGTGCCGGCCGAGATCGCGGCCTTGCGCTTGGCCGCGAGCGAACCCGCGATGGCCAACATCGGGATGATGATGGCGAATCGGCCGACCATCATCGCGACGGCGAGCGTGCCGTTGTAGAAGACGGTATTGCCCGTCAGGCCGCCGAAGGCGCTGCCGTTATTGCCGGCGGCCGACGCGTAGGCGTAGAGAATCTCGCTGAAACCGTGCGGACCTGCGTTGGCCGGGCCGGCCAGTCCCACCGGGATGACACTGGCCAGCGCCGTGAACCCCAGGATGGCAAGCGGGCAGCACAGGATCGCCAGCATGGTGAACTTCACCTCGCGCGCCTCGATCTTCTTGCCGACATATTCCGGCGTCCGGCCGACCATCAGACCGGCAAGGAAGATTGCCAGGATGGCGAACAGCAGCATGCCGTAGAGGCCTGCGCCGACGCCGCCGATGATGATCTCGCCCAGCAGGATGTTGAGCAGCGGGACCATGCCGCCGAGGGGCATGAAGCTGTCGAGCATGGCATTGACCGCGCCGCACGAGGCGGCCGTGGTGATCACGGCGAACAGGGTCGACAGCGTGATGCCGAAGCGGACTTCCTTGCCCTCCATGTTGCCGGCCGCGTTGTCGACGCCGAGCGCACCCAGCAGGGGATTGCCGCCGGCCTCGGCCCAGTAGCAGACGACGACACCGGCCAGGAACAGCACGCCCATGGCGGCCAGGATCGCCCAGCCCTGGCGCTCGTCGCCGACGGCGCGGCCGAACACGTTGGTGAGCGCGGCACCGATCGCGAAGATCGACAGGATCTGGACAAGGTTCGAGAACGCGGTGGGATTTTCGTAAGGGTGCGCGGAGTTGGCATTGAAGAAGCCGCCGCCGTTGGTGCCCAGCATCTTGATGGCGAGCTGCGAGGCAACCGGACCCTGGGCGATGGTCTGCCTGGCGCCCTCGACGGTCGTGGCCTCGACATAGGACGACAGGTTCTGCGGCACGCCCTGCCAGACGTAAAAGACGGTCAACAGCACGCAGAACGGCAGCAGCACGTAGAGCGTGGCGCGCACCATGTCGGCCCAGAAGTTGCCGATGCCCTTCGACTCGGCGCGCGCAAAGCCGCGGACCAGAGCCACGGCGAGCGCAATGCCGGTCGCGGCGCTCAGGAAGTTCTGAACGGTGAGACCGGCCATCTGCGAGAGATAGCTCATCGTCGATTCGCCGCCGTAGTTCTGCCAGTTGGTGTTGGTCAGGAAGCTCACGGCGGTGTTGCCCGCGAGATCGGGCGCCACGGCGGACATGCCCTGCGGATTGAGCGGCAGCAGGTCCTGCAGGCGCAGCAGCAGATAGAGGAAGGCGAAGCCCACGATGTGGAAGACGATCATGGCGCGGGCATAGACCCACCAGCTCTGCTCCTCCGACGGATCGATGCCGGCCAGCCGATAGAAGCCATGCTCGACCGGCCGCAGCACCGGAGACAACAGGGTGCGCCGTCCGGCCATGACGTTGTCGAGATAGCCGCCCAGCGGGCGCGTGAGCAGCAGCACGAGGCCGCAGAAAAGGGCGATCTGCGCCCAGCCGTTGATCGTCATGGGATCCTCAGAATTTCTCGGGCCGCGCCAGCGCGACCGTGAGATAGACGAGCAGAAGGGCGGCGAGCGCGCCGCCGAGCGCGTAATCGAAGCTCATGGTCGCCTCACAGCCTGTGGCACAGGCGTTCGTAGGCGATCAGCAGGCAGAACAGCACCAGGCCGCCGCCGAAGAACAGGATGTCGAGCATGGGAACTCCTTCGCCGGCATAGAAGGGCGTCGGGGCATAGGAATTCGAGCCGGCGACCACGCTGCCGGCATATGAACTTCATAGGAATTTGAAGGCGAGCCGTTCCGCCGGCTCAGTGTTGGACGTCGCCTAGGCGCGGAACCGCAGGGCGACGGCCAGCATGCGCAGCGACAGGAGGGCGAGGCTGAGCCCCAGCATCGCGAACAGCAGGCTGGGCTCGGCGAGCGGCACGCCGCGATAGGGGAAGATCTGGCCGCCGATCAGCATGAACAGCCAGATGCCGCCCCAGCTCGCCATCTCGAACAAAGAGGCCGAACCGGGACTATAGGCCGGGGGCTTTTGATAGGAGGGCGCGAACCGCACCCGCCAGAACATGTAGGCCGAGGCCAAAATGAACCAGAGGAAGGCCAGGAACTGCACGGCCGTCAGCAGGGTCACGGGCTTCGAAACACGACACCAGAAGGCCGGCAGCCCGGCGGCGCACAAGCCATCGAGGAAGCCCGCGGTGAAGCCGACCGCCGGGCCTTCCAGCGACAGGTTCGTGAGCGCGAGATAGGCGAGGATCGTCGCCACGACAGGCGACAGGCCGACCATCCATTCCCAGCGAAGGAGCGGCGTCATCTTCGACTTGGCTTGTGCCATCGAGGGAGTCGCCGGCTAGAGCGCCATGCGGGCGTGCAGGTCGAACATGATCCAGAAGCTGCCGCCCACCATGATGAAGAGCAGCAGCGCGGTGAAGACCAGCGCGAGCACGTTCTCGCGCGGCGTGGTCGTGAAGTTGATGTGCAGGAAGAAGCGCAGATGGACCAGCACCTGCAGCACCGCGGCGATGCCGATGACCAGCAGCGTGCGCTGCGGCGGCAGGGCGTGCGTGTAGACCAGCCAGAACGGGATGGCGCTCAGCACGACCGCCAGCACGAAGCCGATCAGGTAAGAGCGCAGGCCGTGCGTGGATTCCGGAGGACGTTCCATCACAGCAGCCCCGGCAGATAGACGATGGAGAAGATGCCGACCCAGGCGATATCGAGGAAGTGCCAGAAGAGTCCGAGCCGCTGCAGCCGCGAGGCGACCGGCATCGTGAGGCCCTTCATCGCGACCTGGGCACCGAGGATCACGATCCAGAGCAGGCCCATGGTGACGTGGACGCCGTGCGTGCCGACCAGCGTGAAGAACGCCGAGAGGAAGCCGCTGCGGTCGGGACCCGCGCCCTGGGCGATCAGGCCGGCGAACTCCCGCACCTCAAGGAAGACGAAGGCCGCGCCCAGCACGAAGGTGATGGCGAGCCACGCCAGAACCGCGCCGCGATTGCCCGCTTTCACCTGGAGGCTGGCAAAGCCGAAGGTCATGCTGGAGACCAGCAGCAGGCCCGTCTCGATCGCGGCATTGTCCAGGTCGAAGATCTGCTTGCCCGTCGGACCGCCGGCCGTGCCGGGGATCATGATGGCGTAGGTCGCGAACAGCAGGGCGAAGATCACGGCGTCGCCCATCAGGTAGAGCCAGAAGCCCAGCGCCCGCTGCTCGTGGGTCTCGATTTCCTCGCGCTCGTGTTCACTCATATGGGCGACGCTCATGACCGGCTCCCCATGAGTCGGAACCGTTCGTCCTCGATCGCCTTCACCTCGGCGGCCGACATGGTGAACTCCTGGTCGTCATTGGACGAGCGCACGATCACGGCCGCGAACACGACCGCACCGGACGCCAGCACCAGCCACCAGATGTGCCAGACCATGGCGAAGCCCAGCACGAAGCCGAAGGCGCCTACGATCACGCCGATCGGCGTGTTGGACGGGATGCGGATCGCCTCGTAGCGGGTCGGCCGCTGGTAGGCGACGCCCTTCTCCTTCATCTCGAGGAAGGCCTCGCGATCGCCCACCGTCGGGATCACCGCGAAATTGTACGGCGGCGGCGGCGAGGAGGTCGACCATTCGAGCGTGCGGCCGTTGAACGGATCACCCGTCAGGTCGCGCGTCTTGTTGCGGTCGCGAAGTGAGGCGTAGAGCTGCATCACCATGCAGCCGATGCCGCACAGCACGACCAGAGCGCCGGACGCCGCCACCAGCAGGTAGGGCTGCCAGGTCGGATCGTTGTAGGTCTCCATGCGGCGCGGCATGCCCTTCAGGCCGAGCAGGTAGAGCGGCATGAAGGCGAGATAGAAGCCGATGATCCAGCACCAGAAGGCGCCGATGCCCCAGCCGCGGTTGAAGGCGAAGCCGAAGGCCTTGGGGAACCAGTACATGTAGCCGGCGAGATAGCCGAACAGCACGCCCGGGATGATCATGTTGTGGAAGTGCGCGACCAGGAAGGTCGTGTTGTGCATCAGGAAGTCGGCCGGCGGGATGGCCAGCAGCACGCCCGTCATGCCGCCGATCACGAACGTCACGATGAAGCCGATGCTCCACATCATCGACGGATGGAACTCGATGCGGCCGCGATACATGGTGAGCAGCCAGTTGAACACCTTCACGCCGGTCGGCACGGCGATGATCATGGTCATGACGCCGAAGAAGGCGTTGACGCCGGCGCTGGAGCCCATGGTGAAGAAATGGTGCAGCCAGACGGTGAAGGACAGGATGCCGATCGCCGCCGTCGCATAGACCAGCGATTCGTAGCCGAACAGCCGCTTGCGCGAGAAGGTCGACACGACCTCGGAGAAGATGCCGAAGGCCGGCAGGATCAGGATGTAGACTTCCGGATGGCCCCAGATCCAGAACAGGTTGACGTAGTTCATCATGTTGCCGCCATGCGCATTCGTGAAGAAGTGCATGCCGGCAAGGCGGTCGAGGGCGAGGAGACCGCAGGCCACGGTGATGGCCGGGAAGGCGAAGGCCATCAGGACCGAGGCGACGAGCGCGGTCCAGACGAAGGGAGTCATGCGCATCAGAGTCATGCCCGGCGCGCGACGCTTCAGGATCGTCACGATGAAGTTGATGCCCGACATGGTCGAGCCGACACCCGATATGAGGATCGCCCAGATCCAGTAGTCGACGCCGACGCCGGGATTGTACTCGATCCCCGAATAAGGCGGATAGCCGGTCCAGCCCGCGGTCGAGAACTTGCCGATGACCAGCGAGACCATGACCAATGCCGCACCGGCCGCACTCAGCCACAGGCTGACGGCGTTCAGCCACGGGAAGGCCACGTCGCGCGTGCCGATCTGCAGCGGCACGATGACGTTGATCAGTCCCGTCATGAACGGCATCGCCATGAAGAAGATCATGATGGTGCCGTGCGAGCTGAAGATCTGGTCGAAATGCTCGGGCGGCAGGTAGCCGCCGCTGTTCAGCGCCATCGCCTGCTGGGCGCGCATCATCAGGGCATCGACGAAGCCGCGCAGCAGCATGATCAGCGCCAGCACGATGTACATGACGCCGATGCGCTTGTGGTCGACGCTGGTCAGCCAGTCGGTCCAGAGATACTTCCAGGCCTTCAGGTAGGTCAGCACGACGGCGACAAGCAGCGCGCCGCCGACGGTGACGGCGGCGCCGCCCGCGGCGATCGGGCTGTAGAACGGCAGGGCCTCGATCGTCAGTTTGCCGAACATCCGCTATCTCCGCGCCGGCGCATCATGCGCATGGCCGCTGTGCCTGAACTTGTCGATGATCGAGTCGAACAGCTTGGGCTCGACCGTCGAGTAATAGGTGATGGGGTTGGCGCGGCTCTTCGCGGCCAGCGCCGTGTAGGCATTGGCATCGAGCGCCGCGCCGCTCTGCTTGGCCCTTGCCACCCAGGCCTCGAAGTCGGCCGGCGTCATGGCCAGGACCTCGAAATGCTGGTCGGAGTAGCCGCCGCCGCTGTACTGGCTGTTGCGGCCGACGAACTTGCCGGGCTGGTCCGCCAGCATCTGCAGACGGGTCTGCATGCCGGCCATGGCGTAGATCTGCCCGGCGAGCTGCGGCACGTAGAAGGAGTTCATCACCGTGTCGGAGGTGATGCGCAGGCTGACCGGCCGGCCCGCCGGGAAGGCGAGCTGGTTCACCACGGCGATGCCCTGCTCCGGATAGATGAACAACCACTTCCAGTCCTGGGCCACGACCTGGACGTCGAACGGCGGCTCTTTGGATTCCAGCGGGCGGTAGGGATCGAGGCGATGGGTGCTGCGCCACAGCAGCACGGCGACGGCGATCACGATGACGGTCGGGATCAGCCAGGTGATGGCGTCGAGCTTGACCGAATTGGCCCAGGTCGGCGTGTACTTGGCCTCGGTGTTGGTGGCGCGGTATTTCCAGGCGAACCACAGGGTGAGGATGATGATCGGAACGATCACCAGCATCATCACGTAGAATGCGTCGAACAGCAGATCGCGCTCGGCGAGGGCGATCGGGCCCTTCGGGTCCAGTACCGGAGCCCGTCGGAGGTCGCAGGCGCTCGTCAGAACGGCCAAGACGGCCGTCAATGCCGCGCCTTGCCATCGATTAACAGCCAGCCTCACGCTTCCCCGCCCAACCTATTGCACTGTCAGGGCAGAGTGGCGCCAGCTCTTGTATAGAGCAACGATTCTTTTGTTACGTTTAGGTCTTCAATTCAGGTCTTCTGACCGGGCGGCGCGGGTGTCGATGCGGGCGGCGTCTTGCCGGCGGGGTCCTTGGCCGTGCAGACGTCGGCGCGCAGGCGATCCTTGAGCGTCGCGATCTGGTCCTCGATCTGCTTGTTCGCGGCCTTCTGCTTCTCGATCTGCTCTTCCAGCGCCTTCACCTGGGCTGCATCTGGACCGGCCGGCGCCGGCGGCGCCGGCGGCGCGGGAAGCTGGACGGCCACGTTCACGATCGGGCGGTAGAAGAGGTACCAGCCCAGTCCGAGGCCGGCGGCGAGCAGGAAGAATCCCCCCACCAGGCCGCCCAGAATCCAGGGCCAGCGCGGCGTCGAAGGCTCTTGGGTCTGAGAGGTATCGGCCATGTGCCAGTGAGGCTCCCGTTGAAGAAGCCAGTCAATACCCGCCGCGCGGCGGAATTTGGGCGTCGGGCAGGCCGCGCCAAGGCTCTTGCGCCGGGCAGCCTGCGATATAAGTGTATATGCACAGAATGGCGCCCTCGACCCGCCGCACGGCCGCGTCTAGGGTCGCCGCCACGAACCAAGGAGAGTTCCATGACCGCGTGCATCGTCGGTTGGTCCCACGGCAAATTCGGCAAGCTCGACGGCGAGACCAGCGAGTCGCTGATCGTCAAGGCGGCGTCCGAGGCGATCGCCCACGCCGGCATCGAGCCCAGGGACGTCGACGTCATCTATGTCGGCAACATGAACGGCGGCTTCGTGCGCCAGGAGTTCCACTCCTCACTGCCGCTGCAGGCCCATCCCGACCTGCGCTTCAAGCCCTCGACCAGGGTCGAGAATGCCTGCGCCACCGGCTCGGCGGCGATCCACATGGGCCTCAACACGCTGGCCGCCGGCAAGGCGCGCTTCGTGCTGGTGGTCGGCGTAGAGAAGATGACCGAGCTCAACTCGACGCAGGCCGGCGAGGTGCTGATCAAGGCCTCGTACGTCGCGGAGGAAGCCAACATCGAGGCGGGCTTCGCCGGCATCTTCGGCAAGATTACCTCGGCCTACTTCCAGCGCTACGGCGACAAGTCCGATGCGCTCGCCCGGATCGCAGTCAAGGCGCACAGGAACGGCGCCAAGAACCCGTACGCGCACTTCCAGAAGGAATTCGCCTACGATTTCTGCCGCACGCCGTCCGACAAGAACCCGTTCGTCGCTGGCCCGCTGAAGCGCACCGACTGCTCGCCCGTCACCGACGGAGCGGCGGCGGTGATCCTGACGGACGTCGGCACGGCGCTGGGCATGAAGCAGGCGATCGCCTTCCGCGCGGCCGAGCACGTCAACGACTTCCTGCCGATGAGCAAGCGCGACATCATCAAGTTCGAGGGGCCGCAGCTCGCCTGGCAGCAGGCGCTGAAGTCGGCGCATCTCGACCTGCTCGACCTCTCCTTCGTCGAGAGCCACGACTGCTTCACCTCGGCCGAACTGATCGAATACGAGGCGATGGGCCTCACCGCGCCGGGCGAAGGCGAGCGCGCGATCCTCGAAGGCTGGGTCGAGCGCGACGGCAAGCTGCCGGTCAACGTCTCCGGCGGCCTCAAGGCCAAGGGCCATCCGGTCGGTGCCACCGGCGTCTCGATGCACGTGATGGCCGCGATGCAGCTCGCCGGCACCGCGCCGGAAGGGCTGCAACTGCCGAAGGCGAAGCTCGGCGGCGTGTTCAACATGGGCGGCGCGGCGGTCGCCAACTATGTGAGCATCCTCGAGCCGCTGCGCTAACCTCCGTGCGTGCCGTCGGCTCTCGCGAAAGCGACGCCATCCTGGGCGCCATGCGCCAGGTGGCGCTGGCCGGCGGGCGCACGATCACCTACGCCGACACGGCGAGCATCCGGGCGGCCGCGCACTATCTCCTGCGCCGCCACGGGCTGGTCGATCTCGGCACGCTGCCCGCTTCCGAACCGGCCGATCTCGTCGAGGTCCTGAAGGATCGCACGCTCGCCGAGGAGGCGGTGAAGTACCTCGCCATCATGGCGATGGTCGACGGCTCGCTCGACCACGGCAAGCTGAAGCGTGTGCTGGAATATTCCCGCGCCCTCGACATCGAGGCCGACTATCTCACCGATCTCGTCGAGGCGGCCTCCGGCCATCTCGCCTGGGCCACCGCCGACATGTGGCGCAAGAACTTCGACAGCGTGCTCAGCCGCCCCTCGGAGGGTCTCGATCCCAACGTCTGGATCCGGCCCTACGAAGGCGCCAATGCCGATCCCGACCTGGTCGCGCGCTACGAGGCGCTGGGCGGGCTGCCACAGAACACGTTCGGCAAGGCGCTGTGGGACTTCGACAAGGCGAACGGCTATCCCTTCCCCGGCGATCCGATGGCGCTGAACGCCGCCTTCGGCACGGCGCACGATTCCACCCACGTGATCTCGGGCTACGACACCAGCGCCCGCGGCGAACTACTGGTGTCGACCTTCACGGCCGGCATGCATCCGATCAATCCGATGAGCGGCCACATCCTGCCGGTGATCTTCTTCTTTCACTTCGGCGAGCAGATGAACGACGTGGGTCACGCGGGCAAAGGCGGCCTCGATCCCGACGAGTTCTGGCACGCCTGGGCCCGTGGCGCGGAGATGACGGCCGATATCTTCGATCCGCAGTGGAGCGTCTGGGACTGGGTCGAGCACGATCTCGACGAGCTGCGCCGCCACTGGAACGTGACGCCGCCAGGGAACAGGCGTTAGGCAATCAATCCTCCTCTCCATTCAAATGGGGAGGTGTCGCTGTCTTCAGCGACGGAGGGGGCATGACCCCATCGCCCTCGTAAGACGAGGGCACTTCCCCTTTGCGGACGCCGCAAAGGGGAAGCGACCGATGCGTCACACCACCGGGCTTGCGCCGCCGTCGACGTTGATCGCGACGCCGGTGATGAAGGAGCCGGCATCGGAGCAGAGGAAGCAGGCCATGCGGGCGAATTCCTCGGCCTTGCCCATGCGGCCCAGCGGGATGCGGCCCTTGGCCATGCCGGCGAGGAATTCCTCGTAGGTCTTGCCCTCGCCCGCCGCGGTCTTGTGACGGCGCTGCCACTGGTCGCTCTCGATCAGGCCGACCAGCATCGCGTTGACGAGGATATTGTCCTTGGCGAGTTCCTGGCTCATCGCCTTGGTGAGCGCGAGGCCGGCGGCGCGGCTGACGCTGGTCGGCGTCGAGTTGGCGGTCGGGGCCTTGGCGCCGATGTTCAGCACGTTGACGATGCGGCCCCACTTGCGCGCGCGCATGCCGGGGATCGTCGCGCGGCTGAGACGGATGGCGGCGAACAGCTTGAGATCGAGGTCGCCCTGCCAGTCCTCGTCGGTCACGGTCTCGAACGACTTGGCATGGCTGATGCCGGCATTATTCACGACGATGTCGATCTTCCCGAAATCGGCGTCGATCTGCTTGACCGTGTCGGCGATGGGCGCGGCCTTCGAGACGTCGCAGGAATAGGCCTCGATCTTGATGTTGGCCTTGCCCGCCGCCTTCTGCACCTCGGCCTTGGCCGCGGCGAGCGCGTCGGCCTTGCGGGCCAGCAGCGCTACCGACGCGCCCGACGCAGCGAACTCCTTGGCCATGGCGAGGCCCAGGCCGGTGCTCGCGCCGGTGATCACGGCCACCCGGCCATCCATACGTACGTCCATCTTGTCCTCCCGAAATCGGCGAAATCGGGCGACACCATATCCATCGATTTACGGGGCAGCGAGTCCGACATCCCGCAAGGCGAGGCGGACAGTCAGCCGTTCCTCGTCACGCTCTGCTCACGCCCCTGCCGAGCCCGCTCGACCGCCGCGAGGACGCGCTCGGGCGTAGCCGGCGCGTCGAGACGCACCGCCGCATTCCGGCCACCCACCGCGCCGATCGCGTCCTTGAGCGCGGTCCATACGGCCGTCGCCAGCATCAGCGGCGGCTCGCCCACCGCCTTGGAGCGGAAGATCGTCGCCTCGCGCGAGGGCGCATTGTCGAGCAGCGTCACGTTGAAAACCGGCGGCACGTCGCGGCTGCCAGGGATCTTGTAGGTCGAAGGCCCGGTCGTGCGCAGGCGCCCCCGCGCGTCCCACCACAATTCCTCGCAGGTGAGCCAGCCCTGTCCCTGCACAAAGGCGCCCTCGATCTGGCCAAGGTCGATGGCGGGATTGAGCGATTCGCCACAGTCCTGCACCAGATCGGCGCGCAGCACGCGGCTCTCGCCGGTCAGCGTGTCGATCGCGACCTCGGCCATCGCCGCACCGAAGGAGAAGTAGAAGAACGGCCGGCCACGCATCGCCACGGGATCCCAATGGATCTTCGGCGTCTTGTAATAGCCGGTCGAGGACAGCGAGACTCGCCCCAGCCAGCAGAGCTTCGCGAGTTCGGCGAAGCTCAGCACCTGGTTGCTGCCGGGCTTTGCGATGCGCACGGTGCCGTCGGCGAATTCGATGTCGGCCTCCGCCACGCCGAAATGTTCGGCGGCATAGGCCACCATGCGCTGGCGGATCGTGTTCGCGGCCTCCCACGCCGCCCAGCCATTGAGATCCGTCCCCGTCGAGGCCGCGGTCGGCGAGGTGTTGGGCACTTCGGCGGTCGAGGTCGCGGACGGCCGGATGCGGTCGATGTCGACCTTGAACACCTCGGCCACGATCTGCGCGACCTTGATGAACAGCCCCTGCCCCATCTCGGTGCCGCCGTGGTTCAGGCGAATCGAGCCATCGGTATAGACATGCACCAGCGCACCGGCCTGGTTCATGTGTGGCAGGTTGAAGGAGATGCCGAACTTCAGCGGGAAGAGTCCCAGCCCGCGTTTCAGCACGGGGTTCGCCGCATTGAAGGCGTCGATCTCGGCACGCCGCCGTTCGATCTCGCCGCCTTTCTTCACCTCGGCCCAGCAGCGCGCCAGATGGTTCTCGTCGACCTTCTGGCCGTAGGGCGTCTCGTCCCGCCCCTCGGCATAGAAGTTGAGCGCCCGCACCTCGACGGGATCGCGGCCGAGATGGAGTGCGATACGGTCGAGCGCATCCTCCATGATCACCACACCCTGCGGCCCGCCGAAGCCGCGGAAGGCGGTGTTCGACTGCTTGTTGGTGCGGCAGGCATAGCCGACGGCGCGGAAGTGCGGGATCCAGTAGGCGTTGTCGGTATGGGTGAGCGCGCGCGCCACGACCCCCGGCGTGAGATCGAGGCTCCAGCCGGCATCGGCCGCCAGCACGGCGTCGAGCGCCCGCACGCGACCCTCGTCGTCGAAGCCCACCGTGTAGCGATAGTCGAAACCGTGACGCTTGCCGGTCGCCACCATGTCGACCTCACGCGGCAACCTGAGCTTCACCGGCCGGCCGGTATGGTTCGCCGCGACCGCTGCTGCGGCTGCGACCCAGGAGGCGTTGCTCTCCTTGCCGCCGAAGCCGCCGCCCAGGCGGCGCACCACCGCCGTCACGCGGTTAAAGTCGCACCCGAGCAGCCGCGCGCAGATATGCTGCACCTCGGTCGGATGCTGGGTCGAGGAATGGACCGTGATGTCGCCGTCCTCGCCTGGCAGCGCGAAGGCGATCTGGCCTTCGAGATAGAAATGCTCCTGCCCGCCGACGCTGAACTCGGCTTCGAGCCGATGCGGTGCACTTGCCAACGCCGCATCGGGATCGCCGCGCAACACCGTCGACGGCGCCTGCACATAGGCCTTTCGTTCCAGCGCCGTCGCGATGTCGAGGATCGGTTCTTCGGCCTCGATCTCGACGACGACTTTCTCGACAGCGGCACGCGCCGCATCGAGCGTTTCCGCGACGACCATCGCCAGCGTCTGGCCCGCGAACTCGATCCGGTCGACGGCGAACAACGGTTCGTTCTGGCCGATGGCCGCAACGTCGTTCTTGCCGGGAATGTCCGTCGGGCCAAGCACCGCGACTACGCCGGGCATCTTCGACGCCACGGCGATGTCGACTTTCACGAGTTTCCCGCAGGCGATGGTACTCAGCACCAATGCACCGTGCAGCGTGTCGGGCGGTTCGGGCATGTCGTCGATATACAGCGCCTGCCCCGTGACGTGCTTCAGCGCGCTGTCGTGGCGCCGCGCCTTGTGGACCTGCGCGCTCACAGCGCCTCGACCTCGAGCACCCGCTGCGGATCGGCGAGGCGCAGTTCCAGCCGGCGCAACAGGTTGGCCGCGACCTGTAGGCGATAGTCGGCCGAGCCGCGCCAGTCATCGACCGGCTTGAAATCCTCTCCGACGGCGGCAATTGCGGCTGCAAAGCCGTCCTTGAGCAAGGCCGCCTCGGCCGCGCGCGCCCGGCGCGGCGTCGCCGCCATGCCGCCGAACGCCAGCCGCGCATCCTCGATCTTTCCATTGCGGATTCGCACGCGGTAGGCGCCCGCGACGGTCGAGATATCCTGGTCGCGGCGCTTGCTCACCTTGTCGCAATGAAAGCTTTCGCCCTCCCACAGACGCGGCATGGAAATACTCTGGATGATCTCGTCCGGCGCCAGCGCGGTCTTGCGATAGTAGAGGAAGAAGTCGTCGAGCGGGATTTCGCGCGTGCCCCGCTTCGAGACCAGGGTCAGGCTCGCCTCCAGCGCCAGCAGGACCGGCGGCATGTCGCCGATCGGCGAGGCCGTGCCGATATTGCCGCCGATCGTGCCCATGTTGCGGATCTGCCGCGAGCCCAGCCGCGACAGATAGGAACGCAGCGCGGGAAAGGCCTCAACGAGGGTGGACGTCGCCGCCGCATAGGTCGCCGCCGCGCCGATGGTGACCTTGTCGTCGGTCGTGGAGATCGCCGCCAGCTCGGGCACGTGCCGGAGATGGATCACTTGCTTCGGCGGCTTGCGCGCACGGCTCGCCAGCAGGCCGAGATCGGTGGCGCCGGCCAGCAGCAGCGCGTCGGGATGCGCCGCGCGCAGATCGAGGAGTTCATCGAGCGTGCGCGGCGCGAAGAAGGCGCCGTCGAACACGACGGACGCCGGCCGTGCGAGGATCGCAGGCGCCGCCGGCGGCGGTTCGACGGCCAGTCCTGCGATCCGCGTCATCGCCTCGACGATCGGCCGATAGCCCGTGCAGCGGCAGAGATTGCCGGCCAGCGCATCGTGGATCGATCCCGTGTCGGCGGTGTTGCCGCCGCTCGCGAAGGCCAGCGCCGACATCACGAAGCCCGGCGTGCAGAAGCCGCATTGCGTCGCATCGGCTTCGGCCATCGCCGTTTGGACGGGATGCGGCGCGCCCTCGGCGCCGCGCAGACCCTCGACCGTGCGCACCGACTGGCCGTCGAGCTGCCCCAGCATAACGATGCAGGAATTGATCGCCTCACGGCGGCCGTCGCGCTCCAGCACCACGGTGCAGGCGCCGCAATCGCCTTCGGCGCAGCCTTCCTTGGTCCCGCGCAGGCCGCGATGGTCGCGCAGCCAGTCGAGCAGGGTCGTCATCGGCGAGAGGCCGGTGACGTCCACGAGCGTATCGTTGAGCGCGAAGCGCATGTTATCCGCCATGCGAACAGGATGGTGGGCGTTGAAGTGCGACGCAACCCGTGTTGCACTCCCCATGCCAACCACAGCGCGCCAACCAAGGAAAGAAAGCCCCCGGATGGACCCCTACCGTTTCGGCTATTCCCCCATTGTCGGCCGACCGAAGCTCTCCTGGCCCAACGGCGCGCGGGTCGCGGTCTGGGTCTGCCCCAACATCGAGCATTACGAATACATCCCGGCCGAGGTCCGCGTGCGCAATCCGTGGCCGCGCATGCCGCATCCCGACGTGCTGGGCTATGGCGGCCGCGACTACGGCAACCGGGTCGGCCTGTGGCGCATGTTCGAGGTGCTCGACAAGCACAGCATCCGCTGCACCGTCTCGCTCTCGATGTCGGTGATCGAGATGTACCCCGAGATCCTGGAAGCGATGGAAGCCCGCCGCTGGGAGTACATGAGCCACGGCTACTTCAACACGCGCTACCACTGGGGCTACAGCGAGCAGGAGGAGCGCGAGGTCATCGAGCACAGCAAGGCAACGCATCTGCGCCTCACCGGCCGCAAGCTGCGCGGCTGGTTCTCGCCGGCCGTGTCCAACACGCTGAACACGCCCGATCTCGTGAAGGAAGCCGGCCTCGACTATTTCTGCGACTTCTATCACGACGACCAGCCGACGCCGCTCGCCACGAAACACGGTCCGCTGATCCATGTTCCCTATTCGATGGATCTCAACGACGCGATGATCTACCGCCAGCCGGTCGAGGCGGAGGAGTTCGCTCAGATGATCATCGACCATTTCGACACGGTCTATCGCGAGGGCGGCGAGAACGGCCGCGTCATGTGCCTCGCGCTCCACCCCTACATGATGGGCGCACCGCACCGGCTGAAGCATCTCGACCGTGCGCTGTCCTATATCCGCCAGCACAAGGATGCCTGGGTCTGCACCGCCGAGGAGATCCACGACTGGTACGTCGCGAACGGGCTTAAACCCTACCAGCAGCATCTCGGAAAGGACGCCTGACATGAGCGCGCCCGTTTCCAAGAACCCGCCGCCCCTGCCCGCCGGGATGGACAATCCCTGGTACGACTTCTCGCCCTATCCGAAACGGCCGAAGCTGAATTGGCCACGCAACGCGCGCGTCGCCTTCTACGTCGTGCTGCATCTCGAATATTACGAGCTGCTGCCGCCCGACGGCATCGTGAAGGACAGCCGCTTCACGGGCGAGTTCGGGACATATCATCCCGACTACCGGACCTGGACGCAGCGCGAGTACGGCAACCGCACCGGCATCTTCCGCGTCCTCGACGTACTCGACCGCTACCAGATCCGGGCCGGCGTCGCGGTCAATGCCATGGCGGCGGAGCGCTATCCCTTCCTGATGGAGCAGTTCCGCAAGCGGAACTACGAGATCATCGGCCACGGCGTCTCTGCCAACCGCATGATCAGCTCGAAGATGAGCGAGGCCGAGGAGAAGCAGGAGATCGCGACCTCGCTCGCCGCCCTCGAGAAGGCCTCGGGCACGGCGCCGCGGGGCTGGCTCGGCCAGGAATTCGGCGAAAGCCAGCGCACGCCGAAGCTGCTGGCCGACGCCGGCTTCGACTATGTCCTCGACTGGCCCAACGACGACCAGCCCTATCCGATGCATGTCGGCGACGGCCGGAAGTTCGTCTCGATGCCCAACCAGCCGGAATGGGACGACGTGCAGCAGCTCTGGCTGAGGCGCATCAACACCACGCGCTATCCCGACATCGTGGGCGACGCCTTCGAGCTGCTGCATCACGAGGGCGGCCAGGTGTTCAACCTGTCGATCCACCCCTGGCTGATGGGCATGGCGCATCGCATCAAATATCTCGACGAGGCCCTGCGCCGCGTCGAGCGCTTCGGCAATGTCTGGCACGCGACGCCCGGCGAAGTGGCGAAGCACTATCGCGAAACGATGATGGGCTGATTCGCGTGACCCAGTTCTGGCTCGATACGCTCGCGGAGTTCATCGCGGGCTTCCATCTGGAGTCCCTGAAGCCGGCCACGGTCGAGCAGACGACCTATGTCGTCCTCGACACGATCGGCGCCATCGTGGGCGGCGCGGCCGAGCCCGAGATGCAGGCCCTCACCGCCAAGCTGACCGTCAGCCCGGTCGGCGAGGCCTCGGTGATGGGTACCGGCAAGACAGCCGTGTCGGCCGCAGCCGCGTTCCTCAACGGCACCGCCGGCACATTCCTCGAAATGGACGAGGGCAACCGCTTCGCCAAGGGTCATCCGTCGATCCATGCCTTGCCCGCCGTCTGGGCCCTGGCCGAGATCAAGAGCCTGTCCGGCAAGGCCGTGATGGAAGCGCTGATCCTGGGCTACGAGGTCGGCGCGCGTATAGGCATCGCCGCCGCGATGCGACCCGACATGCACCCGCACGGGACCTGGGGAACGGTCGGCGCCGCCGTCGCCGTGGCCAAGCTGCTGGGCTACGACGCCGCGCAGATCCGCGAGACGATCAATGTCGCCTCCTCGCTCACCCTCGCCTCGTCCAAGCGCACCATGCTGGAAGGCGGTACGGTGCGGAACGCCTATGCCGGAATCTCCAATCGCATGGCGCTGATGGCGATCGATCTCGTCGAGGCCGGCTTTATCGGCGAACGCGACGGGCTCTCCAGCGTGTTCGGCAAGGTCGTGTCCGAGCGGTTCGACACGGCGCGGATGATCGACGGGCTCGGCCGCGACTGGCAGATCGACCAGAACTATTTCAAGCTCCATTCCTGCTGCCGCTACAATCACGGCGCGCTGGACGCGCTCGACATCCTGCTCGCGAAACAGGCCGTCGCGGCGGACTCGGTCGAGCGCGTGGATGTCGCGAGCTATCTCTACGCCGCCGAACTCGACGACCAGTCCCCGCGCAACACGCTGGCCGGCAAGTTCTCGGTGCCCTTCGCCGTCGCCACGCGTCTGGTGCGCGGCTCATCGCAGGTCGAGAACTTCACCTGGGACGCGCTGCGCGACGAGCGCGTGCAGGCGTTGGCCAAGCGCGTGTTCGTCGTCGAGGACAAGGCGATGACCGCCCGGCTGCCGCAGTTCCGGCCGGCCCGCGTCGATCTCCGGCTGCGCGACGGCCGCACACTCACTTCGGCCGTCGAGGCCAATCGCGGCGACGACCAGGATCCCTATTCGCGCGACGAGCTCACCGGAAAGTACTTCTCGCTGACGGCACGGATGTTGCCTCACGAAGTTGCCGACGAAATGCGGAAGAAGATTCTGGTGCTGGACAGGGTTGCCGACATACGCTCGATCTTCGCTCGTTGATTGCCGGGAGGTTTTCATGACCAAGCAACGCACGTCTGCGGTCTCACGCCGGACCTTTCTCGCCGGCAGCACGGCATTGGCCACCGGAGCGATCGCCGCCCCTTCCCTTGTTGGCGCGCAGCCCGCTGCCGTGAAGGTCGGCATGATCCATCCCGTCACCGGATTCGTCGCCTATAACGGCCAGCAGAGCCGGCTGGGCGGCGCGATGGCGATCGAGGACGTGAACAAGGCGGGCGGCATCAAGGCGATGGGCGGCGCCCGGCTCGAGGCGCTGCTGGGCGATAGCCAGTCCAAGGTCGAGGTCGGCGTCAGCGAAGTCGAGAAGATGAACGAACAGGGCGTGGCGGCCTATATCGGCTGCTTCCAGAGCCCCGTCGGCATCGCCGCCAGCCAGGCCGCCGCCAAGTACGGCACGCCGTTCCTCGTGGATGTCGGCGCCTCCGACCTGCTGATGAGCCGCGGCCTCAAGAACGTGTTCCGCCTCAAGCCGGGCTTCGGTGTCTGCGTTGACGACGGCATCGCCTCGCTGGGTGCGCTGAACAAGGCGGCCAACGGCGTCGCCAAGACCGCGGTCATCGTCCACGAATCGGGCGAATTCGGCACCGGCACGGCCAAGCTGGTGGCGGGCAAGCTGCCCTCGATCGGCATCGCGGCGAAAGAGCTGATCGCCCACGACAATCCAACGCGCAACTTCGACAACATCGCGCTGCGCATCCGCTCGCTGGCGCCCGACATCGTCATGATGTCGAACTACGGCAACGAATACATGCTGCTGGCGCGCACGCTCTACCAGCAGAAGGTGAACGTCGCGGGCTTCTTCTCGATCCTGGGCGGCGGCTTCAACTACAAGTTCGTCAAGGAGATGCCCGACGTCTCCCAGTACATGATGGACGTGAACCACTGGTACAACCCGAAGAGCCCGCAGGCCCAGGCGCTGAAGAAGCGCGTCGAGGCCACGGGCGCGCTGTTCACCTTCGAGGTCTATCTCACCTACAGCAACGTCATGCTGCTGGCCGATGCGCTGGAGAAGGCGGGCTCGACCGACAAGGAGAAGCTCATCGCGGCGCTGGCGGCCTCGACCTTCAAGGCCGAGCTGATGCCCTACGGACCGACCAAGTTCGTCAACGGACAGAACGAGGGTGGCCGGCCGGCGACCATGCAGTCGCTCAAGAGCGAGATCGAGGTGATCGCGCCCGAGGCGTTCGCCTCGGCCAAGGCGGTGTTCCCCAAGCCGAAGCTCTAAGGGCTTCCGGGTGATATTGAATCGCGTCGAATTTCCCAACAAAGACCTCACCCTGAGGAGCGAACGCAGTGAGCGTCTCGAAGGGTGGGGACGAGCACCGCGTCTGCTGCCCATCCTTCGAGACGGCCCTTCGGGCCTCCTCAGGATGAGGGGTAGACCCGAAGCCGAAAGAAACTGAGGGACGTGTTCGATCCCGCTTTTCTCTTTGCGGGTATCCTGAACGGCCTTCTGGCCGGCGGTATCTATGTGCTGGTGGCCGTCGGGCTGACGCTGATCTACGGCGTGCTGCACATCATCAACTTCGCGCATGGCAGCCTGCTGATGCTGGCCATGTATGCGGTCTTCTATCTCTGGCGGCTGATCGGCATCGATCCTTATGCCGCCCTGCCGGTCGTGATCGCCGGCGCCTTCGGTTTCGGGTTCGTGCTCTACCGGCTGCTGATCGGCCGCTACAATCACGGCCGCGACGAGAACATCCTGCTGATCACGCTGGGCCTCTCGATCGTGATCGACAATGTCGCGCTGCTGTTCTTCGGCGGCGACACGCAGACCATCGACGTGCCCTATGCCGGCACCTTCGTCGAGATCGGCGCGGCCTTCCTGCCGCTGCCCAAGATCATCTCGTTCGCCGCCTCGCTGGTGCTCTGCGCGGCGCTCGGCCTCTACATGGCGCGCAGCGACATGGGCAAGGCGATCCGCGCCGTCGCCAAGGAGAGGCAGGGCGCGCGGCTGGTCGGCATCGACGTCGAGAACGTCTTCGCCGTGTCCTACGGCATCGGCATCGCCTGCCTGGGCGCGGCGGCCTGCCTTCTGATGCCGACCTATTACGTGACGCCGTCGTCGGGCCACGCCTTCGTGCTCGTGGCCTTCACCATCGTCGTGCTGGGCGGCATGGGCAGTTTCGCGGGTGCGGCGGTCGGCGGCTTCATCATCGGCATTACCGAATCGCTCGGCGGGCTTTTCCTGGGCGAGCAGCTCGGCCAGATCGGGATATCGCTGATCTTCATCCTGATCCTGCTGCTGAAGCCGACCGGCCTGTTCGGGAGCAAGGCGTGAGCCGCCCTGTGCTCCTCTGCGTCCTCGGGCTCGCAACCGCCCTGGCTTATCCGCTGCTGGTGCCGAACTACCTCGTCACGATCGGCATGCTGGTCTTCTTCACCGCCTTCATCGGGCAATCGTGGAACATCGCTGGTGGCTTCGCGGGCCAGACCTCGTTCGGCCATGTCGTGTTCTTCGGCACCGGCGCCTACACCTCGACTATCCTGCAGGTGACCTATGGCTGGAATCCCTGGCTCGCCTGGGTGGCCGCCATGGCGGCCGGCGGCGCGGTCGGCTGGATGATCGCCGTGCTCTCGTTCCGGGCGGGCCTGCGTGGCTCCTACTTCGCGCTGATCACCCTGGCCTTTGCCGAGGTCTTCCGCATCCTCGCCAACTCGGTGCCTTTCACCAAGGGCGGGCTCGGCATGCTGATCAAGGCCGACCCGCGGCCGATCAACTTCCAGTTCAAGGACCCGATCTGGATCTACTATCTCGCGCTGCTGCTCTGCATCGTCTCGCTGCTGATCGCCTGGCAGCTCACGCGCAGCCGCTTCGGCGCGCGGCTGGTGGCGATCCGCGAGAACGAGGACGCGGCGCGGGCGCTTGGCATCGACGTGTTCGCCGAGAAGGTGAAGGTGCTCACCCTGTCCGGCGCGATGTGCGCGGCCGGCGGCACCTTCTACGCCCAGAAGTATCTCTACATCGATCCCGGCATTGCCTTCGGCGTCGACAAGTCGGTCGAGATGCTGCTGGTCAGCATGGTCGGCGGCGCGGGCACGATCTTCGGGCCGCTGATCGGCTCCTTCACCCTGATGGGCATCAACGAAGTGACGCGCTGGCTGGCCAGCGTCGTACCGGCCCTCAAGAACGTCCAGCCGCTGAGCCTCATCGTGTACGGCGTCATGCTGATCCTGATCGTGGCGCGGCTGCCCGACGGGCTGATGAGCCTGTTCCGCCGAAAGCCGCGCCATGCTTGAGGTGCGCGAGGTCTCCAAGAGCTTCGGCGGCCTTAAAGCCGTGGATCGCGCCTCGCTCGACGTGGCCCGCGGCGAGATCGTGGGCCTGATCGGGCCGAACGGCGCCGGCAAGACCACGCTGTTCGCGGCCATCGCGGGCTTCCACCGGCCCGACGCCGGCACGGTTTCCTTCCAGGGCAGGCCCATCACCGGCCTCGCGCCGCACCGCATCTGCGCCGCCGGCATGGTCCGCACCTTTCAGATCACGCAGCCCTTCGCGGGCATCAGCGTGCGCGAGAACATCATGGTCGGCGCCTATCTGCACACGGCCGACCGCCGGCTCGCCGCGCGCGAAGCCGAGGCGGTGGCCGCGCTGGTCGGCATGAAGGACCAGCTCGACCAGCGCGGCGCCGACCTCACCGTCGCCGGCCGCAAGCGGCTCGAACTGGCGCGCGCCCTGGCGACCGGACCGCGGCTGCTCCTGCTCGACGAGGTGATGGCTGGACTCAATCCGACCGAGATCGTCGAGATCGTAGGCGTCATCCGCAACATCCGCGAAGCGGGCGTCACCATCCTGCTGATCGAGCACGTCATGCAGGCGGTGACCTCGCTCGCCGAACGCGTCTACGTGCTGAACCAGGGCCGTATGATCGCCGAGGGCACGCCGGCCGCCATCGCCGACAACGAGGAAGTCATCGAAGCCTATCTCGGCCACGGTGCCGCGAAGGTGCTCCGTGCGTGAGACCGTGACCTCGCGCGCCGATGACGGCGCGAGGGAGGTCCTGCGTGCTTGAGATCGCGGGCCTGCGCGCGGGCTACGGCCCCATCGAGGTGCTGCGCGGCGTCGACCTCACCGTGGGCGCGGGCGAGATCGTGGCCCTGCTGGGCAGCAACGGCGCCGGCAAGTCGACGCTCAACAACAATGTTTCCGGCCTCTACCGCCCGTTCGGCGGCTCGATCCGCTTCGAGGGCGAGGAGATCACGGGCGCCTCCTCCATGCACATCGTCGAAGCGGGTCTGGTGCAGGTGCCGGAAGGCCGCCGCGTCTTTCCCAACCTGTCGGTGCGCGACAATCTCGAACTCGGCAGCTATCGCCGCGGCAAGCCCAACCGCACCACCAACCTGGAGCGCGTGCTCGGAACCTTCCCGCGCCTGCGCGAGCGATTGACCCAATCGGCCGGGACGCTGTCGGGCGGCGAACAGCAGATGCTGGCGATCGGCCGCGGGCTGATGAGCGAGCCCCGGCTGCTGATCCTCGACGAGCCCTCGCTCGGCCTATCGCCGCTCCTGGTCGAGGAGATGTTCGGCCTGATCGGCCAGCTCAACCGGGAGGGCCTCGCGATCCTGCTGGTCGAGCAGAATGTCGTGCAGTCGCTCGCGATCGCCCACCGCGCCTATGTGCTGGAGAACGGCCGCATCGCCCTCTCAGGCAGCGCCGCTGACCTCGCGCGCGATCCCGACTTGAGAAAGAGTTACCTGGGTCACTGACCGCCACGGTCAGACGGTCTCGCGGCCATCCATCCGATCGACCGCGCTCACGCGATGACGACAATCTGCTGACCCGACCAGCACCGCCTCAGAACTTGGGCGCACGCTTCTCCAGGAACGCCGCCGTGCCTTCATGGTAATCGGGGCCGAAATAGACGTCCCGGCGCAGGCCATGGAGGTACTCGTAGGTCGCCGGGTTGATCGGCACCGATTCGCTCAACACGCGGATGGCCTCCTTGGACGCGGCAATCGCCTTGGAGGAGCGCGACGCAATCGTCCTCGCCATCGCATAGGTTTCCGCCTCGAGCGACGCCGCCGGCACGACTTGATTGACGATACCGACGCGCTCCGCCCGTTCGGCCGAAATGAGATTCGCCGAGAAGAACATCTCCTTCACCACGGTGAGCGGCAGGCGGCTCATGAAGTTGAGAATTCCGGCCACATTGTACGGCAACCCGAGTTTCGCAGGCGTGATCGCGAAGGCGCAGGTCTCGTCGCCCATCACGAGGTCGCAGGCCATGACCAGATCGCACGCGCCGCCCCATGCGGAACCGTGGACCATGGCGATCACCGGCGCCGGAAAGGCCTTGACCGCCCGCAGCAACTGTTCGAGCGGATCGCTATAGGGCAGCGGATCGACATCCGCCCTCGGCAGCTCGCCGACATCGTGACCGGCCGACCAGACCTTGCCACCGGAGGCGCTGCGCAGCACCACCACGCGGGCGCCGTCGGCCTTGAATGAATCCAGAGCCGCGATGACCTCGGCGATCAGATCGGCGCCGAGGGCGTTGCGCTTGTCGTCATGGTCGAACGCAATGGTGCCGATCTTGTCGGCAAGCGTCGTGCGGATCAGCGGCATGCGATCAACCCTCAGATCAATGTGACTTTGCGGGCCGCCGACATCAGCTCGTCGCGGAAGGCCGGATCGGCAATCCCGATCAACGCGAGCGCGCGTTCCTTGGTCGACTTGCCCCGCAGGTTCACCGCACCGTGTTCGGTGACCACCCATTCCACGTCCATGCGAAGGTCGGTCACCATCGCGACCTTGGGCACGATACTGGAGACCGTTCCCTTTCGCGCCGTCGACTGGATCGCGATGATCGACTTGCCACGCTTCGCCAGCGAGGCGCCCTTCACGAAGTCGAACTGGCCCCCCGAGCCGCTGTACTCATGCTCGCCGATGAACTCGGCGTTGACCTGCCCGTAGAGGTCGATCTCGATCGCCGTATTGACCGAGATGAAGTCGTCGTGCTGCGCGATGACCCGGATGTCGTTCACGTAGGATGAGGCGTAGCTCTCGAAGGCGCTGTTATCGTTCATGAAGGCGTAGGAGTCGGTCGTGCCGAAGGCCACGGTGAAGACGTGCTTGCCGGGATGGAGCGTCTTGCGCGCGCCGGTGATGACGCCCTTCTGTACCAGGTCGGCCATGGCCGGCGAGAACAGCTCGGTATGGATGCCGAGGTCCGAATGCTTCTCCAGGGCCATGGCAACACCGGAGGGTATCTTGCCGATGCCGAGCTGGATCGTGGCGCCGTTCGGCACCATGGGCGCGACCAGAGCACCGATGGCGCGTCCCTCGGGTGATGGTTCGGCGACACCCGCTTCGATCAGCGGCACGTGATTCTCAACGATCGCGGCCACTTCACTCACATGAACCTGCGACTGCCCGAACACCCGAGGCATGTTGCGATTGACCTCGACGATCAGGCGCTTGCATCGCCGTGCGGCGGTCGAGGCGAAGTCGTTGTTCGTCCCCAGCGAGAAAAACCCGCCGCCGTCCATCGGCGAGACGGTCACCACGAAGGTGTCGAGCGCGATGATTTCCTCGAACAGGCGGGGAATCTGGCTGAAATTGACGGGAACGAAGCTCAGCAGCTTGAGGCCAGTCTTGACCTGGCGCTTGATGATCTCGTGGTCGGGACCGCCAATGAAGAAGCTGTGGGCGTCGACCTTCTCGATCACATCCTCGGCCAGCAGCGACTTGGCCAACGGCTCCATGGCGATCTTGTAATAGAGTCGAATGCGCTTGAGATCGTTGGACCGCAGCCGGGCGGCAAGTGCCGCCAGCAAGGCCGGCGGCTGGCCGATCGCCATGCCGAGGGAAACCGTCGCCCCATCGGGAACACCCGCAACCGCCTTCTCGGCAGTCGTCAGCTTGGCCATGTACAGGTCAGCATACCGTGTCGCGGTCATTTCAATCCTCCGCGCAGCTCACAACTGCGCCCCGTGCTCACTTGAACTGACAAGGGCATCACGGTCAACAAGCCGGGTCAGGCCGCCTCGCCCGCCACCCAGCCGCTCGACCAGGCCCACTGGAAATTGTAGCCGCCCAGCCAGCCGGTGACGTCGACCGCCTCGCCGATCGCGTAGAGGCCCGGGACCTTCTTCGCCTCCATCGTCTTCGACGAGAGCCCGTCGGTATCGATGCCGCCCAGGGTGACTTCGGCCTTGGCGTAGCCCTCGGTGCCGCCCGGCACGAACGTCCAGAGCTTGAGCCGGTTCGCGAGCGTTTCGAGATCGCGGTCGCGCTGGCCCGCCATGGTGCCTTCGGTCGCGAGGGTTTGTGCCAGCCGCTGCGGCAGGATTTCCGCGAGGATCGTGCGCAACTCGGCCTTGGGTCGTGTCCGCTTGCGCTCCTTCAGCAGCGACGCCGCATCGAGATCGGGCAGCAGGTCGACCACGATCTCCTGACCGGGCTTCCAGTAGGACGAAACCTGCAGGATCGCCGGCCCCGACAGCCCGCGATGGGTGAACAGCAGCGCCTCGCGGAAGCGTGCGCGGCCGCAGCGCGCCTCGACGTCGAGGGCCACGCCGCTGATCTCGGGCACGGGCAGCGTGAGCGGCACCAGCGCCGGCCGCGTGTCCGTGACGCGCAATTTGAAGTGACGCGCCACCTCGTGCGCGAAGCCGCTCGCGCCCATCTTGGGGATCGACAAGCCGCCCGTCGCCAGCACGACCGACGCGGCGGAGAAATCGCCATGGTCCGTGGCGACGGTGAAGCGATCCGACTTCTCCACGCGCGTGACCTTGTGCGCGACCCGCACGTCGACGCCCACGGCGGCGCATTCGTCGAGCAGCATCGCCACGATCTGACGCGCCGAGCCGTCGCAGAAGAGCTGGCCCAGCGTCTTCTCGTGCCAGGCGATGCGATGCCGGTTCACCAGCTCGATGAAATCGTGCTGCGTGTAACGTGCCAGCGCCGATTTGCAGAAATGCGGGTTGGCCGAGAGGAACGCCTCCGGCCGCGCGTCGAGATTGGTGAAATTGCAGCGCCCGCCGCCCGAGATCAGGATCTTCTTGCCGACCTTCTCGGCATGGTCGAGCAGCAGCACCTTGCGACCGCGCTGGCCCGCCCGCATCGCGCACATCAGCCCCGCGGCGCCGCCGCCCAGCACGACGACGTCGAAGGTGTTCGGCTGGCTCACGCCAGCGCCTTGCCCATGATCCAGAGCGCGGCGGCCAGGCCCGCGATGGCGCCGGCGACCGAGCCGCCGACATAGAGCGCCGCCATCAGATACTCATGCCGCTCCCACAGGAGCACCGCATCGAGCGAGAAGGCGGAGAAGGTGGTGAAGCCGCCCATGATGCCCGTCGCAAGGAACAGACGAAGGTGCCCGGCTGCGCCGATCCGTTCGGCGAACCAGCCGGTGATCAGGCCCATCACGATCGAGCCCAGGATGTTGATGACCAGCGTGTGCCACGGGAAGTGCGAGCCCAGCAGCCGCGCCACCCAGATGTTCATGCCGTGGCGCGCCGCCCCGCCGATGCCCGCGCCCAGGAAGACGATCAGGTAGCTCATCAGCGCCTGCCTCCGAACTTCGTCTTCCAGTCGGGCACGGCGCCGGGAAACGGCAGCGCCGTCGCCTCGTAGACGCCCCGCGCCACCGCCCGCGCCAGACAGTCGGCCGCGACCGTGCCCAGCTCCGTCAGGACCGGCGGATTGCCCCCCGGGCCCGCACGGCCGGTCGCCGCCGCGAACACCGTGTCGCCGTCGTTCGGCGCATGCACCGGACGCAGCGACTTCGACAGCCCGTCATTGGCCATGATGGCGAGACGCTTGCACTCCGCCTTGGTGAGCGTCGCGTCGGTGGCGACCAGGGCGATGGTGGTCGCGGTCACCGGCAGCGGCTGTCCCTTGAAGCGCATCCTGAGCGCATCGTCGGGCAGCTTCGCGGGCCAGCCCAGGCCGCCGAATTCGTTGCCCTGCTCATAGGCGCCGGCCCAGAAATGCGGGCCGCTGCCGATCGTCGCCGCACCCACCGCATTCACCGCGACGAGCGCGCCGACCGTGAAGCCCTGGCTTGTCTTTGCGCTGGTCGAGCCCAGCCCGCCCTTCAGGCCGGCCGTCGTCGCGCCGACGCCCGCGCCTGCGGTGCCCAGCGCGAATTCGTGCGATGCCACCAGCGCCGCATCGCGGCCGAGATCCCAGTAGGGCGGCTTGTGCTTCACCGGCTCGCGCATCCAGTCCTTTTCGCCGCCGTTGATCAGGTCGAACAGGATCGCCTGCACCGCGACGGGAATGGCGAGGCCGCCGAACGTGCGCCCCTGTCCGCGCTGGCACAGCACGGCCGACGCACCGCCTGCGGCGTCGAGCCCGTAGACCGAACCGCCCGACAGCACGACGGCGTCGATCGCCTGCCCCACCGCCTCGGGTTCGAGCGAGGTGGCCATGCGATCGCCCGGTGCGCCGCCCAAGGTCGAGATGCTGGCGATCGCGCCCTCCTCGAAGATCGCGACGGTGGCGCCCGTGGCCGCGCGCATGTCCTGGGCGTTGCCGACCAGCACGCCGGCCACGTCGGTGATCAGGTTCCTCATGTCAGGAACTCACCGCCGTTCACATGGATGGTCTGGCCGGTGATGAAGGTGCCTTCCGGTCCGACCAGCAGGCGCACCATCGCTGCGATCTCCTCGACCGTGCCGAAGCGCTTGAGCGGAATGGGCCGGTTCACGCGATTGGGCGGCGCCGCGCCGGCGGCCGCCCCGCGCGTCGTATCGATGGCGCCCGGCGCCAGGGCGTTGCAGGTGATCCTGTGGGGCGCCAATTCGACCGCCAGCGCCCGCATCAGCCCTTCCAGTCCCGACTTCGACGCCGAGACGTGGCAGCGGTTGGGTGTGCCGACATGCGTGGAGATGCCCGACAGCGCCACGAAGGCGCCGCCGCCGCGCGCCACCATCTGCGGCACGATCGCCTTGCCCAGCAGGAACGCGCCGTCGAGCGCGACCGACATGATCTCGCGCCACTCGTCGAACGACATGTCGAGGAAAGAAGTCTGGCGGCGCAGGCCGGCATTGCTGATCAAGATGTCGACGCCACCGAACTTCGCGGCGGCCTCGGCCGCGAGGCGGGGCGGTACGGCGGGATCGGACACGTCGCCCATCGCGGACATCGCCTTGCCGCCGGCCGCCTCGATCTCCGCCACGACGGCATCGACCGCCGCCTTGTCCGACCGGCCGTTGACCACGATCGCCGCGCCGTCGCGCGCTAGGGTCAGCGCGATCGCGCGGCCGATATTCTTGCCCGCGCCCGTCACCAGCGCGACTTTGCCTTGCAGGGGTAATGACATGCGATCTCCGCCCAGGGTCCGGCCGGGACCCTAGCGGAGATCGTCCACGAACTTAAGCGTTGCGCTAGCCGGCGACGATGTAGGCGCGCAGCGCCTCGGTTTCATGGCGCGCTTCTTCGAGCCGCGCCTTCACCACGTCGCCGATCGAGATTAGCCCGAGCAGCTCGCCGTGCCGCACCACCGGAAGGTGGCGGAAACGGCCACGGGTCATGATCTCCATGATCTCGTCGATCGAAGCGTCGGGATCGCAGGTCACGACCTCGCGCGTCATGACAGCCTGCGCCTCGAACTCCAGGGCCGCCGCGCCATGACCGGCAAAGGCCTGGACGAGATCGCGCTCCGACACGATGCCCGCGACGGCGCTCTCGGCGTCGAGGACCAGCACCGACCCGATGCGACGCGTGCTCAGCTGCTGGGAGATCTGGCCGACCGTGGTGCCCGGCGTGACCGTAAAAACGAGACCGCCCTTACGCGACAGGATATCGGAGACGAACATCGGTTCCTCCCTCCGTGGTTGCAGGACTGGTAAACAAGCCAACGCTGTGGCGCGAAGGGAGGTTGCGGGCGATAAAGCCCCTCATGAACGATGCTCGGTCAGCCCTCGTCCTCTTCTCCGGCGGTCAGGATTCCACCACGTGTCTGGCCTGGGCGCTAGAGCGATTCACGCATGTCGAGACGGTGGCTTTTGACTACCGCCAGAGGCATCGAATCGAGCTGGATCAAAGGCTTATCGTTCTCGACGAGGTCAGGCGCCGCTTCCCTCAGTGGGCCGACCGGCTGGGCGAGGACCATTTCATCGACATGGGCGTGCTGGGCCAGATCAGCGAAACCTCGCTGACGCGCGACGTCGCCTTCGCGATGGAAAAGGACGGCCTGCCCAACAGCTTCGTGCCCGGCCGCAACCTGCTGTTCTTCACCTTCGCCGCGGCCGTCGCGTGGCGGCGAAACATCCGCAACCTGGTGGGCGGCATGTGCGAGACGGATTTCTCGGGCTATCCGGACTGCCGCGACAACACGATCAAAGCACTGCAGGTCACGCTCAACCTCGGCATGGATCGCGCCTTCGTGCTGCACACACCGCTGATGTGGCTCGACAAGGCCGAGACCTGGGGGCTGGCGAACGAGCTGGGCGGCAATCCGCTCGTCGAGCTGGTCCTGGAGCACACCCATACCTGCTACGACAGCGTGCGCGGTCCGCGGAACGACTGGGGATACGGCTGCGGCGAATGCCCCGCCTGCGCACTTCGCAAGCGGGGCTTCGTGGCCTGGCGCGAGGGAAAATCCTCGCTCTGAGAGAGGTTAGCGGCCGCCCGCGAGCTGACGGGCGCCGGTCAGGTTCTGCTGGATCTTCGGAAGCTGACCCTGGGCATAGCGGCGCAACGCACCGTTGCCGCCGTCCTGCGAATAGGCGCCATACTGCGCGTTGGCATCGATGTGCGCAGCCAGTTGGGCGTTGGCGTAGGAGGTGTCGAATTCGACGCCTTCCAGCACGTTCAGCCGCTGAAGGGTCGCGGTCCAGCCCGGCGCGTTGCTCGGATCGGGCGCGTACGAGACGCCGGCTTCCTGGCGCGACTTGCTGAGGTACTGCGCGGCCTCCGTCTGGTCGGCGACCATGCGGGCCGCGAAACCGCGAACGTTCTCGTTCGTCGACTTGGCGAGCGCGAGGCGGCCCGAGGCGATCTCGAAGTCGTTGAACTCCTGGGCGAAGCCCACGAAACGGGCGTCGGGTAGCGCGTTGACGGCGAACGCGGCGCCGGCCGGAAGAACCGACAGGGCGGCAACGCCGAACAGGACAGAGCGGCGGGCGATGGGCTGCATGAAATACTCCTGAATTGTGTACTCTTGAACGCAACCAGTGCGGGCGGGTTCCCCCGGGTTCCAGTGGCGCAACAGACCTGCTAGGAGCGCGGGCATGATTTCGTCCAAGCAGGCCAAGATCGAAGGCCTCGCCTACTTCCTGGCTTTCGTCGCCTGCATCCCGCTCGCCAACTGGATGATCGGGCATGTCGGAACCGTCTGCGTGCCGCAGGGTCCGTGCCTGGTGCCGGTCTGGCCGTGGGGCCCAGGGGCCAAGGCGCTGATGGCGCCGTCGGGCGTGCTGATGATCGGCCTGGCGCTGGTCCTTCGTGATCTCGTGCAGCGGCGCCTGGGTCGCGGCGTCACCCTGGGGGCCATCGTGGCCGGCGCGGCCCTGTCGGGCGCCGTCGCGCCGCCTCAGCTTCTCGTCGCCTCGACCGCCGCCTTCCTGCTCTCCGAACTCGCCGACTTCGCCGTCTACACGCCGCTGCAGTCGCGCGGCCTGGTCCTGGCGGTGCTGGCCAGCAGCGTCGTCGGGCTGGTGGCCGACAGCGTCCTGTTCCTGTGGCTGGCCTTCGGCAGCCTCGACTATGTGGCCGGGCAGATCATGGGCAAGCTCTGGATGGTGCTGCTGGCCCTGCCCTTCATTCACTGGATCCGCAAACGCGAGTTGTCGACATGAGCCTTTCCCTTCTCCCCGTGGACGACCGAGTGTCCGTGTCGGGCCAACTCACGCCGGCCGACATGAAGGAGATCGCCGGCGCGGGCTTCACCGCCGTGGTGAACAACCGGCCCGACGGCGAGGCCTTCTACGGCCAGCCCAGGACCGCCGACCTGCGGGCGGCCGCCGAGGCAGCCGGACTGCAATTCCTCGACCTGCCCTTCTCCGGTCCGCGCGCGACGCCCGACCAGGTGCGCGCCCTCGCCGATCTGCTGGCGGGCGGCGACGGCCGGGTCGTCGCCTTCTGCAAGAGCGGCATGCGCTCGGCGCTTCTCTGGGGCGCCGCGTCGCTGGCCAATGGCCGCTCCCTCGAAGAGGTGCTTCAGGGCGCCCGCAAGGCCGGACAGGAGTTGAGCGGCGCGGCCGACCTGATGACCGGTCTCGCGCAAGCGGCGCGAAGCTGACATGTGAACGGCGGCCAAAGCCGCCGGCCGAAAGACTTGGCTTGCACCGGACGCGCTGCCGCTTCTTAATCGCGCGTCCTGAAGAGATCCGTTGGGGGAATGTTCACATGATGAAGTCGATTCTGGCCGTGTCCGAGGGCGGTCCCGATGCCGCGATGTCGTTCCGGCTGGCCGCCCGGGTCGCCTCGATCTTCGACGCCAGCGTGGACGCGCTGCACCTCCCGGTCGGTCCGGCCGGCGGCGCCGTCGGCGGTCTCGCCATGAGCGGCGAGGCGATGCCGCTCATCATGAACCTCGATGACGACCGGCTCGAGGAGCGCAGCAAGGCGTCCGAGAGCGCGTACAAGGAAGTGCTCGGTGGTCTGGCGGGCTCGACCTATACCGCCGCCGAGACCGCGACGCTCGACACGCTGGTCGCGATGGGCCGCTGCTCGGACCTGGTGGTGCTCGGCCGTCCCGGCTCCGATCCCGAGAACGTGGCGCCCGCCACCGTCGAGGCCGCCATCCATGAATGCGCCCGCGCCGTCATGATCGCGCCGCCGAACGCCGGCAGCGGCGGCTTCGGCTCGATCGTCGTGGCATGGAACGGCAGCTTCCAGGCCGCCCGCGCCGTCGAATACTCCCTGCCGTTCCTCGCGAAGGCCAACAGCGTGACGCTGCTGGTCGTCGGCTCGAAGGCCGACGATGTCGGCGCCTCGTACCTCGCCCGCAACCTCGGCCGCCACGGCATCAAGACCGTTATCGACGCGATCGATCCCGGCGCTGTGTCGGGCCGTGCACGCGGCCGCGCCCTGCTCGACTACACGCACGGCAAGGGCGCCGACCTTCTGGTGATGGGCGCCTACGGCCGCGGCCAGGTGCTGAGCTTCCTCGGCCTCGGCGGCGCGACCGGCAAGGTCATCTCATCCTGCCGCGTGCCGCTGTTGATGGCTCACTAGGCCGAGCAAAGCTCGGCCGCAGGCGAAAGTCCTTACGGGCAGGCGCCCGCGCCCTGGGCCACGACCTGCGGGTCGGTGCACGCGGTGCAGGCGTTGCTGTAGGTTTTGCGTGAGCCGTCGCGCAACTGCCCACAGGCGGGCCGATAATCCTTGGTGCACATCTGCGGCCGCGGATCGGCGCACTGTCCGCCGGCGACCGGCATCGATTCCGGCGCGAGTTCGGCGCGGACGAAGCGGAACATGAACGGTTGCGTGCGGTAGTCGCTCAGCGTGCCGAACATCGCGATCTTCGTGCCTACCGACGGCGGCGGGTTCAGCGGACGCGACGTCTTGACCTCGATGTCGACGAGGTTACCGGCCTGGGCCTCGTCGGTGATCGCGCCTTCGATGCGCTCGGGCGTGACCGAGATCACCTTGAACATGAGCTTGAGCCGCGAGGCGGCCTGCCTCTCGCCGATCGCCTTCCACACCGCCTCGGCCGCGCGCTTGTTGGCCGGGCTGACGTCGCGATGGCGCAGCACGAGAACCCATTGTGCCGGGGTGAGTTTGTTGACCTCGTTGTCTTCCAGCACCTGCAACGCCTGTTCCGGCGGCGTCATGGCGCGCGGGATCGATCGCTTGAAGTTGGCCGGCGGTGCGGTCTCGGTGGCCACGCGCGTCACGATCGCGTCCCATCCCTCCTCGCTGCCGCGATAGACGCGATAGCGCGAGCGGACATAGCGGTCGATGTCCTGCGCGGCCGAATCGTTCTTCGCCGCCTTCGCGATGGCGATCGCGCGGGCGCCGTACCAGAAGCCCAGCGCATCGACCGGCGAGCCTTCGAGCTGCACGACGGCGTACTGATAGACATCCTGAAGATTGGTGGGGTCGGCCGCGACCGCCTCGCGATAGAATACGCGCGCCTTGTCGTAGTCCTTCTCCTGCAACGCCGCGAAGCCCAGCACGCCGTTGAAGATGCCGGCGAGCTGCTCCTTCACCTTCGCGAAGCCCTCGTCGTCGAGCAGCGCCGGCTTCTGCCACTTTGGCATCACGGCGAGGCCGCGCTGCGAGGCCGTCACAGCGCCAGCGAGCGCCGCGGCCTCGCCTCCGGAGGCCTTGAGGCGTCCCACATAGGCCCGGTTGGCAAGCGCGCGCACATTGTCGGGATCGACCTGCAGCAGGCGGGCGACCAGCACGTCGGCCTTGGCCGGCTGGTTGGCGGCCTGCCACGCGGAGATCGCCTGTTCGTGCGCCTCGAACCGCAGGATGCTGCCGGGGTACCACGCGATGAACACTTCCATCGCCTGCGCCTTGCGCGCGGGATCCTTCGTGTTCAGTGCCGCCATGTAGCTGTCGTACTCGGCGGGATTGGCGAAGCTGCTGCGCTGCGCCGAGCCTGGCGCCTGGGCAGGGGCCGCCTGGCCCGGACCCTGCGCCGGAGCCTGAACCGTAGGCTGCGTCTGAGCCGAGGCGTGCAATGGCGCGACGGCGCACACCGCCGCGAAAACGAGAGCCATCCATCGCAACGCCTGCATCCCCGACTCCTCTCCGATCACACGCTGTCTTGCAAGGCCCAATCGGCCTGAATTGCCGTGACCATCCAGGGGAATTGAGGCACTCTTCCGGCGCTAGATTTAAGCGGGGAAATTGACGATGAGAAACCGGCGTTCGACGGCATCGATGCTCGTCGCTGCGGCGCTTTGGGCCGCCTGCGGCATGACACCGGCGCTCGCCCAGCAAGGCGGTCCGCCGCCGGCCGTCCTCGTCCAGCCCGCCGAGATGAAGCCGATCGCCGACCAGGCCGAGTTCATCGGCCGCGCCGCCGCCGTCGACAAGGTCGAGCTGCGCGCCCGGGTGAAGGGCTTCCTCGGGCCCCGCAAGTTCGCCGACGGCGACCAGGTCAAGAAGGACCAGATCGTCTTCACCATCGAGCCCGAGACCTACCAGGCGGCGGTCGACCAGAAGAAGGCCCAGCGGGATGCCTCTCTGGCGGCGCTGGCAAACGCCGAGATGCAGCTCAAGCGCGCCGCCGAGCTGCTGCGCACCAACACCGGCACCCAGGTCACCTACGACCAGCGCCTGTCCGAGCAGCTGCAGGCCAAGGCCCAGGTCGAGGACGCCAGCGCCCAGCTCCGCGATGCCGAACTGCAGCTCTCCTACACCGAGATCAAGTCGCCGATCGACGGCCGCATCGGCCGCGCCGCCTTCTCGCCGGGCAACCTCGTCAGCCCCGATTCGGGCGTGCTGGCAACCGTCGTCAGCGAGCATCCGATCCGTGTGCTCTTCCCCGTGACGCAGCGCGAGCTGCTCGACGCCCGCCGCGAGCAGGCCGCCGATCCGAACGGCATCGTCGTGCGCATCCGGCTGGCCGACGGCTCGATCTACAAGGAAAAGGGCAAGATCGACTTCATCGACAACACGGTCGACGCCAAGACCGACGGCCAGATCGTGCGCGCCACCTTCCCCAACACGGGCGGCGTGTTGACCGACGGCCAGACCCTGCGCGTCATCATCGAGGGCGAGACGGTGCCGACGGCGGTCGCCGTGCCGCAGGCCGCCATCGCCCAGGACCAGACCGGCGCCTACCTATTCGTCGTCAACGACAAGAACGTGGTCGAGCAGAAGAGGGTCAGGACCGGTGTGTCGCGAGACGGCATGGTCGCCATCACCTCGGGCCTCCAAGCCGGCGAGAAGGTCATCGTCCAGGGCCAGCAGCGCGTGCGGCCGGGCATGACGGTCAATCCCACCGTGGCGCCGCCCGCAGCCTCGACGCAGAAGCAGTAAGTCATGACGATCTCGTCGTTGTTCATCCGCCGGCCGCGGCTGGCGTTCGTCATCTCCACTGTCATCACCATCGCCGGCATCATCGCCATGACGGCGCTGCCGGTGGCGCAGTTCCCCGACATCGTACCGCCGCAGGTCCGCGTCACCGCGACCTATCCCGGCGCCTCGGCCCAGGCGGTCGAGGAAAGCGTGGCGCAGGTCATCGAGGCGCAGGTCAACGGCGTCGAGCGCATGATCTACATGAAGTCGACGTCGGGCGGCGACGGCAGCTACGCGCTCAGCGTCAGCTTCGAGGTCGGCTCCGACCCCGACCTCAACACCGTCAACGTCAACAACCGGGTCAACCAGGCCATCGCGCTCCTGCCGCCCGAGGTCCAGCGGCTCGGCGTCACCACCAAGAAGCAGTCCTCGGCGCTGCTGCAGGTGGTGGCCGTCTATTCGCCGAACGGTTCGCGCGACGCGCTGTTCCTGTCGAACTTCGCGACCATCACCCTGCTCGACACGCTGCGGCGCGTTCCGGGCGTCGGCGAGGCCACGCTGTTCGGCGCGCTCGACTACTCGATGCGCATCTGGCTGAACCTCGAGCGCATGGCGAGCCTCGACATCACCCCCAACGAGGTGGTGCAGGCGGTGCAAAGCCAGAACGTGCAGGCCGCCGTCGGCCTGGTGGGCGCCGCGCCATTGCTCGACGATGTCAGCTTCCAGCTCAACATCACCACCCAGGGCCGCCTCGTCACGGTCGAGGAGTTCGAGAACATCGTGGTGCGCGCCAAGTCCGACGGCGCGCTGGTGCGGGTCAAGGACATCGCCCGTGTCGAGCTCGGCGCCAAAACCAGCGACCAGCTCGGCCGCTACAACGGCCAGGCCGCGGCCGGTATCCAGATCTACCAGCTCCCCGGCGCCAATGCCCTGGCCACGGCCAAGGGCGTGCGCGACGCGATCAAGGCGCTGGAGCCGCGCTTCCCCGAGGACGTCGCCTACAACGTCATGTACGACACGACCGTCTTCGTGCAGGCCACGATCAAAAGCGTGATCTCCACGCTGATCGAGGCCTTCGTCCTCGTGGCGATCGTGGTTTTCATCTTCCTCGGCAACCTGCGCGCCACCCTGATTCCCATCATCGCCGTGCCGGTCGCGCTGATCGGCACCTTCGCCGTCATGCTGGCGCTGGGCTACTCGGCCAACACCATCTCGCTGCTGGCGCTGGTGCTGGCCATCGGCATCGTGGTCGACGACGCCATCGTCGTGGTCGAGGCGGTCGAACATATCCTGGAACACGAGCCCGAGCTCACGGTCCCCCAGGCGACCGAAAAGGCCATGGGCCAGGTCACCGGGCCGATCATCGCCATCACGCTGGTGCTGCTGTCGGTATTCATCCCGACCGCCTTCATCCCCGGCATCTCCGGCCAGCTCTACGCGCAGTTCGCCGTGGCCGTGTCGGTCTCGATGATCATCTCCGCGATCAACGCGCTCACGCTGTCGCCGGCGCTCTGCTCGCTGATCCTGAAGCATCGCAAGAAGCCGACCGGCGTCATGGGCTGGATGCAAAGCCGCATCGACAAGACTCGCGACGGCTACACCAAGGTCGTGACGCCGATGGCGCGGCGCGGGATCGTGGCGCTCCTGCTGGTCGTGGGCTTCGCTGCCGCGACCGGCGGCATCGGCTCCATGGTGCCCTCGGGCTTCCTGCCCGACGAGGACCAGGGCGCCTTCATGGCCGAGGTGCAGCTCCCCGACGCGGCTTCGACAAACCGCACGCTGGCGGCCGTCGAGGAGGTCGAGAAGACCATCGCGAACCGGCCCTGGAAGCAGAGCGTCTTCACCGTCTCGGGCTACAGCCTGATCGACGGCCTGGCGCTGCCCAACCGGGCGCTGGTCGTGGTCGAGCTGAAGCCGTTCGACCAGAGGAAAGACCCCTCTCTCTCGGTGTTCAATGCACTGAAGGAGCTGAACGCCGCGTTCAGCCAGATCGCGTCCGCCAACGTCTTTGCCTTCAACCTGCCGCCCATCATGGGGCTGGGCAATTCGTCGGGCTTCGAGTTCGTGGTTCAGTCGCTCGCCGGCGCCGCGCCGGCCGACCTCGCCGCCGTGGCACGCGGCGTGATGATCTCGGCGCAGGAAGTGCCGGAGCTTGCCGGGGTCTACACCACCTACAGTGCCTCGACGCCGCAGATCAATCTCAAGCTCGACCGCGAGCGCGCCCAGGCACTGGGCATCTCGATCGCCGACATCTTCTCCGCCATGCAGACCGCACTTGGCGGCGCCTATACCAACGACTTCAACCTGTTCGGCCGGACCTGGCAGGTGAAGGTGCAGGCCGAGGCCGCCGACCGCAGCAAGGTGAACGACGTGTTCCGCATACGCGTGCGTTCGGCGAGCGGCGAACTCGTGCCGCTGCAGGCAGTGGCGAACATCGAGATGGTCACCGCGCCCTCCTCGGTCGTCCGCTACAACAACCTGCGCTCCGTGGTGGTGAACGGGGCGCCCGCGCCGGGCTACTCCTCGGGCGACGCCATCGCCGCCATGGAAAAGCTCGCGACCCGCACCCTGCCCGCCGGCTACGGCTTCGAATGGACGGGCACGGCGCTCCAGGAGAAGGCGGCCAGCGGCCAGACCGGGTTCATCCTGGGCCTCGCCGTCGTCTTCGCCTACCTGTTCCTGGTCGGCCTCTACGAGAGCACGGCGATCCCGGTCGCGGCGCTGCTGTCGGTCATCGTCGGCCTGTTCGGGGCGGTGACGGCGCTGTTCGTTTCCGGCCTCGACAACAACATCTTCGCCCAGATCGGCATCGTCGTGCTGATCGCGCTCGCGGCCAAGAACGCCATCCTGATCATCGAGTTCGCGATGGCCGAACGCGAGAAGGGAGCCGACATCGTGACCGCGGCCACGACGGCGGCCAACTTGCGGTTCCGGGCCGTCATGATGACGTCGTTCGCCTTCATCCTGGGTCTGGTGCCGCTGGTCATCTCCTCGGGTGCGGGTGCCGCCACCCAGCGCGCCGTCGGCACCGCGGTGTTCGGCGGCATGATCGCCGCGTCGTTCCTCGGCATCTTCGTGATCCCGGGCCTCTACGTCGCCTTGCAGCGCTTCCGCGAGACGGTGAAGGGCTGGATGGGCACCAAGCCGGCGGCGACGCCGGCTTCGGCCCCGCCCACGGCCAAGCCGGAGCACTGACCGGCGGGCCGCCCGGCGCGGCCGCTGGGGGAGATCTGGATCAGCGCCCGAGCCAGGGCGGGCGCGGCGCGGCGGAAGCCCTCTCAGGCTGGGCGGCAATCCCGTCCGTCTCGCCACACTCGGCGTCCGACAGGACGTGATGCGCCGCCGTCGCCTGCCGCCACGTATCCCAATCCGACGTCTCGCGACCGTTCACCGAATGAAGGTCGCGCACGACGTTCACCCGCACGAACCACAGACCGCTCGCCTGCTGGCCGTGCCCGAAGCTCTCGGGGTCGGCTTCGCCCGACCGGCAGCGCCGCCAGGCCTCGCCGGCGGTGACGAACATGTCGTCCGGCAGATCGGCGAGATCGAACCCGATGCCGAGACGCGGCGCGATGACGGGATCGAGCTGGGCATCGGCGCGATGCCAGCGTCCTTCGCGCCAATACTCGCAGATCCAGTGGTCCTCCCACTCCCCGCTGAAATAGGCCGCGAACCCGCAGCGCACGCGCGCCGGCACGCCCTGCTGGCGCAGCATGCCGCAGAGCATCAACGCATAGTCGCGACAGGTGCCGACGGCGCGCCGGTCCGGCGGCCGCCCGGCCGTCAAGGCGCCACCATCGAGATCGGCGATTTGGCGCAGCCGGTCGACGAGCGGCAAGGTCTCGCGTGACACGGTCCGCAACTGCGCCGCGTCGACCCCGTAGGCCGCGATCCAATCCGAATGGAGGAGCACGCCCTGCACGATGCGGCAGAGCGCGCCGACATCGGCGGGCAATCCGTCGAAACCGAGCGGCCCGCGGCCGGGCTCCGACATCGGCCCGTGCTGCCGCCAGCGCTCGGGATTTTCCATGGTCGTCATCCGACCATGGTAGCAGGTTCGGCCGGAAGCGGCGCTCAGGCGGCGGCTTTGACCAGGCGGTCGCTGCGGCACTTCATCAGCGGCTGGATGTGCTGGCCGAACTGGTCCATGCCGGCCAGGAAGTCGTCGAAGGTCAGCATGATGCCCTTGGTGCCGGGCACAGTGGCACATTCGTCGAGCATCTTCGCGATGCTCGCATAGGAGCCCACGAGGGTGCCCATGTTGAAGTTGATCGCGCCCTCGGGCGCGGAGATGCGCTTGGCCGTGCCGCCATCGTCCGCGTTGGGATCGGCGTCGGCCTGGCCCGACATCCATGCCATCGCGCCCATGTCGGCGCCCTCGTTGTAAAGCTTCCACTTGGCCATCGCCTTCTCGTCGGTCTCGTCGGCGATCACCATCATCAGCACGTAGTTGCCGACGTCGCGGCCGGTTCTGGCCGCGGCATCGACCATCAGCTGGTTGGTCGGCGCATGGGCGGTCGGCGTGTTCACGCCCTTGCCCAGGGTGAAGTTGTAGTTGCAGTAGGTCGCGCCGAACTCCATGCCGCGCGGGCTCTGGCCGGCGCTGACGATCTTGATCGGCGTCCCGGGGCGCGGGGAGAGCTTGCAGTCCGACATCTGGAAATACTTGCCCTTGAAATCGGACGTGCCGGTCTCCCAAAGCTCCTTCATCACCGTGACGAATTCGGTGCTGTAGTCGTAGCGGTAGCCGAAATAGGCTTCGCCCGGCCACAAGCCCATCTGCTCGTATTCGTCCTTGGCCCAGCCCGACACGATGTTCACGCCGAACCGGCCGTGCGAGATCGAATCGATGGTCGAGGCCATGCGCGCGACGATGGCCGGCGGGATGGTGAGCACCGCAACCGAGGCATAGAGCCGGATGCGTTCGGTCACCGCGGCGAGCCCCGCCATGAGGGTGAAGGATTCGAGATTGTGGTCCCAGAACTCGCTCTCGCCGCCGAAGCCGCGCAGCTTGATCATCGACAGGGCAAAATCGAGCCCGTAGCCCTCGGCCTTCTGCACGATCTGCCGGTTGAGATCGAAGCTCGGCATATATTGCGGCGACGTGGTGGAGATCAGCCAGCCATTGTTTCCGATCGGAATGAACACACCGATATCCATGGAGCCCTCCTCGACTATGGGCTCCCGGCAGCAAGCGGCATGCCAGCCTAGGCGTCGTTCACGAGTCTCCTGAGCCCGGAATCGTGCAGGGTCGTGTCCTGGCCTGGCGGGGCAATGCGCACGGCATCCTCCAGGGTCATGGTCTGGCGCCATTCCTCGGCCGGCCGGGCGCGGTCGTCGGAGCCGATCTGGTCGACGCCCCAGTAGAGTTCGAGATGGTGGCCGTCGGGATCGAGGAACTCGACCGAGACCTGGCAGCCGGCACGGCGGCGGCCCTCGTAGACGATCTCGACGCCGTGCGCCTTCAGGTGATCGCGGGCACGGAACACCTCGTCGAGCGTGGCCAGCTCGAAGGCCAGGTGATGCAGCGTGCGCGCGCTCGCCTCGGTGGCCGGCGCGCCACCGACCAGCGCCAGGCAATGATGGTCGCCGTTGGAGCGCAGGAACACCATGCCGCCGGGCATCATGGAGCCGGGATAGACGTCGGAAATCCTGAAGCCCAGCACGTCGGTATAGAAGCGCCGCGACCGGTCGAGGTCGGCGACGTTCACCACCGCATGGCCGAGCTTCTGGACCTTGAACGGCAAACCCTGGGGCATGAACGGCTACCTTTCCGTGCGGGGCTCGGTCATCATGCGCCCAACGAATCGGAAGAGGAACGAGCGCATGGCGAAATCGCCCAACAAGCTGTCGGCGAGCGAAGCGGTCCTGCGCATGTCGCAGAAGCGCCTGAAGGCGCGCGACCTCGTCGAAGCCTGCCTCGACCGGATCGATCTGCGCGAGGGACAGGTCCACGCCTGGGAGGCGCTCGACGCCGACGGAGCGCGGAAGCGTGCGGACATGCTCGACAAGCGCGCCAAACCGGTGGGGCCGCTGCACGGCATCCCGCTTGCCGTGAAGGACATCATCTCGACGAAGACCCTGCCGACCACCTGCGGCTCGCCGATCTACCACGACCATGTCGCGGGCCGTGACGCCGCCTGCGTGACGCAGCTCGTGAACGCCGGCGCCATCGTGCTGGGCAAGTCGGTGACGACGGAATTCGCCGGCGCCCATGCCGGCAAGACGCACAACCCGCACAACCTGCGCCACACACCGGCCGGCTCCTCCTCGGGCTCGGCCGCTTCGGTCGCCGATACGATGGTGCCCATCGGATACGGCACGCAGACCTCGGGCTCGGTGATCCGTCCCGGCGCCTTCAACGGTATCGTTGCCTACAAGGGCACCTTCGGCTGGGCCGACACGACCGGCATCAAGACCTACGCGAAGAGCCTCGACACGCTGGGGTTCTTCACCCGCACGGCCAACGACCTGGCGCTGATCCGCGCCGCCTACGGCCATGCCCCGGCCGATCCGCCCCTCCACGCGCCGCGCATCGGCTTGTGCCGCACCCTGTGGTGGGACCAGGCCGAGCCGTACAACAGGAAGAACATCGAGCTTGCCGCCCGAACCTTGCGGGCCGGCGGCGCCAAGGTGCGCGACTGGGAAATGCCCGAGAGCTGGGGGCCGCTCATCACCGCGCACAACCGGGTCATGACCAAGGAGGCGACCCAGCACTATGGGCCGGAACGTGCCCGCTTCCCCCATCTCCTGTCGCCCAGCCTGACAGCGAGCCTCGAGGTGGGCGACAGCGTCACCTCAGCCCAGCTCGCCGATGCCAGGAAGCGCAAGCGCCGGGCGCTGGCCGATCTCACACAGGTGTGGGAACGCTTCGACTTCCTGCTCGCTCCTGCCGCCCGCGGCGAGGCACCGGCGGGTCTCGGCTACACCGGCGATCCGATCTTCAACCGCTTCTGGACCCTTTTGGGCACGCCCTGCATTGCCCTGCCCTTCAATGCGGGACCGTTCGGCCTGCCGCTATCGGTGCAGTTGATCGCGCCGCTGCGGGACGACGACCAGCTCATTGCCTGGGCGCGCTGGGTGGAGGCCCGTCTCTCGTGAAGGTGAAATCGTGCAACTGGGCCTGATCGGTTACGGCGCGATCGGCAAGCATGTCGAAGCCGCTGGCCTCGAGAACATCGAACTGGTCTCCGTCCTGGTGCGCCGGCCGCGACAGGAAGGCGTGCTGACGCACGAGCCCGACCGGTTCTTCGCCCACAAGTTCGACGCCGTGGCCGAATGCGCCGGACACGAGGCCGTCCGCGCGCATGGGCAGCGCGTGCTGGAGAACGGCGCGGATTTTCTTGTTACCTCCGTCGGCGCTTTTACGGACACGGCGCTGTTCGATCGCTTGCTGGCGGCCGCAAAAGCCAGCGGCAGGCGCCTGATCCTGCCCTCGGCCGGCATCGGCGCACTCGACATCCTGAGCAGCGCCGCGGTCGGCGGGCTGGAGAGCGTCACTGTCACGGTGCGCAAGGACCCGTCGGCCTGGAAGGGCACGATCGCCGAGACGCTGGTCGATCTCGATGGTCTCACGGCGCCCCACACCGTGTTCGACGGGCCGGTGCGTGAGGGCGCGCGGCTCTACCCGCAGAACGTCAACATCTCGGCGGCCGCCGCCATTGCCGGAATCGGCCTCGACAGGACGCGCGTCGTCATCGTGGCCGATCCCACCCTCACCACGCACATCGTCGAGCTGGAAGCCAAGGGCACGTTCGGCCGCTTCAGCTTCAGGGAAGACGTGGCCGTCAGCGAGGAGAACCGCAAGACCGGCAAGCTGGTCGCCATGGCGATGGTGAAGTCGGTGCGCCAACTGGCCTCGACGTTAGTGGTTGCCGCGTAACGAAAAGCCACCTTCACAAGAGGGGGAGGAAACAAATGGAAGAGTTCGACTACGTCATCGTGGGTGCCGGCGCGGCGGGCTGCGTGCTGGCCAATCGCCTGTCGGCTTCGGGCAAGAACACGGTCGCGGTGATCGAGGCCGGCGGCAAGGACAACCATATCTGGATCAAGGTGCCGGCCGGCTTCAACAAGACGGTCTACAACGAGAATCTCAACTGGGGCTACGAGACCGCACCCGGCCCGCACATCGACGGCCGGAAGATAAGATTTCCGCGCGGCAAGGTGCTGGGCGGCTCGGGCTCGATCAACGGCCATCTCTATGTGCGCGGCCAGTCGGCCGACTACGACACCTGGGCGCAGCTCGGCTGCCGCGGCTGGTCGTGGGACGACCTGCTGCCCTACTTCAAGCGCGCCGAGAGCCGCGTCGGCGGCAGCGACGAGACGCGCGGCCGCTCCGGTCCGCTGTTCATCGAGGACCAGCGCGACCCGCACGTGCTGAGCGACGCCTTCATGGATGCCAACGAAGCGCTCGGGCTGAAGCGCTCGCCCGACTACAACAGCGGCGACCAGGAAGGCACGCTGCTCTACCAGAACATGATGAAGGGCGGCCGGCGCTGGAGCCCGGTCGACGCCTATCTGCGCCCCGCGATGGGCCGGGCGAACCTCAAGGTGATCACCCACGCGCTGGTCGAGCGCATCGATCTCGAGGGCAGGAAGGCCGTCGGCATCACCTATCGCCAGGACGGCCAATCGAAGCAGGTCCGTGCCCGCCGCGACGTGATCCTGAGCGGCGGCGCCATCAACACGCCGCAGCTGCTGCAGATCTCCGGCATCGGCAACGCCGACGACCTGCACGAGATCGGCGTGGCAGTGAAGCATGCTTTGCCGGGCGTCGGCCGCAACTTCCGCGACCACTACGCCGTGCGCGTCTCCGCGCTGGTGAAGGGCGCGGGCTCGCTGAACGAGAAGAGCCGCGGCCTGCCGCTGGTAGCTGAGGTGCTGCGCTATGCCTTCACGCGCAAGGGCCTGCTGACCGCCGCACCCAGCCATGCCGGCGGCTACTTCAAGACGCGGCCAGGCCTCGCCACGCCCGACATGCAGCTCTACTTCGCACCGGCCAGCTACATGCCCGGCCGCTACGGGACCTCGGAACTGGATCGCGTGCCGGGCATGACGCTGGGCGTCTCGCAGCTCCGGCCCGAGAGCACCGGACACGTCAAGGCGACCACCGCCGATCCCACGGCCAAGCCCGAGATCCAGCCCAACTATCTCGCCGTCCAGCATGACCGCGACGCGCTACTGGCGGCGATGAAGTACCTGCGCAAGCTGCTCGCCACGCCGCCGCTCAGCAGCTTCGTGGTCGAGGAGAACCTGCCGGGACCGGCGGTGCAGACCGACGAGCAATGGATGGCGCACGCCCGCGCCACCGGCTCGACGACCTATCACCCGGTCGGCACCGCCAAGCTCGGCACCGACCCTATGGCCGTGGTCGATCCGCTCAGCATGCGCGTGATCGGCCTCGAAGGCCTGCGCGTCGCCGACGCGTCGTGCATGCCGACCATGGTGTCGGGCAACACCTACGCCGCGACCAACGCGATTGCGGAGAAGGCGAGCGATCTCATTCCGGCGACCTGACGCAATCGCCTTTGATTCAAGGATCCTTCGCTGCGCTCAGGATGACACCCTTTTCTGGATGAGCGCACTGCGCCGATTCCGAAAACAGTGTCATCCTGAGCGCAGCGACGGATCCTTTCTCTTGAGCCGACGCCGTCACACGTACCCAGGTCCCTCGATGACCGGATGGGCGATCAGGAACTTCTCGTCGATCTCGACACCGATGCCGGGCTTGTCGAGCGGGCGGACGTTTCCGTCCTTGCCGATCTCCCACGGCGCGCTGCCCAGCTCATCGCGAAACTTGTTGGCCACGGAGAGATCGGCTTCGAAGTAGCCGCCATTGTCGATCGACGCCAGGAAGTGGATCGACACGGCATGGTTCAGGCCGGTCATCGAACTGTGCGGATGGATCGGCAGCTTCCACATCGAGGCCGCCGCCGCGATGCGCTGAACCTCGGTGATGCCGCCGCTCTTGGACAGGTCGGGCTGCAGGATGGTGATGTTGCCGTCCTCGATGATGCGGTGGAACTCGAAGCGCGTGTAGTGGTTCTCGCCGGCGGCCAGCGGCGTCACGCCCCAGCCCTTGGCCATGGCGTAGGAGCGATGGTCATGCGCGGGGAATGGTTCCTCCAGCCAGGCAATGCCCAACTCGTCCATCGCCGGCATCACGCGGCGCACATCTTCCACCGTGTAGCCGGTGTTGGCGTCGGTGAGCAGGACCATGTCGTCGCCGAAGCGCTTGCGCACCGCGGTCATGCGCGCAATGTCGTTCTTCACGCTGTCGCCGACCCTGAGCTTCAACGCCTTGTAGCCCGCCGCGACCATTGGCCCGGCCTCGTCGGCCAGAGACTCCGGCGCCTGGTAGCCCAGCGAGATGCCGCCGGCATAGGCCGGCACCGGCCTGTTGGAGCCACCCAGCAGCTTGTAGAGCGGCCAGCCCACGGCCTTGCCCTTGATGTCCCACAGCGCCTGATCGAGACCGCTCATGGCCATGGCGGTGGCGGCGCCCATGCCGTGGCTGCCGAGCTGGAACTTGTAGATCTTGGCCCAGATGCCGACCGTGTCGGTGGCATCCATGCCGACCACGAAGCCCTTCAGGGTCGTGTTGATCAGGTGGCCGATGCTGCCCGGCGAGCGCGCATGGTGGCTCTCGCCCCATCCCACGATCCCGTCCTCGGTCGTTACCTTGACCATCACGCAGTCGCGCTTGGTCATGGTGCCGATGCCGAGCGAAACCTGCAGCTCCTTGGGCACGCGATAGCTGGTCGGATAGGCCTTTACGTCGACGATTTTCATGAATTCTCCTTCCCTCCCCATTCAAATGGGGAGGTGGCGCCGTCATACGGCGACGGAGGGGTCATCTGCGGAGCGACCCCATGACCCCTCCGTCAGCGTAAGACGCTGACACCTCCCCAGATGACTGGGGAGGCAAGCTTAAGCCACCTTGTACTTCTTCAGTACCTCGCGATCGATCTCGATGCCGAGACCGGGCCCCGTCGGGACCTTCACGATGCCCTTCTTCTGCTCGATCGGCTCCTGTGCCAGGTGATCGCGCAGCGGGTTGGGCGTCTGCTCGAACTCGAGCATCGGCGGCATCGGGCGGAAGGCCGGCGGCTGGTCCGGCAGGGCCGCGAGGAACTGCACCGTGGCGGCGAGGCCGATGGCCGAGCCCCAGGCATGCGGCACGCATTCGACGCCGAAGGCCGAGGCGAGCGTCGCGATCTTGCGACATTCCGAGAAGCCGCCTGCGGCGCAGAGATCGGGCTGCACGATGTCCATCGCCTTGCGCGCAATGACGTCGCGGAAGCCCCAGCGGGTGAAATCGTTCTCACCGCCGGCCACCGCCATGTCGAGGGCGCGCGTCACTTCGATGTAGCCGTCATGATCCTCAGGGCTGATCGGCTCCTCGAACCAGAGGATGTCGTGCTCCTCCAGCATGCGGCCGAGCTTGATGGCGTTGGGCACCGAGAAGCAGTGATTGGCGTCGACGGCCAGCTTCACGTTCGGGCCGATCGCCTCGCGCACCGCCGCGACGCGCTTGGTGTCGAGCTTGAGGTCGCCCAGCCCGATCTTCATCTTGATGGCCTGGAAGCCGTCGTTCTTGAACTCCAGCGCCTCCTCGACCGCCTCCTCGACGAGCCGGTTCATGTCGATGAAGTAGAGGCCGGTCGCGTAGGGAATCACCTCGCTGCGATAGGCGCCGCCAATCAGCTTGTGGACCGGCTTGTTCACCGCACGGCCCATGATGTCCCATAGCGCGATGTCGATGCCGGAGATGGCCGAGATCGCCATGCCGGTCGTGCCGTAGTCCTTGATCCTGTTGTAGAGGTCTTCCCAGATCGCCTCGACGTCGAAGGGATCGCGGCCGACGACGCGCGCCTTGAACTGCGTGTCGACGAAGGTCTTGGCGACGGCGGCGGGCCCGTAGCACTCGCCCCATCCGGTAATGCCCTCGTCCGTCGAGATCTCGACCAGACAGGTCGAGCGCGTGCCATAGACCCAGCCGCGCGCCGAGACGAAGGGCTTGTCCACCTTGCAGCTCAGGATGTGGCAGACGACGTCGGTGACTTTCATTTCTTCCTCCCAGAACTCAGTGTCATCCTGAGCGCAGCGAAGGATCCTTCGCTGCGCTCAGGATGACAACGCAAACTCGATCAGGAAACGGAAATCAGCAGATTGCCGAGCTTGTCCTGCCGGACCTTGTCGCCCGGCTCGACGACCGTCGTGCAGTCGAGCTGTTCGAGGATCGCGGGGCCTTCGAGCGTTGCGTCGAGCGGCAGCCTTTCGCGGGCATAGACCGGCGTGTCGTGCCAGCCGTCGCTGAACCAGACGCGGCGCGTGCCGAGTTTCGCGGCGGCCAGCGTGGACGCGCGATCGGTGGCGGCGAGTGCCGCCAGCGAGATTTCCGGCCGCACACCGATCACGGCCGTGTGCAGGTTGACGAGGACCGGCGGGATCTCCGCCAGCTCGATGCCGAAACGCCGCCAGTAGGCGGCGGCGAAGGCCTTGTGCAGGCCCGCGACGCCGATATCGGCGCTGTCGACGCCGACCGACAGGATGTGGCTCTGCCCCTGGAACTGCATGTCGGCCGACAGGACGCGGCGCAGCTCGCGTACCGGCACGCCCTCGCGCCCGATCGTGGCCTCGCCCTCGGCCGCCTGCTCGGCATAGATGCGCGCCACCGTGGCGTCGTCGACGGCGGACAATGGCTTGTTCACCGTGCGCACGTAATCGTGGCGCAGGTCGGCGACGACACAGCCCAGCGCATTGGTGATGCCGGGTCGCGCCGGCACCAGCACCGTGGGAATGCCCAGCTCGCGGGCCAGCGCGGTCGCGTGCAAGGGGCCGGCGCCGCCGAAGGCGAACAGCGCGAAGTCGCGCGGATCGTGGCCGCGCGACAGCGACACCAGGCGCACCGCGCCGGCCATGCGATCGTTGGCGATGCGCAGCACGGCGGCGGCCGACGCCTCGGCATCGAGGCCGAGCCGCTGGCCGACCTTCTCCAGCATGAGGCCGCGCACATGGTCGAGCGTCACGGGATGATCGACGCCTAACAGCTTGTCGGGATTGAGCCGGCCCAGGACCAGGTTGGCGTCGGTGATGGTGGGCTCGGCGCCGCCCCGGCCGTAGCAGATCGGGCCGGGCCGTGCGCCCGCGCTCTCCGGGCCGACCCTCAGCATGCCCGCCGCATCGACCGAGGCGATGGAGCCGCCGCCCGCGCCGATCGTGTGCACGTCGACCATCGGCACATGGATCGGCATGGCGTATTCGAGTTCGAGCTCGCCCGAGACCTGCGGCACGGCGTTCTCGATCAGCCCGACATCGGTGGAGGTGCCGCCCATGTCGTAGGTAATCAGGTTGGGATGGCCCGAGGCGCGGCCGGTATAGGCCGCCGCCATCACGCCCGAGGCCGGGCCGGACATCACCGTGTTGACCGCCGCCTCGGCGATCAGCTGCGAGGAGATGGTGCCGCCATTGCCCTGCATCACCAGCAGGTCGCGATCGTAGCCCTTGGCCTTCAACTCCGTGCGCAGCCGCGACAGGTAGCGGTCGAGGACGGGCTGGACCGAGGCGTTTACCGCCGCCGTCACGCCGCGCTCGTACTCGCGATACTCCGACAGGATGACGTGACCCGCCGTGACATAGGCGTTGGGCCAGAGCCCGCGCACGATCTCGGCGGCGCGGCGTTCGTGCGCCGGGTTGATGTAGCTGTGCAGGAAGTGGATGACGACCGCCTCGCAGCCTGCCGCCAGCAACGCCTTTGCGGCTTCTGCCACGGCGGCCTCGTCGAGCGCCGTCAGGACCTTGCCGTCGGCATCCATGCGCTCGGGCACTTCGAGCCTCACCTCACGGTCGATCATCGGCCGGAAGGTGCCGCGCAATCCGTAGGCTTGCGGTCGCGTGCGACGACCGAGTTCGAGCACGTCGCGAAAACCCTTGGTCGTGATGAGCCCGACCTTGGCGATCTTGCGTTCGAGCAGCGCGTTGGTGGTCGTCGTCGTGCCGTGGACGACCGCCTGCAGGAGCGCCGGATCGAGGCTGGCGGCCGCCAGTGCGGCCATGAAGCCGATCGCCTGGTTCTCGACGGTGGTCGGCACCTTGGCCAGCCTCACCTCGTTCGAGGCGGGATCGATCGCCAGCAGGTCGGTGAAAGTGCCGCCGACATCGATGCCGACGGTGAAGGTGCTCTTGGACGGCATGTGTTCAGACCGAAAGATATTGTTCGCGGAGGGAATCGTTGGCCGCCAGCTCGGCCATCGAGCCGCCGAAGCGGATCTGGCCTTTCTCGATGATGTAGGCGCGGTCGGCGACGCCCAGAGCGAAGTGCAGGTTCTGCTCGCAGAGGATGACCGACACGCCCTCGCCCTTCAGCGCCCGGATGGAATTGCCCATCTCCTCGACGATGATGGGCGCGAGGCCCTCGGACGGCTCGTCGAGCAGCACGCAGCTCGGATTGCCCATCAGGGTGCGGGCGATGGTGAGCATCTGCTGCTCGCCGCCCGACATGCGCCCGCCAGGCCGCTCGCGCATGCGCGCGAGATTGGGGAACAGCGCGAAGAGCTTCTCCTCGGTCCAGACTGGCACGCCGGCGCGCGCCGCCTGCCGGCCGACTTCGAGATTCTCCATCACCGAAAGCTCGGTGAAGATGCGCCGCTCCTCAGGCACGTAGCCGAGACCGAGCCGCGCAATGCGATACGGCGGCAGGCGCTCGATGCGCTGGCCCGCGAAGCTCACCTCACCGCGGGCCGGCGGCACCAGCCCCATGATCGCCTTCATGGCGGTCGACTTGCCGGCCCCGTTGCGGCCGAGCAGCGCCACGACCTCGCCCGCGCGCGCCTCCAGCGAGATGCCGTGCAGGATGTGGGCGCGGCCGTAGAAGGCGTGCAGGTCGTTGACCTGGAGCATCGCCGCGGCCATCAGTGCGCGCTCCCGAGATAGACCGCGCGCACATCGGGATTGGCGCGTACTTCCTGGGGCGTGCCACCGGCGATCAGCACGCCGCGGTCGAGCACGATGATGCGGTCGGCCTGGGTGAAGACCACGTCCATGTCGTGCTCGGTGAACAGCACGGCGATATTGCGCGCCCGCGCCAGCCGCGCCGTCAGCTCCATCAACGCGACCCTCTCCTTGGGCGCCATGCCGGCGGTCGGCTCGTCCATCAGCAACAGGCGCGGCTCGTTCGCCAGCGCGATCGCGAGTTCCACGCGCTTCAGGTCGCCATAGGCCAGCACGCCGCAGGTCCGCTCCGCCTGGTCGAGCATGCCGACCTGGTCGAGCAGCGCGTCGGCCTCGGCGGCGAAGGCCGCGCCGAAGCGCGACAGCAGCGAGCGCAGGCGGCCGGCGTGGGAATAGAGCGCCATCTGCACGTTCTCGCGGACGCTGAGCGAGGCGAAGGTAGCGGTGATCTGGAAGGTACGGCCGACGCCCAGCCGCCAGATGGCCCGCGGGCGCAGGCCCACGATGTCGCGGCCTTCGAGGCGTACGATGCCTGCATCGGGTGCGAGCTGGCCGTTCAGCATGTTGAAGCAGGTGCTCTTGCCCGCGCCGTTCGGCCCGATCAACGCCAGCATCTCGCCGGCCGACACGGCGAAGGAGACGTCGGCCACCGCCTGCACGCCGCCGAACGCCTTGTGCAGGCCATCGACCTGGAGGACCGGATGGCTCATGCCCGCTGCTCCCGCCAGCGCGTGACCAGCGCCTTCAGGCCGCCGACAAGTCCTTGCGGAAAGAGCAGGACGATCAGAAGGATCACGCCGCCCATGACGGCGCGCCAGAACTCGGTGTTGCGTGCCACCGCGTCGCGCAGCCAGGTGAAGATGGCCGCGCCGACGACCGGGCCGGTCAACGTCTCGACGCCGCCCAGCAGGACCATGATCAGCCCGTCGGTCGACTGCGCGATCGAGATGCTCGACGGCGAGATGCTGCCCTTGGAGAAGGCATAAACCGCGCCCGCGAGACCGGCCATCGCACCGACCAGCACGAAGGCCGCCCACTGGAAGCCGCGCAGGTCGATGCCGATCGCCTCGGCGCGCAACGGCGAATCGCGGCCGGCGCGCAGGGCGTAGCCGAACGGCGAGAACAGCACCCTCCACAGGAACACGATGCCGGCGCCGCACAGGACGAGCGCGAGATAGTAGTAGACGGTCTTGTCGGCCAGCCAGCCGGCCGGCCAGACGCCGAAAACGCCGTTGCTGCCGCCGGTGACGGAATCCCACTGGAAGACGATCGACCAGCTGATCTGTGCGAAAGCGAGCGTCAGCATGGCGAGATAGACGCCCGAGAGACGCACGCAGAACCAGCCGTAGACGATGGCGAACAGGCCGGCGACCAGCGGCGCCAGCAGGAGTGCTGCTTCCATCGGCAGGCCGAAGCGCTTCAGCAGGAGCCCCGCCGCATAGGCGCCGATGCCGAAATAGGCGGCGTGGCCGAACGACACCATGCCGGCCGGACCCATGATGAAGTGCAGCGACACAGAGAAGAGCGCAAAGCAGACGATGTCGGTGAGCAGGATCGTGGCGTAACGGTCGGCGACCAGCGGCACGAGGGCCAGCAGCGCCAGCCAGACCAGCGCGAAGGTCCACGACGGGACCTGCAGCGGCGGCGCCGGCTCCGATGCGGCGCGCTGTGCGGCCTGCGGCTTGCCCAGCAAACCGTAGGGCCGCACCACCAGCACCAGCGCCATGATCAGAAACTCGACCACCAGGGTGAGCTTGGAGAAGGACACCTCGAAGCCGAACCAGGTCACGGTGCCGATGCCGATGCAGAAGGCCTTGGCGACGCCGATGATGATGGCGGCCAGGAACGCGCCGCCGATGCTGCCAAGGCCGCCCACCACCGTAACCACGAAAGCGTCGGCGATGATGGCGAGGTCGAGCTCGAGATTGGCCGGCTCGCGCGGGATCTGCAGCGCACCGCCCAGTCCTGCCAGCACCGAACCCACGAAAAAGACAGAAGTGAAAAGCTTGGCCTGGTCGACGCCCAGCGCGCCGACCATTTCTCGATCCTGCGTCGCCGCCCGCACCAGCGCGCCCCAGCGCGTGCGCGTCAACAGCAGCCAGATCGCGCCGAGCACGACCGGCCCGATGGCGATCAGCAGCAGGTCATAGGCCGGGATGCGGCGGCCCATGATCTCGACAGCCATCGTGAGACCCGGCGCGCGCGGGCCGACCAGGTCCTCGGCGCCCCAGGTGAAGAGCGCGATGTCCTTGATCACCAGCACGATCGCGAAGGTCGCCAGCAACTGGAACAGCTCCGGCGCGCGGTAGATGCGCCGCAGCACCAGCACCTCGATCAGGACGCCGACCAGCCCAACCGCCAGCGCGGCCAGCACGACGGCGCCCCAGAAGCCCAGCGGCGTGCGGCCGAAGAACTCGATCAGCGAATAGGCGCCGTAGAGCCCCAGCATGTAGAGCGAACCGTGCGCGAAGTTCACGATCCGCGTGACGCCGAAGATCAGCGACAGGCCGGCCGACACCAGGAACAGCGACGCGGCCGCGGCCAGCCCGTTCAGGAGCTGGATGATGAAGGAAGCGAGGGTCACCTTAGATCGTCGTCTCGACCGGAGCGCGCAGCGCGGAGTGGAGAGACCTCGCGCGCATCAGGCGAGATCCCTCGACTTCGCTCGGGATGACGGTGACTGCGTCACCGTCAGTTCTTCGGCCGCATCTTCTGGACGTCGGCGTCGCTCGGCAGGGCATCCTTGCCGTCGACGAAGCGCCAGTTCTTCATGTAGCCCTTGCCGTCCTTCACACCGATCTGGCCGACATAGGCGCCCATGGTCGACTGATGGTCGATCGGCCGGTACTCGACCATGCCGAACGGCGTGATCAGCGTGAGCCCCTTCATCGCGGCGACCAGCTTCTCCTGATCGAGCGAGCCCGCCTTCTTGATGGCTTCGGCGGCCGACATCACGGTCGCATAGCCCACCACCGAGCCGAGACGCGGATAGTCCTTGAACTTGGCCTGGTAGGCGTTGAGGAACTTGGTGTGCTCGGGCGTCTTGAGTTCGCTCCACGGATAGCCCGTGACGTACCAGCCATCGGGCGACTCCTCCTTCAGCGGATCGAGATATTCCGGCTCGCCGGCCAGGAGATTGAACACCTCGACGCCCTTGAACAGGCCGCGGGTCTGGCCCTCGCGCACGAACTTCGCGAGATCCGGACCGAACAGCGAGGAGAAGATCGCATCGGGCTTGGCGTCAGCCAGCGCCTGCGCGACCGCACCCGCGTCGATCTTGCCGAGCGGTGGCGCCTGCTCGGCGACGAACTCGACGTCAGGCTGCTTCTCCTTCAGGAGCTTCTTGAAGGCGGCCGTCGCCGACTGGCCGTACTCGTAGTTGGGATAGACGATCGCCCAGCGCTTCTTCTTGAGCTTGACCGCGTCGGGAATGAGCATCGCCGTCTGCATGTAGGTCGAAGTGCGCAGGCGGAACGTGTAGGCGTTACCCTGGTCCCAGACGATCTTGTCGGTCAGAGGCTCGGCGGCGATGAACAGCACCTTGCGCTGCTTGGCGAAGTCGGCGACGGCGAGGCCGACGTTCGAGGGGAAGGTGCCGATCAGGAACGCGGCGCCCTCGCGGCTCAGCAGCTCCTCGGCGACGCGCACGGCGTCACCGGGATTGCCATTGTCATCGCGGCTCACGACCTCGATCTTGCGGCCGAGCACGCCGCCCGCCGCGTTCACTTCCTCGACCGCCAACTCGATGCCCTTCTTGTAGGGCTCGAGGAAGGCCGGGAAAACCTTGTAGCTGTTGAGCTCGCCGATCTTGATCGGTGCCTGCGCGGCGGCCGGTCCGACGAGCGACAACGCGACGAGCGCGGCCGTGCCAGTGAGCAGGCGATTGCGGGTCAGCATGAGATCCCCCTCTTCGTTAAGTGAAACATTCCCTGTGAACCGACCCTAGCGAGGCCGGCCCCTCTCCCACAAGCATTCAGTCGGCGAAGCTCGACCGGGCCTGTATTCCCCAGTGACCGTCCTGACGGGTCACGATGTAGATCGTCTCGAAGGCGCCCAGCAGCGAGTTGTCCGCGCGCCAGCGACTGAACTTCACCTTGAGATGGACCTTGTCGCGCCCGACATGGATCGGCGTGCGCTCGTCCCACGTGCTGTGATGCCAGCCATCACCGGCGCGGGCGACGAAATCGCCCAGCTTGTAGTCGCCGTGGTTGGGCCAGACCACGACCTTGCCGCCGGCCAGCCGCACATGCGGGAAATTGCAGGCGGCGTTGACAGCCGGCTCGTCGTGGCGGTTCAGCCCGTCGATATAGGCGTCCATCACCTTCATGGCGGCCGCGAGCGCGTCGTCGTTCATCGTTGCCCCCTGGTCATCGCTGACCATCCCCCAGCTTGATCTCGGCCGGCGTCAGCCCGCCCACCCTCGCATGAGGACGGCCACCCATCGAGGCGGCGACGATGAACACGATCTCGTCCGGCCGCGGCCCGTCGGGCACGCAGAACTCGATGGTGTCGAAATGGCTGCGTACATAGGCCGCCGTTACGTGATGCAGCGGAATGTCGATGCGCGCGCCGGCCGACGCGACCTTCACGGTCGAGGGCACGATCGATTTGGCGCCGCCCATGGCGTGACGAATGCCGAAGCCGCTGGGCTGATGCCACAGCGCGGCATGTTCGAGTTCACCGTTCAGGCCGACGATCGCGCCCTTGCCATAGGCTTCCAGTTCGGAGCCCCGGGCGCCCAGCATATTCATCACCCGCTCGGTGAGATCGACCGCCAGCGGTTCCAGCGCCTTCATCATCGGCTGGATGTCGGCCACGTAGCGGCCGGCATAGGGGTTGGCGATCACACCGCCGACCACGGCCTTGGTGACCGGCCGCGCCAGCGCCGGACCGAAGTCGTGGAGCGTCTCCTCGACCGTCGCCACGTATTTCCGGATTTTCACAAGGTCGCTCATCCCGCCTCCGACAGAGCAAGCGGCGTGCCGCCCGTTTCGAGTCTCCAATGTCCCCGCAACGACACGGCAGCGCTGTCGATCAGGCCACGGAGCCTGAGGCGGCGCGCTTCGGCGAGCCCGCGATCGAGCGCCGCGTCGATGGTTTCCAACGGCAGGTCGCCCACCGCGACCGTCACCAGCCGGTCGCCGAGGTCGCTGTCCGGATCGAGCGAACAGGCCGGCCGACGCTCGATGGCCGGATGATCGGCATTCACCGCATTGGCGATCATCGTGGCCGCCGCATCGGCCGCCGCCGCCGTCGCGGCGAGCACCGTCGCACTGTCGGCAATACCCCGGGAGAAAGAACGTCCGCCCCGGCCCGACGTCGCGATACCCCGCACCCGCCGCTCGTGCGTGAGAAGTGCCACGCCGTCGAGGGCCTGCGCGAAGATGCCGGCACGCAGCGACTGGCCCGGCGCGAGATGGATGGCGATGTCGCCTCCGTCGTTCACATAGGCCTTGTCGAGCGCGCGGTCACGCACCAGTGCCTGCAGCATCTCGTCGGCGACGGCGCCGGCGACAGCCGCCATCGGTGTGATGAAGACCGTGCGATGCGGCCATACGGCTTCGGCCATGCGCCGGGCCACCGGCCCCTGCAGCAGCGGATAAGCCTCCGTCAAAGGCCGGCGCAGCGCCGCAAGCTCGCCCACCAGGGTCGGCAGGATGTCGCCGAAGCGATCGATCGCCTGCGCATACGCACGCTCGACCTCGTCCGCCGCGCCAAACGCCTCGACGATGAGGTCGATCGGCCCGTGCTGCAGGTGCAGCCGTCCGTCGCCGAAGCGGGCGGCAACGGCGCTCATTCGATGCGGACCTTGTGATGGGCCATCACGTCTTCCAGGCTGACGGCGCGCGATGTGTAGCCACCCAGTGCCGCATAGTCGTCGGCGCGCAGCGTGAACTCGATCGGCGCGACCAGGGCCGGCGTCGGCACGTAGCCGAACGAATTGGCCGGCATGCGCGCCACGTCGACCATCAGCGTTATGCCTCCGCCCGGCCAGATGAAGGCGGGCACGCCGCCCAGCGTGACCTTGGTGAGCGTGTCGCGCACCGACCGCGTCAGCCGCACGGGATTTTCCGTCACGCCCGCGCGCAGCGAACCGCCGGCGCCGGCCATGAACAGGACGGTGCAGAGCGCGGGTTCGCAATTCTCGGCGATGCGATCGACGACGTGACGCACCGGGACCGGCATCTCGGCCGGCTGTGGCTTCAATTCATTGTCGAGCGTGAACCACGCTGAATGCTCGCCGGTCGTCGAGACCATCAGCAGCTTCAGACCGGGCCAGGCCTGCTTCGGATCGATCTTCTCGATGATCTCCAGCGGGTCGCTGACATTGGTGCCGCCCCAGCCCAGTCCCGGCTCGGCGACCTGGAAGTAGCGGCCCGGCGTCGAGCGGCGGCCGCGCACGCGGATGCCGGCCGGCTTCATGTCGAGAAAGGCGCCGCCCTGATGCTCGCTCAGCACGCCGGTGATGTGGTCGTCGACAACGATCACCTCGTCGACATGGTCCTTCCATTGCGGCGCGAACATGCCGATGGCCGCCGAGCCGCAACCCACGCGCATGCGTTCCTCGAGAATGCCGTTCACGACCGGCGGCCGGTCGGCCTGCACCACCACCGTCGAGCCGCCGTCGATACTGAGCTCGACGGCCTCGCGGTTACAGAGCGCCAGCAGCGCGTCGCAGGTGACGACGCCCTCCTTCTTGCTGCCGCCGGTGAGGTGATGGACGCCGCCCAGCGACAGCATCTGCGAGCCGTATTCGGCCGTGGTGACGTGGCCCACCGCCTCACCCTTGACCCTCACCGCCGCCTGTTCGGGACCGAGATAGCGGTCGGTGTCGATCTTCACCTTGACGCCGCAGTAGCTGAAGATCCCCTCGGTCACGACCGTGACCATGTCGACGCCGTCATGCTTCGACGAGACGATGAACGGCGCCGGCTTGTAGTCGGGATAGGTGGTGGTGGCGCCGATGCCGGTGACGAAGGCGCCCTCGCCCTTCCCGAGTTCGCCGCGCCACGCTTCGCTGCCCTCGACGAAGGCGACGCGGGCGAGATCGGGCTTGGCCAGCAGCAGCAGCGGATCGACCCGCACCAGCGCGCCGTTCTCGTTGGCATAACGGTCGCAGGCGCCGGCTCGGCCGGGACGGATGCGGCAGAGGACGGGACAGGCATCGCAGCGCACGATGCCGGCGCTACGCTCGGCCTCCGAGAGCGAGATGTCGTCGCTCATTGCGACATTCCTTTCAGAGCGACGATGGCCTCGCGCAGGCGATGGGGCAACAGCGGGACGCGATGGGCGCGCACGCCGGTCGCATGATGGACTGCGCCCAGGATGGCCGGCGCCGTCGGTACCAGCGCCGGCTCGCCGATTCCCTTGGCGCCGGACGGACCCAGCGGCTCGCGGTCCTCGATCAGGATGCACTCGATCTCGGGGACATCGCCCACGGTCGGAATGAGATAGTCGTGCAGATTCTCGGTGCGGCCGGGCAGGTATTCCTCCATCAGCGCGAGCCCCAGACCTTGCGCGACTCCGCCCTGGATCTGGCCCTCGACGAGGGTCGGGTTTATCGCCCGGCCGACATCGTGTGCCGCCACGATGCGCAGGACCTTCACCGTTCCCAGCTCGGTATCGACCTCGACTTCCGCCAGCTGGGCGGCGAACCCGTAGGTCGCGTAGGGCACGCCCTGGCCGTCGGCATCGAGAGGCGTGGTCGGCGGATCGAACGTGCCTTCACCGATCAACGGACCGGCCGTGACGAGATCGATCGTCCGCACCTCGGCGCCATCGCGCACCGAGAGCTTCGCGCCCTCGAGTGTCAGGATCGCCTCCGGGCCGGCATTCGCCAGCCGCAGGATCTGCTGGCGGAGATCCTGGCCGGCTTTCTCCGCCGCCCTGCCCGACACGAAAGTCTGGCGCGAGGCCGAGGTCTTGCCGGCATCGGCGGTGAGATCGGTGTCCCCGGTCACGAGGGAGAATTGCGAGGCCGGCAAGCCCAGCGCATCGGCCGCGATCTGCACCATGATCGTGTTGCTGCCTTGCCCGATGTCGAGCGCACCGCTGTAGAGCGTGAGCGTGCCGGCCGGCGACAGCCCGACCTGCATGCGCGACGGGTTCGACATCGAAGTGTTGCCGATGCCGTACCACATGCAGCCGACGCCGATGCCGCGCCGGCGCGGACCGCCTTGGGCGTTGAAGGCGGCGATCCCCTCGCGGGCAGCCCGCCAATGCGGCCGCAGGGCGTCGAGGCATTGGGCGAGACCGGCGGAATGGGCGAGCGTCTGCCCCGTCGCCGTCGTGTCGCCGGCCCGCAGGGCGTTGCGATGGCGGAACTCCAACCGGTCGATGCCCAGCCGGTCGGCCAGTTCGTCCATCATCGCCTCGTGCGCGATGGCGGCCTGCGGCACGCCGAAGCCGCGAAAGGCGCCCGCGGGCGGGCCGTTGGTGAAGAAGGCCTCGCCCCAGGTCCGCACGTTGGGAATGGCATAAGGCCCCATCGCATGCACCGGCACGCGGTTGGCGACGGTCGGACCCCACGAGGCATAGGCGCCCGTATCGAAGGTCGCCGTCACGTCGCAGGCGAGAAGCTTGCCCTCGGCGTCGCACCCGAACCGGGCCTTCACTCGCGCCGGATGGCGCTTGGTGCTGGCGGCCATGCTTTCAGGCCGCGTGTAGACGAGCGCGACGGGACGGCCCAGCGTCCAGGCCGCGATGGCGATCAGCGGCTGGACCGACAGGTCGAGCTTGCCGCCGAAGCCGCCGCCACAGGCGGTCGGCACGATGCGAACGGCCTCGGGCTTCAGCCGCATCAGGTTCGCGACCTCGTCGCGGTCCATGTAGGGCGTCTGCGTGGTCGCGTGGATCTCGATACGGTCGCCGACCCGCAACGCCCAGCCGGCCTCCGGTTCGATATAGGCGTGTTCGACGAAGGCGGTCTCGAACGTGCCTTCCGCCACGGCGGCGCACGCCTCGAGGGCGCTCGCCGCGTCGCCGCGCTTCACGCCGCCGTTCTGCAGCAGGTTGCCCGGCTTGTCGGCCTGGACCAGCGGCGCATCGGCAGCCATCGCGGCATCTATGCCCACCACCGGCGGCTCCGGCATCCAGGTGATCGGCACCTCGTCGTCGCGGATGGCCATGACCTCCGCGCGCTCGCCGACCAGCGCGACCACCGCCTCGCCGCGATAGCGGACCAGCCCGTCGGCCAGCACCGGCTGGTCCTTCACGTCGGGATAGATGCCATAGCCGTTGAACGGCACGTCCGCCGCCGTGAGCACGGCCGCAAGGCGTTGGCGCAAGGGGCCGAGATCGCCCAATTCGAAGCGCGCCCGCGCATGGGGCGAACGCACGACGCGAACCCACAGGGCATCCTTGGGAATGGCGTCGGCGCCAAAGACATCGCGGCCCGTGACCTTGACGTGCCCGTCGACGCGGACGATGCGGGCACCGACGGCTTCACCGGCCGGCGGCGTGGGCGCCGGCGCTCGTGCGACGACGTCCATCACCGCATCGACGATCTTGCCGTAGCCGGTGCAGCGGCAGAGCACGCCCCCCAGCGCATCCTCGACCTCGGCGCGCGTCGGCTTGCCGTTCTGCCGCACCAGCTCCTGCGCGGCCATCAGCATGCCCGGCGTGCAGATGCCGCACTGGGCCGCCCCATGATCGAGGAATGATTGCTGGAGGTCAGCAACAGCACTATCGCCGCTTTCGAGACCTTCGACCGTCTCGACGCTGCAGCCTTCCACCTGCCCCATGGCGACCAGGCAGGAACAGACCTGCCGCCCGTCGAGCAGGACCGTACAGGCGCCGCAATCGCCGGCGTCGCAGCCGATCTTGGTGCCGGTGACGCCGAGATCGTCGCGCAGCGCCGCGGCCAGTCGCGTGACCGGCGCGCCGTCCCAGTCCGTCTCGCGTCCATTGAGGGTGAACTGGAGTTTCACGCCGCCACCTCCGACAGGAGACGTCGCAGCAGGACCAGGGCCACTTCGCCGCGATAGCCCGCGCTGCCGCGCACATCATCGATCGGCGACAGCGGCGCGAGATGGCGGGGCTCGACCCGTTCACCCAGGTGCGCGTCAACCGGCGCACCGACCAGCGTCCGTTCGAGGTCCGGCAGGCGTTGCGCCACCGGTGAACAGGCGCCGACGGCGATACGCGTCGCCGCGACCGTTCGATTGCTAACCTCCACAACGACCGAGGCCATCGCGATCGAGATCACGAGATAGCGGCGGGCGCCCAGTTTGAGGAACGCGCTGCGGGCCTCGTGTTTCGGACGCGGAACATGAAGGGCCGTGACGAGCTCGCCGGGCAGCAGCGCCGTCTTGCGGACGCCGGTGACGAACGCTCCGAGCGGCAGGCGACGAGCGCCGTCGCGGCTCGCCACCTCGACTTCGGCTTCGAGGGCCAGCAGGGCCGGCATGCCATCCGCCGCCGGCGAGGCGTTGCAGATGTTTCCCGCGATCGTGCCGGCATTCTGGATCTGCCGGCCGCCGACTTCGCGCGCCGCCTGCTTCAGCCCGTCGAACAGGGGAGGCAGGCCAGCTTCGACCAGTTCGCTCCAGGTCGTCGTGGCGCCCACGCGCCAGCCGTCGGCGGTTTCGGAAATGCCGCGAAGGGCCGCAATTGCCCCGATGTCGAGAATGTCTTCGGTGACGGGCCGTCCGACGCGGGCAGGATAGAAGTCGGTCCCGCCCGCAAGCACCATGAATGGTCGGGTCAGTGCCTGGAGAGCCTCTTCAAGGCCTCGGGGTCGGAGATAGGCGCCCATATCGTTCGTGTACGTACGATGACACAGGACACGTACGAGTCAAACGATTGAGTCGGATTCAGATGATTCGCGACAGGAGTTCGAGGAGCTGCTTCTGCTCCTGGGCGTTGAGCGGCTTCAGCGTCTCGCGCGACACGGCCGGTCCGTTGAGCAGGAGCTTGTTGACCAGCTTCTGGCCTTCGGTGGTGAGACTGAGCAGGGTGCGGCGGGCATCGCCCGGATCGGGGCGCGAATCGACGAGGCCTCGTTCCTTCAGCCGGCGCACCACGCCCTGCATGGTGGCCTTGTCCATGCCCACAAGGCGACCGAGGAGGTTCTGCGACAGCTCGGTATATTCATCGAGCTTCGCCAGGCTCGAATACTGCGTCGGTGTGATGTTGGGATCGCCGATGCCGACCTGGAAGATCGCGCTGGCGCGCTGATGCGCGCGACGCAGCAGATATCCGATCTGGTCTTCGATACGATAGGGTCGTGAGGCAGCGCTCGATGCCGCTTTCGGCTCGTGCTGTTTTTTTGCGACGTTGCTCCGCATCGCCCCCCCGGCTTGCTGCCTCTTGGCTACACCGGCGAAGCGCGTCGCACAACGGTCACATAACACTCTTTATCGAAGGTGAATGATCGGATCATCGATTCGCTCGCGCGATGCCGAAGGCGCGAACTTTTCGAGGTCCTGCAACCCGGAGCGTTTCCAAGCGGCGCAATGCCCGAGTCGGCCGCGCGGAGAATCGCGAGCCGGTTCTCATCTATCAAGCGCCTTCAAGGATTTACGGCGATGTTTTGCGACGCAATGGCTGGAACGATGACGCAGCCCCATGGCGATGTCAGTGTGACCGTACATTCATTCAACACAGGACAGGCAAATGCCCGGCGCGCTCGAAGGCATCAGGATCGTCGATCTCACGAACATCATCCTCGGCCCTTACGGCACGATGCTGCTGGCCGACCAGGGCGCCGACGTGATCAAGGTCGAGGCACCGGAGGGCGACGCGGTGCGTCACATCGGCAAACCCGGCAAGACACCGGGGATGGGACCGACCTATCTCTATGTGAACCGCAACAAGCGCTCGCTCTGCCTCGATCTCAAGAACAAGGACGCGCGCGCCGCCCTGCTCAAGGTCATCGCCACGGCCGATGCCTTCGTCCATGCGCTGCGACCGCAGGCCATCAAGTCGCTGGGGCTGGACTACGAGGAGATCCGCAAGGTGAAGCCCGACATCGTCTATGTCGGCGCCTATGGCTATTCGGCCGAAGGTCCTTACGGAAAACTGCCGGCCTACGACGACGCCATCCAGGCGCGCTTCGGCATCGCCGACCTGATGGGCCGCGCCGCCGGCGACGACGTCCCGAAATATCCGCCGACCATCATCGCCGACAAGACGGTGGGCCTGACCTTCGCCTTCTCGACCCTTTCGGCCCTGATGCACCGCCAGCGCACCGGCGAGGGCCAGTTCGTCGAGGTGCCGATGTTCGAGACCATGTCGGCCTGGCTGCTGGTCGAGCATCTGTGGGAGCGGACCTTCAGCGACGAGGGCGAGGTCGGCTACACGCGCCTGCTGGCCCGCACCCGCAAGCCCTACCGCACGCTCGACGGCTGGATGGCGATCCTGCCCTACAACGACAAGCACTGGCGCAACTTCTTCGAGCTGGTCGGCCGCTCCGAGGTGCTGCAGGACCCGCGCTATTCGACCATCAACGCGCGCTCGATGCATATCGGCGACATGTACGCCATGGTCGAGGCGATTGCGCCGTCGAAGACCACGGCCGAATGGGTGAAGCTGCTCGACCAGGCACAGATCCCCAACGCGCCGATGTCCAAGCCGGCCGACCTGTTCGAGGACCCGCACCTGATCTGGCGCAAGCTGTTCAAGAAGTATCCGCACCCGTCGGAAGGCGAGATCATGATGGTCGAGCCGCCGATGACCATGAGCAAGACACCGCCTTCGATCCGCACCATGGCGCCGCTGCAGGGGCAGGATTCCCGTGCCGTGCTGGCCGAGGCGGGCGTCACCGCCGCCGACATCGAGGCGCTGAAGACGTCCGGCGCGCTTATCGAGCCGTCATAGTCCCGGCGGATCTTTCGACGGCCAGTTCGGCGGCGGCGAGATCTTCCAGCGCCGCCCCGACCGACTTGAACAAGGTAATCGAGGCAGCATCGCCGGTCGCGCGGCCGGGCTGCTGGCCGCGGGCCAGTTCGAACAGGTCGCCGATCACATGCGCCTCTCCGATGGCGCCGCTGGCGATGGCCTGGACGACGTCGCCGCCTTCCTTCAGCGCACCGGCGCGCGTGTCGACGTAGAGGCGGGCCCGCTGCACCGCGCGGTCGTCGCTCTCGCGCATCTGGGGTGTGTAGGCTCCGACCAGATCGATATGTTGCCCTTCGCGCAGCCACTCGCCCTCGACCAGGGGCGCCTTGGAGAGCGTGGCACAGGAAATGATGTCGGCCTCCTGCACGGCGGCCTTGAGGTCGCTGACCGCCCGGACGCCGACCGCACGGCCGATCGCGGCCGGCAGGGTCGCCGAAAGCCGGGCCGCCAGTGTCTCGGCCTGCGCCGGGGTGCGGCCCCAGATGGCCACCTCCGTGATCGGTCGCACCTTGGCGTGCACCCGGATCAGCTCGGGCGCCAGCGCGCCGGTGCCGATCATCAGCAGGCGCGAGGCATCGGGCCGCGACAGGTAGCGCGAGGCGAGACCCGAGGCGCAGGCGGTGCGCCGCTTGGTCAGCATCGTGCCGTCGAGCAGGGCCAGCGTGGCGCCGGTACTGCCGTCGAGCAGCAGGTACTGGCCGTAGATCGACGGCAGCGATCGCTTGCCGTTGTCGGGGAACACCGTCACGACCTTGACGCCGACATGGGCGGACGGACCCGTGGTCCAGGCCGGCATCAGGAGCAGCATCGCATCGGCCGACCCCGCGCCGAGCGCCTCCCGGATCGGATGATGGTGACGGACCGGCATCTCGCAGCCCGCGTGGAACAGCGCGTCGAGCCGGTCGATCAGGGCGATGTCATCCAGGGCGGCGTCGATCTCGGACGCCGAGAGAACCTTCACGAAAGCGGGCCGCGCGCGGCGCGGGAACCGAGTTCGGGCGCGACCAGTGCGCTCTGCCGCTCCAGCGCCCGCTGGTCGCGGGGCGCAAGGCCGGCCGGCGCCGCGGCCTGCTGCGCTGTCTGCACGGCCTTGAGGCGCGCCACCTCACGATCCAGGCGGGCGGCCTCGCCACCCGCCTCACGGGCCCGGCGGCGATGATGCCGGCCGGCCCACCAGCCCATGCTCAGCCCCGCCAGGACGCCCAGCATCAGCATGGCGATGACCAGCAGATAGACCGGCAGCACGATGATGTGCGGCAGCGGCCACAGCGCGAGTTGCACGGGCTGGGTATTGCTGACGGCCACCAGCACGCCGATCAGAATGAACACCAGGAAAAGGATGCGGGAGAGGATTTTCATGCGGGGTGGAGAATGCCACACCGCGCCCCTGCGACGCGAGGCGAACGATCAGGCCGGGGTTACTTCTTGTCGTCGTCCGCGGACTCGGGCGGCAGCAGGCCGGCGGCGCGCGCAGCCTCCTTGTTCAGCCGGTCGCGCAGGTCCTTGCCGGTCTTGAAATAGGGCACGCGCTTGGAGGCCACCGCGACCTGCTCGCCGGTGCGCGGATTGCGGCCGGTGCGCGGATCGCGCTTTTTCACGGAGAATGCCCCGAAGCCGCGCAATTCAACCCGGTGACCGGAAGCCAGCGCCTTGGAGATCTCGTCGAACACGGTGGCGACGATCCGCTCGACGTCCCTCTGGTAGAGGTGCGGATTCCGGGCCGCCAGGCGGGCAATCAGCTCGGACTTGGTCATCGCGTTTCCATGAACGGGGCGATTCAGCCCCAGAGCACAATGATTAAGTCCTTGATATTAAACTCAATAACGGGATCGTCAAGCCTAAGTCCTTGAAACCAAAAGAAAAGGCCGACCCTTGCGGGCCGGCCCTTCCGTAAACCATGAGAAACCGGCTTACTTTTCGTCGCCGGCTTCGGCCTTCTTCTTGAGGGCCGCGCCAAGGATGTCGCCCAGGCTGGCGCCGGAGTCAGACGAACCGAAGTCGGCCATCGCCTTCTTCTCCTCGTCGAGCTCGCGGGCCTTGACCGACAGCACGACCCGGCGCGAGGCCTTGTCGATGTTGGTGATCTTGGCATCGAGCTTGTCGCCGATCGCGTAGCGGTCGGGACGCTGCTCGGAGCGGTCGCGGCTGAGCTCGGTCTTGCGGATGAAACCCGGGATGCCGTCCTGCACCGTGACTTCGATGCCATTGTCCTGGATGCCGGCCACAATGACCGTGACGACGTCACCCTTCTTGGCAACCACACCGACTGCCTCGAACGGGTCGTTGGCAAGCTGCTTGATGCCGAGCGAGATGCGCTCCTTGTCCATGTCGACGTCGAGGACCTTGACCTTGACCTGGTCGCCCTTCTTGAAGTCGCGGATCGCCTCCTCGCCGGCCTTGTCCCAGCTAAGGTCGCTGAGATGGACCATGCCGTCGATGTCGCCGGGCAGGCCCACGAACAGGCCGAACTCGGTGATGTTGCGGACCTCGCCCTCGAGTTCCGTACCGGCCGGGAACTGCTCGGCGAAGCTCTCCCACGGGTTGGCCATGCACTGCTTGAGGCCGAGCGAGATGCGGCGCTTGGACATGTCGACGTCCAGCACCATCACTTCGACTTCCTGCGAAGTCGACACGATCTTGCCGGGGTGCACGTTCTTCTTGGTCCAGCTCATCTCCGAGACGTGGACCAGACCCTCGACACCCGGCTCCAGCTCGACGAACGCGCCGTAGTCGGTGATGTTGGTGACGCGGCCCTTGAGCTTGAGGTTGACCGGGTACTTCGCACCCGCGCCGTCCCACGGATCGCTCATCAGCTGCTTCATGCCGAGCGAGATACGCTGCGTCTCGGGATTGAAGCGGACGACCTGCACCTTGACCTGCTGGCCGATGGTGAGGGCTTCCGACGGATGGTTGATGCGCTTCCAGGCGATGTCGGTGACATGGAGCAGGCCGTCGACGCCGCCCAGATCCACGAACGCGCCGTAGTCGGTGATGTTCTTGACGACGCCGTCGAGCACCTGGCCCTCGGACAGCGCGCCCATCAGGCGCGTACGGTCTTCGGCGCGGGTCTCTTCCATGACGGCGCGACGCGACACGACGATGTTGCCGCGGCGACGGTCCATCTTGAGGATGGCGAACTGCTGGGCCTGGCCCATCAGCGGGCCGACATCGCGCACCGGGCGCACGTCGACCTGGCTGCCCGGCAGGAAGGCCACGGCGCCCGACAGGTCGACCGTGAAGCCACCCTTCACGCGGCCGAAGATCGTGCCCATGACACGTTCCTGGTCGGTGAAAGCCTTCTCGAGAACGGTCCAGGCCTCTTCGCGGCGAGCCTTGTCGCGCGACAGGACGGCCTCGCCCTCCTTGTTTTCCATGCGGTCGACGAAGATGTCGACGGTGTCGCCTTCCTTGACCTCGGGGGCCCCGGTGCCGCCGTTGGCGAACTCACGCAGGGCGACGCGGCCCTCGGACTTCAAGCCGACGTCGATGGTGACGAAATCGTTGGCGATGCGAATGACGCGGCCCTTGACGACCTGTCCTTCGAAGCTCGTCGAACCGCCCAGCGATTCGTCGAGTAGTGCTGCGAACTCGTCGCTCGACGTGTCGTTCGCGGGTTTACGGAGGGCGCTGCCCTTTGCCATGTAGAACTCTCCATCATCGATCCCGGGACCCTTGTCCCGTCGGCCAACCGGTTAAGTCCGGCGGATCCACTGCCTTTGAAAACACCGACGCAAGGACGACACGTCCCGGCGCAATCGCCGCTGAAAATCTTCGATCTTCCGGCGGCGACTTACGGCCCGGAAGATCGAAAGCCCTTGCACTCGATGAATGCCAAAGCCGCGGCGAAAGCCGCATCGGCATCCATGTCGCTGGTATCGAGGTGGAAAGCATCGGGTGCGGCTTTAAGAGGTGCTGCCGCCCGTTCGCTGTCGCGACGGTCCCGCTCCGCCATCTCGGCAAGAACGCGCGGCTTTATAGTGTCCACCCCCTTGGCGCGCAACTCCCGGTACCGCCGTTCCGCCCGCGCCTCTGCGCTGGCCGTCACGAACAGCTTTATCGGAGCCCCAGGGCAGATCACGGTGCCCACGTCCCGCCCGTCGAGCACCGCCCCGGAGGCCTGACTCGCGAATTTCTTCTGGAAATCCAACAGCTTGGCCCGAACTTCCGGCAGCGCCGCGACCTTCGAGGCAGCCTGGCCCGCCACGTCGGTGCGCAACTCGGGATTCCCGAGATCGGCCGGCTCCAGCCCGGCGGCAACCTCTTCCGGCGGGCGGCCGGTCTGCTCCGCCTTCAGCCCGACCGCCCGGTAGAGCAAGCCGGTATCGAGATGAGGCAGGCCGAAATGAGCCGCCAGCCGTCGTGCCAGCGTGCCCTTGCCGGCCGCCGACGGCCCGTCGATGGCGATGATGGGGGCAATGACGGTGCCAGCCACGGGCTTCGTCACGCCGCCTCGATCCGGGCCCCGAGGGCGCCCATCAGGCGGGCGAAGCCGGGGAAGCTGGTGTCGATCGGCGAGCCGTCGTCGACCGCCACGCCCTCGCGCGAGGCCAGCCCCAGCACGAGGAACGCCATGGCGATGCGATGATCGAGATGGGTGACGACCGTCCCGCCGCCCGCCGGCGTCGCGCCGGTACCGTGCACGAACAGCGTGTCGGCGCCCATCTCGTGGCTGACGCCGTTGACGGTCAGGCCGGCCGAGACGCTGGCCAACCGGTCGCTTTCCTTGGCCCGCAGCTCGGCCAGGCCCAGCATCCGCGTGGTGCCGCGGGCGCAGGCGGCCGCGACGGCCAGGATCGGATACTCGTCGATCATCGAGGGCGCGCGCTCCGGAGGCACCTCGACGCCGGTCAGCTCGCTGCCCCTGACGCGCAGGTCGGCCACGGGCTCGCCGCCGACCTCGCGGCGATTCTCCTCTGTGATGTCGGCGCCCATCTCGCGCAGCGTGTCGTAGAGGCCGGCGCGCAGCGGGTTGAGGCCGACATTCTCGACCGTCACGTCGCTGCCCGGCCGGATGGCCGCCGCCACGACGGCGAAGGCCGCCGACGAGGGATCGCCCGGCACGACGATGTCGCGCGCCTTGAGTTCGGGCCAGCCGACCACGGTGATGCGCTTGCCGCCGCCCTCGGCCGGACCGACCCGCACCTCGGCACCGAAATGGCGCAGCATGCGCTCGGTATGGTCGCGCGTGGCCTCGGGCTCGATCACGGTGGTCTCGCCCGCCGTGTTGAGGCCCGCCAGCAGGATCGCGCTCTTGACCTGGGCCGAGGCCACGGGGAGGCGGTATTCGATCGGCACCATCTCGTCGGTGCCGACGATGGCGAGCGGCATGCGGCCGCCCTCGCGCGCCTCGAAGCGGGCGCCCATCTGCGACAGCGGTACGATGACCCGCTGCATCGGACGGCGGCGCAGCGAGGCGTCGCCGGTCATGAAGCTGGTGAAGCGGTGGCTGGCCAGGATGCCCGAGAGCAGCCGCGCCGAGGTGCCGGAATTGCCGAGGTCGAGCACATTGTCGGGCTCGCGCGCGCCGCCGACGCCAAATCCGCGCACGCGCCATGCACCGCCGCCTTCATGGTCGACCTGCGCGCCCATCGCCCGCAGGGCGGCGGCGGTGGCAAGCACGTCCTCGCCTTCCAGCAGGCCGGTGATCTTCGTTTCGCCCAGCGCAAGCGCGCCGAACATCAGGGAGCGATGGGAGACCGACTTGTCGCCGGGCGCCCGGACGCGTCCCTGCAACCGGTCCACGGGACGGGCGATCAGCTTGGCCGGAGCGGCGTGAGCGGACAGGGCGGACTCCACGGCAGAGGGTCGGACGGAAGGCCGCACGGCGGCGCGGCGCCGTCCTAGCACGCCGGAATTTGGTTTTGACAGGGTGAAAGACGCGTGACATACGCCCTCCCTCGCGGCCCGTTCGGCCGATTCCAGCTTATTTGCAGGAGATTCAGCGTGGTCAAAGCAAGCTGGGGCACCAAACGCACCTGCCAGAGCTGTGCAGCGCGCTTCTACGACCTGAACAAGAGCCCGATCAAATGCCCGAAGTGCGGGCGTGAGCACGATCGCGAGGACTTCGTGAAGGTCCGCCGGGGTCGCGGCGCCGCCGCGGCGACGGCAGCAGCGGCAGCCGCCGCGGCAGCGGCAGCGGCCAAGGCAGCGGCCGCCAAGAAGAAGGTGGACGATCTGGACGGCGACGACTTGCCCGATGCGGACGGCGACGACGCGCTGGCGGCGGACGACCTGGACGATGACGAGGACGATATCGAGGTTGAGGTCGAAGTCGACGATAAGGGAGAAGGCGACCGCTAGAGGCAGTTGCAAGCGCGCGAGGCATTAATTATACCTCCCGCCTTCCCAAGGATTTCGGGGCCATAGCTCAGCTGGGAGAGCGCTACAATGGCATTGTAGAGGTCAACGGTTCGATCCCGTTTGGCTCCACCAACAAAAACAAGGGCTTAGCTGGAAACGGCTAAGCCCTTCGTTTTTCCGGGGACACGTGGGGGACACAACCGCTGGAGAATGTGGCATTGTCTAGTAAGCCGTAACCTCTCCGTTCCAGAGAGCGTTGAGTCGGCAGAGGTGTCGAATGCTGCGCTTGGTCGTCAATCACGAGGTCGACAAGAAAACGGGCGGCATGGTTGCCCAGCCGCCCGAAGCCCTGGTCGAGGGTGAGTGCCCTAGCCCGTCCGGCGATCCGTCCGGTAATGAGTATTCAGGGGCGGATTCCACAGGCCGATCAAATTGCGTTCCGCTGTTTGGCGAGCATAGGCCAAGGCCTGTGCTTGGGCGACCACGCCAGTAGCGCCGAGTTGCACCGCCTCTCCCCAGCGTTCGTGGTTCGTGAGTCGAGTGAGCAAATCGTCGGCAATTCCGACGTAGACGGGGTGCCATGTGCCGTTCACGAGGCGAACGAACATATACACGCCGGATTGACTGCCGAGTCCCGAAAGGGAATGATCGTAAAACCAGAAGCGATACTGGGTATTGCCCAGCCCCTTCCATATCAAAGACTGTCTTTCAGCTGCCATCTTCTACTCCATAGGTTTCATGGCGGTTGATGAACACCCCAGCATTCGCAGTGCTGGGGTGTTCGCAATTTCACACCACAAAATCTGGGGAGTCGAATCGAATCTTCGCGTTTTGTTCATGGATTGCATGTGGATTGTCTTACGGGTGAGGCCGCCCACACCGCCAGCGGGTAGTAGGCCCCTATCCGATGCCGGTTGACCGAATCAGGTCCCCAACGACTAAATCGCAATTCGGCTGTCGGTATCGCCCGCATTGAACGCGCGCATGTAGGCAAGGATCAGTTCCCTGGTGCGGTACTTGCCGAAGGCCTTTTCGTCCTGTTCCCGGACGATGGGAAAGGTATCGAGGATGTAACTGGCATCGTCGTCGCCGATGCCATAGAGCCGGAAATAGATCGCGTCGAGGCGGGCACGGCGATGGCGCCGGTCCTCAGCGTCCCAACGGAAGGGCTCGCCGCCAAAATCCAAGTCCTCAGCAAAAGGCCTCATGTCGTGCGCTGTATAGGTCAGGCGCAGAACTTCGTCGCGCACCAGATCGGCGACGGAATGCTTGCCGATTTTGGCCTGGTAGGCAGCCCGAGTCAGGACGGGCAATTGCTCGACCGTATACCAATTTAAGTGCGTTCCTTGCGCCTTGGCCCGAGCAACAAAATCAAAGGCAAATGCATTGAGATTTGCCAGCCAAAGAGGGCCATCATTCAAAAACTCGTCATTCGCTCTTTCATCGGCTGGCATCATCAGTGGGAGAGTGTTGCCCGCTCCTACTCTCGGTATAGCCGCGGCGATCATCGTTCGGCGGTCGGTTGGGCGTGCAATGTCGCGGAACGCGAGCACCCATCCCAAAGACCCTGGCCAGTCGATGTCTCCATTGGCAACGAAGTATTGAGGTGCAGGAACGTACGCCGGATCGGCATGTTCAACGTCAGTGGTAAGGTCGCTAGATGCAGCGACATGCAGCGCGTCGGGATTGATGGCGGCCGAGGCGGCTCGATGATCGAATTGGTTCACCGCTTTGCCAACAAATAGCGGCACATACTCCTTGCTCCCCTTGCGCAATCGTCCGCCTTCGACCGGATAGACACCTTCATTCTCCAATTCGGCACGCGTGCGAAACTTGCCCGCGTCGTTCGTCATGTCGAGCATGCGGACATAGCGGACGGGCCACTCGGGCTTGCCCTTCTTGTGGTCGTGCAGCACGGGCAGGCGTTGGTAGATGCCGCGCACGATGTCGGCGTCACGTCGTGTACGGAAAACCGGAGCCGTGCGCGTGTTGGGGTTGACCCTCGCGAAATCTTGGTCGGAAAGCGCGAATGCCCGATCTGGATCGGCAGCTTCCAAGGCCGCCTGCAGGAAAAAGCCACAAGAGGCCGATCCGGCACGGCGCTTCGGTCCACCCGCGACGAACGCGCAAAACTTGAACCGGCTGTCCACGTCGGGAAAGAACGGGCCGAGCCCATAGCGCGTGCGACGGTTCTCGAAATCCAGCAATGCAGCCAGCCGGCCGGTCGCCGCGATTTCGCCGAAGAACTTGGCTGCGCCCAGGTCCGCCGCTATCCCTGACGGCACCAGAAGGCCGACCAGACCATCGGGCTTGACCAAGGCGTGCGCCCGCTCGACGAACAGCGAATAGACGTTGATGTCGCCGGCCGACAGTTGCGGGAAGTATCCGGCATCACGTGCCACGCGCGCCGCGCTTTCCGCTGCCTCGCTCGCCCGTTCGTAGTCGGCATACAGGGGATCGCCGGCCTTCTTCAGGGCGGCGATCATCTTCTTGCGGTCCGATGCACGCTGCTGTCTGGCGATTTCTGGCTTGCGCGTCGCGAACCACTCGACTTCCTGCAACTTGATTCGATCCCACGGCGGATTGCCGATCACGGCATCAAAGCCGCCTCTTGGTTCCTTGCTTTCCCAATCGTCCCACACACCAGGAAACGCCACCTGCCAGTGCAGGAAGCCCTCGCGGCTCGCGAGCGCCTGCGCTTGCTCCAACACCTGCACCGCCTCGCGATGCCGTTCGGCATTGACCGTGGGGTGCGCCAGCTCAGTCTGCTCCGGCTTGCCTCCCGGAAACAGTCGTCCCGTCGTTGGCTTCGCCGTGAGAACAGCCGAGCCACGTCCGGCCGCGACCTGTACCGGATCTCCCAGCGCTCCATCCAGGATGTTGACCACGGCATCGCCCGCCGCCGCACTCGCCATGCGCCGGCCAGACTTCTTCGCCTTCTTCGGAAGCCGGTCGAGCCAGCGCACCGCGTGAAAGAAATCGAGGAACGCAGCGAGGGGCGCGGTAGCGCCTGCGACTTCACCAAAAGACCGTTCCGACTGGCTGACTTCCGCGAGGTCGGCGTCGCTCATGTCTTCGATCAGGGCCATGGCGCGTGCCGATCCCTTGGCTGTCTTGAGCGGCGCGGCCAGCGCCAGCGACCCTCGCGCCGCCAGGAAGTCCTCGACGGGCCGCACCATTTCGCCGAACAGCGAGTCGCCGCTGCGCAAGTGGTGATCCAAGAACGACAAGGGCGCGCCGACGGTGAAGGTGTGCAGCCAGAGCGACACCTTGGCCAACTCGACGGCCATCGGGTTCTTGTCCACCCCATAGACGACACGCTTCAGAATCATACGGCGCACGACGTGGCGGTCGTCGAGCTGGCCGTCGGCGAGCTGCCAACCTTCCTTCCCCGCGCGCTCGCGGATGCGCGCGCGGATGCCCTCGACCCGCTCTTGGAGAGGTGAGCGGTAGCCTGCCTCGGTGCCGAAAGCCTCGCTCGCCTTCAGTTCGGCGTCCGCCATCGCGGCAAGGGTACGGTCGGACAGCACATCGACCAGGGTCACGAGAAAGTGGCCGCTGCCCATGGCCGGATCGCAGACCCGCATCGCCAGAAAGGCCGCCGCCGGATCGAGCGTCCGCAGTTCGGCAATGCGCTCGGTTTTGGAGCGACGATCCGACGTGAGCCTCGCCAACGCGCTGTCGAAGACGGCTTGCCGTTCGTCAAGCAAGGGTCCCACCGTGCGCTCGACAATCAGCCGGACCAGCTCTTCGGGCGTGTAATAGCTGCCACTGCCCTTTCGCGCGAAGATATTGGGCCGGATGGCGGCGATGTGGTCAGCGTCAGCGACTACGGCGTATTCGAGCAGTCGTTCATAGATCGACCCAAGTTGCTGCACCGACAGGTCGCGATAGTTGATGCGGAGCCTGCGCTCACCTTCGGTCCGGCGCGACAATGTATCGATCACCAGCGCCACCACCGAGTCGGGCAGGCGAGCCCGGTCGAGCAATTCGTGCGCAGCCGGATCAAACAGGCCACCGTTGTAGGGCGGCAGGCCGAGCTTGGGGTCGCCGGTGTCGATAGCGCCGAACAGCGCCCGCAGCGTCGAATAGCGCGTGTCGATCCGGTCGCTGAGGACTTCGTTGCGATCCACCCGTTCGGCAATCTCGTCGCGCAGGCGATCCAGCGAATAGGCTGCATAGCCTTCATGGGTCGCCGGCAACAGGCGGCGGTCCTCGGCGTAGAGCACGAACAGCAGGCGATAGAGGAGCGTGAGCGCCGCGCGGCGCACCTCCTCCAGTTCAGCTTCGGCCAACGGGCGCCCGCCGGCCGCTTGCGATGCCGACTTGGCGAGCGCCTTGACCAGCGCCGGGAAGACTTCGCCGAATACCTGTTCGCTCAGCCCTTCGGCGACCTTGGATTCCCATTTGCGCGTCTGTCGCAGGGCCTCGACATGGAAACTCTGCCGCGCGCCGTCGGCAGCCAGGAACGAGGCCCGCCGAAACATCAGAATGAACACGCGCAGCCAGTGGTCGGCATCGACACCCGCGGCGAACAGGTCGAGCGGGAATCCCTCGAGCCCCAGACAGGCCGGCAGGTCGATTTCGAGAAATTCTTCTGCCCTGCTTCGCGCGCCCTGCCAGTAGAGTCGCCAATGCCGGCCGTTGGTCAAAAAACCCCACTCCAACCGTCCATCGCTGGCGTCGTCGGCCCGCCGCAAATAGCGCAGCATTTGCGACGATGGCGTGCCTTGCTGAGGGTCTGCCCGGTCCAGCGGTCGCTGCCAGCGTTTGGCCTCGACCAGTGCCAAGCCTTGCCGATAGCGGTTCGCTGGGTCCTTCTCCGCGCTCGCCGCGCCCTTATGGGCCGCGTCGGCAAAAAGCAAGGCGTCGGGAACGTCGAGCCGCCGCCGCGCCGAAATCTGTTGCTGCACGAGCAGGTCGGACCAGCCAAGGGTGGCGAGCACCGGATAAATCAGATCCCGCTCAGTCACGCCTTCGTTGGGCTTGTGGTTGACTGGGAACGCAGCGAACAGCTTTTCAAGCGTCGCCCGCGTTGCCGCCATTTGCTCATCCGTGATGGCCGCCCAAGCTGCCTCTTCACAGATTCCACGTTCAAGGAAGTCCCGCGTATAGAGCGCGCCTTGCAAGGCTCCTGTCCCCCATCAACCGTTACTGCCTTGGTGGCGCACGGTGCACAAATCCAAGCGCTAAGGGAAGCGTCGCAAGCTCAATTCCCACTGTCATCGGGAAGGGCAACGGTGGAAATGCCGAACCTAGCCGCCATCGCCCGTAAGGAATGATCCACCAGCCGGTCATGCTCTCCAGAGAGCCGCCAAAACGTCCGCCACCGCATTCCCTTCGGCTTGGACCCGCGCCCGTTGAGGATACCGGCCTCCCAGCCCAGGCGATCCCTGAGCCGATCCGCCTTCCGCGCGGCACGGTCGCCGGCATCTTCGCGCGAGCTGCCATAGGCCAGCCGGTGGCACTGCCGGCAAGCGAAGAGCCCGCCGCCGTACAGGATCGCCACGCGCCGGCCGCAGCCTTTGGCAGGGCACACGAACCACGGGCGTGAGCCACCCAGGTTGCAGGCCGTGCGGACGATGCGGACCGGATATTCCTCATCGCGCCATTCACCCCCGGCGGGTTGGCGACGATAACTCAGGACCACGAAACCGGACTCCGATCGCATGTTGATCGATCCCACGACACGCGCACCCCGTCGCCACGTCCACACCGCACGGCAGCCCGGCCGGAGCATTCCTTCGCGTGCCCAGCGCCGCACGTCGAGACTGCGATAATCGTCGGTCGTGGATTTCGTCCCGAAGCGCCAACGGTTTCCGCTGCCAGATCCGCCCATTGGATTATCCCGTAATCATTTGGCTAACTGCATCGAAATTCAACGCGGCGCGCGGGAGAGAAGGCGGACGAGTCCATCGGCCCAGGCTGCATCGAAGCGGTCGTTATAAGCGTCCAGTTTCATTGCCTTCCGCTCGTAGGTCGCCCACCGCATCCATTTCGGCTTGGGGGGCGCACCGTCCATCCAGTGTCCATCGCCCCCGAGCGCCGCATAGAGCTTTTGGGCCTGAAGCTGGGCGCGACCCCTGCGGTCTTCCCGCTGTGAGGCGTAGCCCAGCCCATACGCATGCCGGCTCCAGAATTGATGGCCCCCCAGGGGCAGTCGGAGGCACACGGCGCGGCGGCCCGTTCGGGGGCATCGGAACCACCAGCGCACTCCTCCAAAGGGCTGGAGCGTCGTTTCGAGTCGCACCTTGTACCGTTCCTGCGTTGCGGGAGATGTCCGCCGGGCATGGTCCAACTCGAGAAACGGAAGATGGCGATCCGTCGTATCGATGGTGATCGTGACAGGAAAATCCGCCCCGTCGCAGTGGTAGGTAATGGACGCCTCGCAGCGCAGGCCGAAGCGCAAGCCAACAGGTGCGAACGCGCCTGTACGTAGAGAAATCGAGGCCGTGCTTTCGTAGCTTGGCCGGCCGCTTCTGCCAGATCTGTAACCGCCCATTGCGGGTCTCCGATTTTCCTAAAACATGTGGCTAACGTGGCTGTTCTTTTCCATTTTCAGGGAAAGATTTCGTCCCGACCCAGGCAGCCAAGCTGCATGACCTTGGCCGGGAGAGAACGCGACATCGCGAGCGCGCGACGCTTGGCTTTGGGGCAGGCCCCGCGCCGCGCTCTCGCTTCTCTGACACCTGCGACATGGCCGCTAAGTTCCCCTCCCATGGTAAATCTATCTGTGTGCCTCTAGCGGGGACCGATAATCGCTCGGATTTCCTGAAACTGTCCCTATGGCAGGGACAGTCAGAGCGGATTCGAGGGGTACTGTCCCTGCGAGGTGGACCGACCGTCCCTCCCCGAGGGACCGCCGATTGTTTTGACGGACGGGGGCGGCTGCCATCGCATGAAGTCCATCGTTCCTGCGGTCGCGTTCCCGAATGGGTGCTCGGTCAGAATCCAGCTTGTCGCCTTTCCCATTCCGGATGCGGCCTTCATGTTGAACGCACCGACTTCGTTGGGGCGGATGAAGCCGCGATCCACAAGCTGGTCGAATAACTCAGCCGCCAGGTTCTTCCCGCATCCGAGTCGCTTCGCCGCTTCACGAACGGACAGGAACAGCTCGCCATTGTTGAAGCCGTTGAACAGGGCTTTCAGCTCCACCAGGAGTGCCCTCGCCGCCGGCTTCAGGGAGCGATAGGCGGCGGACGTGATTTCCCATCGGTAGAGGCGGACGTGATGGGCATCTCCGCCCACACTCCGGCCCTTGACGTTCACCCGTCGATTTGTCCGCCGCTGGCGGGCCACCGCGCCCACCCACCGCTAGACTTGTTCGGACGTGTGCCGCCTCGGTGCCGTCGTCTTGCTGGCCACCCAAGCCAGGAGATCGGCGGGCTTGTAGAGCGGCCTACGCCCGAAGGACTCGAACACAGGCCCACCGCCAACCGTCGCGTACTTGTTCAAGGTGGCATAGGCGACGCGGTAGCCGCGCTCAGTCAGGAACGCCGCAGCCTCGGTCCGGGTCAGGCGCCGCTCGATTTCTGTCTGCATTGCTCTTGCTCGCGAATAAGCCGGACAGCGCCGGCACGCGGGAGCAAATTGGCAAATGGTGCTGACGGGGAATAGACGACGCGATTCAGCTGGTGAATCGATTTGCCGAGGAAATTCGCGTCGCTATTCGATGCGGCCAGGCTTGCGGCCGGCTCGCTTCCACTCAATCGGCGCGTGTTGATCCCAAATGCGGGAGAAAGCTCGGGAGGACAGGCGCGCCCCGAATTTTTTCCGTGCTTCATCCCACATCGCATGTTTTCCCGGCCCCTTGCCCGGTGTCTCCGGGATTCCCGCCTTGAACCATTCCGCGCATTCAGTTTCAGCGCCAATCGTCGGGACGGCCGAATGCACCAACACAGGGGGCCCAAAGTTCTCAGGGGCAGCAGGTGCATCGCGATCTTTTTCGGCTCGATAGCTGAAAAGATGGCCAGCGAGCGCGATCAATTCGTCTTCAAGCACATGAAGATCGACGATTTCGTCGTCGGCTTCATACTCGCCGTTCTCGTCAGCGGTCAGCAGGACCGGTTCTCCCTCCCATCGGTCGATGATTCTCTCTCGGATGGTCGCGAGATCAATTACGCTGAGTTCTACCGTCTCCACCGGCCCGGCATTTTGGGACCGGTCAGCCCTTGATCGACCAAGCAACTTGAGCTTGCCGAAGCGTATCGCCCCAAAGACAAACTCTTCAGCGAGATCCCAGCGAGCCGTTGCCTCGTCGCTTTCATCCATGGCGACAAAGGCGTACTTGCCCGTCTCGAGGAGTTGGAAGGCATCCTTCCCCGGAGGCTCGGCTGCGGCGGGAAAGGCAAAAAGCTCGACCGCTTCATCGACTGTCAGGATCTTCATCGGCACGTCCGCTGAGTGCATCCGCATCAGGTGGCGCGGCAATCCCATGCGGAGGGACATTCGGCGGCCAAACCTAGCCGCGCCAATGGCGAGCTTATCAGCTGCCCGCACCTACCGCGATTCTCTCCGCTCCCGCTTTCACGGTCGCTGGAGGGTGAGGTTTTTCAAGATTGCCTGCCGCTGCAGGTCTGGCAGCAGGCGGTTGGACTTGCCCAACTCAACCAGAATGCGTTGCCGCAAGGCGTCCGAAATCACCCCCTCGTCGACAGCGTGTCTCTGCTCGTCCAAGCGGACTTGCTGGAGCTGCGAAAGATCAAGGTAGCAATCTCGCGTGCAGACTTGGTGTTCATTCGCGGCAATTGGCATTTGCGCGACGCCGTGGAAACGAGCGTTGGAATTAAACCAGAAAATCCAGCTCGCTCTCTCTGAGACGACAATGCCCATCTTGCGGTGGGGCGGCTCAATCCAGCTGCACTGGTAGCTGTAGACGTGACCGACGATCAACGGTCACAAAACGCTGTAGACCGCGTTTTCCCGCACCATGCCGAGGACTTCGTCCTTGTGCGGGTTGTCGTCGTCGATGAAATCGGCGTAGTCGATCGGCTGGTTGATGTCGGTGTTCGCCCAGGCCTTGTGTAGATGGGTGATGTCCGAGATTTCGTCTTTGGACTTGTCCTCGCAAAACGCGATTGCCTCCTTTAGGCACTCGCGATCCGTTTCAGACAAGCGGCCTGAGTTTGGCGAGTCTCGACCAGGCATCAATTTGGGCAATCCGCGCCCCTTCTTTTCGACAGTGAAGGCCGCGTCCCTCGCTTCGGGTTCACTCACCCAATACCAATTCTCGTCGATGTAATTTTTGATGGTCGAAGGAACCGGTCCCTCCGGCATCGCAATGTAGGTATCTGCTACGATGGGGCGCCCGTACTTATTCACGTGCGCCTTCTCGGCCAGATAAAAGACCTTTGATACGAAGAACGGGGTCAAACCGGGGCGCTCACTGGCAACATATGCCAGCGCTGCAAGCGCCTTCCCTTCATTGAAGGGAAATTTGATCTTCCTCGTTCCCATTTTCCAAATGTATCAAAAGAGCGTGGCGAATCAAAGACTTAGAAAAAGTGGGAACTAGCAAGCGTTGTGCGGCAAGTTAACAGCCCACCCAGTCATCCCGTGAGCTTCTTCGTTCGGGCCAAGCGGCTGCACGCCGGGCGGCGCACAACGCCTCCTTAATGGCCCTGCTTGACGGCTAACGAACGCAACTGCCTACTCGTCCTTATCGGACTGCTCTAGAGGAAGGGCCGCGAGGATTGCGGCCAATCTCGCCTCGGCCCTCGCGTTCGCTTCGTTGCTGGATTTGGTAGGCAGCCCACCCGCCGGCCGCAGCATCACTTTTCCCGTGATCGGGCTAACGTCCTCGCGCCGGCGGCGCCGTTGGCCGGGGTCTTGGGGGCTTCGCATTCTAAGAGCATTTGCCAGTTGGTCCGGCAATGGCAAGCGCCAAGGCCAACCGGCCCGGATTATCGCATAACATGCATTACGGAAAATATTTTTTCGTTGAAAATCAATAGTTTAGGATATTTTCGGGATTCTTTTCCGGATTGATGCCGGTCCCCCGGTCGACGGAGCGCCCGCCCCGAGAAGGAGCGGGCGCCGGTCGTCGTTATTCGTCGCAGCAGGGCATTGCGTCTTCGCAGCAAGCCCCGCCATCGCAGCAGTCCGCTGCGTGGGCCGCTGCCCCGAAGGCGAACAGCAGGACGAGAGTCGAGAGAAGTGTGCGTAGCATTTTGTTCTCCGTTGAAATTGGGAAAGCTCGGACGACGGAGAAGGATCAGCGGGGAGGCGGTTCGGCCGGGACCGGGTCAACGCCGGTCGTTTCCGTGGCGACGCTAACGGACCACGCGGCCGAAACAACCAGATGGCTGGGAGGCCATGCGCTTCCCGTTGGAACGCCGACCTGGCAGCCGGGACAGGCGACGCCGCCGCCAATGGCCGGTTTTTCATCGCAGCATGAACACGGAACACCCTCGGCATGCGCGGGCGTCACCGTCGTGACGACGACGGCGGGAAGGGCAACCCAAAGGCCCGCAGCAACGAAGGCGAGGGTCGCGAAGAGACGGGTAAAATAGCCCAACACATGTTGAGCATACTGCGGCCCCACCCCCCTTGTCAGGGGTGGCAACCAATGGAAGCGGGGCCGATGCCGCAGATGTTACCGGCGCCTTATCAGTGCGCACTCTCCCTATCGAGTGCGCAGATTTACGACGTTCTCCCCGGCGATTGGGGCCGCAAGCGCGTCTGCCAAGCGTCGAGACGTTCGATCCGCTACGGCGCGCACCGGATCGAGTTGCAGATGGGCATACCGCTGGGTCGTCGATGCCTGGGTATGGCCCAACACCTTGCCCACCAGGTAGAGCGAGTCCCCATCTGCGACCGCGAAGCTGGCGAAGCCGTGGCGAAGATCGTGCAGCCGCACCCCCTCCAGCCCGGCCAGCTTGACGAGTTTACGCCAGATCGCCGACACCCCAAGGTGATAGCCCTTCCCTCTCGTAGCCGGAAAAACCCATGTCGAGGCGGCGGAGCGCGGCAGCTTGGCCAGCACGTCCAGCGCGGGCGCCCCGAGCGGGATGATCTTGGCCCCGGTCTTGGAATCGGGGAGCCGCAAGGCCCCGCGTTCGAAGTCGACGTAATCCCAGCGCAGCGAGGCAATTTCCGTCCGTCGCGCACCGGTCAGGATCAGCAGGCGGACGATTGCCAAGCTGCTACGGTTGGCCCCCTGCCGGTCAAGTGTGGCCATCGCCTCGCCCAGCCTCGCCAACTCTTCCCCGGACAGAAAGCGCTCGCGCTTGGTCAGCTTGTTGAGGCGCACGCCCTTGGCGGGGTTGTCGGCCCGCATCCCCCGCCCCACCGCCCAGGACAGCATGCCAGCCAAGACCACCGTGGCCCGCCACGCCGTCCCGGAACCGCCCCGGACACGCAACCGCCCCCGCTTCCGGGCGCCATTGCCCTCCGCCTTGGTCTTGCCATCCGTAACGGCCCGCTGAAAACGCTGCACGTCTGCCATTGTCACCGATGACAGGGATTTCCTGCCCAGGATCGGCACGACATGGCGGCGGAGGTTGCTGGCGTCGATTTCCCAGCTGGACGCCTTCTTGGTGGGCTTGTCGGCCGGCCCGTCCGCCAGATACCGCTCGACCAGTTGGGCGATGGTCAGGTCCGCCCGCTCCGCGTGGCGGTCCGCCGATGGATCTTCCCCCTTGGAGGCCACTGCCAAGGCGTTCCGGGCCAGCTGGCGGGCTTCCTCCGGAGTCAGCACCCCCACCTTGCCCAAGGCCAGCTTTCGCGTCCTGCCGGCCTTGTTTCGGTACTGCACGACCCAGGTCAGGACACCGGAAGGCTTGGCCCTCAGTCCGAAGCCCTTGAGGTCGCTGTCCCGATAGAGCGTATCGGTCGTGACGGGCTCTAGCGCGTCGACAAATCGCTTCGTGAGCTTGGGCAAGGCAGCCTCCGAAAAGAGCTGCCCCGATGGCCCGTTTTTTCCGGGGACACACCGGGGACACACACGGCGGAAATTGCCCGCCATTTCCGCTGTTTACCACTACAAGCCATAAGATGCCATAACATAAGGGTTTCATTGAGATCATCTACGCCGGGAAAGCGCGGGGACACTCGGGAAAACCCGGCAAAATTACAATGGCATTGTAGAGGTCAACGGTTCGATCCCGTTTGGCTCCACCAACTAAAACAAGGGCTCAGTCGGAAACGACTGGGCCCTTCGTTTTTCCAGGGACACGGCGACTTCAGTTCATCGGTTCGCAGGCTTGGCGATTGGTGTTCCGTTAGGTCGGGACACAGGATCGGGCAACTGCGATGCCGCCAAGTGTGAAGGCGTGGCACGGCGGACGAACAAGATCGGCGCCCACGAGGTGGTCCGAAGTTAAGGTGAGTGGAAGCGGTCGTTTGAAGCGAGCGTGAGCATTGCCCGCGGAACGCTCGCCCACGCCAGCCGCAGTATCATTTTCCCCGTGATCGGGCGCGGCGGCGAGGCCGTTGGCCGGGGTCTTGCGGGCTTCGCATTCCAGAGCGTTTCTCGCGCGCGCGGGAATTAGCAAGCGGAAAAGCCCGTGCCGGAACTGACGAATAAAAGGCCAAAGGAGATTCAGTGCTTGTTACCACTCAATATTTACTCGCTATTGATGCAAGTAATTCTTTGGGGGCTCGCAGATGGCAACGATTATTCAATCGACGGATACGCACGTCTCGACCAGCCCCGCGTACACGCTAAACCCTGGCGACTATTTCTACCAAGTAGCCGGCATCAATTTGACCACAACCGATGGGAGTCTTCCGGCCATCCTCGCGACCGGAAGTGGAACCGTCGACATCCACGGCACAGTATTTTCGCCGAACGTTGCGATCGGCGGACCTCTCACAGCGGTGATCGTCGCATCTGGCGCCGATGTCACCGGCGGTTCGACCGGTCTGCAGACACTCAACACAAGTACTCAAAACCACTACGCGATCAACGGGAGCCTGACTGGAGGAACATACGGCCTCAATTCCTCCGGATCGAACATGCTTTATCTGCACGTCGGAGCGACCGGTATCGTGACCGGGTTAGACTCGAACGGCATAAATCTGAATCATGACATCGTGTTCGCTTCCATCGATGGCAGCGTGTCCGGCGTGCAGGGCATCGGGCAGTCGTCCACCAACGGCTTCTTCGTACTCAACATGACTGCGGGCGCGAAGGCCACGGCTACGTCTTCCTATGGCATCAGTTTCGCCAATAGCGGCTACCTGGCGATCAATGGACAAGCAACCGGCACCACCGGCATCGGCAGCACAACGGTTCAACAAGTTACGATCACGGTAGGAACGAGCGGCAGCGCCGCCGGGTCGTGGGGTGACGGCATTGCTTTCATGTCGCAGTCGGCAACGATTGCGATCAATGGCGACGTGAACGGTTCGTTCAATGGTCTGCGCGGTGCGGCGAGCATGGGCACGAGCAGCATTGCGGTCGGTGCGGACGGCTTTGTCAGCGGTGGCAACTACGGCATTTACGTGGACAACAACGCGACCGTCAGTGTCGCAGGCACTGTGAGCGGCATCAATTCCTGGGGCATCCAGACCGGGACATACAGCGAGGCCGGCGAAATCTATGTCCATGCCGGTGGTCTCGTCACGGGCGGCGGCGGATCCAGCGGCGGCGCCGTCAGAACCCGTGGCACGCATGTCATCACCAATGACGGAACGATCTCGTCGACAGACGGGGTCGGCGTACTCGCCGACGGTGCTGGCTACCTGCTCAATACCGGGATCATCTCGGGCAGCACGGTCGGCATCCTCTATACCGATACCTTCAGCACCAGCGACGTGCTGACGACCGTGAACACGGGAACGATATCAGGCGGCCCGGATCCGGCGATCGCGGTCGGTCCGAACTTCTTCGCCTACGACGCGACAGGAAGTATCGGAACCGATCGCTTCATCAATGAGGGCGATATCATTGGCGACGTTCGACTGGGGCAGCATGCCGGCAGCAACTTCGTCAATGCGGGAACGCTCACCGGCAGCGTCTATCTCGGAACTGGCGGCCAAGTCGCCAACTCGGCCCTTGGGACCGTGTCCGGGATGATGGTTGGCGGCACGGGGAACGACGCCATTGTCGGCGGCCAAAACGGCGGCTTGCTGCTGGGCAATGCCGGAAATGACATGATTTACGCCAATCCGACGCAAGCCGCGGCAGACAATCACGCGACGGCCACGCTCGCGGGCGGTACGGGGACCAACGCACTCTACGGGGGCGGCGGGTTCAACGTATTCGTCGGTGGAGACACCAATGGCGGATACAATCAGATCTGGGGCGGTGCTTCGGGGATGTCCGGGCTTTCGTTCGACTTCACCAACAACACCATCACCTTTGCCTCTCTCAATCCGAGCCAGAGCGTTTATGTCGATCTGTTGAATGGCCACAACGCCTATATCAACAGCGGCCCCAATCAGAGCGGCACCTATGTCTACGAAGATTCGATCGTCAACGTGCCGAATGTCATCGGATCGTCGAGCGGTGACGTGATCATCGCGGACAACGGAATTGATCGGATCCAGGGAAATGGCGGTGCCGATGCGCTGTATGCCGGCACCGGTCTGTCGAGCCAGGATACGTTTGTGTATACATCGTACGCAGACAGCAATCTCAACACCGGCTACGACACCATCGTCGGCTTCAAACTTGGTATCGATAAGATTGACCTGTCGGCCCTGGTCACCGACGGCTCTCATCTTGCGATCTCAACGGCCGGCACATCCAATACGCTCTACATCGAAGTCACACCCGGCACGTTCAATCCCGCCACGGACCTTGCCTTGATCGTCAATGCGACGACGAATCTGGGCCTCACAGCGGTGGATTTCATATTCTGAACATCGGAGATTCATGCCTTCAAGTGTTTCAGAAGGCATGAACTGAACAAGGCAGGGGCTTGTCGCGCTTGAGACAAGCCCCCGTTTGTTGGACGCGCGCGCGGACGCACCCGCCCCGCTTCGTGGCGCCCTTGCCTTCTGCCCTGGTCTTCCCGTCGACAAAGGCACGCCGAAACCGCTGCACGCCGGCCGTCGTCACTGATGAAAGGGACTTGCTGCCCAGGATCGGCACGACATGGCGGCGGATGTTGCAGGCGTCGGTTTCCCAGGTGGAGGCCTTCTTGGTCGGCTTGTCGGCCGGACCATCCGCGAGATACCGCTCGACCAGCTGAGCCAAGGTGAGGTCCGCGCCCGCTCCTCCACCAAATCGAAAAGGGCTCAGTCGGAAACGACTGGGCCCTTTGTTTTTGCGGGAGACACGCTCTCCCCAGTGCCGGACTTTCTACTAACGCTATCCCTCCGCGCCCGACGGAGCCGGCGTGCTCGTCGCCGCGCGGCTTCTCCCGACGCTCGCCGCTGCGGCGGATCTCTATGCGGCCCGCACCGAGATCGCGTGCAGCGAGGCCGGTCTCGGGGGAAAGCTGCGAGGCCGATGGCGGCGCTGCGGCGCTAGCGGACGCCCATCCTCGACACGAGATTCAGCCGCTCCAGTTCACGCAGCACCAGGCCCGCCACGATGCGGTTACCCTCGGCCGAGTGATGGTCGGAGCGATAGAGTGCGTCGACGCCCTTCGCTTCGACAATAGGCTGCATCGGCCGGGCGAGATCGAAGGGGATCAGCCCCGCCGTGCTCGCGCAGCCCATCACCCTGTCGACGGAACGCTGGTCCTCGGCGCGACGCGCCGCGCTCTGCGTCCAGTACTCGCGGCTGTATTGCGCCATGACCACGACCGGCACGCCGAGCGCGGCGAGCCGCGGCATCAGCAGGCAGACGACCGCCTCGCCGCTGCCGGCGGGCGCGCCGCGGACTTCGTCGAAGTACCAGCCGCGCTGCAGGCCCAGCCGCTGGACGACCAGGTCGGCCAGCGCGAAGCGGCCGAGCCACCGCGCCGGTTCCGGCAAGGGCACCGGCGCATTCGGTTGGCCCGGGACCGGCACGTTGTGCTCCTGGAGCTTGCCGTCGGTCACGGTGAAGTACGGCTTCTCGCGGCTCCACGCGACCTTCAGTTCGCTGCGCCGGATGTCGCCGGGCGTGAAACTCATCACGACGAACAGCGGCTTCACCTTCGGCACCAGCCGTTCGGTGCTGAGCGCGCTCTGGTCGAAGGCGTAGCCGCTGACGCCGGCATTCACCACCTTGCGCCCGGTGAGGCTCTGCAGGTCGGCCGGCCAGGTCTCGTCGTCCTTCACCTCGTCGCCCTTGGCGAAGGACGAGCCGGTCACCAGCACCGGCGGTTCGGCGAGAGCGGATTTGGGGCTGGTACGGCGGAAGCCGTCGGCATCGACATTGTAGGTGCGCGAGACGCAACCGGGCGGCGACGTCCAGCCGATCTCGGCATCGAAGGCGTACTGGCAGCGGATCCTCGCGACATCCGGCCCCGTGCCCATCCGTTCGCGCGCCAGGTTCGGCCAGTGAGCCAGGCTGCCCGGACCTGACAGCAACACGCGACAGGCCAGCTCAAGCAGTACCAGCGACACCAGGACCGAGACCGCTGCCAGCAGGAGGGTCGCAAACCTGCCGGTTGTGATTGTATCCGAACGAAGCTTTCGCTCGTCTTTCGGAGCGGCCTTCACCGCCTCGCGATTGACGCTCATGTCTTACCTCTCATGACGAGCGGATTTACTCGAAGCCCCATCCGAAAGGGATGTGACGCTCCGTCGTAGGATTGGGCAGCCCGGAAGGCGAAATTTGGGCTGCGCGGGCTTGCCGTCGCCTCTGTTAAGGTGGTGCCCATTGCCTTTGCATGAGGACCAGACGCGTGACCGATGCCGCTCGCGGCCGTGACCCGACATGGGCCGCCGCTCGACGGCGGATCGAGCAAGGCGACCATTATTGCGGTCCCGACGGTCCTCGGCCGCGTCGCCGCAAGGTCGTCTTCACCCGCCTGCTCGATCTGTTCGCCTGGGGATTGAAGCTCACCCCCCTTTACCGCCGTGGTATGGACAACGCCCTCGACCTGCGGCGCACCGAGTTCGAGATCGCGGTTCCGGGCCTGCCAGCGGCGTTCGACGGCTACCGCATCCTGCACGTGAGCGACACGCATCTCGACGTCCTGCCGGACCTGGTGCCGGCCGCCCGCCGCCTGCTCGACGGTGTCGAAGTCGACCTGCTCGCCCTCACCGGCGATGTCCACGGCGACCACCATGCGCCCGTCGCCCTGTCAGCCGGTCATCTGATGGAGGTGCTGCGCGACGTCCGTGTGAACGGACCTCGCCTCGCCATCCTGGGCAACCACGATTCCGAGGCCATGGCCGACACGCTGGAGAGGCTGGGCTTCGACGTGCTGATCAACCGCTCCATCGTCATCGAGCGAGGGACGGACCGGCTCGGCATAACAGGGCTGGACGATGTGAACAGCTTCTATACCGATGCGGCGCACCGGGCGCTGGGCGATTCGACCGAGGCCTGCCGCATCGCCCTGATCCATTCCGCGGAAATGGCCGATCACGCTGCCGAGGCGGGCTATGCGCTTTATCTCGCGGGGCACACCCATGGCGGCCAGATCTGCCTGCCGGGCGGACGGCCCGTGTTCAGCACGCTGACCCGGTGCCACCATGGCGCGGTCGGACTCTGGAAGCAGGGCACGATGACCGGCTACACGAATTCGGGCCTGGGCGTTGCCTATCCGCCGGTGCGTTTCAATTGTCGCGGCGAGGTCGCGATCATCACCCTGCGAGGTGGCCGCTGACGGGCTTCAGCCCTAGGTGCGGTCGGACGGCATCGCATGCAGGCACGCGAAGCCCGCCTCGGTCAGTTGCGGATAGTCGCGGTTTCCCGTCACCAGGCCCAGCCGCGCCAGGCTCCCCAACTCCTGGCGGATTCCGAGGCCGGTCAGCGTCAGGCCGAGGGCGAGGCGGCGAACGATGATCTGCTGCGACGGATTCAGTTCGCGGAACTTCATGACCGCCGCACGTTAGGCGGCGTTGCTTACGAGGCCCTGACGACGCCAATTCTAGCCGCCGGAGCGTCCCAGCCGCGCCGCAGCGGTGGCCAGGGAACCGTCCGCTGCCTCGAGCTGGTCCATGATCGAGAAATGATTGAGGCCGGGCAGCGGCAACAACTCGCTGGGGAGCCCCGCCGCCTGCCGCGCCTCGTGATAGGCGATCGACTGCCGCTGCAGCTCGGGCAGCTCGCCGGTGCCGTAGGCCAGGACGACCGGGGCGCTCTTCTTCGGCAGGTGCAGGATCGGACTGGTTTCCGCCGCCTGCGCCGCGGTCAGCCGCAGATTGTCGTTGAGGTAGTTCAGCCGGCAGGGTTCCACGTCGTAGATGCCGCTGATGGCGAGGCCGGCATCGACCTCGTCCATCGCCAGCGTCGTCGCGGTAAGATGGCCGCCCGCCGACCAGCCCGACACGACCAGCCGTCCCTGCCCGACGCCGTGGCGGGGCCCCTCGCGGCGCAGCCAGCGGATTGCGTCGGCGATCTCCCCGACGATGGCCGGCAAGGTCGCCTCGGGCGCCAGCGTGTAGCCCAGGAAGGCGACGTCCATGCCGTTGGCCAGGGGACCCGCTGCCATGCAGGCGAAGGTCTCCTTGGCATTGCGCTGCCAGTAGCCGCCATGGATGAAGGCGAACAGCGGCGCCCTGGCCGCGCCGCAGCGGAACAGATCGAGCTTGTTGCGGGGCAGCGGACCGTAGGCGAGATCGAGGCTCTCGGCATGTTCGGCGCGGAAGCGTTCGCTGCGGGCGACCCAGCCGTCGCGCCGTGTCCCGGAATCCGCGACGGCGTCGGTATTGTTGTAGCCCTTGTCGAGCTCAGCCCGCGTCATGCCCCGCCACACGATCTCGCTCATTCCAGCCTCTTTCGTTTCAGGCTCTCTTCTTAGCACGGCCCTTCCCCGCTTTGCCGTTCGGTGCGAACGTTGGCGCAATGAGTTCTCTTTCGCGTCCGACCGCCCTTCGCGGCCCCGCCCTCACCTTCAGCGGCGATCCTTTCCGCGACGGCCTCGACCGCACGATGGTCCACGAGCCCGATGCAATCGTGGCGATGCAGGACGGACACATCACCCATTTCGGCCCCGCCGCCCGCATCGCGCCGCTGCTGCCGCCCGGTACCGAGATCCGGGACTTCGGCAAGGACGTGCTGATCTCGGCAGGCTTCGTCGACACGCACGTACATTTCCCGCAGACGCCGATGATCGCGAGCTTCGGTACGCAGCTCCTCGACTGGCTCGAGCGCTACACATTTCCGACCGAGCTGAAGTTCGCCGACCGCACCTACACGCGGCAGGTCGCGCGCCGGTTCCTGCAGGAGAGTCTGCGCAATGGCATCACCACGAGCTGCGTCTACTGCACCGTCCACGCGCATTCGGCCGACATCCTCTTCGAGGAAGCCGAAGCGCTCGGCCTGCGGCTGGCCGCCGGCAAGGTCCTGATGGATTGCAATGCACCCGAGGCGCTGCGCGACACCGCCCAGTCCGCCTACGACGATTCGCTGGCGCTCATCCGCAAGTGGCACGGTCGCGGACGCCTGCTCTATGCGATCACTCCGCGCTTCGCCTGCACCAGTTCGCGCGAGCAACTCGCCGCCGCCGGGGCGCTGTGGAGGGAACATCCCGATTGCCTGATGCAGACGCACATCGCCGAAACAGAGGCCGAGGTCGCGTGGATCAAGGAACTGTTCCCCGAGCGCAGTTCCTATCTCGACGTCTACGACCACTACGGTCTCTGCCGGAAACGCGCCGTGTTCGGCCACGGCATCTGGCTGGGCGACGACGAACTGCAGCGCCTGCACGAAGCCGATGCCGCGATCGCCCATTGCCCGACCTCGAACTTCTTCCTGGGCAGCGGCATGTTCGACATCACCCGCGCGATCCGCGCCGACCGGCCGGTGCGCGTCGGTCTCGGCACCGACATCGGCGCCGGCACATCCTTCTCGATCCTGCAGACGCTGAACGAGGCCTACAAGGCGGCCCAGCTCAACCGCCATCCCCTGTCGGCCGCCCATGCCTACTATCTGGCGACGCGGGGCTCGGCGGCGGCCATGCATCTCGAAGACAAGATCGGCAGCATCGCCCCGGGCATGGAGGCCGACCTCGTGGTCCTCGACATGCGCTCCACGCCCCTGATCGCCTTCCGCATGGACGAGGCCCGCGACTTCGCCGAGCAGCTCTTCATCCAGATGATCCTGGGCGACGACCGGGCGGTACAGGCGACCTACGTCGCCGGCCGGCCAGCCTATGCCCGCTGACGACAGATTGCTTTCCCTAGCGTTAATTTTCAGTGTCAGACCATAAATATGGTGGAAGAGGGTCCGGTTTCGGCTTACGCTTTCTTCGGTAACTGAGGGAGGGTTTTTATCCGTTCGAGGACATGTCCCCCGACGGAAACTGGTTCACCGGTGGAACGTCCACCGCGTGCCCTATCGGCCTCACCCCTCAGCCAGACCATCGATCGCCAACGCCTCCGCTCACCGGGGGCGTTTTTGTTTTGGGCGATCGGTCCCGCTCCCCTGACCAAGACACCGGAGTAAGAATATGGCCAAACGCGCCGCACGCCGATCCAAGCTGCACGCCATCGACAGCGCCCGTATTCACAACGTCGTTTTCGACAACGCTCCGGCCAATCAACGCGATCAGAGCTACATCAAGAAGGTCAGGCCGCGGACCGACAACCAAAGGGTCCTGATGGAGGCGATAGAAACCAAACCGCTGACCGTGGCGCTGGGACCGGCAGGGACCGGCAAGACCTACCTCGCGATCGCCGCCGCCGTCGAAGCCCTGGATGCAGGCACCGTCTCGCGCATCGTGCTGTCGCGGCCGGCCGTCGAAGCGGGCGAGAACCTGGGCTTCCTGCCGGGCGACATGCGCGAGAAGCTCGACCCCTACCTGCGCCCCCTGTGGGACGCCCTGAACGACCGGATGGGGCCGAAGCGCCTGAGCCAGCATCTCGACGACGGCACGATCGAGATCGCGCCGGTGGCCTTCATGCGCGGCCGCACGCTGAACAACGCTTTCGTGCTGATCGACGAAGCCCAGAACTGCACCTACGGCCAGCTCAAGATGCTGCTCACCCGTCTCGGCTGGCACTCGACCATGGTCATGACGGGCGATCCGGACCAGACCGACCTGCTGCCGGAACTCTCCGGCCTGGCCGCGATCGGCACCAAGCTGGACGGGCTCGACGACGTCTCCGTGGTCCGCCTGACGCAGCAGGACGTGGTGCGTCATCCGCTGGTCGGACGCATGCTGTCGGTGCTTTGAGGTCGCTGAACTTATCCACATATCGAAGCGCGCCAGCCAAATGGCCCGAAACGGGAACAAAAGGGAGTGCCAGCTTTTTCTGACGTGAAGCCAGATCGTTGAAAACCAAATGGATACATGAGGTTAAGAGAGGGGTGGCGGGCGACTGCCACCCCTCCTACATTGAGTCAATATGGTGACTCTCCGCGAGCCTTCGAAGGGCATCGGGCTTGTTCACAGACTTCCCCACATGCCGCCGATTGCCTTGTGTGGACGTGCCGGCGACACCATTCTCCGCCTCCCGTGAACGACGAAACCGACATCGACCTGCCCCCGAGCGAAGGCTCCCTTGCCGACGGCATGCGGATCATCGCCGACTTCGTGCGGACCCTGCCGCGCAAGCCGGGCGTCTACCGCATGATCTCGGCCGAGGGCGAGGTCCTGTACGTCGGCAAGGCGCGCTCGCTGCGCAGCCGCGTCGCCGCCTATACCCAGCCGACGCGGCTGGCCACCCGCCTGATCCGCATGGTTTCCGCGACGCGGACCATGGAATTCGCCGTTACCGACAGCGAAGCGGAGGCGCTGCTCCTCGAGAACAACCTGATCAAGCGCTTCCGGCCGCGCTTCAACGTGCTGCTGCGCGACGACAAGTCGTTCCCCTATATCGTGATCCGCCGCGATACCGACTGGCCGCAGCTCGCCAAGCATCGCGGCACGCGCGAACCGGCCAACGAGTATTTCGGCCCCTTCGCCTCGGCCACGGCGGTCAACCGCACGCTCTACGCCCTGCAGCGCGCCTTCCCGCTGCGCTCCTGCTCGGACGGCGTCTTCTCGGCGCGCACGCGGCCCTGCCTGCAGTACCAGATCAAGCGCTGCACGGCGCCCTGCGTCGGCCGTATCGAGAAACCCGAGTACGACGCCATCGTGCAGGAGGTGCGCGGCTTCCTCGGCGGGCGCAATCGCGAGATCCAGCAGAAGCTGTCGCAGCGCATGGAGCAGGCCTCGGCCAATCTCGAATTCGAGGGCGCGGCCATCCTGCGCGACCGCATCCGCGCGCTGGCCCACATCACCTCGCACCAGTCGATCAGCCTGCCGTCGATCGACGAGGCCGACATCTTCGCCGCTCACGCCGATAGCGGCCAGATCTGCATCCAGGTCTTCTTCCTGCGCGCCGGCCAGAACCTCGGCAACCGCGCCTACTTCCCGAGCCATGGGCGGGACCTCGACGAGCCGCAGGTGCTCGAAGCCTTCATGGGCCAGTTCTACGAATCGCGTCAGGCACCCAAACTGGTCCTGACCAGCCATGACATTCCCGAGCGCGAGCTGATGGAAAATGCGCTGTCCCTGTCGGCCGGCCATAAGGTCGAGATCCGCCAGCCCAAGCGCGGCGACCAGAAGGACGCGCTCGACCAGGCGGTGAACAATGCGCGCGAGGCGCTGGCCCGCCGCATGGCCGAACGCGGCACGCAGCGCACCCTGCTCGAAGGCGTGGCCCGCGTGTTCGGCCTCGACGCGCCGCCCGAGCGCATCGAGGTCTACGACAACAGCCACATCCAGGGGACGGCGGCGATCGGCGCGATGATCGTGGCCGGGCCGGAAGGCTTCAACAAGAACGCCTATCGCAAATTCAATATCAAGACCGAGGGCGCGGCGGGCGACGATTTCGCGATGATGCGCGAGGTGATGACCCGCCGCTTCGGTCGCGCGCTCAAGGAGAACCCCGAGCGCGACGACGAGCATTGGCCGGACCTGTTGCTGATCGACGGCGGCCAGGGCCAGCTCGAAGCGGTGCGTGGGGTGATGGCCGAGCTTGGCCTCGAAGACATTCCCTTGGTCGGCATCGCCAAGGGGCCCGACCGCGATGCGGGCCGGGAGCGCTTCTTCATGGCGGGCAAGCCGCCCTTTTCGCTCGAACCGCGCGATCCGGTTCTCTATTTCCTGCAACGGCTGCGGGACGAGGCGCATCGTTTCGCGATCGGCACGCACCGTACGCGCCGCGCAGCCGACATGACGCGCTCGGCGCTCGACGAGGTGCCGGGGATCGGCGCCGGCCGCAAGCGCGCGCTGCTCAACCATTTCGGCAGCGCCCGTGCGGTATCGGGTGCCACACTGGAGGACATCAAGTCGGTACCGGGAATCTCCAGCGCACTCGCCCAGAAAATCCATGACCACTTCCGGGGCGGCCGGTAAGGTCGGGGCGATGCTGTTCAATCTTCCCAACATGCTCACCCTGTCGCGCATCGTCGCGATCCCGCTGGTCGTGGCCTGCTTCTGGCTCGATCGCGGCTGGGCGCAGTGGTTCTCGATGGCGCTGTTCGTAGCCGCCGCGGTGACCGACTGGTTCGACGGCTATTTCGCGCGGCGCTATCACCAGATCTCGCGCTTCGGACGCTTCCTCGACCCGATCGCAGACAAGCTGCTGGTCGCCGCCGCCCTGGTCATGCTGGTCGACAACAGCACCCTGGCCGGCCTGAACGTGCTGGCGGCCCTCATCATCCTGGCGCGCGAGATCCTGGTCTCCGGCCTGCGGGAATTCCTCGCCGAGCTGCGGGTCGGCCTGCCGGTCAGCGCGCTCGCGAAGTGGAAGACCGCCGTTCAGATGGTGGCGATCGCCGCACTGCTGGTCGGCGACGCGGCAGCGCACTGGGTGACGCAGGCCGGCATCGTGCTGATCTGGATCGCCGCCGCGCTCACCCTGATCACCGGCTATGACTATCTCCGTACCGGCCTGCGCCACATGGCGGAGGATCCGCCCACCACCGGTGGCCAGAAGTGAAGGTCCGTTATTTCGCCTGGATGAAGAAAACCGTCGGCGTGCCGGAGGAAGAGGTCACGCCGCCGGCCGACATCGACACGGTGGGCGATCTGGTCGTGTGGCTGCGCGGCCGCAGCCCCGGCCATGCCGAGGCGCTGGCGGAAGGTGCCGCGTTCGGCGCCGCCGTCGACCAGCGCACGGCGACCTTCGACGTGAAGCTCGCGGGCGCGCGCGAAGTCGCCTTCTTCCCGCCCTTCACCGGGGGCTGACATGACGGTGCGCGTCCAGGAAGCCGATTTCGATGTCGGCGCCGAACTGGCCCGCCTCACCGACGGGAACAAGCGCATCGGCGGGCTCGCGGTGTTCGTCGGCCTCGTACGCGAGATGCATGTGCGCGAGGGCTATCATCGCGATCGCGTCGACGCGCTGACGCTCGAACACTATCCCGGCATGACCGAGACGGCGCTGGAGGAGATCGAGGCCGAGGCCCACAGGCGCTGGCCGCTGGAAGCGACGCTGATCGTGCATCGCCATGGCCGCATGGAGCCGGGCGAGCGCATCGTGCTGGTGGCCGTCGGCTCGCCGCATCGCGAGGCCGCCTTCGAGGCCTGCGAATTCCTGGTCGACTGGCTGAAGACCAAGGCACCGTTCTGGAAGCTGGAAGACACGCCGAAGGGCGAACAGTGGGTCGGCGCCCACCAGGAAGACGACGCAGCGGCCGCGCGCTGGGAGAAGAAGTAAGCCGAGGAGGCTTTCTTTCTCAGCCTTCCCCAATGACCTCATCCTGAGGAGGTCGCCCCTCGAGTACCTCGGGGTAAACTCCACGACCGTCTCGAAGGATGGGCTGCAAACGAGGTGCTCGTGCCGACCCTTCGAGACGCGGTCCGGAGTTTACCCCGAGGTACTCGAGGGGGACCGCTCCTCAGGGTGAGGCCTTTGGCGTGACCGCTACCCCAACGCCACCAGCGCGAGGTTCGTGACGCCGCGTTCGCGCAAACGGTCCGCCGCCATCAGTGCGCGCTGGCCGCTGCGGCAGGCCAGGACGACGCGGCCGTCGGGCGTGCCCAGTTCGTCGATCGTGTCGACCACCAGACGGCGCGCGCCGGCGAAGGGCGAGACCGGCGCCTCGTCGAGCCCGCGCAGGTCGACCACGATGTCGTCTGAGCGCACCTGGTCGGGCGCGATGAAGGCCACCTGCTCCTCGGGTTCGGGACTCCCGGCGAAGGCGAAGCCGCCGAAGGCCACGCGCCTGGCATCGAAGGTGACGACTCGGCCCAGTACGGCCGGCTCGAGCCCGAGCATGTGATGCAGCGTGAGATGCGCCTGCAGGCTTCCCATCATCGCGACCGCGGTGCCGATCACACCCACCGTGGCGCAGGTGCCGCCATCGACCGAGACTTCGGGGAACACCGCGCGATAGCTCGGCCCGCCACCGCAGAAGCCGCCGGCATAGCCGATCATGCCGATCACCGAGGCGCTGATCAGTGGCTTGGCCGTTGCATGGCAGACGTCGCTCAGCATGTAGGTGACGGCGAAACTGTCGGCGGCATCGACCACGATGTCGGCCGCCGCGACGAGCCGTGCGGCGTTCTGCGGCGTGAGGCGCTCGGGCACCGCGTCGATGCGGACGTTCGGATTGAACCGCTGCAGCGTGGCACGCGCGGCTTCGACCTTCAGCTTGCCGATGTCCGGCATGCCGTAGAGCGGCTGGCGATGAAGATTCGTCTCTTCGACCGTGTCGTGATCGACGATCGTGAGATGGCCGACGCCCGCACCCGCGAGATACTGCAGCACCGGGCAGCCGAGACCGCCGGCGCCAACGACCAGCACCGAGGCGGCGGCGAGACGCGCCTGCCCCGCATCGCCGATCTCGGGCAGCACGGCCTGGCGGGCGTAGCGGTTGGTCACGGTCTTCTCGTCGCGGCGATCCAGGCCCTGGCCTGAGCGACCGGATCGGCATGGTTCACGATGTCGCCCACGACCGAGACGATGTCGGCGCCCGACTTCAGGCAGAGCAGCGCGCGCTCCAGCGTGAGGCCACCGATCGCGACCAGCGGCTTGTCGCCAATCAGCTTCTTCCATTCGGCCAGACGCTCGGTGCCCTGCGGTGCCCACGGCATCTGCTTCAGCACGGTCGGCCAGATGGGGCCCAGCGCGACATAGTCGGGATCGATGGCGAGGCCCTTGTCGAGTTCGGCATGGTCGTGCGTGCTGACGCCGATCCTGATGCCGGCGCGGCGCACCGCCTTCACATCGGCGTCGACCAGATCCTCCTGGCCGAGATGGACCCAGGAACAACCTTCGTCGATCGCGACCTGCCAGTAATCGTTCACGATCAGGTCGGCGCCATGCTGCGCGCAGACGACCTTGGCCTCGCGCACCTGGCGGCGCACCTCGGCCTCTTGCTGGTCCTTGATGCGCAACTGGATGAGCTTCGTGCCGACGGGCACCAGCTTCAGCACCCAACTCGAATCGGGCACCACCGGATAGAAGGGATCGAGCATCTCTCTAGTCTCCAAGGGCGGCTTTGCCGATCACCGGCGTCGACGGCACCGCCATGTCGCGCGGCTCCATGGGCTGCGCAAGATAGGCGGCGCGGCCGGCTTCGACGCCCAGCGCGAAGGCCCGCGCCATCTCGACGGGATCGCCGGCCTCCGCGACCGCCGTGTTGAGCAGCACCGCGTCGTAGCCCAGCTCCATCGCCGCTGCGGCATGCGAGGGCACGCCGAGACCGGCATCGACCACCAGCGGGATGTCGGGGAAATGCGCGCGCATCGAGCGCAGGCCATAGACGTTGTTGAGGCCGCGCGCCGAACCGATCGGCGCGCCCCATGGCATCAGCACCTTGCAGCCGGCCTCGACCAGCCGCTCGGCGACCACGAGATCCTCGGTCGTGTAGGGAAACACCTCGAACCCATCCTCGGACAGGATGCGCGCGGCTTCCACCAGACCGAACACGTCGGGCTGCAGGGTGTCGGCCTCCCCGATCACCTCGAGCTTGATCCAGGTCGTGTCGAACAGCTCGCGCGCCATGTGCGCGGTCGTGACCGCTTCCTTCACCGAATGGCAGCCGGCCGTGTTGGGCAGCACGCGCACGCCCATCGACTGGATGAGCGACCAGAAGGCCTGGCCGGCCTTGCCCGCGCCGCTCTCGCGACGCAGCGAGACCGTCACGACCTCCGCGCCGGATGCCTTGATCGCGCGCTCGAGGACCGCCGGCGAGGGATAGCGCGACGTGCCCAGCAGCAGCCGCGACTTCAACTCGACCCCGTAGAAGGACGACATGCCGTTATCCTCCCTGCATCGGCGCGACGACCTCGATCCTGTCGCCATCGGCCAGCTCGGTGCGCGGCCGCGCCGCGGCGGCGATGAAGCGGCCGTTCACCGCTGTCGCGATCTTGCGGCCGCCGAAACCGAGCGTTTCCAGCGCCGCGGCCAGCGTGCCCGGCGAGACCTCAAGCATGTCGTCGTTCAGGAATATCCGCATCTCTCGTCTCCAGAAGAACGGCATCGGCCACCTGCCGCGCCAGCCAGGGCGCGAGCAGGAAACCATGCCGGAAAAGCCCGTTGGCGTGCAGCACGTGGCCCTTGCGCCTGATGCACGGCAGGTTGTCGGGAAAGGTCGGCCGCAGGTCGGCGCCCAGCTCGACGATCTCGGCCTCGCCGAACGCCGGGTGCAGCGTGTAGGCCGCGTTCAGCAGTTCGACCGCCGAACGCACGCTGACGGCGCGGCGTTCCTCGCTTTCGATCATGGTGGCGCCGATCATGAAGATGCCGTCGCCGCGCGGCACGATGTAGAGCGGGATGCGCGGATGCAGCATCCGCACCGGCCGCGCCAGCGACACGTCGCTGGTCCGCACGACGATCATCTCGCCCCGCACGCCGCGCAGGTCGGGCAGCTCGTCGCGCGCGGCCAGGCCCCGGCAATCGACGACGAAGTCCGAGCGGGCTTCGGAGGGCTTCACGTCGACGCCGAACCGGATCGGCACGCCACGCGCCTCGAGCCCGGCGGCCAGCGCCGCCAGCGCCTTGCGCGGTTCGAGATGGGCTTCGTCGGGAAAGAACAGCGCACGGCGGAAGCGGCCGGCGAGATCGGGTTCGAGCGCCGCGATCGCGTCGGCGTCGAGCCATTCGTGACGTTCGGTGCGTGCGGCGAAGCGCGTGAGGTCGGCGGCGTCGCGCGGCGGCGTCAGCACGAGGCTGCCCTTGGAGACCGTGCCGGGAAAATGCTGGCGCCACCAATCGATCGACGGTGCGCCGAGACGCGCCACGGCCTCGTCAGTGGTCGCGCGCTCGCACCACGGCGCCAGCATGCCGCCCGCCATCCACGAACAGGCGCCGTCGCCGAGATGCGCGGAACGCTCCAGCACCTCGACGGCCACGCCACGCGCAGCAAGCTCCGTCGCACAGGCAAGGCCTGCGACGCCGGCTCCAATGATTGTTACGACAGGTCGATCCAACGCTGACTCCCGTTCCTTCGCCGGCATGACCCGGATCAGGTTCAAAGGGTTCAGCCGCTAAGGCTGTCTCAGCCCGTCTCCCACAGGAAGATCAGGCACCCCTCGGACGCCATCGAGAAAAGGGGATTGCCGCCCCCGATGTCAAGACATGCAGTGCGCTCAGGCCGCCAGCGACGAGGCGGGCGTCATGAGGTGAGTGGCCTCGCCGAAGCCCTCGCTGTCGGGGTCGCGCACCAGCTTCTGGAAGTCGGCCATCAGCGTCTTGGCGACGGGACCCGCCTGGTAATGGTGCTGGTCGATCGAGCCGACCGGCACGATCTCGGCGGCGCTGCCGCAGAGGAACACCTCGCTCGCCCGGGCAAGCTCCTCCGGCATCACGTCGCGCTCCTCGACGGTCCAGCCACGCGTCCGGGCCATACCCATCACCGCACGGCGCGTGATTCCATCCAGAAAGTTGTGCGGCGTCGGCGTGACCAGCCGGCCGTCGATCACCAGAAAGATGTTGGCGCCGGTCGTCTCGGCGATGCGGCCCTGCCAGTCGAGCATCAGCGCATCGTCGAAGCCGGCCTTCAGGGCGCGGTCCTTCTCGATGCCGCAGATCACGTAGAGGCCGGCCACCTTGGCGTGGCCGGGAGCGGTCTCGGGCGAGGGCCGGCGGTATTTCGCCATGGTGACGTTGATGCCGGCGTCGCGCGCCTGCACCGACAGGCGACCTTCCTGCGCCCACGGAGCGATGGCGAGATGCACCGTCGTGCCGATCGCCGACACGCCCAGCACCTCGGAACCGCGCCAGGCGATCGGGCGGATGTAGCCGGCGGTGAGATTGTTGGCCTTCACGACGGCGCGGGTCGCCTCGTCGATCTCCTCGCGCGACCAGGGCAGGTCGTAGTCGAGCAGGTTGGCCGAGCGGATCAGGCGGGCGCTGTGCGCGGCGAGGCGGAAGACGCGGCCGTCATAGATGCGCTCGCCCTCGAAGACGGCCGAGCCGTAATGCAGTGCGTGAGTCAGCACATGCATGCGGCTTTCGCGCCACGGGACCAGCTTGCCGTCCAGCCAGATGAAGCCGTCGCGGTCGTCCATGGTTAAGGACATTGCGATATCCCCCTTCGTTTGATTCCGATCAGGTCTTTGTGGGCAGTCAAAACACAACTATCCGCCCATTTATGTCAATAATACTGACCTTGTCAAACACACTGACCCTATGGGGATTCCTGCAGGAAAAAATCAGGTCAGGAGGAGCGGCATGCCCGGGTCGCCCTTCTCCATCGCGCGCCGGTAGGCCGGGCGAGCGGCGATTCGCTGCAGATAGGCGAGGATCGCGGGATAAGGCGAAAGATCGAACGGCAGGAAGTAGCGCATGGTCGTCAGGGAGAAGACGGCCATGATGTCGGCAGTGGTGAACGCAGATCCGGCCAGATACTTCGCCTTCGCAAGCCGGGCTTCCAGCAGGCCAAGCGCGAGATCGAGGCGGGCCTTCATCGCCTTGAGCATCGGATTGTCGGCCTGAAGATCGAGCCGCCCCAGGATCATGTTGCGGCCGGTCGCCGGCTGGAGCGTGCCGTTGGCGAAATGGAACCAGTAGAGGAAGTCGGCGAAATCGGGATGGTCGGGCGCCAGCACCAGCCGGCCCTTGCCATGCTTCGCGATGATCCAGTCGACGATGGCGCCGGACTCGGCCAGCAGCACGTCGCCGTCCTGCATCACCGGCGCCGCGCCCAGCGGATGCAGCGCCTTGTATTCGGGCGGCGCCAGCCGCGTGACCGCATCGCGGTCGTAGACCTTCAGGTCGTAAGGGATGCCGAGTTCCTCGCAGAGCCAGACGATCCGCTCGGATTGCGACTTGCCGAGATGATGGACCGTCAGCATGGCGTCCTCGCACGAAGAAAGAAAATGTCGGGGAAAAGCGTCGCGCCGTAACATCGGCCCGCGCGGGGTGTCAACGCAACGCGCCCACTCTATAAAGATGGCGTGGAATCCAGAGCCCCCGCCAATCCCCTGTTCCTGCGCGACGAAGAGCTGCGTCAGGGCATCGAGCTGATGTTCTATGCCTATCGCGACTTCACCTTCGAATCCGACCAGCAACTCCGGCACTACCAGCTCGGCCGCGCCCATCACCGGGCGCTCTACTTCATCGGCCGCCACCCCGGCCAGACGGTCGGGCACCTGCTGTCGATCCTGAAGGTGACCAAGCAGTCGATCAGCCGCGTCCTGAAGGACCTGCTGGAACAGGGCTATGTCGAGCAGAAGAGCGGCGCGCGCGACCGGCGCGAACGTCTCCTGTGGCTCACGCCGAGGGGTCAGGAACTGGAGCGCGACCTGACGGACCGCCAGAGCCAGCGCTTCGCCCGCGCCTATCGCGAGACCGGTGCCGAGGCCGTGGAGGGCTTCCGCAAGGTCCTGCTCGGGCTGCTCGATCCCGCGGAGCGGCAGGTGGTCGACAAGCGAATGCGCGGCGGCAACCGCTAGCGCTCATGGACGCCTCGTCCGACAAGCCGCACATCCTGGTCGTCGACGACGACACGCGCTTGCGCGAACTCCTCAAGTCCTTCCTGTCGCGCAACGACTTCCGCGTCACGACCGCGGCCAGCGCAGCGGAGGCGCGGCAGCGGCTGGGCTCCCTCGATTTCGACCTGATCGTGCTCGACGTCATGATGCCCGGCGAGACCGGCCTGGAATTCGCCGGCGAGCTGCGCCGCACCGACGACGTGCCGATCCTGATGCTCACCGCCATGGTCGAGACCAAGGATCGCATCGCCGGCCTGGAGAAGGGCGTCGACGACTATCTCGGCAAGCCGTTCGAACCGCGCGAACTCCTGCTGCGCATCCAGAGCGTGCTGCGCCGCGGCCGGCCGCCTGCTACCGCCGCCGCCGCCGCGGCCGAGACGCCGCGACAGGTGACGTTCGGCCCGATGCAGTTCGACCTCGAACTCGGCGAGCTCACCGACAAGGGCAAGCGCGTGGCACTGACCGATGCGGAGATCGCGCTGATGCGCGCCTTCACCGGCCGCATCGGCGAGGTGCTGAGCCGCGATACGTTGTGCAAGACCGTCGGCGCCAACGTGAACGAGCGCGCCATCGACGTGCAGGTCACGCGCCTGCGCCGCAAGATCGAGCCCGATCCCTCGTTCCCGCGCTATCTGCGCACCGTGCGCGGCCAGGGCTACCGGCTGGTCGACGCATGAAGTGGAGCGCCATCAGCGACGTGTTCGAGCGCATCGCGCAATGGTCGGACAAGCATTCGCCGCAGACCCTGTTCGCGCGCGCTTTGATCATCATCGTCGTGCCGATGCTGCTGCTGCAGGCGCTGTCGGCCTGGTGGTTCTACAGCCAGCGCGGCGACAACGTGACCAACCGGCTGGCCATCCTGCTGGTGCGCGACCTGCGCCTGCTGATCTCGCTGCGGTCGGACTTCCCCGACGACGAGCATCGCAACTGGATCCTGCGCCGCTCGGCGCAGGACCTCCTGCTGTTCGTCTCCTTCCGCAAGGGCATCGTACGGCCCTTCAAGGAGCCCGAGTATTTCGACATCGTGGCCCGCGAGGTCCAGGGCGCGCTCAATGCCGACCTCAAGCGGCCCTTCTTCCTCGACAACAATATCGGCGGCGGCCAGCTGCTGATCGAGATCCAGCTTTCCGATGGCGACGTCATGGAGGTGCTGGTGCCGCATGTGCGCCTCACCTTCGGGTCGAGCTTCGCCTATGTCGTGGCACAGCTCGGCCTCGCGCTGGTCCTGTTCGGCCTCGCCATCTGGTTCATGCGCCGCGAACTCGTGCCCATCGAGCATCTCGGCGTGGCGGCCGACGCGCTCGGCAAGGGCCGCGACGTGCCCGATTTCGCCTTCTCCGGCGGAACGCGCGAGGTGCGCAATGCCGCGACCGCTTTCCACACGATGCGCATCCGGCTCCGCCGCTCGATCCAGCAGCGCACCGAGATGCTGGCCGGGGTCAGCCACGACCTGCGCACGCCGCTCACGCGCATGAAACTGTCGCTGGCCCTCCTGCCCGAATCGCCCGAGACGAAGGAGCTGGCCGACGACGTGGCCGACATGCAGCGCATGATCGAGGGCTATCTCGCCTTCGCCCGCGGCGAGGGCGACGAGGAGCCGGTCGTGACCGACCTGTCCGAGATCCTCGAGGACGTGGCGGCGGGCGTGCGGCGCGACAATGCCGGCCTCGACCTTGGCTGGAACGGCGACATGACGGTCGAGCTGCGCCCCGTGGCCATGAAGCGCTGCCTGACCAACATCGTGTCCAATGCGTTGCGCCATGCCAACCACGTGAAGGTCGAGGCGGTGCGCGGCCGCACCTCGATGGAGGTCACGGTCGACGACAACGGCCCCGGCATCCCGCCCGAAAGGTACGAGGACGTGTTCCGCCCCTTCTACCGGCTGGACGAGTCGCGCAACGCCGACACCGGCGGCGTGGGCCTCGGCCTCAGCATCGCCCGCGACGTGGCCCGCAGCCATGGCGGCGACGTGACCCTCGCCGCCTCGCCGTTCGGCGGCCTGCGCGTGATTGTGCGAATTCCGCTATGAGCGATGCTCCGGGGCTTGCGGCGCGGCCGCCTGTGATAGAGTGAGAGAAATACTCAAGAGAGAAATGTCCAAGACAATGTCCACGCTTCAATTCACCAGCGTTCCGCATCCGTCGCCGGTCTCCGCCGAGAAGCGCGCGGAATTGCTCAAGAATCCGGGCTTCGGCCGGGTCTTTTCCGACCACATGGTCACCATCCGCTATCATGAGACCAAGGGCTGGTATGACGCCAAGGTCGAGCCGCGCGCGCCGATCCCGATGGATCCGGCCGCGGCGGTCCTGCACTACGCGCAGGAGATCTTCGAGGGGCTGAAGGCCTACCGCACCGCCGACGGCGGCGCGACGCTGTTCCGCCCGCTGGAGAATGCCCGCCGCTTCCAGCAGTCGGCCGAGCGCCTCGCCATGCCGATCCTGCCGGAGGACGTGTTCCTCGAGGCTGTCGACCAGCTCGTGAAGATCGACCGCGCCTGGATCCCGGACGGCGACGGCAGCCTTTACATCCGGCCGTTCATGTTCGCCAACGAGATCTTCCTCGGCGTGAAGCCCTCGTCGGACTACCTGTTCATCGTCATCGCCTCGTCGGTCGGGGCCTATTTCAAGACCGATGCACCCGCGGTGTCGGTGTGGGTCTCGCAGGATTACACGCGCGCGGCTCCCGGCGGCACGGGCGCCGCCAAGTGCGGCGGCAACTACGCCTCCAGCCTCCAGGCGCAGGCCGAGGCGACGCGCCATGGCTGCGACCAGGTCGTGTTCCTCGACGCCGTCGAGCAGCGCTGGATCGAGGAGCTGGGTGGCATGAACATCTTCTTCGTGTTCGACGACGGCTCGATGATCACCCCGCCGCTCGGCGGCACGATCCTGCCCGGCATCACCCGCAACTCGCTGCTGACGCTGGCCAGGGACAAGGGCATCAAGGTGAGCGAGGAGCGCTACTCGATCGACCAGTGGCGCAAGGATGCCGCCAGCGGCCGCCTGCGCGAGGCCTTCGCCTGCGGCACCGCCGCGGTCGTCACGCCGATCGGCACGGTCCGCAGCAACGACGGCGAGTTCATGATGGGCAATGGCGGCTCCGGCGCCAAGACCGAGGAACTGAAGGCCGCCCTCGTCGGCATCCAGCGCGGCCGCGTCGCCGACCCGCACGGCTGGATCCACAAGGTTTACTAGAGCGGAGCCGCGCTACTTTATCCGCTTCCCCATTTGAATGGTGCGGAGAGCGGTTCGCGTCACTTCTGGACGTCGTGCAGAAGCCGCCCGACATTGTAGCCGTCGATATCGTCGGCGCTGACCGCCATGACGAGGCGTGTGCGGCGGGGCGTCGTCCAGACCGTGACGTAGTGCACGGGTGCGCCCTCGCGGTTGTGTACAAGCCGATCGATCTTGAGCGTCGCCGAATTGATCTCGACGTCGAGCGCGCGCGCGACGAACGGGTCGGCGAGCGCGGCGTTGACCTCCTGCGCCACATCCCCCAGCCGCTCGAAGCTGCCGGCGATCAGCTCGTGCAGCGGCGTCGTCTTCAGCCCCTCCTCCGTGACGGCCTGCGCGAACGGCATCGGAATCCAGCCGTCGAGCAAGGTCACGGGCTTGTTCTCGAACGACCTCACGCGCACCAGGTGCAGGGCCTGCTCGCCGTCGGTGATGCCGAGATGAGCGGCGATCGGCCGGGGACAGCGCTCGACCTCGAGCGCCAGGATCCGCATCGTCGTCTCTTTCAGCGTGCGCCGCAGGTCGCCGATGAACCCGAAGTCCGGTCCATGCTTCGTGTCGATGGTCTTGGCCGTGACGAAGGCGCCGACGCCCTGGCGATTCTGGACGAAGCCGTCGTCGGCCAGATCGGAGAGCGCGCGTCGCACCGTGATCCGCGAAATCGAGAACTGGCGGCAGAGCGCTTCCTGGGTGGGCAGCGCCTCGCCCGGGCGGTAGCGGCCCGACACGATCTGCTCCTTCAGCAGGACATAGAGCTGTCGATGCAGCAGCGCGCCATCGGCCTGCAATTTCATATCGGCGCCCGGTTTCGCCTGCCGGCCCATGCCGCGCGGTCTGCTTGCCTCGATGTCGATTGCCATATTGTATTAACTATATACCAACAAAAAGAGGAGGAACGAGGATGGCCAGAAGTATCACAGCGGCGTTCGCCGGCATCGCCCTTGCGTTGGGTGTTGCAGCAACGGCAATGGCCCAGAACGCGGCCCCCGCCAAGTCCAACTTCGCGCCCACCAGGACCGTCACCATCATCGTTCCCTACAGCCCCGGCGGCGGCACCGATGCCGTCGGCCGCCTCATGGCCAAGGCGCTGGAGGAAAAGTGGGGCCAGACGGTGATCGTCGACAACCGAACCGGCGGCAATGGCTCGGTGGGCGCGGCCATCGTCGCGCGTGCCCAGCCCGACGGGCACACGATGGTGCTGGCGGTGTCGGGCATCGCCATCAACGCCCACCTGATGAAGCTGCCCTACGACACGACGACGGCTTTCGCGCCGGTCACCGCTGTCGCCTATCCGGTCGCGACGCTGCTGGCGACGCCCGACCTGCCGGCCAACGACCTCAAGGGCCTGGTCGAGCTGGTGCGCAAGGAAGGGCCCGACAAGCGCACGTCGGCGAGCCCCGATCCGGGCAGCCGCCTGATGGCCGAGCGCATCTTCGACAGCGCCGGCATCAAGCTGCTGAACGTCCCCTACAAGGGCGCGGCCTCGTTCGTCGGCGACATCTCCGCCGGTCGCGTCGATGTCGGCATCGCCAGCGTCACCTCGGGCCTGGCCCTGATCAACGGAGGCAAGCTCAAGGCGCTGGGCATCATGGGCACGCAGCGCATCCCCGCCTTGCCCAACGTCGCGACCTTCAAGGAGCAGGGCTTCTCCGGCCTCGACGAGAATTCCTGGTACGGCCTGTTCGCGCCGGCCGGGACGCCGGCCGCCACCGTCGATGCGATCCAGAAGGACATCGCCAGCGTGCTCGCGGTGCCGGAGTTCCGCGCCAAGATCATCGAATACGGCTCCCTGCCCGGCGGCGATACGCCGGCCGCCTTCAGCGAACGCTTCCAGCGCGACATCAAGGTGTCCGGCGAGACGATCCGCCGACTCGGCATGACGGCGGACTGACGGAGGACACCATGACAAAGACCGCTCCCATTTCGTGGACCGTCGCCGACGTCGCGGCGGACAAAGGCTGGATCCATGCGCTGTCGCCGACCGAAGGCGCCGGCCTGATCGCGACGGTGCGCAAGGCCGGATCGGCCGACCGGCCGATCCTGTCGTGGCGTCGCGAGGATTTCGATCTCGGCTCGGCGGTCCCGACACTCGCCGCTGCCTTCCGCGAAGTGCGCGACGGGCGTGGCATGGCGCTGGTGAAGAACCTGCCGCGCGCCGGCGTCACGCCTGACGAATTCAGGCTGATGACCTGGGCGATCGGCCTGCATTTCGGCGTGGCGCGGCCGCAGAACAAGGCCAGCGACTACATCACCGAGGTGAAGAACGCCGGGATGAACTACCGCAGCCCGACCGGCCGCGGCTACAACTCCAACGCCGAGCTCGACTTCCATGTCGACGGCTCCGACGTGGTGCTGCTCTCCTGCTACAATCAGGCGCCGGTCGGCGGCATGAGCATGTGCGCCAGCGCCGCCACCGCCTACGACATCGTCAAGCAGGAGCGGCCCGACTATGCCGCGGCCCTGACGACCGACTATCCGTTCAGCCGCAACGGCGAGCAGTCCGAGGGCGAAGCGCCTTGGTATCCCGCGCCGATCGTCACGGAGGAGAACGGCCGGGTCTTCTGCAAGTGGAACCGCAACCGCATCGTCAACGCCCTGAGGCTCGACGGCGCGACGCCGCTTACGGCGCTGCAGCAGGAGGCGATGGAGTATTTCGACACGGTGCTGCGCCGGCCCGAGAACATGTTCTGCATGAACCTCGAACCGGGCGATCTCCAGATCCTGTGCAACCAGACGATGCTGCACTCGCGCACCAGCTTCGAGGACCATGAAGACGAGGCGAAGAAGCGCACGCTCTACCGGCTCTGGCTGGCCCGCCCCGATTCGCGTCGCCTGCCGCAAAGCTGGGAGGTGTTCTACGGCACGGTCGAGCCCGGTACCGTTCGGGGCGTCATGAAGGGCCAGAACTATGACGACGCGCGGCAGGGGTTCGACGCGCGCCAGGCCGCGGCCATGGGAATGAAGGCCGCCTGAGAAGGAGAGCGACATGTCCAAGGGTAAGATGTTCCGAGACGCCATGAAGCGCGGGATGGTGGCGGCGCCAGGCTGCTTCGACTGCATCACCGCACGCTCGATCGAACGCGCCGGCTTCGAGGCGGTCTACATGACCGGCGCCGGCACGGCGGCCAGCCTCGGCTATCCCGACTACGGCCTCGTCACCATGTCGGAGATGGCCGACAATGCCGGCCGCATCGCCACGGCGATCAGGCTGCCGGTGATCGCCGACGCCGATACCGGCTACGGCAACGAGCTGAACGCCATCCGCACCGTGCGCGAGTACGAGAAGCGCGGCGTCGCGGGCATCCATATCGAGGACCAGGGCTTCCCCAAGAAGTGCGGCCATCTCGAGGACAAGACCATCGTCCCCATCGAGGACTATGTCGCCAAGATCCGCGCGGCGGTGAGCGCCAAGGTCGATCCGGACTTCCTCATCATCGCCCGCACCGATTCGCGCGCCATGCTGGGTTTCGAGGAGGCGATCCGCCGCGCCAATGCCGCCATCGAGGCCGGCGCCGACATGGCCTTCGTCGAGGCGCCGCAGACGCTCGAGGAAACGGCTTCAGTGCCGAAGCTCGTGAAGGGTCCCTGCCTGCTCAACATGGTGTGGAAGGGCAAGACCCCCGACCTGTCGATCGACGAGGCGGGCAAGATGAACTACGCGGTGATGATCCTGCCCGGTGTGCTGACGCGCACCGTGGTCGGCGCCTGCGATGCAGCCCTTGCCGATCTCAAGGCCAAGGGCCGCCATCCCGCGCCGCTCTCCGACATCACGCCGCAACAGGGCTTTCGCCTCTCCGGCGCCGACGAATGGGACGGCTATCGCACCCGCTTTCGTGAGCCGGTGCCGAAGGCGGCAGAGTAGTCGAGATTTCCGTCTAAGGTTGACCTACTGACCTCATCCTGAGGAGGCCGCGAAGCGGCCGTCTCGAAGGATGGGCAACTGACGTGGTGCGCGCGCCCACCCTTCGAGACGCGGCCTCGCGGCCGCTCCTCAGGGTGAGGTCATTGTGTCGGGCCCAGCGTGATTCCATCACGCTAGAAAAGCTTGCCACCGTTCGGAACGGCCTTGGTCGGCGCGATCAGCACCACGCTGCCGTCGGCGGCGGGGAAGCCGAGGGTCAGGACTTCCGACATGAACTTGCCGATCTGGCGTGGCGGGAAGTTCACGACCGCGGCGACCTGACGGCCGACCAGCTCCTGCTGCGTGTAGTGGACGGTGATCTGCGCCGAGGATTTCTTCGTGCCGATCCCGTCGCCGAAATCGATCAGCAGTTTATAGGCGGGTTTGCGCGCGCCTTCGAGCGGTGCGGCTTCGACGATGGTGCCGACGCGGATGTCGACGCGCTCGAAATCTTCGTAAGCAATGGTGGCCATGCGCGGACAGTAGAGTCGCGCGCGCAAAAGAAAAGGGGCCACGTACGCGGCCCCTTTCCCGGATCGGCAACAGGCCGACCCACGCTTGCTCGAAACGCTTACTTCTTGGCGATCGCGGCCTTGACCTCTTCGGTCAGCTCGGCGACGCGGGCGCTCAGCGCCGTCACGGCGTCGGACTGGCCCTTGGTGTAGAGATCGGCCAGCTCCTTGGAGTTGGTGATCGCCGACTCGTACGACTTCTTCATGAAGTCGATCTGCTTGGCGGCCTTCTCCTCGACGGTCGCGGCGGCGAGGACTTCGCTGCCGTGCTTGGAGAGGTCTTCCATCGCGGCGCGGACCATGTCGCCCTGGCGCTGCGCGATCGTCTTCATCTGCTCGACGGCGGCGGTGTTGAGCGAGGTGATGGTCGCGAAGTTCTTGCGCGCGGTCTCGACGAAGCTCTCGACGTTGACGGCCGGCAGCTTGAACTCGCTGGAGATCTTGCTGAAGTCGAAGTCGGTGAAGGGGTTCTTGAAGGCGCCGTTGGCGTACATGGATGTTCTCCTGCAGGGTCTAACAAAGGCTAAGCATGGGTGCCCCGCCTTTGCTGCGGTGCACAACGAAGCCTAATTTAGGGATGCACTGCAGCGAGTCAAGAGGAGTTTTTGTGCACTGCACAAAATATTCACGCCACAGGCGAAACCGGCGGCTCCTGCGGCGTCCGCGAACGCGGTGATTTTGTATATTTGTCAAACAGTTGCGACCAGCGCTCCGCGGTCTTCAGCCTCCCGTCCAGGGCTGCCATGGTCTTTGACAGATCGCCCGTCTCGTCCCCGTCGAAGACCCGGGAAACGGCATAGTGAATGGCCAGAAGGCCGTTTTGCCGCAATGCACCGGGGAGACCGTCGCTGGGCACGGAGGCCGCCTCGAGCATGGCGGACATCGAGCGCCGCAGGGCCGGTCCCATAGCCAGGGCGACCATCGGATCGCTTGTACCGGCGCGGCGGAGGGCACGGAGCGCCGCGCGGTGCGGCTTCAGCGCGTCGTAGCGGCGCATCATCACGTCGAACAGCCGGTCGCGCACCGTCTCCTCGGGATCGGTCGCCGACGGCGTCCCGGCCAGAACCTCGGCATCGATGCGCGCCATGAACGCGGCCGCCAGGGACATCTTGTCGGGATGCAGGCGATAGAGGTCGGCAAAGCCCAGCCCAGCGGCCTGAGCCACCTCACGAAGGGAAACCGCCGCAAAGCCCTTCTCGGCGATCAGGCCGAGAAAGGCGTCGAGGGCTTTGTCTTCCACCTCACTCATCCCGCCAGCTCCTTCGAGCGATGCGAGGCGGCGGCGAGCGCCTTGTCGAACACGGGCTGGATGCCGTCATCTGCCATCAGGACCTGCAGGGCCGCGGCGGTGGTGCCGCCGGGACTGGTGACGTTGACGCGGAGCTGCGACGCGGGCTCCTTCGATTGCTTCAGCAACTCCCCGCTGCCGGCCACGGTTGCGCGGGCGAGCTGCATGGCCATGTCGGCCGGAAGGCCCGCCTTCACGCCCGCTGCGGCCATCGCCTCGACCAGCAGGAAGACATAGGCCGGCCCGCTGCCCGACAGGGCCGTGACCGGATCCATCAGCGCCTCGTCGTCGGCCCACAGGACCTGGCCAACCGCTTCCAGCAATTCATGGCAGCGCTTCTTTTCGGCCGCGGTCACGCTGGCCGCCGCCGTCGCCACGGTGATTCCCTGGCGCACCGCCGCCGGCGTGTTGGGCATGGAGCGCACGATCTTGGCGGCATGGCCGAGACGGGCGGCGAAATAGCCCAGCGTCTTGCCGGCCGCGATCGAGAGGAACACCGAGCCCTGCCCGGCGAAGCGCCGGAGATCGATCAGCGTCTCGTCCATCGACTGCGGCTTCACCGCCAGCACGACGATCTCCGGTGTCTCCGCCATCTCGGTCGAGGAGGAAACGACACGGACGCCGGCATGCCGGGGACGGATCGCCTCGACCGGCTCGGCCACGACGATGTCGGCAGCCACGAGGCCGCGCGCCAGCCAGCCGTCCAGCATGGCGCCGCCCATCTTGCCGCAACCGACCAGCAGCAGCTTGCCCATGGCGTCAGCGTCCCTTGAACTTCGCGGCCCGCTTCTCGCGGAAGGCGGCGGCGCCTTCCTTGCGGTCCTCGGAATTGGCGATGGTCTCTAGTTTGTAACGCTCGGGGATGAAGTTCTCGGCCGGGCCTCGCGGCAGGGTCTGGTTGGCGAAGTCGCGCAGGGTGCGGATCACCAGCGGCGCGGACTGGGCGATGATCGTGGCCATGCGCCGCGCCTCGGCCCGCTCCTCGCCCAGCGGCACGACCTTGTTCACGAAGCCCACGTCGTAGGCACGCTTCACCGAGATCTCCTCGCCGAGCAGCAGCAGCTCCATCGCCACCTTGTGCGGCATGCGCGAGACGATGCCCGGCATCAGGCCGCCGAACACGCCGACCTTGGCCTCGGGATACATGAACTTCGTGGTATCCGCAGACACCATGAGATCGCAGGTCATCACCAGGCAGATGCCGCCGCCGATCACCCAGCCCTGGGTGGCGGCGATGACCGGCTTGGTCAGGGCGTGGCTGACATGCGGTACCGCCTTCCACATGGCGGCGGGCGGGGCCGTGAGGTCGGCGCCGACGCAGAAGGCCGGGCCGTCGGCCTGCAGCACCGCGACCTGGTCGTCGCCCGCCTCGAAGGCGCGATAGGCGTCGTAGAGCCCGTCGCACAGCTCCTGGGTCAGCGCATTGCGCTTCTCCGGGCGCATCATGGTGATGGTGGTGATACCTTCGCTCGACTCGACTTTAACCAGACCCACGGCGTCCTCCAGTGCTTCTTGCGCCGGATGCTACCAGCCGCCCATACTCGCCGCATCAGGAGAGCTGCCATGCAAACCCGCAATCCCTTCATCGACGACCTCACCAAGGTGGCCAACGGCGCCATGGGTGCGCTGACCGGCGTGAAGGGAGAGGTCGAGGCCCGCGTGCGCGACCAGATCGCGAAGATCCTGGACGGCATGGACATTCCGCGCCGCGACGAGTTCGACGCCGTGAAGGCGATGGCCGCCAGGGCGCGCGAGGAGAACGAGGAGCTGAAGAAGCAGATCGCCGAGCTGCGGGCGAAGCTGGGCAACCCCTCCGGCCCCGAAGCGTAGGGCGCCCGGAAGATGCGCGTCGGCGTCGAGGTTGGGGGAACGTTCACCGATCTCGTGGCCGTCGAAGGCGGCCGGTTGGTCGTCACCAAGGTCCCGAGCACGCCGAAGTCGCCCGATGTCGGCGCCTTCGCCGCCCTCACCGCATCGGGCATCGACCTCGCGAGCATCGAAGATCTCGGCCACGGCTCGACCGTCGCCACCAATGCCGTGCTGGAGCGCAAGGGCGCGACCGTGGCTTTCATCGCGACGGCGGGCTTTCGCGACCTGCTGTTCATGCAGCGTCACGACCGGCGCAACATCTACGATCTCTTCTACGCCAAGCCCGCGCCGCCGGTGCGCCGCAAGGATTGCTTCGAGGCGGTCGAGCGTCTGCGTGCCGATGGCTCGATCGAGAAGCCGCTCGACGAAGCGAAGGTGAAGGCCGAGCTGCTGCCCGCACTCAGGGACGGCGGCTATCGCGCCGTCGCGATCTGCCTGCTGAACGCCTATGCCGATCCGGTGCACGAGAAGCGGCTGGCCGCGCTGATCGGCGACGCGCTGCCGGGCGTTCTCGTGACCTGCAGCCATCAGGTCGCGCGCGAGTTCCGCGAGTTCGAGCGCGCTTCGACGACGCTGCTCTCGGCCTATGTGCAGCCGGTGATCGACGGCTACCTGCACCGCTTCGAAGGCAAGCTCGCCGAGGCGGGTTTCAAGGGCCGTTTCACCGTGATGCAATCCAACGGCGGACGCCTGCCCGCCGAGGCGATGCGCCAGAGCGCGATCACGGCGCTCTATTCAGGTCCCGCCGCCGGCGTGGTCGGCGCCACGCGCCAGGCCGCCCGCTCGGGCTACAAGGATCTCATCACCTTCGACATGGGTGGCACCTCGACCGACGTCTGCCTGGTGCAGGATGGCCGGCCCTCTCTGGCCGCCGAGACCGAGATCGACGGCCTGCCGATCCGCACGCCCGTGCTCGACATCGTTTCCGTGGGCGCCGGCGGCGGCTCGCTCGCCTGGGTCGACGATGGCGGCATGCTGCGCGTCGGCCCGCAAAGCGCCGGCGCCGATCCCGGCCCGGCCTGTTATGGCCGCGGCGGCACCGAGCCCGCGACCACCGACGCCCATATCGTTATCGGCACGATCCGGCCGGGTGCCTTCCTCGGCGGCCGCATGCAGCTCGACGGCGAAGCGGCACGCCGCGCCTTCGAGCCGCTGGCCGAGCGCTTTGCGCTGAGCGTCGAGCAGGCCGCGTCCTCGGCATTGCAGCTCGCCGACGCCAATATCGTGCGCGCCATCCAGCTCGTCTCGACCGAGCGCGGGCGCGATCCGCGCGACTACGCACTGGTGCCGTTCGGCGGTGCGGGCCCGCTCCATGCCGCGCGCATCGCCGAGGAGCTGGGCATCTCGACCATCGTCGTGCCGCCCAATGCCGGCGTGATCTCGGCCTACGGCCTGGTCGCGTCCGACTACACCAAGTTCGACGCCGTCACGCGCAAGATGAAGCTCGACGACGCGGCGGCGCGCGACGCCGGCCGTATCTTCGGCGAGATGCGTGACCGGCTTGCCGCGCAGTTCGCCGACATGAAGCTGCCGGGCGAACTCGACTACACACACACGCTCGACATGCGCTTCGTAGGACAAGCCTTCGAGGTCGGTGTCGAGATCCCGGCCGAGCGTCTCGATTCGCTCGACGCGACCTATCTGTCGGGCCTGTTCGCCGACGCCCACCACCGCACCTTCATGCACGGTGCCACGCTCGACCGCCCGGTCGAGATCGTGACGCTCCGCGTGGGCGCCACCCTGCCGATCGGCGGCGCGCCGAAGCTCGATCGCGAAAAGCTCGAAGCCCGCGCGCCCGAACAGGCCAAGATCTTCCACGGCGAAGCCTGGCTCGATTGCGCCCGTCACACCGCCGAGGCGCTGGACGCGGACGAGCAGATCACAGGCCCCGCCGTCATCGAAGGCTACACCGCGACGACCTGGGTGCCGCCCGGCTGGACGGCCGGGCTCGACGAAGCGGACAATCTGATCCTCCGGAGATCGCCATGAGCCAGCTCGGTCCGATCGACTATGCCGTGATCAGCCAGGCGCTGATCGCCGGCGCCCGCGAGATGGGCGTGAAGCTGATCCGCTCCGCCTACTCGACCATCCTGCGCGAGGCGCGCGACGGCTCGGCCGGCCTGATGGACCGCGACGGCAACACGGTGGCGCAGGCCGAGCTGATCCCCATGCAGCTCGGCCCGATCGGCGAGACCTTGCGCGCCTGCCTGCGCCGCCATCCCGTCGAGACGCTGAAGGAAGGCGACTTCCTCATCAACAACGACCCGTTCGAGGGCGGCCAGCACATCCCCGACGTCTTCATCTTCACGCCGATCTTCGTCGAAGGCCGGGTCGTCGGCTTCGGCGCCTCGGTGGCACATCATCTCGACCTCGGCGGCGGCGCGCCCGGCCTCAACATCCATGCCTCCGACGTCTATCAGGAAGGGCTGCGCTTCCCGCCCTCGCGCTACAGTTTCGAGCGCGACTGGAACGGCGGCTCGTTCGAGCGCCTCGTGACGGCCAACGTGCGCGTGCCCGACCTCACGATCGGCGACTTCAACGCCCAGTTCGCCGCGAATGCCATTGGGGTGTTGCGGGTAAAACAGCTCTGCGAGCGCTACGGCACCGACAAGGTCGAGGCCGCGATGCGCGAGATGCAGGATTATTCCGAGCGCCGCGTGCGCGCGGCCATCGCGCAGGCCCCCAAGGGCACCTTCTACGGCGAGGACGCGGTCGACGATGACGGCCTCACCGACGAGCCGCTGGTGGTGAAGGCCAAGGTCACCATCGCCGAGGATTCGGTCGAGATCGATTTCGAGGGCACCTGCGCGCAGGTGAAGCGCAACCTCAACTGTCCCTACTCCAGCACGCTGTCGGCGGCGCTCAGCTGCGTGAAGTCGGTGCTGACCAGTCCCGATATTCCCTACAACGAAGGAATGGCGCGGCCGATCACGATCAAGGTGCCCTACGGCTCGCTGCTCAACCCGCGGCCGCCGGCGCCGGTGCGCGCCCGCATGATCCCGGCCTATCGCGTGTTCAACGCGGTGATGAAGGCGCTGGCGCAGGCGCTGCCAGACAAGGTGATCGCCACCGGCTTCGACTGCACCACCGCCTTCTGCCTCTCCCATCTCGGCGAGAAGGGCTACAGCGTCTATCTTGAAATCTTCGGCGGAGGCTACGGCGCCTCGCGCGATGCCGACGGCTGCGACGCCGTCGATTCGCCGCTCAGCAACTGCTCCAACGCGCCGGTCGAATCGCTCGACATCGACTACGGTTTCTTCCGCATCGTCGGCTACGAGCTGGCGCCGGACTCGTTCGGCCTGGGCGCACGACGCGGCGGCGCGGGCTTCACGCGGCGCTGCGAGATCCTGCACGACGACGTGCAGCTCGCGATCTACTCCGACCGATTCCGCCTCGCCCCCGAGGGCCTTCTGGGCGGCGAGCCCGGCCAGCGCGGCTACTGTCGCGTCTTCCGCGCCGACGGCAGCGTCGAGGAGCTGAAAAGCAAGGCCGCCCTCGATCTCGGCAAGGGCGACATCGTCGAGATGTTCGTGGGCGGCGGCGCGGGCTTCGGCCGCGTCGTCGAGCGCCCCGATTCGATGATCGATCGCGACCTGGCCGACGGTCTCCTCACGCGCGATCCGCGCAGCGTGCGGAAGCTCGCGGCGGAGTAGCTATACGTAGCAGTGCATCCGCTTGCCGGGGAGCAGGTCGTACGGGGCCTTCCACCCGGGAAGTGCCGCCATGCGCAGAAGCCACGCCTTCACGGCGGGATGGCTGACCGCGAGATCGTAGCCGGCTTCGTGCCCGGGAAAGGACAGATAAGCCATCATCGAGATATCGGCGATCGTCGGCTTGTCGCCGATCACGAACGGGCGATCCGTGAGGTGGTCATTCACGATGCCGAGACAGTCGTCGATGCGCTTGCGCAGGAAGGCGAGCACGGCGGGATCAGGCGAAGGGGTGAAGGCGCGAATGTAGCGGTAGGTCGCCATGTAGCTGGTGAGCTTGTGATTGTCCCAGAACACCAGCGCAGGATCTCGAACTTCTCCACGTCGCTCTGCCCGCCGAACCGGCCATGGCGCTCGGCAAGCCTGAGCAGGATCGGCGCGGTCTGGGTCAGGCGCTCGCCATTCTCTTCAAGTACAGGGATCTCGCCCATCTCGTTGACCCTGGCGCGCCATTCGGGCGTGCGCGTGACGCCGCCGCCGAAGTCGGTCCAGACCGGCTCGAAGGTCTGGCCGCAGAGGGCCAGCATCAGCGCCAGCTTGTAGCTGTTGCCCGACTCGGGGAAGCAATGGAGGCGATAGGGCGGGGACGGCTGGCTCATGGCGCCAACCTAGATCGTTCCTCCCGCTCCGCCGAACGGGGTTCGGTAGGGCAAGGATGAAGGAAACTTGTCCAAGCGGCAGGGCATCAGAGGGCGCCCACCGACCTCAGATAAAGGTCGCTGGCTTCCTTCGTGACCTTTCCCGCCTTGCCGTCGCCGATAAAACGGCCGTCGATCTTCGTGGCCGGCGTAACGCCGCCCAGGGTGCCGGTCACGAAAGCCTCGTCGGCAGAGTAGACCTGCGCCAGCGTGAAGTCGCATTCCTTCGCGACGTTGCCGGCGGCGCGCCAGGCGTCGATCACGTTCTGCTGGGTAATGCCCTTGAAGCTGTAGAGGCTCGTGGATGTCCACAGTTCGCGGCCGCGCACGATGAAGAAGTTGGTCGAGTTGCACGAGGCCACGAAGCCGCGCGGGTCGAGCATCAGCGCCTCGTCGGCGCCGGCCTTGATCGCTTGTATCAGCGCCTGAATGAGGTTCAGCCGCGAATGCGAGTTTAGACGCAGGTCGAACTGGTCGGGCTGGGTCGTGCGGAAGGTCGAGGTGAAGAGCGAATAGCCCTTGGCCTTGGCCTCGGGGATCGGTGTCTTGTATTCGGCGACGCAGACGATCGTGGCCTTGCCGATCACGAAGCGCGGATCCTGGTTGGGAGTCTTCTTCAGGCCGCGGGTGATCATGAGGCGGACATGCGCGCCGTCGGTCATGCCGTTCTTCGCCAGCGTATCGGTCACGACCTTCGCTACGCCCGCACGGTCGAGCCCGATATCGAGATCGATCGAGCGCGCGCCCTCGAACAGGCGATCGAGATGGGCTTCGAGACTGATCAGCTTGCCTTTTATGAGGCGCAACCCCTCCCACACGCCGTCGCCCAGCACGAAGCCGGAATCGAACACCGATACCCTCGCCTCGTTGCGCGGGAAGAACTCCCCGTTCACGTAGACCAGCACCTGGTCGTTGCGCGCATCGGCCAGATAGGCCTGGGCGCTCGCCTGTTCGTTGCTCATGACGTTTCCCTAGAAGCTGAATTGCCTGTGGCTGGCGAGGAAGGCGCGCGTGCGCTCCTTCTTCGGATTCTTGAGCACCTCGTCCGGCGTGCCCTGCTCGTGGATCGCGCCGTCGGCCAGGAAGATGATCCGTGTCGCGACGTGGTAGGCGAAGCCCAGCTCATGCGTGACGAGCAGCATGGTGCGGCCCTCTTCCGCGAGGGCGAGGATGACGGCCAGCACCTCGCCGACCAGTTCCGGATCGAGCGCCGAGGTCGGCTCGTCGAACAGCAGCATCTCGGGCTCCATCGCGAGCGCCCGCGCGATGGCAACGCGCTGCTTCTGCCCGCCCGAGAGATGTGCCGGGTAGGTGTCCGCCTTCTCCGCGAGCCCCACGCGCGCCAGTTCCTTCCGCGCCCGTGTCTCGGCTTCGGGCCTCGGCAGGCCGCGCACGGTACGCAGCCCCTCCATCACGTTGCCGATCGCCGTCATGTGCGGGAAGAGATTGAACTGCTGGAACACCATGCCCACGCGCTGGCGCACCTGGATCAGCTCGTTCTCGCGATAGATCCGCTCAGCCGTCCGGCCCTCGCGGCCGAGCAGCTGGCCGTCGAGCGCAATCGTGCCGCCGCTCGGACGCTCCATGAAGTTGAGGCAGCGCAGCAGCGTGCTCTTGCCCGAACCCGAGGCGCCGAGGATCGCGATGCGCTCGCCGCGCGCCACCTCGAGATCGATGCCGCGCAGCACGTCGGTGGCGCCGAAGCGCTTGGTGAGGCCGGAGACGCGGAGGATGGTCATTCGTCCCGCCTCAGGCGCCGTTCGAGGAAGTAGCTGAACTGCACCAGCGGCCACAGGAAGACGAAGAAGATCAGCGCGACGGCGGTATAGGCTTCGATCGGATTGTAGTTGAGCGAGGCGATCAGCTTGCCCTGCTGCAGCAGCTCGACATAGGCCACGGCCGAGGCCAGCGTCGACATCTTGAAGATCTCGATGGCGCGGTTGGTCAGCGCCGGCAGCATGCGCTTCAGGGCCTGCGGCAGGATGATGCGCCGCATCGCCTGGCCCCAGCGCATGCCGAGCGCCCGCGCCCCGTCCCACTGGCCGGTCTCGATCGACTGGATGCCGCCGCGGTAGATCTCGGCCGAGAAAGCCGCCGAATTGAGCGAGATGCCGAGCGAGGCGGCGGCAAGCGGCGAGATCTGGAAGGGCAGCAGGATCGGCAGCGCGAAGTAGAACCACAGGATCTGCACGAGCACCGGCGTATTGCGGAAGAACTCGACGAAGATCGTCGCCGGTATATGGAGCCAGCGGTTGCGCGAGTAGCGGCCGAGGCCGACCAGCAGGCCGAGGCTGAGCCCCAGCACCAGGCAGATGGCGAAGATGCGCAAGGTGCCCGCCGCGCCGACCAGCAGCGCATCGGTGTTCTCGAAGACCGAGGCGAAATCCCAGCGCATCAATGCACCCCGCTCAATGCACTGTGCTTTCGCCGCTGCGCGCCAGCCGCAGCTCGACCAGGCGCGCGACCTGGCTCGCGAGGAAGATCACCACGAAATAGATCAACGCCACGACCGTATAGGTCTCGAGCGGCCGGAAGGTCTTCTGCGAGACCTCGTTGGCGGCAAACAGCAGGTCGGCATAGGAGATGGTGGCGATCAGCGTCGTGGTCTTCATGAGCTCGATAGCGCGCTCCATGAAGGCCGGGATCATGCGTTTCACCGCCTGCGGCAGGATGATGCGACGCATCGCCTGGTCGTGGCGCATGCCAATGGCGCGCGCGCCGTCCCATTGACCACGCTCGATCGACTGGATGCCGGCTCGGAACACCTCGGCGAAGAACGCGGCCGACTGGATCGAGAAGGTGACGGCGCCGGCCACGAAGGGCGTCATCTCGATGCCGACCAGGATCGGCAGCGCGAAGAAGAACCAGAAGAGCTGGACCAGCGGCGGCGTCGTGCGGAACACTTCTATGACGAAGCCGGCCGGCCACGACAGGAACCGCCGGGGCGACAGGCGCAGCAGCGCCAGCGCCAGACCCAGCACGACGCCGCAGACCAGCGCCGTGCCCGTGATCTTAAGCGTGTTCGCCAGCCCCTGCGCCAACAACGGTGCGTTGGCGAGGACCGGCGAGAAGTCCCACTGGTAGGCCAAGAGGCGGCGCCGCCTACTTGATCATTTCCTTCATGACCGGCGGCGCGAGCTTGGGATCGAGGCCGAAATCCGCGAGCGCCTGATCGTAATATTTCTGCGTCTGGCCGCTCTTGTAGTAGCCCGCGATCTGCTTATCGACCCATTCGGTGAACGCTGTGTCGCCCTTGCGCAGCGCCACACTGGAAGGCTGCGATTCCGCGGGCAGCGGCACCACGATCTTGCCCTTGCCGAGCCGCTGGCGCGCGGCGAGCAGCGGCGGATGGAAGAGCAGCACGGCATCGACGCGGCCCGACTGGAAGGCCGCGATCGCCTCGGCATTGCCGGGGAAGCGCTGGATGTCGGCCTTGGGGGTGTGCTGCGTGGCCCAGCGGTCCATGGTCGAGGCCTGCGGCACGGCGATGCGTACGCCCTGCTTGTTGAGGTCCTCCCAGGTCTTGGCGTCGAGGTCGTCGCGCGCCAGCACGGCGAGCGAGTACCAGAGCAGCGGCGACTCGGGGAAGTTGGCGGCCTGCTTGCGCTCGGCGGTGGCGTCGAGCATGAACATCAGGTCGATCTTGTCGCCCTGGAGCGCGGCGATCGCGTTGCCCCACGTCACTTCGACCGGCTCGAACTTCACGCCGAGCGTCTGCGCCATCGCCTTGCCCATCGCGATGCCGAGACCGGACGCCCATTCGCCGGTCTTGGGATCCTTCGAATACCAGGGCGGCGCCTGGGTGACGCCGACGCGCAACACGCCGCGCTTCTTGATCGCGTCCAGCGTGCCGTCGGCACGGGCCGCGAACGGAATGGCCAGGGCCGCGCCGCTCGCGGCGGCAACGGCAAACAGCGAACGTCGATTGATGGTCATGAATTGTCTCCCCTTCTTGGTTTCCCGGACGAAGTCGGAATCGAGCGCAGGAACCTCTCCGTGGTTTCCATGCCCCGACGCATGTGATCGGCGATCTCGGCCTTCATCGCCTCGAAGTCGGGCCCGAAGGCCGCCCTGATATAGCTGTCGTGGCTGTCGCGCTTCGGACCGCGCCGTCCGTGCGCGCGATGATGCGCCGCCCAATAGAGTTGCAGCCGGCCGCGCAGACCGTGCCAGGCACGCTGCAGGAGCTTGTGGCCGCTCGCCTCGTAGACGAGGCCGTGGAATTCGAGTTCGGCAAGGATGCTGGCGCGATCCTCGCCGGCATCGATCGTGGCGATCAGCGCCTCGTTGCGGCGCTTCAACTCGGCACGGAAGCGATCGTCGCGCCGCGGCCAGACCTGCTCGAAGGCGAAGGTCTCCAGCACCGTGCGCAGCGAATAAATTTCGTGGACGTCATCGACCGAGAGTTCGGCGACGCGCGTGCCGGTATAAGGCACGGTCACGACCAGCCCCTCCTCGATCAACTGCCGCAGCGCCTCACGCAACGGCCCGCGGCTGACATCGAAGCGTTCCGACAGCGCCGTCTCGACCAGCGGCGCCCCCGGCGGAATGTCACCGGCCAGGATCGCGGACCGCAGCCGCTCGACGATATGCGCGCGCAACGTCGCCTTCGGCACGCGCTCAAGATGCACGCCCACGTCCCGCGTCGAGACATCGGAAAGAGCCAACTGACGTCCTCGCAAACCCAATCGTCGATTGTTGAGAATCTGGCATAGTGAAAGGCCGCCGCACAAGGAGTGCGACGGCCGGTCGATCAGTAGCTCTTGTACCCCAGGAACTTGCCGGACATGGCGATCTTCACCCGGTCGCCCTTCTGGTCGGGCTGGCGCTCCATGGTCATGTCGAAGTCGATGGCGCTCATGATGCCGTCGCCGAATTCTTCCTGGATCAGTTCCTTCCAGGTCGTGCCGTAGACCTGCACCAGCTCGTAGAAGCGGTAGATCAGCGGATCGGTCGGCGGGATCTGGGGCAGCGAGCCGCGATACGGGACTTCCTGCAG